>Ga0209572_1000015_pt1 | contig 511573 bp, 382 predicted proteins | sample EBPBio232012_DNA_FD_185867 | JGI IMG/M metagenome (GOLD analysis project Ga0209572, IMG submission 185867) | Wastewater treatment Type I Accumulibacter community from EBPR Bioreactor in Madison, WI, USA - Reactor 1_1/23/2012_ DNA (SPAdes)... | ecosystem: Engineered > Bioreactor > EBPR >...
GCAAGGTGTCCACGCCTGCCAATGTTGGATCGCAGGTCGTCGCGTTCACGTTCGTTTGCACCGATGGCAGCAAAATTGTTGTGATAATCACCAAAGAATCACAACCATAAGTTGTACTTAAATGCAAGGTGTCCACGCCTGCCAATGTTGGATCGCAAGTCGTCGCGTTCACGTTCGTTTGCGCCGACGGCAGCAAAGTAGTTGTAGTAATCACCAATGAATCACAACTATAAATCGTGCTCAAATGTAAGGTGTCCACTCCTGCCAATGTTGGATCGCAGGTCGTCGCGTTCAGATTCGTTTGTATCGATGCCAGCAATGTCGTTGTCGTTATCACTAAAGAATCGCAGCCATAAATCGTAATCAAATGCAAAGTATCCACTCCTGCCAATGCCGCATCACAAGTCGTGGCACTCAAATCCGTTTGCACCGACGGCAGCAAAATTGTTGTGATAATCACCAAAGAATCACAGCCATAAATCGTGCTCAAATGCAAAGTGTCCACGCCTGCCAATGTTGGGTCGCAAGTCGTGGCGTTCACGTTCGTTTGCACCGAGGGCAGCAAAGTTGTCGTAGTAATCACTAAAGAATCGCAACCATAAATCGTGCTCAAATGCAGAGTGTCCACTCCTGCCAATGTTGGATCGCAAGTCGTGGCACTCAAATCCGTTTGCACCGATGGTAGCAAAGTTGTTGTCGTAATTACTAAAGAATCACAGCCATAAATCGTGCTCAAATGCAAGGTGTCGACACCTGCCAATGTTGGGTCGCAGGTCGTAGCGCTCAAATCCGTTTGTGCTGTCGGCAGCAAGGTTGTCGTTGTAATCACTAAAGAATCACAGCCATAAGTTGTACTTAAATGCAAAGTATCCACACCTGCCAATGTTGGGTCGCAGGTCGTGGCGCTCAAATCCGTTTGTGCTGTCGGCAGCAAGGTTGTCGTTGTAATCACTAAAGAATCACAACCATAAATCGTGCTCAAATGCAGAGTATCCACTCCTGCCAATGTTGGATCGCAGGTCGTGGCACTCAAATCCGTTTGTACCGATGGCAGCAATGTCGTTGTAGTAATCACTAAAGAATCACAACCATAAATCGTGCTCAAATGCAGAGTATCCACTCCTGCCAATGTTGGATCGCAGGTCGTGGCACTCAAATCCGTTTGTACCGATGGCAGCAATGTCGTTGTAGTAATCACTAAAGAATCACAGCCATAAATCGTGCTCAAATGTAAGGTATCCACGCCTGGCAATGTTGGGTCGCAGGTCGTCGCGTTCAGGTTCGTTTGCACCGATGGTAGCAAAGTCCTTGTCGTAATCACCAGCGAATCACAACCCTCCACCGTACTCAACTGCACCGTATCCACCCCCACAATCGCCGCATCACAAGTCGTAGCTGCCACCTGCACCTCCACCGGCACACAAGGACTGCACGATTTCACTTCCACCCGCAGCGTATCGCTGCGGTCGCCACAAGTCCACACTTTGCGTACCCGTACTTCTTGTACTCCTGCCTGCTGCCAGCGCACCCATGCCGTGTCCTGCTGCTGCTGCACCACCGTGCCGCCCGTGGCCGACCACTCGTACTGCGCCCCTGCCACACAGGAGCCTGTCACGTAATACTGCTGCACCGAATCGCGGCACAGCGGAGCACATCGCGCACCCGTGGTGGCGATGTACGGCTTGCCGGGCGCATAGTACGAGGCAGGGAAGGTGGGAATGCCCAGCAGCGACTCCCCCGAAGAAAATGTAATGGCCTGCTTTTCGTACTGGCAGGCAAGGCCTTTTTCGTTGGGGTGGTGGATGATGCTGATGTAGTTGCGAAAAGCGCTGCTGATATAGATTTTGCCATCCGGGCCAAGTTGAAACTGACCGGTATTGGAGGCGGCCCGGGCTATGGGCGTTTTGGAGGCGAGGATGGAATCTGCCTGATATACACACAGATCATATTGGTACAGGCTGTCAATGATCGGCGTCCAGTAATTGAAATAGAGTTTGGTGTTGTCGGGTGAAAATTCTCCTCCATAAACGCTCCTCACACTGTCAATAATTAATATAGGATTATATATGGCTCCTGTAGCATTATCAAACTCTAGTAATTCTACATAACAATCAAATGACCAGGGTTGAGCGAGAGATATTCGAGCAGCGCCAATCTTTAATATTTGATTAGCACCCGGACTAAAATTTAATTCCCCACCTTTCCCAGCTCCATTAGGTTGGTTTATTCTACCAATTGAATTTACTATTGGTGTTGCCGACAAACCCGCAGGCGTAAATGTCCATACAAAATAACGATTACTTCCGGATTCAGAGGTCAACACCCACCAGTCTTCTCCGTTGCAATGTCGGGTGGCCGCCACTTTCTCTGTAGTTTTTTCAAATAAAAAATGATCCTTGTCTATCACATCACCCAAGCCTCCATTTTGTGTCATGTCTATCACTGAGTAATACATTTTTCGTAAGGTATCAGTAGTTGCTGTTGCATTATCGAATACCTCAGGATAAAACAAGTAAAATATGGTAGAACTACCCGGAAGTGGAAGGGCCAAAATCTGTGTAGATGATCTATGCCCTCTTAATGCAATCCCTCCCATAGATGGATTTACAGCGGGCATCCGTTGGTGGTTTCTATCCCAGATATACTCTCCATTGCTATAAAAGAGCAGGTTCCCATCCGCATCGCTCACAATGGTACTGGCCTCATAAGTATTCATAGGCATGCCGGTTAGCACAGACGGTGGCGAAACGTTAAAGTCAAGCCCTATATGGTCGCCAAAAAACCAGAAATTGCCTTCCTTGCCGGAGGGGCAGAGAGGCGCACAATCCGGAGACAATTCCCATGTCGTAATCACCAGCGAATCGCAACCCATGGTAGTCAGGTAATACATGGTGTCCACTCCTGCCAGCGCAGGATCACAAGTCGTGGCACTCAAATCCGTCTGCACCGACGGCAGCAATGTCCTTGTCGTAATCACCAGCGAATCACAGCCCTCCACCGTACTCAACTGCACCGTATCCACCCCTACAAGCGCAGCATCACAAGTCGTGGCTGCCACCTGCACCTCCACCGGCACACAAGGACTGCACGATTTCACCTCCACCCGCAGCGTATCACTGCGGTCGCCGCAGTTCCACACTTTGCGCACGCGTACCTCCTGCACTCCTGACTGCTGCCAGCGCACCCAGGCCGTGTCCTGGGCCTGCTGCACTACCATGCCGCCCGTGGCCGACCACTCGTACTGTGCACCCGACACACAGGAACCCGTCACGTAATACTGCTGCACCGAATCGCGGCACAGCGGAGTACATCGCGCACCCGTGGTGGCGATGTACGGCTTGCCGGGGGCATAGTACGAGGCCGGGAAGGTGGGAATGCCCAGCAGCGACCCTCCCGAAGGAAAGGTGATGGCCTGCTTTTCATATTGGCAGGCAAGGCCTTTTTCATTGGGGTGGTGGATGATGCTGATGTAGTTGCGAAAAGTGCTGCTTAAGTATATCTTTCCGTCTGGCCCCAATTGAATTTGTCCAGTATTACTTGCGGCTTGATCTACAGGAGTTTTAGACGCAATTATTGAATCAGGATGGTAAATGCAAAGATCATACTGGAACAGGCTATCTTTCAATGGAGTCCAATAGTCAAAATATAATTTAGAGTTATCTGGTGAGAATTCAGCCCCTCTAACCCTTCTTAAACTATCGATCAATAATATAGGACTGGAGAGCATGCCATTCGAGTTATCGAATAAAAATAATTCAACATATGCGTCCATAGTCCAATTCGACAAATTTCTCTGGGCATCCGTCATCTTTACTAACATATTTCCACTAGGGCTATACTTAAGAGCACCTGTTTTAGCTCCTAAAAATGGTTGACTATATTTTCCAATTACATTTAATATAGGGGAAGGGTTAACTCCAAGGTTGGTAAGTTGCCATAAATACATACGATTGCTTCCAGACTCTGCTGTGGCGATCCACCAATCCTCTCCATTGCAATGGTGGGTTGCGGCCAATTTCTCCGTAGTCTTTTCAAATAAAAAATGATCTTTATCGGCTATATCACCCATTCCTCCATTTAAAGATAAGTCTATTACTGAGTAATACATATTTCGAAGCGTGTCCAATGATGTATTTGCTACGTTATCAAATGTTTCTGGATAAAATAGATAATAAATACTAGAATTACCTGGTAGAGGTAGCGCTAAAATATGGGTAGCAGATTCTGAGCCTTTCAACTTGCTCCCCCCCATCGCCGGATTTACAGCCGGCATCAACTCATGGTTTCTGTCCCATACATACTCCCCATTGCTGTAAAACAGCAAACTCCCATCTGTATCGCTCACAATAGCGCTGGCTTCATACGTGCTCATCGGTATATCGGTCAGAACTGTAGGAGGCTGCGTATTGAAATTTAGCCCCACGCTGTCCCCGAAGAACCAGAAATTTCCTTCCTTGCCGGAGGGGCAGAAAGTGGATTGCGCATTCGCCGAATAATAAAATACAAAGAAGATTGGAACTAATATTCTGAGCAGGGGCATATTGATGAAGGTAGATATTGAAAATAGTATAGAATAAAGGTAATTGACAATCCGGAATCAGGAAACAAGGACTCCTTGTTTCCTGATTCTGGATTGTCATTAAAATTAATTTCTCTCCTCTACATAATACCCTGAAAACCACTCCGTTTCTCTCCCATGCAATGCCCCGCGGGCTGCCCGATCTGGCGCAGGCTTGCTTGTTCAAAACCAAACTTCTCACACAATTTCCTGACAACCGATGATCGATTTAGAACGTGTTCGGGAATTTAATTTGGTTTATAGGTTTGTTCGTTGAAGCATAATTGTGATATTAGCAAAAAGGAGCCATGCTACCGAAGATTGTGTGGTGTTTTCATAATCTTTGACGATTCTGCGGAAAAAATTCGTCCAGGCAATTGTCCGCTCTACCACCCAACGTTTAGCAATTGGCACAAACCCTTTGGCACTTTCGGGGCGCGAAGCCCGCTCAAAAATGATCCCTCGTTCCTTAGATTTTTGGGCAAAAACGCCTTTGTAGGCATCATCACCCAAAATCTTTTTCAAATGTTTGTCAAAGGACTTCGTGTCCTTTAGCAGATCACTTCCAGCCGGCCCGTCGTGCAGGTTTGCCGCATGCACATGAGCCCGCCAAAGCCTTCCCTCTGTGTCTACCAGTATTTGCCTTTTACGCCCGTTTATCTTTTTGTTATTGTCAATACCTCGATCCTCAAAGATCATCGGTGTCAACTTAACACTCTGACTATCAACGCAAAGAAGAGATGGCAATATGGGCCGCTCCGATCTTATCCGATCCAGCATGTTCAACTTATCGTTTATCTTCAACAAGATACCATACCGTTTCCATTGTTCAAAGTAATAGTTTACTGCTCGATGCGGAGGGTAGTTCGGAGGAAGGTTTCTCCACTGGCAACCCGTTCGTACCATGTATAATAGTGCGTTCATAATTTGACGTAAATCATGCCTACGCTTGCGTTGTACATTCAAATAAGGCGATATTGCAGCCCACTGAGAGTCGGTCAGTTCTTTGAACTGTTTTGTCATTTCTTCGAAGTTTGGTCACTCCAAAGATAGGGCCCGACTCTCGGCTTTTAAATTCCCGAACACGTTCTTAAATTCCAATCGCATCACTTCTGCCATGAGCGCGGAAGCCTTTGCTGCGACCAAAACCGACCTGCAAAAAGTATCACAATCCCTGGCTTCTTTCCTGATCAAATTAGATCAGCAGGAAACCGAAACCATGTATCGCATGAGCGACGCCGACAAAACCTTTGTGCGCAACTGCCTGACGGAGATGAACAGCGCCGGCGACATTTTACCGGCCTACGTAAAACCCGATGACATTCAGCAAGACCTGCTGTGCGGCGACCAATTGCTCGAACTCGAAAATGCTTTGGCAGAACTGCTCACCAATATACGACGCAATCGCATGCTGGCCAACCACGAAGCCTACCAAGGCGCTTCGGTGTTTTACAGGCTGGTAAGTGCGGCCGCGCGATCGGGTTCGGCCCCGGCCAAAGCCATGTATAATCGTTTACAGAAGTACCACCTCAACCGCAAAAAGGGCGGGCGAACCGTGGTGCAAAGCACTCAAAACAACAATGATACACCGGTAGTATAACCTTCCGGTGGAATATTGCGGGCAGTCCGGCCGCACAGATGCTTTGGCGTTTGTGCGGCTTTTTTGTTCGACTCGAAGTGTTTGCGGAAGCCTTCATGGGGTGTTCAACACCCTTCAAAGCGTCTGCATAAGCCTTCGAAGCGTTCAAAGAACGCTCATTAGGGTGTCAAAGACCCTTCAAAGGGTCGCCACAACGCTTCGAAGGGTCTTTCGAACGTTAAAAGGGCTGCCAACAACGCTTCGAGGGGTTTCGCAAACGCTAAAAAGGGTAGGGCCGACCCTCTACCGCGCAAACGGCACCGCATCCTGCCCGCAAAATTCCCCTTTCAGGTATTTGTAGTACGCCGCCACGCCGATCATACCCGCATTGTCGGTGCAATACTGAAAAGCAGGAATGTAGGTGTTCCAGCCCTCTCGGGCGCCCATGTCTTCCAGCGCGTGGCGCAGGCCCGAGTTGGCGCTCACACCACCAGCAATGGCAATTTCGCGGATACCTGTTGCGCGCGCGGCTTTCCGCAGTTTTTTCAGCAGAATGGTGATGATGCTTTGCTGCACGGAGGCGCAAATGTCGTTCAGGTTTTCCGTGATGAAATCCGGGTTTGCCGCCATTTCCTTTTTCAGAAAATATAAAATGCTGGTTTTCAAGCCACTGAAACTGAAGTTGAAATCGGCGATGGCGGGCTCCGGAAACGGGAATCTCGGCGTACCTTCTTTAGCCAGTCGGTCGATGACCGGGCCTGCTGGGTAGCCAAGGTTGAGAATTTTTCCCGTTTTGTCGAAGGCTTCTCCCGCTGCATCGTCGAGGGTTTCGCCAATTACTTCCATATCGAGGTAATCGCGCACCAGCACGATCTGGGTGTGGCCGCCACTCACAGTCAGGCACAGAAACGGAAAGGCTGGCTTGGGGTCTTCTGCAAAATGTGCCAGTACGTGCGCGTGCATGTGGTTTACTTCTATCAGCGGCAGGCCATAACTAAGCGCGTAGGCTTTGGCAAAAGAAGTGCCTACGAGCAGCGATCCCAGCAGTCCTGGGCCACGGGTGAAGGCCACGGCGCCGATGTCTTCTTTCCGCACACCGGCTTTGTTCAGGGCGAGGTCGACTACAGGAACGATATTGGCCTGATGTGCCCGCGAGGCTACTTCCGGCACCACACCTCCATAGAGGCGATGTGCTTCCTGGTTGGCTACGCAATTGGACAATACGGCGCCGTCGCGGATGATAGCGGCAGAGGTGTCGTCGCAGGAGGATTCTATGGCTAAAATGGTGATGCTCATATGCAAATCATGCTCCCCTCTACGCCTTGTGTCCTTTGTGCAACCCTTTGTGTCCTTCGTGGTAAAAAAATATTAAACACTAAGGACACAAAGGGTTGCACAAAGGACACAAGGCGTAGAGGGGATAAAAAACATATTTGTATTTAATTGTATTTGACCGCGTAAAATTACGACTTTTGCAACGCTTGACCACAACAGGATAGTTTGACCGCCTGAATTGGCATGATTCTTCGTTATCTATATCATGGTTCCGCTGAAGCGGGATCGTATCAAAACATACTATCCAAAAATTTCAAATCACCTGTTTTCTATGTTTGGAAGCAATACCAAAGAAAAGAGCCCTGCTACCAGCACCCTGATTGGCACGGACAAAGAAGGGTCCGCCACCACTGTCATTGCAAAAGGCACCGTTATAGAAGGTTCGTTTGCCTGCAATGAAAATGTGCGTCTCGACGGCGCTATCCACGGCGAAGTGAAGGTCGACAAACGTTTTGTCATGGGCGACACCAGTTATGTACAAGGCAATATCCACGCCCGCGACGCTGCTATCAAAGGCAAGATCAAAGGCGATCTGTATATCAAGGAAGCCCTTCACCTCATGGACTCCGCTGTGATCGAAGGCAATATCACTGCCAAAACCATGGTGGTGGAAGAAGGTGCACGGTATAATGGATCGTGCAAGATAGGGGAGAGCAAAGCATAGTAAGATTTTGAGGGTTCGGCTTGCGCCGAACATGGGTCTGGGATTTTGCGGATTGAGCGGATAATATTGATTTTTGGTGGCCTGGCGGCCACTTTATTCTTTTATACTGTTTAATCTACATAACTGCCGAAGGCAGAAAAATTGAATAAAGTGGCCGCCAGGCCACCAAAAATCAATATTATCCGCTCAATCCGCAAAATCCCAGACCCCATTTGGCGCAAGCCAAATCCCTTTCGGCAAAGCCAACATCCAAACAAATACAGTCGGAAATCCGAATTCGCAGTACATTCACGCGCTCTTACGCGATGACGGTGCCGAATTCAGGTTTCCGTTCTTTTTTTAGCATGGATAAATCCGTTTTTTCTTTTGTAGACAAGCGCCTGAATGCCGATACAGCCGCCACTGCCCGCCGACTGCTGACCGTAGGCGCGGGAGGGCTGCACTTGGCCGTTTTGTCGGAAACAGGAGAAGTGTGGGCCTTACAGGCCTGGCATTTTCAGAGGCCCGGTCCGACCGAACAGCACATTCGGATGGTGATGGGGCAGGAGCCGGTGCTGCAATGGACTTACAAACACACTTCCTGGGCCTGGGCCGAACCGCAGGCCACGCTGGTGCCTCGCCGCTTGTTTCACCCTGATCACCTGAGCGATTATTTTCAGATCCTGCTACCGGCCGGTGGGCAATACCATTACGGATATGAATCGCTGTCGGTATTCGACTGTTTTCTGGTGTATGCCATCGAAACTTCTTTGCATACCTGGAGCGAGCAGCACAGGCCGTCGGGCGATTCCTCGCAGCACCTGGCAGGGGCTTTGTTGCAGAATTTTCACCATATCGCCGACTTTTCTGACCATCAGGTATTTGTTCATTTCAGGTTTCAAAGCCTGCAAATTGCAGTGTTTGAACGGCGCAATCTGTTGTTTTTCAATAGTTTCGAATATCAACATGCCAATGATGCGCTGTACTACGTTTTGCTGGCGTATGAGCAGTTTAAACTAAACCCGCTGGACCTGCCCTTGATGCTCAGCGGCAGCCTGGTGGAAGATTCTGAAATTTTCCGGCAGTTGAAGCGATACTTCCGTACTCTGCGTTTTTCGCCCCTGCCTTCTTCCATTCAACTGCCGCAAAGCGCCGTAGAATTGCCTGCTCATTACTGGTTTGAGGTGTTCAGCCTGTTGTAAGTTTCCATTTTCCGAACTCAAAATTACCGATACGATATGCGCATTATTGGAGGCAAATTCAAGGGCCGACGTTTTACCCCGCCTGCCGACCACTGGCCGACTCGGCCTACCACGGACTATGCCAAAGAGGCTCTGTTCAATATTTTGAACAATCAACTCGATTTCGAGGCCTCCAAAGTGCTCGATTTGTTCGGGGGCACAGGTAGCCATAGTTATGAGTTTATATCGCGGGGGTGTGAGGATGTGACGTATGTCGACAAGTTTCCCGACGCGGTTCGTTTTGTGCGCAAAACCGTGCAAACACTCGGCATCGAAGCGCAGTTGAAAATCATGCAAATGGATGTGTTCAAGTTTATCGAACATGCCACCTCTCAGTACGACTACATTTTTGCCGGGCCGCCTTATGCGCTGCCGACGATCGATATTATTCCCAACCTGATTTTTGAAAAGAATTTGCTGGTGTCGGATGGGCTGTTTGTGCTGGAACACAACCCGCACCACGATTTTCTGGAGCATCCGCATTTGGTGGATGTGCGGAATTATGGGAAAACAATTTTTAGTTTTTTCAGACCTTAGCCTTGTGTTCTTTGTGAAACCTTCGTGTTCTTCGTGGTAAAAAAATTTTTAACCACAACGTGCACAAAGGTTTCACAAAGAACACAAAGCGTAGAGTTGACCAATTTAATTGATAAATTTATACAGACATGGGCGAAGAATTCCCCTCTCCAAATGGAAAATACATCCTCTACCTGAGTTGCAACGAAATGCGCATGTCGCTGTGGGTGTGCAGCCCGACGCTGGTAGAAGCCGACACCAAACGCGTGTTGTACGATGCCCCTGGCGACCATGATGCAGGCGATATCAAATGGTCGGACGATAGCACAGAAGTCCGTTTTTACCAACGCATTTACCCCAATGGATCTGAAGGCAAGTATGCATGCCTCCGCATCGCCCATGGAGAAGCCACCCTTGAATACGAATCCTGAGTATTGTTTCTATATGAAAATCATCCTGTCCCTCCTGCTGTTCGTTTGTAGCCTCGGGTTTGTGCACGCGCAGGCCGATACCGTCAAAATCGGCGCCTATATCAACGACCTGTACGACATCAACCTGAGCGAAAAGAGTTTTTCCACCGAGTTCTGGGTGTGGTTTAATTACCGGGATTCGCTGCTGAAACCCCTGGAATCGCTTGAAGTGTCGAATGCGAAGGAGGTAGACAGCAGTCTTTCCTTTTTTGAAATCAAGGGCGGTACCTGCTGGGCCAGCAAAAAGGTGCATGCAGTCATCAAAAAAGACTGGGATATCCGTCGTTTCCCGTTCGATGAACAAACCATGCACATCGAACTGGAAGACAGCAACTACGACATCAATGCCGTGGTGTATGTGGCAGATACGGCCAATACCCGTTACGATGAACAGGTGAAATTATCAAACTGGAACATCGAGTCGTTTCACGTCAGCACCGGGGTCAAAAAATACCCGACTACTTATGGCGACCCTACGCTGACCGGCAGCAGCGAATATCCGTATGCATCGCTCGACATGACCATCAAACGCAAGAGTTGGGGGTTGTTTTTTTCCCTGTTCACTGGCTTGTATGTGGCATTTTTTATCTCTTCACTGGTTTTCTTTATCGATCCGATCGAGGTAGATCCGCGCTTTGGACTTTCAGTGGGCGGGCTGTTTGCTGCCGTGGGCAACAAGTACATCGTGGATTCTATTCTGCCGCAGTCGACCACTTTTACGCTCGTTGACAAATTGCATATCCTGACTTACGTGTTTTTGCTGATCTGCATTGTATTTTCGGTCATTTCACTACGTATGTGGAAAAATGGCGAAGAGGAACGCTCTCGGCGCTTCGACCGGCGTTCGTATGCATTCATCTTCTCGCTGTATGTACTGGCGAATGTGGTGCTGATCGGGATGGCTGCGATAGGAGTGTGAGGTAAAACACCCTAGATTCCCATCCTGAAATCCTTTACACTTTCCTCCGCAAACCGGAAATCTTCAAAGGTAGCCTTGTTGCCCTGTCCGGCAGGCGACTGAGCGCCCACGCCAATTTTCAAAGCGGCTGGGTATTCGTTTTTAAAGACACGCACCAGTTGCCATTCCGAGCCATTCAGCGAATAGTAAAACCCCACCACTTTAGTGTCGGATGAAATTTTAAGGTACACGGCACTAGTGTCCACGGCGTCGTGGTTGTTGTCATCTGAAAAATCCCGGGTTTTTACCGTCACCAGGCGCTTGTGCAATCTTTCATCGGCCTCGAAGGCAAATTTCAGCCATTGTTTTTCATTGACGTACAGAAATGCCATGCCCGCATCGTATTTCACCTGATGCACCGGCGTGGTTTTACAGGAAAAGGTAAAGGGTTTGGTATTATCTATCGTTTTCAGCAGGAGCGGTGCATTGGCTTTTTCATAAGGCGGGGCGCCGGGTTCAATGAAATAATCCGTTTCTGGTCCGGAAGTAATTTCCAGTTTGCCATCTGCCATTTGGGTGGTTTGCGCCGCTGCATTGTTCAGGCTTTCGGTAAATTCCCAGAATATTTTCCGGGATGGTTGTTGTTGGGGTTCCGGGGTTTTGCCGCAACCAAGCAAAGTGGCTAATGTGAAAGAGAAAGGAATAAGATTGCGTACCATGTTTGAATAATTTATTTAATTCTGCCTTTTGCCCAAAAATAAAGCGGGAACCCCAGGCCTACAATAGCCAAACCCGGAATGGTAAACTGCGGTTTGGTAAATAACAAATTGACCGTAAACAATGCTGCCATTACCATGTACAAAATCGGCAGATACGGATAACCGAATGCCTTGTAAGGGCGCTCGATTTCAGGTCGCTTTTTTCGCAGAATAAAAATGCCTGCTACGGTAAGGATGTAGAACAGCATCACGGCAAACATGACATAATCCAGCAAGTCGCCATATTTCCCGGACAAACACAACACCGAACACCAGATAAACTGCACCCACAAAGCAAAGCCGGGTACACCATTGGTATTGAGTTCCTTCATTTTGTCAAAAAACAGGCCGTCGGTTGCCATCGAACGATACAAACGAGCACCCGACAGCACCAGTCCGTTGTTGCATCCAAAAGTGGAGATCATGATGATGACAGCCATAATGACGCCTCCGCCCAGGCCCAGCATGGCCGTGAGTGCAGCCGTGCCCACACGATCCTGCGTGGCGTGCTGAATGCCCTTGCTGAGCACATCGGCGCCGGAGGCTTCGCCCCAGAACGGAAGGATGCAGAGGTAAGCCAGGTTGGCCAGCATGTACAAAACCGTCACGCCAATGACGCCCATGGCCAGTGCAAGGGGCACATTGCGCTTCGGATTTTCGATTTCACCGGCAATAAAAGTTACATTGTTCCAGGCGTCGCTGCTGAACAGGGAACCAACCATTGCCACACCCAGTGCCGAGCCGATACCGATCAGGCCCCAGGTTTCGGTGGATTTGATATTGGTGAAAAAATTGTCGAAATTCAGGGCAATAACCTCCGGGTTTCTAAAAACAAGCAATCCGAATATAATCAGCAGACCCAGCGACAAGGCTTTGAGCGTCGTCAGCACATTTTGAATAAACGCTCCGGTTTGCAGCCCGCGTGTATTCAGCCAGGTGAGTACAAAAAGGGAAGCAATAGCCAGCAATTGTGCGGCGGAGATGCGCACAAACCCCAAATCCGCCAGAATATTGTCGGGGCCCAGAGAGGGCACCAATACGCCTGTAAATTTGGCAAATGCTACTGCTACGGCAGCAATCGTACCGCTTTGTATGACTGCGAACATGGCCCAGCCAAACAAAAAAGCCACCATTTGGCCATACGATTCTTTCAGATATTGGTACTGCCCGCCACTTTTAGGAAACATCCCTGCAAGTTCGCCATACGACAAAGCGGCTATCAGGGTCATCACGCCGGTGAGCGCCCAGGCCAGCATCAGTAAAAATGGACTGCCCAGCACACGGCTCATGTCGGCGCTGACGATGAAAATGCCGGAGCCGATCATGCTGCCCGAAACGATGAATGTAGCGGTGGTGAGGGAAACTTTTGGGGTAGATGGTTCTGTCTGATGTTGCTCCATGGATGCGGGTTGGTCTTGTTCGAATGCGCTAAAGTAGCACAGCAAGGGTAATGAAGAGGGGGCGCTGTGTATTTTTATCTACGAATGTACTTCTGGGGCGTTTTTTCTACAATGGATGCCTGTTTTCCCCGGCACAGGGTTTTGAGGTTTGCCAGCATACTGCAGCAAGCAGGTAAATTTTCAATAAGAATATCCTTGGCAAACGAAACCACATCAAAATCCGGATTGGGCGCAAGATGGGAAGAACTCACGCTTGGCCTGTACGATGCCGTCCGCTTCCTGGGGCGATTATTCAGGCAGGCAGTAAGCCGGCCCTTTGATTTTCAGGAGATTATACGTCAATGTTATGAAATCGGGTACCGATCCCTGCCACTTATTACCCTCACGGGGTTTGTGACGGGTATTGTTTTTACGAAACAGTCGCGACCATCACTGGTATCATTTGGCGCTACCTCCTGGCTGCCTTCGCTGATTGCTATTGCCATGATTCGGGCGCTGGCGCCGCTGGTAACGGCGCTGATCTGTGCAGGCAAGGTAGGTTCAAACATCGGCGCTGAACTAGGCTCCATGAAAGTAACCGAACAGATCGACGCCATGGAAGTATCGGGTTCCCGGCCGTTCAATTTTCTGATTGTAACACGTGTGGCTGCCAGTACGCTGATGATTCCCGTGCTGGCCATGTACTGCGCTTTTGTTGGCCTGCTTGGCTCTTTTCTGAACATTTATCAGAATGAAAAAACCAGTTTTGTTACGTTCATCGCAGATGCCTTCGAACAAATCAGTTTTCTGGACCTGGGCACCTCCCTCACCAAAGCCATTTCGTTTGGCTTCACCATTGGCGCGGTGGCTTGTTACAAAGGTTTTTATGCCTCCAACGGCACCCAGGGGGTAGGGAAGGCCGCCAACACGGCGGTAGTGCTGTCCATGTTTCTCATTTTTATGGAAGAACTCGTCATCGTCCAGGTTTCCAACTGGCTGCGATAATTGTATTCATTATGGCATACGAACATCAGATAGATTACGATCAGCGCGTCATTGAAATACGCGGTTTGTACAAATCCTTTGGCTCGCTCAAGGTGCTGCAGGGTGTCGACCTTGATGTATTCAAAGGCGAAAATGTGGTGGTACTCGGTCGGTCAGGTACCGGCAAATCGGTTTTGATCAAAATTATTGCAGGTCTGCTGCCACCCGATGCGGGAACAGTGGATGTGCTGGGCCGTCGCGTCAGCGAACTTTCCGAAGAAGCATTGCGCGCACTGCGACTGAAATTGGGTTTTTCTTTCCAAAACAGCGCTTTGTACGACAGCATGAGCATTCGGGAAAACCTGGAATTTCCGGTGATCCGGAATATGCCGGCCATGAACAAATCCTCCCTGAATGACCTGGTAAAAGAAACGCTGGACGCGGTCGGGCTGCTCAACAAAATAGACCGAATGCCTTCGGAACTTTCTGGCGGGCAGCGAAAACGCATCGGCATCGCACGCACATTGATGCTGAAACCCGAGATCATGCTGTACGACGAGCCCACAGCCGGACTCGACCCCGTGACATCCGTGGAGATCAACAAACTCATCAACGAGGTGCAGGAACGTTACAACACCAGCGCCATCATCATTACCCACGACCTGGCCTGCGCCAAAACCACGGGCGACCGCGTCGTGATGCTTTTTGAAGGAAAAGTGGCCAAAGAAGGTTCTTTTCAGGAGGTTTTTGCTTCGGATGACCCGGAGGTGCAAAATTTTTACAACTACAACTTTATTCAATAGCCATGCAAACGACACCAAAAAAACGCGCCGTTATTGTCGGCAGTTTCGTCTTTTTAGGCCTCCTGTTTTTACTTGGAGGTATTCTGACCGTTGGAAATCTGCACAGCACCTTTTCCAGAAAAGTGGAGGTGACTGCCATTTTTGATGATGTAAACGGCCTGCAAGCGGGCAACAACGTCTGGTTTTCCGGGGTAAAAATCGGTACGGTCAAAAAACTGAGTTTCTACGGCGACTCCCGCGTGCTGGTACAAATGCGCCTTGAAGAGAAATCCCTGAATTTTATCCGAAAGGACGCCAAAGCCAAAATCAGTACTGATGGCCTTATTGGAAACAAGATCATCGTCATTACCGGCGGCACGCAGGCAGTGGGCCCGGTCGAAGACGGCGATGCGCTGGGTATAGAAAAACAGGTATCGACGGAAGATATGCTGAATATGTTGCAAGACAACAACCGCAATTTGCTGCAAATCACCAGCGATTTTAAAGTTGTGAGCGGCAAAATTGCTGCCGGTGAAGGGTCGCTCGGTAAAATCATTCAGGATGAATCACTGTACAATACGCTCGATGCCACCATGGCTGCCTTGAAACGCTCATCAGCCCATGCCGAGCAATTGACAGCATCTGTGGCGAATTATGGTGAAAAATTGAACCGGGAGGGCTCTCTGGCCAACGACCTGGTAACGGATACCACCGTATTTAACAGCATACAGGCCTCCGTGAGACAACTGGAACAAACCATGGTGCTGGCTACTGCTGCCGCCGACTACCTGAAATCGACGACTTCCAATCTGGATAAGGCCACCGATCAATTGAGTAACAATACGTCGCCTGCCGGCGTACTGCTCAACGACGAGCAAGCCGCTGCCCATCTGAAAGGAACCCTCAAAAACCTCGAAAGTGGATCTCAAAAACTGGACGAGGATTTGCGGGCTTTGCAGGACAATTTCCTGTTGCGCAGGTATTTTAAGAAGAAACGCAAAGCAGAGTAAGTGCAACACGGATTGCGCGGATGAAAAGGCGGATTACACGGATTGGATGGGTAGTAGGGGAGGGATGGGTTTTAATCGGCGATCGCATAAAAGATTTACTGTAGAGTAGATTTCCCGTAGAGAGGTTTCCCGCAGATCCCGCAGATTTACCCGCAGAACTCGCAGAACGTAGCGTACACCTCATTATCGCTTTGAAGAAAAAAGGTGTACGCTACGTTCTGCGAGTTCTGCGGGTAAATCTGCGGGATCTGCGGGAAACTACTCTACGGGAAATCTACATAAAACAACCTACAAAAAACAAATATCCCGAACCCTGGCTTTGACCAAAATTCGGGATACCGTAATTAAAAAGGCGGATTACACGGATTGGATGAATAACAGAATGGCTTATATTCTAAAAACATCCATAAGCCTCCTTCATACCCATCCAATCCGTGTAATCCGCCTTTTCATCCGCGCAATCCGTGTTGCACTATTTGATCAACGCGATATTCAAACCCACGATCAAACGACCCGGCGTATTATCGAAGTGGTATTGATCGCCGAAGAACGTAATGTGATCACCCTGGTTATTGAAGTTGCCTTCATACCGCAAATCGGCAGAAATACGACCTGTACCCAGCGTAAGGCCAGCCTGCCAGCCCCAGGTGAACTGTTTGAAACGCGCTTCATAGCCGTTGATGTCGGTCAATTCGGAAGTACTGTTCAGGAAATAATGGCCTACGGGGCCAGCCTGTGCGCGAATCGGGCCGAGTTTGATACCCAGCAGGATAGGCATATCCAGGTAATTGTATTTTTCATTTTTGATCACTTCGCCCACGCTGCTCTGCCCAATGCGGTAATCCGTTTTATTGGAATTAAACAGCACCTCCGGCTGAATGGAAATGGTGTTACCGATGCGGATATAACCGCCAAACTGGGTGCCAAATTTGAAATCCTCGACACCAAAACTGGTATTTCCGTTTTCACCCGGAATGACGATGTCGCTGGGTTTGTTGACTTGTGTGTTGATACCTCCCTTGAAACCGAGGCCAAAGAAAGATTGAGACTGTGCTATGTGGCCGAAAAATAAAAGAATAGCGACCGGAACTATGTTTTTCATACGAATCAGAAAGTTTTTGTGAGCGATTGTAAAGATGCTGCTGAAAACGCCGTGCCGATGAAATTTCGTGCCGAGGCGTTGCTTTTTGGGCAATATTTAACCCGTCGCTAACACTTGTAGTTATGAAGTTCAAAAAGAAACATTCCGTTGGTAGTTGGTCGCGACTTCGACCTTCTGAAAATTTCTTGTATCAAAGTATTTGTTTAAAAAGTAAAAGAAATTACATTTGTCGCAGTTTTATTCAGTTGCTGTCCATATTTAAACAATTATTAGACAGCAGTTTGCACCAAAACAATAAGTTTTATGAAAAAACAGGCTGGCCACCGCGCGTACAATATCTCGGAAGCGGATTTGTATGTATCCTGCATGGAAGCCATTCGTGCAGCCCATCGCGACCTCGAATTTTTCAAACAATACGGTTATGGCGTTGAACGCCTCAAAACGTTTCAATCGCTTTGCGAACAGTTTCAGGCCCTTCCTGGCGACGACGAACTCGTAGGGGAGCAAATGATTACTACCGAGAAAAAAGATTTTGCCGCTGAAAAATTAAAAACCGCTATCCGGTCGCTCATGACCCGTGTAGCCATGAAATACCACGACCGCAGCGGCCGCTATCGCAAATTTGGCACAGCCAAACTCGGCGACATGAGCGCACCCCAACTGCTTTTCTGCGGAAGAAGGGTAGCCCGCGTAGCACGACAACAGATTGATTTTCTGGCAGATGTAGGCGTTAATGAAAATATTATTCAGCGCGTACTGGATGCCTGTTCTGCTTTCGAAACAGCGCTCAATATCCAGCAGGATAAACTACACGATCGCGACATTGGTGTAGAGCGACGCATGGAAGCAGGCAATAAACTGTACACCGAACTGGTCGTACTGGCCGATATCGGAAAAGACATCTGGGCCGAAAAAGACCCCGTGAAGTACGAACAGTATTGCCTGTATGAAAGCAACGCGGAGCAAAAAAGAATGAGAAAACAGAAAATGCAAGAGAGTTATGAGGTGTAGTTCGAAGTTATGAGTTATGAGTTATACTCACGTTGCTTTTGGTTTCTTCATCACGGCAGCCAAAAACAACGTGAGTATAACTCATAACTCAAACCTCATAACTACTCAAAGAAGCCTCGTCAGCACCCCCGACACCACCAGCGTAATTCCCGTAATAATTCCTGCATTGTGCTCCCAAGCATGCCAGTTGAGCCTATGCAAACCATGCAAGGCAAGCCATACCCAAACCAGCATTCCGATCACGGTAGTTACGCCATACGTAAGGGCCAGGAGCGCCACAAACCACCAGCCGTATTGCCCGGCGGCGAGAAAATACCCTTCAATTTCAAGACAAGGAGAGAAAAACATGGCAATGGCCAGCGAGCCGATGATACCCCAGTTCGTAGACTGTTTGTGCAGGTGAAAATGATGGTGGTAATAATGCGCCCAGATGTAATAGCCTCCCAATCCGATCAGTGCCACAGGCGAAATCCATGCACTCCATTTTTCAGCCTGATCCGCCAGAACCGTCCCCAAGGCAGCAAAAACGCCACCAGCCAATACAGTGCTCAGTACATGCATCGAGCCAGCCACCAGGGTCACCCACAGTATTTTATAGGTCGACCACGCGTGTTGCCGGCCAATGGCCAGGATCGGAAGCCAATGACTTGGAATCAGGGCATGAAAAAGACTAAGTAAAGCACTTCCTATGAGCAGGGTCTGCATATTTGTTATCAGTTATTGGTTATCGGTTATCTGTTATTGGTTATTAGGACTTGGTAAGGGTTTATTTATTGCAACTTTTGGCTTTCATTTAAGCGAGGCCGGGCATTTAAGTGAATAAACCCTTACCAGCCCTGATAACCAATAACTAATAACTGATAACTACACGATTTTCTCCACTTCATAAATTGAATTGATTTTGCCTGAAAAAAGGCAATAAAAACGGGGTGATTGACGCAGCATGGAAATTTCGGTAGGGCGGCCGTCATCAATATAACTCGATTTCAGTTTGGATTTGATCGTGTAATACGAAAAAAGGTGTTCGAACTGAACAGATTCCGAAAAATATTGCCTCATCTGAGCCAGCATTTTGGCTGCATTGCTCATTGGTCGCCGGGGGCAGTCGGTACATATCCCGGGTGCAGCGGGGCGGCAGGATGGATCTTCTGCAACCTGACAATCGAATTGAGGCAAATCATCATAAGAAATTTTATGGTGTGTATAAGCCACTGAAGACAGCGATAAAAGTCCGCTCAATCCATATGGCATGATGGAACCGAAAGGCCCATCCATGACGGTGAGGCCTCTGTCGCCGAATTCCCGCGAAACAACAAAGGCAATTTCAGAAAGTTCGTGCGTGAGCGCCAGTCGATCTACGCCGAACATCGTATTGACTGCATTTGTGGCGGCATAGGTGGCATTGATGACCGTAGGCGCAACGAGGCGACTGCTTGGGCTCGGAGAGGGTAGGGTGGAGTTTCGAGTAAATTCTATTCGCCAGTTTACGCCATCGGGCAGGGCATTTTGCAGTTGAACATCCAGGAACACTTCGATATTTGGATCGTTTTCAACCATTTCCGAGTAATATCGACTCAGCAGCACAGGATCGAATGAGTGCTCTTCGGTGAGGTACAAAGCCTCCAGTCGGTTGAAATTGAAGAGAGCATGTTCGTTGATTCGCTTGAATGGGATGTGAATTCTGGAGCAAAATCGTTCGAACTGAAGCGGGTCGGTAAATGAGCCAAACCGATCGATGGCATAGTATTTTTCAAAGGATGAATGAACAAACTGACGGTGTTCGTTGGTGAAACGCTCTTTGTGTTCATCACTCAGCGCAGCAGTTGCCAGACTTCTTGGATAGTGATAGCCACTGTGCAGGCGTGCCTGGTTTACGAGTGATGCTTTTCGAAACAACCTGCTTTCTTTTTCCAAAAGCGCTATTTTTGCACCCTTTTTAGAGAGGTACGAAGCAGCATAACAGCCGAAGATGCCTCCGCCGATCACTACAAAATCGAATTGTTGCGTATCCATTCCCCGCAGAAAGTAAGGTCTGTGACAATTTGCTGAATTACAGAATAACCTGGCATGTTTTGGCCCGATGCTTGCAATCGTATTGTTGGCCCCTGCCCTCGGTTAATCTTTTTTTTATCCTCTGAAGCATGAAACTTTATTTACGTCCAATTTCTTTTTTCATTTTGCTTTTGTCTGCTTTCACCATTTCGGCCCAGCAGCAAAAAATACCCGCCCCGCAAGGCATCCGTTTGAAAAAATACAAATTCGACGAAATGCCCTTATTGGGCACTTACAATGGGCTTACAGTAAAGGAAGGCGGCGTTTCTGGTATCGTTTATCAAAATGGCGCCTTCTACCTGCTTAGCGACCGCGGCCCCAATGTAGACGTAACTGCCAGTACTGCCGCCAAAGGTAAATCGCCCATGCTTTTTCCTTTCCCTAAATATGCGCCTAAAGTATGGCAAGCCTCTCTGGAGGGAGACAACCTGCACATCATTCGTAAAAATGTGATCAAGCGCCCCGATAATTCCCCTGCGACCGGCTTGCCCATAGGCGTTAATCAGGGCGAATTGGCCTGGGCTGACACACTTGGAACCACCATTCCATTCGACAACTGGGGGCTCGATGCAGAGGGACTGACACGCGATACAAAAGGAGATTGGTGGGTTTGTGAAGAATATGGAACCAGTATCTGGCAACTGGATGCGCATTTCCGGGTAAAAAAGCGCTACACGCCATTTCCTGCCCAGCCTCAGGATGTAGCACTGGATCCTTCCTGGGGAAAACGGCGTCCCAACCGCGGTTTTGAAGGTATTACCTGCACACCCAACGGCAAAATTTATGCACTCCTGCAAAGCCCGGCCGCCATTCCCGACGACAAAACAGGGCAACAATCCCGCTTGCACCGCTTGCTGGAAATTGACCCGGCCACTGGAAAAACACGCACATTCATTTACGAGCATGCAGTCACTTCCGGTAACATCAGAAATCAAGATGTAAAAATCGGTGACATTTCAGCGATCAATGACCATGAATTTCTCGTGATTGAACACGCAGAAAGAAAGAAGGAATCAGTCAAAAATGTTTACAAAATAAGCATCGAGCGTGCCACACCTCTTGAAACTTCCACTCAGCCGGTAGAGTCGTTTTTGGATGGCAGCAACCTGGCAAAACACGGTATTCGTCCGGTCAGCAAACACCTGTTGGCCGACCTCACACAGTTGGGGTGGGAGAAAGACCACGACAAGCCGGAAGGTCTTACTGTCATGAATGATTCAACCTTTGCAGTGATCAATGACAATGATTTTGGCATCGAATCGCCCAAAGAAGATGGCCAACTGGTTCAAACAGGTAAAACCACTCGCCTGTATGTTTTTACGCTTCCACCGAATGACAAACTAGGTTTTGTGCCAGTGACAAGCCGCCCTGCCGAACGAATGCTGAGTCGCTCGCCTGTAGGCGCCGCTACGGGTATGGCCGTACTGCCTGTCGTGCGGTTCTGGGCGGCGTATCTCTACCAGGTACAAGGTATATTGTTGAAAATCAGTTCGAAAGGAAATTAGCCGCGCTCTGTCAACACCTCCTCGTATACCTTCATGTATTTTGCAGCAACCACTGGACGGGCATACTCTGCCTCCACTTTTTCGCGTGCCTGTCGGCGCAAAACGGATATGTCTGCCCGTTGCAATATCCAGTAAATGCCATCTGCGAGCGCCTGGCTATCACGCTGTGGCGCTATGTACCCTTGTTCAAGGTGACCAGCCATTTCAGGAATACCTCCTGTTGCAAATCCCGCTACCGGCGTACCGCATGCCAATGCTTCCATGACTGTGTTGGGTAAATTGTCTTCCAGGGAAGGAATCACAAACACGTCTGAAGCCCCATAGATCATGGCAAGTTCGGCCTGCTGGCGTACCAGGCCCAGGGCATGAACAGGATAGGGTAGTGTAGCCAATGCCTCTTCCTGTGCTTTGCCCATCACTATTATATCTAATTGAAAATCAGGTTGTTGTGATTTAAGTATCTGCAAAGATTCCTGTAAATACCGAAAACCTTTTCGCTCCTCGGCGACATTCATCGCAACGAACAACAACTTGGGAGTTTCTGGATTTAAATTTTTACTCCGCCAGAAATTTCTTTTTTGTTCTTCATCAATAGGATAAAACAAATTTGTGTCGATCGGATTGGGAATGCTTGAAACCTTCATGTGTTGCAGCAAACTGCTTGTTCTGGCTGTTTTGGCCAGCCATTCGCTACAGGTCACGACCCGAAGGGTGGGGGAGTAGGCCTCTTTTTTTCTGGACCATATTCGATGCGATAAATCCCTGTCGGAAGGCTTTGCGAGATAGGGACAGTTGCCGCAAGAGCCCTCGTAATTCGTACAGGCCCCGCTGTAATGGCAACCTCCTGTGAAAGTCCACATGTCGTGTAGTGTCCAGACTACGGGTTTGCCCAGCCGGCTCAATGCGCCAATCCCTTCCACACTCAGAAAACCCTGATTTACCCAGTGCAGGTGTAGCACATCGGCTTCCTGAACCCATGAATGCTGTGTAATGTCTTTGCCAAAATTTGCAGGCGAAAAAGAAAAACGAACCGATTTATCGCGTTCAAACGGCAAGAATGACAACCGTTCTGCATAAAACGGCCAGCGATTTCCGGCCATGTCAGCGTTCATTGTACGCACCGACACCCCCTCGCTTTGTAGCGCATTTTCCAGGCGAAGGCATGCAGTTGCCGCTCCTCCATGAAGATAGGTATTTAAGAGTAATACTTTCATATTCAATTCGCAATGCCGTTCTTGTGGCCCAAAAGTCGTTCTTTTCCGCTTATTATGACCTATTCCGTTCCGGTACTTTTTCTGACTTTCAACCGACCGCAACATACCAGGGTGGTACTGGAGCGGCTTCGACAGATACAGCCACAACGCTTGTATGTGCACTGTGACGGCCCTCGACCTCAGCATCCTACCGATTCGGAAAACGTGCAACAGGTGCGTGCTGTTATCGAAACACTGGTCGACTGGCCTTGTGAAGTGCACACATTGTTTCGGGAGCAAAATATGGGGCTTCGGGAAGGCGTTTACGACGCTATCAACTGGTTTTTTGGACAAGAACCAGAAGGCGTTATCCTGGAAGATGATTGTGTACCAGATCCGACTTTTTTCAGGTTTTGTGAGGAAATGTTGCGAGAATACCGGCATGATACGCAAATAATGCACATTGGAGGCTCCAACCTCTCCCAGCGTTTTACGCTGAACTTACCCGAGAGTTTTGTGTTTTCAAAGTTTTCTTTTGTGTGGGGATGGGCAAGTTGGAAGCGCGCATGGGAAAAAATGTCCATTTCATTGGATGGGCTGGACGCATTTGCAGCAAGCACACAGTATCAACAATTTGTATCAAATAATATTGCCAAAACATATATGCTCGATAAATTTCGCATAACCCGGGCACGAAAAAACAACTCCTGGGCCTATGCGTGGTTTTACAGCATATTGAAAAACAATGGTTTATGTATTGTTCCCAAAAAAAACTTGGTGCAGAATGTTGGGGTAGGGGAGTCCACTGCTACCAATACTCGGGGCGCTGATAATGCAGCCCGACTACAAGCGGGAAGCCTGGAATGGCCGCTGATTTACCCTCTTGATCGCGTTCCGAAGGCAAAACTGGAACAACACTTTTTTTATTCGTCTCAAAAAAAACGCCATCGATTGCTGCTTTGGTGGGCGTTGAAAAAAATCGGGCTCCGATGAACTACATCATATACGATCTGGAAGCAACCTGCTGGGAAAATACGCCGCCGGATTATGCACAGGAAACCATTGAAATAGGCGCTTATCGAATCAATCATTTCGGCGAAGTACGTGGAAAATTCAATCGTTTTATCAAACCGGTGCTGCATCCGACCTTGTCACCGTTCTGTCGCGACCTGACCGGCATCACACAAGAGCATGTAAATCGAGCGCGAACATTTATTGATGTGATCGATGAGTTTCAAAACTGGGCACGCATCGAAGAGGAAGATTATATGCTTTGCTCCTGGGGCAGTTTTGATAAAAAAATGTTCATCAATGATTGCAAACTGCATCGCCTCGATCATGAATGGGCGGAAGCCCACGTCAACCTGAAAGAGCAGTACCGCATTATGAAGCGTATGCGCAACGGTATCGGCCTCCGCAAAGCAGTGGAAGGTGAAGGCATGATTTTCACCGGCCAACACCACAGAGGAATCTCCGACGCGGAAAACCTCGTCAAAATTTTTTTGAAATACCTCGGTAACTGGAGTATCTGAACGACTATTGATACCCGAGTATTTTCAGCATGGAATCTGCTTCCTGTTCCTGAAAAATTTGCCAGTCAACAAATTCACCGTAATAGTTCCGATCGATCAGAATGTGCTTGGGAGCAGGCAACATACAGTGTTTCAAGCCTCCATATCCACTTAGAGCCTCCTGGTAAGCGCCGGTGTGGAAGAATCCGATGTACAAAGGCTCTTCCTTTTTAATATCAAAAGCGGGCAGGTACACCTGGTTGATATGCGCTTCGGAATTGTAATAATCCGCATTGTCGCAACTGATGCCACCAATATTCACACGCTGGTATTCTTTTGACCAGTGATTGATAGGAAGCAGAATAAAACGCTCCTTGATACCCCAACTGTCTGGCAGGGTATTGATCAGAGAGTTATCGAGCATGTACCATTCTTCCGAGTCGTTTTGCTGCTTTTTCCCGATGACCGAGAAGATCGTGGCGCCGCTTTCGCCGACCGTAAATTTTCCAAACTCCGAGTAAATATCGGGTTCTGGTACTCCTTCGCTGTCGCAGGCTTCCTTGATCATGCGTACAATCTCATTGATCATGTACGGATAGTCGTATTCAAAACTCAGCGAGTTTCGAATGGGCATTCCGCCGCCAATATTCAAGGCGGTTAGGGTAGGGCAGACCTTCCGCAATTGGCAGTAGGTTTTGATGCCTTTTTTGAGTTCGCTCCAATAGTATATCGTGTCTTTTATGCCGATATCTACGAAAAAATGGAGCATTTTCAACTCAAATTTTGGGTTATTGGCCAGCAATTGCTCATAAAACGGCATTACTTCGCTCTGGCGGATACCCAGTCGGGAGGTGTAAAACTCAAAATTCGGCTCTTCTTCAGTTGCCATTCGAATACCGATACCACAATTATCTTTTTTGATCAGTTGCTCGTACTGTTTCAGTTCTTCTGCATTGTCGCACACGGGCACTACATTGTAGAAGCCTTCATTGATCAATCCGGCAATTTTTTCAATGTACTGGCGCGGTTTGAAGCCGTTGTTGATGATCGTGGTGCCCTTGTTTATTTTTCCCTGGTTGTACAGGCGCCATACCAGATCGATGTCAAACGAAGAGGACGTTTCCAGTTGGGTGCCGTTTTCCAGTACCTCGTTCAGAATGAAAGCAAAGTGCGAACTTTTGGTACAGTAACAGTACACGTACTTGCCATTGTAATTGTACCGCTGAATAGCATCGCGGAACAGTTTTCGCGCCATCTGGATTTTTTCACCGATCTTGGGCAGATAGGTCAATTTCAATGGCGTACCATACTTGCGAATCAATTCATGCAGGTCGATCTCGTTGAACAACAAACGGTTGTCTTTCAGGCTGAATCCGTCTTGCGGAAAATCAAATGTTTGCGCTACGAGATCGTAGTAAGTATTTTTCATTCTTACGGGAAAGGAGGTGATGAAAATTCAGGGGCGGCAAATTTAGGGGGTTTCAGGGATTTACAGGTGAAGGGGTAAAAAATAACTCGTTATTTAACATAATATAAATTATAGAAAATATTTTAAGCGGAAATCGACCTGTTGAACATCTCTGTAGATCGTAAAATTTCAAAAACATTCAAATGATCGTAGAAACTCTTTACATCTCGTCAGGTCATCCTGTTGACTTTGCGTGCAGGTTGGCTAACTATCACACTGGTTTTGAGAATTCCCCGGTCATTTATTCTCTGGCGGTTCACAGGGCCACCGCCATGCAAACATATACTATCATTGGTTACAAGGGTATTTTTAACAAATTGCGGTTATCGGTGTTTAGCCACAGGTTTTTCGTTTCCTTGGCCTGTTAGGAGAAACCTGGCCTCCCCTACTCTTGTCAGGAAAAAAAAATCAAAAATATAAAACATTTTGTTTTTGCTCCTTGTGACAAAAGTCACACAGCATGTCAGCCGCATTCCTCAAATTTGCTCTGTTAAACTATAATTTTGCACACTATTTAAGCACATTGAAACCTCATTGCATGGATAAATACCGGTATATGTTTAAAGACTTTGAGGAGGGTTTGTTTGCCGAATTGAAGTCAAAAGGTCGCATTGTGGAAGCAAAAGCAGGCCAATCACTGCTGGAAAGTGGTCAGTACATCCGCAATACCATGATCGTACTGGAAGGCTTGGTCAAACTTTTTCGCGAAAGCGATGAAGGCAGCGAGTTTTTTATGTACCACCTTCACCCCGGCGAAAGTTGTGCGCTGTCGCTGATTTGTGACCGGAATGTTCGTGCCAGTTCGGTCACAGCCAAAGCCGTCACCGATGCCGTTTTGCTGGTAGTGCCCCTGGAACACACCGAGAACTGGATGCGCCAATACCGAACCTGGTATCATTTTGTAGTGGGCACTTACAGGCGTCGCTACGAGGAATTGCTGGAAACCATCGATCATATCGCTTTCCAGAATATGGATGAACGCCTGGAATTTTATTTGCGCCGACACCAGAAAGCACTTAACTCGAATGTTCTTGAAATAACCAATACCCAGATCGCACAGGAACTAAACTCCTCTCGGGAGGTAGTGTCTCGTTTGATGAAAAAATTGTCTGAAAACGGAAAAGTGCGCTTGCTCAAAAACGGTATAGAGATACTGAAACTGTAATTCCCTGCAATATTTTTGCGTACGTGATTTTTATCACACAGATCGCCCGAATGAGGCACACATCTTTGTGCTATCAAATTTCAACCACAACGTTGCAACTTTGCATTGCATAGAAAAAAACAAAACTTCTCTTCGACATGAAAATTGAACAAATTTATACCGGATGCCTGGCCCAGGGTGCATACTATATCGAGAGTAATGGCGAGGCCGTGGTGATAGACCCGCTGCGGGAGGTAGAGCCTTATTTGGAAAAAGCGAGAAAAGACAATGCTACTATTAAGTACGTATTTGAAACGCACTTCCATGCCGATTTTGTGAGCGGACATATCGATCTATCAAAAAAATCGGGCGCGCCCATCGTTTACGGCCCTACTGCAAATCCTACTTTCGAGTCCTATATCGCCAAGGACGAGGAAGAATTCAAGGTGGGAAATATTACTTTTCGGGTATTGCACACCCCCGGGCACACTATGGAAAGCACTTGCTACTTGCTGATCGATGAAAATGGTGAAGAAAAGGCCTTGTTTTCCGGCGATACACTGTTTATCGGAGATGTAGGCCGTCCAGACCTCGCACAAAAAGCAGCCAGCATGACGCAGGAACAACTGGCCGCTACCCTGTTCGATTCTCTGCGAAACAAAATTATGACCTTACCCGACGATGTAGTGGTTTACCCTGCACACGGCGCCGGTTCTGCTTGCGGCAAGAACATGTCTAAAGAAACATATGACTCACTTGGACATCAGAAAGCAACCAACTACGCCTTGCGCCCCAATATGACCAGGGACGAATTTGTCAAGGAGGTGACCACTGGCCTCATGCCTCCCCCAGCCTATTTCCCGCTGAATGTAGCCATGAACAAAAACGGCTACGACAGTATCGATGAGGTCATTAAAAGAGGTACGCATGCCCTTTCACCCCGAGCATTCGAAGTAGCCGCTAATGAAACGGGCGCTCTAATTCTGGATACCCGTAATGCGCAGGTTTTTTCAGAAGGCTTTGTACCCAACTCCATCAATATTGGTATCGATGGCAACTTCGCCCCTTGGGTGGGTGCTTTGATACCTGACCTGAAACAGCAAATTCTACTCGTTACTGACCCGGGCCGTGAGGAGGAAGTGGTTACGCGCCTGGCTCGTGTAGGTTATGATTATTGCATCGGTTACCTCGATGGCGGATTTGAAGCCTGGAAAATTGCAGGGATGGAAATCGATCGTATCGAACGTGTAAATGCAGATCAACTGGCAGAAATCCTGGCAGCCAACCCCGATACGCCCGTTTTTGATGTGCGCAAACAAAGCGAATACCTCAGCGAAAGAATCGAGCATGCTGAAAATGCCCCGCTCGATTTTGTAAATGAATCCATGCTTGCCATTCCAAAGGACAAACCTGTCTATGTGCATTGCGCTGGTGGATACCGTTCCATGATTTTTGCGAGTATCCTGCGCGCCCGTGGCTACGACAACCTGATCGACGTGGCTGGAGGATTCAAAACCATCAAGGAGAGTGGAAAATTCCACTTAACTGATTACGTTTGCCCTACTACCCTACTCTAGGATTTGAACAAATAATAGATGAGCAATTGAATATGGGAGGTTGTCGGCCGAAAGGTTGACGACCTCTTTTTTCTTCACTTTTTAAATTAAATTGCATGAAAAACATCAATCAATACCTGCTGGGCGCTACTTTTCTTCTTGCGCTGATTGCCATGCGTCCACAATGGAATAGTTACTCCGGGCAAACAAGTCTGGATGAGAAAAAAACACACCGCATCGTTTTTCATGTAACCACACCGGATACGGCAGCCTATCGCGCGCTGTCGCGCCAAATTGTGCATGTGCTGGAACATTGGCCGTCGGCTCAGATAGAAGTAGTGGCACACAACAAGGGTATCGGCATGCTGGAGAAGAAAAAAAGCAATGTCGCCGACAGGATAACTGCTCTGACCGCACAAGGAGTGCGTTTTGTTGCTTGTGAGCAGACCATGAAAATTCAAAAATTGGAGAAATCAGACATTTTGCCCGACGCAGGCTTTGTTGAACGCGGCATCGTACATGTAGTGGAAAGACAGGAAGAAGGCTGGGCATACATCAAAGCCGGCTTCTAAGTGGCGCCTATTCCTTTAAAAATGGATGAAATATAGCCTTAAAAGACAAGTCTTTGCGGCCGGCGAGGGGTATTAAAACAGTTTCTAACTTTTTTTGCTGATCCAGTTGCGTATCCCGGCAACCATTTCATCAAAGGAGTCGTACTCCTTTCTGAAACTCAAACCGAATCCGTATCGGGCACGCCGTTGGCCGCCCGTAATATCGGGTTCGGTACGCTGGTACACTTTCAGGCGCCACTGGCGATTTTGAGTCAGTTGAATTTCGACGGTGACGTCCTCACCGAGAAATCCGTTTTGTACGGCCGTGCTGGGTCTGCCCAATCCAAATTGGGACCCCACCTGTACTGTAACCCTGTCATTGGCAAAGCCACTGGTAAGCCTGATTTGCAACTCCCTGCCGGTGATGGGGTTTTCCGGTGTATTGCTCAATGAATTCTGATATTCATCATATGCAATATTGAAGTCGATACTGGATACCGAAGTACCAAACCACTCTGAAGCCAGCCCGGTTAGGTAATTGGAAAACTGATTGCTCAACACCTGGGTGAGCGTGTTAAATGCGGAAGTCACATAATCCGAACTCTGGATAAATCCTCCATTGCTCGGCAGGAATGACCCCACTACTACAAGCCCAAAAACCTGTCTGTTTAATTCGCCGGGGTCCTGCCGAAGCAATCGCAACTTGTTCTCTGTCAGGCTTTTAATGTCATTGGACAAATTGGGAAAATCCACACTGAAACTGATATTGGGCGACATCAAATCCCCCTTCAGGTGCATGGTCACGATCGTCTTGGTTGGGCGTTTGGCTGTTTTTGCAGCATCGCCATCATCGCCGCCTACGAGTTGTAGTTCATCGCGAATGAGGTTGTAAACAGGCGTGTTTTCCTCATATGTCGCATCGAGATTTATCTGTGCCCCATATGGATCGCCATACCATACGATCGTTCCTCCTTCCGTGACCGTAAACGGTTTGTTGACCCAGTTTAACAGCGTAAACATGTACTCACCGCGCCGGATGGTATAGTTTCCGTACATTTTGAACTCACCTTCCCGGTTGATGGTCAGTTTAATATCGCCCACTCCCCTACCCCTGATGATATCGCCAGCCTGTTCATCAAAAATCAATTGCACCTCTGCTGCATCTGTCAGGGTTACATCCATTTCAAAATTAAGGCCTTTTAGTTCGGTTGTAAACCGATTTTTGACTTTCTGCAACAGCGTGTCTTTGACACCTTTTGTTTTAAATTTAATAAATTTTACTTCCTGCGCATCCGTTACGGAAGTGATTGGCAAATACAAACGTGTTGCCGGGCCGGCTACCGCGTCAACCTGAATATTTGTTTTGCTGAATGTACCTGAAAACTGTGCCTTGAAACTGCCGGCGCCCTTCCCGTAATACGTAGAGTTGTCTTTTGCCGTGGTGTTCATGATAACGAAGTTTTCACTTTGCGATGAGACTTCGCAGGTATCCATTCGCCATTCTCGGAAAAATTTGTGGTTTAACCCACCTTTTACAATCGCCATATTTCGCGGCGTACTGTTGTCCCAGATGGTGTCTTTATCCGCCCATATTTTTGTACTTGTCAGCAGAATATCCTGGTTGCTGATGTTGTATTTTGCTTTGAGGTAATCCAGTTGAAACTGACCGCTGACGATGCGCGCTTTGCCGTTCATACCAATTTTATTGAACGGGCCAAATAATTTTACATTGGCGTTCATGGCGCCGTTTGTGCCCGAAATACCCGGAACAAATGTTTCCAATACGGCCAGCGGAAAATTCCATGCATTCACATGCGCTCCAAACTCTCCCGGATGAATCGTCATATCAACCTCATCGATCAGTTCGGGGCTGCCTTTGGGAGGTATCCAGGCGCCTGCAACCCTCAACTGCCGGTTATCGGCATTCAGAAAAAACTTGTACCACAGCGGAGCCGACAAATGAGCCATTTCAATATTGCCGGTGACGTCGCCATAAGGCACATTGTTGATGAAAAGCGTATCGGTTGAAATGTAGGTATTGATACCTTGTAATTTGAACAGGTCGTTGATCTTGACGTCGAAGTCGTAGATTTTACCTCGGTAATTTACCTTTTTGGTGTTTACGAATCGGTTCAGGAAATTCACATCGAAATTCGTCAGTGCTAGCGATAATCCTCTGCCCTGGTTAAAACTGTCGAGCAGGATGCGCTGATCTCCATTGAACAGTTCAAAATCGCGGGTAACGAAATAGTTTTTGGCGAAACGAATGTAGTTTTCCTCATTCATTGCCCAGTAATCATTGAAAAGAGCGATTTCAGAGGAATTGAATTTTATTTGCCAAAGGCTGTCGATGGTGGACAACACGCCGTCAAAATGAACACCCTTTACAATGCTGCTTGTATCGCGTGCGGTCAGGTTGAAGTGAAGAGCATTCCTGCTCAGAGCGCCATCAAATACAATCGGCGGCAAAATGGTTTTAGAAATCACCGAATTGGGAATGGAAAGATGGAGCGCTGCATTGGCCTGATTGCCTTCCCATAGCAACTCCGTGCCGCTCAGAGCCAAACCATTATACCCCACATATGGCGCAGTGATATGCAAAGAGGACGTTCCTTCTCTTGAATCGACTTCGCCACGAATGATAATATTTCTGAGTGTGTCCAGCGATGTAGAAAGAAGCCTGGTAAGCCCCCTGGTGTCTCGAATATTGATTCTAAGGGTAAACTTATCCTTCAACGTGGTTGAATCCGCTGCGGGCAGGTTCAAGCGGTTCGCAAATTCTGGTTGATATCGACTGAATACCTGAATCAAATTTTTGAAGACCGTTTGAAAATCGAAATATCCCTCTATTCGTCCTTCACCGATGTCTGAGTTTACTGACATGTAACGGGTTCCATCCGCTCGTAAAAATGACTCAAAACGCAGCGAATCGACCTTGTGCCGGTACGATTTATCCTGAATAATATTGAAGTTTCGGAAAATCGCCGTCCCATTGATATCCCGCCAGTTGCGGGCATTGATACGGATGCGATCCACTTTTCCGGAAACGACGATGTCATCGTTGATCAGGTTCAGCGCCCCCAAATCCAGCCGTCGAATGTCTGTTTCGAAGGAAAACTGTGGTATGCTGTCTTTCAGATTTACGGTACCATCGAATGTAAAGTCGATATTGGGGTCTTTTACCCCCAGTTTGCCATCAAAAATGAACTGACGAAATGTTCCATTCATCACCACATTGCGATAACTGTAACCTTTATAGGAAAACGAATCGATGGTGCCTTCCAATCTCGCTTTGATCGTTGGAAGCGTGAGGCCACTCGAACCATCAGAAATGCGAATATTGAAAGTAGTGCGACCAAAATCAGGATTGTTCGACCAGGTAGCCAGGTCAAAATCGCGCATATTCAGGTAGCCGGAATAAGTGGCCCGCTCCCGGCCATTTTTCAAATCAAGGTTCAGGTCGACATCTCCATTGCCCACATCTGTCAGGATTTTTCCGTGTAATATGTGGCTGAAACCAAAAAATATCTGATAGTCGCCCGAAAAGGCGATGTTTCCCAGGGTGTAAAAGGCCGCTGGCGGATTGAATCCCGGGATGATTTTCCCAATCGTACGCAGATCCGATTGCAGACGATCGAACTGGAATTCGATGATGCTCTGGTCAATATCACCGGTCAGGCCATCGCCCCTGAAACTGCCCTCCATGTAGGTTTGGTTTCCAAGTTGGATGACCAGGTTATCGGCACGAAGTTTTTTGGCCACCTTGCCGTGTACCTGGCCGCTGATTTGTGCAACTTCCTCTTTATTGGTACTAAAAAACCGATTCCTGGCCAGTGGGCCGCTGAAGGCAATCAGGTCTCCGAGTTTGATTTTGGAGCCCTTGGCCAGCCGGACATCGAGTGCTACCCCGCTGTTGAAATGTCGGTAGTCCCGATAGGTATCGTAATGCAGCATCACGGTATCGCCCAGCGAACTTTCGGCGGTTTCAATTTTTGTGCCGTACAGGGCAGTCAAAGTGTCTGTCACCACTACCCTACCCGCTTCTCCATGGGTTATTTCAAAACCGCATTGTTCGCGCGCTGCGAAATGTTTCAACACGCCTTCAAAAACAAGATGGCTATCAAACTTTACGCTATCTGCCTGAAAATCAATGTTTTGAACTTGAAGGTGATTATAGTCCATTACCTCGGGCGCCGTTTCACGCGCTGGGGAAATGTGAAAACGATCCATTTCAAAACGGCCATCTGTCAGGGAAAACTGGCCAATCTGAAAGCGCAAAGGTGCGGAAGGCGCTTTTAAGGTATCTGTTGAACTGGTTGCAGCAGGTTCGTCACCAGGACGAGGAGGCAAGGGCTGTGATGGATAATCTTCAAAATCAAAAAGCAGGCCTTTCAGGTTGACCGACTGAATGTCTACGATTTTTTCAACCAGATCAATTTTGTTGACACGGATGCTGGCAGTGGGAACGAGGTAACGCATCATGCGGCCTTTCACCCGATCATCCTGTATGAAATCCACATTTTCAAGGAAGATGTTTCTGGCCTTGATTTTTACGGAGAAGGGTTTGGATGGTTCATTGTCTTTTTTGGGGCTTGAAAAGTAATCGATCAGGAATTGCAGGTTAGTGTCGTATTCGCCTGCCGCTCTTTTGATATTGATACGGGCATTTTTAAGGCTTACTTCATTGAATTCCAGGCGGTTGGAAAAAATGGAGAAGATGTTTGGATCCAGTCCAACGCTCAAACTGCCAATAGCAGCAAGCGTATCGCCTTTTTGATCTTCCAGGTAAAATCCTTCCAGCACCAGTTTGTCAAAGAAAGCAATATCGATATGCCTCACTTCGACACGTGTCTTTAATTCGTCTGATAGATAGCCGGTCACCTTCCCGATCAGCCAGTTTTGAACTGCCGGCATTTGCAGGATAAAATACAGGATAATCAAAAACAGCACCAGCCCGAATACGACATTCTCCAGCCTGCGCCAAAGATTGCGCAGCAGGGCAATACCTTTTTCAAAAGGTGTTTCGGGCAATTTATCTTGTTTGGATTGATCCGGCATATTTTCTTACAAAGCAGCGTTGTCCCTCTCAGAATTGCAAAAACGAAGAAGTGCGGGGCAAAGGTATGCCCTGCACTTCTTCAAGACAAAAATGCGGCCACTTGAGATGCCTTCCGGCAAGACTTTAAAATAAATTTAATCAAGCCAGGCGGAAACTGGATGCACCAAGCAGTCCTTTTTCGCAATAGATGGCCACCACGTAGTTGCCGGATTTCAGACGCTCGTCAAATTTGTAGTTGAATGAAAGGCGCTGGGTATTTTCAAGTACCACATCTTTTACCTGCTGGGCAGTAACTTCAACCGGCCCGGATGGTGGGTAAACCGTCGTTTTTTGTGCGGTTGTCGACACAATGGGAGTGCCCTTTTCGTCTGTAATGACCAGGTAAAGTTTTTGTTGACCCTGATACGTTTGTGGGACGTCGGCCAGGTCGAAACTGACAAAAATTTCCCGTGCGCGACGAGCCTTGGTAGTGAGTTTGTCGTTGCGGCGTTCGAGTTCTACCCGGAAGGAAGTGGCTTTGAACGAAGCAGACTGAGTTTTGCGGATTTGATCTTCCAGTTGTTTGGCCAGGTCTTGAACCTGACCGCTTAATTCTGTATTGGCGCCTTTCAACTGGGCATTTTCGCCGGTAAGTCGCGAATTTTCCTTTTTCAGGTCTTCGTTTTCGGTGCGAAGCGCTGCGATGATTGTTTCGTACTCAATCTTGGTTTTTTCCAGACTGACGATTTGGTCGCGCAATGACTGGATGTCTTTTGCCGATGTGGATTTAATCTGCTGAATTTGAGCCTCTTTTTGTGCTATCAGGGCAGCGGTACTGGTAATTTTTCCCTGAAGATTTTCATTTTCCGTACGGAGGTTCGAATAATCTGCAGCCAGACTGTCGAGTTGTGCTTCGAGGTTTATTTTGGTGGTTTCGAGTTGCTGGCGTTCCGCCTCGATTTTTTGGTTTTCAATCAGGTAGTTCTTGGACTTTTGCCAAAAGAAGAAACCTAATCCGGCGGCGAGCAGTAGCAATACTGTCACCAGGATGCCGTAAATTCGGGTATTCTGATTATCACTCATAGTATGAAAAGGTTGAAAAGTTGTTTTCGCAAAGTGTTATGTTATGTAAAAAATCGCCCATAGTTAAGGCTTTCTCCTGTATTTGTTTACAAAATACGAGAAAAGGAATTTTGAATTTTATCAGGGCAGGCGCGTGCTTTGCCAGTTGAGGAGTTGCCAGGTTTTCTTTTTTTTCTTGTACACTGCTGTGTACAGGAGATGAAGTTCGAAGGCTGTGTTGTTCAACAGCCCTTGTACCTGAACATCTCCATTCGTTATAGCCAGTTTTTTGTATTTTTTCACTTGAACCTCTTTTCTGGTCATTTTCTGGTACACGATAGCCCCTGTTTTGATCGATTTGAGATGGGCTTCTTTCGTTTCCCGCATTCCATTCGAATGAATATAAACGAGGTCATCTGAAAGCATCTGACGAAGCGCCACCGTGTCGCGGCTGGTCATGGCAAGAAACCTTTTTGCTTCTGCATCCAGTACTTCAGATTGTGCATTACTGAAAAGGAAAAAACAAAGGAGTAAAAGAGTGAAAAAGTATTTCATTCTGGTGAAGAGCGATAGAAAAGAAAATGATTGATGTAGTTGGAAGTCACGCAAAAGTATTGCTATTAATGCAAAATATGTGTCACCCTGAATTTTGAACTTTTCAGGTTAACATCCAATTCTCAACAAATTTTCGCTCCGAATAAGAAAGGAATTATCCCTGCAAACCGAACATCAACACGGTTGTTGGTGCAGCATTGCCATTTGGGTTATCTTCAATGGAAACTGCAAATCCTTCTGCGTTCGGGTTGCAATCAAAAGTTTGTATACCGTTCAAACTATCGATTTTGATCATACCGATACTGACCGGTGCTTTATTGACAATTGCCCAGAACTGAAGGTATTTCCCTGCAGGTTGCACGGGAAGAGAGGCTACGTCTACGGAAATTTTGCATGGCCCTGCAGGATCGCCATTAAATACATAACTTGGGATTGCAGCGGGATTGATTTGATTGCTCATTTTAACCGGGCGAATTTTGGGATCACGCAGCAATTCCACAATTGCACGCTGCGTAGCCAGGTTGCTTGAGCATTCCTGAATTTGTTGTTGCAATGCAAGCGATTGCTGCCTGGAGGCTTCCAATTGTTGTTCGGCTGTGCGTTGCTGCATCCAAAAATAAGTAGCAGCAGCCAGGAGCAGTACCGCAGCGGCCTGCAACAGGCGGCCTGCAGAACTATTCAGACGGGTAGTCATTGGTGGGCTGGCGCTGTCGATTTCCTGCATAATCCGGTCTTTCACCTCGGCAGGAGGTACTACGGCCTGTGTTTGTGCATATTGCTCCAATGCCAGTTCGATTGCTTCCAGTTCAGCCCTTGCTTCGGGATGTTGTTGGAGCATCTCCTCCACTAGTTTACGTTCCTCAGGCGTACACTGAGTGAGCGCATAGGATTCGAGCAAACCTGATTGCAAAAAGGATTGAATATCCATTGTTTATATTGGTACTGAAACCTGACAGTTTCAGGGTATCATGTGATCAAAAATGTGTGGACGCTTTCCTGATTAGTGAAATGCTGGAATAGAAGTCTACTTCAAAACCTGACGTATCGCTTCGGCCAGCATCAAGAATGCCAGGGCATTGGTTTCGCCAAAAACCTTGCGCAGTTCATTCATGGCATAGCGCAGGCGTGTTTTGACCGTACCGATCGGAATGCCGGTTTCTTCAGCCACTTCTTCCTGCGTATATCCTTTAAAATAAATCAGGTCGATCAGGGTGCGGTACTTTTCGTCGAGCGCATTTACCGCCTCCCGAACACCCAGATGATCCGGATTAATCGCGTCATTTCCAGGTCTACTTACGAGCGATTCGGTGCCTTCGGTTTTTTGTTTGTTTCTGAAATGAGCCGTACGTGTAGCATCGATGGCTGTGTTGCGGGCAATATTTAGTAGCCAGGTGAACAAACGCCCCTTGGATGAGTCGTAACTGCCACTGTTCCGCCAGACTTTTAGAAAAGTATCCTGCAAGACCTGTTGTGCCAGTTCGGGCGACTGCACGATGCGAAGAACCACGCCATACAAAGCGCTGCTGTACATGTCGTACAACTTGCTGAGTGCGTTGCGGTCCTGTCTTTGCAGCCCCTGTATTAGTTCTGTATGCATGGGTTTGGTTCTATGCGCAAAGCGCAGCATGTTTAGTTTGGCAAATGTGCAATTTTTTTGGGGAATGCGCGTCTGCTTGGCAACAACAAAAGAATTTTCTAAAATGCCCCACTTTTCAGGGCTGATTATTTCCTTTGCAACCTAAATTTTAATAATATGAAACCTTTGGTACTACTCTTACCAGCACTTCTTTCATCCCGACTGCTTTTTTCTCAATGCCCACAGGTTACACTGGGGATATTACAAACGCTTGAAAAATCGGAGCCTTCCGAAAAACATGCCAAAATCACAGCCAGCGGTTTCGACCTGACAGGCACAAGCGCCAATGTTCAAAGGTACAATAGATGTTGGCTTACCACTTCAAAAGATGGAACGGCTTACTACGAACAAATATTACTGTATCGTACAAATAGCAACGACCTCACCTTTCTCACTTCCGACGAGGCAGATTTTGCAGCCATACAGCAGGCCATCGAAGAGCGACACAGCAATTCCGGTAATATTGTAATCGGAAAAATGTTTCAGTATCAGTTTGTCGAACAAAAAATTGACGGCATTCAATATACTGGTTTAATCATTTCACTTCGTACGCAGCACTAAGAACGTGTTTTCATGCAAAACCAGATATTTTTATAAAAATGGCGAAGGCATTCTACCTTTGCGCGCCCTGACCCGTAAAACCTGTTTAAATTTCTGTCAATTCCAATGAAGGTTTTCAAATTTGGTGGCGCCAGCCTTAAAGATGCAGCAGGCGTTCAGAATGTCGCCTCTATCCTGCAACGCTACGCCCAGGAACAACTTGTTATTGTTGTATCCGCCATGGGCAAAACGACCAATGCCCTGGAAGAAGTAGTTGCCGCTTATGTCAAACAAAGCGGTGAAGCACAGGCATTGTACGATGCGTTTAAAGAACGGCACTATGCCATCATGCGCGATCTGTTCGAACCCGGCGATGAAGTTTTTACCATCGTCAACGACACGTTTGTAGAAGGAGAATGGATGCTGGAGGAAAAACCCGCCGATAATTACGATTATATCTACGATCAGATCGTTTGTATGGGCGAACTGGTTTCTTCCAAAATTGTGGCTGCTTACCTCAATAAAGTTGGCCTCACTACCACCTGGCTGGATGCCCGCGACGTGGTGGCCACCGACAACACTTACCGGGAAGGCTGGGTCATTTGGGATAAAACGCAGGCCAATGCCAAAAGAATTGTTCCGCCCATGCTGGAACAGGGCAATTTCGTGCTCACACAAGGTTTTATCGGTTCGACCTCCGAAAATTTTACAACAACCCTGGGTCGCGAAGGATCCGACTACTCCGCAGCCATCTTTTCTTTCTGCCTCGATGCAGAGAGTATGAGCATCTGGAAAGATGTGGCGGGCGTGTTGAATGCCGACCCACGCTTGTTTGAAAATACCATCAAACTCGATCGGCTTTCCTATCGGGAGGCCATCGAGATGACGTATTACGGCGCTTCGGTCATTCACCCGAAGACCATCAAACCGCTGCAAAACAAGAACATTCCCTTGTTCGTAAAATCGTTCCTCGATCCGGAGGCCGCAGGAACTGAAATCAGCAGCGATCTGGAGGAAACCTACCCACCCATCATTGTAGTGGAGAAAAACCAGGCCTTGCTGCACATCAGCACACTCGACTACTCCTTTGTAGCAGAGCACCATATGGCGCGTTTGTTTGCCAAAGCCGCAGACCTGCGCATTTTTGTAAATATGATGCAGAATACGGCTATCAGTTTTACCATTTGTGTAGGTAATGTACCCGATCGCATCGAAAAGTTTATCAAGGCGATTTCCGATGAATTCAAGGTGAAAACACAGGAAGGGCTCGAACTTATCACCATTCGGCACTACAACCAGGAAACCATTGACAGCCTGAAAAAAGGCAAAATGGTGCTGTTTGAAGAACGTATTCGCAATACTATGCACATGGTGGTGAAAAACATGCCACCCGTTGAACGCCGTGATGTGGACATCGCCGGATCAAAATCGAAATGAAAGTAGAACTCTGGGCCATCGGCAAAACCAGCGAAAAATACCTGGAAGCAGGGATCGCGATTTTTGAAAAACGGCTGAAAAATTACCTGCCGTTTAGCATTCAGGTATTGCCCGATGTAAAAGAGAAAACTGCCGACTCTTCTCGCCTGAAAAAAAAGGAAGGCGATCTGGTATTGAGCAAACTCGGCGCCGACGATTACCTGGTTTTGCTGGATGAAAAAGGGCTGGAGTTCACATCGATGGAACTGTCGCAGTGGCTCGAACGCCGGCTGTCAACTTCTCACCGGAAAATGGTGTTTCTCATCGGTGGCGCATTCGGGTTTTCGCCTGAAATTTACCAACGTGCCCAGGAAAAACTCGCCTTGTCGAGACTTACCTTCAGCCACCAGATGGTACGCCTGTTTTTTCTGGAGCAATTGTATCGGGCGATGACCATTTTGAAAAACGAACCCTATCACAATGAATAACCCATGATAAATGCTACTATTCTGATCATAGGCGTTACGGCGCTGTTTTCCATTGTTGCATTCAGCAATGGCGACCTGATGTACCGTTTCCGACACTGGCCTTATCAGGAAGCACGCCGCGGAGAGTATTACCGATGGATTACCAGCGGCCTGCTCCATGCCGACCCGATGCACCTGATCTTCAACATGCTGACCCTCTATTTTTTCGGAAGAAGTGTAGAAGGTTGGTTTTTTGAAGTTTTTGGCGGCGCCGGGCAGGTCGTGTACGTGCTTTTTTATGTGCTGGCATTGGCGGCGGCTTCTTCAGCCACTTTTTATAAATACCGCAATTCGCCGTCTTTCGCAAGTATCGGCGCTTCGGGCGCCACGGCTGCCGTGCTATTTGCGTCTATTTTGCTGGACCCTACCAATGAAATTTACCTGTTTATACTGCCAATCGGTATTCCCGGGTTCATTTTTGCCATATTTTACCTGTGGTACAGCAACTACGCAGCGAATCACTCACGCGACAACATCGATCATACGGCTCACTTTTTTGGAGCAGTGTTCGGGTTCTTTTTTCCCCTGCTGCTTCAACCCGGACTGATTGGGTTGTTTTTCAAACAGTTGATGGGCTGGGTACGTTACGTTTTTGGGAGTTAGGAAAGGTTTGCCAAATGTTGTGGCGCGGACAAAAGAGGAACTCAAAGTCACAGTACAATATCCGAAACACATATTTTTGCAACCAAAATCACCCAATACCTGTTATTACTACAACTTTTCAACCTAGCATTTTCACATCTCAAAATAATTTTTGAACATGGCATACGAATTCACGGATGCAACTTTCCAAACGGAAGTGATCGACAACAATAAAGTAACCCTGGTGGACCTTTGGGCAGAATGGTGCGGACCGTGCAGATTGATGTCTCCAGTAGTAGAAGACCTTTCCAAAGAATATGAAGGCAAGGCTGTGATTGGCAAACTCAATGTCGATGACAACCCGGAAGTGCCTGTCAACTACAATGTTCGCGGTATTCCTACATTTCTCCTCTTCAAAAATGGAGAGTTGAAAGATAAAATTGTAGGCGCTCAAACAAAAGAATACCTGAAAGCGAGAATTGAAAGTTTGCTCTAAGCAAATGGTTCAAGGACTGTTTACTTGTTTTATTTATTTGGAATCCGCATCCGTTCTTCGGGTGCGGATTTTTTATTGGAGCCGTTTCCAGGCTACCGGCAAATGTTCGATCAAATCGCTGGCAATAAGAGCCTCCTGACCCAGTTCAGACGCTGCCATATCGCCTGCAAGCCCGTGTAGATAAACTCCCAGCAGGCAAGTGTTCAAGGGTGAATATCCTTGTGCCAGCAGCCCCGTCAAAATCCCCGTCAGCACATCGCCCGAGCCGCCCGTGGCCATACCGGGATTACCCGAAGAATTGAACCAGCATTGGCCGTCAGGAGTAGCAATGGCCGTGTGTGCACCTTTCAATACAATGAATACCTGATGCTTTCGGGCCCATTCCATCTGTTGATCGTTTTTTTCAAAGTCATTGGTACTGCTTCCGAACAAGCGTTGAAATTCACCGGGGTGTGGTGTCAATATAGAGTTGGGGGGAATCGCCGGCCACCATTCCGGGTGTCGGGCAAGCAGGTTCAGTGCATCGGCATCCAGTACCAATGGTACCGTTGCATTGTGGATGAGTTGTTGCAGAGCCGATGCAGTTTCTGATGCCGTACCGAGGCCCGGGCCAATTCCGATTGCATTATAAGGCTGAATATCAGGTGTTTGCGTCCATTTTTTTTCATGTGCATCACAGATCGCCATGGCTTCCGGAACAGAAGTCTGCATTATGTCGTACCCGACGCCCGGAATGCAGACACTGAGTAACCCGGCGCCCGCTCGCAGGCAGGATTTGGCAGAAAGTACGGCAGCGCCCATTTTCCCGTAACTCCCTCCTATCAGCAAAGCGTGCCCGTAAGTGCCTTTATGCCCGAATTTTTGCCTGGGTTTCCAAAGTTTTTTTGCTTCTTCATGTGTAAGATATTGATAGCAAGTGGGTTGTTCCGAGTAATAATCAGGGTGCAGACCGATGCTTCCAAAGTTCCACTCCCCCACCCGATGTGCATTTTCAGGGTAAAAAAATGCTCGTTTGGGGGCCTCGAAACTAAAAGTTCGTTCGGCTTGCACGACAGGGTATGCGGCGCTGCTCTGATCTGCAAACATACCGCTGGGAATATCCACAGACACCACTTCATTGGGCAGCGCATTCAGTAGATCTACCAATGCGGCCAACTTGCCGGAGAGCGGGCGATTCAGGCCGGAACCAAACAAGGCATCTATAACGATTGCTCGCGGAGGAATGTCAGGAAATCCATCCGGGTCGGACAACCACTGCACAGACACACCCTGGTGCGCCGGAAGTTGTTCCAGTTGTGTCTCAAAATCTGCACTTCTCTTATCATCGAATGCACAAACCAGTACTTTTGCCTCGTAAAACAACTGGTGCAAATAACGTGCGATCGCCAGTCCATCGCCGCCATTATTCCCTGTTCCGGCAAAAATCACCACCGGTTTGCTTACATCCTGGTACAATCCTGTAAACCATTCTGTGAAAACGCGGGCAGCACGGTTCATCAATTCCGTGGATGCAATGGGCTCATTTTCAATGGTAAAGGCATCCCAGGCGTGAACTTGTGCGGCAGAAAAGATTTTCATAAAAAGGAGGGCAAATGCCCGTTTGAAACGACATGCAAGATAAGTTTTTTTCAGGCTTGAAAGTGATCGAGTTTTCCAGTGTGCTAGCGGGCCCCGCTGTGGGGATGTTTTTTGCCGAACTGGGCGCCGAAGTAATCAAAATAGAAAATAAAACAACGGGTGGCGATGTAACCCGGGGCTGGAAACACCCTTCCGAATCGCCCGACTCCCCTATTTCTGCCTACTGGTGCAGCGTCAACTGGGGGAAACAGCACCTTTTTCTGGATTTGGGAAATGCAGAAGACCAGCACCGTGCCATGGAAATGGCCCTTGCTGCCGATGTCGTGATTTCCAACTTTAAACCTTCTTCAGCCAAACGGATGGGCGTCGATGCCGATGCATTGCGCAAGGCCAACCCTCGTTTGATTTATGCACAACTCAGTTCATTTGCCGACCCGGAAGATGAAAGCCCGGCATTTGATGCATTGCTACAGGCCGAAGCAGGGTTTATGTATATGAATGGAGAGGCTGGCGGAGCGCCCGTAAAAATGCCGGTCGCACTGATCGACCTGCTCGCTGCGCATCAGTTGAAAGAAGCAATTTTACTGGCTTTGTTGCACCGGGAAAGAACCGGAGAAGGGGCCACTCTAAGCACCTCACTCATGGAATCGGCCTTGTCATCGCTGGCTAACCAGGCCAGCAGTTATTTGATGACCGGCCACATTCCGCAGCGCATGGGCACGCGGCATCCCAACATCGCCCCGTATGGCGATATGTTCCCCTGCGCTGATGGGCAAATGATTTTACTGGCTGTAGGTACCGAGCGACAATTCAGGCAATTATGCTCAAGTATTGGTCAGGAACACCTGCCCCAACAGGAAAAATTTGCCAACAACAGAGCCCGCGTGCAGCACCGGGAAGAACTGAATGGTATGCTCGGCGCTGCGCTGGCACAACGAACCCTGAATGACTGGATAGCCACATTTAAAAGCAATGGCGTTCCCGCAGCACGAATCTGTGATATGAAAGCAGTATTCGAACGGCCGGAAGCCAGGGCTATGGTGCTGGAGGAGCAGGCGCCAGACGGAAGCAATACGCTCAGGGTGAAAACCGTGGCTTTCCATGTAGAATTTGAACCTATTGTTTGATCCCCGGACACGAACATTCATACATACCTCGTAATATTGCAGCCCGATTGATCCGGCATGATCGGCGATCGTTATCAATCATGAATACAGAACAAATCCTCGCCGCACTTCGTGAAGTGCGCGACCCGCAAACAGGGCAAGACATTGTTTCGAGAGGAATGGTGCAAGACCTTGAAATTCAAGGCAATAACATAAATTTCAAACTGGCGGTACCTTCCCTTCAGATGCAAGGGAAAGCAGAATTGAATTTTGCCTGCATGGAAGCGGTATTGAAAGTTTTTCCCGATGCGAATGTAAACGCCCACTTCATAGCCCGTACGCCAAATAGTCAGGAAAGCAGCAGCATTGTTCCACATATTAAGAACATTATTGCTGTAGCATCCGGCAAAGGCGGCGTAGGCAAAAGCACCGTTTCAGTAAACCTGGCCCTCGGTCTGAAACAGTTAGGTGCGCGCGTGGGACTTATGGATGCCGACGTCTACGGCCCCAGTATCCCGACGATGCTTGGATTAAGTGGCCAGCGGCCGAAAATCCAGGATGTTACGGGAAAAGCCAAAATGGTTCCACTGGAAGCTTATGGCATGCCCACCATCAGCATCGGAAACATCATCGAGCCGGAGCAGGCCGTGGTGTTGCGTGGGCCGCGACTGGCCGCCATTATCAAACAGTTCTTTAATGATGTGCTCTGGGAGCCGCTCGATTTTTTGATTGTAGACCTGCCTCCGGGCACCGGCGATGTACAACTGACACTGGTACAAACAGCGCCTATTACCGGTGTGGTGCTGGTTACTACGCCACAGGAAGTTGCGCTGGCCGACGCTGTGAAAGCCATGAATATGTTCCTGCTACCACAAATCAATGTGCCCATTTTGGGTGTAGTGGAAAACATGGCCTGGTTCACTCCGGCAGAACTGCCTGAAAACAAATACTTTATCTTCGGACAAGGTGGTGGCAAAAAACTCGCACTGGAAAGCCATTCTGTTTTATTGGGACAAATTCCGCTTGTGCAAAGTGTACGCGAAGGCGGCGACGACGGGAAACCGGCGGTTCTGCAAACAGGCTCGGATGTATCGGAGGCTTTTATGAATGTTGCCAAAAATACATTGCGTCAGGTGGGCGTGCGCAATGAAATGATAGCGCCAACGCAAATTGTGCGGCTGGGAGAATAATTTCGTTACACTTTCATAAAACTCAAACCGGATTGCAGTACCCCGGCGGTTCGGGCGCGCACGCGTTCGTCGACTGCCGTGTCGTTCATGTGTTTGATCACTTTCCATTCGTCGACCAGCGAAACTGACTGCGGTGTGGTCAAACCGCTTTGGCCCGCTACCACGCTTACAGAGTTGCCTACCAGTCGACTCATTCCGCCAACGCCTTGGTTTACGGCCAATGCGATAACGGCGGTCAGTGCCGCTTCGGATTTGATGATGTCGCTCAATTTTGGGATATTGATACGAATCCCCCCTACGGTGACGTCGAGTTTAAAGTTGAGCGCTGCCTGTACGTACAGGATATTGGCCATGCGCAATTGTTCGCGGATCAGGGATGACTCAAAGCCAGCCTGGATAAAAGCCCCGCACAAAGAGATATTGCGCTGAATGTATAACCAGGCATCATCTCCGCGCAGTTTGGCCCCTGTTTCCGTCAGAACCGTGGTCGTAGCCAGCGAGTCGCTACCCTCCGAATCGATGCCTACACGCTGAAATACGCGCTGAAACGCAGCAGGCGCATACTGTTTCATACTAGCCATCACCCGATTGAGGCTGCCGCCTACAGCGGATGCACCCGTAAACTGGATAAATCCGTAGGAAAAAATAGCCTTGTCGTAACTATTGATGGCGTCGAACTTGCCTTCGTGTGTAGAGACATATTGCAAGGCCTTCGCCTGATTCAGGGTCAGACCTACAGACTGAATAGTGGCTATATCCAGTGCCATCGCCGATTGTCCGCCATACATCACGCCCTGTGGATACACCATATATGGGCTAATGGTGACATTGTCGCGCAGATTGGCGACCACCTGACCACCATTAAGCAGCGGTACCCGCATCGCATAACGGTTGAAGCCGGCATCAGGACGCATTTCAATTGTAAATTGACGGCGTGCTTCCAGATAACCCTCACCTATGGGCTGTATAGGCTGAACAGGTTGTACCGGCGTCGGAGTAGGCGGCGGTGGTGCAGGCGTGTTTCCCCCGGAAGATTTCACCTGGAGGGTTTGCCCTACACTCAAATTGTTGCTGGTAAGCCCGTTGGCAGATTTCAGTGCATCGACACTCATGCCAAAGCGGGTTGCTATGGCGTACAGGGTATCACCTGGCCGCACCTGATAATTGACAAGGCCAGATGTATTGGTTGGAGTGGCTGGCGTCACAGGCGGTGGTGGCGGTACTGGAATGACCGGTATGGGAGTGGAGCCACCTGTGGAGCGTACTTTCAGGTTTTGACCGACGCTCAGGTTGTTGGTTTTCAAACTGTTTACTGCCTTGAGTTCGTCGACGCCCATCCCGAATTTGCGGGCAATGGCAAACAGGGTATCGCCTGATTTTACTTGGTAAGTCGTGAAAACACTCATCGGCAAGGTGGTTTTAAAATTAAACGTGCAAAATTCTCCAGAACAACTCTTTCATCAATTCTTCTTCCCCGGTACTGGTATTGTCGTTGTGAATACCCTTGGAGCGCAAATCGTAGTTTTTCAATAAAGAAATAACTGCGGCCGTCTGTGGTTGTGTAAAATGATTGGCAGCGACGCGATATTCTTTCAAAAACCAGTCGGAACGCAGGTCCAGTGTTTTTAAAATTTCCGCATCCGCAGCGCCCTTCAGGGCATGCAGCATAAACACCTTGGAAAAATAGGCATACAAACTGGTAATGGTAACAATCAGCGGATTTTTTCGAATGTTGGAAGCAAAATGATGCTGAATACGCGCCACTTTGGCAGCATCGCGCATGGCCAGCGCTTTTTGCAATTCAAAAATATTGTACTCCTTGCTGATGCCTACGTATTCCTGAATATGCGAAGTATTGATGGTGGTGTTTTTAGGCAAATTCAACGTCAACTTGTCGAGTTCGTTGGCAATTCTGGAAAGATCGGCGCCCAGGTATTCTGCCATCAAGGCTGCTGCTGCAGTATCGATATGCAAATGATGCGATTTGCAAAAACTGCTGATCCAATCGGCAATCTGGTTGTCGTACAATTTTTTACTTTCCAGCAACACCACGTTTTTTGCCTGTAGTGACTTGCCGAATTTGGTACGTGCGTCCACTTTTTTATGCTTGTGGCACACCACGAACACCGTTGTTGGCATCGGATTTTCCATATAAGCCGTCAGTTCCGTCAGGCTTTTCATTTCCTGTGCTTCCCGCAGGATAACGACCTGACGTTCGCTCATCATAGGATAACGGCGCAGGTAGTCGAGCAGCGTCACGTGGTCTACATCTTTACCATACAACACCGTTTGATTAAATCCTTTTTCCGCTTCCGGCAAGGCATTTGCTTCCACCGCATCGGCCACCTGATCGATAAAAAAAGGTTCTTCCCCGTGCAGAAAATACACAGGAAAGAACTTTTTTGCCCGAATGTCGCGAAGGATTTCGTCGCTGCTCATGGTGGCTTATTTTTTCTTAGCCGGTGCTTTTGCCGATTTTCCGGGTGCTTTTTTTGAATCGAACACACCAGGATATTCTTTTTCGATAATGGCTTTTACCCCGGGCAGGTCGAGTGTGCGCGCTTGATCGGCCGTCATTTTGGCGCCGCCATCCAGTTTGGGAAGGTTGACGATCAGTTTGCCGTATTTGATGAACGGGCCCCAGCGGCCATTTTCGATGCTGATTTGCTCCTCAGGCCAGTGCTGGATGTAGCGATTGGCCTCTTTTTCAATTTTCTGTTCGATGATTTCGATGGCCTGTTTTTCGGTCAGGGTATCGAACTGGAACCGGGCGGGAATATTCACATACAGGTCAGCCCATTTCACAAAAGGCCCGAATCGGCCCTTACCTTTCGTAATGGGCAGGTTTTGATAATGGCCCAGAGGGCGATCTGCTTCTTTTTTACTTTGAATCAGTTCAACGGCCCGTTCAAACGTAGTTTCAAAGGGATCCTCGCCTTTGGGCAACGAAATGAACTGGCTACCAAATTTCACGTATGGCCCGTAGCGGCCGGTATTGACCTCGAGCGTTTCCCCTTCGTACTCGCCCAAAGCGCGTGGCAATTGAAAACTTTCCAGCGCTTCCGACAGCGTTACGGTTTCCAGGTTTTTGCCCGGGCGCAGGTTGGCGTATCGAGGTTTTTCTTTCTTATCAAGTTCTTCGCCAGTGCCAATCTGAATGACGGGTTTGCCCAGGCTACTCATGCGCACGAGTACAGTGCGGCCAGTTTCGGGATCAGAGCCCAGGATACGTTCACCACTGGCACGATCGGCTTCGGCCAGTGTTTTTTCTACCGTATCGTGAAATGGCTTGTAAAAACGATCGATCATGCGCGTCCAGTCGAGTTTACCTTCGGCAATATCGTCAAATTCGCGCTCCACGCTTGCGGTGAAGCCATAATCCATGACCTTTTTGAAATACTCATCCAGGAAATCGCACACAATCATGCCCATATCCAGCGGATACAGTACGTTTTTGGTAGTGCCTGTGACCTCTTTGCCGCCTGTTTTATTGATTTGGTTGTTTTTAAGGGTAAAAATCTGGAACAGACGCTGCTCCCCTTCCCTGCTCTCTTTTACCACATAACCGCGATTGGCTTCCATGATCTTGGAAATGGTAGGCGCATATGTGGATGGTCGGCCGATGCCGAGTTCTTCCAGTTTTTTTACCAGGCTGGCCTCCGTGTATCGCGCAGGAGGACGTGTGAAGCGTTCAGTGGCTGTCATTTTATCCATCTCAAGCGCTTGTCCCACTTTCAAAGGGGGCAAGATGCCGGATGTTTCTTCGTCTTCATCATCGGTGCCTTCGAGGTATAATTTCAGAAAGCCGTCGAAAGTCAGCACTTCGCCTTCTGCTACAAGTTTGGCCTGTGGCTGCGTGCTGATGCCAATATCTACGGTTGTCTTTTCCAGTTCGGCGTCGGCCATTTGAGAGGCCATGGCGCGTTTCCAGATCAGTTCGTACAAGCGCTGTTCATCGCGGTTGGGGCTCACGTTCTGGCGCTCCATGTAGGTGGGGCGAATGGCTTCGTGCGCTTCCTGTGCGGAATCATTTTTGGTTTTGTACCGGCGCAGGTGGTGGTAACGAGGGCCATATTGTTTCACAATTTCATCGCCCATGGCCTGCAGCGCCGACTCGGACAGATTGGTGGAGTCGGTACGCATATAGGTGATAAAACCTTCTTCGTACAGTTTCTGCGCCACACTCATGGTGCGGCTAACGGAAAAACCCAGTTTGCGGCTGGCTTCCTGCTGGAGTGTGGACGTGGTAAAAGGAGGGGCCGGTTTGCGGCGCGTTGGTTTCACGTCGATATTGGCCACCTGATAGCCTGCGCCGATGCATTTTTTCAGGAAGTCTTCTGCGCCGGCCGGGTTGTCAAAACGTTGAGGCGACTCGGCTTTGAAGGTCACCATTTTCCCCTGGGCGTTTTTTGCCAGGAAAAGAGCCTCAATTTTGAAATAAGGAGTGATGTTGAAAGCCTGAATTTCGCGTTCGCGCTCGACGACTAATTTTACGGCTACCGATTGTACGCGGCCGGCCGACAACTGGCCTTTTACTTTTTTCCAAAGCAGGCCCGACAGTTCCCAGCCGACAAGGCGGTCGAGTACACGGCGCGCCTGCTGGGCGTTGACGATATTCAGATCGAGCGAACGCGGAGAAAGCACCGCTTTTTGAATGGCAGGCTTGGTAATTTCGTGAAAAACGATGCGTTTGGTAGCATGTTTGTCCAGCCCCAGCACTTCGCAAAGGTGCCAACTGATGGCTTCCCCTTCGCGGTCTTCGTCGGTAGCGAGCCACACTTCTTCGCTTTTCGAAGCCGCTTCTTTCAATTCCTTGACGGTCTTGAATTTATCAGGCGGAATAATATAGTTAGGGCGATAGTGATTGCTCACATCTACACCCAGGTCATTGCCTTTTTCAAGGTCACGTATGTGGCCGTACGACGATTTCACGGAGAAATCGCCGCCGAGGTATTTTTCAATAGTCTTTGCCTTAGCAGGCGATTCGACGATGAGGAGTTTTTTTGCCATGTATCGATGTTGGATTTGGGAGAAAACAGGCGCAAAAGTAATGGGTTTTTAAAGTTTGCAACATTTTAAAACAAATCGTTCGGGAATCAAGTGCGATTTACCTGTTTTTTTTGCGTTTTTCTTCTTTCAGTACCTTGCCTTTTTTCCTGGATTTTTCAAATTCCTGTTTTCTTTTTTCACGAAAGCGTGTGGCTAATTCTTTGATATTGACGGTTTTACCATTCAATTTGCGGGAATATGCCAGCATAATAAAGTCGGCCATATCATCTGGATATGTTATGCCGGCACTTTTTAAATAATGCGAAAGTCGGGAGCCTCCGTAAAAACCCCAGTTGAGAATTATCCACTGCCCGAGTCGGTAATGCATAATGGCGCATACGCTGTCTTCGGGGATGGCTTTAAATTTTTCCCTGGATTCGGGTGTGGTAAGTTTATCGAGTTGCAACAGCGCATCATCGAGGTTTTTAGGAATATATACCCCATTCAGTTTGTCTTTCTTGATGCGCTCCTGGTATTGTTGCTGGTATTCTGCCTCGCTATTGGCAGGTCCTTCCTGCACAGGTGTCTGCGCAGCGACCGAAAAAAAAGACAACACCAAAAAAGTGCAGGAAATAGATCGGATAAAATTCATAAAAATCTGTTTTGTTTGCCATCAGGTGGTTCAAATGCCACCTGGAATCAGGATGCTGAAACGAATTTCCCTGCTCGAAATTTTTTTAATGGAAATGGTCATTTGGCTCGGCCTTTGGCTGTCCAATGATTACGTTGCCACCTTACTAACGCTGACGATCGGGGCCATCGTATCGGCTGTGCTGATCATTGCAGGGCTGGCAGAGTTGATTGAACGTTCCAAAGTACCCAAACGATACTTTCAGATTATGGGCATCAGCATTCTTTCGATCGTATTGTCGGCTTTATTGTACATGTGGCTGTTTGAAGGCCGGCTGAATTTTATTGAAAAGCCGTTCTGATTACAGAAAGTCTTCGTCAGTTTCTTCCATCTCCACTTCTTCAAAACTGCCGAGTTGGCGGTTTTTCCGCACGCGATTCCATTCGAAATACCGTCCGTTCATCACGACATATACGCCCGGGGGCAATACCTGAACAAAAGCCAGCGCGCTGCCGAGGTTGAAAAAACCATCAGAAGAAGTACCGAAAGCATATGGGATCATGGCGCCTGTCAGCACGATGGTTTTGCCTTCAATACCTGCAGCAGCAAGCATCCGTGCGGTAGAAACCATACGATCCGTACCATGGGTGACAATAATTCGATTATGCGGCGTTTTCAGGCAATTATAGGAAATTATGGCAAGGTCTTCATCGCGCATTTGAAGCGAATCGATCATCATCAGGGTTTTGATGTCGATGTCCACTTCGCAGCGGCCGCGGTCGAACATTTCCTTAAGGTGCGTATCCTTGAAGTATAGTTCGCCGGTGAGGTAATTGTATTCTTTGTCGAAGGTGCCTCCTGTGACAAAAACCTGTATCATGATAAAATCTTGGAAAAGTAATGTGGTGAAGGTTGTACCTTGAAATTTTGGGCCTGCAAAGGAACAGGATTTGTATCGCTTTTCAAAAAAACACCTGTCGCCCTGCTGATAACACCGCAGGTTTTCTACATTTGCCCCATCAAAATGGTTTGCACATGAAAAAGAACGAAGAATACACCGAAAACAAATCGCGCGACTGGCTTCTTTTTATCGGAGGTACCATCGCCATGGTTGCTCTGTTGATCTGGAAACCCGAATGGGTTTGGGTGGCGTGGCCATTCCAGTTTACCGGTCTGGCAGGCGCTTTGGGCCGCCTCTGATTGTCAGTCCGCACATATTTGCCAAATCAAACTGGCACAAGAAGATGAGTCATCCCGAATTTTGGTTATTGCCAAAGTTCGGGATGCTTTTTTTGTGCGTTGTTTTCTGTAGAGTAGTTTCCCGCAGATGGCGCAGATTTACCCGCAAATCTGCGCCATCTGCGGGAAACTACTCTACGAATAATAACACACGGATCAAAAAATCGAAATGTCGTCTGTTTAAAACTACCTTATGCATTCGGTAAAAAAAGAAATCCCTCAACCTATTGCGGCGAGGGACTCTAACCCAAACAAATAAACACAAAAACTACTTGGTGCAAGTTTAAGACAAAGTATTGGGAAGCGACAAATTTTTAGACCGGATTTTTTTAAAAAATATGATCCTTTGTTGGACAGGCGCGTTTTTTACAAAATCATTAAAAGCAAGGGGCTATTTTTTCCAATAAAAAAACGGTTTTCAAAAATTGAGCCTGCTCGGCTGTATGATTTCAGATAGGTTTTTACCTTCGCCCGTATTCTTTGCCATCCAAATAAAATCACCATGCGAATTTTTCGATTTCTGCTGGCAGCGGTTGTGACAGGCGCTTTGATCTGGTTTTTGAAAACGCCACAAAAAGCGGGCGACAAAAGCCTGCCGCCGCTCGGTGCTTTTTTTAACCCGTTTTCCGGATTCTGGGCCAACGCAGAACGTGCCGATGGCGCCAATTTCGACGACAAATCTCTTCCGGGTTTGAAAGCCCCCTGTCAGGTACTTTATGACGACCTGCTTGTGCCGCATATTTTTGCAGAAAATCTGGATGATGCCCTGCGGGTGGAAGGCTTTGTTATCGCCAGCCAGCGCCTATGGCAAATGGACATTACCACACGCAAGGCTTCCGGTCGTCTTTCCGAAGTGCTCGGTGCGCGCACGCTGCCTATAGATAAAATGACCCGGCGCCGGGGCATGGTATATGCCGCCGAAAATGCGCTGGTAGGATGGAAAAAATCGGAAGAAGGTATGCGCCTCTTGCAAGCCTACACAGACGGCGTCAATGCGTATATCGACCAATTGGACCCGGCTGAATATCCGATAGAATTCAAACTACTCGACTATAAGCCCGAGCACTGGAGTGTACTGAAAACAGCCCTGGTCATTGAAAGCATGGCAGAAACCCTTGCTTCTGGCGAAAGCGACCTGGCTTCTACCAATGCACTTGCACTTTTCGGTCAGGAAACCTTTGATTTTTTGTATCCGGAGTGGAATCCAAAGCAAGAGCCCATTATTCCCGACACCGGGCAGTGGAAAGTGGCCCAGAAAGCCCTTGCCGAAGCAGAATCGGGGAAAAAACTCTCGGTTGCACCTGATTTTGTGCCCAATAGCGGCACACTTGCCTCGAATGAATTACCCGACATTGATCCATATCTGAAAGGCAGCAACAACTGGGCGGTTTCCGGTGGCAAAACAAAATCCGGTCACCCTATGCTGGCCAACGACCCGCACCTCAACCTGACCCTGCCTTCCATCTGGTTTCAGGTACAAATCCATACACCTGAACAAAATTGCTACGGCGTGGCCTTGCCTGGTGTTCCCGGCGTTGTAATTGGCTTTAATGAATATACTGCCTGGGGTATGACGAATGTCGGACAGGATGTTTCAGACTGGTATCGGGTGAAATGGGCCAATGCCGAACGCAGTAAATACCTGATCGACGGCCAACAACGCGACGTGCGTATGCAGGTTGAAGTCATTCCGGTACGCGGCCAGGACACCGTGTACGACACGGTTAGATACACAGATTGGGGCCCCATGGTGTACGACAACGACGCACAGCACCCTCTGTACGACTGTGCATTGCGCTGGATTTCGCACGATGTGCCAGAACCGGATGAAATGGCGCTATTCCTGCGTCTGAATTCCGGAAAAAACTTTCAGGATTACCAGAAAGCGCTCAGCGGATTCGACTGCCCGGCTCAAAACTTTGTTTTTGCCACCCGCAGCGGCGACATAGCCATACAGGTACAAGGCAGATATCCTGTGCGTGCCAAAGAACAGGGCCGTTTTATTCAGGATGGCAGCACGATGGCAACTGCCTGGAAAAATTTCATTCCGCAGGATATGATTCCAGGTATGCGCAACCCTTCGCGGGGCTTTGTTTTTTCGGCCAATCAGCATTCTACGCCACCGAGTTATCCGTATTACTACCTGGCCAACGATTTTGAAGATTATCGGAGTCGACGAATTTATTCGAGACTGGATACGATGCATGATGCTACTCCGGCATACATGAAAGCCATGCAAAATGACAATTTCAGTCAGCGCGCCGCAGATGCACTTCCCGCTATGTTCCGTTTGCTCGATCAGGATAAATTGGATGAAGACGGCAGAAAGATGGCAAAGGAATTGGCAGAATGGCAATACACATATGATGCCGACCTGACTGCGCCACCTCTTTACGACATATGGTACGACTCCTGCTACCTCAAAACCTGGGATGAAATGGATGTGCTACGTAAGCAAAACAAAACCATTCTGATGCCGGAAGCCTGGCGTTTCATCGAGTTGCTGGAACAGGATACCTCCAATATTTTCTTTGACAAACGAAACACGCCGCAACGGGAAACGGCCCGTGAGATTGTCAATGAGTCATTTCGGGCAATGCAGGCTTATTTCAGGCAAAACCCGGACAAACGCACTTCCTGGGGGCCATTTCGTGGCTTTGCTTTGAAACACCTGGCACAAATCGATGCATTCAGCAGGCTCGATTTGGTGGTCGGGGGCAACAAATCCACCCCCAATGCCATCAGCAAAACCAATGGGCCGTCCTGGAGGATGATTGTCGACCTGGGCGATCAGGTAAAAGGAATGGGCGTATATCCGGGCGGCCAATCGGGTAATCCTGGAAGTCGTTTTTACGACAATATGGTCAATACCTGGGCAAAAGGCGAGTATTACGACCTGCTGTTTATGAAAAGTGCGGAGGAGGCCCCGGAAAGAATTTTGGCAAAACAATCATTCACCTCCAAATAGCCTGCACGTATGAAAAACGCATTATTAACAACGCTTTTTATCCTGGTTTTTGGATGCCTGGGTTATTGGGGGCTCCCCTGGTGGGGGCTGGCAGTGGTGGCTGGTGTAGCAGCCTGGTTTTTTCCTTTATCAGGTGGAAAGAGTTTTTCCACCGCATTTGCAGCCGGATTTCTTTTGTGGTTCGTAGCAGCATTGCTACACAATATGAGCAACGGCGGCATCTTGTCGGCTAAAATCGGTGTACTGTTTATGGGCGTCAAGGGTTGGCACTTGATGTCGATCACAGCCCTTTTTGGAGGTTTGCTGGCCGGTTTTGGGGCACTGACGAGTTCCTACGCCCGGCAAATGATGTTCCCCGACAAACCCAGGCGCTACGGCAGAAGAAGGTAGGCTGCATGGGATGCTGAATTTTTCTTTTAGGAATCTTTAACCTGCAAATGAGCAACTTTGCGGGGATGGCTGCGTTTTTAGGAAAAATCATCATCAAAAATGAAGAAACTACTCTTTCCCCTATTCGCTTTGTTGTTGAGTGGCAGCACGTACGCACAATCAGCAGCCCAACCGGAAAAAAACGACCCGGAAGCGAAGAAAGTACTCGACAAGATCAGGAAGAAATACGAAGCGTATAAAACCCTGGAAGCCTCCTTCAATTTGAGCATTGAAGTGCCCGGACAACCCAAAGAAGTTCAAAAAGGAAAAATAAGCCAGGAAGGCGACAAGTTTCGCCTGGAAATGGATCAGCAGATTATTGTCAGCGATGCAAAAACAACCTGGGTGTACCTGAAGAAAAACAATGAAGTCCAGATCAACAATGCACAACCGGGCGCTGATAATGGATTTCTTACACCCAAGGAACTACTGAAACGCTATCAAAAAGGTGATTTTCTGTATGCAATCAACGACAAGTTGACCGAAAATGGAAAAGTCATCACATTGATCGAATTCAAGCCGAAAGACAGAAATTCAGAGTATTCCAAATTCCGACTGAGTATTGACGAAAAAGCGGGCACTATTCAGGGAATCAAGGCTTTTAGCAAAGACGGCTCACGCTATTCCTTTGATATCAGCCGCTTGTCGACCAACAAATCCTTTGCGGCAGGTACGTTCGGTTTTGATACCAAAAAATATCCCGGCGTACACGTCGAAGACCTCAGGGATTGATCTGTTTTTCCGGTAAGGCCCATTTCTGAAGCGGATACGTTGCCAGGGATATGCCTGCTGCCAGCGCAAGAAAAGTTGCCGCATCTGTCCAGTACATGGCGTGCGGCAATTTTTCGCTCCATGTCAATCCTGCCAGCACCAGCAATTGAAAGGTTAAGACGATCGTGGCGAACAAGAGTACACTCCTCCATGTCAGCCGCTGGTCAAGCCAGAGCAATGTAGTCAGCCAGGCGGCTGTTTGCAAAAAAAGCCACCCGCTGGGCCATGAACATGCATATGTGGTCAACAACAAAATGGCTATCCACACCGATTTTCCTGCTTCCCGTCCAGCAAAAAAAGGCAGTACCCAAAAGGGGATCAAAAGTGGTGCAGCCTCTCCTACCCTTCCGAGCCATCCGGCTGCCAGGCTCAGTGACAAAGTTAGAATAGCCGTTATGGGGTAAGAAATGTCGGCATAATCAGTCTTTTTTAGATAGGAAACGGCCATCAAGCCTGCGAATACCAGTAGTGCCAGCAATCCCGAACCAAATGGATACAGTGGCGCGTCGTCTGAATGGTATCTCCGCTCCAGTGACTGCAATTTTTGGACTGTTTCTGCTGTTAAAATTTCTCCGGGCTGTGCCACAGGCTCTCCCTGGCGCACGATAACGCCTGTGCCGGTTACGGCAGCGAGTTTGCGGCGTTTGCCGGCCTGTCCAAGTGAATCGCTGAAACGCATATTCACAGTCAGCGACTTTTCCAACAAGGGAAGTATAAGTTCGGGCTGTCGCAAGGGGCAAAATGGCAAGGTGTCTGTCAGAAAATCCTTTGCCTGGCGCAGGGTTCCCACTTCTTTTACCGGTACTTTTTTTTCTGAAACGGGCGTCACAACGTACACAAAACCCGGAGTATCCCGAAACGCTTCTTCGGCAGGGTCAGCAATACCATTATTGAAAATAATATCCAGCAACTGGCTTCCGAATGCAATATATGCCGCCTGGTTGTGTACCAGATCATCAAATTGGGTATCGTGTTTGCTGATTTGTGCCTGTTCGGTTACCAGCCTGGCAAATTGCTTTTTTTGCCGGCGTGCCACTTCAGGGTCGAGGAAAAAATAGGGGGCATGCTCAGTGTTTACCCGCTCTACTTCTGTCCTGACCTGTTCATCCGGGTACAGCACTTCAAAATCAAAAGGCGCATAAAGGCTACGGTAACTCCAGGGCTGACCTTCCTGGAAATGATAAGGAAACAACTCTTCCCGAGGCATCAGCAAGGCAAACACACCTGCACAAACCAAAGCCAGTACCCAGTGGTATCCCGGCAGTTTCCTGCCTGCAATGGTTACCGGAAAATGTTTCAGTATATCTTGATGTAACATGAAGGTATTTTCAGCAATTCCGTTGTGTTATGGCCGCCTCATTTTTTTCGGGTATTCCATATGACTTCTTCCACACCCAAATCGTGGCTTAACTGGCGTGCCAGCATAAAAAAGTAATCCGATAAACGGTTCAAATATTGCAAAACCAATGGTTCTACTGCTTCTGTCTGATCCAGCGCAACTACCAGGCGCTCCGCTCGGCGGCACACGGTGCGACAAACGTGACAAACCGATACCGAAGTATGGCCGCCGGGTAAAATGAAGTTTTTTAACGGCGGTAATTGTGCATCCATGCGGTCGATTTCCCGCTCCAGCAAGGCTATATCTTCCTCCACGACATCAGGAGTGGGCGGATGTTTGTCGGGGTCGCTTGCCAGCGCGGCACCTACCGTAAAAAGCCGGTTTTGTATTTCGTACAAAGTGCCACGATGCTGCGTATCCTGTAGTGCATCGCGCAGCCAGCCGACAAACGAATTCAACTCGTCTACTGTTCCGTATGCCTCTACCCGAAGGTCATTTTTAGCCACTCGGCGCCCGCCGAAGAGGGCTGTTTTGCCCTGATCGCCCGTTTTTGTGTAAATTCGGAAAGCCATATTAGTCGTGTTGCTTGATAAATTCATAGCCGCCTTTCACGGCGCCCCACACCTGTTCTCCTTTTTCATTAAAGCCCTGATCCCAACTGTTGAGTTGGCGCGGGGTGATGGTTACTTTCGAAGTGGCATATTTGGCATTGCGCAGATTACTCTCACAACCTTCGCCTCTGGTAGAACCCGAAAACGAACCATCCTTATTTTGATACAAGAAAACGCTGCATCCTTCTCTCAACGTGAGGTCGGCAGGTTTTAACTGATCGAACACAGATACATTTTTATATGCCCCAACCCATTTGGAGGCATCCGGAAGAGTATATACAATGCTTTTGAAATCGCCGACATCATCGCGTTGCACCCTGTAAACGCGTTGGCGGTAAGGTTTGTCCTGCGCCGCTGCCGTGGCCTGTTCCACATACAGCCAGTAGTTGCCCTGGTCATTGATCCAAATGCGGCGGATGTGCAGCCGAATATCAAAAAACGCCGAATCTCTTTTGCTTTGTATTTCGCTGCTGAAATCGCCGGTCATATAATCAACCAGCATTTTCAAATCCTTGTCGATTGTGCCCTCCCCTTTCTTGAAAACCGAACAAGCAGAAAGTAATGTGGCCATTGATACCGAAAAGGCCGCCAGATAAATGGAAATTGTATTTTTCATGACAAGCATTGATTTACGAAAATGAACACAACGCAGGTGCAAAGGTGCACATATTGGTGAAGAGCGTGTTCGGGATTTTTTCGCCGGGCCTGAAAATCCATCTTTTCAGCCACCGGCAAAAAATCCCGAACACGCTCTTAATCCTTTGGTAGTTCACTTTTTTTAATGGTTCAAAAGCACTATTTTTGCGCCGCTTTTGCTCACTACAAAAAGAAATACACACCACTATGGGACGCGCGTTTGAATTCCGCAAAGAAAGAAAAATGAAACGTTGGGCCGGCATGGCCAAAACCTTTACCCGTATTGGGCGGGAAATTGCGCTGGCTGTAAAAGCCGGTGGAACCAGCCCTGAATACAACTCCCGGCTTCGGGTAGCCATTCAAAATGCCAAGGCTGCCAACATGCCCAAATCCAACGTGGAAAATGCGATTAAAAATGCATCCTCCAAGGAAGCGGAAAACTTTCAGGAAGTTATTTACGAAGGCAAAGGGCCGCATGGCATTGCCTTTTTGGTGGAAACCGCTACCAATAACCCCACTCGCACGGTAGCCAATGTACGCATGTATTTCGACCGTTGTGGCGGCGCACTGGGCAATTCCGGAACGGTGAGTTTTCTGTTCGACCGCAAAGGTGTTTTCAAGGTCAAAGCCGAAGGACAAAACTGGGACGACCTGGAACTGGAACTGATCGATGCCGGCCTGGAAGAAATGAAACGTGAGGACGAAGAAGTCGTACTATACACCAGTTTTACCGATTTCGGCACCATGCAAACTGCACTGGAAGAGCGCAATATCGAGGCAGTGAGCGCCGGACTGGAATGGATTCCTACCAGCATGAAAAAACTGGGCGACTCAGAAGTGGAACAAGTCATCAAACTCATCGACCGCCTGGAAGAAGATGATGATGTGCTGAATGTGTTCCACACCATGGATATGTCGGAATAATTTTTACCCGATTCTAAATACGAGACATCCCGAATTTTGGTGGAAACCAGGATTCGGGATTTTTTTGGCGTTACCTGAACGTAGAGTGGTTTCCCGCAGAACTCGCAGATTTACCCGCAGAACTCGCAGAACGTAGAGTACACTTATTTCTTCAATGCGATCAAAATGTGTACTCTACGGATACTCTACGTTCTGCGAGTTCTGCGGGTAAATCTGCGAGTTCTGCGGGAAACTACTCTACGTTGTGCGAGTTCTGCGGGAAATCTTCACCTGGAAATAACCAAAGACGCCGTCGAAGCGCCGTGTTTGCCGGACAGTAGTATCCAGTATGTGCCAGAAGTTACCTGCTCCAGCTTCAAATCCATTTCCCGGGCAGCCGCAAATGACCATTCCTGCACTTGCAAGCCGTCGGAACTGAATAGCAGCGCTTTTTCAAACGGCATGTCCGCCACAACATGGATTGTACGCCTTGCCGGATTCGGGCTAAGCCTCATTTTGAAAGTCTGCTGCGATGTTTCGATGGTGGAAACAGTAGAAACACCTTTTGCAAAAGTATATTCTCCGGGAATCAGGTGTTCGATGCGTATAAATCCCCAGCGATCCGTTGCGGAGGTCAGGGTGTTTTTGAAATAAGTTGGGTATTCCTGCCATGCATAGCCGGGGCCTGGGCGATATATCAGTCGTAAACTGTCTTCAGATGGACTGGTTTGCAAAAACAACTCATGATCGAGTTGATCCAATGCGCCACGCCCGTCGTAAAAAACATTTGCGCTGGCATTAAAACTATCCGGCAAATCGCCACTTACCGTCCAATATCGGTTGGTCAATTTATAATGCAGCGGATTGGCCGTGCCAGCCGTATCCGGCATGGCAAAGTGGTATTCTACGCACACCAGTGCCGAATCCTGCAAGGCATCCACTTTGACATCCATTTTTGCCGGAGAAAACGAATATTGTCCTGGCGCAGTCAAAACTTTTACTACATCCGTCTGGGCCAGCGTAAGGGAAAGATGCGTATTCAGCCATACAAAACGCGGCTGAAAAGGCAGGTCGAATGTCAGCACACTGTTTTCGCCCGATACAGTACCTGTTTGAGATACTTGCTGCCAGTCATCGCTCACAAAAGTGCATTCGAGCGGCACCTGCTGAAACATGAGAGGCGCCCCGCGTAGTTTCTGTTTTATAAAAACGGATACATGGTATTGATTACCAGCCGCTTGTACAGAAAATGAATCCACTGAAAAGTGAGTAAAGCCTGGCTGAAACACCCAATTGTCAAAAAATGGATCCATATCCTGGCCCGTTGCCTGTTCCAGTTTGTCACGAAACTCCGCGCTGCTCCAATCGTCGAATCGGGTGTGTTCCAGCGCATAACGAACACCTACACGGAAAAGAGAATCGCCCAGGTAGCCACGAAGGTTATGCGCAACTACCGCACCTTTTTTATACACATGGTCCCCGTAGGTCAGGTCATGTGGGAGTCCGGAAACCGCCCGGTATCCATCTTCTGCGACGTGGGTGTTTTGCAGTACATTTAAAAAATTGTCCCGAACGGCCTTTTTATAAGCTGCTTCGCCATACACGGCTTCCGTAAAGAGGTGCTCCGAATACACGGCCCAGCCCTCATTGAGCCACATATCTTCTGCGGTGGTACAGGTGGCCAGGTCGCCCCACCAGTGGTGACTGAGTTCGTGTGCCCACAAGGTTTCCATACCGGTAGTGCCGTCAATAGCCGAGCGCATGATAGCGATATTGGTGGCATGCTCCATTGCACCTGCGTTGAAAGGCACGAGTGAATAACCGATCTTGTTCCACAAATACGGCCCATACCAGTATTCAAAAGCATTGATGGCCTGGGGCAGGTGCTGGAAAGTACCTGCTACTTTGTTGGTATCGGAAGCAACAGCAGCAATTTCTACTGGAATTGGGCCATTTACACCCGGGTATGTTCTTTTAAAAGAAGTGTATGGCCCTGTGGCGAAGCAAGCCAGGTAGGAAGGAATCTGTTCGTCGAGTTTCCAGTAGCGCTGCGTCAGGCCATTTGGAAGCGGTATTTCGCTTATCAGCGCTCCATTGCAGTAGGCCGGTTTGGAAGCATTCGATACCACGATACATTCAAAACTGCATCGCTCCACAAAATTGTCAAAACAGGGAAACCAGGCCCTGCCAAAACTGTGCGGATCGGCAGCAAAACCAACACCCAGGTTATAAAAATAACCACTCTGGTTTAACACGCCCCCCCAGCCGCTTTCGTCCGTCACCGGCGTACCGTGATAGGCTATTTTCAGAGTCATGCTGTCGCCAATGGCCTGATTAACAGGGAATTGCACGCTAAAAGATGCAGGCGATTGTGTAAACAGCGCTGCAAGTCCATTTATCAAAACAGAATCAACGGTGAGCCCCTCCAGATCAAGCCTGATAGAAGCAACACTGGACGCCAACACCTTCAAGTCAAGAAATGCGACTCCGCTGATTTGCGGCGAAGATGCCACATTCAGTTCAATTCGGGTATGTCGGATGTCGATCGAGTCGCTGCGTCCATCCACGGCACCAGGAGGCATGGCCGATTTGCGCCCGATCGCACACCATTCGTCGCTGTGCAGCATCTGCTGGGCGCTTGCATGCAGGCTGAAAAACAGTAAAACGCAAAAAAATCCTGTACGCATTTGTGATGAATTGAGGATGCGAACAAATAAATAACCCCACCTTTTAAGCGCGTGTAAACAGTTTCTCAGAATTGCAACGTCATGCTCAAAGCCGGGATAAATGGCAACTGGTTAACCCGGTCGGCACGCACACGATCGTAATAGAAAATATTCGGTCGATCATACACATTGGTAGCCGAAGCGGTTATTTCCATGTTGCTGTATTTGGAGAATTTAATGACGCGTTTCACAGACATATCCAGGCGGTGGTAATAAGGCAAACGACCCCCATTGCGTTTGCTGGCGTAAATAATACCAGGTGTGCCGGTAGGATTCCCCGAAAGAACATCCGTACCCACGCCATTGCTGAAGTCGTAATTGGTATAAAATCCCTGTGTCAGTGTGAACGGGAATCCCGAGCCCAGGTTCCAGCGGGCGCCCAATTCCCATGCCTTGTTTTTACCGAATTGATAGGTGCCTACCAGGTTCACGTTGTGGCGACGGTCGAATACCGGCGGGTACACTTGTTCTCCGTCGTTGCGGGTAACGTAACCCAGCGAATAGGCGCCCCACAGATAAGCACGTTTGCCTTCCAGTTTAAAAGACAAGTCGATACCGTATGCATCACCAGTTTCGACAAAAAAGTTGGGATCGGACAGTTCATCCTTGAACCGGTTGAGGGCCAGCAGTTGGGTAAATTTTTTGTAATAGCCTTCGATATTGATATCCAGGTTATTGGTGACATCGATTTCAAAACCGGTTACACCGTGAATGGACTTTTGCAGCCGGTGTTCGGTGGCCGTTGTGGAATTGGGCTTGTAAATGGTTTCATCAGGACCGGAAAGGAAGCCGACAAACAGGTTTACAATGTCGCGTTCATTTACCGTGGAGAGCAGATTTTGAGAGTACAAGCCGCCGGCAAATTTGAAACGAAGGCGATCGGTGATGTTGTACTTGAGGCCAAAACGCGGCTCGGGCGAAACATCTCCCAGTGACTGATAATATTGCAAGCGGAAACCAGGTTCGAGGACGAGCGGGCCAATTTTGCGTTTCCATCGCACATACGTACTGATTTCTGTCGTATTGTCGTCCTGATCGATGGTAATTCCCCGGAAGTTGATGAATTCAAATTCAGTATGAAAACCGGTCAGCGCCAGGCCGTATTCCACCTCGTTATCACGCCCGAGGTTTTTGAAATTCAAGGCGCCATAATAGCCGGAAATACCGCTGGTTCTCGGTTTTCTGTCCGACTCTTCAATTTGGGAATCATACCCGGAAAAAGTCAGCGCGCCGTTGATGATAGTACTTGAGTTGGTAGGCACGAGTGTAAAGTCAATACCACCGCCGCCGCTGCTCCAGCCAAAACGCGTGGCCGGGTAGTTGACACCATCAGTGTAATTAAAACCAAAAACATTCAGTTTGCTGCCATTTCCCGAGAGAAATGACAACTTTCCATAAAAGTCGCGGTATTCGAACGGAATCCCGACGGTGTCGTTGATCTTGGGGTACAACTTGCTGTCGAGGTCATTGATCAGCGCTTTTTTTCCTGCAAATACAAAAGAAACGCTGCTGCCATTGTCCGTTTTCAAGGGTACAATCGGGCCTTCGAGAATAGCCTTTGCCTGAAAAGGTCCGACCGAAGCCAGGCCAGCCAGGCGTTTGCGGTTGCCTTCACGGGTTTTTACATCTACAATGGCCGAAATCCGTCCGCCGTGTTCGGCATTGAATCCACCCGTTAGTACATCCACATTTCGGATCAATTCCGTTTCAAAAATGGAGAAAAAACCAATGCTGTGGAACGGGTTGTAAATGGTCATACCATCCAGCAAAATGCGGTTCTGCACAGGAGAGCCGCCCCGGATATACAATTGTCCACCCTGGTCGCCGGTAAATACCACACCCGGCAACACCGTCAGGTATTGTGCAATGTCCGACTGACCACCCACAGAAGGCAGGGATTTGATTTGTTTGGGCGTCACACTGATTTTGGATACCTGGACATCGTTCTTGGCTTGCGCTTTGCGACCACTGATAACGATCTCGCCCAGGTTCTGGCCACTTTCCGACAAATAAACACTCTGATAGGTAATATCTCCCTTTTTGACAATCGCCTGCGTCGAAAACAAATCGTATCCGGTGAGCGAAACGGTCAATGTATAGGTACCAACAGGTACGTTGGAAATGGAGTAAAAGCCGTTGACGTCCGAAATAGTGCCAAGATTGGCTCCATCAACTTTAATGGTAGCAAAACTGATCGGCTGGGCCGTTTCTTTGTCATATATGTTTCCACGAATTGCGCCGGTGTTGGCTTTCTGTGCAATGAGGAAAAAAGGGAGGGCAAAAAACGCCCATGCAAGTAAGTAAAGTCGCATGTATATTTTGTTTGGCGGGGCAAAGATAGCAGGTGGTCGCACAAACGCGGTAATTCAAAAAGATAGTGGCAGACAATTCTGCTTACAGATTACGAACTTTGCCCTGTTATGCTCACCATTGAAACCAGCAGCCGATTTGCTGCCGAAAAAGAATACTGCTTTCATGTGCTGTTTCGGGAAATGCTCGGAGCAGATTATCGTGTTGTATGGACTGAGCAAGAGCAATACCGGATCAGCCTGCCCAATGGCGCCCATTTGCTTATTGAGGATCATTTTTTTGGGAAAATAGAAGGCGAATCCTATTTGAAGGAGCAGTACCTGCCAACCCGTATTTCTTTTTTTCAATTCGAGGCACAGAACCTGCTGCTGCTTTATGGCAGAAATGTGATTCAATCTGTGTCAGCCTCTGTTTTGCCTGAATGGCACTGTGGATTGGATGTTTTTGCATCCACTTTTTTTATGCTAACGCGTTGGGAAGAGTATGTAAAGGATAGCAGAGATACACATGGAAGGTTCCCTGCTTCTTCCTGCACGGCCGTGCAGGCCGGTTTTCTGGATCGGCCTGTTGTAAATGAATGGGCCGATTTGTTGTATGTTTTGTTGAAAAAACTCGGCTGGAAAAATGCTCGCCCCAGTCGCACCTTCCAATTGTCCATTTCCTGTGACGTGGATCATCCCAGACTTTGGTGGAATGCAGCAGACCGCATCAAAACCCTGGGAGGAAGTTTGCTGGGCAGAATGAACCTTCAGGAAACGCGGTACTGGCTATCGGGTAAAATAACACAGCGGCAAGATCCATACGATGTGTTTGATGAATGGTTGCTGCTGTTCAGAGAACATAATATTCAGGCTAGTTTCAATTTTTTGGGTCAGCGGCCCTCATCCAGTAATTGCTACTACCGTGTAAATCATCCATTTGTACAGAAAACCATTGTCAAACTGGCTGAAGCAGGGCATATAATCGGTTTTCATCCTTCCTATGAAGCATTTGATCGGGGCGATCTGTTTGAGTCGGAACTGGATTCGCTTCGCCGCCTTTCTCCTGTCCCGGTCATTACCGGAAGACAGCACTACCTGCGCTTTGCAGTACCCGCTACATGGCAGGTGTGGGAAACTGCCGGCATGGAATGGGACAGCACACTGGGATATTCGGAAATGGAAGGGTTTAGATGTGGCATTTGTCATGACTTTCCTGTTTTCGATATACTCCAGCGTAAAATGTTGCGCTTGAGAGAAAAACCCTTGATTGCCATGGATGTAACCCTCGCGCAATACCGTTCATTAAGCCCTGAATCTGCTCTCCAGCGCCTGCTGATACTCCGGCAACAGGTCGTACGACATCAGGGAGAATTTGTTCTTTTGTGGCACAACTCTTCCTGGAACACCTACTTTTGGGAGCCATGGAAAACCGTTTTTTACCAAATTCTTGCAACCTGACTCTTATGCTCAAGCACTTATGTTTTTTTGTACTGCTCTTGTTGCCTGGCTTGACACAGGCACAGGACAGCGGATTGCCTTTACAGGCGCCGACCATTCATTTGCTTGGCCGCATGGAAGTGTTGAGTGGTATACCGAGTATGATTCACCCGGAAGTGGGTGAAATCAGTCGGCGCGATGCCGCCAACTATGCCCGCAGCATCGATACATTAGCCAAATTTCAGGGAAAAGTAGATCGTGCCAATCTGCAATACATTTTTGATGACAACAACGATTGCCTGCCGGATTCATTCTGCCGGAAAAGCCGCAAATCGCTGCTGAAGTACTTTTACCGCACACCAGCCAATTTTTTCGAGGTTAATACACCCGATTTTACCCTGCGTGCCAATCCGATGTTTAATTTTCAGTTGGGCGACCAAAATGGCGATCCGGAATTGTTGTTCCAAAATCAACGAGGGCTGGAAGTTCGGGGTACGGTAGACGACAAGGTGTATTTTTATACCAACCTGGTGGAGTCTCAGATGCGGTTTCCCGATTATGTCACAAATCGAATACAGCAGTTTTCGGCTGTTCCGGGCGCTGGTTTTTATAAAAATTACCGGCCACGTTTCCCCAAAGTGACAAATGCCTACGATTTTAATGTAGCGAACGCAGTTGTCGGTTTTCATGTCACCCGGCACGTTGGGATTCAACTGGGGCATGGCAGAAATGTGATTGGCAACGGCTATCGCTCGCTCTTTTTATCCGACGTCGGAAATCCTTATTTCTTTCTGAAAATCAACACCAGGGTATGGCGTTTTCAATACCAGAACCTGTTTATGGAACTCAGCCCGGGTACTGCCAATACGCTGAATACCAGTGAGCGCATTCCCCGGAAATACGCTGCTGTGCATTACCTGAACTACAAAGTAACGCCACGACTTTCCTTCGGTTTTTTTGAAGCGACCATTTTTAATCGCAGCCGGGATTTCGAATTTCAATACCTCAATCCCGTCATTTTGTACCGTACGGTGGAGGGCATGATTGGCAGCCCCGATAATGTACAAATAGGTGTCGATGGCCACTGGAATCTTTTCAACCGCGTGCAGTTGTACGGGCAGTTCCTGCTGGATGAATTTATTTTTTCCCAGGTGGTGAATCCCGATCAGGATGGCTGGTGGGGCAACAAATTTGCTTTTCAGAGCGGAATAAAATATTACAATGCCCTGGGAATCAACAACCTGGACGTACAATTGGAATACAACAGTGTACGGCCTTACACGTATTCTCATTTCGATTCACTCAATAGTTATACGCATTACAACCAGCCGCTGGCACATCCGTTGTGGTCCAATTTCAGGGAAATGGTTGCCCTTGTGCGGTATCAACCCTTGCCCAGGCTGACCTTGCAAGCAAGGCTGTTGCAGGCTACCGTGGCAGACGACCCAGTGGGCGAAAACTGGGGCAACATCCCTTTGCTCGGCAATGCCAGCAGGTCGCAAGAGTATGGCAACGAGATTGGCCAGGGCATTCGTGCCCGGCTTCGAATCATTGGCCTCGATGCAACCTGGATGTTGCACCACAACCTTTTTGTTGAAGGAAAACTGATGCTTCGCCGCAAAGACAGCGATGACAATGCGCTTGATCTGAACACCCGTGTTCTTGCGCTCGGAATACGGATGAATATGTGGAACAAGGAATACGACTTTTGAAATATGGCATATTACGCACACCCTACCGCTGTGATCGATGAAGGTGCTTTGATCGGCGACGGCTCAAAAATCTGGCATTTCTGTCACGTCATGCCCAATGCAGTCATCGGGGAACGCTGCATACTCGGTCAAAATGTAATGGTATCTCCGCAGGTAAGGCTGGGAAACAATGTGAAGGTGCAAAATAACGTATCGCTTTACACAGGTGTCATTTGTGAAGACGATATCTTTCTGGGCCCCAGCATGGTATTTACCAATGTCATCAATCCCCGGAGTTTTATTGAGCGGAAAAATGAATTTCGCAGTACCCTGGTAAAAAAAGGCGCCAGCATCGGAGCGAATGCTACCATCATTTGCGGCGTCACACTCGGCGCCTACTGCATCATAGGCGCAGGGGCCGTGGTTACCAAAGATGTGCCTGATTTCGGTCTGGTAGTGGGCAATCCGGCACGCCAAACCGGATGGGTAAGTCGTTATGGGCACCGCTTGCATTTCGATGCCGAAGGCCAGGCTCAATGCCCGGAAAGTGGAGAAGTCTATAGAAAAATGGAGGATTCCGTTGTATGGATAAGATAATCAATCATTTAGATGATGTGGAGCCTCGCTGGTTTGCTGTGTCTACCCGTTCCAAAAGCGAAAAATTTGTACAACGCATGTTGGGCAAAAAAGGCATTCACACCTACCTGCCCATACAAAGACTCATGCGTCGATATACCCGCAGCACTCGTATGGTGGAAAAGCCACTCATCAATTGCTACGTTTTTGTGCGGATTACCAAGCCACAATATGTGCCTGTGCTGGAAACGGAAAACGTAACCGGATTCGTCAAATTCAATCGGAATATGATCGCTATTCCGGAGTATGAAATTGATATTATGCGCCGAATTACCCTTGAGGACGGCCTCGATGTGGAAGTGGTACAGGGGCATCTGGAAGAAGGCGACCAAGTGGAAATAGCAGCAGGAAATCTGATGGGTATGAAAGGCACCATCATTAAAAGCGCCGGAAAAAATAAATTCCAGGTCGAACTCAACCACCTGTTTCATAGTCTGTTGATTACGGTGGATTCGGCATTCCTGGAGAAAACCGGGCTTCGCATATAATGTTATTGGTTATTAAGTTATTAGGGGTGGTAAGGGGCCATTTTCATCATTGTTTGGCTTCATTTTAAGTGCGGCCAAATAATGATGAAAATGGCCCCTTACCACCCCTAATAACTTAATAACCGATAACCAATAACTAAACAACGTCTTACCTTTGCTTTCCTAAATCAACTACCCGTGACGAAAAACATTCTTGACAGCCTGAACAAGGCCGCACAATCCCGTATTCTCGTCATCGATGGGGCTATGGGTACCATGATCCAGCGCTACCAACTGGAAGAAAAAGACTTTCGGGGTGATCGATTCCAGTCTTTTCACAAAGACCTGAAAGGGAACAATGACCTGTTGTGTATCACACGTCCCGATGTGATTGAAGAAATCCATCGCCAGTACCTGGATGCAGGCGCAGATATTATTGAAACCAATACCTTCAGCGGAACCAGTATTGCGCAGGCCGATTATGATATGCAGGCAGTGGCATATGAAATCAATGTCGCTGCTGCTCAATGCGCACGCAAGGCTGTGGATGCATTCCAGAAAGAGCACCCGAATGCCGGCGATAAATTCGTGGCGGGCGCTATCGGTCCCCTCAACAAAACACTGAGCCTTTCCCCTGATGTCAACAACCCCGGCTTTCGGGCACTTACCTTCGACGAAGCGAAAAATGCCTATGCCGAGCAGGTGCGCGGGCTGATAGACGGAGGTGCGGAAGTATTGCTGGTAGAAACCATTTTCGACACACTCAACTGCAAATCAGCGCTTTATGCGATTGACGAAGTGTTTGAAGAAAAAGGTGTCCGCCTGCCGATTATGATTTCCGGCACCATCACCGATGCATCAGGACGTACCTTGAGCGGACAAACTGTAGAGGCATTCTGGATTGCCGTGAAACACGCCCGGCCCTGGTCCGTGGGGTTGAATTGTGCTTTAGGCGCGGCTGAAATGCGGCCTTATATTGAAGTGCTTTCCAATATCTCGGATTGTTATGTCAGCGCTTATCCAAACGCAGGACTACCCAATGAATTCGGCGAGTACGACCAGACGCCGCACCAGATGTGCGAATTTATTGAAGATTTTGCACGTTCCGGTTTTGTCAATATTGTGGGCGGCTGCTGCGGCACCACGCCCCCGCACATCGAGCACATTGCCCGACACGTAAGGAATATCACCCCTCGACAACCGAAAAAGGCCGAAAAGGAGCCTTTGAGCATGTACAGCGGGCTGGAACCTTTGATTCTTCGGGAAGACATGAATTTTGTCAACATCGGCGAACGTACGAATGTGACGGGTTCCGCCAAATTTGCCCGCCTGATCAAGGAAGGAAATTACCAGGAAGCGCTCAGCGTTGCACGCCAGCAGGTAGAAGGAGGCGCCCAAATTATCGATGTGAACATGGATGAAGGCCTGCTGGATTCACAAAAAGCCATGGTTGATTTCCTCAACATGCTGTCGGCCGAGCCTGATATCGCTCGCCTGCCGATCATGGTAGATTCATCCAAATTTCACGTGATAGAAGCGGGTTTGAAATGCCTGCAAGGCAAAAGCATTGTGAATTCCATTTCCATGAAAGAAGGAGTGGATGAATTTATCCGCCAGGCAAAAATCTGTCGCCGTTTTGGCGCCGCCGTCGTGGTCATGGCATTCGACGAACAAGGGCAGGCCGACACCATCCAGCGGAAAGTCGACATTTGCCAGCGTGCCTATAAAATTCTGACTGAGCAGGTGGGCTACGACCCTACTGATATCATTTTCGACCCCAATATTTTTGCTGTTGCTACCGGTATTGAAGAGCACAACGAATATGCCATCAATTTTATAGAAGCCACGCGCCAGATCAAAGCCACCTGCCCGGGCGCCAAGGTGAGCGGCGGCGTGAGTAATCTTTCCTTTTCATTCCGTGGAAACAATGCGGTGCGGGAAGCCATGCACTCGGCTTTCCTATATCATGCCACCCGTGCCGGTATGGACATGGGTATTGTCAATGCTGGCATGCTTGAAATTTATGAGGAAATTCCCAAAGAGTTGTTGCAACGTATTGAGGATGTGCTGTTTAATCGCAGGCCTGATGCCACGGAAGAACTCGTAAAACTGGCCGAATCATTTAAAGACACGGGTGGAAAAACGGTAGAAGAAGACCTCGCCTGGCGCAAGCAGCCCGTTCAGCAACGCATCACGCATGCGCTGGTGCGTGGCATCGACAAGTATATTGAAGAGGATACAGAAGCGGCAAGACTACTCTACCCTGCCCCGATTCAGGTGATTGAAGGGCCCTTAATGGATGGCATGAATGTCGTTGGTGATCTGTTTGGTTCGGGTAAAATGTTTTTGCCACAGGTGGTCAAATCCGCTCGCGTAATGAAAAGGGCTGTTGCGTACCTGGAACCGTTTATCCAGGCTGAAAAAGGTAGCATAATAAAGTCGAAAGGCAAAATCTTGCTGGCCACCGTAAAAGGCGACGTACATGATATTGGTAAAAATATCGTCGGCGTGGTGCTGGCCTGCAACAACTACGATATCATCGATCTAGGCGTTATGGTGCCTGCCGAGAAGATCCTGCGCACCGCCCAGGAAGAGAAAGTGGATGTCATCGGCCTGTCAGGGCTTATCACCCCTTCGCTGGATGAAATGGTGCATGTTGCAAAAGAAATGCAGCGCCAGGGGTTTCAGGTTCCGCTGCTCATTGGTGGCGCTACTACTTCCAAGACGCATACAGCCGTTAAAGTAGAGCCTCAATATTCCAATGCTCCGGTGGTTCATGTGCTGGATGCCAGTAGAAGTGTGGCAGTTGTAAGTTCATTGTTGACTGATAATACTGCTGATAATGAGGCTTTTGTATCAGGCGTTAAGCAGGAATATGAACAAATACGCATTCAGCGTGCAGGCCGACAGTCGGCCAAGCAATACCTCACGCTGGAGGAAGCCCGCGCCAACAAATGGACATTTGACTGGGCATCCTACACGCCGCCACAGCCAGCATTTACCGGCATTCGAGCATTTGAACAATACGACCTGGAAGAGTTATCGGAATACATCGACTGGACGCCTTTTTTCCAAAGTTGGCAACTCGCCGGAAAATTCCCGGCTATTCTGGACGATGAAATAGTTGGTACGGAAGCCAAAAAACTGTACCACGACGCACAGGTTATGTTGCGCCAGATCATCGATGAAAAATGGCTGACAGCACGTGCAGTTATCGGCATTTTCCCTGCAAACAGCACCCAAAACGACAGCATCGAAGTGTATGATTCGGCACATCCGGATCAAAAACAACTGATTGCCCTACTGCACCACTTGCGTCAGCAAAACCGCAAAGCAGCCGGTCAGCCGAATTTTTGCCTGAGCGATTTTATTCAACCCAAAGGTACACCCGCAGCACAGGATCATATCGGCGCATTTGCTGTAACTGCCGGCATCGGTATCGAAGCGCATATTGCACGTTTTGAGGCTGTGCACGACGATTATTCAGCCATTTTGCTCAAAGCACTGGCAGATCGCCTGGCAGAGGCTTTTGCCGAACGTATGCACGAGCGCGTTCGCAAGGAATTCTGGGGATACGCCGCTCAGGAAAATCTCGACAATCAGTCCCTGATCGACGAGTCCTATACAGGTATTCGCCCCGCTCCGGGGTATCCAGCCTGCCCCGAGCACACAGAAAAACGCACGTTGTGGAAATTGCTACAACCCGAAGAGCAAGCAGGCATTACGCTTACGGAGAGTTGCGCCATGTATCCTACAGCGGCTGTCAGCGGCTGGTATTTCAGCCATCCGGAATCCAGGTATTTCGGTCTTGGTCAAATCGGAAAAGATCAGGTGCAGGACTACGCCGACCGGAAAGATATGCCTGTGGTGGAGGCGGAACGGTGGCTGGCGCCGGTGCTGAATTACGATGTATGAGTTATTAAGTTATTGGTTATTAAGTTATTAGGGGAGGGTAAGGGTTTATTTCCACTTTTGTTTGGCCGCATACAAAGGGTAGCCAAACAAAAGTGGAAATAAACCCTTACCCTCCCCTAATAACTTAATAACCAATAACTTAATAACTAAACCTCAAAACCAACTCGTCTTTTTCTTTGTCGTTCTTCCGCCCAGGCCCAGTACGCCCAACAGCCCGCGGGTCAGTTCGCGTGCTACAGTGCGACCAATTTGGCGTGCCAGCGGGTCTTTGGCAATCGTTTCGATCATGCCAGGCTCTTCTTTTTGCGGACGCTGGCGAGAAGTATCCTGTGCTACCTGCTGTTGCTGTTCCTGTGCTGCCTGCATTTCCTGCGCTTCGGCAATTTTACCCGACAGGATTTCATAGGCGCTTTCGCGGTCGATTTCCTGGTTGTATTTGCGGACCAGCGAAGAGCGTTGCAGAATCTGATCTATTTCAAGCGGCGTCAGTACATCCATACGACTTTCCGGCGCGCGCATGAGGGTATGTGCCAGCGGCGTTGGGATACCTTTCTCGTTCAACACACTCACGATCGCTTCACCGATACCAAGGCTGGTCAGCAGGTCTTCGGTTTGGTAGAAGTCGGTGATTGGGTAGTTTTCAGCAGCCATTTTGATGGCTTTGCGGTCTTTTGCCGTGAAAGCGCGAAGAGAGTGCTGCACTTTAAGGCCCAACTGCGCCAGAATGCTTTCCGGAATATCTGCCGGGTTTTGGGTAATGAAGTAAATACCCACCCCTTTGGAGCGCACCAGTTTGATGATCGCTTCCAGTTGTTGCATCAGCGCAGGTGTGGCCTCCTGGAAAACGAGGTGGGCTTCATCAACGAAAATGCAAAGTTTGGGCTGGTCCATATCGCCTTCTTCAGGGAAGGTAGCGTAAATCTCGGCCAGCATTTGCAGCATGAAGGTGCTGAACAGTTTGGGGCGATCCTGAATGTCGGTCAGGCGTACGATGCTGATGACGCCCCGTCCGTTTTCATCCATACGCACCAGGTCTTTTACATCATAAGATACTTCTCCGAAGAACAGGTCGCCACCTTGTTGTTCCAGTTCCACTATCTTACGGAGGATGGTGGCTGCTGTAGCAGCGCTAAACTGTCCATATTCCGCTTCGATGTCGGCTTTACCTTCATTGCCGAGGTATTGTAATACTTTTTTGAAATCTTTTAAATCGAGCAAGGGCAACTGGCGGTCGTCACAATATTTGAAAACAACTGCCACTACCCCACCCTGTGTGTCGTTTAGTCCAAGGATGCGGGAGAACAACACAGGGCCAAATTCGATAACAGTAGCACGCAACCGTGCGCCTTTTTCTCCGGAAAGGGTCAAAAACTCAACGGAAGAGCCCGTAGCATGCCAACTGACGCCAATTTTACCTGCGCGTTCGGTAATTTTAGGATTGTCTATTCCCGGCATGGCAATGCCCGACAGGTCGCCCTTGATGTCCATCAGAAGGCTGGGTACACCATTGGCAGCCAATTGCTCGGCAATTACCTGAAGGCTTTTGGTTTTACCCGTACCGGTTGCTCCTGCAATAAGGCCATGGCGGTTCATGGTGCGCAAGGGGACTTTTACCTGAAGCCCCGGAATTGCTTCGCCATCGAGCATGGCGCCGCCCAGCACAATGGAAGTGCCGGCAAATTGGTACCCGTTTTGAACAACGGAAATAAAATCCTCTTTCTTAGCCATTGAAATACGTGGTTCTTTGCAGCAAAAATAGGAGTTTTTCACAAGGACAGCATGGAAATTGCCGGTTTGTGGAAATTAGTGGAATACTACGGTTTGGGCATAAAAAAGCCACCCTTTCCATTACTGGAAGGGTGGCTTACCGTATAAACCTATCAAATTGGCAAATGAATATAGTCCTGAGTCCAAAGTCCTGAGTCTGGTAACGACTGTTGACTGAAGACTGACGACTGTCAACTACTTAACAGGTAGCCCTTCATCAACCCAGGCATCCAGCCCGCCATCTACAATGGCTACATCGTTGTATCCGTGTTGAAGCAGGAACGTAGCCGCCTCTTTTCCTTTATTTCCTACACGGGAAACAAGAATAACAGGCTTGTTGGGTGGCAATTCGCCGAAACGTTTGTCCAGTTCGCTGAAAGGCAATCTGTAAATTCTGTTTACACCCGGCGTTTTGGAATCCGGTCCGATATTATCCCGAACGTCCACCATCACGCTGCCGAGTATATAAGCGGCATAAGCCTCGCGGGGAGTAAAATTCTTCACCATAGCAGTTACTTTCAAAATTTCAGGTTAACAAATATTAGTTGTTAATAACGGGTGTAAAGTTATACTAAATTTTACAGAACTATCAAATAGTAAAATACCTATTTAACACCCCTTTGAAATTCGATTGGAATGTATGCGATGGTGTTTTTTCGAAAAATTATTGAACAGGGAATATGGCATTACGCCAAATATTTTTCTGAAAATGCAAATCTAACGAGGAAGCAATCGTCCGATTTCCGTAGCAATATCCGCGTATGCGGCATCTTCACTCTTGAACGCGGAGATCGTTCTGTTCTGGGAAGGCAGCGATTTGTACTTTTCCAGGCCGCTACCGTCGAGCGGAATGTCTGCAATACGAACAGGAATCACCCGTTTTCCGGCGCTCAGGCATTCCCAGATGAAATCAAGCCAAACGCCCGTAATGAGGTTGAGCGTGAAAAGGCAAATGATGTAATCCGTATCCGCCAGTTCTTTTTTGGCTTCTTCCACCGGGTCGCCGGCCTTTAAATCGGAATGTACATTGTAAATGCGGAGTTTGCCGCTGCGCTTTTGCAAGAATAGATGCTTATTGAGTTTGGTGGCAAATGGCTCTTCTTCCACATCATACACAAACATAAATTTGGGCACAGCGCCTACCTTGCTTTCGACAGGTGTGACCAACTCATTGAAATCCTGTTCGGTCAATGATTCAACCAGGCCAAGAAAATCGTACCTGATACGGCTCATTTTGATATCGAAGTCGTCGAAATCAATCAGATTATTGCGCTTTTCAGTATTGACACTTTCAAGTCGGCCTTGCAGTGCCAGAATATCCTTCTTTTTCAGCGCAGCGCCTGGGAGCAGGGTTTGAAGGCTTTTCAATGCGCCTGAAAGATCGCTTACGCATTGGTCACCAAGGGTGTTTTTGGTATTTTGCAAATCTGGCATATAGGTTCTGCTTATATGTACTGCGGTTTAAAACAGGAATTATCCCCCTTTTTTGGAAATAAAATCGAAAATATCGCGGAACAGGATTCCTTCATTGGCATCGCGCTGCTGTCCGTTTACATTAACGGCTTTACCGGCATGATGCAAAGCGATTACCTGCCAGAAATTGTTGAACACCGGAGAGCCACTGCTGCCTCCTTCTGTATCGGTAGTATAATGCACGTATTGATTCGTGACCTGCAGCACTTCGTTGGCGCGCAAAGCAATGCGTTTGTCCATGCCTCCCGGATGCTGAATGATGGTTACCGGGTCGCCCACTGCAGGCAAGGAATTGGGTGCAATATCGAGCCCACCCCATTGTTTGTAGGAGTTGTTGGGGTTATCAACGAGGCGCACCCTGGCAAAGTCCAGTTCGGGTACGGGGCTTGTAATGAATCCGGTAGCATCCAGTTCGTAGGTACTGAGGGGGCGAACATTGCCATCCGGCCCAACTTCGTAGTTGAACTCGGCGCGCGCGCCTTTTACGGCTTCCGGCGTGCCGATGACGTGGTTGTTGGTAAACAGGTATCCATCCTTGGTAAGAAAACCGGTTCCTTTGGCTCCATTCGCCATTACGATGCGGCAAACCGCTTTAGAGGCAGTGAGCGCTTTTTCAAGCCAGGAGATGGTCAGCAAGTTGTCTTTGCTGCCAATAATTTTCTCCAGTTCGGCAGGATTCGAAGGAATATCAAACTGGTAAGCGCCCAGACCTTTTATCCGGGCGTTCAATTCCAGTTTTCTTGGTATATCTTTTACAATGTCCGTTAGCGCCAGGCGAATACGGGCTGTTTGCCGGAAGTATTTCTCTTCGTCGAGCATACCCTGTTTGTAAAAGTCATACACCTGGTAAAAATTACCCGATTGCATGATCAAATCCTGGCTTATTCCTATCTTCTGCTGTTCATCGAGGCGCTCCAGAAATTCAATAACTCCCTGAATTTCATTGCGCTGAATCATTTTTTCTGCTGTTTGCAAAAGGACAGGCAACGCGCCTTGTGTTTCTTCCATTGTTTTTTTGTTTGATGGGTGTACTACTGTTTTACGATCCGCACAGGAGCCAATGCATTGTTGCCATCACTCATGGAAAGCAAATACACACCTGCCGGCAGGGATTGCAGCGACAAGGTAGTGCTTTGACGGCCTTTCTGGGCGTAAATTTGTTGTTCGAGCACTAGTTGGCCGTTTACATCCGTCACACGTACCAGCAGGTCTGTCTCTTCTGGCGTGCTGAAATTCAGGTATAAACGATCCGAAGTGGGTGACGGATATACTTTATCGATTTCGAGCATCAGTTGGCGTGTCAGTACTACGATAGAAGACAATGCCATTTGCCCGTCTAAATCTACAGAGCGCAGTCGGTAGAACGATTTGGCCAAAGGTCGCGTATCATCAAATGAATATTGATTGGGCGCACTCGAGTTCTTCTGACCTGCCACGCGGTGTATTTCCGACCATGTGACACCATCCGCAGAACGTTCCAGAATATGCCACGCTACATTTTTTTCTGTTTCGGTAATCCATTTAAGGTGGTTGACCGCATCTACGATCGTTCCGGTGAATGAACTGAGTTCTACAGGAAGTACGGTTTGTTGCAGGTGGACACCAATTTCTCCGTCGCCAGGAACCTGGAATTCCACATAAAACATATTGGAACTACCCATATTGATGGCTTTTACATCCGTGATGAGTGTAGGGATACCAGTTCCGGGGCCAGGGTCTTCGTATGAGTTGTTCTGTTGAAAACAGTCTTCATTCGGGCCCGAATAATGCGTTACCACGAGGTCGGATGGCGTTGCTTCTCCGGGCTCCAGACCACTTTCTACCAACAAGGAGTCAAATTCTGACTGGTGGTAAAACAAACGGATGGTGTAGGGCTCCGAAGGTGGCTTACTCGAACTGATCCGATAGTATGCGGGCATATACGGAACATGGTTGGTCGCTATCGGAATAGTATCTGCTACGGATGCCCGGCAAAATACGGTATCAAGGTCTTGAGGTCCGGGTTTTACAGCGATCAGCAGGTCTCCCAGGTCCAACTCATCCGGACGGGAATACACATCATACCAGTGATCGCCATCCGGAGCAGTACCATCTACATTTTCCACGAAGTAGCCGGGCGTACATTCGGCCTCGTTCAGGCGGATGACACCTTCTTTGACTTCAATACAAAAAGTGCCGCTTATGATGCTTCCGTATCCATCTACCTGAATATAATAAGTATTGCCGGGGGTCAGGCCGGAATAGGAAAATTCGGAATTATAGCCCAAACCTTCTTGCCCGTTATCATCGTCGCTTGCTATCAGTCGGAATATTTTGTATTTGGAAGAGTCTGCCGTTTCGTACAAGGCCAATTGAGTGTCAAAGTTTTCACCCTGCGGGAGACTTTCGGTTGAAATAATTACGGAGCCGGACAGAGGGGCAACAAATTTAAACCAAACCGTCTGATCGGCAGAAGTCAGCCATCTGCCGGATAATTCATCCATATCATCCACATTTATATCCGGATTAGGCTCTTGCCCAAGCGAATCTATATGGTTGAAGGTTGCCTGATCATTGGAGTAAATATTTCCAGTACATGGATGATCCAGTTGCAGGCTTACAGCATTGCGGGCTTCATCATTGGGCGGGTCACAGTCTTTGATACGGAAAGAATGCTGTACGAAAGTAGTCGTTTCAGCGTCGAACAAAATGAGGTATTCCTTGCCAGCCACCAGCGGCCCGAAAGTGGTAGAAATGCCGCTTACAGAAACCAGAAAACTGCCGATGCAATTCCAGTCGAATGGCCCACAGCCCAGACTGGCTTCTTTATAGGCATAGGTAACGTAGGAGTTTCCCGGACTGTTGCCAGTGATTGCCTGGAAAGTATACATCCGCGTATGAGGAGCGATAAACCGGAAAATACGCTCTTTGCCCGGTGTCGGGGTCGTATTACCGCAGGCATTGGTTTGCCAGATACCCTGCCCTACAGCCGAAATATTGCCCGAAGTAGTAGTGGGCCCGCATGCAAGCAAAGGCTTGTTACCACAATTGATGGGGGTATAAAAGGAGGTGGAAGTCCACTCACTTTCCGGTGTCAGACTACAAATTGTCCGCACTTGAATAATGTACAGATTGGCTTCCAGCAGATTGGGTATTTGCAGGGAGGGGCCCAACGTGAAGCCTGTGCCAACCACCACACTTGTAAACGCATTACTTAGTTCCCATTCATAGCCAATTGCGCCAAATACGGCCGGCCAGGAGAAATTGGCACTGATAGAGGTCAGGTTGAATACATTTATTTCTTCCACTGCAAAGCAGATTTCCGGAACCGCACAAGTAATATCTGCCACATATCCTTCTCCCAGTTTTTCTTCGTCTGAGGTAAACTGTACGGTCAGGCAACCGCTGATGTCGGAAGATGTCACCGACAAAGGCGCAACAAAGGTATTGTCAAAGGTAGCCAGGATTGGATTGCCAAGAGAAGTACCGTTATAAACCACCAGAAAATCGCCATCTGCCAGATCGTATTCCGAAATATCGATCGATACCACGGTGCCTGGAGCATCGGGGCAAATCACGTCCGTTATTTTTTCACCATGCTGGTACATCCCGTCTGGCCCGCCGGAGTCCACCAATTGGTCGCCGCAGCCCGGGGAAGTTTGGAACGCTACAGGGCCAATCCAGTCGCTGGCGCTGGGCATCGGCTCGCCGCAAATGCTTCTCACATAAACGTCGAGGGCTGTATTGGTTTCGAGTCCTGTTAGAAGAACTGTCGTATCAGTCAATGAAATGATGACACCATTTCCCGGCGTGAATCCTGCTGGCCCTACCTCATACTCATAGGTAAAAGTGCCGCCTCCTACAGGTTGGGGCCAGGTAATCCGGGCAGAAATGGAGGTAATACTGGAAACAGTTGGCAAGCCAGGCGGCGCGCAACTATTGTCTGGTGTGTTTTGAGGAAAGATGTTTTTTGCTTCAAGAGGGTTGAAAAGGAGGACTCCAAACAGGAGAACAATCAGTTGTATGGATAATTTCATGATGCGAAGAGATTAAGTGAACCGGAATCGAAGGGGATTATGTCGCCGCCGTAAACGTTGACAGGACAAATATCGCATGATTTCATCTGGTAAAAATCGCAATTCGTACGACATTTTTTAACAAAATTGTGAACTGCAGTTTTTTGAAACGAAAACAAGGGCCAAAGGCAAGGAGCACAAAACAAAAAAGGCAAAAGGACAAGTGTTGCCTCTTGCCTTTTGCCTCTTGTTTTTTGCTTCTTGCCTTTTGCCTTTTGCCTCTTGCGGTTTACTCTTTCACAATCCGTACTGGCTCTGCTTCTGTCGTTGCATTGGAAATTCTAACAAGATAAACACCAGATTGCAGGCTGCCGATTTGTAAGGGCACTTCATTGATGCCGTTTTGGGCATCGAAACGCTGTTCGAGCACAAGACGACCGTTAAGGTCCATAACTGCTATGCGAACATTTTCTTCCGTCAGCGAAGCGAATTGTACCGTCACCTGATCATTGGCCGGCGAAGGAAATGCAGCAGTAATGGCAAAATGATCCCCTTTGCGTGTCAAAACAATTGTATTCGAAAGGTTTTCCTGTCCATCGAAATCTACTGAACGCAGGCGATAATAGGCTTTTGCAGGCGGCGTACGGTCTTCCAGTTCGTATTTCAGGGAAGTGTGTGACTCCGTTTGGCCTGCTTTACGGCCAACTTCTGTCCAGTGTGTGCCATCGACCGAGCGCTCCACGATGTGGTATTGAACGTTTTTCTCGGAGAGGGTTTCCCATTTGAGCCTGTTGCAGGCGGGTTCAGTCGAACCAGTAAATGCGCTCAGTTCAAGAGGAAGTGCAGTTCCTGCCACATTGAGCGTGAATGTTCCGGTACCTCCTGCCCATCCATATACACGTAGGAAATAGGTTGTAGAGGCCGATAAACCAGTCAGACTCAGCACTTCCGTACCACCACCCGTTGTCAGGTCAACACAAGAAATGTTTGAAGGCGATGCGCAACTGCCACTCAGGCATTGTACCACAGGATCGAACCCGCTGCCCCCGACGACAGTTACGGTTGCATCGCCACCTGTAGGGTCGGTAGTAAATTTATACCAAACATCCAGTGCCGAAGATGAGGTGTATCCACTGCATAAAGGAATGGCTACACCACTGCTGGTTGCCCCAGCAGAATTCTGTGAACCAGGGTTGGTAAAGACGCCAGCCGTGGGAGTAAGGTTGGTAGCGCCAGAGCAATTGTCGTTTGTAATGGAAGTTCCAGACTGACGCCAAACCAGTGTAGTACTTATCGAATTAGTCGCACAATTATATTGATTCACTTGTGTCCGTACAAATCCAGTAAATGTAGCCGTCCAGCCGATTTTGGCATCGTCTCCACAAACGTCGTCGCTGTAACAGATAGTCGTAGTACCATTATCCTGATACAATGTCAACTGGCTATCATAGGAAGCACTGCCACCGTCGGTCGAACACAGGGACCATTCATAAGAGTTTCCGCTCGTTACGCTGTAACGTTGCCATTCACCGGCATAAATTGCTGTGGATACGGTAACAAATGTGCTGGAGGAGGTGGATTGAGTAGCTGATGGGTACTGATTGGCAGTAATAGCACATCCTCCCGTGCGACATTCCTGAGCGTTTAGCGGCAGCGAGAGGCACAGAGCCCCAAAAAATACAATAAAATGAGGCGAAATAAATGTAAAATTCTTCATAAGCAAAAACAGGTTTCAGAGTTAAAAGTGAAAAAATAGCAGTCTACAGGCCATCAGATGCCTGTGACTCAAACCAATGATTAAATACAAGAGGAAACGACATCCAGAAGGAGCACCTGGATGCGATGACAATCTGCTGTAGGCTGCTATAGGAAAAATCCCCGAACAGCATTTGTCATTCTTGGCAAAAACGGAAGATTGTTTTCGTTGAAATGATGGGGTATGGGAAAGAATAAAAAGAGATAACCTATTCTAACACAGTACAAAGGAACGGTAAATGTACCGAATGTTAAGTAATGATGAAGAAAAAATTTTATTTGGGATAATTTCATACTACCCTACACTACCCTTCTGTGCCAACTCTCTCCAAACGGCACCCACCATTTCTCCAGCAGTTCCCGACGGGTTTGTACCAGAGTATTCAGCATGGGCGTTTCATCCGTAACCTCGCCATTGTTGCGAGCGGCACTTAGTTCTATTCGGTTGGCAAAATGCGGTTGGCCGGAGTTATCAGCCCAGGCAAAACGCATGCGTTCAAACAAATCAGCGCCGATATGGGCACCTAATTGCTCCAAAAAATGCACCGATTTATCAATTGAACAGCCGCTAGCCCCGGCCTGCGTTTCATCCACCATCAGTATAAGGCATTGATTATCATAGATTTCTGCAATAGCCTTCAATGCCTGGTTATGTGCCGTCCAGTCGCGCGTGAACACCAACAGCGCTTCCTGTGCAGTTGCGGCTTCCTCATCCGTCAGCCTGCGATCAGACACATACACCCATACCCGGGAGTCGGGTGAGAAGGAGGAGAGGTGGGCAATTTGTGGCAAAAACATGTTTTTTTAAGTTATGAGTTATAAGTTATGAGTTATGAGTGTTGGTGCTGTACCACCGGTTACTCGTTCAGGACTGCCGGTGGTACAGCACCAACACTCATAACTCATAACTCTTAGACCAGGTTGTTAAGAATCATCTCTGAAAGGTCAAAAACAGGGATTTGTTCATTTTTTTCTTTGGCTTTCAGTCCATCCTGCAGCATGGTGATGCAAAAGGGGCAATTAGCAGCCACAGCGGTCGGATTGGTATCCAGGGCCTCTTCCGTGCGTTCGATATTGATTCGCTTGTTCCCAGGCTCGTCTTCTTTCCACATCTGGGCGCCGCCTGCACCACAGCAGAGGCCATTTTTGCGTGAGCGTTTCATTTCCACTAAGTCTACATCCAGGGCTTCGAGGAGGGCGCGAGGGGCTTCATATACGTCGTTGGCACGACCCAGGTAGCAGGAGTCGTGGTAAGTGATGCGTTGGCCTTTGAAACTGCCACCTTCCTTTATTTTCAGTTTGCCGGAAGCAAAAAGTTCATTAAGCAGTTGGGTGTGGTGCACCACTTCGTAATTGCCACCCAGCGCCGTATATTCATTTTTAAGTACATTGAAACAGTGCGGGCAGGCGGTAACGATCTTTTGCACCCCATACATATTCAATGTTTCGATGTTCATGGCGGCTGTCATCTGAAACAGAAACTCATTACCCGCACGACGCGCCGGATCGCCCGTACAGCGCTCTTCACTGCCCAAAATGGCAAATTCCACCCCGGCATGGTTCAAAATTTCACACAGGGTTCTGGTAATCCGTTGCGCACGGGTATCAAAACTTCCGGCACAACCGACCCAGAACAGGATTTCCGGCGAGCGCCCTTCAGACTGGTATTCGGCGATGGTTTTGGCAAGCGTCATGGTGCTTTACTTTTTTTTTGATTAATCTGGAAGGAGGGATGAGGTTGAGTTATGAGTTTTAAAGTTATGAGTTATGAGTTATATTCACATTGCTCATGGCTTGTTCAAAAGTGTAGCCATGAGCAATGTGAATATAACTCATAACTCATAACTTTAAAACTCATAACTCAACCTCATCCCTCCTTCCAAGCATCTCGTTCCGTGCTCATAGCCCACGCGGCGCCTGCATTTTCAATGGCATTGAACATGGGAAGCCATTCGGCAGGTCCGGCGGATTGTGTCAGGATTTCATGTCGGCGCATTTGCAAAATGATGTCGAGCGGGTTGATCAGCACCGGGCAGGCTTCTACACAGGCATTACAGGTGGTGCAGGCGTGCAGTTCTTCGGGTGTGATGCGGTCGAAAAGACTTTTTCCGTCCTGGTAGTCTGCTTTATTTTCTTTTGATGCAGCCAGGGCAGCGCCCACTTCTTCGGCACGGTCTCGCACATCCATCATGACCTTGCGCGGCGACAGTTTTTTACCTGTCAGGTTGGCCGGACAGGCGGCTGTACAGCGACCACATTCGGTGCAGGAATAAGCGTCGAGGATGTTTTTCCAAGACAAGGAGAACACATCATTGGCGCCGAATTCAGGCAAATCACTGCTCGCACCAGCCTCCGGTTGCTCGAGCCCCATCATGATGCGCACCTCTTTCTGTATTTCAGGCATGTTCTCCATTTGCCCCTTGGGTTTCAAACGGGCATACCAGGTATTGGGGAATGCAAGAAGAATATGCAGGTGTTTGGAATAGGGCAGATATACCAGAAAACCGAATACGGTAAGAATGTGCAGCCACCAGCCAAAACGTTCGATGAACATCAGCGCATTGTCGCCCAGGCTACCAAACAGGGTCGGCCCCAGCCAGGCGCTCACAGCAAATGCTCCCGTTGGATGGAAGTGCTCCACCCCCCTGGTTTGCAATACTTTATCTGCACCGTTCATGCAGAAAATGCCTACGATCAACGTGATTTCCAGCAAGAGAATGGTGTTGGCGTCGCGCGCAGGAAAACCTTTTAATTCCGGTTTTTGAAACCTGGGCACATTCAGCACATTGCGGCGCATCAAAAATGCGATGGTGGCCACAAATGCCAGCACCGACAGAATTTCAATAAAACTGATCGCAAATGTGTAAAATCCACCCAGCATCGGGGCGAAAAACCGGTGCGTACCGAAGATTCCATCTACGAAAATTTCCAGCAGTTCTACCTGTGTAATGACAAAAGCCACATAGATAAACAGGTGCAGAACTGCTGGAATCCAGTTTTTGAACATCTTTTTTTGCCCTAATGCAACCAGTAGTACATTATTCCAGCGTGCCGAACGGTCGCCATCGATCGTTTCTTTTTTACCCAAATGTACATTGTTCCAGACACGCAGGAATCCTTTGCCAGCCCAGGCAAATGCAGTGAGGGCCACGAGCACAAATACTATGGATGACATCATACAGGTGCGATTTTACGCGCAAAGATTACAATTTTACAATTTTCACAGGAGCAATTTTTTCAGTGGCATCAGATGCACAGTAAAGCAGGTACACTCCCGACGCCAGTGCGGAGATGTCCATACGAGCAGCGCCGTTGATAAACGTGAGCGTTTGAGTGAACCTGATTTTTCCATCAGTACCGATCATGCGCAGTGTTTTTGAGCCCTGATAGTCAAGTAGCAAGGTCAAAGTGCTGGTAGCAGGGTTGGGATACGCCTGAAGGCGACTGTTCTGTTTGTCGGGCGCTGATGTGCTTACCACATCATCGATCAGGCCGTTGCAATCATTGTCGATGCCATCCACAATTTCCGGTGCGCCCGGGTAGGCTGCCGCCGTATTGTCATTACAATCTTCTGCATTGATGGTGTAGCCGGATGGCGCCTGGGTAAGGCAGGTATCGATTGTTGTGGCTGATGAACCATAACCATCTTCATCGTAATCGATGTAGTAGGTAAATAATTCCAGTGCTTCGTCGGTAATTCCATTGCAGTTATTGTCCACACCATCGCATAGTTCCTGGGCATCCGGATTGGAATACGGATCGTTGTCATCACAGTCCTGGTTATTGATTACAAAACCAGCAGGTGCAATGCTCAGGCAAGTATCCAGAGAAGTGACGGTAGCATCACCAAACCCGTCGTTATCCGCATCCGGCCAGAACGAATACAAGGTAATATTATCATCTACCAGCCCATTGCAATCGTTGTCGATGCCATCGCACGACTCGATGGCGGTCGGATACATGGCGATATTCGTGTCGTTGCAGTCGTCTCCGTTTGTTACAAATCCCTGAGGTATTTCACTCAGGCAAGTATCTACCCGACCGGCAACATCCCCGAAGCCATCACCATCCATGTCGGGGTAATACGTGTAAATCTGGATGTTGTCGTCGGTAAAGCCATTGCAGTCGTTGTCGATATTATCGCATACTTCCACTGCATGCGGATGGATGGCTGCATTGTGGTCGTCGCAATCTTCATAGGAGAAAAAACCGTCGTTGTCTTCATCCTTATAAAAGTAGGTTCGAGCCTTGTAAAAAGCCTCCTGCCCTACTTCAGCGCCCACAAAGCGACCTGGCATATCATCAAAAGGCGGGTGAATGCCACCCCAAATACGGGAAAGGCTGGTTTGGTCGGATGCATCGCGGTAAGTAGCCCATTGGAGGGTAACATCTACGCTGGGCCCGATTTCGGCAGCCAGGAACTGGTTGGCATTGATATGAAACTCCCCCATACCGCCCGGGAAATATTCATCTCCTGTAAGCAGTGTAAGCGCTTCGGCGGCGGCTCTTGAATAAGTAGAGTGGCCAGAAATATAACCGGCGAAAGGCGGCGTAACAAAAGTTTTTCGCTGGTAAGGCCACCAGTTTTCGGCCAAAATCCAGCCCACACCTGCAAAATCGGTAGCAGGATTTGGGATGTATGGGTGGCCGCGCCAGGTGTACATTTTGATTTTACCAACATTTTCGTTGTTGGCGCCTGCCAGTGGATCGCCTTCCAGTACCAGTTCGATAAACCCGGGGATCAGTTTGATGCCGGCCGGGTGATAGGAAGGTAGTCCGGGGTCGGAACTCTGCCCTTTATCGGCCATAAAGCGCAAGGCAGTGACAGGGCGCCCGGTATCGTACCAGCCCTTGATGCCCCAGGCACTTACTGCAGCGTCATGAACAGCACCGCCGAGGGTGAAATATGCTTTTACATCGTATTCCAACGGATCAAGCACTGGCCCATGCCCGTTGAAACGCCGCTGAAATTGCGGGTGATCCATCACCTTGTTGAAAATTGAGAACCAGTGCCCGGGTGGGGTTTCTGAATTAGGCCCATCCGCCCAGAACTCGGCCAATGCGCGGGTGTAATCAGCTCTTGGAACCATCTGAGGTTCGTATGGCAGTCCTGTTTTCGGGTTGATTTCCCGACCGGTTCCCGAGTCTCCACCATTTACAAAATCGTAAAAAGCAGGGTATTCATCCGGGGTTTGCGGGTAATGCTGAACGTTACCGATAGACCGTGGTGAAATGTCCCACATGACAGTGTCACTCGGGTTCAGATGCGATTGCCAGGCACTTACCATTGAATAACCCCATCTCATAATATCTGAAGTACCTCCTCCATCGGTGGTATCGAGCAAGGGTGGAGGCCCCGGGTCGTGGTACACCCAGTATTCTACACCGTTTCTTACGTTCACTTTTTTGTCCGCTTCTGTAAGTGCGAAGGGCTGCACTTTGCCCCATTCCGGGCTCTGAAAAATCTGGGTAGAAGGAATCGGATTACCGTTTTGGTCGATAGCATTGTTGAGCGTGAGTGGTTGCCAGCGGTTTACATCCAGAATATTGGGATTGCCCGGATTGGCGGGCGCCAGCGGCGGATTTACGGGCGCATAGTTGAAGGAGGCATATGTGTATTGTTCGTTGGAGCCGTCCTGCAATCCCATGAAAACAATAGAATACCCGATATAATTGCCAAGGGCAGCCGGCGAATTGGTGCTGGCATAATCCACAGATGTATAACTAGGGTCATAGCCCAATTCCAGCATCAGTTGATACAAATCATTCAACGTGGTGGCCGCATTGGGTGAAAACTGGAAGCGCTGCACCAATACGCGATAGACGGCATAACTGATGGCTTCTTCCTGTGCAGCATGAATATCGCTGGGCATTTGAATGCCTTCGTATGTGCAAGTGTAATTGCCGACTGTTTTGCCCAGCAAGTAGGTTTCAGCGGTCGTGTCGAATGCAGCCCAGGCATCATACATCGCCATAGATGTGTGAAACAGGTTTCTGGCATGTACAGGAGGGCGGGCAAAATCTTTTCGAATTGAATTGATCAGCGCCTCATTCCAGCGGCGTGCCACCGATACCTGAGCATCCAGGCCTGTAATGATACCGCATAGAAACAGTAAGGGAAGTAGTTTTTTTATCATGAGCAAGAAGTGTTCGTTTGTTGAGTCGGGTAAAAATTATTTCCTGAAAAAGGCGAAAAATACAGTCAGGGGGATTGACTTTTGCACACGTATTTGCTTTTTAAGCAAACATTTAGAAGTAAACTTCTGATTCATTGCTACGGCGAGACGATACTCTTATATGCAAATTCTTGATGATCAACAGATAAGGCAAAAAATCAAAAGGATTGCCATTGAAATACTCGAACACAATTTCGAGGAACAGGAAATAATATTGGCCGGCCTGAACAACAATGGCCTGGGGTTTGCGCAACTGCTCCTGGCAGAACTGTTGCCGCTTGCTCCTGAAGGTATGGATATTACGCTCACCCGTATCCGCCTGAACCCTGCCAATCCGGTGGAATACGCGCCCTACATTGAAATGCCTGCCGAAGCGCTTCGCAACAAGTCTATTATCCTGGTAGATGATGTTGCCAACACCGGCCGTACCATTTTTTATGCCGTACAACCCTTGCTGGCGGTTGTTCCCAAAAAAGTGGAAGTGGCGGTGCTGGTAGATCGAAAACACAAATCATTTCCGATCAAGGCCGATTATGTCGGCCTCTCACTTGCCACTACCTTGCTGGAGAATATTGATGTGAAGATTCGCGATGTGGAGGGAATGGAGGTAAGCCTCATTTAGTTATTAGTTATTAAGTTATTGGTTATTAAGTTATTAGGGGTGGTAGGGGACCATCTGTACAAATATCTGGCATTCATTTTTGTGTGGCCAAACATTTGTACAGATGGTCCCCTACCACCCCTAATAACTTAATAACCAATAACTTAATAACTAAATCAGCGTTTCCCGTTCCGCTTTCTTCAACGTCTTCACCACCTGCTCATAACTGTGATCGATGAGGTGGCGGAGCATGCGGTCGTCGAGCCCGCCTTCGAAGTCGACGGTATTCCAGTGAACCTTGTTCATGTGGTAGCCGGGCTGAATTTCAGGGTGCTGTTCTCGTAATTCCACGCCGTAGTCCGGCTCTGCCTTCAGATTGACTGTAAAACGTTCGCCATCCAGTCCGGTAATGGCAAATATCTTTCCCAGCACTTTCATGCACAGGGTCATTTCATCGAAAGGAAAGTCTTCGAAAGTGCCCTTTTTCGCCAGGCAGTATTCCCGAAATTGTTCGATATCCATGGTGTACGGGTTTAAAACAAACCGTGCAGTTCGGCCTGCACCATTTCCAGCACCTTTCCTGAATCCACTTTATTGCTCAAAAAATCGATCTGATCAACATTTATGACCAGGAGTTTCCCCTCTTTGTAATTGCCAATCCAGTTTTCATAACGTTCATTCAGGCGCTTCAGGTAGTCGATACTGATGCTACCTTCATAGTCGCGGCCGCGCATCTGGATGTGCTCTACCAGCGTCGGGATGCTGGCTTTCAGGTAAATAAGCAGGTCGGGGGCTTTGATTTGGGAAACGATCGACTGGAATAGCGTGAGATAGTTTTCAAAATCACGGCGTTCCATGAGGCCCATATCTGCCAGGTTGGGAGCAAAAATGAAAGCATCTTCATAAATCGTCCGATCCTGTATCACCGTTCTGTTGCCATTCAGGATGCGCAGCACCTGCTGATAACGGCTGGAAAGGAAGAAAACCTGTAGATTGAACGACCATCGTTTCATGTCCAGATAAAAGTCCGAGAGGTACGGATTGCTTTCAGTATCTTCATAATGTACTTCCCAGCCAAAGTGGCGTGCAAGTATTTCGCAGAGGGTCGTTTTGCCGGCTCCGATGTTACCGGCAATGGCAACGTGTTTGATAATTGATTTATCTGATGGTAAGCCTTGGTTCATTGCTGTACTTTTGTGCGCAGCGAAGGTAATTTGTTGCTGAATGGAGAGCCGCCATTTCTGAACAATATTTATCCACATCGTCGAATAAAAATACCGTTCAGCGAGAGAATCGCCTCGTTGAACGGTCATCCGGTCACAAACTTCTATCCTTTTTTCATGCAAATCAATACTACCCTTATTTCACGCCTTGAAAAACTGTCGCGCCTGCAACTGGGCGAAGCGGAACGGGAAAAACTGGCAGGCGACCTGCAGCGTATCCTCGATATGGTCGACAAACTGCAATCGCTGGATACGACACAGGTGGAACCGCTGGTGTACCTGAGCCAAACGCAAAACGTTTTCAGGGACGATCAGATCAGCGGTCAATTAAGTACCGAACAGGCCCTGGAGAATGCGCCTGAGCAGAACGGACAGTTTTTTATGACGCCAAAAGTGATTGAATAAATCTAAAGGACATGCGAAAACCACTTTACTGGATTTTGATTGTAGCCGTAGTGGCCATTCTGTTGTATTTCATTGTAGCACAATGGTTTCCACAAATGATCAAAGTTTTTACGGCCTTTTTAATCGGCATTTGCACGGCTGTTTTTGGCGTTTTTTTCAGGAAAAAAAGAAATTGAAATTACTGATTTCTATCCTGACGACTGATAACCGATAACTGACAACCACGAATATGCTCATTTCCATCAAAGACCTCAACAAAACCTATATCATGGGCTCCGAAAAAGTGGAGGCCCTCAAAACGGTTTCGCTCGATATTGCCAAAAACGAGTATGTGGCGCTCATGGGCCCATCCGGAAGCGGCAAATCCACTTTGATGAACCTGCTGGGTTGCCTCGACTCCCCTACCCGCGGCGAATACTGGCTCAACGGCACCGAAGTGAGCACCATGGACGATGGTGAACTTGCCGATGTGCGCAACAAGGAAATCGGCTTTGTTTTTCAGACTTTCAACCTGCTGCCACGCTTGTCGGCCCTCGAAAATGTGGCCTTGCCGCTGGTGTATGCCGGCTTCAACAAAGAGGAACGCCTGGAAAGAGCCCGGCAGGTACTGGAATCGGTGGGCCTAGGCGACCGTGTCAATCACAAACCCAACGAACTTTCCGGCGGCCAGCGCCAGCGTGTTGCGGTGGCCCGCGCGTTGGTGAACAACCCCGCCATTATTCTGGCCGACGAGCCGACGGGCAACCTCGACACCAAAACCTCGTACGAAATCATGGGCTTGTTCGAGCAAATCCACAAAGCAGGGAATACGGTTATTCTCGTTACCCACGAACAGGATATTGCCATGCACGCACACCGTATCGTGCGCCTGCGCGACGGACTGATTGAAAGTGATCAGCCCAATGGAAATATCATTACGCTGGCAAACATTACTTCGCCTGTTTCGGAAGAATAAGTGCCTATCAGATGGAAAATTGCAGTACAAACAACTGCAACGCCGGGCAAAAGCGCTAATTTTGCGCCCGCAATCCCCTTATGGGGCGCTTGCAATTAGAATTTTGTCCCTAGCAAATAGTCCATCGACGCATGAATTACAAGAAAAATATCCTGGAAACCATTGGAAATACGCCACTTGTCAAACTGAACGATGTAGCGGCCGATATTCCTTCTCTGGTGCTGGCCAAAGTGGAAACCTTCAATCCCGGGCATAGCATCAAAGACCGCATGGCGCTCAAAATGATCAATGATGCCGAAGCCCGTGGCGATCTGAAGCCCGGCGGTACCATCATAGAATGCACTTCTGGCAACACAGGCATGGGCCTCGCTCTGGTAGGTTGCGTACGCGGATACCGCTGTATTTTCACCACCACCGACAAACAGAGCAAGGAGAAAGTAGACCTCCTGAAAGCCGTGGGCGCCGAAGTAATCGTTTGTCCCACCAACGTAGAGCCGGAAGACCCGCGTTCGTACTATTCCGTTGCACGCAGGCTCAGTACCGAAATCCCCAATTCTTTCTGGTGCAATCAATACGACAATCTTTCCAACCGTCAGGCCCACTATGAAAGCACCGGCCCGGAAATCTGGGAACAAACCGATGGGAAAATTACACACCTGGTTGTGGGCGTTGGCACAGGCGGTACTGTAAGCGGAACAGCCAAATACCTGAAAGAGAAAAACCCGAATATCCAGGTTTGGGGCGCCGACACGTATGGTTCGGTTTTCAAAAAATACCACGAAACCGGCGTTTTCGACCCAAAAGAAATCTATCCCTATATCACGGAAGGCATTGGAGAGGATATTCTTCCTAAAAATGTCGATTTCAGCCTGATCGATCTCTTTGAAAAAGTAAGTGACAAAGATGCTGCCCTGTGGGCCCGTCGCATGGCTCGTGAAGAAGGCATTCTGCTGGGTTACTCTGCTGGCAGCGCCATGGGCGCTTTGTGGCAATTGCGTGGCCGATTGAAAAAGGACGATGTCGTGGTAATGATTTTCCACGACCACGGCAGCCGCTATGTAGGTAAAATTTACAATGACGACTGGATGCGCGAGCGCGGTTTCCTGGAAGAGGAACTAAAGGTAAGCGACCTCATTACGCGCAAAAAAGACCGCCGCTTCCTGGCAGCCCAGGTGTCGGATACGGTTCGCAGCGCCTTCAATCTGATGAAATCGCACGATATCAGCCAATTGCCGGTACAGGATGGCGAAAAGGTGGTCGGCTCCATTACCGAAACCCAGGTGCTGCATATTTTACTGGAAAATCCGCTGCAAAATGCAGAGCGTCCGCTGCGCGAGGTAATGGGCGATGCATTCCCGGTTGTGAAAGACACGCTTCCAATCAGCCAACTCAATCGTTATATCAGCAAGGACATTCCGGCTGTGATTGCTACGGATCGCTCGGGTGGGCTGCATATTGTTACGCAGTACGATTTGATACAGGCGATATGACTTAGAAACAATTGGCTGTCGGGTTACCCGACAGCCAATTGTTTCTAAAACTGGAAGTAAATAAATGGCTGAACTTCGGCTGATTTGATTTGCATGACCAACATGATAACCAGGGTAATCAAGGCAGCCTTGACTACCAATGGCAAAGAAGTGACCAGTCCTTGTGCCCATTTTTCGGATGATACCGGCAGCATATGCAATCCATAGCCCAGCGTCATCCAGAAAATAACTGCGGCGTAGCCATTCAAAAAATCCGGGAAAATTTCGGGCCGGAAATCAAAGAAAATCTGGTGCAGCATCGATGTGACTATGTCCAGGTTTTCTGCCCGGAAAAATATCCAGCAGAAACAAACGAAATGAAAAGTCAGCACCCCTCCCAGGGTGCGACGCCAGAAGCCGGGGCTGGTTGGGAACAATCCTTTCCACCAGCGTTCCAGTGCCAACAAACTGCCATGCAGCCCGCCCCAAATAATAAACCGTGTGGCAGCACCATGCCATAGCCCGCCCAGCAGCATCGTGAGCATGAGGTTGATGTAGGTGCGGATGCGGCCTTTCCTGTTGCCGCCAAGGGGAATATAGAGGTAATCGCGCAGCCAGGTAGAGAGCGAAATATGCCAGCGCTGCCAGAATTCGGTGAGGCTGAGCGACTGATATGGTGAATTGAAGTTGGGTGGGAAATGATACCCCAACAACAAACCGATACCGATGGCCATATCCGTATATCCGCTAAAATCGCAGTAAATCTGCATGGCATATCCGTATACACCGAACAGGTTTTCGAGCCCGGAATACACCTGTGGCGATTCGAATATGCGTTCTACAAAATTTACGCTGATATAGTCGGAAATGATGGCTTTTTTGAATAAACCGGCACAAATCAGGTACACACCGCGCCCAAAATCTTCGCGACTGACAAATACGGGCCGGTGAATCTGCGGCAAAAAATCAACGGCGCGCACGATCGGGCCTGCCACCATTTGCGGGAAAAACGTTACGAAAAAAGCGTAGTCCCAGATATTGTGCAAGGCTTTGAGTTCGCCTCTGTACACGTCGATGGTATAACTCAGCGACTGAAATGTGAAGAAAGAAATCCCAACGGGCAGGAAAATATCGAAAGGTCCGATGGCTGTTCCGGTAAGCCCTGAAAGCAATTCAGCAAAATAATTGGTGTACTTGAAATAGGCCAGCATGCCCAGGTTGGCAATGAGGCTCCACACCAGCAGAATTTTTTTGCTCCGCTTGTCCTCCGCCTGTTCGATCCAGCGAGCCAGATTATAGTCCAATATCACACTGACTACCAGCAGCAGGAAAAAAATGCCGCTGCTTTTATAATAGAAATAAACAGAGAAAAGCGTGGCCCAAATGATACGCGCCCTTTCATGGGGAATCAATGCCCTGTAAATGGCAAAAAAACCTATGAAAAAGAACAGAAAAACCCCGCTGCTGAAAATCAGTGGCGCTTCCGGGTGATAGGTAAACTGGTCGAGGATTTTAGAAAAATCGAATTGGAACATACTGGGCCTCGTGATGGGCGGGCAAAAGTAGAAATTCTAAATAAAATTCACGCCAATCCGTGAAAATCCGTTCATATCCGTGTAATCCGTGTTTCACTGAAACAACAAACTCCCGATCCTGACCATCGTACTCCCCTCCTCTACCGCTATTTCCCAGTCGCCCGACATACCCATGGAAATATCTTTGAAATACGGGGCATCCTTGAAAAAGTCATTTTTCAGCCGATCGAAGATGTTTTTTAATGTTTTGAACTCACTTCGCACCAATGTCAGGTCGTCGGAAAAAGAAGCCATCCCCATTACCCCACAAATTCGGATGTGTTGCATTTGCTGAAATGCAGTACTGCGAAGTAGTTCGAGTGCTTCACTTTGGCTGAGTCCGAATTTTGTTTCTTCCTGCGCAATGTGAAACTGCAACAGGCAATCGATCACCCTGCCTGCTTTTTGGGCTTGTTTGTCGATCTCTTCGAGCAAGTGCAGGCTATCTACAGAATGGATCATACGCACAAACGGTGCTACGGCCTTTACTTTATTCGTTTGTAAATGCCCGATCAAATGCCACTGAATGTCGTCAGGCAGCGCAACGCGCTTTTCGAGCATCTCTTGTACGCGGTTTTCTCCAAAAATACGTTGTCCTGCATGGTACAATTCCATCAGGCGCGCAGGCGGCTGGGTTTTGGATACGGCCACTAAAGTGACATCGTTTTGGGTAAGACGGGAGGCGAGTTCAGCGTAATTCATAACGGCAAAGGTACATGCACACCTTTTTTCCCGAAACATCTTTTCCAACATCCGTTTAATCGTTTGAGGAAGGGAAATTTGATAAAAAATTAATAAGTAAAGAAGCCTTAACGCGAGCATGTCTCTTGTTTTGAAGCAATTCACGCTACCTTAGCGCCCCGTTCACTCAACTCGAGCCGTTTACACCTATTATGCAGTATTTCACACACACATCTGCTGATTCATCCCTTCGCATGTTCGTTCGTGTCATCCCTTTTACCCTGACCTTATTCCTCTTCTTTTCTGTACATACCGCCTGGTCGCAGGTAACTATCTGGCAGGAAAACTTTAGCGGCGCCAATCAGGGGTGGACCGCTACTTTCAACAACTGTGGCAACAATTTTGTAGCAGGCGTGGCCTCCGGCGCGCCCGCAGCGCCTACGGGTATTACATATCCCTCATTTCGCCTGAACGACGTAGAAGGCAACTGTTGTACAGCCAATATCAATGACGGTGGCGATAATGACGGGGAATGGGTGACGAATCCCATCGACATTTCCAACTATTGCAATGTGTCGCTTTTTGCCAACTGGGGTGCTTCGGGGCCCATGGAATGCGATTACAGTGCTGCTCCAAGTTATGGTTGTACGGGTACACCTGCCGACAATGGCCACGACCAACTGGTGTTCGAATACAGCATCGACGGCGGGCCCTGGGTGCAGTTTTATTATGTATGCGGCAGCGGCGCCGACCAGTCGGTGCCGGGTTTTGCTATCGGTGGCGCTTCCGGCGATCCGGGCAGCAGCGGTACGGCAACGGCTAACGGCTTGAACGGTAATTCTATACAGATACGCATTTCGGGCGCTAACAAAGCCAACGACGAGTTTTATTTCTGGGACAATGTTCGTGTGAGCGGTATTCAAAAACCAACAGTGAACCAGCCGGCAGATATTACCGTTTGCACTGGCCAGAATGTGGTGGTGCCTGCTTTCACAGGCACAGGTATGCCAGCGCCTACTTACACCTGGACCAACAGCAATCCGGGTGCAAGTGGCATCGGGCTGGGGGCTTCCGGCACGGGCAATATCGCTACATTCCCTTCGCCTTCAGGCGTAACTACCACTAGAGTGGGTACTATTACCGTAACGCCGACTTCGGCAGGCTGCCCGGGAGACCCGGTCACCTTCACCATTACCATCAACCCAGGCATGATGCCTACATTGGGCACTGCCGATCTTTGTACCAATTCCGGTATTTTCAGCCTGAATACGATTCGCGACCCATTGGTACCCACAGGTACCTGGTCAGGGCCAGGTGTGACGGGCACCAATTTTAATCCTTCCGCACAAAATGGCGTAGTAAACCTGACCTTTACGCCTACTGGTGCATGTGCAGGCCCACCTGCCATGACAACAATTACGGTATCGCCAGCGCCGACGGCTACATTTAGTCCTACTACACCGGTTTGCTCTGGATCTGATGCCACACTGACAATCAATTTTACAGGAACGGGCCCCTGGAACTTCAATTTGCTGGCTGGTGCAGTGCCGCTGGGAAGTTTTACGGCCAACTCTAGTCCTTTCCAGGTACAGGTTACCCCTACGGGAAATACTACCTATAATTTGCAAGGGCTTATGGATGCCAACTGCAATGGTGCCAATGCTTCTGTGCTTCAAACGGTTACCCCGGCGCCGACAGGCGTGTTGAGCCTGGTAGGCAGCAACAATATTTGTGAGGGCCAAAACGCCAATATTTCGGTTAATTTCTCCGGAGGAACCGCTCCATATACTTTTGTGTATGCCATCAATGGTACCGACCAGCCGCCTTTGACTACCAACCTGGACCCGTTCCAGTTTCCGGTTCAGATCAATGAGTTTTCCATGATTACCCTCACCAGTGTCACAGCCAGTGGCTGCACAGGCACTGGATCGGGTACGGCTAATGTGAATATGAAGCCAACGCCCACAGCCGCACTCACACCGGGAAATGCTACCATCTGCAATGGACAGTCGATACCTCTAGAGGTGGTGTTGACTGGAACGCCGCCATATACTGTCGTGTATAGTATCAATGGCGTAAGTCAAGCCCCTGTCAATACTTCTACCTCTTTCTTTAACATCAATGCTGCGCCTACCAGCGGCGTGAATACCTACACCATGGTGAGTGTTACTGGCTCGGGATGTACCGGTACAGTAAGCGGCACTTTCGTGGTTACAGTCGGTTCGCCACCAACGGCTACCCTTTCCGGTAGTGGCAACGTTTGTCAGGGGCAGGCCGCCAACCTGACCGTAACGTTTACAGGAACAGGGCCATACACATTTAATTACACTGAAAACGGTACTGCAAAACCGGCAGTAACCACCTCTTCAAATCCATATACTTTGTCCGTGACGCCTTCTGTGGATGCGACATATGTGCTGACCAGTGTGGATGTTAGTGGCTGTGTTGGAACTGTATCCGGCTCCGCTGCAGTAACGGTAGGCACGGCTCCAAGCGGGCAACTACAGAACGGTGGCAACCTGGTTTGTGGCGGACAAAGCGATACCCTGCATTTTGACTTCATGGGCCCTGGTCCTTATACATTTGTTTATTCCGTAAATGGTGTGAACCAGCCGCCCATCACCACCTCTAATACTACGTATATTATTCCAGTAACACCGCCGGTTGGGATGTACGACTACGTACTGGAAAGCGTATCGGGCCCTGGCTGTCCGGGTTTTGCGGGAGGAACCTACTCGCTGGAAGTAACCAGTTCCGTTTCTGCTGTTTTTAGCGGAACGGATACTATTTGTGCGGGAACTGCCACCAACCTGACCATTAATTTTACCGGCGTGGGGCCATACACAGTTGACTATACTGCAAACGGTGTACCTCAGACGCAGATTGTTACGACCAACAACCCGCATGTTTTTTCTGTTACGCCTGCATCTACTACTTCCTATTTACTTACCAATGTGAGTTCAGGTGGCTGTAATGGAACTGTTTCCGGAAATCCGGTCATAACGGTCGCTACTGCGCCAACTGGCCTCGTTTCAGGGGGTGAACAAATTTGTACCAATGGTTCGGGTACAACCATTGATTTCACCTTTACGGGCCCTGGACCATACACGTTTGTGTATTCTGCCAATAACAACCCGCAGCCGCCCATTACCACCAATAACCCGATGTATTCCATTCCGGTCAATCCAACTTCCGGGACAATTTACAGACTGGTCAGTTTGACCAATGGTCAATGTACAGGCACGGTCAATGGACAGGCAATTGTATTCGTATTTACACCGCCTACAGCCATGCTTTCAGGAAGTAATACATTTTGTAATTCAGTAGATACCAGTGTAATGATCGATTTTACGGGTACACAACCGTTTATCATTACTTACAGTATCGATGGAGTTGTGCAACCGCCGGATACAACATTTGAAGATCCATACTTCATACCGGTAAGCACCAACACAACTACCATATATGAATTGTTGAGTGTAGAATCTCCAGGGTGCACAGGTGTTGCGCAGGGCAGTGCAACGATCACCATTAATTACCCACCCTCCTACACCAATCTGCAATTGAGTTGCAATGCGTTGCAAAATAATTATGTAGTGTCCTTTGAAGTGTTGAATGCAACCCTTCCGCTGACATTGGTTTCTGGCTCTGTCCCCGGCTCGTTTACTGGAAATATTTTTACCAGTTCTTCTATACCTCAGGCCAATAATTACAGTTTTGTGTTTCACGACGCCAATAACTGTGGCGATATTACAGTAAGTGGCCCCTCTACCTGCAACTGTGTTACCAGTGCAGGCACTATGGACCTCACAGACACGATTGAAGCCTGTGTAGATGGTACGGCTACAGCAGTTCACAATAATAATTTTGTAAATGACGGGAATGACGTGCTGAGATTTATCCTGCATACCAACCCGGCGAGCCCGGTAGGCACAATTCTGGCCTGGAACACTACTCCATCGTTTACGTTCCAGCCGGGTATGCAGGCAGGCGTAACATATTACATCTCGGCAGTAGCGGGTAATCCAGACGTTAGTGGCAATGTCGATTTTGCCGACATCTGTGTAAAAGTATCACAGGGTACGCCTGTGATATTCCGACCATTGCCGACCGCTACTTTAGGCGCTGATGGAAGTGTTTGTGCAGGAAGTCAGTTTCTGATCCCGGTTACGCTGACGGGCGTGCCACCTTATTCCCTGACCTGGGCACTCAACGGGGTTCAGCAACCCACGCAGACGGGCATACCGAGTTCCAGTTTCCAGTTGGCTATTCAGCCTGCAGTAAATACTACGGTAACCCTGGTGTCTGTGAGTGATTCCCGATGTACGGCAGCCGTGACAGACACAGCCGTGATAACGGTCAATACAGCGCCACAGATTCAGAACCTCAATATCAGTTGCAACCTGACTACACAAACCTATGTAGTGCAATTTACGGCTGTGGGGACTGCACCATTTAATGTGAGCGGCCTTCCCGGGGCTTTTGTAAATGATACTTTTACAAGTTTACCGATCCCCAATGTAACGGATTACTCTTTCCAGTTATCGGATGCCAACAACTGTGGGCAAACTTCGGCATCAGGCATGTCCAATTGTAGTTGTTTGACAGCAGCAGGCGTGATGGATCAGACACCTGTCACAGTTTGTTACTCTGATCTGCTCACTGTAGCGGCCACAACACTGGATACACTCGATCCGAACGACGTGCGCATGTATATTCTGCACGATCAGCCAGGAGAAACACCTATTGGAACCATATGGGCCTGGAACAATGTGCCGGAATTTACTTTCCAGCCGGGTATGCAAACGGGCATAACCTATTACGTATCTGCTATTGTGGGTAATCCAGATGGCAGTGGATTGATCAACCTGAACGACCCTTGTCTGGACGTGGCGGAAGGTACGCCTGTTGTGTTCAATGGCCTGATTGGTACACTGGGTTCATTTGATACGCTGGTATGCCCGGGAACACCTTTGCAACTGACGGTGAATTTTGCAGGCACTACGCCCTTCTCCTTTACTATTACCAGAACAGGCAGTACGGATACCACCTTTACCGGTATCGGCGATGATTCATTCACCTGGACCATCGCCCCTACGCAAAGCACCACCATACAACTCGATTCTGTCAGCGATCAGTATTGCACGATTGGTACTGTTTCAGGCATTGTAAATATTGCCGTTGCCAGTAGCCCGACCATTCAGAATGTGCAGACAGTGTGCGATGACAACACGGCCACCTATACTGTTACGTTTGACATTGTTGGAGGAACTGCCCCTTTTACAACTTCAGGCAATACCGGTACTTTGACTGGTTCGCAGTTTGTCAGCGATCCTATACCGTTTAATGTCGGGTATAACTTTATCGTGCGCGATACCTTCAATTGCACACAGGATACACTTGCAGGCGCTTCACCATGTTCTTGTACAACACAGGCAGGTGTGATGGACCAGACAGCCCAGACGCTGTGCGATGGATTTATGGCCACTTTTGCGGCGCCTACCGGCACGGTACTCGGTATGGGCGACGTATTGGTGTATTACCTTGTTACGGGCGGCACAAACCCAGCCACCTGGACGGTAATAGACAGCAGCAGTACTCCACTGTTTAACTTTAACAGCACTACGATGAGTAGCGGTACGGTGTACACGGTGGTTGCGGTAGCCGGCAATCCACAAGGTTCAGGTGTAAATCCCGCCGATCCTTGCATTTCCCTTACTCCTGGCCCCAACCTTACCTGGCGCGAACCGATCACAGCCACCTTGTCGGGAGATACCACGATCTGTCAGGGGCAGGCTTTTTCACTGAATGTCGATTTCACAGGACAAGGATTCTACACTTTGAATTACACGGCCAACGGAACAGCCAATACCGTGTCTACCACTTCCAATCCTTTCCCGTTGATTCCGATGACGCCCACCGGGACTACCAACTATGTATTGACGGGTGTAACCGGTGCAGGTGGGTGTGCGGGTACAGTAAGTGGCACTGCAACCGTGACGATCGCTACCCCACCCCAGATATTGAATATTCAAACCACCTGCGATTTTGCTACGGAAACGTACACGCTTACGTTTGATATCAGCAATGGCGCTGCCCCCAACTCTACCTACACAGTGAGTGGCGTGACAGGGACACTGACGGATAGCACATTTGTATCCGACCCTATCCCGTCGGGCGCCTACAGCGTTATGATTAGCAATGCAGAGGGATGTTCTACAAAAATTGATGGTACGGCTACCTGTGTATGTACCACCAGTGCAGGCACTATGCCATCAGCACAGGTAAATGTTTGTCTGCCAGGCCAGGCAACAGTGGCGGTAGCATCCAACACCAATCTGGATGGCAACGACGTATTGCAATACATTCTTTATCAGGATGTTACGCAGTTGCCACAAACTGTACTTGCTGTTAGCAGCACCCCGCAGTTTAGTCTCCAAAATGGCATGACGGCCGGCACTACCTATTTTGTGGCTGCGGTGGCAGGAAACGGGCTTCCCAACAACGGTGGCGTTGACATCACCGATCCGTGTTTGTCGATTTCAAATGGAACACCGCTTGTTTTCCACAACCCGCCGACAGCCAGTCTGATGGGAACGGATACTATTTGCCCGGGCGGCAACGCAGCGTTCCAGATCAATTTCACCGGAGCGCCGCCTTTCCAGTTTGTGTATTCTCTGAATAATTCAAATCAGCCACAACTGGCAGCACCCGGCAATACGTTCAACATCAATACGAGTAATGTACAGGCTACTCAAACTTTTGCCCTGGTATCGGTGCAGGATGCATTTTGTGCAGGCACCGTCAGCGGGCAGGCAAAAGTGGTGGTACGCCCTGTAGTAACGGCAGCCGTCAACAGCAATGTGACGATTTGCGCGGGCAACTCCACTACCCTGACCTTGACCCTGACGGGCGCTACCACCTACAATGTGACGGTAGCGGGTGGGCCATTGCCCATACAACTGAGCAATGTGGGCAACGGTGCACAATTTGACGTAAGCCCAAGCGCTACTACAACTTACTCTATTACAGCCGCTTCTGCACCTGGAAATACCTGTCCGGCTCTTTTCGGCCCCAGCGCTACAGTAACAGTAACCACCCTGAGCGGCACCTCGACCGTTTCGGATTACAATGGATTCAATGTCAGTTGCGCCGACGCCAGTGATGGTTCCATTACGGTAACGCCGAGTGGCGGCACACCACCGATAACGGCTGTATGGAATACGGGAGACACCGGACTGCAACTGAATGGGCTGGATGCCGGTGATTACAGTGTGGTATTTACGGATCAGACGGGGTGCCGCGACAGTGCCGACTTTACCCTGACTGCGCCGCCAGCCATCAATGTTGACTTTGCAGCCATAGAACCGCGTTGTTTTGGCCAGAGCAATGGTAACGTCCTGATTCGCGCGGTAACTGGTGGCTCGGAACCATATTCGATTTCTTTGAATTCTTTCAATACGGTATCCGATACATTCCCTATCCTGTTCCAACAATTAAGCAGTGGCACTTACAGCCTCGAAATTGAAGATGCCAATGGTTGTATTGCTGAAGAAGAAGTCGATGTGCCTGCTCCGGCTGAACTGATTGTAAATGTTGGCCCGGATCAAAGCATTGCGCTGGGCGACAGCACCGTGCTGGAAGGACTGACCAATGCTTCAGCGATCGATACATTTATCTGGTCGCCCATAGCATACCTCAGCAACCCGGATTCGCTGATCACCTATGTGAGGCCGATCAATTCACAGGTATATAGTTTGACTGTTCGGGATACATTTGGCTGTATTGCCCGCGATGAAATGCTTTTGATTGTACGCCGCGACAACCGGATTTTCGTTCCGAATATCATAAACATGAATTCCACAGAAAATGACGGATTTACGGTGTTTGGCGGGCCCGAACTACGAGATGTTCGGTCCTTGCGCATTTACGATCGCTGGGGAGAGTTGTTGTTTGAAGGAATCGATATTCCGAAAAATGACCCCACTATCGGCTGGCATGGCAAAGCACGTGGCAAGGATGTAATGCCCGGCGTTTATATCTATATCATTGAAGTCGTCATGTCGGACGGCAGCGAGGTGACGCTGACCGGAGATGTGACGGTGGTGAGGTAGGGGTTGATAAAGGTTGATGAGGGTTGATAAAGGTTGATGAGGGTTGATATACAGCATTCCAAAACAGGGACAGATTGTTCCTTACCGAGCAGATGAATATCAACCCTCATCAACCTTTATCAACCTTCATCAACCTTCATCAACCTTTATCAACCCTCATCAACCTTTATCAACCCTCATCAACACTTTAATATAACTTTAATACCCCTCGCCTCCGCATCCCATACTTTTTTGGCTTTCCATTCAGTTTAGGAGTATTCTTTTCAATCAACAAAGCATACTTGCATCCACTGAATATGAAGCCGATTCTCATTGTTCTATCTTTTTCTATTGCTTTTCCACTGTTGTCCCACGCACAAGAAACGGAAGATTATAATTACCGAATCTGTACGGAAATCGTATTGAATCGTGGAGAGGTAACAGATTCACCCGAATTGCCACCTGGTCTTACAGCAAAAGCAGTTGCGTTCAAACCCGAACTGGGGAAATACTGGTCCAATGGTCGCGTGCTCAAAGTAGGTTTTATGGGAGGCGATGAAGCCATGCGCAATCGAGTTGTAAAATACGCCAGAGAATGGTCGGAAGTGGCCAATATTCGTTTTCAATTTGTTGAAAAAGGCGAAACGGACTTGCGGGTTGCCTTCACGCAAGGCATGGGCACCTGGTCGCTGATCGGTACAGATGCGAGCCAAATGCCTCAATACAAACCGACTATTAATTTTGGCTGGTTCAATAAAAGGATGCCGGAAGCGGAGTATCGTGCTACAATTCTGCACGAATTCGGGCATGCGCTTGGTTTGCTGCACGAACACCAGCATCCATTGGGAGGTATCCCTTGGGATAAGCCCAAACTCTACAATTTCTACCTGCGCACACAAGGCTGGGATCAGTCGATGGTAGATCAGCAGGTGCTGAAACACTACAATACCAACAAAACGCAGTACAGTCAGTACGATCCTTATTCTATCATGCACTACCCTATCCCCAACAACCTGACGGTGGGTGATTTTGAAGTAGGCATGAATATGGACCTTTCTTCAACAGACAAGGCTTTTGTCGGTAAAGTGTATCCGAAAAAGAATAGCCTGCCCGCAGTTAAGCCACCTGCCGAAAAACCGGTGGTTCGTACCAATCCTTCGGTTCCAACTCGTACCAAACCGGTGGCTACCAGCAGCGGACTCAGCATCACGTTCCGGGATATGTTGCCGGAAAACCAAAAACGCGAGCAGGTATGGATTACCATCGACGGTGTGACCCGCACTTTTGTACTCGATCAGGAGAGTAGCCAGGCCGGAAAAATCACCTTCAATTTTTCCGGCGAAGGTGTCTATTCGTATGTGATTCGCACCAAAACAACCTTTCTGGAGCGTGTCAATGGCCGCTTGCAGGAACGCGTGTTGAATGGATACAGCGAAGGAGAAATGCAATTGCGTAAAAGCGCTGTCTACGACCTCGCTATCGGTAAAAACTACAACGATCGCTGGTTTGAGGTGAAACTGCTGCCTGCATCCGCTTCAAAAGCGAGATAGGAAACAGGTGTTTCAAAATGTTTTCACATTGTTCGCCACGTCCACATCTCCTGATATGTGTTCTGGGTCTATCTCGATTTTGCGGATAGAGTCAAGTGAGTAGTTCAGTTTGAACAGGTAGGTCTTTTGTGCAGAATTCCACACCTCCTTTTCATGCGTACGCTGTAATTCGGTTGGTATGTAAAAGGTTTTCAAGGTATTATCAGCAAATGTTACTGCAAGCACAACAGGCAAAACAGAGCCTCTTAATCGTTCCAGTTCGATAGAAGTGGTGTTATCTCCGCCGGTTTTCACCGACTTGATACTGTAATCTACCTGAGTGCGGGTATTGGCATACTGTTCCCAAAGCCAATCGAGTTCATAACCCGAAGTACGTTCCAGTATGTGGATACATTCATCCACTGGCGGACTACCATACCGGTATGGGGTAAAAATTCTGGTGAGGCTTTTTTGAAAAGCGCGATCACCGGCAGCGTAGATAAATTGCTTTAGCAAGTAATTGTTTTTCAGCAGGTTATATTGAAAATCCCAGGAAATGGCTGGTATAAGATCAGGTGTTGAGGTTTTGGATGAAAAGACCATCATTGGATATTCAGCGCGCAGTTCGCCTGCTTCTACCACCGTTAGTTGCGGGTACTGGTAAGGCATGAAACGTTGTTCAAATTTGCCGAGTTCTGTTTCCAACTCTTCCAGTTGGTGGTCGTTGTTTAAAGAAAAGGAATGGAGCGTTAGTCCATCTCTGTACTGTTTCTTCTGGTGTTTGAAATTCGGATCCGCAGCCCAGACAAAATCACAAATCTGGTTTGCCTGAAATTTCCAGACACTCACAAGGCCATAGTTTGGTTTTATGGCAACGCCCGGATTTTCATACCCATAGCCGATCATATCGGCATTGGTCAACACGCCCGTGCCTGCCACCATGTATTTCTGCGGCAAGGTAATATCCACCTTATACGAACCGAATTCGCCGGAGTTGTCTGGTTCGTACGGTGATCCCAGGCGCCAACCCATGTTATTGTACACGCACACTTGCGGGTACCAGTGCAAAAAAATGTAATCGGCGCCGGAAGGTGCATTGCGCCCGGTTCCTCCGCTGAATTTCGGGATTTCAGCCTGCCAGGCAATGGTGTACGTATCGGCATCGCCCGGTAGCAGTGGCCTGCTTAGTTTAATTTCGAGCAGGTTCTGGCTGAGACTTTGTGGCGCTATCGCATCCTCCTCACGAGATTCTATGATGTTAAAATCGATGGCTACACCATTTTGCTGCACAGCATAAATATCGTATTTAGAGGACAATGCCGCTTTCCTTCCGTGCCAGGCCAGGCGGAAATATATGTAGTGCAGCGTGTCTGGCGAAGAATTGGTGTACTTTACCCGCTGTCGTGCCTGTACGGTATTGGCCTGGTCATCCAGACGTACATCTATTTGATAATCAACTTGTTGGCGCCAACTTTGTCCGAAAGAATGTAGGCTGGTGATAAACAAGGCAATGGCCAGGCAGATTGTTTTGAGGAACTGCATTTTGATCGTTTTTGGCCTGTTGTGGCCGTCGGTATGGTCATTTTGTATTGGACGCCATCAACAGTTTCATTTCATATATTTTGCCCGCCTCCATGACAAGGCCGGCTTGTTCAAGGCTTTTCAGGCCGGTCATTTGTACGCGCAGCGCATAGTCGCCGGGGGCCACAATAAATGTACAGGCGCCATACTCATTGCTTACTTTGCCGTGCATTTTGTCGATGTCGCGCCGGAGCAATACGGTCGCTCCAAGGATAGGCCCTCCTACACCGGCTTCAAAGATTTGGACGTGCAAAACTGCCCGGTTGTTTTCGGCGGTTCCAGTGGCTTTGAATGACAATAATTCGCTTTCGAGCGGCGCGCTGTTTTGCGCAATCAAGCCGTATGGAAGAATGGTTAAGAGGAGAAAAAGGCGGAAAATAGGATGTTGGAACATAGTCGATTAAATTTTAAAGTATGTTTTTCAGGCAACATACACTTTAGAAGTCCGAAACATACGAACAGAATTAAAATCGGCGTACTACCGAAATCGTCCGTTTGAAGTTTTTTACTTCCCCGTTCGCATTGAACAACTCTACAAAAAGTATATAGATGCCGGGACGAACCCGTGTGCCTTCATCAGATTCTCCATCCCAACGCACAGTACCTTCCGTGCCAATCAACTGATATTTGACAATTTTTCGGACAGGCATTCCTCCCGCGTCAAAGATGGTAAAGTTGGCCTCATAGCCTTCTTCCGGAAGCCGGTATTGCAATTCAGCAAAATCCTCATACCCGTCATCGTCCGGCGAAATTCGATCGGATATCAATTGGAGCAGGTCATCTGCATTGTCCGGAACATTGCCCAGTCGCTGGGAATTGGGCAACGTCGGTGTTCCTGGCGCGCCGGTCAGCAAGGGTGAAGCAGAGGTCCAGTTGGATCGAAGGTTAGTCGGTTCTGACACCCTTATGCGTTCCAGTGCTACGCCATCCTTGTCACTGCTGGAAAACAGGGCGTTGTGCCAGTCATCTGTATAGTCGAGCGAATCGATGGTAATGGTTTCCCCGTTTTTTGCCCAATACAGAGTAAAATTGTCTACATCGTCGGCCAGTGAAGGCAGGTTTTGCCGAATAACATCGCGAGGATGGATATTTTGATAATTGTTCAGTACAAAATTGCGATCTGAAGTAAACACATGGTATTTTCCGGGGAGCGACAGTTGCATAGTGGTTAGTGGTTCGGTGTCTGCCGTGTTGTTGAAATTGGCTACAAAAAATTCTGACCACCTAAAAATTTTATTGCTACGATTCAGCAACTCTACATACCGTGAACCGCCGGTTGGCGGATTGAACAGGATTTCATTAATAACAATGTCTTGAAAATCAGGCTTTTCCGGCAAACCTGTCAAAATAGTATCCGTAGTCACCAGGGCATTCCCTTTACAATCAAGCAATGTATTCTGGAAGGAAACGATGTATACGGTAGCCGCTTGCAAGGGCTCGGTTAGCAACAGACGTAATTGCAAGCGTTCTGTAGCGGGCTGAATAGAAGCAATCTGACGTGCAGGCGTTAATTGATACCGTTCAGGTTGAAGGGCTGTTGTGTAATCCAGACCTTCCGTGAAAGTCAGTATTATTTCGGTGCTGCTTTCGGGTATGGCAAACAAGGCGTGTGGCTGTTTGGTGTCAGGTGCGTCGTCATACGCTGCATTTTTTTTGCCCGGAGTACCACCGGGTAACGAAGGACACGAACGCCAGTTATCCTGCCCCAGACATGGGAGTTCCGGGTTGATTCGTTCCAGACTCCATCCGCCTTCGTCTTTACCGTCCTCTGTGTGCCATTCGGAAGTGTAGGATACACGATCGACTACAAGTCCTGCGCCAGTACTCAGCGTCAACACATCACCTTCGTTATTTAAAGCAGTAGAACTCAGCGTAATCCCAAGTACGGTATCGGATGAAACCGGCAACATCGTGGCTACGCTTGACACCGGGGTCAGCACAGCAAAGCGACCCGGATACAGCAATGTCGCCGGCAATGACTGAGGAGCACTACCATTATCTGAAATACGCAAAGTGCTCAGGTCGATTATTTTTGACGATCTATTCAATATTTCCAGCCATTCCACCTCAGGAAGCCCCGAACTTGGTGAGGGGTCTGCCATGATTTCGTTCACAATAATGTCAAATACATCTGCAGGTTCAACATTAATGTATTGAAAGTCACGCGATTGTACAGATGATTCATTTCCTGCCAGGTCCTCTATGGCGCTTACTGTAAGGGTATATGCACCTGTTGCAAGCGGTGCGGAAAGCGTTAGTACAACCGTTTTGTTGTCGCCTTGTAAAACAGCGGAAAAGGGCTGCCCTACCCCACCCGATATTTGGTAATGGCTGGGGTCATTGGCAGTAGAAGGATTCAGGTCTTCATTAAAAACAAGTAAAATCTGGTTGGCATTAATAACTGATACGTTCGATAACTGTGGCGGAGTTGTGTCTGGCAAATCCGGAACGATGGAAATATTGTCGAAATGAAAATTGCCGGTGTTACTGGACGTATAAACACATTGAAAACCGAAAAAACGATCCAGGCCACCGCCATATGTGGCATCTGTAAAGGTAAATTGCGGTTGCAAGGCGCCGGAAGGTTGAGCGGCTTCCAGTGTCCACTGGCCGCTGACGCTGCGTACCATTTTCAAATGCAGATTGGGGTTGCTCGCAACCAAAGCCGCCTGCCCGATAGCAAGCAAGGTTTTGACGCCCGCGTCCTGCCTGTACATGCGGATGGCATCCTGGCTGCCGGTTTCGCCCATTTCCAGAAAATATCCATTACAAGTGGCAAAATTGGCCTGATCACATAGTAGATAAATACGCAGATAATTCTGGCTGGAAGGTGCGAATACCATGCGGAAATCAAGATCCCAAATGGCACTGTCGGGGATGTTTCCCTGTACAGAAAGCATCGAAGTGCCTGCTGCAGGAGCATTCAGTTGTAATTCACCCGATGTATTCACTATAAAAGCATTCGCATCGCCCGACCAGGCCGGGTTCTGGCTGAAATCACCATCCGAAAAGTTGTCCAGAATTTGGCTTCGGAGCTCGGAGTTGTGAAATAAACCGGTGATAATCAACAATAAAAGCGCTCGGAACATAGATTGATTTGTTTCGTATCGGGAAGGTACGGCATTTGTTTATTTTCAAGAGTTTTGCACCATGCGACCGCTCATTTTTTTAGGCATTTCACTGTTGTTCTGTTTCTGTAATAATGATGAAGGCGTCGGCCTGAAAGTCATAGCAGACCAAATCACGCTGTATAGTGCAGCCGGACTCAACAGCAACAAATTGCAGGTATTAAAAAAAGGCGACCTTATAGAAGACATGGGCACTGTGGGGCCTTTCGAGAGCGTCATAGAATGGAACGGCACTTCATTGCAATCGCCCTGGATAAAAGTGCAATCCGACGCCGGACAAGGTTGGGTAATGGCAGCCTTGTTGAAACCCGCCAGTGTAGATCATGCCAACTGGTTGCGCAGCAAACGCCTGGTCTGTTATTTCGGCGCCGACCTGGCTCAACGATACAACACCTGGATTCCTGCGTCCTCCGATATCCAATCGGATGTGCAACTGGCATCCTGGTATTTGGAAAGTGTTGTTTTGCGGGACACTTTTATGGGACTCCTTTCTCAACGGGCAGAACCCAGCGAGTATGCTACAGCCTTGAATTACAACTGGTTGAGAGACCTTTTGCCCGGCTACATCGCTCAAAACGTGCCAGGCCGCATCAGTCCCTACCTTTTTGCGGATTATGGTCAGTTGTTGCAAAAGGCAAAAAACACTTCAGGCCCTCAGGATGACCTGTTTTTTGAAATGTGCGCTTCCATTTTTCCATACGACCATATCGAATCATTCTTTCCTGTCTGGAAATTCCAATTGGACGATCGAACTTCCGTAAGTCAGTTGGGAAGCGGAAAACACTTGCAGGTATTGCGATTATTGGAAGAAAAAGGGCCGGCAATGCAGGCTTTTCAAGCGGAATTGACCCGAATTAAAAACCAGGTGCTGGATGACATAGCGGGAAAAGACATTGGTTATTGGCAAAATGAAGAGAAAATTTTGGCGGAGTTAGATGAAATATCAAAATCAAACTTGTCTGTTCTGGGCAACGAAGATCGGCTGGTCATACAAACACGTATGAACATGTTTGCAGACCCGCAAGCCAATGGCATACGTGTCAATTTGCGAAGCGGACAGTGACGGTTTACTATTCTTCTGTAAAAATCATAGGCTCTTCAGAAGGAGCCAGGGGATATTCCCGCTTGTATTCCACAGGGCGTTCGGAAGCGGAACGATAGTATTTGGGCCTGAGTGGTAGCGGCGGTTGTAGTCCTCTGTAGGTAAGGATGGCGATCAGGGCAATAATTGCCCAGCCGAGCCATTCGGGCAGGTACACTTCCTTCATTTCAGGCATTTTCATCGCCTCGTCGTCGTCTCCGAGGTAAGGATGTGCCCGTTCGGCAGTCAAACCTGTTCCCGCATCTGCGGCTACAAGTCTGGAGTGGAAATATTTTTCCTCACCCAGTCGCCGCTGCAGCGCATGGATGTATTTGGCCAGTTGGTTGGTCAGTTGCAAAAAACCTTCTTCCACGGGTTTGTTTTCCGACAGTGTTTTATTCGTTCCCAGTGGTTTGAATCCTGCGAGGCCGGATTGTTCTTTCCAGTTGGAAGGAGTAAGCAGTACAGGAAAAATGAGTGGATTCAGTTCGTCGCCGGTTGCAATGCGGCGATTTACTGCCAATGAAATATCACCCTGAATATTCATATTGTTCAGGGATTTGTAACTGGTCATGAACAGGTAGATGTGCGCCCGCTCCTTTTGTTTTTGTAGCCGACGGTAGTATTCGGAACGGTTATTGGGCGGCGAGTACCAGAAAAGAAGAATTTGCCAGGGCAGCGGCAGCGGCGGTGGTTCGGGTGGCGGTTTTTCATACCACAGGTTTACTTCGTCGCGCATCGGATACAGCCAGGAAAGCAGTGTTTGCAGGTATGGCTGGTCAGATCGGTCGCAGGAAATAAACAGATTTATTTTTACAGGGGTCATGCTCCGAGGGTTTTGGAATACAAATTAACGTGAATTTTATCCATTTATGCAAATTCTGGGCGATTTGAATTCCACAACCTGAAAAACAAAATTTGAAACGCATAAACAATCCACTATTCCGGTAAATTTGCCCGTTCGTCGCTTTTTCGAGCGGGAACTGCAAAATTACCGCTTCTTCGCACCTCCAAATTTCACAGGGACAACTCACATTACAAACGAAAGAATATGACAACTACCAAGTCGTTGTTTGCTGCCGAAGGGCTCGATGACCGCAGCCTGGAGTTTTTGACCTCCGCTCTGGAAAAAAACAACCTGCCAGGTTTTGATTATTTTGAATTCAAACGGGCTGTATTCAACCTGCTCGCCATGCAACTCGATGAAGCCGTTGCTTACAAAAGCGCGTTTACCACGGCCGCAACACTGGGGGTTACAAAGGAAAAACTGATCGAAACGGCAGGCTACTACCGCAATCTCGTAGGCAAGGAAAAAGAACGTTTTGACGAGGCACTTGAAAACCAGAACGAAGTAAAAGTCAATGGGAAACAGGCTGATATCAAGCGCCTGCGCGACCAAATTGAACGCCACAAAGCCGAAATCACCCGCTTGCAGGATGAAATCGCCGGTTATCTGACCCAGATCGAACAAGCGGAATCATCTGTAAAAGCAGAAACAGAAAAACTTCAAAAAGCGAGAACTTCATTCGAATTCACCCACCAGGCCATGCTCCTGCAAATGGACAAGGACGTGGAAAACATGCATAAATATTTGTAGTGAGTGGTGAGTAGTGAGTGGTGAGTAGTGAGTAGTGAGTAGTGAGTGCCCCTGCTCACTACTCACTACTCACCACTCACTACTCACCACTCACTACTCACTACTCACCACTCACCACTCACCACTCACTATCACACATGGAGCAAAAATCATTTTGGCAACGCCCGGAAGGGATTACCGGCTTGTTGTTTCTGGCTGCTGCTGTTATTGGAGGCGGTGTGCTGTTGAGTGCATTGCTGCCAACGTTAATTGTGCTGGCGCAAAACACCTTGTACCTCGCGGGAATGTTGGCGGCACTGGCAGCGATTATTTATATGGTGCTGGACCCGAAAATGCGCAACCTGGTTTGGTATATGTATAAGTCGGTCATGCGGGCTATCACGGGGTTATTTGTAAAAATCGATCCGATTTCGATTTTGAAATCATACATTGAAGACCTGGAAGACAACCTGCGTTCGATGAGTAAGCAAATAGGTGCCTTGCGCGGCCAGATGCGACAATTAAAAGGGATCATGGATGGCAACAATGCAGAGATCCAGAAAAACATGACCATCGCAGAGCGGGCTAAAAAACAGAACGACGATAAAAACATGGCCTTGTCGGCGCGCAAAGCGGGGCGCTTGCAGGACGCCAACGAAAAGTATGATGTGCTCTACAAGCGTATGGAAGTGTTGTATCGGGTGCTGACTAAAATGTACGAAAACTCAGAACTAGTTCTGGAAGATACCAAAGACCAAGTCAATCTGAAAGAACAGGAGTACAAAGCCATTGCTGCCAGCCATAGTGCAATTCGTTCTGCTATGAGTATCCTGAGCGGCGACCCCGACCAGCGTGCCCTCTACGACCAGGCCTTGGAAGCACTGGCCGATGATGTAGGGCAGAAAGTAGGCGAAATGGAGCGCTTTATGGATACCAGCAAAAACCTGATGGCCTCCATCGACCTTCAAAACGGCGTATTTGAAGAAGACGGCCTCCGTTTGCTGGAGCAATGGGAACAACAAAGCCCCCTGTTGTCAGAACCAGGAAAAAATAAAAAGTCGGGCGCAGAAAAACCGCTTGACCTGAATACCCCGCCCAAGGAAATCCTGCGGGATGAAAATGACTACACGAAACTATTCGATTAATCTTCATGAACATACTCGTCACGGGGGGAGCCGGCTTCATTGGCTCTCATACAGTTGTTGCATTGGCAGAAGCGGGATTTACGCCCATTATTCTGGATGATTTTTCCAATTCTGAAGCCGGTGTTATCGACGGCCTGGAAAGTATCCTGGGTTTCAGGCCTGTCACTTACACTGAAAATTGCCATAACCCGGAGACCTTGCGACGGATTTTCAGGGATGAAAAAATTCAGGGGATCATTCACTTCGCTGCGTTCAAGGCGGTGGGTGAATCGATGCAAAAACCCCTGGAATACTATGACAACAATGTGGGCGCGCTCATCGTACTACTCAAAACCATGCAAGAGTGCCATATTCCCCATCTCATCTTTTCATCTTCCTGCACAGTGTACGGCGAACCGGATGCATTGCCGGTTACGGAAAAAACACCTGTAAAACCGGCATTTTCTGTGTATGGAAATACAAAACAGATTGGTGAAGAAATTCTGCATGACACGGTTTCGGCAGGTATTCCTTTGAAAATCATTGCTTTGCGGTATTTCAACCCCATTGGAGCGCACCCATCTGCTGCTATCGGCGAATTGCCGAGAGGCGTACCAAACAACCTCGTGCCATTCATTACCCAGACGGCTGCCGGCCTTCGTACATCCCTGACTGTTTTCGGCGACGACTACCCTACCCCGGATGGTACCTGCATCCGCGACTACATCCATGTGCTCGATTTGGCGGAGGCACATGTAGCAGCACTTTCACACCTGATGAAAACTACAGCGTCCAGTTATTATGATATTTTTAATATTGGTACGGGCCAGGGCGTAAGCGTTATGGAACTTATCAAAAGTTTCGAACGTGTCACAGGCGTCTCCCTGAATTATTCTATAGGCCCGCGCCGTTCCGGCGATGTGACTGCGGTATATGCCGGTGTAGAAAAATCGGAAAAAGTACTTGGATGGAAGGCAACACGCAGCATGGATCAGGCACTGGTGGATGCGTGGAGATGGCAGGTGAAAGGTTGATAAAGGTTGATAAAAGTTGATGAGGGTTGATAAAGGTTGATGAGGGTTGATATTTAGCATTTCAGAATAAGGACAGATTGTTCCATACCGAGCCGATGATTATCAACCTTTATCAACCCTCATCAACCTTTATCAACCCCTCAAATAAAATTCCCTCGTCAGCGCACCATACGCTTCGCTATATTCTTGTCCTTGATCGTAAACTACGAGAGAATCGCGTTGAAACAAATAAGGATTGCGTTGGAATTCAATTATTAAGCGTTCGGCAGGTTTTTCTTTTCGGCCATACACTTCTGTGATACGTGTCCAGCACAAGCCGAGCGGAACGGCCAATTCACACCATTTCCAGCCTTCTTTTACAGGTAAAATGACCGAAAAACGGCCATTAGGCGCAAGTAATTTTCGAACTGCGCGCAACATATCCTGCGGTGGCAACGACTCAATATGACGCCCCAGTCGCCGTGTAGGATCGGGGGCTTTGGTCGTTTCAGAAAAATAGGGCGGGTTACTGACGATCAGATCATACTGCAGGTCCGTTTGTTGCGCAAATTCCTGAATCGATAATTCCACCACATGCAATCGTTTATTCCAGGGAGAAGCAGCAAAATTCCGGGCAGCGCAGGCTGCTGAGCCCTGGTGTATTTCAACCGCATCGATCTGTACATGCTCGTGATTTTCAGTTCGTTGTGCCAGCATCAGTGCAACAACGCCCGTACCTGTTCCGATGTCGAGAATGCGCAAAGCCTTGCCGATATTCGTCCAGGCGCCCAACAAAATCGCATCCGTGCCAACCGGGTGTGCGGCGCCTTGCTGCTGAATGCTACATCTTTTGAAATGAAAGTCGGGTGTAGCCATGATCTGTTTGAAACAAGACGAAGTAGTTGCCAGCGGGCAAGAATTTGACATCCAATTGGGTATTACCCGTATTGGCGGCTTGCTGTTCTATCAGCCTTCTTCCCCATACGTCTATAACTCGTATGATGCCAATATCCTCATGTTTTAGGCAAATGGCATCTGAAACAGGATTCGGTGCAAGGGTCACAGCCGGTGCTTGTGAAACAGTCGGGATGTCAGTAATATTTTCCTGCCAGCGTTGTTCAAACTCTGCTTTGTAGAGCAGTGCAAGGTTGGCATCGTGGATCACGAGGGTATTCTCGTCGTTTTCCGTTTCTGCAGCAAAAGTCCAGTTGTGAGAACCCGTTACCAGCACAGGCTCGGAAGCAGGGTCATTGGCATCGATAATACCGTATTTGTGGTGCATGGTACCCGGGAATACGTGGCGCTGTACATCCATGCCATATCCGGTCAGGTACCCAAATTCGGAGCCTACGTCGCCCGTGTTTTCAATCAGTCCACGTACGGACGCCCCTGCCAGAAAACGGTCGATAATGGCATCTGCCTGATCGTTTTTGGTAAATGTCAGCAAGCCGAACAGAATTTCCGAATCGGCCGTTTCCAGTGCTTCCGTTATGTGGCTGGTAGTTTGATCAGAAGGTGAAAACCACGACTCTACAGGGATGTCGCCTATGATATATCGGTGTGGCGTATTGTTTCTTTTTTCACTGCCAAAGCGGCTGTTAACCAGATCCGGGGTTGCGTTGGAACTGCCCCACATTTCTTCAAACTCGATTCGGTAACCTCGTGCAATTGATTGATCCTGAATAAACAAGGTGTTGTTGTAGTCATTTTGAATATTAACGTTGGTCCAGTTCATGGAGCCGCCCATCAGCCACGCCTGGGCACTCAGGTCGGCATCGATAATCATAAACTTGTTGTGCATCAGGGCATAGGTATTGCCATATACTACCGGAAAGTTGATTTGCTGTTCGAGGGCATAATTTTCCGTTTCTTCTGCGGCTACATACCGCACTTGAACGCCCCGGTTGACTGCGGCAATCAATGCGTTGGTAATATCACTGCGGCTGTTGTTGTACATCGCCACATCGATGGTTTGCTGGGCAGAATTGATACGGGCAATGGTTTCGTTGACCGCGGCAGTGGCACTTTGTCCGTCGGGAATAAGTCCGCCAGCTACGGATTCATTGATCGGGTGGTTGAAATATACTTTTATCTGCCCGGTCGACAAAGAGCGGGTCGCAAATGGCATGATTGGAGAATAGATTTTTTCGCCATTGTGCGTAGCCTCCACCTGTGCCCAGTAAATTCTGCCTGGTTCGAGGTTGGAGAACGTGTAAGATGAAGAAATGCCGGAACCTGGAATTGTTACCTCCAGATTGGGATCCGGGCTCGTGCCATATCTCAGTTTAAAGGTGGAATTGAGGTTGGTGCTCCAGTATAGTGTGAAGCCATTCGTTTGAATATTGGATTGATCCGGATTACTGGAAAAATAAAAACATGGCGCTTCCTGGAAATCTGTTTCAAAACGCGGAAGCAACTGATAACCAAAGAAATCTGAAACAATGGCCACCAGTTGAACCGGATTTTCCGGGATGGGCAATCCCAGTAGCGGATGATTGCTGCGCAAATAAATTTCAGCAGTATGCCCGTCCGTATCAGTAAACGGATATGATCCGCTACTATTGAACGAGCCACCGGATGCATCAAAAGTTACACACGGCAGTCGCACCAGTTTACCCTCCAGGTCATTGGAAAGATCGGTAATGGATACCGGTTGAGGTGCAGGAACTGCGTTTCCGGAGGAAATAACGGTGTAGGACGTGATGGGGGTAATTTCCAGCAAACCCTGGAAATTCGTCGTTGTGCCGCTTACTTCGATGCTGTCGCCCAGCAACACGTTGCTTTCAAAGCCTGGCATGGAGCCACTACCCGGATAGGCCGCTATGCCTGCTGTGGCATCCTGTAGGTAACGTATTTTCCCCAATTCTAGCCCGTTTGTGACGATTCCACGTACGGTAACAAACGACCCAGCGGGCAATGCGCGCGCCGATTCAATCGTAATTACCTGGGCATTTGAGATAAAAGTATGGCATAAGAGGGCAACAACGAGTAAAAGTAAGATTCGATTCATGTGCGCGGAGCGTTGGGAAGCGCGGGATTAAAAGAAGGGGTTGATGAGGGTTGATTTTTAGAGTTGATGAGGGTTGATTTTTAGAGTTGATGAAGGTTGATAAAGGTTGATGAGGGTTGATATTCAGCATTCCCAAATAGGGACAGATTGCTGCATACCGAGCCGATAAATATCAACCCTCATCAACCTTTATCAACCTTCATCAACCCAAAATATCAACCCTTATTTCCAAACCCCCACAGGCACACTAATCTTCCCATCTTTGTAAATTACATCTACGAAATAGGAGCCAGGAGGCAGATGTTCGAGGTTTTGAAAGGTCAATATGGATATTTCGTTGGGAGAAAACATAGGCTGAGTAACCTGAATTTGCTCACCAAAAACATTTCGAAGCACAAAAGTAGCGTCTGAAGGCACATTTACATCGGGAAGCAGGATACGGAGTGTGCCTTTTGTCCGGTTATAGGCAAAGATATAGCGATTATTTACAAATTGTCCGAGGCTGAACCATGCTGCCGTCATATCCGGCAATCCGTAGCCACGTTTGTTGTCGGGGCTGGTATATTGATCGGCAGAGGCAAAGACGGCATCCAGAATTTCCGCCGCCGTTTTTTCCGGATAGGCACTCCAGAGCGCTGCAATACTGCCGGCCAGCATGGGAGACGCCAGGGATGTACCGCTGGAAACGCCCAGTTGGGTACCCACATTTCCGGCAGTTACCACTTCATCGCCTGGTGCCGACAAATCGGGCTTGATGCGGCCGTCGCGGGTAGGCCCAAAAGAACTGAACGCCGATTTTCGGGCATTGTGTTGCACCGAACCCACGGAAATGATGCCCGGGGCATCTGCCGGTACGCCAATATACTTCCATGGGCCATCGCCCTCATTACCGGCGCTGTTGCAGATAATCATACCTTTGGTAGCAGCAATAGCAGCGCCTTTCGAACCAATAGCCGTACGACCATCGAGTTGCCAAATCCAGTGGCCCAGCGTGGAATCATTGAAAGCGGTGTACCCCAATGAGGCATTGATAATGTCCACTCCTGCACTGTCGGCCCATTCGGCGCCTGCTATCCAGTTGCTTTCTTCTACCGGGTATTCCCCACCAGTATCTTCCGTTTTCAGGAGGAAATAAGTGGCCTCCGGTGCAGTACCCACAAAATAATCAGGGGTGTAGGCTCCCATGACCGACAAAACCGAAGTGCCATGCTGGGCGGCTTCAAACACTGCCTCGTCATGTTCTACAAAATCATGGGCTGAAAAAAGGCGGTTGTTTACAGCCAGGCTATCAAAAAACGGCAAGGTATCCACATTGGTAAAGCCCCCATCCATCACAGCAACATAAATCCCTTCGCCCTTGATACCGGCCATGTGCAATACCGGTACACCGAGTAAGTTATTTTGAAGCGCCGCGTAGCCCCAATAGGTGCTTTTGCCTTCAATTTTAGGAGAAGCCGCCAATGGGCGCCGTTTTTTTTGTGGTCGATTGATAGGATTGCGGTATTTGAGGTGCGGCCCGAGGTATTGAACATTCGATACAAATGGCAGTTGGCGAATGGCTACAGCGGTACTGGAGTCGCTGATAATGGCCGCAGCGTTCATCCAGCGCGATACCGTATGAATTTGTGCGCCTTTGTATTGCAGCGCTTTCAGGTATTCCGGATTGGGAGGAAGGTCGTTCTCCACTACTTCAATGCCGGCTTTGGCCCTGCGTTCGATGGAACGGGCGGAAAGAAATTCAGCAGGTTGGCACGTGCAATAAGGCGAATTGTTCTTATCCGTAAATTCCACCCAGTACTTTTTCAGTTTGGGAGTTTGTGCAAACAATACAATTGGAAAAAAAACAAACAAAAGGGCAAGTCTGTGCATGCAGTAAATTTTGGCACAAAGGAAAGACTATGTACAAATCCAAAATTCGATTTTCGATATCTGTTTTGCAATAATTTTTTTGGGAAAAGCATTGGTTCGGCTACACCCTTCGTAGAGTGAGGGGACACGGATTACACGGATAAAGCGAATTTACGCTGATTTTGTGGCCTGCCGGCCACTTATTGCTGATTTTTAACGGATCAACGCCACGCCTTCGGCGTGTGAGACAGATCAAATGGGCTTCACTTATCGAAAAACAAACAATTATGAGCCCAATTTCTCTTTCCTGTTTTCCTTAGCCTAGCGCTTGTTCCATTCGCCGAAGGCGAATGATTTAACCCGTTAAAAATCAGCAACAAATGGCCGACAGGCCACAAAATCAGTGTAAATTCGCTTTATCCGTGTGATCCGTGTTACCACCTGCGCGCCACAGCAGCCCGACGAACCGGCGCTTTCTTTTTGGCTGGCGCATCAACTAAATTGATCATAACACCGGTGCTCAGTGCAATACCGCGATTCTTAATTTGCTCATTTACAACGGGAAAGTTGTACAATTGTGTCAAGCCCTGCGTGTATCGGGCGTCGGCAAACCATTTACCCCCGTTGAAATTCACCTGCATACCCACGCCGCCCACGGCAGATACTTCGAAACGATTGTAATCGAGGTCGTCAAAGTTCAAATTAGTACGAATTGGATCGAATTCAAAGAAAAAACGTGTGCGAGTAATGAGTTTCCCATTCATCGCATAGCCGAAAGAAGGGCCGAGTACGGCATAGGCCTGTACTACATCGTTTCCGATTTTGGCTTTTGCCAATAAGGGGAGTTCCAGGTAGTTGGTCCGAATAGTGGCTTCCACACCAGCCGGAATGTCCAGTTTGCCGATCGGGACGTTGATATCTTCGCTAAAACGAAAACCTTTCTGCACCCAGTTCAACTCGGACTGGACTGCGAAATACTTGCCAAAATTGGCCTCCACTACCCCACCGGCCAGGGCACCGGTAGCCGATTTGAAGTCGGGCGCCAGGTTATCCAGCGTTTTTGTCATATACACATTGCCAAAATTGGCGCCGCCTTTCAGACCGACGGCCACCTGGGCCGAAAGCAGGTTGTTTACAAAAAGGGTTATCAAGGCGATCAACAGAAATTGATTGGAGGATTTCATATTTGTTAATGTTGTTTAAACAGTTGATTGTCAGTGCTTTAAAACTGATGGCACAAAGGTGTGGGTCGCCTTCGTTAAGGGTGGTTAGCGCAGTGTTACCATTCCAATAAAGTTTAAAAGAAAGCCGCTTCCACAGTTAAAAACGGTTAATTTTTCGTACCTTCGCGCGCATTTTAAAAGCGAAAAAAGCAGAATACCCGCTTGCTTGCTTTTAAATCCGGCGCAACCTGTTGCCCGACATTGTTCCTAATACTAAAAAAGCCACTGTTTAGCGAAGCGTATGCAAGAATCGAGGATTCTCCCCATCAACATTGAAGAAGAACTAAAAACCGCTTACATCGACTATTCGATGTCGGTGATTGTCAGCCGCGCCCTGCCCGATGTACGTGATGGCCTTAAGCCGGTACACCGTCGCGTTTTGTACGGTATGCTCGAACTGGGGCTGGGTTACAACAAACCCTATAAAAAATCGGCCCGTATCGTGGGCGAGGTGCTGGGTAAATACCACCCGCACGGCGACGGATCTGTGTACGATGCCATGGTGCGTATGGCACAGGACTGGAGCCTGCGCTATCCATTGGTAGATGGCCAGGGTAACTTCGGCAGTATGGACGGCGACTCCCCGGCGGCCATGCGTTATACGGAGGCTCGTCTGCGCCGTATTTCTGATGAAATTGTAGGCGATATTGAAAAGGAAACCGTCGATTTTCAATTGAACTTCGACGACTCCCTCGAAGAACCCTCCGTAATGCCTTCCAAAATCCCCAATCTGCTGGTAAACGGCGCTTCGGGTATTGCTGTCGGCATGGCTACCAATATGATGCCGCACAATTTGAGCGAAGTGTGCGCAGCCATTATTGCCACTGTCGACAAACCGGATATCGATGTTGAGGAACTGATGGAGTATGTAAAAGCCCCGGATTTCCCTACAGGAGGTATTATTTATGGCCTTTCTGGTGTAAAAGAAGGTTTCCGGACAGGCCGCGGCCGTTGTGTGGTGCGTGCCAAAACGGAAATTGAAACGGATGATAAAGGACGCGAAGCCATCATCGTGACGGAGATTCCGTATCAGGTAAACAAGGCCATCCTGATCACAAAAATCGCCGAACTCGTCAACGAAAAAAGGGTACTCGGCATCAGCGATGTGCGCGACGAATCCAACCGCGAAGGTGTTCGCGTGGTCATAGAGATCAAACGCGATGCTGCTGCCAATGTGATTCTCAGCCAGTTGTTTAAATTGACGCCGTTGCAAACCAGTTATGGTATCAACAACATCGCCCTGGTGAACGGCCGCCCGCGCCAACTCAACCTGAAGGACCTCATTGAAGAATTTATCAAATTCCGCATCGAGGTGGTTGTTCGCCGCACGCGCTACGAACTTCGCAAGGCAGAAGAACGCGCCCATATCCTGGAAGGCCTGCTCATCGCACTCGATCACCTCGATGAAGTGATCAAATTGATCCGTGCGTCGAAAGATGCTGAAGAAGCGCGCGAGGGTTTGATGTCCAAATTCGGGCTCAGCGAAATACAGGCCAAGGCCATTCTTGCCATGCGCCTGCAACAACTCACCGGACTGGAGCGCGACAAGGTGAAACTGGAGTACGAGGAGTTGATGAAAAAAATCGAGGAACTCCGCGCTATTCTGGCCGACGAGGGTTTGCAGCGCGACATCGTTAAAAACGAAACCGCTGAAATCAACGACCGCTTTGGCGATAAGCGCCAGACCAGCATCGAAATCAATGAAGCCGATATCAGCATTGAAGACCTGATTGAGGATGAAGAAGTTGTTATCACGATCAGCCACGCTGGTTATATCAAACGCACCCCGATCAGCGAATACCGCGCTCAGGGCCGTGGCGGGCGTGGCGCGCAGGGCGTTCGTACCCGCGATGAAGATTTTGTGGAACACATGTTCACCGCCACCAACCACAATACCCTGCTGCTCTTTACAGAAAGCGGGCGTTGTTTCTGGCTCAAGGTGTACGAAATTCCGGAAGGTGCCAAAGCCACTGCCGGCCGCGTCATTCAAAACCTGTTGAATATTCCGAAAGAGGATAAAGTGCGTGCTTATATTATCGTACGCAACCTTCAGGACGAAGAATTCATCAACAACCATTACATCGTTTTCTGTACCCGACTGGGGCAAATAAAAAAGACCCTTTTGGAGGAATACTCTCGCCCGCGTCAGGGTGGTATCAATGCCATTGGTATCAATGAAGGAGACTCCCTGATTGAAGCGAAACTGACAAACGGCAAAAACGAGATCATCCTGGCTGTACAAAGCGGCAAAGCCATTCGTTTCAATGAAGACGATGTACGCTCGATGGGTCGTACGGCTGCTGGAGTTCGTGGTATCCGTGTAGACGATGAGGGAGGCGATGCTGTGGTAGGTATGGTATGTGTAGACCCGGCAGATACCAGCACCAGTATTCTGGTCGTTTCTGAAAAAGGCATGGGCAAGCGATCTGCACTGGAAGATTACCGTACGCAAAGCCGCGGTGGTAAAGGTGTAAAAACCATGAATATCACTGAAAAAACAGGCCATCTGGTGGCAATCAAGACCGTTACAGACAACAATGACCTGATGATTACCACGACTTCCGGCATTACCATTCGCACTTCTACGGATGAACTCCGTGTGATGGGCCGCGCTACCCAGGGTGTGAAACTGATTCGACTGGAAGACAATGACAACATTGCAGACGTGACGGTGGTAAGTTCTGCGGAAGAAGAAAACATCCCTTCTGATGGTGAAAACACATCGTCGGAAGAGTAGTTTTGATGGCATTAACCATGTATTAGCAACCTTTTTCTGAAAATCGCGTCTCGAATACGATTTTCAACAAACATTACAATTTTTCGAACAGACCATGAAAAAAGTCCTTTTCGCCCTTCTGGGCTTCTTGTTGATAACCGTTGCCGCACAGGCACAGGAAGACGGTCCAAAACTCGCCAAACAGGCCGGCAAAGCCTTGATCACCTATAACCAGGATCCGACGGGTAACAAAGCCAAACTGGCAGAGGCGATTCAGAAAATCGATCAGGCAATGCAATCGCCTGAAGTACAAAGCGATGCAGGCGCCTGGCTTACAAGAGGTGATATTTACAACCGCCGACTCGACAGCGATATTGCAGCACAAGTTCTGAACCCGCAGGCGCCTTATACAGGCGATAATGATGCGCTCCAGGCATTTGAAGCCTATAAAAAGGCCTACGAAATGCCTACTGCAAAAAAATACGAAAAAGCAGATGCGCTCAAAGGCATCCAGAATGTTCAAGGTTCTCTGATTAATATTGGCGGCGCCAAATATGCCGACAAACAGTACGACAAAGCCTATCTCTCTTATGAGGCATCTCTTAAAGCCCATTTCATCATTGCGGAGGGCAAAGGCAAAAGCGTTCTGGAAGAACCTGCCATCCTGAATGACCAGAAGTACTTCACCGCCATGATTGCTTCTATGGCCAAACGTTGCGCAGACGCTGTTCCGTACCTCGAAGAACTGGTAAAACTGGACTCCGCCAAAGCCTTCGAACCCCTTTACAACTGCAAAATGGAATTGGGTGATGAAGCCGGCGCTGAAAAAGTCCTGGCAGAAGGTCGCCAAAAATTCCCGGAAGATTCCGGTCTGCTTTTTGCCGAAATCAACTCCTACCTGAAAAAAGGCAAACTGGATGTGTTGACCGATCGACTGAAACAGGCTATCAAACAGGAGCCTAACAACATCGCGCTGTATGTTACGCTGGGCAACGTGTACGACAACCTGTACCAGGCCATGATCAAGGATAAAAACGACGCGAAAGCGACGGAATACTTTAACGAAGCCAAGAGTTACTACGAACAGGCCAGCAGCAAAGACCCCCAAAACGTAGATGCCATCTACTCGCTCGGCGCTTTGTATTACAACAAGGCAGCCGTACGCACGCAGGAAATCAACTCCATGCCGGACGATTTTTCTTCTGCTGGTTTGAAAAAAATGAAAGCGCTGCGCGACGAAGTAATGGGACTGTTCGATCAGGCTTTGCCATTTTTCCAGAAAGCAGAAACGATCAACCCCAACGATGTCAACACCCTGATCGCACTCAACGAAATCTACGCTCGTAAGGAAGATGAACTGTCGCTTGAGTTCAAAAAACGCCTGGAAGTTGTAAAAGGTGGCGGCAAAAACGCTTCCTCTTATTTCAAAAAATAGGAATTTTTTTGGTTAATTGATAGAGGCACAAGCAACAGCCGGGATGGCTGTCGTTTGTGCCTCTGTAGTTTGATACAACCATGATAAAGCAGGTATGAAACCCGTTTTTTCCATCATTACAGTTGTTTACAATGGCGGCTCCCTGCTGGAAGGCACTATCGAGAGTGTTTTGCAGCAAACATATCCGCATATCGAATACATCCTTGTGGATGGCGCGTCTAAAGACAAATCCCTGGATATTATTCGTGCGGCCGAAGCGCACAGTGCAAGGGTGCGCTGGATTTCAGAGCCCGACAAAGGCCTGTATGATGCCATGAACAAAGGCCTTGCGCTCGCAACTGGCGATTTCGTCTGGTTTCTGAATGCCGGGGATCACCTGCATGCATCTGATACGGCTGAAAAAGTGGCTGCATGCATTACTGATCGCACTGACGTACTTTACGGAGAAACCATGCTGGTAAACGACCTGCGGGAGCCGGCAGGTACTATGAGCGAACTCAGTACACGCAGCCTGCCTGAACACCTGCAATGGAAAAGTTATCTGGGCGGTATGCTGGTGGTACACCAGTCTTTCATTGCCCGTCGGGAATTGGCGCCGCTTTACATGCAAAAAAATATGTGCGCTGATTATGACTGGTGCATCCATATCCTGAAAAAAAGCCGTGAAAATGTAAATACGGGCATTATTCTGACCGATTATCTAATGGGCGGGCTTTCCAAACAACGGCACCGCCAAAGCCTGAAAGATAGATTCGCGGTGATGCGCAACCATTTCGGCCTTTTCCCCACCCTGCTGGCACATGCTATGATTGTGTTTCGTGCAGCCTGGCACCGACTTAAAAGACAAGGGAAACCACGATATTGAGTTTATCAGACACTCCCTAACTTCCCTGGCTGGATTTTCCAGGCGCCTGCACAGCATGATCCGTGCTGGCATGTTGTTGCCTGAATACAGTGGGCGTTATTCCTGTTGCTTTCTTGAATGCCGTATTGAATGATACCTTGTTGTTGAAGCCAACCGCATAGGCAACTTCTATCACATTCAGGGCACTTCTGCTGTGCTCCGCCAACAGTTTTTGGGCTTCCTCAATTCTCAATCCATTTATATAATCGAAAAAGGTGCCATCCGTGCAGGCGTTGATCACCTGTGAGACATGGTGCTTGGAGGCATTCAGATGATGCGACAGCATATCCAGGTTAAGGTCCGGGTTTCGATACAATTGCTCTGTTTTCATCACTTCGGCAAGCCTGCCAAAAAGGGATTGAATGGCGGCGTCTGTCAATCCTGAGTTACGGTACTTGGCAACCGGTGTGGTTTCCGATATTTTATAGCCTTGAAAAATAGCCGGGCGAATATAGCCTGCCACTGCGATCAGGTAAATAAACAGCGTCATGGCTAGAGAAATGTGGTAATCCCAGTTCTGGTTAAAAAAATCAAACCTGATCAGGATATAGTAACTGGCATATGCCAGGGCATATCCCAGCAAAAAAGTATTGAGCCAATATGCCCAGCCTTTGCTTTGCCCTACATGGGGTTGGCGTTTCAGGTAAATATAATTCCAGGTCGTGTAGGAAATCAAATGAAAAATGCTTCCCCAAATGCTTACAAGGCTTTGCCAATGCGGTACCGGGGAAAAAGCCGCACCGGAAATGACATTTAATTTTACCCAGCCGGGGAGCAAGTAATATGGCATGTATATGCCTGCACAGATCAGAAAGGGAATCAGGTGCCAGCCCCAATTGATTTGAAAACGTTTTTGTTCGAATACCAGACGGAAATACCACCACAACAATGGGCCAAACAGGAATGGGAATGCCAGGCTGATATTGCTCCAATGGATAAATTTTTTCATATACCCCGTCCAGAACAACACGTATTCGGTCATAGTGAGCGCAAATAGCAGCAAAATAACCGCCAGCAAACGATTGGGTTTGTATCGGGAAAAGCCGAATACCAGTGCCAGCAGCAAGCCTTGTGCTGCGCTGATTATAAAAACGACGGTCCAGGCACTGAAGGATGGTTCCTGCATGTTTTCATAGCAATTTTATTCAGGTCAAAAATACCGCCTGTTGGATTCAAATACATGGTTGCGTCGGATCATTAATGGTAAGGTTTATCGGATTTACCTGTTTTTTGCTACTTCGGGGGATAGTTTGCATTTATTTTCTCGCAAACAAATAGCAACACATGAAACGACTTCTCCCTTTGCTGCAAATCCTCCTTTGTGTTGATGTGCAGGCTCAACAGCCCGTTTTTTCCCGAATCACGGATACGTCCAATCCCGTTGTTACCTTTTCCAATACGCCTGCGCCCTACAAGGGTCTTGCCTGGATAGACCTGGACGACGACAACCTGCCTGATTTGTTCATGAGCCAGCGATTTTTGTTTCACAATGATGGCAACGGGCAATTCACACAACTCGTGAGCGTGGCGGGCGCACAGGGCGGCCAGGGCGCTGCCGGTTCCAGTTGGGGCGACATAAACAACGACGGGGCAATCGATTGTATCACAGCCAGCAGCAGTTCGGCCATGCACCTCAACAATGGTAATGCTTCATTTATGGTATCAACGGCCGATGTACCTGAACTAACTGGATTTGCTGCCTGGGATTGTGCACTTGCGGATGTAGACAACAACGGCTGGCTCGATTTGCTGTTCGTGCACGCGGAAGGGTTTCATGCTACTGGCCCATTTCCCTGCAAATTTTATCTCCAAACCAGTCCAGGCGTTTTTACCGCACAAAGCGATTATGAATTTACGGATATGAACGACCCGTACACCGTCCCGACCTGGACAGATTACGACCTGGACGGCGACCTGGACCTTTTTATCGGCGCAGGCCCGGGCAATGGATTGGGGCCTGATTATCGGTATAAAAACCTCTTGAAAGAAACAGGTACTTTTTCCTTGCAGCGCCTGACGGATGCCCCTTTCAACCTGATGGAGAACGGCCAGGTATACAATTTTATCGATTATGACAACGACGGAGATATGGATGGATTTCTAACCAATTACGTTGGCGTTGTTTCCAGGTTCTGGAAAAATGAAAGCGGGACGCTCACTCCCACATCCATGCCATTTACACAAAGTGCCAATGCTTATCTCTCAAATGTATGGGGCGATGTAGACAACGATGGGGATCTCGATGTTCTGATTGCTACTGATGGTACGCCTAATATTACTTTGTACAGAAACAATGGAAACGGCGGCTTTCTGGCTGCCCAACTGGCAGGTAGTGCCGACACCACGGTTTGTGGTATCGGTCTGGCAGATTACGACAACGACGGCGACCTCGACATGGCCACCAACGGGCCGTTGGGCGGGCGGGCCCTGTTTCGCAACGACAACCTGGCTGCTGGTCGGCACTGGATCGCATTTAAACTCAACGGTGTAAACAGTAACCGTTCTGCCATCGGCGCCAGAATCCGGGTAAAATCGACGCTTAATGGTCAGTCCGTTTGGCAACTCAGGGAAGTATTGGCCCATAATTCATTTCAGACACAAAGCGATTTACGCCAGCATTTCGGCCTGAAAGATGCTTTAAATATCGATTCTGTTGAAATTTCCTGGCCCTCTGGTCTTACACAGTTTTTCGGCGCGCTGGCTGCTGATCGAATCTATCGAATCACCGAAGGCGGACCACCTGAAGAGGTGTCCGCTACTCATGACCCGATGACAGAAATACCGGAAATCAGGGTTTCGCCTAATCCTGGAATGAGTGTTTTTCAAGTTGAACTTGCAAATACGCATCCAGACGTGCAAAAAATTACCATACAGGATATGCAGGGCAAAATGATGGAAGCAGCGATACATCCATTTCAGGAAGGCAAGTATGAAATCAAATTGTCAGAAACCGTCCCGCCCGGATTGTACTTGCTTCAAATTCGTTTTTCGACAGGGCAAACTGCCTCAAAATCAATCATAAAGCATTGATTATCTGTTATTAAAAAGTGTAGCCACACCACTCAGGCATGGCCACACTTCACAGAAAGTTTGGTATGGTGAACGCCCCGGCAAACGTGCCGGGGCTACTTTTTTATTTTCGGAGCGAATTGATCCAGATGGCTATTTTTTCGATGTCCTTTTTCGGAACATGTGCCATCGGCGCCATGGGCGTGTAATCGGGCCAGTGCTCGGGTTTGGGGCTGTGCACCAGCGACACAATTTGTGCTGTGGTGTATTTCCTTTTGGCAACTTCTGTATAGGCGGGTCCGACGGATCTTTCACTGATTTTGTGGCAGGCGGTGCAGGTGTGTTTGGTGAGCAAGGCGAGCGCTTCTTTTTCCGTAACCACCTGTTGCTTGGGAGCGGCTGATTTCTGTGCTTTTTTCGCTTCTCCCTCAGTAGATGGTCGTGCCTCTTTCATTTGCTTGTCGGGCGAGTTTGCAGCGGCGCCCGGGTCGTTTACAACGGCTTTGTTTTTGGGTTTGGACGGAGCCGCTGTCAGTGGGAAATCTGCCTTGGGGCCTTCCGGAATAGCATTCAGCGTATAATAGGCCGCTCCATGTAGCAAGGGAAGTTTTTCTGCCGCGGAGCGAACGCCTTCCGGTTTGATGTCGTGAATATACCCTGCTCTCAATCCGTCTATAACGATGCGGACTTTCATGCCGTCTGCGCTGAGTTTGGCGCCCCGTACAGCGTTTTCCTCAAATCCTACGATAGGACTGCCGTAGACAGGATGGTATTTGTAAGAGTAACTGGTCACGGTATAATTCGTTGTCTTTTCGGCGCTTGCCTTGTCGACAGGTTGGGTAAATTCGATTTCGAAGCCGTCCGGCATAGCCCGAACAGCCTTCATTTCAAATGGCAATTGTCCCGTCCACACCAGGCGTTCGAGTGCGTAGGCTTCCTTGCCTGTGCTCCCCCAGCCCCGGTTGGTACCACCTACATACAGGGTATGATCGGCGCCCCAACTCATGCGAAGCACGCCTGAACGGAACCCGCTCCGAAAATCAAAGGATGCACCCTGGTATTCGCCTTTTACTTTTTCCAGAAAAACCCTGGCAATTTTTGACATACCCTGATCGCCTACCAGCAACTGGCCTGCAAAGGGGCCAAAAGCGCCACCGGTTTCATCGCTTATGATTTCGGACGTAGAAACACCCAGAATACCGTGGGGCAACCATACAGCAGGCGCTTTAACTTGTTTATCGGGATACATCCGATGCTCCATGTCATAAATAGTCGTCACGGGCTCGTCTTTGATGTATTCGGGTTTTACGTTGGGATCATCGCGCGGGTCTATTTGCTTGTAAACCAACTCTTTACGCATTTTTACAGGCGATTCTGGTCGATCAGCCCATGCAAGAGAGGCCGGGTGCCCTGCAAAATCACCGCGTTCGATATGGCTCACAAACCCGGAGCCCATCCAGTCGCCCTGGTTGTCGCCGTAGAAAAACTCGCCGTCTACCGAACCGATTCCGCATGGGGAACGCATACCTGCTGCAAATGGCTCCATGTGGCCATCTTCGCTTATTTTCATGGTCCAGCCGCGCCACGGCACTATTGACTTGCCCGCCCACCAGTCGGAACTGCCAAAACTGACATTTCCGGTGACCCAAAAGGAGCCATCGGCGGCCAGTTTCGGGCCAAAACTGTATTCATGGTAGTGGCCCGAAATAGGCCACGCATATACTGTTTCATAGCGGTCGGCTTCTCCATCGCCGTTGCGGTCGACAAGTTTGGTCAATTCGCCACGCTGTGCGCAATACAACTCGCCGTTTTTGCAGGCCAGACCAAGTATTTCATGCAGACCAGAAGCAAACAGGCGGTAATTTGGATGCACGGATGCCGGATTTTCAATGATCCAGACTTCGCCCCGGCGGGTGCTGACGGCGATGCTGCCGTTGGGCATGGTGCAAACGCCACCCGCTTCCAGAATAACACCTTCCGGAATGGGCACCTTGATGATTTTAAAGTAGGTGTCTTCCGTTGGCAGTATTGGTTGCGCCATCAACGTTTGCAGGGCAAATAAACAAACCAGTGTGAAAAGAGAATATTTCATAAAATGTATGAAACTGGATTTGAACATGGAAAAGAAATTACCACATCAGGCGGTATGAAACACCGGACGAAACGGGCACATAAAGGACAGACAAATCTCCGGAACGGGCAACCTGCGGCTGTGCGCCTTCCTCCAACTGAATATAGTATCGTTTGCCGTCGATCGCCCAGGTGTTGTTTTCAACGCGGTCAATTTTGCTGCCGAAAGCAATGCGGCATATAAAATCATTATCGGAGGGAATATTGGCAATTTTCAGGTTTCTCGACAGGGTTTTACCGTCGGCAACTTCCAGGTGATCTTCCACCTCCATACCCAGGCGTTGATAACGAAACACGGGCGTTCCTTTATCATCCAGATCATAACCATGCGGGCGGTATTGTTCGATCGGCTCTGTAATGGACGGCTTCCATTCGAACATATTTGCTTTGGATACAATCATTGAAACATCGTCAAGAGCCAGCACGGCGCCTTGTGGCTGGGAAGAGCCATCGCCCCTGTTGTCCCACATAGGTGAAGTATTCAAAAAGCCACCTTTCCAGACCTGCGCTACTGCCCCGTTGTCGAGGTCGAATGTGTAATGTAGATGTGTCGGGTCGCCGACCTGTACGGCATGCACGATTCGTTTCTTCCCGGTTTCAGGGAAAAAATTTGGCTTGTTTTGGTATTCTGTTGCATTCGGAAAACGCGGCAGCGTCACATCCATAAACGATCGGAACACAACGGGTTTGTCGGCTTTCAGGCCGATCGGATCTGAGGGGGTTTGCGCGAGCGTAGAACTAAAAGAGTGCAGCGAAGCAGGGCGCGAGCCCGGCCCTTCGACCCATAGGCCGATGTATGGCGACATCCAACCATCCATTTTGGCAACAGTAAGTTCAAGCGCAGCAGTGCCAGCAGGCAAATCGACTTCTGCACTGCGTTGATCCGTTGTAAACGTCCATTTGAAAGGAAACACTTCATTGCCATTGATCGACAGCAAAGCGCGGCCAGAATTTTGGAGTGTAATGCGGTATTTCCCGGCCTCCGGAACAGCAATATTTCCTTTAAAGATGATGGCGTATTCGTCTTCTTTTTTTGCTACTTCCCAGGTAAGTTGTGGTGTTTTACCTTCCAGGTCGGCTTTTTTACCGGCAAATTCCGAGACGTTGCGGAAGGCGCCATAAATCACCTGGTAGGAAAACGGTCCGCCGGTAACTTGTGCGCCTTGCTTGGATTTTATCTGGAAATTGCGAAATGCTACCGGGCCGTGATCGCCCTGAATCATAAACGGGCCGGTGGCAGCCTCCTGCTCGGAAATCGGGCCGCCGGTCGGGCCTGTCAATTCGAGGTTTTCATGCAATACAGCGCCATTCAGCACCACTTTTAGCAGTTTGGCATTTTCTGTTTTTTTTCCGGATGCATCGAAGCGGGGCGCCTGAAAACTGATTTCCATGTGTTGCCAAAGCCCGGGAGCCAGGCAGGCATTGACACGCGGAGGAACGCCGTCGAACAATTGTTCCTGTGGGTTCCAGCGCCTGCGGGCAAAAATGCCTCCACAATCTGCGAAAGTCGGTTTTTGTACACCCCAACTATCCATTAATTGCACCTCATAACGTCCTTGCAGGTAAAAACCCGAATTGGAATGCACGGCCATCATAAAATCAAAAGAGACATCCACATCTCCGTATTCATTGACAGACAAGAGATTAGACCTGTTTTTGTCGTCGGGAATATTCACCAGCACGCCCGTACCGGCGGCCTCATTCATGCGGTCGTGGCGATTTAGATCCACTGTGGCATCAGAAGCAACGCGCCAGTTTTTACCTTCTCCGGCTTTCCAGAAGCCCAGGTCGTTCAAGGGAAGTGTTTCCTGCGCCCGTACCGTTGCAACACCCAGGATGAGCAACAGAAATACCGGCATTTGGAGGATGCGATGGGATAAAAGCATATCGAAAAATTTGAAAATACGAAGTTTCCTGCCTTGTAATGGCCGTTTCATGGGAAGGAGAAAATGTTAATCATCATCTTCTTCTTCACCCATTTCCTGAAGGTATTCCATTAATATCGCAAACAAAGGTCGATGCTCGGAGACAAATACATCTTCTGTAAGTCGTTCGACATCAAACCATTGTACCTCTGCAATATCATCGCTGGGCGAAGGTTTACCTTCGATGAGCGTACAAGCATACAGATGCGTCATGATGCTGTCAAAGGCATCGTAGTATCGCCAGTCGTCGATTTTGGTAGAGCCCAGGTAGGTAAGTTCATCAATTGTGAATTCACCGCATTCCTCACCCAGTTCGCGCAAAACTGCATCTTCATAACTGGGGTCGCCGGGGTCTGTAAATCCGCCCGGAAAACGGTATCGCGTTTCATTGGATTTGCGTGCCAGCAATACCTGTGTGTACTCTCGGCGAAATACAGCGATATCAACCGTTGGATAAACCGTTGGAAAGCGGCGAATATTGGCATAAATCATACCTGCAAGGAAGTCTTTCAGGTTGCCGATTGCCGATAATTCAGGCTCTTCCGGAAAATCGTCTTCATTGGCTTCCAGCGCTACTGTGGCATAATTTCCGGAATACCGATCAATAAAATTATCCTGGGTTCCGTAAAGAGTCACATTCCCCTCCGGTCGCACTTCCAGTATGCGACGATCCAGTTCCTGACTCCAGATACGGTCATCCGGTAAATCAGGCATTTCCTCGATCCGTATTTTATCGTTGTATTTCTCTTCAAATAACAGGCGACGCAATTCATAGTCCAGCGGATTGTGAAGGCCGGGAGCAGGGTTTGAGCCCAGAAACAATACCACTTTTGCATGTTTCTGTAACACTGAAGAAATAAGCCTGGTGTGTACTTTATTCAGTTCAAAAACCTGAAATCGACCGATGATGATGCCGGTTCCACTCTTTTTGGGCATGCTTGTATTGATTTAGTTGAACAGCATCGATGGCTGTCGGGCGAAGGTCTTAAAATAAAGGCGTTCGCATTGATTTTAGTGCCAGATTTTTGTGTCTTCATCGCACCACTGTCACGTCTCCCGAGAACAATTCGGTCACTCCATCGATAAACGTGACCTGGGCCTGCCAAACGAACACGCCCGGATTGACGGCTTGCCCTCTGAAAGAGCCGTTCCAGCCTTGCATTTCATCATTGATTGGCAGATGCTCTACATCATACAACTGGTTGCCCCAGCGATCGTAAATGCGTAGCCAGCGCACATCCTGCACGCCTTTGCCAAACAGGTTGAAAAAGTCGTTTTTACCGTCGCCATCCGGTGAAATGACATTGGGCGGGAATAAAACGCGGTTGGTGTTGACACGAAGCAAAGTACTGGCCTGGGCGACACATCCGTTCAAGTCTTTGATAATCAGTGTGTAAGCAGTGTTTGACAGCGGCCGGGCAAAAGGCTCGGGGCAATCTGCACACGACAGCCCGGTCGAAGGCGACCACTCCCAGGAAGCAATATTATTCGCTGGAAGGTTCAAAACAGGTTGCAGTGATACTGAATCGCCCAGTAAGAGTACATTCAAGGCTTCGAGTGCAACGCTGGGCTGGAAAGGCGCTATGATTTCGCGGGTTTCCACGGCGGTACACCCGTAATCATCCTGAACGATCAATTCGTATACACCCGGGGACAAGGCTTCGAAAGAATTGGCGGAAGCGTAATTCTGGCCGCCATCCAGCGAAAAACGATAGGGCGCTAAACCGCCTGTCACAGGGCCAAAATCGATGGCTCCTGTAGGCAAATGGCAATCAGGCTGGAACACAACGGGCAGAAAATCAGGCGCTTGTACTTCGCTTACGGTGGTTTGAGCAATAGCAGTACAGCCATTCAAGGGATTGGTAACGGTAACCCGATAAGTGCCTGGCGCAACAACTACCGGCGCGGCACTACCAGATCCGGAAGCAATCACACCGTCGACCGTATTCCATGAGAAAGCGGCGTTCGCAACATTGCTGGAACCCGCCAATGAAATCTGTGTGCGGTTGCAATGAAGCGGCGGCGCAGGTGCTACAGCGGCACCAGGAATGGTGGTGTTTTCCGATACTACCACCGATTGTGTTGATATACAGCCATTTGCAATATTTTCCAGGGTAAATGTATAAGTTGCAGGTTCGTCAATGATGGGTGTCCAGGAGTTTTGCCCCGACACAAAATGTCCGTTGGAAGTCGTACTCCAGGATGCCTGATAACTGGCTCCCTGGCTGGAACCAGTTGTTTGAATAGACACCTGTTGTCTTGTGCAGGTCAACAAATCAGGCTGCGCAAGGACAATAGTAGGTGGCGTGGTGTTGGCACTTACAAGTGTAGTTGCCATAGCAGTACATCCATTGCTCAAGTCGGTAACCGTAATCGTATAATTGCCGGCTCCGGATACTTGCGGACTGGCTGTTGTCGCGCCATTATCAATGTCGGGTCCGGCCCACAAATACGTGATCTGGGAACCGGAAGCAGAGCCGGCTGAACTAAGTGTAATAACCGGGTTGTCGCAGGTGATCGGCATGGAGGCTGTCGCTACTGCTGCCGGAGGCGTCATGTTTTCAGTAACAAGTACGCTTACAAATGCATTGCACCCATTGGTTTGATCCAGTACATTCATTTGATAGGTGCCCGGATTGGAAACAACGGGTTGCAGGGTGTTTATTCCATTATCAATTGTTCCACCTGTTGTAGTCCAGTGTACTGCAAAGTTGCCTGTGGGCTGACTTACTATTCCATTCAGTGTTCTTGTCGGGAAAGCGCAGGTAAGTATCGGCGGCGTTTGAATGGATAACACGGGTGTTTGAGTATTGCTTCCCACCGTCGTTGAGTCGATGCTGGAACACCCGTTGAAAGGATCGGTAAGCGTTGTAATGTAGGTACCCGGCATATTTACAACAGGAGTAGCCGATGTATTTCCGGAAAGGAAATTGCCATCCGGGGTAGTCCATGCGAACGTGCCACCAGAAATGGGTGTTTGGGCCGACAACTGTACCTGCACACTTGTACAAGTGAGTAGACCGGGTGTGGCAATGGTCAATGCAGGTTGTGTCAGGTTTTCATTTACCTGAACGGAATCCCTGCGCTGGCAGCCATTAGAATTGTCTTTTACAGCCAAAATGTACATACCCGGCGCAATTACTGTGGGTTGCAAGGTGGTAGCGCCGCTAAAAATGGAGCCATCAGTGGTAGACCATTGATAGGAGTATTGGCTGCCGGTACTGGCGCTACCCTGCAAAACGGTTTGGGTAGTCTGACAAGTGAGCAATGCACTTTGGCCCGCCTCTGCCATCGGTATATTGGCATCCTGAAAAATTTGTACGGAATCTTTGGCCAAACAACCATTTGCCTGATCAACAACGGAAAGAATATATATGCCTGGCAGATCAATGACCGGGTTTGGCGTATTGTTTCCGGATTGAATATGTCCGGCATTTCCAACTGACCACTGGTACGTTAGTATTGCTTGTCCACTGGCAACACCATTGATTGTCAAAGAGTTGGAAAGGCAGGTCAGGGTATCCGGCATGCCTGCATCCACTACAGGCAAAGTGGTATTTGACTGAACCTGGACGGAGTCCGTTGCATGGCACCCATTAACAAGATTGGTGGCCAGCATATGGTACATGCCTGGAGCGTCAATCAATGGGGTAAGTGTGGTGTCGCCGGTGCTGATATGACCGCCGCCGGAAGCCATCCAGGAATAAGAAAAACTGCCACCGCTTGCAGTGTTTTGCCCTTGCAATGACTGGCTTGGGCTGGAACAGGTGATAACACTGGCAGGTAAAATATCGATGGGCGGTGGCGTGGTGTTTTGAAAAACGATTGCGCCTCCTGTTGTGGTACAACCATTGGCAGGATCAGTGACGGTAAGCCCGTATTGACCTGGAGCACTGATTAGCGGTTGTGCTGTTGAATCGCCTGAAACAATGTTTCCGCCGGAAGTATGCCACAAAAACAAGGGTGTCATTGCCGTGCTGCCAGATGCTGTTACATGGAGATTTACAGTAGTTACAGCGCAAGTCAGCGGGAATGGAGGAGCAACATTGACGGCAGGCGCCTGCTTATTTTGTGTGACAAGAAGCGAATCCAGAGACGTGCAGCCATTATCAGTATCGACTACCTGGAAATAATATACACCGGGCTCATCGCAAATGCTTGTTGCTCCGTTGGGAGAAACGGCAAAATGACCATCTACGGTAGACCACTGAAACATTCTGTTCGCCGCCGGCAGATTTTCGTTGCCTATCAGGTCAATGAGTGTGTTTGCACAGGTAAGTTCACCCCCTGGACCTGCTTCCACCGCGGGAGCCTGTATATTTTCAATAACTGCAACCGTGTCAAAGCCAATACAACCGTTATCCTGGTTGAGGATCTGCAGCATGTATTGTCCGGGCTCATCTACAACAGGCGATGCGGTTGTTTCGCCCATGCTGATATGGCCACCATCGAGTGCTGTCCAGGAATATATATACTCATTGCCGACGGAGGACCCTGTAGAACTCAAGGCACGGGTAGTTTGCGTACAAGTCAAGGGCCCTGTTGAAAGTGCATTTACAACAGGTACACCAGCCTCCTGCGACACATTGGCGTCAAAAACTGCCGTGCAGCCATTCCTGCTGTCTGAAACCAGCAACTGATATGTACCAGCCGCATTGACAGTGATCGAAGGCGCATGAACGGGCGAAGAAATACCATTGCCGCTTGCGCTCGACCATGTGTATGAGTAGGTTGTGGAGGGCTGAAGCGGGCTGGATGTTACGGTTTGGGTTGGAATAGCGCAGGTAAGTTCATTGACAGGAGCAATTTGCACCTGTGGCGCTTCGATATCTTGTAAAACGGTGACAGAACTGGTTGCGGAACAGCCATTTCCAGTATTGGTCATGGTAAGTTCATATACACCCGGGGCAGATACCAGGGGCGTTGGCGTATCAGCGCCCTGGAGGAAATTACCGCCAGTAGTTGTCCATACATACGTAAAATTCGCGCCGGTGGAGGATCCATCTGAATTTAGCAAAGTGGAAAGCGTAGAACAATCCAGGGTATCAGTCACGTTGGCCACCGCCGTAACTGCATTGGTGTCGGCCATGACCAGTACATCGGCTGTAGCGGTACAACCATTGAGGTAATTCAGTACCGTGAGTGTGTACAAACCGGGTGCATTGACCTCAGGATTAAGGGTTTGATCATTTTGAACAATATGCCCGCCAGGAGCGGCTTCCCACTGATACCCGTAATTAAAACCTGTTGAAGAACCTGTGCCGGAGAGAATAACGGATGTTTGCTGGCAAGTGAGCGAATCGGGGGGTAAGGTGGCCGCAAGCGGCGGTGTAAAGTTGGTAATAACAGTGGTGGAGTCCACGCTTACACAACCATTGATCGGGTCGGTCGTGTACAGCACATATGTGCCAGGAGAGGTCACCTGTGGCATGGGCGTGTATTCCCCGGATGCGATATGCCCTCCATTGGAAGCCGTCCAGACCAGTAATACAAAAGGTGGTGGCGACAGATGCACAAACAGGGGTACTGTGTCGGAGTCGCAATCTATGGCTGGTGGAACATCGATCGATGCATAAGGCAACACCTTATTTGATATAACCACTACAGTATCTTTTACGACACATCCGTTTGCCAGATTGGTAACTGCAAGAATATAGGTGCCAGGCGTGCCTGCCTCCGAACTGATACTATTCGGGGATGACACAATCGAACCGTTTGGTGTAGTCCAGGCATAGGTAATTCCTGGACCTACGCTTGAGCCGGCGCCCGACAATACCGCGGTTGATTGAATACAATTAATGGTGTCTGAAGAAGCATTGGCTACCGGGAGCGCCGAATCGGCCGTAACAGGCATTTGTGCTGTAGAAGTGCAACCAGTAACGGTATTGGTGACTATTAACTGATATAGTCCGGGCTGGTTGACAACACAATTTTTGTTGGTGGTACTCCCCACAATATGTCCGGTAGTGACCAGTGACCACTGATATTGTACGTTTACAACACTGGGTGTTGCATTGCCCACCAATGTAACAGTGGCTGCACCACAACCCAATTGTTGCGGGGGAACGATGATGGCTGTTAGAGGGTTTGTATTATAAAAAACGTTGACCGTTGTAAATTTTTCGCAAATAACGCCGCTTGCTGTTTCATACCACACCCGAAGTGTATAGGAGCCCGGACTGTTGACAACAGGATTGAGCGTATTGGCGCCGCTGACAATGTTACCATCCGGGGTTGTCCACTGGTACATTATTCCGGGGCCTACACTCGATCCTGTTCCGCTTAGTGTTGCGGAGGCTCCCTGGCAAGGCAAGGTGACAATCGCAGCAGCAGCCATTGCTTTCAGATTGATCACTTCCACCCTGACCGTATCAGACACCCTGCAGGTTGGAGAAAAGACGATGTCATCCAGCGCAAAGTCGTTCCCGCTGGGCGCCGTATTCTGGTTCACAATGCAAATCGTGGCAGAAGTGGATGCGCCGCTATTCCATACCGCATAAAAATTTTGCCAGTTGCAGGTAGTACTGGAAAGGTTGAAAATGGAGCCGATTGTTGTGCCATTGATGGAAAACTGAAGTCGCGCAGGCGATGCGGGTACCAGTGCAGTTGCCCATGCCGTAAAAACGTATTGCGTGTTGGGTGACACCGTCACTGTCTGACACCATACGTCCACACCGGCAGTACCGGAGCCATTTACAGCCATCATATTTCCAGAACCTGTAGTATGATCCGTACAGCCCGGGAAATTGGGGTGTGCAGCATTCGGGTTGGTCAGTACATCATACACCCCCTCAGGCCATAAATCGCCGGGATTAAGGAGGTAATCGCTTGTAAAGCCTGCGGTTCCGGATTCAAAATCACCATTGGCAATCAAGTTGGTGGACGCATCCAGCGCAGTTGCCGTTAAAATATAATTGGTAGTAGTGGTGGGATTTACTGTTGGAGTCAGGGTATTCGCACCCGTCATGCCTGCGGTGGGCGACCACGAAAAACTCAGGTAGTTGCCTGTAATACTGCCCGAAAGTTGGGCTGTACCGGGAGAACTGCATCGAACAATATCAGCACCCGCTGAAACAGTGATGGGACATTGTGCAACGGCTGTGTTCGTTTGAAAACCAAGCAATAGAAAAAGGCACCCTGCAAGAAGACGATACATGGGTTGGAAGTAGTTGATTGTACGTGATTTGCTGGGAGGGCAAGCAAATGTACGAACCCATACTTAGAAGAAGTCAGGATTTTGGAGGATTTTGGAAATTACTATTTTTATTTTCCAAAAACACCTGATGACAAATACCTGTCGCCCCGATCGCAGATGATACAAACTACAATACCTTCTTCCAGTGTTTGAATCAGTTTTCCTGCGGCTGCAACCGCGCCTCCACTGCTTACTCCTGCAAAAACAGCATCCTTACGCGCCAGATCGCGCATCATAGCGGTTGCCTCGTCCAGCGAAACATCAATGACGCGATCTACCCTTTCCGGTTCAAATATCCTGGGCAAATAGGCTGGCGACCATCGGCGAATGCCCGGTATGTTGGAGCCATCAGTGGGTTGCACACCCACAATTTCTATTTGCGGGTTTTGTTCTTTTAAATACCGTGAAACGCCCATGATGGTACCGGTTGTGCCCATCGACGATACGAAGTGCGTGATTTTTCCTGCGGTATCGCGCCATATTTCCGGGCCGGTCGTGCGGTAATGTGCGCCCCAGTTGTCGGGGTTGGCAAACTGGTTCAGCAACAAATATTCACCTGTTTCGGCCATTTGTTCTGCCAGTTCCCTGGAGTGTTCGATGGTAAGTGCAGCAGGTGTCAGCAATACCTCTGCGCCGTAGGCTTCCATCGTTTGTACCCTTTCTTCGGTGGAATTGTCCGGCATGATGAGCGTGATATCGACGCCAAACATGCGCGCGATCATCGCCAATGCGATTCCGGTATTGCCGCTGGTGGCTTCTACCAGTTTCATGCCTGGTTTCAATTCTCCGCGCTCCATGGCGCCTTGTATCATGCCGTATGCAGCCCGGTCTTTCACAGAACCTCCGGGGTTTTGCCCTTCCAGTTTTCCAAATACCTGAACGCCTGGTTTATGGATAGCATTTTTAATTTCTACCAGGGGGGTATTGCCAATAATATCGCTGATCGTTGCCATGTTGCTTGTTTCCGAGGCTTATAACCACGGGCGTAAAGATACAAATTGAAGGCAATGCGTGTTAGGAGCGCGGGTTTATCTAACTTTGCGTTTTCAACGGATGATGGTTTTATGAAGAGATGAAACCGATTGATCCGGCGCAGACAAATACATATTTCATGCAAAAAATCCTTATTCTAGATTTCGGATCGCAATTTACCCAACTCATCGCCCGCAGAATACGGGAAATGAACGTTTACTGCGAAATTGTTCCTTATCATAAAATTCCTGAACTGACGCCTGATATTCAGGGCGTTATATTGTCGGGCAGCCCCTTTTCCGTTCGCCAGCCCGATGCCTTGCGTATCGATCTCGACCGGATTGCAGGCGACAAACCTGTGCTGGGTATTTGCTACGGCGCACAACTTATTTCGGATTATTACGGTGGAGAGGTAGGGCGTTCCGAAAAGCGGGAATACGGCAAGGTGATGCTCCAGCACCATGCGCCTTCCGATCCGTTTTTTGCGGGTATTTCCAAACGTTCACAAGTATGGATGAGCCATAGTGATACGATCCTGCGCTTGCCCGAGGGTTTTGAAGTGTTGGGCAATTCAGATACCATTCCGTACGCTGCTTTCCGATCCAAATCCGACCGTTTTAAATACCCTGTTTACGGCATACAGTTTCACCCGGAAGTGTACCATAGCCTGGAGGGTTTTGAAATCCTGAAAAACTTTGTGCTGGATATCTGCGGTTGCGTGAGCGAATGGACGCCGGCTCATTTTGTAGATGAAACGGTGGCGCATTTGCGTGAGCAGGTGGGAGAAGAAAAAGTTATCATGGCATTGTCGGGAGGCGTCGATTCTACGGTGGCCGCTACTTTGTTGCACAGGGCCATTGGCAATCAGTTGTTTTGTTTTTTCGTGGATAATGGCCTGCTGCGAAAAGGGGAATTCGAACAAGTGCTGGAATCCTACAAAGGAATGGGCCTCAATATTGAAGGCGTCGATGCGCAGCAGCGATTCTGGGATGCGCTGGCCGGAGAATCCGATCCTGAGAAAAAACGCAAGATTATCGGCAAGTTGTTCATCGATATTTTTGAAGAAGAATCCAACGCGCACCCGGAAGCAGCCTGGCTCGGTCAAGGCACTATTTATCCGGATGTGATAGAATCGATCAGCGTACACGGCCCTTCTGTGACGATCAAAAGCCACCACAATGTGGGAGGTTTGCCGGAAAAACTGAAATTGAAGATCGTGGAGCCGTTGCGTATGCTGTTTAAAGACGAGGTGCGTCGGGTGGGCAAGGAACTGGAAGTGCCAGCGGCGATTTTGAACCGGCATCCCTTCCCGGGCCCGGGCCTTGGCATCCGTATTCTGGGCGACATCACCCCTGATAAAGTGCATCTTTTGCAGGAAGCCGACGCCATTTTTATCAACAAACTGCGCGAACACGGTTTGTATGAGGAAGTATGGCAGGCGGGCGCTATTTTGCTGCCCATACATTCTGTCGGTGTGATGGGCGATGAACGTACTTACGAAAAAACAATTGCACTACGTGCCGTCAGTTCCACCGATGGCATGACGGCAGAATGGAGCCGCTTGCCACACGAGTTTTTGGCCGAAGTGAGCAGTGAAATTATCAATCATGTGAAAGGGGTCAATCGGGTGGTATTCGACATTTCTACCAAACCGCCGGCCACCATCGAATGGGAGTAAATACATTTGAAAGCATCAAAAGCAACTTTTGCTTCGTTTTCAGTAAAAACTACATTATGCTTTTTCGCTTCCTGATTCCTGCACTGGTCTTGATGATGAGTGGTTGTTACTCATTCAAAGGGATTTCCATCCCGCCGGAAGTAAATACTTTTTATGTTCGAAACTTTGAAACCATTGCCACCAACGCGCCCCCTACCCTGGGGCTCGATTTCGGGGAAAGATTGAAAGATAAAGTGCGCTCTGAAACCCGTTTGAAATTGCTTACAGACAATGCGGACGTGGAATTTACGGGTAAAATCACCGATTTCAGGGTGGTGCCTGTGGCGCCAAAGCCGGGAGAGCAGGTTTCATTGAACCGCCTGGAAATCAAAATGCGCATCGGATTTATCAACAACAACGACGAGAAAAAAAGTTGGCCAGGGGAAAAAGATTTCAGCCACTTTGCCGAATTTTCCAATTCCACTGATTTGCTGGCCGTACAGGATCAACTGGTTCGTCAAATCGGCGATCAGTTGTTGGAAGATATTTTCAATGCTGCATTTAACGATTGGTAATTCTCTATGAAACCTATCAAAAAACACCTGCACGCCTTATTTTTGCTGCCTCTATGACGCAGGATCGCTTTTTTCGCATGCTGAACGACCCCGATTTGCTGGGCAACATCTCCTATGAGGAGTTGAAAACCCTGGCATTGGCGTATCCGTATGCACACAACCTACGCTACCTGCTGGCCCTGAAAGCGAAAAAAATTGACCATCCGGAAGCCGCCCGAACGCTTCATGCTGCTGCCATGTACAGCCTCGACCGTACACAATTGTTTGTGTACATGGCCCCCAAAGCGATTGTTCCACAGAAAATGCTTCAAAAAGAAGAAGTATTGGAACTGAAGCCTATCGAAACCGTACGTCAGGAACTGGAGGCGCTTAGCCCGGTGCCGCGCCAGGCAATATCCGTAGAAACCAAAATGGAGCAAAGCATCCAGCCGGAACCGCCTTTGGTGGAAACAGAATCGAGCCTCGAGCCGGAACAGGCACCTGAACCGGAGCCCGTCATTGAAGCCGTTGTTGTTCCGTCGCCAACAGTGAAAAAAGTATTTGAGCCGTTCGATCTGTGGGTAAGCCAGTTTCAACCACCTGTGCTCGATCTTCAGAAACCATCGACGCCTGCACCAGAACCGGCCCCGACACCCAAGCCTACCAAAGCCTCTACCCTACCCCCTGAAAAAGGCATTGCACAGCAACTGGCAGAGCGCAGCGTTTCTGAAAACAAGGATGTTATTTCAGAAACGCTGGCCCGACTTCTGGCCAAACAAGGGTATAAAGAAAAAGCCCTTGCAATGTATGAGCGCTTATGTTTGGCGTTTCCCGAAAAAAGCGCTTACTTTGCCGCCGAAATTGAAAAACTTAAAAATTAGACGACATGTTATCGACCTTAGCGGTACTGATTGCCATCGTGAGTATTCTTTTGATCGCAGTAATATTGATCCAGAATTCGAAAGGCGGCGGAATTGACCCGAATTTCGGTGGACAGGCCCAGCAACTGTTCGGCGCCGCACGTTCTACCGATTTTGTTGAAAAAGCAACCTGGATACTGGGTGGCGTACTTCTGGTACTCTGCGTAGTAGCAGCCCTGAGTGTTGGCAGTGGCGCAGCAACCGGCGCTGAAATCCCGCTCCAATCGCAATAAGCACTTTCCTGCTTTAAAAGCATATGGGTTTATACAAGTACAACATGTACAGGTATAAACCCATTTCTTTTTGATTGGGAATAAATCTGTATGGGCAAGAAGCAAGAGACAAGGATCAAGATGAGTCATCCCAAATTTTTCGTTCCTTAATGACGCCAAACGCTCCTTGTCTCTTGCCCCTTGTCTCTTGTCTCTTGCCCCTTGTCTCTTGCCCCTTGCTCTTCCCCCTTTTACACGCCATCGAAGCGGTGCAAATTCAGGGAGTAGATCAGCGCCATAAGTTTTTCGGCATACATGCGATCCGTTGCATATCCTGACTTCTCCAGTCCTTTTGCCCAGTTCTTGTAATCTGTTGCATCCAGATCGAACAAAGCCCGATATCGTTTGGATTTTTTCAACATTTCTGAATGTGCCCGGTAACTACTCCAGGCATTGCCATATTTTACGAAGAAATCCTTGTGAGAATCATCGGAGAAATTGGTGCAATGTCCCTTTTTACAGGTTTTGGAAAAACATTTGATACCAAAATGGTTATTGGCATTTTTGGACAAGCGGCTATCTCCCGCGTTGCTCTCCAGTAGCCCCTGTGCCAGAATGATACTCGCAGGCATGCCATATTTTCGCATTTCGGCCATGGCAACAGGTGCAAATCGCTCTATATAATCGCTGCATTTTTCCATTCGGGTGCGTACTTCTTCTTTATCCAAAGCATTGCGTTTTGCATATGCCGGATCGATGGCAAATGTGGTATTATCCAGACTCCCCGGTTTCAGTTCTACATAAACGGCTTCCATTTTCTTATTCGCTTCCTCCGTAAAAACACTTCCTCCAAACAAGGATGCCTTCACGGCTCCTGTAACATGCGATGCATTTGCATCGCTCACCGGCCCCAGTACGATCGAAATTTTATCGCTCCAGAGGAGGTATGCCAATGCAGTAATAACGACCAGTTTCCACAGAATGGGTTCTTGTGTCCACCCCTCCCCGGCCGTACCAGTCGTAGCCACCCTGCTGCTATTGTAAGGGCTTCGGACCTGTTGTAAACGTGCCATACAGTCAAAAAATGTTTGTGGTAAACAATGTGTTGTGTGGTTTCAAATTCATTGACGAGACAAAGTAAAACATTTTGTTTTTTAAAAACAACAAATAGTTTGTAATATTTTTTTCTGAAGGAATTTTTCCAGGTAACAATGGTGTATTGGTGTAAAGCCATGTTGGTTATCTTGCCTCCAAATTATCAAGCGTATGAAAAACACATTACCCGTCCTTATCATGCTCTCCAGCATGATTGTCAGCCTGTTTTTTATCAGCCATAGCGTCAGACAGCCTGAGGCTTTTTTGCACATACCTGGTGGTGAAGAGGAAGAAAATCGCGAACTCAGGGAAGAATGGGAACATATGCGCCTTGCTGACCCGGCTACTGGCGAAATTCCCAAAGGTATATCCTTGCAGGAACGACTATTTGCCCGGGGACTACCCATGGCTACAAGCGAGCGTTCTGGCCCTGATTGGGAATCGCGCGGCCCCTGGAACGTTGGAGGGCGCACACGTGCACTGGCCATCGATGTAACCAATGAAAACAGGATTCTTGCCGGTGGCGTTTCCGGCGGTATCTGGCTCAGTGAAGACGGCGGAAACACCTGGACTCGCAGGACGCCCCTGAATGCACACCAGAGTTGTGTGAGTATTGCGCAGGATACACGACCAGGACATACCGATACCTGGTATTATCTTACCGGTGAATTATATGGCAACAGTGCGGGCGCTACAGGCGCTTACTATCTGGGGGATGGCGCGTTCAAAAGCACCGATGGTGGCCTCACCTGGGCGCCGCTGGGCGCTACCGATAATGGCAATCTGGAAACTTTTACGGATTCATGGCAGGGGTGCTGGCGCATAGCCACCAATCCTGCTGCCGTGGAAGACGAAGTGTATGCTGCCGTTTATGGCGCTATTCTAAAAAGCACCAACGGGGGAATTTCCTGGAATACGGCCCTCAATTCTGCCGACTCTTATGCAACCGATGTGGCAGTGTCTTCTACAGGAACCGTGTATGCCACGACCAGCAGCGATGGAGGCGCCGGTGGAATATGGCGTTTTCAGACTGGCATGCCCTGGACAAGAATCAATCCGGATACCGCCGCAGGCTTTCCATTCGTATTTGATCGCTTTGTAATCGGCATCAATCCGAACAACGAAAATGAAGTGTATTTCCTTGGTTCCACACCGGGCTACGGGCACTTTAATGAGTACATCAACAGTGAAGACTGGACCAGTCTGTGGAAATATACCTATATCAGCGGCGATGGCTCTGGCGCTGGTGGACAATGGCAAAACCTGTCTGAAAACCTGCCTGCTATTGGTACGGAGTTCGACCGCTTTGCTGCGCAGGGTGGATATGATCTGGTTGTTAAAGTGCAACCTGGAACCAATAATGTATTTGTTGGCGGCACCAATATTTACCGTTCTACCGATGGCTTCACCACACCCGACCATTCCACGCATATAGGTGGATACAAGCCTGGCACCTTCCTGCCATTTTTTGAAATTTACCCAAATCACCACCCCGATCAGCACGATATGTTGTTCTTGCCTTCTGATCCCAACGTACTGCTCAGTGCGAGCGACGGTGGTGTACACAGAACCAACGATGCCAATGCGGCACAGGTAACCTGGACACCTCTCAACAATGGATATCGCACTACCCAGTGCTACACCATTATTATCGATCCGCAGGCTTCGGGCGACAGCACAATCATTACTGGTTTACAGGACAATGGCAATTTTTTTGTAAACAGTGAAAACCCACAGGCGCCCTGGCGGCAAACTGTGAACGGCGATGGTTCCTATGGCGCCATTGCTCCGGGAAAGTCTTTTTACATCCTTTCGATTCAACAGGGCAGAATCGCTAAAGTAGTGATGGATGCTCAGGGTAATATTTCAGCATTCCGGCGCATCGATCCGATCGGGCCCAATAAGAATGATTATTTGTTTATCCATCCATTTGCACTGGATCCCAATGATGCCAACGTATTGTACTTGCCTGTAAATCGACGGCTTTATCGCCAAAATGCACTCGGCAGCATCGATTTGACGGGCGCATGGGATTCCATTTCCCAGGGTTGGATGCAACTCCCGGACACCCTGGTAGCAAGTGTCAGTGGAAATGCCAATGTATTCTCTGCCATTGCAGTGTCCGAATCCAATCCGACGCACAGGGTGTATCTGGGTACAAGCAGGAGGCAGTTGTATCGTATAGATCAGGCAAATACCGGAAGCCCTAACTGGGTGCCATTAACCAATCCGGCAATTGTGAGTGCGGGCTACACTACGAGTATTGCCGTGGATCCATTGAATGCAGACCATGTGCTGGTAGCGTTTTCCAATTATGGAATTTACAGCCTGTTCTATTCCATCGATGCGGGTATGAGTTGGCAAAAAGTTTCCGGAAATCTGGAAAGCAGCGTGAGTGGCACCGGCACCGGGCCTTCTGTGCGTTCTGTGACCATCCTCCCCTTACCCGATGGTAAACGAAAATATTTCTGTGGAACGAGCATGGGATTATACAGCGCCGACACGCTCATTTTACATACCAACAGCCAACCAGGAACACAATGGGTGCTGGAAGCGCCGGACCTGATCGGTCGTGTAGTAGTGGAATCGGTGGTGAGTCGCCCGGCTGACGGATTGGTAGTGGCGGGAACACATGCCAATGGCGTATATTCCAAAAACGTTCTGCCGGTGACAGGAAATAACGATCCGCGTCAATTGGTGCAGGTCAGGTGCTGGCCCAACCCTTTTGTGGATCAGGTAACGATTGAAACGGAAGGGGTACAGGCGCTTGGAGCCGTTTGCAGGGTGTATGATTTACAAGGCAAAGTGGTTCAGGAAGTAACACTCCGGCAGCAGACAGAACAGGTCAGTTTGCGATCGCTTGTAGCAGGTACTTACATCTACGATATTCAGGGAAAAGGCTGGCGAAAGGCTGGGAAGTTGGTAAAATCATAAGAAACCGTAGAGTTATTTCCCGCAGATCTGCGGGAAATAACCCTACGGGAATCTACGGCGCTTTAGCCGGCACCACCCGCTTCATCAGTTCATCTCTTGAAATCGGAATCATTTTACCCGATGGCTGCCCATTGTGGTAGGTGGCTACTTTGAACGTAACGGCTTTGCCTTCCGGGATTTCTACCGGGCCCGTGTACTTGTGCGAGTATTTATCGGGCAGGGTTTCATCCAGGGTGTAGTAAATGTCCAGGCCATTAACTTCTGTGGTCACATTGGCCATTAGTTTCCCGTCCACCATACTTCCAGTTACAATTGGATCAAAAGCACTGCGCGCGTAGTTGAAACCTCCAACATCGAAGCGTTGCATGTGATTTTCCATGCGGCGCGTGAAATTGTCCCAGTTTTTCTCGCCTTTCGGGCTCCAGTAAATATCGGCAGTTGCCCACGCCCGTGGCCAGGTCATGTATTCTGCTTGACGAATGGTGGGCACTTTTTCCGTCCAGAGGTTGGCCTGCCCGCCCAGGATATAGGTCGGGTTTATTTCTTCCGGAACAGGCTCGAAAGTGTATGCTTTTTGAAGTCGTACACTTTTATAACTGGTTTGGTCCGGCTCAACCAAAGGGTCTCCCTGCAACAAATCGATGTACACATAATCATTGGGCGACATCACCACGTAATGGCCTTGCTTGGCAGCCTCGATACCACCTTCCAGTCCGCGCCAACTCATAACGGCCGCTTCCGGGGCCAGACCGCCTTCCAGAATTTCATCCCATCCGATCAGTTTTTTGCCTTTGGATTTGACAATTTTTTCTACCCTTTTGGTGAAATAACTCTGCAATTCGTGGGTGGTTTTCAAACCTTCTTTTTGCATAAGCGCCTGACAGTCAGGGTCTTGCTCCCAGTATCCGTGGTAGCACTCATCGCCGCCGGCGTGTATGTAAGGAAACGGAAACAAGGCTGCCACTTCGGTAAACACCTTGTCGAGGAAACTGTACACTTTTTCACTGGAAGGATCCAATGTATTGTCTACCAGCATTTTAAACTGGCCGTTACCGTACCACTCTGCAAATCGGTGGCCCGGGCTGACCATGATGCTGGAATCCTGTGTGCAACACAATTCCGGGTACGATGCCACCGCGGCCGAATTGTGGCCGGGCACGTCTATTTCAGGCAATATCTGGATGTGGCGTTCGGCAGCATAGGCTACAATTTCACGAATATCATCCTGGGTATAAAAACCGCAGTCCGTCGGCGCTTCCGTTTTTTTAGGAGCATCGTGCAGGCCCCATTTCCCGTAACGTTGTACACGACATGCACCCACTTGTGTGAGTTTGGGCAACGATTTGATTTCAATGCGCCAGCCTTCATCGTCGGTCAGGTGCCAGTGAAATACATTGTATTTGTAGCGCGCCATCCGGTCGATGTAGCGTTTTACATCTTCTTTCGGGAAAAAATGGCGGCTTACATCCAGCATCATACCACGCCAGCCGAAACGAGGGTAATCGATAATTTCACAGGCTGGCACGCTCCATTTGGCAGCCACCGCCGTTGCACTTTCAATCTCGGGTGGCAGCAACTGCAACAGGGTTTGAACCCCGTAAAACAAACCTGCCGGTTTGTTGGCATTGATCTGGATTTTTGTGTTGCTTACATTCAGCGTGTACCCTTCGTCGCCGATTTTCGGGTTTGGAGTGGCATTCAGGTTGAGTTGAATGGAGCCTTGTTTACGAACGGTAAAACGGTAGCCAGTGGCGCGAGAAATCTGATCGGCCAACTGCCGGGCGGCTTTTTGCGCTTCGGCATTGTTGCCGCCAATGGTGGTGCCAACGTTTATTTTAAAAGGCTGGCTGCGGGTGTAAACAAACGATACCGGCTGAGGAATAATATTGTTTTGGGCGAAAAGCGAGGATGATGTGAGCACGAAAACAAGTAAAATGAACAGTTTCTGCATGAAAAAGGAGGATTTGTTTTGCGAAAAATGGCAATAGCAGGGCGAAATTAGTTTTCCGTCCAATCATTTCAATAAAAACACGAAAGGAATCTCCAATCGTGTGCGCCAGGCTCTTTCGGAATGGTCGGCACCTTCGAATTTACGGGTTGTCCAGTGTCGGCCTTTGTATTTGTGTTGTTTCATGACTGCATCGATCCTGCGCTGAAATGGTTCGTACCAGGCATCGAGTGTCGCTGTTCCATAGTCAAAGTAAATTCGATGCCGGGAAGGCGAAGGCAAATGGGTATTTACGTATTGCTCGAAGGCCGCTGGAACGGGATTGTTTTCTACCGTGAATGTGCCAGGCCAATGCGTTGACAGGCAAGCCGCCCCGCCAAATACATCCGGATATTCGCAAATAGCATACAGAGAAATCAGGCCGCCCATACTCGAACCCGCCACGAAGGTATGTTTACGGTCTTTTCGGGTTGAAAAATGAGAATCGATGTAGGGTTTGAGTTCAGTCACCAGAAACTTCAGGTATAGATCAGAACGGACAGGAATGGGAAAAAGTGGATTCTGGCCGTTCCTTTTTTCGTGTAACAGACTGTCTTGCAAGGACTTGGGTAGCAACTCAAAAGGTTTTTGCGGAAAATAATCGGAATGCCTTGTGGCGCCGTTGTTCCAGATGCCCACCACGATGCAGTTCGTGATTTTATGCATCCGAAGCAGCGTGCCCATTGTTTCATCCACGCCCCACTCCTGCCCGTTCCAGGTGGCCGCGGAATCGAACAGCATTTGCCCGTCGTGCATGTACAGCACCGCATATTTTTTGGAAGGTGTGTATCCATCCGGCAACCAGATGTCAATATTTCGGGCAGATATATGACTGGAAGGAAATTGTTCCAGTCGTTGGATGGTACCGGAGGCAACCCTGGGCAATTGCGCCATGCCAGGCGTTTGCATAAAGGCAAGCAACAGGAGCGGAAAAAAAAGTCTCATTGCACGTTCCATTTTTATTGATTGATTTTCAGCGTATTACTCCTGTTTGGGGAGTTCAAAAACAGAAGAGTCGCCACCTTTTACTTTTGCCTGCAACAACTGATGAAAGATTTCCAGTTTTTCCAGTATTTGCAGCAGCAGCAATTTTTCCGCCCCATTGAGGTTGGCGCTAAGCAGGAAGGCAACATGATCCATTTGGGCGGCATGCGCTTCCAGCGTCTGTCGGCCGGTTTCTGTAAGGTGCAATTGTTTGCTGCGTTTGTCATCAGGATCGTCTGTCTGTTCAATCAGGCCACTTGCCTGCAAACGTCGGATAATCTCCATGCCTGTCGGCTTTTCATGCCGGTTTCGATAAATGAGATCGCTTTTGGTAAGTCCGTTTGTTTTTGCCACCAGTTCGAGATAGGCATATTCGTCTATGCTTCCAAGCGGCGAGTGTTCGAGTGCTTTTTTAGCATAGGCACGCGCATATCGGCTCAAAAAGAGGATTCTCGTTTGAATGGTTGCGGCTTCATTTCCTGAATCCTGGCTGTTTTTATGGCCGATCTGTTCTTCAGAGGCCGTTTGGCGCGCCAGCCAGACCGCAAAATGCTGCAGTTGTTGCTGTTGGGGATAAGAGCGTTCGTATTCTTCCAGTAAAGGAATTAGTGCTTGCAACAATTCGTATTTCATGGGCAGTGTATTTGGGCAAAAGTATTTTTTTAAACCTTGTTTTCAAAAAATAATTGGAAAACACACGTTTGTAAAGGATGATTTGGGCTTTGTTGCTCCTGTTCTGAAAAATAAGAATGTGCATGTTAATTTTGCCGGTAAAAACAGGGACATTGAACTTGATAAAACGTATCCTTCGCAGTTGGTATCGCGGTATTCCGAAAGACGAAATGGGTAATTTGCAATGGGGGAAGTACTTCCGGCGCCTGATTTTTCGGCTTACACTTTGGTTTTTCGGTATCACGATTGGCCTCACCTTGCTGTACACTTTTTTGCCGATACCCATTACGCCGCTGATGATTCAGCGAACCTGGGAGCAGGCATGGGCATCAGACCGGGATGTTCGGCTGGATAACTATTGGGTACCACTTAATGAACTGTCGCCCCACCTGCAACTGGCCGTTGTTTGCGCCGAAGACCAGGATTTTCTGGAACATGAAGGTTTCGATTTTGAAGCCATTGAAAAGGCATACAAATACAACAAAACGCACAAACGCAAACGAGGCGCCAGCACCATCAGCCAGCAAACAGCGAAAAACGTATTCCTGTGGCCGAGCCGTTCCTGGCTACGTAAAGGCATGGAAGTTTATTTCACCTTTCTGATTGAAACCGCCTGGAGCAAGGAACGCATTATGACGACCTATCTGAATGTCATCGAATTTGGCGACGGCATTTATGGAGCGGAGGCAGCAGCACAGTATTATTTCAAAAAAAGTGCACGCGATATCAATCGGCAGGAAGCGGCCCTACTTGCTTCAGTATTGCCCAATCCCTTGATTTACAAGGCAGATCAGCCTTCCAGTGAGGTACGGCGCAGACAACAGTGGATACTCAGCCAAATGCGCATGTGGGGTGGAAAAATCGACTACGAAGATCCCAATACACCCAAAAAGCCAGGCAAATAAGTACTAAACACGATGTTAAACCCCTCTGTAAGCCCGTCAGTCCTGCTACTTTTGCCGCGCAATTGTACCCCATGGCCACTTTGCTCACTTTCCCTTTCAGCGAATCAACTTTCCTTATGAAGAAGATACTCTTCTCCACGCTCGTTTTTTGCCTGTTTGCGCATTTGGCGCATACTCAAACCAATGGAAAAACCTACGAATATCGCAATGGTCAATGGTATTCCGGTGTCGAATTCGTTTCTGGCACCTGGTATGTAGTCAATGGCCTGCTTACTCAAAAAGCACCTGCCAAGGTGGACTCTGTGATCGACCTCACCGGCAATTGGGTGGTTCCTCCCATGGGCGATGCGGCATCTTCCAGTCTTTTTAGCGGAAAATCCGCGCCCAGTATGATCAAGCAATATATGGATGAAGGCGTTTTTTACATACAGGTTTTGAATAACACCCAGGAATCCCGCAAGGATATACAGCCCGCTTTTAATCACAGCAATACACCGGATGCTATTTTTACCAATGGCGCTATCACCTGCTCCTATGGCGAACCGTTTTTGGAATTTGAAGGCCCTGCACAGGATGTACCCAACCCCGCAGACTGGGCAAAATCATACGACGCCATCAAAAAAGGCCGTAAACTCAATGAAAATGCCTACTGGTTTGTCGATAACAAAAATGCCCTGAACGCCAACTGGCCAAAAATCGAAGCGCAAAAACCGGATATGATTGTTATTTACCTGCTCGATGCCGCCGTAAATGGTGGCAAAGAAAGTAAAGGACTCTCGGAAGACGTAGCCAAAGCAGTGGTGAAAAAAGCCCACAAGTCCAATTTACGGGTTTGGGCGCGCATTGAAACGGCTGATGATGTTCGCATTGGCCTTAAAATCGGGGTGGACGGATTTTTGAATCTGCCCGGCCACAACTGGGATGGAACTGGAAACGCCGCACGATTCGAAATATCCAACGACGATCTGAAAAAACTGGTCAAAAAAAGAACGCCGATTGCTACCCTGCTTTCGCATGCCCAATCGACAGTGAGCCGCCCTGCCGTTAAAGAATTTCAGAGCAAAATGCTGTCGCGTTTGCTCGAAAGCGGCGCCAACCTGGTCATCGCTTCCGACGATCCGCAACGAACCATTCGCGGCGAAATCAACTACCTGAATTCATTGGCGAAACAAAACGGCGCATACCTGATCAGAGCCCTGTGCGAGAATACCCCCGCAGCCATTTTTCCGGGCCGCAAAATCGGTAAAATTAAAGAAGGGTATGAAGCCAGTTTTCTAGTGTTGAACGACGACCCTTTTGCTAATGTGCTGAAAATCAGGGCTTCGGCATTCAAGGTGAAAAATGGAGTTGTTCTGAATAAGTAACTTCATTTTTCAAACTGGAGTTATCCCGCATCTTGGTCAGGGCCTTGGTTCGGAATAACTCCAGTCGTTTTTTCCTTCAGCAAATCGCGTATTTCAGTGAGCAGGGTTTCCGTAGGAGTGGGAAGTGCCGGAGCATTCATGCCAGGGTGGCGCCCCAGCAAACGAAGTAAAAAGAACAAGGCTACTCCTATCAAGGTAAAGTCGAATACGGCCTGAATAAACGAACCATATTCCACATTCACACCCCAGAGATAGAAAGTCAGTCTTTCAAAATTGACGCCGCCCAGAGATATTCCCAACAACGGCATTAATATCTTGTCTACTAGTGCAGTAACGATCTTTCCAAATGCGGAACCTATGATGACCCCTACAGCCAGTTCTACCACACTTCCGCGCATCAAAAAACCTTTTAATTCCTGTAATAACATTCCTGATCAGTATTGGTGAACCACTGTTCCCAAAAAATACTGCCCGGCTAAGTATGGGGATTTTTTTCTACAAGCCTGTCACCATTTCCACCAATCTTTCCACGGTGTAATCTGCTTCAATCCGTTGTGTATGGCAACGAAGCGCCGAAAGCCATTCCAGTTCCTTGCTGCGTGAACGAATATTGTCGCTCGTTTCATCATAGGCGGCTGCCCAGGTCTGAAATTTTTCAAAAATGGCATGTAAGTCGCCGCCGTCGGTAATTCGTGCAGTGCCATAACGCAGTGTTTCCCGTGCGGCGATTCGTTTTGTGCGCAATTCGGCAGGTAACCACAAGTACACGACTTTATCGAAACGAGGAATAAATACATCCCCCCATCCACACAAAGAACCGCTGAGCACCCAGCGATCGGACGCATCCAGGTCGCGGGTCAGCAATTGCCTCCTGTGGTCAGGATTCCGACGCCTTTTGTATGGAAGTGCATCTTCCGTAAACCAGTGGTAATCATCGGTATCAAAGTGAGCGTATCCTAGATGCGCGGCCAGCGTTTTGCCCAGCGTTGTTACACCGGCTCCCGGTGCTCCGAAAATATGGATGTGTTGAAAAGCCGGATCACTCATTTTTTCTAAACCTGTAAGAATATAAATCCGGCTCGCCTTCATAATACCCATCCAGTGTAAGACTGTTGTAAGCGTTTTTAATGGCTTCTACAGCCTCTCCTGCACTCGATACACGGTCGCCGTTGACACTGGTGATGACAAATCCGGGTTGCATATTGGTATCAAAAACGATGCTTCCCCGGCGGATACTGGTCACGATGGCGCCTCCCTTGATGCGGATCGTTCGGCGTTCCTCCGCTGTTAGATCGCGCACAGCCATGCCCAGTTCCTCTTCCAGTTCGTTGCCCTGTATTTTGCTGACCACAACATTGTTGTTGCCATCTTTCAAGGTGAGCGAAATGCGATTCTTTCTTCCTTTTCTCCAGTATTCCAGCGCTACCTGATCGCCGGGGCGGTAACGGCCGACATGCTCCTGTAATTCCGAAGTGCTGCGCACCGGCGTCCCGTTAAAACCGATGATGACGTCTCCTTCTTCGAGGCCGGCATCCGAAGCCGCGCCTGCTTTGGCGATCCGGTTTACGAGCACTCCCTCGGCGTTTGGAAGTCCAATGTCCATGGAGGTTTCACTGTCGAGGTCCTGTATGCCCACGCCAAGATAGGCGCGTTGAACTTTGCCGAACTCCTTTAAATCGCGCAAGATTTTTTGCACCAGATTGGATGGGACAGCAAAGGAATAGCCCTCGTAACTCCCTGATTCTGTTATGATTGCCGTATTTATTCCTACCAGTTCGCCGGCTGTATTTACCAGTGCGCCACCGCTGTTGCCTGGGTTCACGGCAGCATCGGTTTGAATAAATGACTCGATACTGGCGCCTCCGCCCAGAATATTGATATTGCGTCCTTTGGCGCTTACGATACCTGCAGTGACTGTACTTTCCAGGTTGAAAGGATTGCCAACGGCCAGTACCCACTCCCCTACGTGGATGGAATCGCTGTTTCCAAAAACGAGAAACGGCAGGCGAGTCTCCTGAATTTTCAGCAGAGCAATGTCTGTAGACGGGTCGGAGCCTACCAGTTTGGCTTTGTAGGTGCGTTTATCCGAAAGCGTTACCTTGATGTCGTTGCTTCTTTCCACCACATGGTGATTGGTGACGATGTAACCATCAGGGGACATAATGACTCCGGAGCCGGACGAACCGGTGAGTGCTCCCCCACCCCAAATGCTGTTGCCGGTTTCCAGCAATGCACGGATATTTACCACCGCAGGCGTGGCAATGGTAGCCGACTCGGTAAAATTGGTTGGAGCGGATGAGATAAATTGCCCGTTCGTGCGAGCACTTAACAATTTATCTACCAGTCCGGCATACTTTGCTTCTCCGTCTTCACCATTCCAGACGATGCGACTGGGCTGGAAAAACTGGGCGTATAACAACACTGATAACATGGAACTTGCTACACAGACAATAGCAAGAGGCAAATATTTTCTCATAGCACATGCATTGTAAATTGGGATGTCCCGAGTACTAAAATTCAACCTGCTGCAAATTGATTAAAACCATTTTTGCCCTTTTGCATTACTAAGAACAGTTTATGAATATAAAAAATGGACAGTAGCAAACGCAAATAGTTCAGCACATGCGGCATTTCTGACCATACTTAACTATTCTTAACAAAGTTTTTTGAAAATGAAAACCCATAACATGCTCGGAGCGCAGCAATTTTGACCCGGCAAAACTTTTGCCAAAACTACAAACAAAATGAAATTCTGGAAATATCAAGGCGCCGGAAACGACTTTATCATGCTGGACCAACGCATGAATCAGACTATTACCCGTTCTGACACCCAACTGATTGAGCATATGTGCGACCGGCGGTTTGGCATTGGCGCCGATGGGTTGATCCTGCTCCAGCGACAAGAGGGATACGATTTTGAAATGGTGTATTTCAATGCTGATGGCAGAGAGAGCACCATGTGCGGCAATGGCGGTCGTTGCATCGCCGCGTTTGCCCATCACTTGGGCCTGGCTGGAAACACCTGCCGTTTTATTGCCATTGATGGTCCTCATGATGCTGTCATTAATGCGACAGAGGATGTACATATGCCTGCATGGGTTGAACTGCAGATGAAAGACGTAAACAGCATCGAACGACAGCACGATGCGTTTGTACTCGATACCGGGTCGCCGCATTACGTACAATTTACGGAACATCTGGATCAAAAAGATATGGTAGCGGAAGGGCGCGCCGTGCGCTATTCCGATACGTTCAAGGCAGCAGGCATCAATGTGAACCTCGTGGAAAAATTCCCGGATGGCCTTCATATTCGCACTTACGAACGAGGAGTGGAAGAAGAGACGCTGGCATGCGGAACAGGCGTAACGGCAGCCGCGTTATCGAGCATGGCAGATGCACCTGAACAGGCCGGTGTCGTCGAAGTACCAGTTTTTGCAAAAGGAGGGCGGCTCACAGTGCGTTTCACTGCACATGGAAACGGGCATTTTTCAGATATTTGGCTTTGCGGTCCGGCCCAGCAGGTTTTTGAAGGAGAATGGCCTGAAAAGCGTTCTGTTCGTTAATTTTACAAGGTTGCGCTCTAACACAAATACACCATCCCGTAATATGAAGTACCTTCTTTTTACACTTTGCCTTCCAATATTTACACTCCGGCTTGCTGCGCAAACGGAAGAAATAAAGTTTGCTTCCAGAGGAGAACAGATAAACGCAGTCAGAAAAGATCTTATCCAGGCATTTCTGGATGAAGATTTCGTGAGTGTGGGGCTATGGACGGACTCTCTGCACAACCTGGAAAACCTCGAATACACTGGACTGGTATGGGACGAACGATGGCTCCTGTATTATTGGACGGGATCATACGGAAACCTTTTTGAGGAAGTGGCGCAATTTAATGAAACACAACGCGCGATCGACGACCTCAAAAACCAGCCTCAGGCCGACAGCCTCTTTGAATGGCTGGATCATGTCTTGTACGAGCGCAGATTCGATCAGTTTCAAAATATTCAAAAAGCATTTCTCAACGAGGAAGAAAAAGCATTTGCTACGCTGCTGCTGGAATACCTGCTTCGCCTGGAACACAACGAGGAGGAATGGGCAGGCCGGCTGGAAGCGTTTGTAAAACGCTATCCTGACTCTCGATTCAACACCTATGTCACCTACATCAAACCGCATGTAAAAAAGAAAAGTACAGGGCCGGGGAAAAACGGTTTTGCGCTGGATTTCCTGCTGACACAAGGTAACTGGCGCGACCAACTGGAACGCACCCTGCGCCCCGGTTATGGTATCGATTTCGGTCTGGGGCTCTGGCATCAGCGCTGGAATTATATGCTTCGCCTGGCACTAACCGGGCAAAAACTAGGGCGTGATATCGAAAACAACCCCGATGATGTCTGGCCAAAAGGTGAATCATCGAGTTTCTTTGCGCCATCCTTCGATGTGGGGTATGATATTATTAACAAGCGCAAATTCCGCTGTACGCCCATGATTGGAGCTGGACTTGCATTGATTCGTCCCAGCACCACCGAAGACGAAGACGGCAATTCAGTCAGTGAGTATCCCACTTTCAGTTTTACTAGTGGTATGCTTGATGCAGCCGTCAACTTCGATGTAAAATTGCACACCATCAAAGACGGTGACGTATTTGACCGCCCCCTCTCGGATGCTTCCTATGGCGCCATTCGGGTTCGATTTGGGTACAGGTGGATGAATTTGGGCAAATCAAATCATGCATTGGATGGCAATATGTTTTTCTTTGCAGTCGGTTACAGCATGTTGATGCGTTGAGCCGCTTGCATATGCCCGATTCGAACTTTACATCAGAACACAACGCTCCGCACAATTGGCTTTCCGATCTGCAACCAGTGTTTGCTGCACAGCAATCCTGGGAAAGTGGAGCATATCGTCAAGTGCGCGTGGCACATCTTCAGTATGTTCCGGATACTCCTTTTGTCGTTGCTTGTGGAGCCAGTTCATTGGCCGAACACATTCGGGTTTTCAGGATCACGCCCGAGGTCATTACCAAATTAGGGCAGGTGACGGATGCACAAGGACGCTCACTGTTTCGCGAGAGTTTTTTGAATCACCTTCAGCGATTAAAATTAAGGGTGCAAGTAAATATGCCTCCCGAAGGCAGTCTGCTTTTGCCCGGCGCTCCTTTGCTCATAGTACAAGGCCCGGATTTACACATTCGCTTGATGGAGTCTGCGTTCAATGTATTGGTATGGGCACAAACGCACAGGGCTACACAATCTGCCTGGTTGCGTTGGCAACAAAACAACCTGCTCGAGGAAGATACGCCGCCACCGCCCGCTTTTCCACCCAATCCAGTGGGCTGGAATATCAGGGCAGCCTACATTGGCGGCGCTTCTGCTGATGAAATACTGGAAAACATGCGCCTTCCCGTCCGTCCGATGTTGCCACAGGAAGGTGTCGGTAATGTTGAAAAAGAGATGGATGATCCATTGGTACAAATCCGGCGTCTTTTCAAAGGAGAACAGCCTTTGGCAGACTTGTGGTTGAGTCGAAAAGATGAAGAAATGGCCAGTGACAGTAAAAATCGCATTTGGCTGAAAGAGATGCCCGGCGGCCAATTAAAAGAAATAAACATGACCCGATTCCAGAATTTGTACCAACCAGTGCTTGTAAAAGGGCACCCTGCATTGCCGGTACAACGCCTGGCTTATTTGCGCCAGCGAACCTTCAAACAATTCAATCTTTTCCGGGAAACAGGAATTGATAATTATCCATTCGGGTGGGCTGCCACACAGCCAGACATTTTATGACTATGCTTACTAAAGAATATATTGCGGAACAGTTTCGCCTTCTGCAAGACGACATTTGCCAACAACTGGAAGCCGCAGACGGCGGCGGCCGCTTTCTGGAAGACAACTGGCAACGCCCGGAAGGCGGCGGCGGCCGCAGCAGGGTACTCGAAGGCGCCACGATCGAAAAAGGAGGAGTTATGTTCAGCGCCGTACATGGGCCATTGCCGGATGTGACGGCCAAGGCCATGAACCTGCCTCCAACAACATTCTTTGCCACGGGCGTTTCCATAGTGTTGCACCCGCACAGCCCCATGGCGCCGATTATTCACATGAACGTGCGTTATTTTGAAACCGGAAACGGACGCTGGTGGTTTGGTGGTGGTATCGATCTTACCCCACATTATGTTGTGCCGGAAGACGCCCGTTTTTTTCATGCGTCATTAAAAAACACCTGTGATAGATTTCACAGTGATTTTTACCCCAGATTCAAGTCCAACGCCGACGATTATTTTTTTATCAAACACCGACAGGAAACACGCGGAATTGGTGGCATCTTTTTCGATTACCTGGATGAAAACACGGGGCTGAATCAGGAAGAAATTTTCCAGTTTACCTATGCTGTCGGGAAAACTTTTGCACCTGTTTATACCCAATTACTCGAAAATGCGCGCCATCGTGCCTGGGGCGACCCGGAAAAACAATGGCAGATGCTTCGCCGGGGCCGATATGTAGAATTCAATCTGGTATGGGACCGGGGCACCAAATTCGGTCTTGAAACCAATGGCCGCGTAGAATCAATTCTGATGAGCATGCCCCCGGTTGCCACCTGGGTGTACAATCGGAAACCCGAACCTGGAAGCAAGGAAGCAGAAACCCTGGACTTGCTAAAAAAAGGTATAGACTGGGTTTGAACGATCAGGTATTGAATATCCTCAAATTACTCTTCCTTTGCAGTTCTTTTGCGACCTGACTTGCGATGTTTCAATTACTACGTTATTACGCACCCTATAAAAAACTGCTGACCCTTGCGGTCGTCTGCAACCTGCTGATGTCGGTTTTTATGGTGATCAGCATACCGGTTTTGCAACCATTTTTGCAAATTCTGTTCAACAGAAACACTTCAGACAAGCAGTCCCCTACCCTCCCGGAAGGAAACGGATTTGCGGGTTTCGAGGCACAGAGTAAAATGTATTTTAACAGGCTGATTGCCGAGCAGGGACATGAAAAAGCGTTGCTGGTAGTATGTGCCATGTTAATTCTGGTGTTCTTTGGAAAAAACCTGTTTCGCTATCTTTCCTTGTATTTTCTTGCTCCTGTAAGAAATGGAATCGTACGCGATTTCAGGCAAAAAATGGTCAATAAAATGCTGGAATTGCCTCTTTCCTTTTTTTCAAACGAAAGGAAAGGAGATTTGATGAGTCGCTTTACCTCTGATGTTCAGGAAATCGAATGGAGCATTGTCGGCGTAATGGAAGCCATTGTGCGTGAGCCAATTGTCATTCTGGGCAGCCTGGCATTTATGGTATACATTTCTCCTTCTCTGACTGTTTTTGTATTCGGTTTGTTGGTGTTTACAGCCTTGATCATCGGCGGTATTGGGCGTAGTTTGCGCAAACAGTCGGGCGAGGCGCAAACGCGCCTGGGATATATCGTTTCATTGGTGGAAGAAACTTTGGGCGGTCTTCGAATCATCAAGGGATTCAATGCAGAGGCTTACCAACGCGAGCGTTTTGCAACTGAAAACAAGGCCTATGCGCGTTCGCTTACCCGAATTTATCGCAGGCGCGATGTAGCCTCGCCTTTATCGGAGTTTCTCGGTATCTGTGTGGTGTCTGTATTATTGTGGTATGGCGCCCGGCAGGTATTTTCAGGTACTCTGTCCGCTGAAACATTCATCACATTTCTGTACGCATTTTTCAATGTAATCGACCCGGCAAAAGCGTTTTCATCGGCTATTTACAGTATCCGCAAAGGTATGGGAGCGGTTGAACGCGTACAGGCTGTTCTGGAGGCAGACCTTGTTATTCACGACAAGACAAATGCCCTGGAAATCAATGGCTTTTCGGACAAGATCGAGTTCAAAAACGTTTCTTTTCAATATCCGAATGCAGAGCGCCCCGCCTTGCAAGAGGTCAGCCTGAGCATTCCCAAAGGCAAAAGAGTGGCTCTTGTGGGCGCGTCCGGGGCCGGGAAAAGCACCATCGCTGACCTGTTGCCAAGATTTTATGATGTGAACAGCGGGCAAATAACGATTGATGGCAAGGACATTCGGGATGTTCGCACACGCGAACTTCGAGCACTCATGGGCATTGTAAGCCAGGAAGCCGTATTGTTCAATGATACGGTTCGCAACAATATTGCATTTGGAACGGAAGGTGTAAGCGATGAAGCCATCGAAGCCGCCGCCAAAGCGGCCAATGCCCATGAATTTATTGTTCGGATGCCTGGTGGTTACAATGCCAATATCGGCGACCGGGGTGGCAAACTTAGTGGAGGACAAAGGCAGCGTCTGACGATTGCACGCGCTCTGTTAAAAAATCCACCGGTTTTAATTCTGGATGAGGCAACTTCTGCCCTCGATTCCGAGTCTGAGCAACTGGTGCAGTTCGCACTGGAACGATTGCTGCAAAACAGAACTGCTCTAGTCATCGCGCATCGCCTGAGTACCGTACAAGATGCCGATGAAATTATTGTTCTGGATCAGGGGCGTATTGTCGAGCGTGGAACCCATGAAAGTTTGATGCAACAAGGTCAGATATATCGAAAACTGGTTGATTTGCAGGCACTTTAGTTTTTGCAGGGCCTGAACACAGCACCTCAAAAGTGCTTCAAATACCCACAATTTAATTTTTTTGTTATTGTCGGGCAATTTTCATCACGATCGTTTTTTGCACCAAAAACAGACGTACCTTTGAAGCCATTGACAAATGGTTGTTTTACAAGGTTAAACAACTGCTGATAATCACATTTTTATTTAACAACCATCCGATGAGACGAATGTTACTGGCCCTATTCTCTGCCTTGTGCATCAGTTCTTCCGCCCAAATTACCATTACCGCCTCTACCTTTCCTGTTGCAGGCGATACGTTTCGTATAGCAATCGATATGAATCCAACTAATATCCAGGCGATTACGCCTCCAGGCGGAAATCAGTTGTGGGACTTTAGCAGTTTGCAGATCGATCAGACAAATGAGGTCATCTATCAACCGGCCAGTGCCGGCGTCCATTCCATGAGTTTCCCAGGCGCGGAACTCGTTACCATTACTCCAAATGCGGAGTCATACCTCAATGTTACATCTACGCAGTTCCAAAGTTTAGGGTATGCTGGTGTGGCGGCCAACAGTTTTGGCATTCAGGTGCTGGCAAAATATTCGCCACCCATCACTGAGCGGAAAGTGCCTCTGAATTTTTTTGATCTCAATCCTCAGGAATTCAATCTGACACTTCCTTTCTCTTCGGATGTATTACCTGACACCTTGTTGTCGTTCTTGCCGATTGTTCCGGATTCTTTCCGTATTCGTCTGACTACCAATCGAACCGAGTTAACGGACGGCTGGGGAAATTGCCAAATTCCTGGTGGCAATTATGAGGTTTTGCGTATCAAAAGAACGGACTACATCAGTTCAGGAATGGATGTAAAAGTGCCATTCCTGGGTTGGCTTGACTTGTCTGGTTTAATCGGCGGAGGTGGCGGTGGTACGCCCATTGGCAATTTTATTGGTACAGATACCATCGTCTCCTATCACTTTCTGAGTGGAACCGAACACCAGGAAATAGCGGCAGTAACGCTGTCCAATGACCAGTCGAGCGTACAATCCGTACAGTTCAAAAATAATGCAATCGTTGCCAACAATGAAGTGGATGCTCCTGGAGCAGCCAATATTCAGGCATTTCCGAACCCTGCTGTAGAACGCGTACGTTTTGACTGCACCAATCTTCCTTCAGAAGAATACACCCTGAAAATTTTCAATATCATCGGTAAAGTAGTGTGGAAACAAAACTACGCCATCTCGGGCAATCGTTCCATGACACTTGAACTGGAAGACTTCCGAAAAGGAACATACCTCTACAGTCTTGTAGACAGCAAAGGGAATATTATTGGAACCAAACGACTGGTGGTATTGAAGCCTTAAGACAGTCGACCGTTTTCAGTCAACAGTCCAGTGTTTCGGCGGGTGATTTAGTTAAGATGTGTTAAAAGTGAAAATCATTTCAAATCGTCTGTAACCTTGCCGGGTATTACAGCGTCGATTGGAAATACTTCTTCACAAACAAATCAAAAAGTCATCTTATGAAGCGCAACAGGTTGTTTTTGATCGCCCTTTCTATAGTTCTTTTTTCAGTTTCTACTTATGCCCAGCGGGAAGAAACCGTTCTTGGTGAACGCGGCTGGGGCTTTTCCGGAATCTGGGGAGGTTATCACCATCAATATACCTCCTATGGTAATTCTGACGAGTTCAATCGTGGAGGCTTTTTTGGCTTCGAATTCGGAAAATCCTTGAACGTTGGTTGGGGGAATTACCGCGTAACGGATGCCTTCAACTGGCAAGGCACTGAAAACCAGCGTTTTAACTTCAAGTGGAACACCTTTAAACTGGGTTATGCATTCCTGCCTTACAAGGCTATTCACCCGATGGTCAATTTTGACTTTGGCCGCGGCAAAGTAACCCTGGCCGGAGCCGAAGACCGTGTCTTTGTCATGCAACCTTCAGCAGGTGTGGAAATCAATGTTTTCCGCTGGTTCCGCCTGGGTCTCGAAGGCGGCTATCGTTTCGTAAACGATATCGATATCGCCGCTATTCAGCCAGACCAGATTGAGGGCGCTTATGGACAAGCCAGCCTCAAGTTTGGGTTTTCCTGGGGTCGTTTTCACAAACGTAAAACGGACAAGGATTATCGGCGGAATGACGAAGACTAGTTTTTAAGAGGCAAGGGGCAAGGGGCAAGAGGCAAAAGGCAAGAGGCAAGGGGCAAGAGGTATATTTACCTCCTGTCTTTTGCCTTTTGCCCCTTGCCCCTTGCCTTTTGCCCCTTGCCCCTTGCCTCTTGCCTCTTGCCCCTTGCCTCTTGCCTTTTGCCCCTTGCCCCTTGCCCCTTGCCTTTTGCCCCTTGTAAATTTACTCTCTACCGCAACGATACACACCACTCCGGCGTTACCTTTGCAATATGAAGCATCGTATCGTTTTTTTTCTGCTTTTGTTATTGTCTGGGTGTAGCCTGAAAGCACAGGAGCCGGCAGCCACCAAGGTCCTTTTACCCGATTCTACCAATCTGGCTCTGGTGGATAGCGTGGAGAAACCACACCGTACTGGATTTGTCCGCCGCTTTTTTTCAAAGGATTATCCCAATCCAAGAAAGGCAGCGTTTTTATCCCTGGCCCTTCCCGGTGCAGGCCAGGCTTATAACAGGCACTGGTGGAAACTGCCCATTGTTTATGGAGCCATCGGTGGTATGACCTGGCTGGAGATTCAAAATGTAAAGCAATACCGCAAATTGCGCGATAACTATATTTTGCTGGTGGATGGCGACGATAATACCAATCCTACAGAATCGCCTTATAATCAGATAGATGCGACCTCTATGAAGGCATACCGGAATCAATGGCGGAAGTATGTCGAACAAACATCCCTTGGTTTGGGTTTAGTGTACTTGCTGGTGGCAGCCGATGCTTTTGTGGATGCTCATTTGCAGCGTTTTGACGTGAGCGACGACCTGAGTTTAAGGCTCAAGCCCCAGGCAGAAACAATGCCGATGGGAGGCCCCGTGTTTGGGGTTGGCATACAACTTGCTCTCGGGCGGTAGTATCTAACACTGGCATTTCAAGTAACTATTGTCAAAATTGCAATCCATTGAGTGCTTTAATTGATAGCGAAACGGATAGTCTGGAACTGACCCGTAAACATTTTTACGACAGTATTCGGTTTCCATTGTTTCTGGTGGCACTAATCTGGCTGGTACAATTGTATCAGTGGTCAGACGGGTTCGATCCTGGCATGTATGGAATCATGTCGCGCAGGATATGGGGGTTGCAGGGTATTCTTACCGGCCCGCTGGTGCATGGCAGTTGGGAGCACCTGCTATCCAATACTTTTCCCTTGCTCGTACTGAGTGCCATGACGCTCTACTTTTACAAAAAAGTAGCCATGCGGGCATTCTGGATGATATACCTGCTTACTGGTTTGGCTGTGTGGTTGTTTGCCCGTCCGGTATCCCATATCGGAGCCAGTGGCGTCGTGTATGGGCTTGTATCATTTATTTTCTGGAACGGTATTTTCCGACGCAGCCTGCGCTCTATCATGTTGGCAGCCATTGTTATGATTCTGTACAGCGGCATGTTTATGGGCATACTTCCAGAGCAGGAAGGTATTTCCTGGGAAAGCCATTTGCTGGGGAGTATTGTAGGTATTTTTACTTCTTTTTGGTTTAAAAGCGAACTGGAAGAAGAAGAGGTTAAGCCTGATGATCCCTTCGCCGACGAACGAAATCAGGAGAAACAATTTTTTTTGCAGCGCGATATTTTTGAAAAAACCAAAATGGAAAGGCTTGCCGAGGCAGAAGCCCTGCAGCGACAGATAGAAGAACAAAACAATAGGGAAGGCGATCAGGATCACCGCCGCTATTTGCCACCATTCTGGAACCAGAACACTACGTGGTAGTAGCCTTTCAAGGCACTTATTTTTTCAAATTCTGTAATTTGTATTTGGCTATTACCCGTCGGATTTTGTTGGCCCACTCCGGGTCGCGGGCATAACCGGGTTCGTACTGCCAACTTTTTTTGCCTTGTTTGGCCGACAAGCCTTCAAGAAAACATTCGGCGTCTCCGGAAGGGCATTTCAAGGCATCTGCAAACCATTTTCTGCTGCGCAAAAAACTAGCGAAATCGCGCACGGCTTCTCCTGGAGTCTCATACTGGCGGAATGCTGTCATTTTGCCTTCATGCCACATCATAAACTTCTCTCCTTTCCATATCGCAGTGGCTTTCATGCCGAAAGGATTTTTTGCTTTCTGGTACAAATAACTACTAAAGCCGGCCGATTCCAGGATGGCCAGCCCGATAAAAACAGTGGCAGGCACACCATCGGTCTGTTCCAGTTTGAGCGCTTCATTCATAAAAGCCTCTACGGTTGCAACAGGGGTGCCAAATGAATCAGATACAACACCAGCAATTTCTTTCAGGGCAGCGTTGTTGACTTGTGCCTGTGAAACGAGTGATGAGGCGAAAAACAAGAGGAGGCAGGCAAAGTGTTTGATTTGAATCGTCAGCATATTTGTTTTGATTTGTACAAGCAATTATACGCTGGTTTGGCGATTCGTTACAGGGCAGACATAAAAAAAGCCACGCCGGATGGCGTGGCTAATGTCCAAGGGGTTAGAGGTTTATCAGCCATTACAGAGCGAATAATCGGTCAGTTGGAGATGATGTTATCGGAATCAGGTAATTGATAAGTAAAAATGAAGCGTATCTCCTGTTTCCTGTACAACATGCTGCTTGGATTATTTGCTTCCATTCGGCTCTCTGTGTTATACAGAGATATTTTAAGTTCAATTGCTTGAGTAGACAATTATCTTGTCATTTTGGGTGTCTATTTTTACATAGGCAACATATCCGCTTGGTATCTCAAATCCTGTCACCGCTACCCTGCCATTCTGATCGTCGTGAGGGGTGCCGTTGTATTCTATTACAAACAGTTCTCCTCCTTTCAGACGCATTTGCATGTTTTCCATCGATGAATACGAAGGAGAAAATGCCGTTTTGCCGCTTGGTTCGGAATTTAAAATTTCATATTGGTTATTTGCTGTGAACTTTAACCAAATAACACTTCCGGATGCCTCCTCGTAAATATTTCCATTTTGGTTGTTGTTGATGACATCAACAATGATGATGACATCTGACTGGGATTCACTGCGGGTTACCTTGAGGTAGGTGGGAGTAATGGAATGAAGCGTGCTATACTCGTTTTTTTTTACGGACATAGCATTAAATTTTATTGTGCAAAGATGGTGTTAGCGGGCTGTGCAAGCAAATTGTTTCGCAGAAAAAAATCAGACAATACATCCGATAAGATAAATAATTAGAAAAAAGTTTATTTTTGCAATTGCTTAACTATCAATTATTTATCATACAAAAATTACAAATGGCCAAGAATTCAAAAAAGAACAATCACATTGCCCATAGCCTGTACAGGCTTATTGCATCCATGAGTTCCGGGCAAAAAGCGAATCTGAAAAGGCAAGCCAGGGCCCTGAAAAAAGGGGAAAAGCAGAAGTATATTATTCTTTTTGAATTTATTGATACCTATATCCTTGATCGAAATGATATCCAGAATCTCCCCCGATCACTATCGGAAAGTGGTATGTTTGCCCACAACAGCGACCTGTACGCTACGGCCACTTACCTCTTTGATCGCATCATGGACCAATTGCGTACTGCAAATAATAGTCCGGCCAGCAGACATATCGAATTGCTACAAACGTTGCAGAATATCCATTATCTTTTTTACCACGATATGTACGCGGAGTGCGACCGCATGATCAAACATGCCAAAGCACTGGCAAAAATGATAGATCGCCCAGCCTATTTGCTTGAGTTGCAAACCTGGGAAGCCCGAGTGGCCGCACGGATGAATTATATTCCCTGGAAAATGGAGGCCATGCAGGCCGAACTGGATGAAACGCTTTCGAATCTAAAGGCAACATACAGCACCTTCCTGGAATCCCAACAACTATTTCTTGCGCTCAGAAATGCAGTCGATTCCGTTTCAAAGGAAGCGGAAATATTGATGGAGAAAACAATTTCTACAAGAGACACCCTCACGCAAAAAGCAAACCCGAGGCTGCATTACTGGAAACTGGTTCAGTTGCAATATTGTAGCGAATTGGTACCGTTTGTGAAAGAAAAACACTCGAACAAGTTCTATCTGGATGATACGCTGACTTACCTGAAACAAAACCTGGAGTTTCTCTTGCATGATGGCAAGGTAATCGCCGAAGAAGAGCCGGTGAATTACCTGAGCGTGCTGGAAAACTATCTGACCAAATGCCTGGAACAAAAGAAGGAAGAAAGTATCCAGATCCTGGAATCGGAATTTGTAAAAAAGTACATTGAAAAGGAAGAGATACACCGATACCGGACGATCTGTTATTTCAGACTCCTGTATTTTATCAGTTTCAATCAGTTTAAAGAAGCCTGTAAATACATTCGGGATGAAAACCTGGAGAAAAACCTGAAAACCCGTCAGCATCTAATAACAGATACCCGTATGAGTGTCATCCGGTATAGTTGCATGCAGGCGTATTATTTTACCGAAGACTATGAGCGGGCGCTTGTATGGGCCGACCTGATTGTAGCGAGCCCACGTAGCCAGTCCAACCCGATGGTATATCTGATGTCTGAAATTTCCCGGGTGATCTGCTTGCTGGAAACGGGGCGCTTGTCTTCCATCTATTCGTACGTCGAAAACCTGATAAAGAAATATAAACGTCGGCCAACCCAAAGCAGTTTTTTGCCAAACCTTTTACTCAATATCCGATACGCTTCTGTTCCTGACAATAAATTATATCGGAGAAAAGCAATAGAACAACGCGCCAAACTGAAAAATCAATTGCAGAAAAACCCGCGGCTTAAAGTATATGGTCCACTGCTGGCCTGGATAGACAAACGTATGAGCCCTGTAGAAACTACACTTTCGATAGAAGTGGCGAAGTACGATCACTAGGGCGTATTTTTTGACATGCCCTGATGTTGTCATTGCCCCCACATGGCTCTGACCAGCAACATGGCGAGAATAACACCAATCAAGATAGAAAGAATGAACAGAACAATACGGCCATCCGTCTTTGGGCCCGGTGTAACGGTTTCAATAACTGCTTCCTGGAGTATTTCTCTCGCCCGGGCAGCGTCGATGGGGTGTACGTGTAGCCTTGCCACAATTTGCAGATGAGGAAGTACCGTTTGTGAAATATTGTTAGCCAAAAAACAGTGTATCCCTTCTGCCCGCAAACGGGCCGCTGCCATCTCCGCCTCCAACGGAGAAAAAAAGCGCGCAATGACTTCACCCTCTTCCGCCCAAAGCGGATGCTCATTGCCATCGAAGTCAAAATCGTCTAATATGTCATTGGTATTCATAATGCTACCAAACATCCGACTTTTTCCCGAGTTTGCAAAATCCTCCTTAATTATGCCCCCTTATTGAACATTAACCTTTTTTCAGTCAAATGTACCCATCAATTAAATTTTCGGTAGCAAAACGGCGCCTCTGTATTTCATTGTTTTTCCTTTTGTCAAGCATTGCCCTGTTTGCCCAGGAAAAACCCAAATGGGATGTCAATAACCCGACCGGACAACCATACAAGGATGTCGAATTTAGTGCATCGGAAGGCACCTGGATGTGTCTGGATGTATCGCCGGATGGCCGAAAAATCGTTTTTGATTTACTGGGAGATATTTACACCATGCCAGTGGAAGGTGGAAGTGCAACCTGCCTGCGTTCGGGTATTGCCTGGGAGGTTCAGCCGCGATTTTCACCGGATGGCAAAAAAATCCTTTTCACCTCGGATGCTGGCGGCGGCGATAATATTTGGGTGATGAATGCCGATGGTACGGCGCCTAAACAAGTAACAAAAGAAAGTTTCAGGCTGTTGAATAATGCTGTATGGGCCGACAATGAATACATAGTTGCAAGAAAACACTTTACCAACACCCGCTCGCTGGGAGCCGGTGAAATGTGGATGTACCACCTCAGCGGAGGAGAAGGCGTACAACTCACCAAGCGCAAAAACGACCAGCAGGATGTCAACGAACCCTCCATAGCCCGAAATGACAGCCGCTACGTTTACTTCAGTGAGGACATGTACGATGGTGGAGGATTTCAATACAACAAAAACCCCAACACACAGATTTTTGCCATTCGTCGTTACGACCGGCTGGAAGGCAAGGTGGAAGAAATAACCGGAGGATCAGGAGGTGCTTGCCGTCCGCAGGTTTCAGCCGACGGTAAATGGCTTGCCTTTGTGCGCCGCGATTACACCAAATCGGTGTTGTGTCTGAGGGATATTGCCACCGGTCTTGAATATGCCATTTACGACGGGCTGAACAAGGATCAGCAGGAAGCCTGGACCGTATTCGGTTGTTACCCTGGTTTTGCCTGGTCGCCCAACGGCGAATTCATCGCCATCTGGGCGGGTGGAAAAATCAAAAAAATATCCATACCTGCCGCTGAAGACCTTAAAAAAGGTATGAAAGCCAGTGATTCAGACATTCCGTTCTCCTGCTCGGTTCGCAGCAAGGTAGCGGAAACGCTGCGGTTCGAAAACAAGGCTTTCGAGCCCGAATTTACAGTGCATGCGATCCGTTATGCAACCACGAGCCCTGATGGCAAATACCTGTTGTTCTCGGCAGCAGGCAGAATTTATGTAAAAGAACTGCCCAATGGAACGCCAAAGATTCTTTTTGAATCCTCAGCAGCGCTCCGGGAAACGGATATTCAGGCCGAACCTTCGTTTTCAGCAGATGGCCGTTCTGTTGCTTTTGTAACCTGGAACGACGAACAAAAAGGGCGGCTGATGCTGTGCAACTTTTCGGCAGGCACTGCATCAAATGTGCGCATTCTGGCTGGAGCACCGGGGATTTATCGCAGTCCCTCTTTTTCAAAAGACGGTAAAAATATCGTATTTGTGCTCCAAAATGGTGATGACGAACTGGGACCGGCCCTGACCGACCGTCCTGGCATTTATACCATACAAGTGGATGGAAAAAGCCAGCAGTTTGTAATGTCCGGTGGCGACTCCCCCAGATTTTCTGCAGATGGAAAACGGATTTTCGTGAATACAGGTGGCGCCTTGTTTGGTGCACTCGATAAGTCCCTGCGCTCTTACGACCTCAATGGCAAAGACGAACGCTTGCATTTCAAAGGAAAATATGCCGGGCAATACAGCATCTCTCCCGATGGTAAATGGGTGGCATTCAGTGAATTATTTAAAACCTATGTGTGCGCACTTCCTGAAATTGGCAAAACGCTTGATATGTCTGCCGATACCAAAGCCGTTCCCGCTACCGCTGTCAGCCGCGACGCCGGCTATAACCTGCACTGGAGCGGCGATAGCAAGCAACTGCATTACACACTGGGCGACGAATATTTCACCATCGACCTGAATAAACGTTTTGCATTTCTCGAAGGTGCACCTGATACATTGCCGCCATTGGACAGCGCGGGTTTGAAGATCGGTTTGAAAATTAAAAGCGATGCACCAGAAGGAACCATCGTGCTGGATAAAGCACGTATTATTACCATGGAAGGCGATCAGGTGATTCCCAATGGCGTGTTGGTAGTGGAAAACAACCGGATTGTATTCGTAGGCACTGCCGCGGAGTTTAAAGCCGCCCGTATCAAATTGAACAGTCCAAAAGTAATCGATTGCCGGGGCAAAACCATTATGCCTGGTATGGTCGACGTACACGCACACCCGGGCAACTTCCGTTTCGGGCTCAATCCACAGAAACAATGGGAGTATTATGCCCAATTGGCATACGGGGTGACTACCCAGCACGACCCTTCCGTCAACTCTGAAATGGCCTTCAGCAATTCCGAACTGATCAAATCGGGACGTATGACCGGCCCACGCCTGTTTTCAACCGGCACGATTCTGTATGGCGCTGACGGCGATTTCAAAGCGACCATCAATTCGCTGGATGATGCACGCTCTGCCTTGCGACGCACCAAAGCATGGGGGGCCATTTCCGTGAAAAGTTACAACCAGCCCCGCCGCGAACAACGCCAGCAAGTGATTGCAGCAGCGCGTGAACTGGGCATGCTGGTGGTGCCGGAAGGTGGGTCGTTTTTCAACCACAACCTGACAGAAATCGTAGATGGCCATTCTTCTATCGAACACAACCTGCCCGTGGCGCCATTGTACAATGATGTGATTCAACTGTGGAGCAAAACTCAAACTTCCAATACGCCTACCCTGATTGTAAATTATGGAAGTCTGTTCGGCGAAAATTACTGGTATCAGCAAACAGAAGTGTGGAAAAAACAACGCCTGCTTCAGTTTACGCCCAAACACATCCTCGACGAGCGCAGCCGTCACCGCAATATGGCCCCGGAGGAAGAATATCAGAACGGCCACGTGCTGGTCAGCCAGTCGTCCAAAAAACTGACAGATGCAGGTGTGAGAATCAACCTGGGCGCGCACGGACAACTGAACGGCCTGGGCGCACACTGGGAACTCTGGATGCTGCAACAGGGCGGCATGAGCAATATGCAGGCTCTGCGCTGCGCTACGCTCAACGGCGCCATTCACCTCGGGCTCGACAAGGAAATCGGCTCGCTTAAGGCCGGAAAACTGGCAGATTTGATCGTGCTGGATAAAAACCCGCTGGATGACATCCACCATTCAGAAAGCATTCGATTTGTAATGGCCAATGGACGGTTGTACGACGCCAATACTATGGATGAGATTGGCCTTGTCAATAAAAAGCGCTCCAAATTCTGGTTTGAATTGCCAGGCAGCCAGACGAGTGGCGCGGGCATGGGCCATACTTGCCAGGAAGTGAAGTGCGCTTGCGGGCATTAGGTTTGAGCCGGTAGCATGGGCTTTTAGCCCGTCGGGACAGCGCCTTTTAAGGCGCTCACGATAAAAATTCTATTTATAGCGCCTTAAAAGGCGCTGTCCCGACGGGCTAAAAGCCCATACTACCCTACTTCACAGAAAACCGATACACAGTTGTTGACTCATATTTCTCACCCGGCCTCAATACCGTACTCGGAAATGCCGGATGGTTGGGAGAGTCCGGATAGTGTTGTGTTTCCAGGCAAAGTCCGGTGCGATGCTTGTAAGGCATTCCGCCTTTGCCAATTACGGTACCATCCAGGAAATTTCCAGTATAAAACTGTACGGCCGGCTCGGTCGTCAAAACCTCCATTAAACGGCCGGAAGCAGGATCATACAGAGAAGCAATATTTTCAGGAGTTCCGGAATTGCTTCTGGCCGTAATCCAGCAATGGTCATAACCCAGGCCATATTTGATCTGTATATCGGAAGTGTCATTGATACGAGCGCCGATTTTTGTGGGTTTCGAAAAATCGAAAACTGTTCCTTTTACCGGTCGCAACTCACCTGTGGGAATCAGGGTGCTATCCACTGGGAGATACATGGGTGTGTTTAACACAAGTTCCTGATCCAGAATAGTTGTTTTTCCGGCATCCGCCAGATTGAAATAGGAATGATTGGTGAGGTTGACAACTGTTGGCTTGTCTGTGATGGCCTCATAGTGTATGTTTAATGCATTGTCTTTCAACAAGGTATAAGTTACTTCCGCCTGGAGGCCACCGGGATACCCTTCCTCGCCATCCTTAGAGTAATATTTGAGTCGTAGCGTCGGATTGGAAGGAGTATCGGTATCTACTATCTGAGCATCCCAAAGCACCTTGTCGAAACCTTTAATGCCTCCATGAAGATGGTTTCCGATGTTGTTCGTTGCAAGATTATAGGTATTGTTGTCAAGTGTGAAATTCCCCTTGGCAATGCGGTTGCCATATCGCCCGATAATGGCTCCGAAATATGGCGTACCGTGCAGATAGCCGGACAGTGAATCGCAACCCAGTACTACATCCTGATAAACGCCGTTTCTGTCGGGCGCCGTCCACGATACGATGGTGCCCCCATAATTGGTAATGCGCAGGGTCATCCCGTTTTCATTCCGTAGGGTGTAAATATCGACGGCGCGGCCATCCGGGAGGATGCCATATGCGGTTTTTTCTATGCCGGCTTTAGGCTGTGAAGGCGCGTTTTTACAGGATTGAAAGCATACCAATGCTGTGATAAGCAGCAGGGAGAAAGGATAGATTTTTTTCATGTCTGGTGTAGATTTTCAAGTAAGGACAAAATGTCTATTGAGGTGAAATCGGGGACGCATAGCATGACGCTTGGAATGGCTGCAAATTCTTCTTCCTTGTGTGTCGTAGTCAGAATAACGGCTTTCATGCCCGCATTCAGGGCTGTGCGGGCTCCGGTTGGAGAGTCTTCGAAGACAAGGCAATGCTGGTATGGTACGTTTAACTGGTCTGCAACTTTGAAAAAAACCTCAGGCTCCGGTTTTCCTTTCGTCACATCATCGGCATGAACAACGACCTGAAAGTAATGTCGAATGTTCAGGTTGTCCAGTACAAAATCCACGTTGGCCTTGGGTGCTGCCGTGCCGATCCCCATGGGAATATTGTTTTTATACGCTGTTTCAAGTAAAACATCAAGACCGTCTACCAGCCTCAATTCCTGCAAAAAAATCTCCCGGTATCCACTTTCTTTTTCAAAAGAAATTTCCTCGCGTTCTTCCAGGGTGTATTTACCCGGAAAGAGGCGCTCGATAATCTCGATGTTTTTTCCGTGACAATTTTCTATAACCTGTTCGAGGGTAAAATCAAGCCCGTACTTTTTCAAGGTTCTTTGCCAGCCACGATGGTGGGTCATCATATTGTCGACCATTGTACCATCCATATCAAAAATCAATGCAGGTTGCATATATCTGAATTCCTCCGAAAGTTGTTGAATTTAGTAGTGAACAAAACGAGTCGCCAATGTAGCATCGGCGACCCGGAATCTAACGCTGTTGTATGAAGTTCGATATAGTAAATTGCAGTTTACTAGTCATTCTGGCCATAATAGGCTTGTTTTCCATGCTTGCGGAAATAGTGTTTATCCACCAGTGTCTGCTTTATAGGAGCAATCGCGGGGTTGATTTGCATGGTTAAATAGGCCATTTTGGCCAATTCTTCCAGCACTGCTGCATTGTACACAGCCTTGGCAGCATCCTTTCCCCAGGTGAAAGGGCCATGACAAGCCACCAGCACCATTTCCACTTCCAAAGGCGACAGATTTTGCCGGGTAAAGGTGTCGATGATCTGATTACCCGTCTCGTGTTCGTAATTGCCCAAAATCATCTCATCCGACATAACTTCCGTCACCGGAACGGCCTTGGTCAGGTGGTCGGCATGGGTAGTGCCCAGGTTGGGAATTTCCCTGACGGCCTGCGCCCAGGCCACCGCGTAGGTGGAATGCGTATGGCAAATGCCCCCGATGGTGTCAAAATGACGATACAAAAGCGTATGCGTTTTGGTATCCGAAGAGGGGCGGAGATTACCCTCCAGCACCTGGTTGTCGAGGTCCACCAATACCATATCCGCAGGTTTTAATGCCGAATAAGGCACCCCGCTTGGTTTGATAGCCACAACACCAGCGGCCCTGTCAATGGCAGAAACATTTCCGAAGGTGTAAATGGCGAGCCGTTGATGCTGGATTTCCATATTGGCTTCGTAGGCTGCTTCCCGGAGTGTTTTGTATTTGTCCATGTTACAAAATCGGCTTGTTTTATAATTCAAGTACAACGACTGAAACAGGCGGCAATGTCACTTTCAGCGTATCGCCAGAAAATGTAAATCCTTTAAAATCAAGCGGTTTGATTTTTTCCGGTTGATCAAAAGCATTATAATCCTGCACTTTTTCGGAAGTAAGGATGCGTCCTTTCGCTGTTTTTGCCGTCAGTCCACGAAGCGAAATAGCCACTTCCTGCGGATGGTTCGGATCAATATTGACCAATGAAATATGCACTTTCCCGGTTTTGTCGCGGCTGGCAGAAGCGGAAATGGCCGGAAGTTTTTGTGCTCCGAATGTATAGTCGCCCGTTTTCAGGTTGACGGGCAACATCAAGGCATCCTGGTGGACGTTGTACATTTCCATCACATGATACGTCGGGGTAAGGATCATTTTTTCGCCTTCCGTGAGCACGACCGATTGCAGCACATTTACACATTGTGCAATATTGGCTACCCTGACGCGATCACAATGGTTATGGAACGTATTCAGTGTTGCGCCGGCGATCATGGCGTCGCGCATGGTATTCTGCTGGAACAGAAAAGCAGGATTGGTACCAGGCTCCACGTCATACCAGCCGCCCCACTCATCCACTACCATTGCTATTTTTTTGGCGGGGTCGTATTTGTCCATCACAGTAGCATGGCGCGTTACGATCTCTTCCATGCGCAAGGCTGATTGCATGGTTTTGAAATACTGCTCTTCGGAAAAATTGGTAGCCGGCCCTTTTTTCGACCAGTCGATAACCGAATAATGATGCACTGCCACACCTTCGATCATTTGGTGCGGAATATCGCGCAGGAGTACTTCCGTCCAGTTATAATCGTCGCCATTGGCCCCTGATGCGACCCGGAAAATTTTATTGGTATTGCCCCAGTTGGTCATGAATGTGGCGTATTGGCGGTAAATATTGGCGTAGTATTCAGGCCGCATATTGCCACCGCAGCCCCATACTTCGTTCCCGACGCCCCACATCCGAACGCGCCAGGGCTTGTCTCTTCCGTTGGTTTTGCGCAGGTCGGCCATTGGGTTGCCCGATTCCTGGTTGGTGTAGTTAACCCAGTCGATCAATTCCTGCACCGTTCCGCTGCCCACGTTACCTGCCAGATAGGGTTCTGCGCCAATGGCTTCGCACATATTCAGAAAATCGTGGGTGCCGAAACTGTTGTCCTCTGTCACTCCACCCCACCACACATTCTTCATCGAAGGGCGCTTGTCTTTCGGGCCGATACCGTCTTTCCAGTGGTACGTATCCGCAAAACAGCCGCCGGGCCAGCGCAGGTTGGCTACTTTCAGTTTTCGAAGGGCCTCGATAATGTCCGTTCGTACGCCCGCCCTGTTGGGTATTTTGGTGTTGTTTTCACCAACATAAAAACCACCGTAAATGCAACGCCCAAGGTGTTCGGCGAAATGGCCGTAAATGTTTCGGCTGATGGTATCGTGCCCAAGGTCGGCATTCAGAACCAACAGATTTTGAGCCGGTACACAAGCCGTTGCGCTCAAGAGCAAAAGGGTAAATGCTATTTTTTTCATAATCAGTTTTATTGATTTTGATGCGAAAAGTTGTCTTACGAAGTAAGATGTTGCTCTACAAAATCTCCCAGTTTCAGGTACTTTTGATATAACTTGTCGTACACCCCTACCCTGTCCTGCTGTGGAAAATATTCGGCATCATAGCCGGTTGCCATAGCCGCCTGCGCTTCGCTCAGGGTGTTATAAACGCCTGCCGCCGCCGCCGCACAAATGGCGGCGCCCAAAGCGCAGGCTTGCTCCGATCGGGCTATTCGAATCGGCATATTCAGCACATTGGCAAGGGTTTGCATCACAAAAGGCGACTTTTTGGAAACGCCGCCAATGCCGATCACCTGCCGAATAGGGATGCCTTCCGAGCGGAAACGCTCAACTATATGTCGCGCGCCAAATGCAGTTGCTTCCACCAGCATTTTAAACAACCTGACTGCATCTGTCCCAAGGTTTAGCCCGGAAATGGCTGCCTTTAATTTGTGGTTGGCATCGGGTGTTCTGCGGCCGTTGAACCAGTCGAGGGCCACCGGGTCTTGTTCATTTACTGGAATTTCAGCAGCGCGTTCGCTGAATGTGGGTATAATTTTCTCAACGAGTTGTGCCGCTTCCGATTCCGGCAAAAATTGTTGCAAGGGGAAGGCAAGCAAGTTTTGAAACCATGCGTACACATCCCCAAACGCTGATTGCCCCGCTTCCATACCCAGCATGCCGGGCAAAATGGAGCCGTCTACCTGTCCACAAATTCCTTTTACCAGCAATTCGCCTACTTCTTCATTGGGCGCGATCAACATATCGCAGGTAGAAGTGCCCATGACCCGAACCAGTGAATAAGGCTCGATGCCTGCACCTACGGCGCCCATATGGGCATCGAAGGCTCCTACGCCGACCACAACAGTTTCGGGCAAACCAAGCCGCCTGGCCCATTCTTTGGAAAGAGTGCCCATTGCTACATCGGCAGTAAATGTTTGTTCAAACAAACGCTCGCGCAGTCCAGCCAATAGCGGATCAAGTTCGGAAAGAAATGCCTCACTTGGCAATCCGTCGAACCTTTCGTGCCACATGGCTTTGTGCCCGGCAGCACAGCGGGAGCGTTTCATGGTCAGCGGGTCGGTATGGCCGGTCAATACACCGGAAATCCAGTCGCAATGTTCCACCCAGGAAAAGGCTGTGTCCCGTACGCCTTCGTCGCTGCGCAACGTATGCAATATTTTGGCCCAGAACCATTCCGACGAGTAAATACCACCTACATATTGAGTGAAATCGACAGACCAGCGTTTCGCCAGTTGGTTTATTTCCTCCGCTTCAGCATTCGAAGTATGGTCTTTCCAAAGAATAAACATGCCATTCGGGTTTTCCGAAAAACCGGGCAACATGGCCAATGGCGCGCCGGAGCGATCGACCGCCACCGGAGTCGATCCGGTCGTATCGACCGAAATTCCGACCACTTTTGCCGCCGTACCGTGCGGCGCCAGGGCCAGTGCGTCTTTCACCGATGCTTCCAGGCCCTCCAGATAGTCCAGCGGATGCTGCCGAAACATATTCCGGGATGCATCGCAGTATTTTCCTGCTTTCCAGCGCGGATAATAGAATACTGCCGTGGAAATCTCGCTCCCGTCCTTCGTATCGACGATGAGCGTCCGGACCGAGTCCGTTCCATAATCCAGTCCAATGACGTAACTCATGCGTAAACGGTTTCATTCCAGCGCAATTCATTTCTGAACTGCCGGAGTTTTGTGTTGGAATCAATGATACAAGTTTCAATTCCCAGCATTTCAGCAAAATCCTCAAAATGCTCTGTCGTCAGGTTCTGGCTAAAAACCGTGTGGTGCGCGCCGCCTGCATATATCCAGGCAGCGCAAGCCGTTTGCATATCTGGTAAAGGCTTCCAAAGAACACGCGCAACAGGTAGATTGGGGAGTTTTTCCATCGGCGTCACAGCCTCTACTTCATTTACCAGCAGTCGGAACCGATTGCCCATATCGATCATGGAAGCATTGAGCGCTGTGCCGCCAGGTGTATCGAATACCAGTCGCACAGGGTCTGCTTTTCCGCCAATCCCAAGCGGGTGGATTTCGCAAGAGGGTTTTGAAGCAGCAATGGAAGGGCAAATTTCCAGCATGTGTGCGCCCAGCACCAGCCGATTATCCGGGTCGAAATGATAGGTGTAATCTTCCATAAATGAATTTCCACCCGGCAAACCCGCAGCCATGACCTTGGCGGCGCGCACCAGTGCAGCCGTTTTCCAGTCGCCTTCTGCGCCAAAACCGTAGCCATCAGCCATCAGGCGTTGTGTGGCGATGCCCGGCAATTGTACCAGGCCGTGCAAATCTTCGAAGGTGTCGGTAAAACCTTTAAAATGGCCGGCTTCCAGGAAAAGCCGCATACCAATCTCTATTCGTGCAGCATCGCGTAGCGAGGTTCTAAATGCTCCCTGCGCCTGAAGAGAAGGCGCCATCTGGTAGGAATCTTCATACTCTGTAACCAATCGATCGACCTCTGCATCTGTCACATTTCTTATTATTTCAGCCAAATCGCCCACGCCGTAGCCATTTACGGAATAGCCCAATTGCATTTCGGCTTCTACCTTGTCGCCTTCAGTGACCGCCACCTGGCGCATGTTGTCGCCCAGGCGGGCAAATTTCCCTCCCTGCCAGTCGTGACGGGCTGCTGCTGCCCGCATCCATGTGTTCAAGCGTTCATGTACGTTCGGATCCTTCCAGTGGCCTACAATTACCTTTCTGCGAAGGCGCATGCGCGACATGATAAACCCGAACTCGCGGTCGCCATGCGCCGACTGGTTGAGGTTCATAAAATCCATGTCGATACTGCTCCAGGGAATGTCGCGGTTGAATTGTGTGTGCAGGTGGCAAACCGGTTTTTGCAGGCTTTGCAACCCACGAATCCACATTTTTGCAGGAGAAAAAGTGTGCATCCAGGCAATAATCCCGATGCAGGAAGAAGCACTGTTGGCCTCCTGGCACAGGTGGTAAATTTCCTCCGGGGTTTTTACCACGGGTTTATAAATAATGCGGACAGGTATTTCCGGGCTTTCTCCCAATGCCTGCACCATAACAGTGGCATGCAGTGCCACTTGCTGTAAGGTTTCTTCGCCATAGAGATGCTGGCTTCCGGTGACAAACCACACTTCCAGTTTTTTTAAATCGAGCATTGCAATGTTCTTTATTGGGTTTGTTATGGATTGGCTATTTCGTTTTAATTCGGTAGATGGTAAAGGAGTACGGCGGTAGTGTGGTGGAAATTTTTCCGTTTTTCACCGAAGCAGTCTGGCTGACAGGAACTAAGTGCATCGGATCATCGAGGCTGTTTTCAGAAGCCAGGTCATTGCTCTGCATGACGGTAACTTTAGCAGTAGAATTTGCCTTCAAAGCGCCATTCAGGATCATTTCTGCAGGTTTTGCTACGCCAGCCGCGTTTACAATTTTTATAATTACTTCATTTCCAGCCTGTTCAAAGGAAGCAGTAGCATACAGGCTATCCTGGCCTGTTACTGCTGAATTGTTGTACAAAACAGGCAAAAGGCGGTCGCCCCGATTGGTCGCATACATTTTCTGAACGTAGTAATTCGGCGTGCCAAACGAACGCAGGTTGTCCATCCAGATCATATCCGGTTTCCATTGCCAGCCATCCACATGCGCCATGAGCGGCGCATACGAAGCCATGCGCACCAGGTCGGCATTGCGTTCCAGACCGGTCATGAAAGCCGCTTCTGCCAGCGCACAGCGCCAGTTGTTTCTGTTTTCGGTGCTTATGACCCGGTCGCTTTGAGCAGCATACTCGCCAGCAAAGATGCGCGGGCCATTCCGGTCATATTTGTCGTATCGTCCGGCGTTTTGAAGAAACCAGGCTGGAGATTGGTAATAGTGTTCATCGATGATGTCGGCGCCCAGGGAATCCATCTTGTGCGACAGGTACTGAAACATTTCGCCTTCCGGGGCGGGGCCGGCACTGGTGACCAGCAGAATATTCGGATACCTGGATTTCAGGGCTTTTTGAAACACGGTAAAACGATCGACATATTGTTCGCCCCACTGTTCGTTGCCGACGCCCAGCAACTTCATGTTAAAAGGTTTGGGATGGCCCATTTGTGCCCTCATTTTCCCTCCCGGTGTAGTGGTATCGCCATTGGCAAATTCAATCAGGTCGAGAGCGTCCTGCACATATGGATCCAGTTGATCCAGCGGCACGACTTCCGAAGTGTTGAACTGGCAAGCCATTCCACAGTTGAGGATGGGGAGCGGCTCGGCGCCAATGTCTGCGCACAATTGAAAGTATTCAAAAAAGCCCAGGCCAAACGACTGGTAATAATCCGGCGTGGGTCTGTGTGCAAATTCAGCATTCCAGCGGTTGATATTTACCTGGCGTTCTTCCACCGGCCCGATTGTTTTTTTCCATTGGTAACGGGTCGACAATTCGTGGCCTTCCACAATACATCCGCCTGGGAAACGCATAAATCCGGGTTTCATATCCGCCAGTAATTGCACCAGATCGGCGCGCAGTCCGCCGGAGCGTTTTTTCCAGGTATCGGTCGGAAACAAGGAAATCATATCCAGGTCAGCCGATCCATTTCCTGCAAACCAGATGCGCAGACTGCCTTTGGGTTCTGTGGCATTACATTGTAGCGACACTGTTTGCTTGTTCCACATTTTGGAATCGATGGGGACAAGGGTGGTCGAGCCGATCACCGAACCTTTGGCATCGAGCATTTCAATATGAAAAACCAACTTGCCGGTGGCGGATTTTGACCAGATGGAAAATTCGTATGCCAGGTCTTTTTTGAACCCCATGCCTCTGAAACCTTCGTTTATCAGGCCAAAATCTCCTTTTCCCGCACGGGCTTTCACGTGGATGTATCGAGGATTGGCGGCATTTTCTCCCTGTCGGTTTTCTACAAGTATCGAACCAGAGGCTGCATTTTTTTTCACCTCTTTCCAGCCCATCAGTGGGGCGTTGAACTCGAAGGAGCGGTTTTTAACCAGTTCGCTATACAATCCGCCATCCGCCCCCATATTGATGTCTTCAAAAAAGATGCCCCACATAAATGGGGAAATATCGGCGCCAGGTCGGCTCACGTCAACCTGAAATACGGCCGGTGTCTGACTGGAAAGTGCAGAAACGGCTACAAATGCAAAGAGAGAAAGAAGATACTTGTTCATATGTTGATTTGATTGGAAAGGTGGTGTTTGTTGCTTTCGTTGTGTCTGATTGACACAATCCATGGCTCAAAAAAAGGCTAACCGTTCTGGTTTAGCCGTTTATTTGCCCTGGCTCGGCATAAAATACCAGAATGCATAAAATTTCTTCTGGTATTTATCTTTATCGAGGCAGTACAGAATGGCTTTTTTGGTCGGAGCACTCATGTTTTTAGCGCCGGTATCGATCAGCAAACCAGTTGAAAGGATTTTTCGGCTGAAATTCCTTCTGTCGATCTGCATATCGTAAATGGCTTCGTAGAGTTTTTGCAACTGTGGTATGGTAAATGCTTCCGGCAACAACTCAAAACCGATGGGATGAAGGGCAGCATTGTATCGCAGGTGTTCAAGGGCCAACACTACCATGTCGTCGTGATCAAAAATGAGCGCAGGTTTGTTTTTTAAACTGATCCAGTGGGCATTGTGCATTCTAACAGCCTCCTGATCGTGGTCACGGATATTGATCAGTGCAAAAAATGCCACAGACAGCGTTCTTTCCACTGGGTCGCGGTCTACTTTTCCAAATGCGCCTAATTGCTCCACATAAATATTGTTCAAACCTGTCAGGTCGAATAATATCCGCTTGGCGCCTGCTTCCAGGTCTTCCTCCTCTTTCAAAAAACCGCCCATAAGCGACCATTTTCCCTCTTCGGGCTCAAAATTTCTTTTGATCAGCAGGAGTTTTAACTCCTCTCCGTCGAATCCGAAAATGATACAGTCGGTTGCCACGAGAATTCGCGCCTGATTTGGATATCGATTCATCATGGCAAAAAAAGAAAGTGAAAATATTCCTTCAGGGTAAGAAACAGCATCAAAATTGGCAGCATTGCGACAAAGGTAAAAAACAATTTTAAAATGTGTCGTTAAAACACAATTAAATATTGAAAAAGTTGTGGCTCGCTACACCTCGACTGCATAACAAAATGAAGGTGTACTCTACGCTTAGTGTCCTTTGTGAAACCTTGGTGTACTTCGTGGTTAAATTTTTTCCACAATAGACACCAAGGTTTCACAAAGGACACTAAGCGTAGAGTACACAAACAAACATTGATTGAGTACTAAAGAAGCGGCTATTACAATTTTACCGACAAGGTCAGCACCACACTTCTTCCATCAGAAGGCCAGATGCCCGGACCAGGATAGAACGTAGGCCTTTTGGTGAAATACTGCTTGTCCGTCACGTTGTTGGCGCTCAAGCGTAATTTCATGTTGTTGTAAATGAGGTATGACATGTGCAGATCGAGCAGGCCATAGGAAGGAACGAGGCCTACAGCGCCGGTGGCAGTGGGCTCGACCGTATTGAATGGATCTGCAAACGTTTCGGCCGTAAAACTGTACAACCCGGACAGGCTCCATTTCCGCATTTTGAAAGAAATACCGTTTCTCGTTATGACATCCGGCACGCTTTCCAGTTTGTTACCGCTCACATCTTTGGTCGTATTGCCCGAACGAACGGCGGCATCCTGATACCTTCCGTGGAAGAAGGCCGTTGAAGTGAAGATATTGCAACGCAGTTTGTCGGCAATTTCAAATCCGTATTCTCCAAACGTCTCCAGCCCGTACGTCAGGCTGTTGCCAATATTGGTGCGCAAAATGTAAAAAGTGCCGTTTTCTTCCAGCGATACGCTACCGAGCCGATTGTTATATTGCAGCATAAATGCGCTTACATCCCATTTGAAACCGCCAGTGGCACCTCTCCAGCCCAGTTCCGCATTGTACCCGTAGGCATCTTTCAGGTTTTTGTCTGTTCTTTCTAAAATAGAACCTGGGATGATATCTTTCAGAATGACAGGGCGATATGCCTGGGAAAATCCGGCATACAGGCTGTGATTCTTTCCAGCAACAAAATCAGCGTTAATGCCAAGTAGCGGGAATTGGTGCTCGATCTTGTTTTCCAGTTCGGAAGGATCATAATACGTTGTAGAGCCTATAAATCTGGAATTGCCGGATTCGAATCGCAAGCCTGGGCTTAGAGAGAATCGACGTGTGATCTGAAACTTGTTTTCTACAAAAAGGGCGATATTGTTGCTTTTCAGATGCAAGTCGCGGCCCCAGGCATCGGGTTCGATCGTCAGGTCGTAATCGCTCCCGGTGGTGCCTTTGCCAAGTTGGCGGCGGTGCAGGTCGTTGTTGATATACTGCATTCCTGCTGCCAGTGTGGATGTATTACTTCCGATATGGTAGTGAAGAAGGTAGCGCAGTTCGGTGGTGTAACTGTTGAACGCATCGATGTCTACCTGTCGGGCATTGTAGTCGAAGGTAGCGCGGTTGATGGTGTCGGCTATATTGGCCGGTCGGTCCCACATGACACTGCGGCGCTCACCCAGCACGGCAGATGCTCTCCATACCAGCAGGCTGCGTGGACCGGTTTCCCATTCCAGCGATACGGACGGCACATAGATTTCCGGATTAAAATAGTTGCGGGATCGGCTCGACTGGCGCGGATCGGCATTAAACATGGCGTCTGTCAGCGGGCCAGGGATGTGGTAAATGTAATTGGAGCGCAGCAATTCGGCGCCAAGTGTCAGGTTTTTGGAAGCGGCGTATTTCAACACAAGGCCCTGACCGTCGTAATCGGACTCGCTGTTTTCACGGTAACCATCCGAAACGCGTTTGCTGTAAAATGCGTAATACTGCAGGCGGCCGATTTTACCGCCCAGCGCGTTGTATGTACTCAAGAGACCGTAGGAGCCGATGGAGTTGATGGTTTCCCAGTTGACTTTTCTTGTAGAGTCCGGTTGTTTGATCACATAGTTCAGCATACCGCCGAATTGAGCGCCATATTGCAACGCCCCTGTACCCCGTACCAGTTCGATCCGCCCGATGGCTTCCATCGGCAGGCTGAAATGGCTGGCCGGATAACCATAAATATCGGAGTTGGTCATAATGCCGTCGGTTCGAATATTGAATTCCCAGCCGCGGTGCGGGTCGAGTCCGCGGGTGCTGATATTCGTTTGGTTGCCCGAACCGTCCATATCGTACACAAAAACGCCGGGCACTTTTGCAAAAATCTGCCGAGGCGTTTTTTCTGCAATATTGGCATCGAGATTTTGAAGGTTGATGACTTCGTTCTTTTTACCCGACCACAAGAATCCACCCTGTGTTTCCGGAAGCCGCTCGATTTGTTCGATGCGCGCATTGATGTCTACTGTCTTCAGGTGTTGATCGCGCAAACTATCCGGCTGAGACTGGGCGCCAAGTGTGGCGCTGGCCAGTACCATACCGGCTCCAAAAAGTAAGTGTTTGAACATGACGTACTTTATAAGTGTGACAGGTTACAATAAGCAGGTGATAAGGCTTTTTGAATAAAAATATTACCATATGCTTATAGATAAATATCAGGCACAAAGGACGGGTTTAAAGGGCTTGCATTTTTTTAAAAGTCGCTTAAAATCGATTCACTTTCATCAGTTGTCCCGATCCCGCACTATGGGATCACCTTTTACTTCGACAAGTGTGTCGTGGCTGAATCTGGACTGAAAAATAAGTGTTCCTTCGGGCGACCATTTGTACATATCTCCATGTCTCACATTATTTTCAAACATGACCGTAAATTGTAACTGACCGTTTTCATACCAGATGGAATCGCCTCCCTGATGTTTACCCTGCTGAAAATATTGAACCTCCTTGATTTTGCCGCTTTTGTAAAACACAACTGTCCGACCTTCCTGGTTTCCGTTTTTGAACCATTTTTCAGCCATTAATTCGCCAGTGTTGTAGTAATCTGTCATTTTGCCTTCTTTTATTCCATCTATCAGCGAGGTACGACGAGAAACAACACCATTATCGTAGTGATCTACTTTCTCAGTAGCGGCAGGCGTTCTTTGCTTGCAGGAAATAGCAAAAAATGCAATAATAACAGCGACCATCAGTCCTTGATTTGTGTATTTACGCATATCGTCAGTTATTTTTGAACGCGATAAAAAAATGCCCCGTCAGTGTCAATCCATGCTCCGAAAATCGGACAGGTTGCCTCTGACGGGGGCATAAGAAACCTTGTAAGGTTGAGTACTTTGTAATGTTTTATTATTTTTTCCAGGGCAGGCGGTTTACCTGGCGGCCGATGCTAGTACCAAAACGTACACCTTCTTCAGAATCCATACGGAGGTGTACGCCCAGTGGTACACGAGACCAGGCATTTTCCTGGGCCATTTCAAAGAAACTGCCGAAACTACGCGGTGTTCCTTCAAATTCAGAACGATTTTCATGACAACGGTCGGTCATCGAGTGGGCATATCCAAACAGATCGCCCAGCACCTCAGCACCAGCAGAGCCCATAGTTGCGTGACCGGATGGATAAGCCGGGAACGATGGTGTAAGCCCTTCGTCACCAGTTACCGGATTGTAAAGTGCCGGCTTCCAGGTAGGGTCGATTACGCGGTTGATGTATGTTTGAGGTCTTTCCGTGTTGTAGTAATATTTGGAATACCATGCCCCGATAGAAGCATCATTCAGAGCCATACCCATTTTGACGTTCATGAAAATAGCCGTTTCCAGATTGCTGTTTTTTTCTGCCAGCACCTGGTCGCCTACTGCCAGCCAACGCGGGCCGGGGCTGAAAGTCAGGCTCACCAGGTCATCGCTCCAGAACTCACCTACCCATTCGTCTTCATACGACAGCGTAGGGGTGTTTTGTGCATATACCTCGATGGCTTGCGAATACATATCGGAGTTGATAGCATCCGAGAATGGCAGCGGCGGGCGGCACAGTTTTTCCGTAATGGCAAATGTGCGGGCGCCTCCCCATACACCGCCCATGGGTTTGCCTGGGCCAGGGAACGTAGGTTTCCAGTCGCCAGGGCCATCGTAGTGGTCTTCCCAAACATATCCCTGGAAAGGATCGAGGTAGTGGTCGTGTCCGATCAGGTCGGTTTTGGAATACGCCCAAACCGCTGCTGCTACTGCTTCACCATATTCTTTGGAACGCTCGAATACTTCCGGACTGACGGCCGCTTCGCCCTTGTCATTGTACTGGTTTTCCAGCGCGATCATTTTCTGACGAAGGTTGTCGGCTGCATTCGGGAAGAAACGTGGCATCAGGTAGGCATAGGATGCGTTTACAACCGTTGGCCAGTGGTATTCCTGGGTACCTGCTTCCGGAATGCTCAATCCGTTGTACAGGTTGGCTACAGACTGGTATTCAGGCATACCGGTTACGCAGGCTTCATAGGCAGATAGGCCGAGGTAAGCCAGCGCACGGGGCGCAGGGCCGGGACGGTAGCCAGCAGCGTAGCGTTCGATCTGGAGGAAAAGTTCGTTCCAGTCGTACGCAACTTTATAATCGTAGTTTTTCACGGATTTGGTATCTGCTGTCTGTACGGGATCATCGTCTTTACAGGCCGGTACCATAAGCCCTATCATAAGGAACAGCAATAGGGCAAGAGGTGTGTAACTTTTCAGAAATTGCATAGATTTAGTTTTTTCGTTAAACATTGTCGAATCATGCAGCAAAGTACCGGCCAATTTTCACTGTGATGTGCCACTTTTTGATTAAAAAGCACTTAAAATGATTGCGAAGGTACTTTACATACCTTTGTGCTGTATTTTTTTGTCGTGATTTGCCATGCAAATTTTGCAGATATGAAAGTGTTACTGATAGAAGACGAGCCTAAAATGGTACAATCCCTGAAAAAAGGGTTGCAGGAGAACCAGATCGATGTGGATACTGCGCTGGAAGGATCAACTGGATACCGATTGGCGAGTGAAAACGAATACGCTGTAATCATTTCAGATGTCATACTACCTGAAGTGAACGGGATAGATTTGCTTCGCAGACTTCGCGGCATTGGCAATCGCACACCAGTGATTTTACTCACAGCACTGGGCCAGACAGACGACAAGGTAACTGGTTTTGAAGCCGGCGCCGACGACTACCTGACGAAACCTTTTGAATTCAGGGAATTGCTTATGCGCATTCGTGCTTTGGCGCGCAGGCCTGTAGAAACTTATCAATCGAGCCCGAATCTGCATTTTGCCGATCTGGAAATGAACCTCGAAACAAAGGAGTTTTTTCGTGGAGGACAAAAAATTTCACTCACACCCCGTGAATTCGCACTTATGGAATACTTATTGCGCAATCCGGGCAGGGTTATTTCGAAAAACGAGATTTCAGAACGTGTCTGGAACCTGCATTTTGATACCGGTACCAATGTAATCGAGGTGTACGTCAACTTTCTACGCAAGAAAATCGAAAAAGGTTTTTCGAAAAAACTGATTCACACGCAGTTTAAAAACGGATATATCCTTCGGGAAGAAGAACTCTGAACCGATATGCAAATACGAAGCAAACTCACCTTGCAATTTATCATTCTGGTAGCAGGCATCCTGTTGCTTTCCCTGTGTTTTATCTATTTCAAGTTCAGACAGATCACCGAAACGGAATTTTACAACAACCTGCGCTCCAAAGCGCTTATGACGGCCGAAATGGTATTGCATGAAGAAGAAAAACTTCATGTGCTTCAACCGCAAATACCGGAAGCAGGTGAAGCGCTGCCATTTAGAGAGAATGTGGTCATTTACAACAGTGATCTGGAAATGGTATTTGCTTTCAATGCCGATGCCCCACCTTTGATGGCCGATCGTTTAAGGCAACTGAAGAATAATGAAGAAACGTGTTTTCAACACAATGACCTCCATGCAATCGGCATCTCACACCAAAGCCATAGTGGTAGACAATACCTGATTATTGCGGAATCCATTTTTAATTCGGAAGAACTGGCTAATCTGCGCAACATCCTGATTATCAGTTTCTTTATGGGTATCGGCATCGTGGCAGCAGGCGGCTGGATTTATGCCGGACAAGCCATGGCCCCTGTATCGCGTATTATCAACCAGGTGGATCGTATTCTTCCCTCCGACCTCAGCGCGCGCCTGGATGCCGCCAACAACCACGACGAAATATCCAGGCTGGTCATCACCTTCAACCGGCTGCTCGATCGGATACAGTTCGCATTTCGGATGCAAAAAAGTTTCATTTCCAATGTATCGCATGAATTAAAAAACCCGCTGTCCGTCATTTTGTCGCAACTGGAAGTAGCACTCGATAAAAAAAGAAGCGCAGCCGAGTATCATGCCACACTTGCATCCGTACATGAAGATACCCGCGAACTAAGCGACGTAACGGAGAAACTCCTTCAATTGGCCCGGGTACATTCGGAAGGCGCCAACATCGTATTCGAACAAGTGCGGCTGGATGAAATCATGCTACAAACCCGTGCTACCCTGCTTCGTATGCACCCTGATTATCACATTTCATTCGATATAGAAGGCATTCCGGAGAGCGAAGACCAACTGTGCGTATTTGGAAATGAATCATTGCTGCGCTCGGCATTCCAGAACCTGATGGACAATGGATGCAAGTTTTCACCAGACAAAAAAGTGGAAGTAAAAATAGGCTTCGAGATGAATGGAAAGCATTATGTAGAAATCACAGACCATGGGACGGGTATTCCTCAAAAGGATATGCAGCTCATTTTTCAACCTTTTTACCGCAGTTCGCAAAATATTCATGTGCGTGGTTCCGGCATCGGTCTTTCGCTGGTAGATAGTATCCTGAAACTGCACCATGTGATGCTGGACGTGGTGTCGGCGCAAGGCAAAGGCACTACATTCAAACTTAGTTTCCCGTAATAATCCCATCCCCATATGTAAACGCAACCCTTTCATCCGACTCATTCACCGATTTACATCCAGGCTTCATCCAATACCCGTTTGGCTTATGAAAAGAAAATGGTTTGCCTGTCTGACAAATACCCTTTTTGCCATTCTTTTGTTCAGCGTTTTACTGAGTGAAAGTTGCCGGCCATTGGGTGAAAGGGAGTCCGAAGCACATAAAATGGCTACGGAAACTACCATGGCCTGGAATCGGTTGATGCTCGACCTGGAACGTTATACACCGGGATACCGGCCTCCAATCAGTGCGCGTATGTTTGCCTATGTGGAAATGGCGGCTTACGAAGCAGCATTGCCTGATTTAAAGGGCTATGAATCCATGGAACAATACTGTCCGGGATACGAGCGGCCGTCTATTTTGCCGGCGGTTGCAAAATTTCACTTGCCAACGAGCGTAAATGCAGCCTACGCGCAAATCCTGCGCGATTTTTTCCCTACCACTCCTGACTACATGAAAAAGCGCATCGACGACCTGGAGGATCGTTATGCGCGCCGTTTTCATGAAATCATAGACAACGAAATACTGTATCAATCCAAAACTTACGGACAATTGGTCAGCAAGGCCGTCTGGCAATGGTCGATGACTGATAAAGAAGGTCATGATGCATTTTTGTACAATTTTGATAAAAAATATGTTCCTCCTACTTGTGCCGGTTGCTGGCAGCCACAGGGCAACAGGCCTTTGCCAGCCCTTCTGCCAAATTGGGGCAAGGTTCGCTCATTCGTAGCCGCCCCTGCAGACGTACCAGTAAAACCGCCGCTCCCCTTTGAGGAATCTCCCGGTTCGGGCTTACATACGGAAGCGTTGGAACTACTGGCTGTTTCACATCCCTTGAGCAAGGAAAACAGGTGGATTGCTGAATTGTGGAGCGACGACCTACCTGGACTTACGGTTACGCCCGCCGGCAGATGGATCGCTATTGCCAATCAGGCGCTGGCACAGGCACAGTTGCCTTTTGAGCAGGTTATCGAAACGTATTTAAAAACCGCCATGGCTTTGTGCGATGTCGGGATTGTTACCTGGCATGGAAAATATACGTACAACCGGGAAAGGCCTGACAGTTATATCCGCAGGGTAATGAAAACCGAATGGAAGCCGCTGCACGACAACCCGAACTTCCCCTCCTACCCTTCCGGGCACTCTGCTTTCGGAGCCGCAGCGGCGGAAGTGCTGGCGGCTCAACTGGGCGAACACTTTACCCTTACCGATCGAACGCACGAACATCGGCAAGAGTTTACGGGCAAACCCCGCACCTATCTATCTTTTGCTGAAATGGCACAGGAAAACGCCGCCTCCCGTGTGCTCATCGGCGTTCACTACCGAATGGACTGCAAGGAAGGGCTCCGACTTGGCAAAATGGTGGGACAAAAAGTGAATGCGCTGGCGCTGAGAAGAGCGGAGGCGGGAGTCTTGAGTAGTGAGTAGTGAGTGGTGAGTAGTGAGTTTTACACACATTGCTATTGGTCACTCTAATGAAGAAACCAATAGCAATGTGTGTAATCACCACTCACTACTCACCACTCACTACTCACTACTCACCACTCACTACTCACTACTGTTTGTACAAACGCCCGCACCCCATCGAGCGGCGTATCCGGGTATACGCCATGGCCGAGGTTGACAATATGATTGCTGCCAAAAGCCTTCAGCATTTTACGGGTTTCTTTTTCAATGGTCGGAATATCGGCGTATAAAGCACACGGGTCGAGGTTGCCTTGCAGTACCTTTTTACCGCTTGTGGCCTTTTTGGCATATTCCGGTGTAATATTCCAGTCGAGGCCAATCACCTGGCAGGGTAAATTTGCCAATTCTTCAAGAGCAAACCAGGCGCCTTTGGCAAACACTGTTTTGGGCACTTCCGGGAGCGCTTCGCAAATCTGTTGGAGGTATGGCACTGAAAATGCACTGTAATGTGCCGGCGGCAATTCGCCTGCCCAGGAGTCAAACAACTGAATCAAATCAGCGCCCGATTCTACCTGGTTGCGCAAGTAAACGATGGTGGTATCGGTAATTTTCTGCAGCAGCGCATGCGACAATTCAGGCTGGCTGTACAACATGCGGCGGGCTTTCGAAAAAGTTTTGCTGCCGCCTCCTTCCACCATATAGGCAAAAATCGTCCAGGGAGCACCGGCAAAACCAATAAGTGGTACGCGATCGGCGAGTTCGCGTTTGGTGATTTTCAGGGCCTCGTACACATATGTGAGATGAGAAGCGGCTTCGGCGCCGGAAATCAATTTTGCTACATCATGTTGATTTTCAATCACCTGCGGGAATCGCGGGCCTTTTGCCTCGATCATTTCATAATCCAGTCCCATGGCTTCCGGTACCACCAGAATATCTGAAAAGATGATGGCAGCATCTACACCCAGTTCATCTACCGGCTGAATGGTGGCTTCTGCGGCGGCTTCCGGTGTTTTTACAAACGCCTTGAAATCAGGGAAGTTCGCACGCAATGCCCTGTATTGGGGCAAAATTCGGCCTGCCTGCCGCATCAGCCAGACAGGTGGGCGTTCGGTGGCTGCACCTGCAGCGGCACGAAGAAACAGGTGCTTGGATTCGGTTGCCGCAGCAAGAGGGGCAGAAGACGCAATCATGGGAATAAGGCTATGGTGAACAAGGACGCAAAGTTACCGCCTTTGGCGACAACATTGATTTCCCTCAGCGGTCTTGACTAAAAAGTGACTAAGGAAGGCTCGTCTATCTGAAACGAATAGCCCGAACAGGTGCAATTCTGGAAACCCACAGCGCTGGCAATATCAGAAATGTAACTGTGATGATCAGAGTGCCGATATTGACGCCCAGGATTGCCAGCCAGTTGAACTTCACCGGCGCATACGAGAGGTAATAGTCTGCTTCATTCAGCCGAATCAGGTGAAATTTGTCTTCCAGAAAGCAAAAACCAAGTCCGATCAGGTTTCCCCAGAACATGCCGGTCAGGGTAATTACTGCCGCGTAGTACAGAAAGATTTTTCTGATACGGCCAGTTGATTCTCCCAGCGCCTTCAGAATACCAATCAGGGAAGTGTGTTCAAGTAGCAATACCATGAGTGCTGTGATCATGTTGATGATCGCTACTGCCAGCATCAGCGCCAGAATGACTACCTCATTGTAATCCTGCAATTGCAGCCACTCAAAAATGGCCGGGAATTTATCGCGTATGCTGACACTGAGTAATTCTGGAGGAAGTACCTCATTGTAAATGAACTCATTATATTGATCCAGGTCACGCAAGTCGTCCAGCCAAATTTCAAAACCTTCGACCTGAGATTCATTCCAGCCAAGTAAACCTTGTGTGATGCGCAGGTCACAGAGTGCAAATTTTCGGTCGTATTCTTCCAGACCGGTTTTATACAAACCGCAAATCTGAAAAGCCCGACGCAACTGTTCTCCCTGTTTTACAAAATGTACAATCAGTTTGTCGCCCACATTCACCTGAAGTCGGTCGGCCGTTTGCATGCTGATAATGATATCGCGGGAAGGAGCCGAGTCGGGCCGCGACAGGAAATTGCCGGCTAACAGGTAAGGTTTCAGGTTGTTCCAGTCGAAATCAGCACCCACCCCCTTCAGCAGGATGCCTTCCATGGTCGTTTTGGTACGGATAATGCCAGGTGTGTGCGCATACACCTGGATGTGCCGGATACCCCCCCGCGACCTTTTTTCAATTTCGTTGCCTGTTTCGTATCCAAGTATGGTTTGCGTCGCCGGGTAAGTGATGCTCCGAACAGTGTCGAGTGAAGGGTAAAAGGGTTGCCTAATTGAAATCGGCGTGGGTTCATACGACAAGGCATATTGCGTATCAGAAATATGAATATGCCCCCAGAATTCGAATATTTTACGGCTGATTTCTGTTTTAAAGCCGGAAATCAATGCCGTAGCCGAAATCATCACAGCCACGCTGAGCGCCACTGCTGCGATAGCAATGCGTAATATGATTTTCGAAAAACTGTTTCCCGAAGAAAAAGCAATACGTCGGGCGATAAAGAAGGGTAAGTTCAAGGGTGAGAACGATTTTTGCAATAATCAATGTTCAGGCGGGTTACTCCTCATTCATAATCGGAAGCAACACTTCCACCCGGGTGCCGGTTCGTTGTCCGCCGGTCATTTCTCCCAGATCAGTGATTTCAATAAAATTTTCGCGGGTACTTTTCTGAATCTGGTGCAGGAGCAACAGGCGTTCCTTTGTAATATCCATACCACGCGAACGATGTTTCTGGAAACCAGGCTGGTTGATTTGTTTTTCCCGTCCCTTGTTGATGCCAACACCATCGTCTTCAATAATGCAACGCACCATATTGTCGTCTTCCAATAATTGAAACTCGATGAGAAGTCGCCCTTCCTGCCGCGGGCGCAGACCATGTTCGATGGCATTTTCTACAAAAGGCTGAATGATCATGGTCGGGATCATCATATCGTCCATATCATGCAGTTTGGGAGCGATGATCTGAAAAGCAAGTCGATCGCGGAAACGCAATTTTCGATTGATGTCCAGGTAACGATCCAGAAATTCAATTTCCTGTTCGAGCGTCACTTCCTCCAGTTCGGAATATTCGAGGGTGTGGCGCATCATTTTGGCAAACTTGGCGAGGTAGGATTCTGCGTCGCTGTTTCGGCCGGAAGTCACCAGTCCCTGAATGGCATTGAGCACATTGAACATAAAATGCGGGTTCATTTGTGCCCGCAAGGCGCGCAATTGGAGTCCGGCCACGCGCAAACGCGCCATCTGCGCCTCCTGTCGACTCCGTTCCAACTGGTGTCGCGCTTCTATTTCCTGCCGTTCGTGGTCGCGCAACTGGTCGAAATGTTGCCTGTTGAGGTCGGTAGCACGTTGTTGCCAGAGGTAGGCGTCTTCGTAGTTCTTTTTTCCGGCAAACAATTCAGCCAGGTTCTGACATACCTGTCCCAAGTGATACAGGTCGTGGCCACGCTGTCCGATTTCCCACGATTTTTTCAGGTGTTGTTCGGCCTGTTTGGCGTCGTCAAGTTGGAGAAAAATACCGGCGCGCCAGTTTTCGATTTTGGAAAGGTTGGTAAAATCGACGGGTTTGGTAGCCGGGTCGTACTGGGCTGCAGCCTGCCCGAACAAGTTGAGCGCCCGCACAAACTGCCCGTCGAGCATAGCCAGGATACCCAGGTTGCTCAGGGCATGGGTTTTGGCTTCGAGGTCGCCTACGCCCGCCACTTGCAACACGGTTTCAAAAAATGTCTGTGCCTGTTCGGCTTCATTGCGTGCAAGCGCAGCGCGGCCTGCATTCAGATAGTGCCAGGCCAGGCGCGGGCGGAGGTGGTGTTTTTCAACAATGGGCAGTACGCGGCGATAGGCTTCGAGGCTTTTATCTTTTTCATCCAGCCGTTCGTACAAATCGCCCAATCCACTGAGTACCAGTGTTTTGATATAGAAATCTTTCAGCCCGGCTTTCGGGCCGATGTCCATCAGCCCTTTTTCTGCCTCCATCAGGGCGTTCAGGGCCTGCCGGTTGTTGCTCAGGTGCAGGTGCAGAAATCCTTCCCTGCAAGCGATGAATGCACGCAATCGTGGTTGTTCTGCTTCGCCGAGGTACCTTCTGGCCCGATCCAGGGCATCTTCTGCGGCCGACCAGTCACGTTTATTGAGGAAAGTGGCGGCCATATCGGCCCACACTTCGGCCAGCGCCCATGAATCGGCCAGGCTTTCCAGAATACCAATAGCGTGTCTGGCATGTAGCAGCGACTGATCGTAGCGATTCCACTGGTTTTCCAGAAATGCGGCGCTTTGATGATATGAAAGCCTGATGTCGAATGGACTGCGTGGCGTAATCAAACCGGAAAGTTCACCCAAAGCAGCCTTGGCCTGTTCAAAATCGGTAAACACCCAGCGCGCGAGGTTATCGCTCAGCCGTCGGAGCAGGGTCGCGTCGGCATTTGCAGTGTTCGATTTGAAGTCAGGAGCGCTGTTCATATTTTTCGTTTGCCCATACTGGTTGGTTGAGCAAAGTAAACCACTTTTATAGAGTATTCTGTTTTTTTCCTTAGAGAATTGGCTTACTTACCAATTCTTAGCCAGTATGATCCTCCGTGCCGTTCCACATCTTCGAGATTCGGATGGTTCCACATATCTTCAATGATGTGGCTCAATTCTTTGTCCTCGGAAATAAAGTAATTGGGCAATATTGTGGAATAGTGGTGCGGATTGGCGAGCAAAAATGCTGCCAGTACGTATTGCTCCGAGTAAAAACGGTCGCACATGAATTGCGGATAATCGTACGGGATGTAGATATCATGGATGTGTACCACCACACCTTTTTTTAATTCGGGTAGCACTTCCATAAAAAACACGGTAGCATCGGAGTTGGGAAAAACCCGGTGGGAGTTGTCGACAAACAACACATCGTTTTCATCCAGGTCTTTCAGGAAGGCATTATCCAGGTTTTCAAACGGCGTTCGGATGACCTGATCTGCCAGGTGGTCGATTTCGGCCCGGGGAAAAGGGTCGATGGATACGATCTGCATATCGAGCCCGAGGTCTTTTTTGGCCTTGTGCGCCACTTTGGTAGAGTTACCCGAACCAATTTCCACGTAGCGTTTTGGTTTCAATTCGGCCAACAATACATAGAGCGCCATGATATCGAGCCCTGGAAGGAAACCATTATTCCAGCCAGGCTGGTTGGCGTCCTGTACAGCGTCCATTTTTTGGATAGATTGCAATTGAGCCTTGTATTTGGCGAAGGTGTGCAACCATTTAATGTACTCATCCCGATTGGCGTTTACCACAAATTCCAGGTGTGCATGTGGCGGCAAACCATGTCCATGGCGTGGCTTGAAATCTACTTTGTATTCCAGAAACAAGGTCTGGAAACGGGGGGCCAGAAAGCGATATACTTTTTTCAGCATGAAATCAACAGGGCCTTTTTCAAAAAGCCGCGCAAAACTACTGCTGAAAGGAATGGATAGGAGTTTTTTTCTTGAAAAAGTAATTGACTTTGGCAACTATACCTTAGATGAGTCATCTCGAATTTTGGGAGAAAGGCGTAGCCGACCCAATGCCTTTCTCCCAAAAATTCAGGCCGAACACCCCCACCGGCCCAAATCTGCAATAATTACTGCTTCACCATTTTCAAGGGTACGCTCTGCTGCTGCGCATCTTTCAGTGTAGCCAAGTAAAGCCCTTGGGGCCATTGTTCGCCGCATTGAATGGTGCCTGATTCACCAGCCACCTGTTGTGTGAACACCGTTTGTCCGAGCGCATTGCGTACTTCCAGGGTAAGTCCATGTTGTCCGGGGCAGTCATACCGAACATTAAAAATGCGCGATGACGGGTTGGGGGCTACCGAAAGCGTAGCCGGCAATGCATCTGGATGCTGCGTGCTGACCAAATTGACCGGAACCACCTGGAAAACGTCGACGCCGGCTTCTACTATATGACCTGGATCTATGTCTTCTGCAATGAAGTGAACTTTCATATCGTCGGTCAGTGGTATCAACCCGCCCAGGTGAATATCGCCGGAATTGGCCCACGCCGAAGCGGATGACTGGTCGGAAAACACCTGCACTTCACTGGTTCCATTTGATACCATAACCCGGAAAATATCATTCGGGGTGGTATTACCTCCTGCATTAAAAAACCAGTATTGAAAAGAGAGAACCGCATCGTCGTAATCAGCCAGTTGCATGGAAGGTGTACTGAGGGTTACCGCGCCGGCATCTACATCATGATCTCCTGCATTCCCATTACCATTGTCGGTTACGTAGCATTGGGTATTGTCATCAAAATCTACATCATTTTCCGGGGCGCTTTGGCTATTGACATATGTGGTTCCGATGGGGTCGGCTCTCACCCAATTGCCGGTTGTGGCATTGGAAGATGCCGTCCAGTTCAGGTTATTGCCAAAATCGTCGTAGTATCCGTGTTGAATCGGAATGACCACAAAGCCGTTCTCGGACAGGTTAAACTGAACCGGCAGAAAGCCCCATACGGGTACCTTGACATTATATATGCCTCCGGGAGCACATTCGAGGGAAAAAACGCCAGTTGCATCGGCTTGTAGTTGATACGTTTGCAAGGGAGACTGCAAGGTGACAGGAACATTAGGAATGGGCAATCCTGTTTCTACATCTATTACGATGCCATTGGTGGTAAATGCAGAAATCGGATCGAGGAGGAGGCTTACCTCCGTCACCTGAGCGGTAGCCAACACAACCGTCAGTGTCTTTGAAATAAACCCTGGCTTGCTAAAGGTAACTGTAAAGGTGCCGGGGGTAGGCTGACCGGTTTTGTAGTCGCCATTGTTGCCTGTTTTGGTAAAGGCCAGCGGATCATTGCTGTTGATGGTTACCGTCACGTCTTTCAATCCTTGTCCGGTACAGGAACTCTTCACATTGCCTTCCAGGTAACAGGCGCGAACGTAGGTGGGGGTCAGCACAAATAATTTGCCAGTCACATTGTTGGTGATGTTGGGAATATTGCTGGCTATCATATTTCCGGATGGGAAAAACGGATATACGCCCCAGCAGCCATCAAACTCGCCGTCGCCGTCGTATGTATCATAACGGCCCACCTGAATCAGGTTGTCGGGTCGGTGCGCGTCTACGAGCGTTACACCATCGATATACCAGGAGGTGATGGCCCAATCGTTCAACACATGGGTATTGTGTCCAATGGAGGTGTTGCCTTCAGGGGTGGTGGCAATTCGGTCCAGTTCCTGAATATCGGTCGGATCGGAAATGTCATAAGAGGTTACAAAAGATGGAAGTTTTTCGTCGGTTGTCAGGATATGCTTTTTATCGCTTAGCAGCCATGAATTGTGCGTAAATCGAGCAGGCGTTTCGACGGTGCCGAGCAGTTGCGGGTTGCTTTTATCGTGCATATCTACAATGGAAAGATAACCATCGTTGATATGGCAGGCGTACAGCGTATCGTTGTCTGCATACCCATCATGTACGTATTGCAATTGATCGAATTTGCCGACAAATTGAGGGGCGAACGGGTTGGGATTCAAGTTAAACACCTTGGCGCCGCCCGAGTAAAGTTGGCCACCATACAAATACAAATAACCCTGCGTCGTATCTATATGCAAAGCATGCACCTTGTCAAGTTGACCTTCAATCACACCGTCGCCCGTATAATAGTAATGAGTCAGATCCGGGCTTGGCAACTGACTAAGGTCGACTATTTGAAGTCCTAGGCCACCTTCCGAAGTAACATAGGCGTAATGGCTGTAGGTTTTTATCTCTTTCCAGAGGTTGTCGGGGCCAGGTATCTGAACGATCAGTTGCGGCATGTCCGGATTGGTAATGTCCACGATGGCGAGGCCGAGGGAAGCGCCAACGAGAGCATATTCGTGCCCATCCTGCGTGTATCCACACACATTGGCGAGGGTTTGACCGGGGAAATCCAGCGTTGAACGCAACTGGACATTGTAGTTCTGGGCAAAAAGGGCGTTGGCCGTCAGCAGGAGTGACGGTAAGAAGAATGTGGTAAGTAGTTTTTTCATGAAAACTTGAATGAGCACTTTTTTAAAGAAAACAAAGGTAAACAAGCCCCTCTCAAACAAACATCAGCGCCGGGGCACAATAGCGACGGTAAGCCTGCTAATGCACGACAATTCACCTTTTTCATCGCTGATTTCAATTTGCCACACATGCACCTGTTTCCCTACCCGTACCGGGCGGCATACGCCTCTCACTACCCCACCCTCGCGAACGCTTTTTAGGTGATTGGCATTAATTTCCAGTCCTACTGCCATAAAAGACGACATATCTTCCAGGCACAATGTGCTCGCTACGCTGCCAAGGGTTTCGGCCAGGGCAACATTGGCGCCGCCATGCAACAATCGAAAAGGTTGCACCGTACGTGCATCGACCGGCATGGTAGCCACCAGAAAATCGTCGCCGATTTCTGTGAATTGCACACCCAGCGTATCGTTTAAGGTTGCCTGATTCAAGGCATTCAGCCCATCGAGGGTAGCAGATTGTTTCCAGAGTGTAGGCATGTGCTGTGCAGGTTATTGTTTGACAAAAGTTGCGTAAGCAGATTTTTCTCCTTGCGTTAAGATGGCGTGATACAAACCTGGCGTCAGATTGTTCATGGCAATACGACAAGAACGGCCATTCTTATCCATTACTTCTGGTTCAAAACATCTCCCATTTGCATCAAACAAACGGCAGTGCAGCATTTGAACATCCCAGTCTGAGGGTAGTTCCAGCCATATTTCGTCCATGGCCGGGTTGGGAAAGGACTTTAATTTTACCTGTACCTGTACATCCGTGGTTGGAGAAACCAGAGCGAAGTTGATAAAAACCACCGTGTTGTTTCCGGCATTGGGTACGGCCAGCGTATCATTTTTAAGGTTGTAATAGATGTCTGCCGGATTGCTCAGTCCACTGTACACCTGCTGCGGTGTACCAGAAAAATCCGATTCAATGCGATGAATGGCATTGGCGCCCCAGGATGCCACATACCAGCGACCGGAACCATCGCGGGCAATGCCATCGATATTCGACAGGCTGGTGGTTTTCAGGATGGAAACCGTACTGTCGGCCAGTGAGATGCCCAGAAGTTTGGCAGAAGCGCCCCAGGTGACACAAACGAGGCGATTTTGGGTCGCATCGTACAAAATGCCATTGGGTGTGGAAGTGGTTTGCGTTACAAAAACATTCCAGGTGTTGTTCGCGGGATTGATTTTATACACTTTTTTACCGGAAAAATCGGTGGCATATAACAGCCCGCTCGCATCATGTGTGATGCCGTTCAGAAAGGTTGCTGTGGTAGTGATCGTAGTAACCTGGGTGCCATCGGACAGTAAAAAACCTTTAATCTTGTTTCCATCGCAGGCATAAATGCGGTCTCCCACAACCTCGATGCCATAGGGCCCATTGGTAAATCCGGAGAGAAAATTCTGAAGTGTTCCATCAGGCGTACGGCGCAGTATTTTTTTACTGCTCGTGTTTGAAATGTACCAGTTTCCAGTAGTTGTATCACAATCAACACTTTCCGGGCCACTGTATGTTTGTGCAAAAGACAGAAAAGGTGCAATGAGCAGGGCAAAAATGAGTTTCTTCATATACAAGCAGGTTCAAAGGCCGAAAAATAGAACGGCTTGTATCAATGGACGGCATAGAAGTGACGTTTTTGCATGTAAGGGTCAAAATACAATTTTAAACAGCCTATCAAAATTGCCTTCCAAACATACGAATCACGAAGGGCTGTTGTACGTTTGTCCTATGATTATCAACCAACGAACCCAGGCGCTCCGTGCGCAAGTGGAAGACATTGTAAAAGACCTGCAGGGACTAAGCCAGGAAATTGGCAACAAGGAACTGGCAGGCATGGTCGGCGAATTGCGCAACCGCATGACCGAACCCTTCATGTTTGTGATAGTGGGTGAGGTAAAAGCCGGCAAAAGCAGTTTTGTCAATGCCTTGCTGGAGTCTGAACGCGAAATTTGCCCGGTCGCACCACAGCCTATGACCGACACCATCCAACAAATCCTGTATGGTGAAAAAGAGGAAATAGTGGTGGTCAATCCGTACCTAAAAAAGGTGTTTTTGCCCATCGATATTCTTCGGGATATCGCAGTGGTGGACACGCCCGGCACCAATTCCATTGTAGAACACCACCAGGAAATCACCGAACATTTTATCCCTGCCAGCGATCTGGTCATTTTTGTGTTTGAAGCCAAAAATCCGTACCGCCAGTCGGCCTGGGATTTTTTTGATTTTATCCACAAGGACTGGCACAAGAAGATCATTTTTGTATTGCAGCAGAAAGACCTGATGTCGGCAGATGACCTGGCTGTAAACGAGCGTGGCTTGTACGATTATGCTTTCAAAAAAGGCGTTTCAGAGCCGGCCATTTTTGCGGTGAGTGCAAAAGCGGAACTGGAAGGCAAATACGATCAAAGCAACTTCTCCACGATCCGCGATTATATCCGTACCCATGTTACCGGCGGCCGCGGGGCAGCACTCAAACTGAAAAACAATATTTCCACCTCCCTGAATATCCTGGAGCGTATTGACTTGGGCCTGATTACCAGAGCAGAGCAGTTCAAGGCTGATTCTGCATTCCGCCTCGACATACGTCAAACCCTTGATAATCAAGAGAAAAAATCAAACCATCAGGTCGGGTTGCTGATTGAAAACCTGCTGAACGGATACGATCGTATCACCAAATCGGTGGGACAGGAATTGTCCAACGGACTCTCGTTCCCGGCCATGCTGAAACGCTCTGTGATGGGAATTTTCAGCAAACAGGCCTCTATTTCCGACTGGCTGAACGAACTGGCTAAAAAACTGGAACTCAACCTCAATGCAGAACTACGTACAAAACTCAACGACGGCGTGGTAGACCTGGCCGATTCTGTACAGCAAATGGCAAAAATGATCGACCTGAAGATCAGAAATGGAAGCACGGCTGTAAAAAGTGATTCCTACATTTTTGAAGACATTTCTGAAAAACGGGCTTCTGTGCTACGAGAATTGCAGGAGGCTTTTGCCCGGTTTATGTCGCGTTCCGAAAACTTCAACGACACCCGCGTATTCCCTGAAAACACACAGGTTTCGCCCAATATTGCAGCAGGAAGCGGCGCTGCCCTGATCGGCGTCATTCTGGCCACTGTAACCCATGTGGCCATGCTCGATATTACTGGCGGCGTACTGGCAGGTGTGGGTATGCTGTTCGCCGGAATTACGGCAGGTATTCAGCGCAAAAAAATTGTACAGGGTTATGAGCAGGAAATCCGGGAAGGTCGCAGCCGCATGGAAGAAGCCCTTCAGAACAAACTGCGGGGATACGTTCATACCATCAAGTCGCGCATCGACGATAACTTTACCGAACTGGATGCCATGCTGGCCAATGAGGAAGTACAAATTGTACATTTCAAAGAGCGCCATGCCGAACTGACCGAGCGCTTGTCCAGCATCGACAATGGACTGGATGTCTAGCTATTACTCTTTGATGTAGGCCAGTTTTGCTGTTTGATAACGTTGCTGTTGGATAATATTCCGGATGTTTTTGATTGTTTCACGTGGGCCCACATCAATTGCCATATTAACCAACCAGTCGGGTATGTTGCCGCCAGGATGTGAATAAATGTAATATTCTACATACACCCATCCTCCATTACCAGGCACCAGCGTCCACTGTGTGTGCGCAGAACGCATTCGTTCGACGTCTTTTACAACAGGAATATAATCCGGAGCGGCCACACTAACAGCGGTTATTCGCCGGGAAACAGGATCTTGCGACAGCCGGGTGTGCATGATAATGTCCCGATCGCTCATTGGCCAGGGAAAATCGAGACGGGAATAGTAATACATTTCCGTGTCGGACACCCTTTGGAGCAAGCGGGATTCCATTACTTTGTATCCCCATTGAGGGTAATTGTCCACTTCAGCAAAAAGTTGAATGATTCCGGAAAGTGGTATTTTCAGAGAGGTGGCTATTTTGATTTCATAGACGTCAGAGGTTTGCTTGTAATACACCTTCATGCCGTCTTTATCTTTGCGAAGAGTCCAGTCATCGGAGCCCTGGGCATATAATGTCAAACAAGAGGAAATAGTCCAAATCAGTATCAGCGTTTTGCGCATGCCTTGTATCTGTAGAGGGTGATGTAAGTGGGGACAAGCAAGAAACGAATAAAATGCCAAGTTGTTTTAACATTGGCTTCATGTAGCGAATGATTGAATTTGCTCAACTACGACGAAATGATTCCATGCCGTTTCATTTTCTTGCAAATCATCTAAATTTGACCGTTTTTTATTCATAACCAACTCTTTATGCACAAATATTTACTTCCGCTCTTCTGTGGCCTCTTGCTAAGCGGGGTATTGCAAGCGCAATGTCCTACAGGCCAGAAAAATGTTCGACTTGAAATTTCACCCGACCAGTACTGGTATGAGGTATCCTGGAAACTCACCAATGCCAATGGTTCGGTGACCTACGCCAGTGGTCAATTGCCGGGCCAGGTACTCAGCACCTACAACTATTGTGTACCTGACAATGCTTGCGTCGTTTTCAGAATCAAGGATTCCTACGGCGATGGTATGTTACCCAATGGTTATTATCGTTTGTATATTAACGATACGCTTTTTTATGAAAATCCGAATGGCGACTATGGCGATGGAGAGAATATATTTTTCAATTGCCCGCCCGGCACCTACTGCGATGCTGCTGTACCGGTAGATACAGGCCTGACGGTCGCTCCCGCCGGGGGGGAATACTGGTATCATTTTGTGCCGGAAGTGAACGGTACGTATGAAGTGAGCACCTGCCTGCCAGGAAATAATTGCCCGAGCAAAATCTGGGTCTACGATCATTGCAGCAACATTTCCACCAACAACGACCAAACGGGCACTATTTTTTACGCCGATGCTGGTTGCACAAACGGGGCCGTCGCTACGCTTTATCTGGCAGCAGGTTCGAATTATTACATTAGACTGGGCTATACCGGGGGAAATTGCAGCAATGATCCGTTGAATTTTCACCTGGGATATGTAGGGCCTGTATCAGGTTGTACCGACCCCTTGGCCTGTAACTACAACCCGCTTGCAACTGTAAGCGATACCTGTATTTATCCCGGCAATCCGGATTGTCCCAATGCACCTGACCTGGTAGTATTGGAAAATGTATTGCGCAATTCTCTGCAACTCGACTTCCTGGCCAATGCCGATGCCTGTGCTGTAGAAGAAGGCTGTATTCGCGGCGTTGGCAATCGTGACATCCTGCGTTTCAGTACCCACATCAAAAATATTGGCAATCAGGATTATTACATCGGTTCGCCGCCAAGCAATCAAAACACTCCATCCACCCAGTTTTACTGGGACCCTTGTCACAACCACTGGCATTATCGTGGCTACGCCGAGTATTTGCTGTATGACGAAAACGGCTCCCGCCTTTCTATCGGTACCAAAAACGGCTTTTGTGTACTCGATCTGGAATGCAACGACGGCGGCACTGGTCAGTATGGCTGTGGAAACATGGGTATCAGCGTCGGCTGTGGTGACATTTATGGCTCTGGCCTGCCTTGCCAATGGGTCGACATCACAGACTTGCCTGCCGGCACTTATACACTGGTGGTTCGTGTAAACTGGGATAAATCTCCGGACAAACTCGGGCGCCTCGAAAAAACCTATGACAACAACTGGGCGCAGGCCTGCTTCAATCTTTCCTATGCAGGCAATAATCCGGTAGTAGATTTCCTGGATGAGGTATGCCCTGTTTATACCGACTGCACAGGAGAAACATATGGTAGCGCGCAGCCCGATTGTGATGGTATTTGCAATGGCGTTTCGGTGCGGGGCGACTGGAACCACGATACCCTGAGAACGGTGGTGGATGTGCAGGCTTACCTGTCCGCAGCGCTGGCCGACAATGAAACGGCTACCGAATGTCGCGATCTTCACCCAAATGGAAATATCGATGTGTACGACGCTGCCTTGTTGCAGGAATGCACCCTGTATGCTGAAGACCTCGATCACTGGGGCCTTGGCTTCCCCTGCCAGTTTGGTGGTTTTGAAAACACAGAAGATGTGGTTTACCTGCTTCCTGGAACCCTGGATACTGTTGGAAAAACGTTTGACGTGGAGATTGTAAATCCTTACAATGCAGTAATTGGCTATGAATTTTCCGTTAGTGGCTTGAATATCAACTATGTGGAAAATATTAGCGGTACGATGACTGCTTCTGTTCAACATGACAATACAGGAGAAATCATTGCATTGTCCGGTGATGAAACCAGTATCAAGAAAAATGTGCTGCCTACTCCTTTTGTACGTGTACACTATTCAGAACTCACCAGTCCTGAGGTTTGTATTTCACAGATTACGGCAGTTGTCAATTCTAAATACCAGAAAAGTGGCGCACAAATAGCCAGCCCCAGTTGTGTCAGCACGGGTGTTGTTGGTAGCCATGAGCCGAATGATCTGGGCTTCTCGGTTTTTGTTCAACCCAATCCGTTCCGGGAAGACGTAACGATTTTCTTCAACAATCAGAATGCCGAACCATTCAAGGTAACCCTGTCTGATATGACCGGACGCATCCTGCGCTCATACGATAACATCAAAAGTGAATATGTAACCTTCCAGCGTGGCGACCTGCCCGACGGAGTATATATGTACACCGTGAGCAACAGCAAAGGACAGGTGAGTGGGAAGATTGCTGCGCACTGAGTTATAAGTTATAAGTTATGAGTTATGAGTTATACTCACGTTGCTTTTAGTTACACTATAGGAAAAGCCAATAGCAATGTGAGTATAACTCATAACTCATAACTTATAACTCATAACTACCTTATAACCACTTCTTTAATAAAATCCTCACCCAGTTCTTCATTGAGCAGGTTGAGGATTTTTTCTTTGGCAAAAGAAAGTTCGTGTTTGAGGGAAGCCGAAACAATGGTAAGATAGAGCACGTTTTTGCGCACCTGAATACTGGTCGTATAGGTAGAAATGGTTTTTCCCATAAGTTCATGCCACAGATTCCTGACCCGTGTTTCATTGAGTTGAGGGCCCAGGCGATATTCCTGGATCATCTCTTTCATGGCATCCTGCAGGTGGAGTTCATTGCTCTTCTTCATTACCCAAAGGTAAAGGTTATCCGTTATTAGTTATCAGTTATCAGGGATGGATAAGGGATTATTTTCACAATCACAAGGCCATATAAACGAAGGAGCATGAGAATGTTGAAAATAATCCCTTATCCATCCCTGATAACCGATTACCAATAACAGATAACGAACACCCCAAACACGGTATCTTGGCGGAAAAATCACAAAAAAGTGTCTATTGTAAAAAAACACTACGTCTGGATAGCCTTTTTGTTATTGTTACCTGTTATGAACAACAGGGTAAGGCCCAATTTGCGCAGCGTAATCTGGTCGGATGCGGAAGGTTATTATATGTATTTACCGGGGGCGTTTATCATCAAAGATTTCCATAAAATTCCGGTAGGCACCATGGATACCCGCAAAAACGAGCGGGGCGAAGTAGTCATCAAGTACACTTGCGGCGTGTCCTATTTTTTTCTCCCTTTTTTTGCATCTGCCTATGCATGGACGAAGTGGGCAGGTGAAGACCCCAACGACTATTTCAACAGAAATTACCTCCGGGCAATATCGTGGTGCGGTTTCTTTTTCGGTTTTTTGGGTTTGTTTTTTCTGCGAAAAGCATTGTTGCGCAGGTATTCAGAGCGCGTTGTGGCACTCACTGTTTTTTCCATACTGTTGGGCACCAACCTGTTTCACTATGTCACACGGGAAATGTCTGTGTCGCATTCATTTTCGTTTTTCCTGTTTGCATTTACGGCATGGCTAACACCTCGATTTCTTGAAAAACCCAACTGGAAAAACGTACTAATGCTCGGCGGCGCACTGGGTTGGGCAACGCTTATCAGGCCAACCAATGTCATGCTGACACTGTTTGTGCTGCTTTATGATGTGTATTCGCTGGAATCACTACAGGATCGCATCCGATATTTCTGGAGTATGCGAAGCAAACTGCTTGCAGCAGCCTTAACAGGATTTTTTCTGTTTATCCCTCAAATGATGTATTGGCATGAAATGACCGGCTCCTGGTTTCGATATTCATATGAGGAGGAAGGTTTCAGGTACTGGAACAATCCTAAAATCCCGGAGGTGCTGTTTGATGTTCAAAACGGCCTGCTGCTTTACTCACCAATCGTTCTGTTCTCGCTGATCGGTATTGGAATGGGATGGAAGCAAAAAAAACATCAGGCGCTCGCCAACACCGTATTGTTCGGACTGGCCACCTACACCTTTGCCAGTTGGTGGGCGTGGTGGTTCGGAGGGGCATTCGGGCACCGCTGTTATGTGGAGTTTTATGCCCTGCTCGCTTTTCCGATGGCAGGCTTCTATGAAAATGTACTGAGTGCACGTCGCTGGGTTAAAATAGCAGTGCTCTCCATTGCCCTGTTCCTGATGTATTATGGTGTAAAAATGTCGTTCCTGTATTGTCAACTCCCTGGACCCTGGGACGGCAAGGAGTGGCAATGGAACTGGAAAAAGATTCTTTGGATATGGGGGAAGTTATGAGTATTGAGTTATGAGTTAGTAAGTTATGAGTTATGAGTTATACTCACGTTGTTTTTGGCTTTCCTTATAATGTAGCCATAAGCAATGTGTGTATAACTCATAACTCATAACTTACTAACTCATAACTCATAACTCACTTCCCTCCTTTCAACTCATCCTGCAACTTTTTCAATTCATCCCACTTGCCTTCGTCGGCGAGTCGGGCCTGGTGTGGCCAGGTGCCCGGGTCGTGAATCTGGAAGTTGGGGCCGGCCGCGTGCAGAATACCACTGATGGTTTCAGCAGCCGTTTCGGAGAGTTGTTTCCAGGTATTAATACCTTCTTTATTGAGGAGGTCGGCTATTTTCGGGCCGATCCCTTCCACGATTTTCAGGTCGTCCATTTTATATTTTGAGCCTGCGAACAGGATGGTTGCAGCAGCGGCAGCCTTGGCCACCTTGGCTGAGCCGCCACTGCCGGCATTGTTAAGTTGTTCGCGCAGTGCCATGCGTTCGCTTTCGCACAGCATAAGGTCGCTCTTCGATTTGCGTAGTACTTCATTCAAGCGCTCCAGTTCTGCATCCCTTTGCGAAAGTTGAACACGCAGGTCGGTCGTTTCACCGGTCAGGCTGCTCACTTTTGTATTCAGTTCACCATTGGAGGTGGTAAGGCTGTTGATCTGACCTTTCATTCCGCCGACGTTGTGGAAAAGATAGCCGGCCAGCCAGCCCAACAGGAAGGGCAGGAGGCAAAGGGCAAGGGCCATCGGGAGATGGTCCATAAAAGAACATTGCAGAAAAATATAGGTAAGCATGGTATTGTTCGTTTTGAAAGTTTAACGGTTAACGGTGATAACGACCCGGCGATTCTGGTGGCGACCATCTTCCGTGCCATTATCGGCTACAGGTTCAGATTCGCCTTTGGAGCCGGTTTGAATACGGCTGTTGGAGATGCCGTTGTCCGTCAGGATTTTTGCAACCGATTTGGCGCGTTTCAACCCAAATGCCTGATTGCTGGCGGCTTCACCCACATCGTCGGTGTGTCCCGTAACAACAAAGGATGCATTGTCGCTTTTGTGTTTTTCACACAATTCTTTCAAATAGGCGTCTACTTTCGGATCGTGCTCCTTCTCCGTTGAATTGAACGGGAACAGCAAAATCACATCCTTGTCGGATTCGATAATAGCGCTGTCTTCTTTTTTCAGCACCATTTTCGACCAGGCGAAAGAAGCAGATTCTTTTGGATCGCCGTTTTCGACCAGACCATCATTTACCATGGATGCTACGAGCCGAACACGGCTGGCAGGAATTTCGGGCGCCAGCATGTCGCGAATAGCGGCAGCACGGGCAAGCGCCAGTTTTTCGCCGTCTTTTTCACCGCTGCGATAATGGCCGGTAATAACCAGCGTGTCGCCCTGTCCGCCTTTTTTAAGCAGATCTTTTTTCCAGGCAGCGAAATTGGCATCTTCGACTGGCTTTTCCATGTTCCATTTGAACAAGGGCGCCCCGGATGTTTGCACACCAAGCGTCGATTCATCTCCACAACAATGCCGGACCTGGTAGTTGTGCCAGAAATTGGCGCACCAGATGGTATATCCGACCATTAAAAGGAGGATTAACCAGAGTGGAATTTTCATGTGTAAGTTGATTTATCGTTTTGACAATGTATTGTTTTGGCAAATATCTACAACGAAAAATATAAATAGAGAGATTTTGTAAAAAACTTTACAAAAAACTTTCATTTCCCCATCTTATAAAAAATTGCCTTTCGAATATCCCAGCGGTAACGCAGGGTACGGGTTGACAACTTGGGCTCACTGCCTTTTTTCTTTTGTTCTACGATTTGTGTGAGCATAATATCGGGTAACGGTTCTACCACCGGTTCATAGCGTACCTGCATGAAGGAAATTTCGCGAAACTGATCGGGATTCTGTTCCTTTTCCCCTGTTTTTGCAATATCAATTTCAGCCGCCTGATGTGCACTGAAAGGCTCGTACAGCACCCATTTGGTGGTGATAATGCCCATACCATACCAGTCTTCCTTGATGGATAAAAAGGTCTTTTTCCCTATAGAGATCATGGAATATTCCAGGGGAGCATATTCCCCTGGCGCCCCTTCATGCAGGCGGTAGTAGATGTGGCGAACGCTCCAGCCCTGGGGCGTTTTTTCCAGTCGTGCAAAATTGAAAATATAACCTTCCACGGTGAACAACACCCAGGCTTCCTTGTGGCCATCTACTTCCCGAAATGCAATGGTATCGACGCCGGCAAAAAGGCCCCCGTTGGCATCCACGCCAAATGTGTCGAGGGTGGCCTGTGTATTGGGGAGCGTCCAGAATTTATCTGCTTTAGAATATCTGGCGCCCAGAATTTCCCGAAGGAAAGAAGATTTATCAAGGGTTTTGACTGTTTTTTGCTGGGCGTAAAGTGTTTGCAGGGTAAAAACCGGAATCAGGAATAAGAACAAGCGCATGGAAGAAAGTATGGTTACAGCAGATTACAAACAATGAATTGGATGCCTCGCATCCAATTCATTGTCCAATTATACGGGAATAATATCAATATCCCCTTGATCTACTGTAAACGAATACTTTACGATCCGGTCACATAATCCTGCAAATATTCAAACGCAGGTGTAAGCGCGCTTTTTTCCGTGATGGTAGCACGTTGCAGCACATCGTTGTGGAGGCCTTTTGCCAGTTCTGGAAGTATGTGTTCTACCAGTTGGTTTCCAAAAAACACAGAAGCATCACGTGGCAATTCTGAAGGAAGGTTATCGATGGCCATTACATCGATCGCGCCCTTTTGATAGGGTGCTGTTTCCTGGCCTGTTTGTGGGTCGAAACCAAATACCGGTTCGTCGATATGCGTCGGACGGATGGTGCATGGAACGGAAGCGCCCGGCATAATGTCGCAGGTGATGTCGCCAATCACCTGAATGCGAAAATCGGGTCGCTGCATATCTTCTACGTTGAAAAAAGCGGGCGCTTTTTTGTCATAGAAAATACCGTTGATAAAGATATCGGCCTTTTGTGCAAAAGGCAGGAAAGCACTCTGGTAGCGTTCGCCGTGGCTGTAATATTCTTTTTTGTCAAAAATGCCAGAAGGGTCGATCGGCCTGGCATAATGCTCGGCGTGAATCTGGGTAAAAACCGGGCCATCAAATGTTTGATTCAAAAATGCCTCGGGGCTTACCTGTTCAATGCCCATATCCTGCAGGTTTTTGGCTGCGCCGGATGCTACTCGTCCCGAACCGGTGAGCACAATCCGAAAATTAGGTAAGGACGTTTTATGGTACACCTCCAACACTTCGGCGTAGTCGTGGCTTTCGCAGAGACGGGGCAGGCTGAACTGGCCGGTTCGTTTTCCCCAGGTCCATATGGCGTTGTGGGCTCCTACCACGCCGGCATAAAAACCGAATGCTACGAGGCGTTCACCCTTTTCATTGGTCAGCACCTCATAATCAATCATACGAATTCCTTTGGCAAGCATTGCCTGCAGCAAGGGTCGGTTGTAGGGTTGTTTTTTGATAGTATGCGAAAAAAACAGGTAGGTTTTGTTCGGTATCAATTGATCAATCGGCACTTCTTTCACTCCCATTAAAACATCACATTCGCTCAGGTCTTCCTGTATAGTGAGACCTCTGGCAGCAAATTCTTCGTCTTTGAAACAACGTATTGGCGACGGTTGTACGATGATGTGTATCGGCAAACGGGTTTGCACTTCAGCGCATTGCTCGGGGCTTAGCGGCACCCGTGCATCGGGCGGCACTTTTCCTTCACGGATAATTCCAACTTTCAACATGAATAATTACGGTCAATCTGGTTAGGCTAATCTGCGTGCACGGCATGAGCATTCATGCCTTGTCTTCAACCTTCCTGCATGATCTCCAGTACTTTCTGAACGACATCTTCCACTTGTGGCTTGGAATGATAATCGCCGTCTTGTCCGTAGGCAGGTCGGTGCGGTTTGGCGGTAAGGGTAGCCGGGCTGGCATCGAGATAACGATAGCCTCCCTGCTTTTCCAGTATTTGCTGCAAGAGGTATGCCGATGCTCCTCCATCGAAATCTTCGTCGAGCACGAGGATGCGGTTTGTTTTTTTCAGACTATTCACACAAGTCTGTGGCACATCAAACGGCAGAAGCGTCTGAATATCAATGATTTCTATTGAAACCTGTTTTTCCAGCAACGCAGCCGCTTCTTCGGCAATGCGCACGCAGGCGCCATAGGTCACCAGCGTCAGGTCTGATCCGCTGCGAAGCACTTCCGGCACACCCAAAGGCACCGTAAAGGTGCCGATGTTGTCGGGCAAACGCTCCTTGAAACGGTATCCATTGAGTACCTCCACCACAATGGCTGGGTCATCACCCTGCAACAGCGTGTTGTACATACCGGATGCCTGCACCATATTGCGCGGCACACAAACGTGCATACCGCGAAGTGAACCCAGCATCATGCCCATGGGCGAACCGCTGTGCCAAACACCTACCAGGCGATGGCCCCGGGAACGAATGATAGCCGGAGCGGCTTGCAAGCCATTGCTACGCCAGCGCAGGGTGCACAAATCGTCGGAAACGGGCGCCAGGCCGTACAAAAGATAGTCGAGGTACTGGATTTCTGCGATGGGGCGCAGACCGCGCATGGCCATTCCGATAGCCTGGCCCATAATGGTCCATTCCCGTATTCCGGTGTCGAATACACGTTCTTCGCCATGCTTTTGTTGCATGCCGCGAAGCCCCTGGTTTACATCACCGATGTTGCCTACATCCTCTCCAAAAGCAAATACATTTGGATGGTGCGTAAAATGGTAATCGAAACAGGCATTTAATACCTCGTAGCCATCTTTCATTGGAGAATTATCCGAATAAAGCGGCTTTACGACAGGTACGTGCATGGGCGAGCGTGGTGTTTCGCTCAACAGATGGCTTGAATACACCCGGTCGCCCTCAGTGGTTTCACTATTGATAAATGCCTGGAGTGCTGCTACATCCGCATGATCTTTACCGGAAAGAAATGTAAAAGCGCGGCGGGCTATTTGCAATAATTCAAAGCGCAGGGGCTCGCGTTTTTGTTCCAGTTCATCGGCCAGTGCCGAAAAATCTGCCATTCCCGGGTAAACTTTACACAAGTTTTGCAACAAAGAAAGCAGTTGTTTGCGAAGCGCTCCTACGCGGTCGTGGTAGGCATGGTATGCCTTGTGGGCGGCATCGATTACTTCTTTTTTGGCGTCGGCTTTGATCCGGTCGATTTCCTCCTGGCTTGCAATACCGCTTTTTATCATCCAGTCGGCCATGCGGCGATTGCAGTCGAATTCTTCTTCAAATGCAAGCCTTTCCGGGCTTTTGTAACGACGGTGGTCGCCCGAAGTAGAATGCCCGAGTTGCTGGGTTACTTCCTCGATATGCATCAGCGCGGGAACGTGCGTGCGACGCATTTCAGCAATGGCTTCTGTGTACATGTTGCACAAGGCCGGATAGTCCCACGCCTTGCAGTTGTATATCTTGATGCCATTCGTTTTTTTCTTCGGGTCGATTTCCAGCCCGGCCATCGCCTGGGAAATACTTTCCTTGACGGTCTGGTATTTTTTGGGTACACTGATACCGTATCCGTCATCCCATACACTTACAGCCAGCGGGATTTGCAAAACACCTGCAGCATTCATGGTTTCCCAAAAAGGCCCTTCCGAGGTGGAAGCATCACCAATGGTCATAAAAACAACTTCCTTCCCATTGTCTGACAAATCGCCGCAAATGGCCGGATTTTCCCTGAATTTCTTCGAAGCGAAGGCCAGACCGATACCACGCGCCACCTGCCCGGCGGTCGGCGCGATATCTGAAGTAATATTGTACCTGTTTTTGAGATCAACGAAATGACCGCTTTCATCCACAAACTTTGTAGCAGGGTGGCTATTCATTTGACGCCCTCCGGAGAAGGGATCATTGTAAGGATCGCCATACAATTGTCCGAAGAAAGTAAATAGCGTCATCTCCCCCAATGCAAAAAGCAGGGTTTGATCGCGGTAATATCCGGCGCGGAAATCGCCTTTTTTCCAGGCTTTGGCCATTGCCACCTGTGCCACTTCCTTGCCGTCGCCGATGATGCCAAAGTTTGCTTTTCCCATCAACACTTCGCGGCGCGCCACAACGCTGGCCTCCCTGCTGATACAACAGATGTAAAAATCGTGGAGTACTTCCTTCCGATAGGCCTCCTGGTTTGGAGTGCTGGTTTTTTTGTGGTCTGTCGAAGTGGTGGTTGCGACCATGCTTGTCAGGTAAAAGTTGGCGATTGGTAGATGGATGTGTATTTGAAAAGGCGAGCAAAAGTAAAGCAATTTTTAGCGAATGAATACATCCATGTGCCTTGCACGTTATTTTGCTGCTGGAGTAACAGCAACCTCAAACCATTGAATTTCAGGTCTTGAATTGTGTTTCCAAAAATAAGTTGGAGTGTATGGTACTTATCAAAATATTAAATTTTTGAAAACTCATCATTTTCAAAGTTTTTTTTGACCTAATTTTGCCCCGCAAAAACCAGAAAGAAATTCTCAAACACACCGTAATTTTTAACCTGACAATTATGAACGAGCCTAAACTAAGGTACAGCGACGAAGAATTGCAAGAATTCAAAGTGCTGATCGATAGCAAACTGATACAGGCCCAGGAGGAATTGAATACCACTCAGCAACAGATTGCCGACCTCAATGAGAACGGTTTTAATCAGCAAGGAGGTGACTGGTACGATGACTCGACAACGCACACCGACCTGGAAATGCTTCAGCGTATGATGATGCGTCAGCAGCGTTATGTTCAGGATTTGCGCAATGCATTGCTTCGTATTCAAAATAAAACATACGGCATTTGCAGCGTTACCGGCGTTTTGATCGATAAAAGCCGCCTTCGTCTGGTGCCACATGCCACCAAAAGTATCGACGGTAAAAATATTGCCAATTCCGGAAAGGATGCCTCGCAGGAAACTGCAGGCGACTTCTTTAATGCAGGCGGCGAAGAGGGCGAACGTCCGGCAGGCAAGCCTATTGGCGACAAGGTGCGGCTCCCCGGCAAGCGCCCGTCCGCACCAGGTGGTAGCGACGACTGGGAAATTGACAATGAATCCATGGAAGATGCCGGATACGAACGCCGCAAGTTCGAAGAGGACGATGAAGCCTAGTTTTTTTGTGCGCTTCGCCTCTTGTAAGGCACTTTAATTCTGACATGCGTCATCCCGAATTTTGGTCAAGGCCAGGGTTCGGGATATTTTTTTGTGGGTTGTTTGCGTAGAGGAGTTTCCCGCAGCATGTAGAGTAATTTCCCGCAGAACGTAGAGTAATTTCCCGCAGAACTCGCAGATTTACCCGCAGAACTCGCAGAATGTAGAGTACACCAATATTTTCAAAGCGAAAAAAAGGAGTACTCTAAGTGTACTCTACATTCTGCGAGTTCTGCGGGTAAATCTGCGAGTTCTGCGGGAAATTACTCTACGGGGAATCTACAATGAATTACCTGACCAATATTCCACTCCAAAAATTGTCTTGAATGCATCATGGCCGTCTCAAGGTGCGTTCAAATAATTTGAATATCCGTTTGTATTCATCCGCCCAGGAAGTCGGCTCTGTAAAGCCATGGTCTTCCACCGGATAGGACGCCACTTCCCAGTTTTCCTTTCTCAATTCGATCAGTCGCTGCGTCAGCCTGACCACATCCTGGTAATGGACGTTTACGTCGATCATGCCATGGCAAATCAGCAGATTACCTTTCAGGCCATCGGCGAAGTTGATCGGCGAACTCCGTTGGTAAGCAATCGAGTCCAACTGCGGCTCGTTGAGAATGTTCGAGGTGTAACCGTGGTTATATGCTGCCCAATCGGTAACCGGACGCAGTGCAGCGCCCGATTTAAACACATCCGGCGTTGTAAACATGGCCATCAGCGTTATGAACCCGCCATACGAACCGCCATAAATGCCGATACGCTGCGGATCGACGCCCTCGTGCTGCACCAGCCATGCGGCACCGTCCACATGATCTTGAAGGTCTTTTCCACCCATGTGCCTGTAAATTCCCGTACGCCAGTCGCGCCCGTAACCGGCCGACCCACGATAATCCATATCCAATACGGTGTAGCCACGATCAGCGAGAAAGTTGTGGAACATGTTTTCACGGAAATAAGTACTCCACCAGCGATGCGCATTTTGCAGATACCCGGCTCCATGCACAAACACGACAGCGGGCTTTGAGCCTTTTTTCCCTTTGGCACGATACAGCCGGGCATGGACTTCAGCACCATCGCGGGCTTTTATTTTTACAAATTCGGGAGTCCGCCACGGGTAGGATTTGAATTGTTCACTTTGTGAAAAAGTAATCTGAACGGGTGCTGCGCCTGGTTGATTTTTTTGCAAAAACAATTCCCAGGGCTGTGTGGCAGAGGAATATAAATATGCAAAATGCTGATTGTCAGGCGATAAGAAAGCCTGCCAGGCCCCGCTTTTTTGGGTAATTTGCTCGCGCTGTCCTCCAGAAACCGACATTTTGTACAGGTGTTGTTCGCCCGGGTTCAATTCGTTGGTAGTCAGGTAGAATTGGGTTTTATCGCGCGACAATTGAACATTCAATACTTCAAAAGACCCTTTTGTGAGTTGTTTTTTCAAGCCGCTGGAAAGGTCCATGGTATAAAGATGTGCAAACCCGTCGGCCTCCGATTGAAAAAACAACGTGTGGTCATCCAGAAATCCAAGTGCATTGATGGGGCCACCGATCCATGCCTCGTCGCGCTGCCGGTCGAGGGTTTTCAGGCTGGCATTGGCAAGGTCCAGTTCTGCTATCCAGCGATCCTTGTTGTCGAGGCTACGTACTACCACCACTGCATGAGCGCCTTTGTCTGACCACATGATCTCCTGAAAATAGACCTTCCTTGTGGCCGGTTTTTTCCTGGAAAGGGTATCTGCCTGCGTGTATTCTTTCAAATACGCCGGTTCGTCGGAAAGGCCGTCCAGCCCGGCAAGGTTTACCTGAACGATCGTATCTTCGGCAATGTTCAACACCCATAATTCCTGGCTGGACTGTACACTGCCGACTTTGGTACGGCCCGGAATATTTTCAGTAAAACCAGATTCGGTTACATAACTGGGAATGTTGGTGCGCCGGTTATTTTTGGGAGAAATGTTCAATTGGAAAGTAATGAACTTGCCATCCGGGCTTATTTTGAGGTCATCGATGCTCTTGTTGTCCAGAAAAACTTCTTTGGGGTGCGTGGCTGGCTGGCTTTTTTCATTCATTTCTGCTTCTTTTGCCCGATCCGATTTAGTTTTGAGCGTTTGAAACAGCGCCAATTGCTGGTTTTTGAGCCATTCTTCCTGCGTATTTTTTTTGGCAGACTCTTTTTCGGAGCGCTCCGTTACAAAATTGGTCCATTGCTTCAAATACCCTCGATCCAGATCGATACTGAACAGGTTATTTCCTTTGGTGAAAAAAACGCTGGATTCGTCGGTGCTGAAATAAGGTTCGTTTTCACTCTCCAGGGTATTCGTAAGCGCAAGGGACTTCAAGGAAGGAATGTCGAGCAAAAACAGGTCGCCATTTTGCACATATACCTTTTGTGTGCGAGCCCGATTGTATGCCCCGCCGCGTCCTGGTAGAGCGCGGCGTTCTGCAGGGCTCACCTTGTACGGTTTATTTTCACCTACAGATATCGCATACAGAGAATCGGCTGTGCGAAGCTCCGGATTCCAGTAAAAATAAACGGTTCGGCTGTCTTCCGACCAGTAAGGTGAAGAAGGCAAGGGGCCTACCGAAATTTTGGGGTCGGCCATGATGGCATCGATCGTCAACTGCGCCCGAAGGCTGCAGACAGTCAGGGAAAGCAGGCAGGAAAGGAACAGGGTTTTCATGCGTTTTTGTTATTCTTCACAAAAGGATGCAAGAATACTACGCCTTGTCCGAAATGAGAAATGCTATCTTTGCCCGTATGATCAAGCATATATTCTTACCCGTTGGAGTGATCGTTTTATCCTTTTTTCTTGCCTCCTGCGGGCAGAAGGAAAAGAAACCAGCCTTGTTCCAGTTGCTTCGGAAAGAAAGTACCGGGCTCGATTTTATGAACGAATTGCACCAAAGCGGCGAGTTCAATGTATTCAATTACATGTACTTCTTTAACGGTGGCGGCGTAGGAGCAGGCGATTTCAACAACGACGGGCTGGTCGATCTGTATTTTACCAACAATATGGGGCCCAACAAGATGTATTTGAACCAGGGTGGGCTGAAATTCAAAGATGTAACCGATCAGGCCGGCGTGGCGGGTATGGAAGGCTGGACTTCCGGCATCAGCGTGGTCGACCTCAACAACGACGGAATGCTGGATTTATACGTGGGTCAAATTGGCGAGTACCAAAGCATTCACGGACGCAATCAATTGTTTATCTGCACGGGCATCGACAACGGCGTGCCACACTACGAGGATCGGGCTGCTACATACGGCCTCGATCTGAAAGGTTTTGCCACACAAGCCTCCTTTTTCGATTATGATCTGGACGGTGACCTGGATATGTTCCAACTCAACCATTCTCTGCACCAGAACGGCACATTCGGCCCCAAAAAAGCCTTTGAAGGGCAAATGCACCCGCTGGCTGGCGACCGTCTGATGCGCAATGACAACGGAAAGTTTACGGACGTGACCGCACAATCGGGCATTCTGAGTACGGTAATCGGATACGGGCTGGGTATCGTGACAGGCGACCTGAACAACGACGGCTACCCGGATATTTATATCGGAAATGACTTCCATGAAAACGATTACCTGTACATCAATCAGAAAAACGGCACATTTCGCGAATCCATCACCGAAGAAATGATGCACACCAGCCAGTTTTCCATGGGTGTGGATATGGCCGATGTGAACAACGACGGCTGGAACGACATCATTTCGCTGGATATGTTGCCGGAAGATCCATACATCCTGAAAAGTTCGCTGGGGGAAGACAACTACGGCCTGTATCAATACAAAATCGGGCATGGTTACCACTACCAGTTTACCCGAAACAACCTGCAACTGAACAATGGTGATGGTACTTTTAGTGAAATTGGCCTGTTTGCCGGCGTAGCAGCCACCGACTGGTCCTGGTCGCCGCTCTGGATGGATTTCGACAGCGATGGTTTCAAGGACCTGTTTGTCAGCAATGGCATTCCGCGCCGCATGAACGACATCGATTTTGTAAAATTTCAGGAAGACAGAGGGCTGCAACTCAAGGAAAATTCCACCAGAAGCGTAGATGAAAAAGAACTGGCCGTCGTAGACCGTATGCCGCGGGTAAAACTGCCTAACAAACTGTTTCGCAACACGGGCAAACTTCGTTTCGACGACCTGAGCGAGCAGATCGGATCAGCCGTAACCTCTTTTTCCAATGGTGCGGTGTACGCCGATCTGGACAATGATGGCGACCTGGACATCGTGACCAACAACCTGGAAGACGAGCCATTCGTGTACCAAAACCTGCTACGAGAATCCAATCCCACTGCCGGCGCCTACCTGTCGTTTCAACTCAAAGGACAGCCCGGAAACAGCCATGGCATTGGCACAAAAATCCTGGTTTTTAAACACGATGGCAGCCGGGAAACCGAAGAATTTTACCCGGTACGGGGCTACCAATCCAGCGCGCATATCCCGCTGTATGTGGGTGTGGGCGATCAGGCGTCCATTGATTCAGTGTACTGTATCTGGCCAGACGGGTCGTATCAGCGTATTGCAAACCTTGTTTTCAATCAGCCCCAGATCCTGGAATGGAATGCCAACTTGCCAAGGGCCGACTTCAACAAGGTGTATCCACCCCAAAAACCTGCCTTTGCTTTTGAAGATATTTCTGCACGCACGGGATTGAATTTCAAGCACATTGAAAACCCGTTTGTCGAGTTCAACCGGGAAACGCTCATTCCCAATATGGTATCCACGGAAGGCCCCGCGCTGGCTGTGGGCGATGTGAACGGCGACGGGCTGGAAGATGTATTTTTTGGCTCATCCAAGCGCGAGCGCAGTGCTTTATACATCCAGAAAAGCGGAGGTGTTTTCAAGTTGGAAACACCGGAAGCCATCGTGCAGGATAGCATGTTTGAAGACGTGGATGCCGTTTTTGCCGACCTGGAAAATGACGGCGATCTCGACCTGGTTATTGCCGCTGGCGGCAATGAATACCGGGGCAAGGACGAGCAAATGAAGCAACGCGCCTACCTCAACGATGGCAAGGGGCATTTCACCCGAGTCGACCCCTTCCCTACCCTTTTTATGACAGCATCCTGTGTGTTGCCATGCGATTTTAACGGCGACGGGCGCACGGATTTTTTCTTTGGCGGCCGGGCTGTTCCCTGGAATTATGGCATCACGCCCAATTCCTATTTGATGCAAAACATGGGCAATGGCCGTTTCGAGGACGTGACGGCCAGCGCAGCACCCGGTTTGGGAGACGTCGGGCTTGTAAAAAAAGGCGCCTGGGCAGATCTGGACGGCGATGAAGATCAGGACCTCCTTCTTGCCATGGAGTGGGCGCCCTTGACCGTTTTTGTAAACAACCAAGGGAAATTCGAGAAAAAGACGCTGGCAACGGGCAGCGGCTGGTGGAATTTTGCGCTGCCCTACGACTTTGACGGGGATGGCGATGTGGATATTCTGGCTGGAAACACGGGCGGCAATTGCCGTTTCAAACCTACTGATACTGAGCCGGTTAAAATGTATGTGAGCGATTTTGACGGCAACGGACAGGTAGAGCAAATCCTGACCTACTACCTGAAAGGACGTGAAATTCCATTCGCTAACCATGAGGAAATGATGAAAGCCATTCCCATGCTGAAAAAGAAATACCTGATGGCGACCAATTTTGCCAAGGCATCTGTATCGGATTTGTTTGGAAATGAAAAACTATCCAAAGCAGTGCTGCGCGAGGCCGATCGGTTTGAAAGTATGTATTTTGAAAATACCGGCCAGGCATTCACCTACACTGCGCATGTTTTGCCCGACGCACTGCAATTCAGCACCCTGAACGCTGCAGCCCTTCAGGACCTCGATGGCGACGGGAAAAAAGAGGTGGTTCTGGGCGGGAATTTTTATGAATGCAATATCGAAATGGGTCGATACGACGCCTTTTATGGCAAAGTGCTTTCCATTGGCCCAGGCGGAAAAATGAGTCTGTCATCATTGGGCGACTTGCGCATGAAAGGTGAAACCCGCCGGATACAGGAAGTGCATGTCGGCAAGAAGCCTTGCCTGGTTTTTGCGAGAAATAACGCGACAGCAGTAGTGATTGGGAAGAAATAACACAGTAAGGAATGTCAATTCCGACTTTCAGTGTAACATTCCCATTGGCGCAGGCGTCTGCTTTTCATTCTATCGTTCTTTCATTTTTTAAGTTATTGCTATGAAAAAAAGATTCCTGCTTTTGCCGGCTTTCCTGTTCGCCTGCCTGTTGCATGCTCAAACCAGCGATGCGCTCCAGTCATTTGTTCAAAAACACAAAAATGACCCTGCCTTTACTTTTGCCTTTATCAGTAAAGACCTGCTCAATGTCACGCTGAAAACGGATGTTTCCAACGAAGATTGGAAGAAAATCCAGCACGTGGTAAAAGACATCGGTAGCCTGCACATCCTGGCCTCCGAAAAGGTCAGCAATGGACTACAATTGTACAAGGAAGCCTACAATTTGGTAGATGAAAACGAATTATCTGCTTTGCTGGCTGTTCGCGACGATCAGACTGCCGTACGCATCTGGGCGAAAGAAGAATCCGATCTTCTGACCGATATTGTCCTGCTCGTGGGAGCGCCCGAGAACTTCGTGCTCATTTTGTTTCATGGGCAAATCGATCTCGGCGACCTCCCTTCTTTAGCCGCCTTATTCGATGCAACAGATGCCAAAAACCTGGCCGAAAGAAGCGCCCAGAACAAAACTGAATTTCAAATCAGTCCCAATCCCAGCAAAGGCTCGATTACACTGAAATACGCTGCAAAGGATGATGCACCAGTTTCCATGTCGATCATCGACCAAAACGGGCGACAGGTATCCAGCATTCAACTTTCCGGTCAGTCGCAGGAGCAAATTGAACTCGGCCACCTGAACAGCGGCACGTATTGGGTGCAGTTGGTAACCAGGCAGGGTAAGGTCGGGATTCAGCAATTGCAATTGATTCGATAATGAAGAAGGTTCGGCTTCGCCGAACGGGGATTTGGGATTTTGCGGGTTCAGCGGATTTTACTGATTTTTGTGGCCTGACGGCCACTTTTTTTGATTTACCTGATAGAAATTTTAAAAAAAATCTATTTGATCCGCTGAATCCGCAAAATCCCAAATCCCCCCGTTCGGCAAAGCCGAACCTTCCCATCCCCTACCACAGAAGCGTCTGGTAATCATCCCACTTCGCATCTTCATTTTTCATTTCCAGCAAATCCATCAATTGGCCTTCGTACAGGGCTTCCAGTTCGGGAGCGGTGCGGGCAGTCCGCAACTCGATCATACCTTTTTTGAGTTGTTCCATCCTCCAGGCGTAGGTTTGTTCCATTTTCCGGAAAATAGTGTCGCAGGCGGCGGCATGATCTTCTCCCTTACCGGCCGAAATGGCCTCCCGGAAAGCAACTGTATTTCGGGCAATCATTTTGCCGTCTTCCAGGATAAAATAGGCCGTATGCGGCCATTGTTCGGGTGGAGGCAGCAGTTTGGCGTACAGCACCAGTTGCAGGTCTTCACCATTACGGATCAATTCTTTTCTGCGAGTGGCACCGCTCCATTTGAGGTCGACAATGGCTTTTTCATCATCGCGTTGGAGTACCAGGTCGGCTTTGCCTCTTACCGGCATATTGCCAAAATAACCTTCCAGCGGGAGTTCAGTATCCAACACCGTCCAGCCGTTGTTGCGAATAAGCGAAACGAGGTTCCAGGCAGCATTTTTTACACGCTGTAGAAAACTTTGTCGTTCCGGTTCGCGGCCATACAGCAAAAGTGTAGCGCCTTCTTTTTCCAGCAAGGCAAGTGATTCGTGGTCTATCCATTCCTGAATACCACGCCGATCAAAATCGGCCAGGTTCTCCTTGAGCAACTTTTCAAAAAACCGATGCGCCAGGCTACCCAGCAAGGTATTGTCGCCGGTAACGCTGAGCAGGCTCGACCGATACATATTCAGTTGCTGTCTGAAAAACCACCGATGCGGGTAATAAAACAGGCTGTCGAGTTTGGTAGGCGTTTCATACTCGCTTTCCATCAATAATTCCGGGTGCTTCAACACCAAATGTGGGCGCATTCGATCGGCAGGGTGAATAGCAAGCGCTTCATAATCAGGCACTTTCAGGATTTCAGACAACCTCCGGCGATCCTGTTCACTATCCAGCGAGTAGATCAATTTTCGGTAAAACGGGAACGCCGCTTCTATATCGCCCAGCATCAAACTTGGCACCACTTCTACCCCATCCGCCTGATCGGGCACTACAAGGATCAATTGCCTGGTGGTTTGTAGAACGGGCGTCATCTGACTCAACAAATTCGATTGCCCTTCCTGTTCTGGCGTCTGTAGCGACACGTTTTTGCCTTGTAAAAAACGACGCTCTTCTTCCTGCCATTTGTCGGGCGCCGGTACGATATTTTCGTAGAGGCAATTCCACCAAATCAAGGTATCCACGGGCGCTGCAAAAGCGCCGGGCTGGTGGGCATACGGGAAACAACCGGTTTCTGCCGACGCAAATTGAACGGGCGATGGCTGATAAATGGTGCGTACGATGCGCTCTAGTTCAAGAAAGGAAATCCGTTGTTCCGGAAGGGCTTCCAGCAATTCCCGAATTCGGCGCGCTTGTTCGGCCAGCACCAAAAATGAGGTATTGACACTACCATTTTCTTCAAAATATTCCAGCGCCCATTCCTGCAGGTACGCATAAATAGCAATTGCATCTTTTTTGGGCGCTGTGGCATCGGCTTTGTAACGACGCCGGTCGAACCAGAATTCGTATTGCTTTCGGGTCTTGTCGGGGATTTCGCCCCGTTCGAGGTAACCGAATACCGTTGCAAACCAGGCATCGCTCATCATACCGGGTTTTTCGGCCATCACTCGCGCAATTTCCATGGCTAGTCCATAATCCAGCGGTTTGACTGCCAGGGTTACAAATTCCATGATTTTGAAAACATCCACCGGCTCCCACAGGAAAGCCGGCGCCAGTTTCAGCACCTGAAGCGAAGGGCGTGCCAGCGAAGCCGATAAAATACCCAGATTGGGCATACCTTCCTGCGCCATGCTTCTTTCCAGCAGCAGATCCATTTCCGGCATCAGGAAAGTGGGCAGCATCTGACGGTTTTCGCGCAGTATTTGTGCCAATACGACGGCTGCGTCGCTGTCGCGCCGGGCCCGTAAAATCAGAAGGGAATGATCCGGTTCTGCAAGTGAGTCGTTTTCAATTTTCCCGGCAGGCAGTAACCTGCGTTGCAGGCGCCCCAGTAAAGTTATTTCCCCGGCAGCGGCGCCCGGTAATCGTTGCGAGATGACGATCCCGGGCCTGCGTCGAATTTCCGATACAAAGCGTTGAGCAAGAGGCTTCAACAAATGCTCCGGCTGGTACAGCACCAATTCCTGCAATGGAATAAAATGATCTTCCGCCAGCATTTGTAGCGCTGCCGAAAAACGATCGGCAAAGCCGTGCGCCTGCTTTTTCAGGGTCGGGTCGTTCGCTTTTTCCCTGAAAAAATCTTCTACTACGGCAAATGTGCGCAAACGCTCCGGACATTCGGATTCGGGGTCAAAATTCCAGCCGGACAACAACAGTTCGTCGCGGCGCTGCAATAACACCGACGCCGTAGCAAAACGGTCGGCATGGTAGGAAGCCGCATAAAACGGCAAGGGCCGCAGCAAAGGCTCCTGTTCGCATTCGAGGAGGTGCCGGTCCATTGCCTGCCGGTACAATTCGATACGCAGGTAATCCGTATTTTCCGGGTAACCCGTCAATCCCAGTTGATTTTCAAGCCATTGCAGCAATTTTTTAGTGCCAGCCCATATCTCTCCTGCCTTGGGTGCAGCAGGGCCAGTGTACACTATACCATCGAAATCGGAGCCAAAATGCAATATCATCGTATTGGCAAATATAGACGTTTCCATCTTTTTGCCTTAATTTCGCGCCTTCTTTCGCGCAATCTTTTTCGAACGAAATATGGACAACAACGAAGTAGTAAAATCAAGTGATATCACCATCCGGGTCGGCCTGAATTCAGAACAGGTGCCTGTAAAAATTGAATGGGGCGCCAGCGACCGCAACAATGGTGTACTGGAAGAATGCAAGGCGCTGGCCGTCGCACTGTTCGACAAAGACCACAGAGACACCCTGCGTATCGACTTGTGGACCAAGGAAATGCAGGTGCTGGAAATGGATCGGTTTATGTACCAGATTCTTCGCTCATTGAGTCAGACCTACCTGCGTGCCACGCAAAACAAGGATCTGGCAGAAGAAATGGCCAAGTTTGCGCATTATTTCGGAGAAAAAACGGAGATAGTATCCAAGTAATTCTACGGTTTGTGCGTACTCAAAGCCTGAAAAAGCCAGTTGGCCACGGCCTGCCGGTTGTTTTTCAATACGAGTCGTTGTTGATCCCAGTCGTTTTTGATATTTCCCATTTCGATGTACACCGCGCGCTGACAAGTTGTTTCCTGTAGCGTAAACAGGTATCGGGGGCTAACTGTGCCCATGTACCCACGTTGGCCGCGCAGGCGCAGGTATTTTTCCAAAAAAGTCCGGTGAATATGTTGCGCCAGCGCCTTGCTGTCGTCGCTCTCCGGGCGGTAGTAAAAAAACACATCCGTTTTTGCGTCCTTGCTGCGGGAATCGACATGTATTTCTACCACTGTTTGATCACGCTGGCCTGATTTGAGGTGTTTTTCTGTCAATTGGTTAATCAGATCTGTGCGTTGCTGAAGACGTTCTTTCTGGTTGATCGGGATTCTTTTGTTTCCCCACACGACCTCGTCCTTGTCGCACAACAAGTAGTTATCATCCCGAATACCATCATTTGGATCGCGCACAATCATGTAAGCCGTTGCGCCATGGCTGATAAGCAAGCGCAACAGGCGCAATGTCACATCGTAAGCGTATTCGTCTTCACAAAGCAAATTGCCCGCACGTCTGCCCTGGGCGCCGCTGTCGGGGCCACCGTGGCCGCTAATCAGGTAAAACACTTTCCCTTTCAAGCGGCTGCTGACGAGCGGAGTTTTGGCGTATTTCGGGCCGAAAATGGAAAATGAACGGCTGCCTTTGGCGCTGATTTCGCCACCTTCTATTCGTTCGGAAGAAACTGCGGTTTTACCCGATTCAGATTTTCCAATATTGCTTTCCGCACTCGCATCTTCGCAATTGATCTCGTGAAAAGGCACCCAAAGTTTTTTGCTTTCCAAAAAATTGTCGTTGCGTAGGCCGTCTTCCCATGCGCGTTTGTTGAAGGTTTCGATGCGTTTGGCCGTTTGCCAGTCGTCGAGTCCGAGGGTGGTTCTTATGCTTTTTCCATTGTACGGCACCACCCAAAGCGGCAGTTTGTAGGTAGCGCCTGATTTCAGGCGATAATCTTCCCTGATTTTGTTGATCTTGAAAAATTCTGTGATATTACACGGAAAATCGGAGAGTCCGTATCGTTGCAACAACAATGGAACGTCGTCGCCGGCACGGGCAACCACCGACATATAGTTCTTGGGCTGGAGCAGATTCTGTGCACCCATCACGACGGGGCGTCCTGCCAGGCACAAAAGAATGAACAACAGATTTCGGGTTAGCGTCATAACTGATCGATACGGTCAGGCAAGGTGCAAAAATGAAAAAAAGTTGTCACACCCAAGCCAATCAGTTCGTTATTTTATTCTAATTTATTGAAAATCAATTGCATAAATGAAACAAACCATTCTTTCCAGAAACCGAAACTACAGTGCCCGGGTACAATTGTTGCTCGATTCACTGTCTTCTTATTCAGAGGAACAGTTGAATAAAAAGCCTGCGGATGGAGGTTGGACGCCCATTCAGATTTTACACCACCTGGCAATGAGTGAAGAATTGTCGCTGGCATACACGAGGAAAAAGATGGGGTTTTCCTCTGATTTTGAGGAGAACAACCTGGCAGCCCGGGTGCGCAGCCTGTTGCTTCGTATTTCGTTGCACCTGCCGGTTCGGTATGCGGCACCTCCTGCCATCGATACAGACAAATTGCCTGCATTTTCCACATTTGCAGAAACCCGCGCCAAGTGGGAACAGGCGCGGGCAGCCTGGACGCAGTTTTTTGAACAAATGCCGGATGCGCTGGCCAACAAACTCGTGTACAAACACCCGCGGGCAGGCAGGGTCACCTGGCTCCAGATGTTGTCGTTTTTTAATACGCATATGGAGCGGCACAGGAAGCAGATTTATCGGCAGGGGTTGTAGGGAAATGATTCGTTCGGCTTCGCCTCATGCAAAGGGGGAAAAAGGATTTTGCGGATCGGGCAGAACAAAATCCATTTAATCCGCTCGATCCGCTAAATCCTTTTTCCCCCTTTGCATGAGGCGAAGCCGAACTGCAAATCCCAAACCTCAATAAATCACCTGCATTTTCATATTATACAGCATAAACGACAAAATATCCGCTGCTTCTTCGATGATTTTGGACGTTGGCTTACCCGCGCCGTGGCCAGCGCTGGTTTCGATACGTATCAGCACCGGATTGCCGCCCTGTTGGTTTTCCTGCAAGGTAGCCGCATATTTGAAGGAGTGCGCGGGCACCACCCGGTCATCGTGGTCGGCCGTCGTTACCAGCGTAGCAGGGTAAGCAATTTTTTTGATGTTGTGCAAAGGCGAATATTTCAGCAGGCAGGGAAATTCCTCTTTGTTGCTGCTCAGGCCGTAATCGGTGGCCCAAGCAAAACCAATCGTAAATTTGTGATACCGCAACATATCGAGTACGCCCACTTGCGGAATGCACACGCCGAACAGATCCGGGCGCTGGGTCATACACGCGCCAATCAGCAGTCCGCCGTTTGATCCGCCCTGAATGGCCAGCCGTGCCGGCGAAGTATATTTTTTAGCGATCAGGTATTCCGCTGCCGCAATGAAATCGTTGAACACATTCTGTTTTTGGCACCGGGTGCCCGCCTTGTGCCATTTTTCTCCATACTCACCACCACCGCGGATGTTGGCCACGGCATAAATTCCGTTGTTTTCGAGCAGCACCGCACGGGAAGCCGAGAAGGAAGGTGTAAGGGAAATATTGAACCCGCCGTATCCGTACAACAAGGTAGGATTGGAACCGTCAAAAGAGATGTTTTTCTTGCGGGTGATGAACATGGGAACTTTTGTACCATCGGAACTGGAATAAAACACCTGCTCGGTGGTAAACAAATCGGGGTTGAAATCCAGTTTGGGCGCTTTGAACACAGTCGGTTTCAGATCAGCCAGATCGAGGGAATAAATCGTAATAGGACGCAGGAAGGACGTGAAGGAGAAAAATGCCTGCGGTTCGTCCTTGGAGCCACTGATGTCATTAACTGAACCAATTTCAGGCAATTTCACCTCCTGAATCAGTTTGCCATCGGCGCCGAAAACGCGCAATGCGCTGGAAGCATTGTTCAGGTAATTGCAGAGGATTTTTCCGCCGCATACCACAGCGCTTTCCAGTACGTCGCTGCTGTCTTCTGCAACCAGGGTTTGCCAGTGTTGTTCGCCGGGCTGTGCCGGATCGACCAGAATGAGGCGTTTGTTCGGCGCCTCGCGATTAGTGAGTACGAGCAGTTTGCCGTCTAGGTGTTCGATCACCGTGTAGTCGTTGTCGAAGGTTGTAGCAATAGGTAAAAAATCTGCCTTTTCTTTTGTCAAGTCTTTGAAATACAGGACGTTGCCACTGGTAGATTCAAAACCTGTGACGTACAAAAACCGTTGATCTTCCGTTGTACCGGCGCCGAAAGAGCGATTGGGATGCGCTTTGTCCGTGTACACCAGCCGGTCTTTCGACTGCGGAGTGCCCAATTGGTGAAAATACACGGAACCAAACTGGTTGACCGACGTCAGTTCAGCGCCTTTTTTCGGCTCCGGATAGCGGGTGTAGTAAAACCCGTCGCCTTGCCAGGCCAGGCCCGTGAATTTGGCCCATTCCAATTGGTCGGTCAGCATTTGGCCGGTTTGCAGGTCTTTTACATAAATGCTACGCCAGTCGGAACCACCTTTGGAAATGGTATATGCCAGGTAATGCCCGTCTTTGGAAAAAGCCAGTTCGCCCAGCGACGCCGTGCCGTCGGTGCTGAATGTATTGGGGTCCAGCATCGTTTCTGCCGCTGCCTCCAGGTTGTTCTGCACATACAGCACGCTTTGGTTTTGCAGGCCATCGTTTTTGAAAAAGTAATACTTGCCGCCCTTTTTTTGCGGGTTGCCATATTTCTCGAAATTGAACACCTGTTCAATGCGTTTTTTGATCTTGTCGCGATACGGGATCTGGCTCAGGTAGCCATTGGTCACGATGTTTTGTCTCGACACCCATTCTTTGGTTTCAGCGCTCTGGTCATCTTCCAGCCAGCGATACGGGTCTTTGATGGTTGTTCCAAAATAGGTATCGGAAACGCTTGTATCCTTACGCGTGGCTGGATAGGTTACTGGAATTGGTTTTAGGTCCATACTGACTTGATTCGATTTTGAGTCACCAGAACGATCGCAGGCGCTCTGTGCAACCAACAGCAATAGAGAGAAGTAAAGAAAATTTTTCATTCGTTAACGATTTAACAGAAGTGTTTTGCGTCAGTATTCCAGAAAACTTTCTGCGCAAGGTGCTTCGGATTAGGGTGATGGTGTGGTTAGTCGTTTTTGAAATGCGTATTTGAAACGCTACTTTTGCCGCGAAAGTAGGGCTTGCAGATATTATCAAAAGCCATTCTTTCGACTTTGTACACGACCCAAACGCTTAAAGCCGATTTCAATTAGATGAAACATTGCCGTTACCTGCTCCTGTGGCTGTTTTTTATCCCTGCATTTGCCGCCATGCAGGCTCAAGCGATATCCACTACGCCGCCTTCGACGGATACCATCGCTCCTGACACCAAGCAGCAACCTTCAGATTGGGATATTGCCGTAGAGGCCGTACAACTGTCCAAAGAGGCAGCGTTTATGCGCGACAGTATCGAGCGACAAGGGGCTGTTTATACCAACAAACGCAACGCACTTCAGGAGGAAATCAAAGCCGCCGAAACCGACAGTACCACAGACGCCGAAAAAATCAAAATGTTGCGGGCCGATCTGAAATCGACGCAAAAAGCAGAGAAAGAGACCGAAAAGAACCTGAAACGGGCGCGAACGATTGCCGAGTTTGCCGAATCGGTGGCCAATATGGAAAGCAAACAGCAGCGGCAGCAACTCCCCAAAAGCCGCAAACAGGTGCAACAACTCAGGAATATTTTCAGCCCGCCGCCACCCGAACCGAAGGTGGAGAAAAAAGAACCTGCCGTTGACACGCTTGCCAAAATAGAAGTACCAGCGCCAGTGGCGGCAGATAGCGCTGCGGTGGCGGCTCCCACAAAAACAGAAGAAACGGATAAAAAACGCAGTAAACCCAAAAATACACCGAAACCCAAGCCCCTCGTTCGCTCCTATTCCGCTGTGGAAGATGTGCTGATCAACCCGCCGGCAAAACCCTGCGCCCTGGCGCCCGAAATTCGCGACGAATTCTCCGGTGAAGTGCGGCGCGAAACACTGCCAAAGGAACTGTTCCGCTACACCAACCAGGCACTCCGAAAAGTGTATGGCCCGGAAAAACCACACACCATTGCCGAAGTATCGCTGATTAGCAATGGCGCCAATGCGGCCCTGCACCTCACCCTGCGCATCAACGACCCCGGCGTGCGGCGCACACAAGGAAGTCTGCAAAAAGGAGGCACCGCCACCCTGAAATTTATGGACGGCTATTCCATCATCCTGAACAACAGCCGCGCAGACGAGGGCGTCACCGAACCCGACGGGCAGGTGGTGGTATTTCAGGGAAATTTCCCGATCGACCGCGCGACCATTAAAAAAATGCGCACAGTTGAACTCGATCGCCTGCGACTCGCCTGGACCAACGGCTACGAAGACTACGATGTACAACAGGTCGATTTGTTGATGTGGCAATCCAAATGCCTGTTTGAACAATAGTCACCACGATTCCGGAGAAAATACCCATGATTCAACAGCATATCTCCCTCCTACCCTACAATACTTTCGGTCTGGAGGCGCACGCGGCTTTTTTTGCAGAAGTGTTCAGCACACAGGAACTTCTCGATGTTCTGCAATCGGGCATTCAGCCGGTCATGATCCTCGGCGGGGGCAGTAACATGCTGCTCACGAGCGATGTGAACGGTCTCGTCATCAAAAATTCCATCGGCGGCATCCGGGAAGTGGGCAGCAAGGGCAACAAAGTGTACGTGCAGGCCGGTGGCGGCGTCGTTTGGCACGAACTGGTGTGCTGGGCGGTGGAACATGGCTTCGGCGGCATCGAAAACCTCAGCCTGATTCCCGGCACCACGGGCGCGGCGCCCGTGCAAAACATCGGCGCTTACGGCGTCGAATTGAAAGACGTTTTTGTGGAACTTGAAGCCGTCGACCTCGGTAGTGGCGAAATCAGGACTTTCGACCATGCTACCTGCCGATTCGGCTACCGCGACAGCATTTTCAAGCACGAAGCAAAAGGCCAATACTGCATTACAACGGTGACGCTTGCCCTTACCCGATCGGAGCACCAATTGAATATTTCCTACGGCGACATTCGCAAAACGCTGGAAACCAATGGCATATCCAATCCCGGCATTGCCGACATCAGCCGGGCGGTGATACAAATTCGCAGCAGCAAACTGCCCGACCCTGCACGCATCGGCAACTGTGGTTCGTTTTTCAAAAACCCGGAAGTACCTCGTTCCGTATTGGATCATATCCTGACAACCCACCCGCAGGCCGTGCACTACGACCTTCCTGATGGACGCGTGAAAATTCCGGCCGGCTGGCTCATCGAACAATGCGGCTGGAAAGGAAAAAGAGTGGGAAATACAGGTTGTTACGAAAAACAGGCGCTGGTGCTGGTAAATTATGGCGGCGCGACGGGACAGGAAGTAAAGGATCTGGCGTATGTGATTATTGATTCTGTGGAAAAGACGTTTGGGGTGCGGCTGGAGCCGGAAGTGAATATTATTTGAAGTGTTGGTTTTCAGAATTGTCAGGTTTTGTTCTTCAAACCTATGAGGTTTTAAAAACCTCATAGGTTTAATCGCAACGAACCTCCTGTCAATCATTTCCAACGTGTAAGGTATGAAGCCCCCCCCCCAAAAAAAAATCGTCCAGTCTTTTCGACTGGACGATTACAACATAACCATGAAAACAATTAACCAATCAAATGTTTTTTAACCCTTTCTGATCTACTACTTTGGAAAAATCGTGCCAAAATTGGCATCGAACATTTTTTTTCCTCATAACAATACTCCCGCCAAGTTTTTTTTATTTTAATATAGACTCAACTCAGGCGTTTCTATTTCATTATCAATAAGTTATAAAAATAAAAAAAATCCCTCGCGCAAGGTTTTTTTTGATCGCCTTGCATTCCCATACCGGCAACGTAATTTTGCGGCGCCCAACCTTTTTAACAATTACAACTAACAAGATGGATAAAATGATCGCCCGCTTCCCCGCACAGTTGGAGGAAGCCCTTGGAATTGCTGAAAAAGTTCAGTTGAAAAAACACGCTGCCCCCTTTCGCTCCATATTCATTTCCGGCCTCGGTGGCAGCGGTATCGGCGGCGGATTTGTACAGGACTTCGTTCGCGGCGTTTGCAAATTGCCGATCGTCGTCAGCAAAGGTTATCAGGCGCCTAACTGGGTCAACAAACATACCCTGGCCATTTGCTCCTCCTACAGTGGCAACACCGAAGAAACACTCAGCACCTTCGAACAACTGCTGGGCACCGGCGCTAAAATCGTTTGCATCGCTTCGGGTGGCAAATTGATCGAACTCGCCCAAAAACACGGCCTCGACTACGTACAGGTGCCCTCCGGCTGGAGCAGCCCGCGTGCCTGCATGGGCTATTCCATTGTAGCGCAACTCGGCATCCTGCGCAGCGCCAAACTCATTCCCGGCAAACTCTTCGGCCAGGTAGCCGCTGCCAAAAAACTGCTGGTAAAAGACTCGGCCGCCATCCAGAAATCGGCGCGCAAAATCGCCGGATTCCTCGCTGGTAAAACGCCCGTCATCTACGTAGCCGACCAGATGGAATCCGTAGCCGTTCGCTGGCGCCAGCAAATCAATGAAAACGCCAAAATGCTGTGCTGGCACCACGCCCTGCCCGAAATGAACCACAATGAACTCGTGGGCTGGCGCGACCAGCGCCCCGACGTTGCCGTGATCTGGCTGCGCAACCGCGACGATTTTCAGCGCACCGCCATTCGCATGGACATCAACAAGGACATCGTGGAGCATTACACCCAGACCAGCATTGAAGTGTGGTCGAAAGGAAAAAGCCTGATCGAAAAGGCCTTTTACCTCGTTCACCTCGGAGACTGGATGTCGTTCTACCTCTCCGAACTGCACCAGGTAGACGCTACCGAAATTAAAGTCATCGATTTCCTGAAAGCCGAACTGGCAAAAGTGTAAACACCATGATTCAATTCAATGATAGCGCAGCCGCTCCTTTTCTTTCCAAAGCGGAACTGGCTGCCATAGAACCGCAGGTGGATGCGGCAGCCCGCCTGCTGGAAAGCCGCAAAGGCCCCGGCAACGATTTCCTGGGCTGGCTCGACCTTCCCCTGAAATACGACCGCGCCGAATACAAGCGCATCAAGGCTTCGGCCAAAAAAATCCGCAAACAAAGCGAAGTGCTGGTTGTCATCGGCATCGGCGGCTCGTATTTAGGCGCCAAAGCAGCCATCGAGTTTTGCGGGCACAGTTTTTACAACAACCTGCCGAAAAAAGCGCGCAAAGGCCCGGAAGTGTACTTCGCTGGTACCAATATTTCCGGCACCTATCTCACACATTTGCTGGAAGTGATCGGCAACCGCGATTTTTCCGTCAATGTCATTTCCAAATCGGGCACAACGACCGAGCCGGCCATCGCTTTCCGTATTTTCAAACAAAAACTGGAAGAGAAATACGGCAAGGAAGGCGCTCGTGAACGCATTTATGCCACTACCGACCATGCCAAAGGCGCACTGAAAACCCTGGCGACCCGCGAAGGCTACGAAACGTTTGTGGTGCCGGACAATGTGGGCGGCCGTTTTTCCGTGCTGACAGCCGTGGGCCTGCTCCCCATTGCCGTGGCCGGTATCGACCTCGACGAACTGATGCGTGGTGCGGCCGATGCCGTGAAACTGTACAAAAAACCTTTTGCCGAAAACGACTGCTACCGCTACGCCGCTGTGCGCAACATCCTGCACCGCAAAGGCAAGGACATTGAACTGCTGGTGAATTATGAACCGCGCTGCCATTTCATTGCCGAATGGTGGAAACAGTTGTACGGCGAAAGCGAAGGCAAAGACCACAAAGGTATTTTCCCGGCCTCGGTCGATTTTACCTCCGACCTGCACTCGATGGGCCAGTACATCCAGGACGGCCGACGCTCCCTGTTCGAAACGGTGCTGGAAATCGGTACGCCGGAAGCCGACCTTTCGATGTTCAAAACGGACGACGACCTCGATGGACTCAATTACCTGAGTGGCAAAACGCTCGACTACATCAACAAAAAAGCAGCAGAAGGCACCCGCATGGCGCATACCGACGGCGGCGTGCCCAACCTGAGCATCCTGATTCCGGAGGCCACGCCGTATTACCTGGGTCAGTTGTTTTTCTTTTTTGAAAAAGCCTGCGCCGTGAGCGGTTACCTGCTGGGGGTAAATCCTTTCGATCAGCCGGGCGTGGAAGCGTATAAAAAGAATATGTTTGCACTGCTGGGGAAACCATAAGCAATTCCGCCCGGTATTTTCTCCATTCATCTCATCCCGAACCAATGCGAAAAGTCAAGCAAGCGCCGGCCAAAACCGAAACAGTTCGTACCGTCCACCTTCCGCTGGCCATCACGGTCAGTTCCATGGTGTTGGCGGGCATCATTCGCCTTCGCCTGCTTGCTATTCCGCTGGAACGGGATGAGGGTGGTTTTGCCTACATCGGCAAACACCTGTTTTCCAGTCAGTTGTACACGGATTTGTTCGACAACAAGCCGCCGGGATTGTATGGTTTGTACGCCCTGTTTACCAGCCTGTTCGGTTATGGCCCGGGCGGCATCCACTTTGGGCTGCTGCTTTGCAACCTGGTGGCTATCTGGGTGATATTCAAACTGTTCAGCGGTATTTTCAGCGACTGGACGGGCGCGGTGGCTGCGTCGGTGTATGCTTTTATGTCGCTGGCGCCCAATGTAAACGGCTTTGCCGCGCATGCCAACCAGTTGCTGATGCCTTTTGCCATCGGCGGCTTGCTTCTGCTTCAAAAAGGCCTGAAAAAAGACCACCTGCGCAGCATCGCGCTGGCGGGCCTCCTGCTCGGATTCGCTTTTATCGTGAAACAGCAAGTGGTGCTGTACGGTGTATTTGCCGGGCTGTGGTTGCTCATATCGCGCTGGCAAAGCGGCAAACCGGCCAAACAGGTGCTCAGTGAAGTGCTGGCGTATTCTGCCAGCGCCATCCTGCCCTACGGACTCGTTTGCCTGTATTTTGCCAGTCAGGGCCGCTTCAACGACCTGTGGATATGGACGGTAGAACTGCCCGCTCAATTGGGCGAATCCAGCATGGTCGGCGACCGCTGGAGCACCTTCAGTCAGTATTTCTCCTTGGTATTGGCGCATTTCGAGGTGGTGTGGGTAGCGGCAGCGCTGGGCTGGCTGGCCCTGGTTTTTAGTCCGTACGACCTGAAAACGCGTTTGTACGGCTGGCTGTTTCCTGTCTTTTGCGCGGTGTCGATCGGCATCGGCGTGGCCTATTACCCGCACTATTTTGTATTGTGTTTGCCGGCGGTGGGCCTGTTGTGCGGCGTGCTGGCGGATACCCTGCGCGTGCGTTTTTCAGAAAAAAAGGGCAACGCCTGGGCGCTGGGCCTCACCGTTTTGCTTGCCCTGGTTCCAGTTTTGGGCAACGCTTCCTACTACCTGTCACCCGATTTTGTAAAAATCCACCGCGACTGCTACAACATGAACCCTTTCCCCGAACTGGAAAAGGTGGGCCGCGAACTCGGTCGCCGCTGCAAACCCGGCGACAAAATCGGTATCCTGGGCTCCGAACCGGAAATACTCGTGTATGCCAAACGGAATGCGGCTTCGGGCCACTTGTTTTTGTACAACCTGCTGTCGCAAGGGCCCCGAAGTGAGGCGCTGCAACAACGCTACCTGAGCGACCTGCAAAAGAACAAACCGGCCTACCTCGTCTGGGTGACCAGCACCGGCAGTTGGGGCACGGAGTACTACAAAACGGCGTTTTTCAACAACACCCGCCCCATTGTGCAAGGCTACACACTTTGCGGCAAAGCCGAGGCTTTTGAAGACGGCCGACCGGGTGTGGTGGTGTGGGATCAGGAAGCAGCGCGGTATCAGTTTAAAGGGAATTATCAGGTGTATGTGTATCGGAGGAGGGAGTGAGGGGAAGGGCGATGGATGGGTTGGGAAATTTTGAAATGTATCTCTAAATTTAGGATGATTAACCACCATGTGGCCTAAATTGGACATAAATAAGATAGTCTATTAATATTTGTATTGCCAATAAATGGTTAAAAAGAAAAACCTTAGTAATCCATTTTCCACCGGAGGAGGAGGAACCCATTTCGAATCTCATGTGCAAGCATCATTTGTAGTACTGATGCTCACTGGTGGGTATGCACCTTGCCTCCCATGTTTGCCCATTGTAGAAATAAAATTTCAAGGCAAGATTGACGGATACGACACTGATGATCTTATCGTTTTTGTTGAAAATGCAGAGAATAAGGAGAAGCGAAGGTTGCTCGGGCAGATAAAGCACACTATTGCGATCACTAAAAATAATGCTAAATTTGGAGAGGTAATACAAGCCGCTTGGAATGATTTTAATAACACAAATTTATTTGCAAAAGGCAAGGATATCATTGCTTTGATTACAGGCCCATTAAGTGCACTCGACGAGCATAATGTACAATGGTTGCTCAATCAGGCTAGACATACGAAAAACGTTGATGAGTTTTTCCGAAATGTGGAGCAGGCAAAATTCAGTCCTCCTAAGAGCTCTGAAAAGTTGCGAGTGTTTCAACACCATCTAAAAATAGCAAATAACGGAATAGAAGTTTCTAAAGACATGTTATACAACTTTCTAAGTCATTTCCATTTACTTGGATATGATCTTGGAAACGAGTTTGGTGTTACGTTGTCCCTTCTTCACTCTCATATTTCCCAATTCAAACCACAGTATCCGCAATGGGTTTGGTCAAGGGTTGTTGACATTGTTCAGACTTGGAATCAAGATTCTGGAACGATTACTTCCAACAAGTTGCCAGAGGATCTTCGGGATGCCTTCACTCCAAGATTTGTTACCGAAATACCAAAGGAGTTTATAGTGCCTAAAGAAGAGCAAAAATATGATTGGACTCAACATCCTGATTCTACATATTTGGCATTGGCGATTCTTATTGGTTCTTGGAATGAAAATAGTAAAAGTGATATTGAAGCAGTTGCCAACTTTTTGGGAATCGGCTATGATACTTGGTTACAAAAAGCGCGAGAAATACTGCTTCGGCCTAACAGCCCTCTGGCACTAAAAAATGGCATATGGGAAGTTGTCAATCGAGTAGAACTTTGGCCTCTACTTGGATCGCGTATTCTCGATCAGAATCTTGATATTTTTAAATCTCTTGCAGTAAACATACTTAAAGAGCCGGACACTGCCTTTGAATTACCTTTGGGCCATCATTATTATGCAAGCATATATGACATGGAATTGGGCTTTTCCCAAGTATTACGAAAAGGGGTCGCAGAAGGACTAGCGATACTTAGTACTCAAACTGATACATGTAGAAATTGTTCTCAGGGGAAAACGGAAGAGATTTGCAAACGGGCAATACGAGAACTTTTTTTGAACGCTGACTGGGTTCTGTGGGGCAGTTTAAACAGCCTATTGCCCACTCTCGCCGAGGTTTCCCCTGATGACTTCCTTGATGCTGTTGAGAAAACGTTGCACCAAAAACCCTGTCCTTTTGATGATCTTTTTACCCAAGAAGGTAATGGTATCTTTGGGAGAAATTTTTTAACTGGTTTGCTCTGGGCTCTGGAAGGTTTAGCTTGGGATGAACAATACTTGGTTCGAGTCTGTATTGCACTGGGTGAACTTGCTAGCCAAGACCCTGGTGGGCAGTCAGCAAATCGTCCCTTCAATTCTTTGTCAGCCATTTTGCTCCCGTGGTTGCCTCAAACTCTGGCGTCTATTGAAAAGCGAAAGGTGGCAGTTCGGACACTTCTTAATGAAAAGGCTGATATCGCATGGAATTTACTCATTAAACTTCTACCTAGCGAACACCAGACCTCTTCGGGATCGCACAAGCCAACCTGGCGGAAGATAATTCCCGATGATTGGACAATGGGAGTAACTCGCCATGAATATTGGCAACAGGTATCTTCATACGCAGAGATTGCTGTTGCTGTTGCCGAACAATCGCCAAATAAACTTTCAGAGTTAATTGATCATTTTGATAATCTCCCTAAATCAAATTTTGATCAACTAATCCAAGTTCTTTCCTCACAAACCATTACTGAACTTCCAGAAGAGCAACGCATTTTACTCTGGGATCATCTAACAAAATTTACAAATAAACACAGACGCTTTGCGGATGCAAAATGGGCATTATCTGAGGATGTACTGATCTGTATTGATAATGTTTCTGAGCGTCTCGCTCCCACTAAACCGTTTAATTTATATCAACATCTATTTACAGATCGAGACTTTGATCTCTACGAACAGAACGGCAATTGGGAAGAGCAGCAAAAGAGACTTGACGCTAAGAGGGAAAAAGCAATATCAGAAATCTTTCAGATAAATGGTATTGAAAGTGTGATTCAATTTGCAGAATCCGTAGTTTCACCTGGTCAGGTAGGACTAGCACTTGGAGTAATAGCAGATTCAGAAATTGAAAAAACTCTTTTACCTCATTTCCTTGATACATCTGAAAATAAACACAAGGATTTGATTAGCAGATACATATGGAGGCGGCACCAAATCAACGGTTGGGAATGGTGCGATAATATCAATAAATCAACATGGAATCCAAAGCAGATAGGCCGCTTCTTAGCTTGTTTGCCATTTACCAAAGAGGCATGGGATCGCGCCTCTCTCTGGCTTAACACAAGCCAGAGAGAGTATTGGCTTCGAACTAGTGCCAATGCATACCAATCTGAAGGTAACCTTTCTATAGCAGTAGAAAATCTAATTAAATATGATAGGCCCTATGCTGCAATCGCCTGTTTAGATAGGATGCGCCAAACCAATCAACCAATAAATACTAAGCAATGTGTTCAGGCATTGCTATCCGCACATTCATCTGGTGAGCCAACGTACGCAATGGATGTATACCAAATTGTCGAACTAATCAAGTTTCTTCAGTCAGAAGTTTCGGTTGCTCGAGAAGACCTTTTTAGTGTGGAGTGGTCATATCTTCCAATACTAGATAGTCATAGAGGTGTCGCGCCCCAACTGCTTGAAAACAAACTAGCTAATGATCCCGAGTTCTTTTGTGAAGTAATCCAACTGGTCTACCGTTCCAAGCAAGAGGATAAGCCAATGAAAGAACCAACCGATGAATCTAGAGCCATCGCTACTAATGCTTGGAGATTGTTGCATTATTGGAGAACTCCTCCGGGGACTGAAGAAGATAATACTTTCAATACAGAGCATTTCAACCACTGGCTCCAACGAGTAAAAACCATGTGCAGGGAATCAGGGCATTTGGAAGTAGCAATGAACGCAATAGGTAGTGTATTAATTCATGCCCCAAATGACCCAAACGGCCTATGGATACATCGTGCTATCGCCTCCGCTTTAAATGACCGTGATGCAGAAGAGATGCGTGCAGGTTTTAGAACAGGAAAATATAACTCTCGTGGTGTTCATTTTGTTGACCCGACGGGTAAACCTGAAAAAGAACTGGCTGAGGAATTTCGATTTAAGGCTGAAGATGCAGAAAATGCCGGGTTCCAACGGTTCGCTGCAATACTTAGATCCCTAGCAAATGACTATGAAAAAGAATCTAACCAAATAATAAAAGAACATCTATCTGATGATCCCGCTGGCTTTTAGGCTATCCTCCCCTTACCCCGAGCAGCACAGCCGCGCAGCCAGCGCCACTCGGATAAAAAACACCACAACCTCCACCCACCATAAAAATCCAAAAAACATGAAAAAACCCCCAATCATCATACTTGCCCTCTTCGCGCTTGTCCAAAGCACCCAGGCACAACAGCCCAACTACCAGGCAGGCGACACATTGAATATTTTCACCATTGCCGGATTAAAACTAAGAGAAAGCCATTCGCTTTCCAGCCGGTTGCTTGCATCCATGAAACTGGGCGAGAAAGTAGTGGTGCAAAGCGTTTTTCAAACCGATCCTAAATATTTCCAGGTCATAGAAGGGTTTACAGGGCATTGGGTAAAAATACAATATGATACCCTTGTAGGTTTTGCATTTGACGGGTTTCTAAGTGCATTGCCCGTCCCACGAGAATATATGATAAGCAAAGAAAGGACGGCTGAAATCATTCAAAATGATTCCTATCGAGGCCAGCAAATCGAGTTGGTCTTTCAGGAATATATTAAAATGGAATTCCCGCCTGTTTGTGAACCCGTTGACTATTACAATGGCTTCGACGGAGAAGGCACTCACGCCATGCAACTTCAAAAATTAAGCAGGGATTTTACGGTTATCCATCACGGAGGCTGGGAAGGCTGGGGTACCGAATTGATTATGCCGAAGGTCAGGCTGTCAGAAATCAAAAACCTGATCATTTTGCTTGCCTACCGAAGCGGAGCCGATCGTACCCTGTTCGAGGAGGTGAAATCAGCGGTAAAAAATATATCCGAGGAGAGAAGGCCTCTGCAGGTGATTTTTACCCAACAGATGTTTGAGGTAAAACTTAAAAATTATTCTAACGGTGACGCTGAACTGAAATGGTCACTTGAATTAGATTGTGATGCCAGTTGAAGCCTGATTCATTCCAAACTTTCTCACGGGTATCCCTGTACTTTTGCGCATCCAATACGTGCTGCACGCTCCTTCCCCCGTCCTCTGGAGTGCCCAATGTCCGATTCAGACATTCCAATACATAGCATTGACCGTCAGACCTGTATTTTACACCGCTGTATACGTCTGTTTGACCGTCAGATATGTCTAACACGTATTAGAACAGGTGGGCAACGTATCTGAATACGTCCGGGTACGTATTCATTTGGATACAACACCTGTTCGGATAGATGAAGGATGTATTCGGATGGGTGATACCACGTATCTGGATGGATAAAGGACGTATGGAGCGGTCAAAAGGACGTATTCAACGCTATTTTTTTAATAAACCACAAAGGACACGGGAGCCACAAAAGTTACAGAATATGACTACACAAAATACCATTCCCATAATAGCATTCGAAACTATTGAAACATTTGAAATCTGGCTCTCAAAGAATCACGAAGATTCAAAAGGGCTTTGGCTAAAAATATTCAAGAAAAACTCCGGGGAAAAGACCATCACCTACGCAGAAGCACTTGACATAGCACTTTGCTACGGTTGGATTGATGGCCAAAAACAATCATTGGACGAAAAAGCATGGCTGCAAAAGTTTTGTCCCAGAAGAGAAAAAAGTATTTGGTCCAAAATAAATATCGGTCATGTCGAAAGATTGATCAAGGAAGGAAGAATGAGGCCCGCAGGGTTTAAATCAATCGAAAAAGCCAAAGAAGACGGTAGTTGGGAAAAGGCATACGATTCCCCAGGCAAAATGACTATACCTGAAGATTTTCTAAAAGAACTGAGCAAAAACAAAGAAGCAGAAGCGTTTTTTAAGGGTCTCAATAAAGCCAATCTTTTCTCCATTGGATTTCGCCTTCAGACCGCAAAAAAACAGGAGACAAGAGAGAAGCGTATGAAAGTAATTATTGAAATGCTGGCAAAAGGTGAGAAATTCCAGTAAATAAATCAGCATGTGGCGGCAATTATCTGGAAAATAATAGACGCTAAACAAGTCCGGATCGCCCAATGCCTGATTCTCAGACACTAACATATGCCAAGGCAGCACATACCCACCTCTATTCGTTGTAAATACATATGTTCTTTATAAAACTATCTGATTATGAATACGCGCCCCTACTTCACCTGGCTGATGCTTTTGCTGGCAGTGCGACTGTCGGCCCAACAACTCGCCTTTAACAGGCTTTACAACCACCAGCGCTACGACGATGCCCGCGGTATTGTGGCTACTCCCGACGGCGGATTGGTCTTTACCGGGTTGAACAAATCCGGCCCTGATTCGCTGGGCGATATGTACCTCAGCAAAATAAATGCTGCTGGAGCCATTATCTGGACCCGGTTTTACGGCCGTGAAAAAGAAGACGGAGGCAATGCACTTGTTTTGGTTTCAGATGGCGGCTTTCTAATCAGCGGCCATACAGCACTCAGTTACGGACTGGCCTGTGATGGTTATGTCGTAAAAACCAATGCCGAAGGCCGGGAAGAATGGCGTGCGCTCATCGGCACAGCCTATGATGATGTGTGTTCCGGAGTAGCAGAATTACCGGACGGCAGTTTTCTGATGACCGGTCGTATTGAAGACCCCCAGAGCCGTCAGTTTGGCGTAATGCTGACACGATTGTCGGCAAAAGGCAAGCAGACTTTTATGAAAACTCTAGCGATTAACCAGCCTGCCATCGGCCTCGACCTTGCTCTGGCGTCAGATGGGAATGTGTTGATCAGCGATTTTACGTGGTCGGACGACCCAAAACAGGCCGATATGTTGGTGCTGAAATGTACACCTGATGGCAATTTATTGTGGTATACGACCTTCAATGCTGATGGCAATGACCGCGCAGTTGCCGTAACTGGATTGGGCAACGGCGCCTGTGCAGTAGTTGGCGGTTCGACAGATGGGCAGGATCAGTTTGTACGGGCTGTTGCGCTTCGGTATGACGCCGGTGGTCATTTGCTGGCCGCTTCGGAAGGGATTGGTCTGTCCACCCCGGCATACCTGAGCGATGTTGTTGTTGATCACAGCGACCGGTTGGTGGTTTGTGGCATGCAGTTTAATCCTGAAAACGGTTTGAATGAACCTTTTGGTGGTATTCTGGATGAATCACTTGCGGTTCAATCCGTTGTTACAGGCGATTATCAGTCAAACTGCCGCACCCGTTGCATGGCGCTCGACGGTGCGGGGAATCTGATTTTTGGCGGCAATGTAGAAAGTGCTGTGCAATACGGGGTGTTTATGACCAAAATCAGTATGGTTACCAGCAATGTACAATGGGTCAATGAAGCGCCTGTATTATTGTTCCCCAATCCGTTTTCGGAGATGACCTACCTGAAAATCGGTTACCCAGGTGTACGCAAGCACCTGTATATCCACGATCTGAGTGGTCGCTTGATGCGGCAAATGGATTTTGATACCGAAGAGTTATTTGTGCCTCGCGACGGGCTTGCCGCAGGCAGGTATGCCTGGAAAGTGACAGATGAGGGAGGGCGGGTAGTCAGTATTTTGAATGTTGTCGTATGGCAATAATCCCGCCGATGCAACGGCTGCTGACCAAAATACATATTTCATAAAATGACTGTCTGCATAAATAGCAAGGAACGCAGTTCACAAATTCTTACATACGACCATTCCTACTTTATTTCGGTATTCGATATTCGGTGTTCTTTATTCGACATTAAAGAATATCGAACTCCGAACACCGAATATCGAACACCGAAATATTAAACCCGCTCGATCACGATCGCCGTCGCGCCGCCGCCGCCATTACAAATCGCTGCCAGCCCGAGTTTGCCGTTTTGCTGATGCAGCACGTTGTTGAGCGTGGTCACGATGCGCGCGCCGGAAGCGCCCAGCGGGTGGCCGATAGACACCGCGCCGCCAAAGACATTGGTTTTGGCGTGGTCGATGTCCATCACCTGTTCAAAAGCGAGGGTTACTACTGAAAACGCTTCGTTGACTTCAAAAAAGTCGATGTCGTTTTTGGAAACACCCGCCATTTTCAGGGCTTTGGGCGCTGCGATGGTCGGCGTGGTGGTAAACCATTCCGGTTCCTGCTCCGCATCTGCAAAGCCGCGGATTTTGGCCACCGGCGTCAGTCCCAGGCGTTTTACCGCTTCTTCACTGGCCAGTACGAGGGCCGTAGCGCCGTCGTTGATAGTGGAAGCATTGGCGGCCGTTACGGTGCCGTCGGGTGTGAAGGCCGGGCGGAGCCCCGGGATTTTGTCGAACATCACTTTTTTAAACTCCTCATCCTCCACGATTTGAAGGGCGTCGCCTTTTTTCTGGGGAATGAGCACCGGCACGATTTCATCTTTGAAAAAGCCGCCTTCCGTAGCCGCTGCGGCGCGTTTGTACGAGTCGATGGCAAAAGCATCTTGCTGCTCGCGGGTGATGCCGTATTTGGTAGCGGTGGCGTCGGCGCATACGCCCATTGCTTTCTGGTTGTACACGTCCGTCAGGCCGTCTTTGGCGAGGCCGTCGATGAACTCAGCGTTGCCGTATTTGTATCCCCAGCGGGCATTGGGCAGGTAGTACGGGATTTGCGACATGTTTTCCATGCCGCCGGCCACTACGATGTCGTTGATGCCCAGCATGATGCTTTGCGCGCCCAGGGCGATGGTTTTCATGCCGGAAGCACACACTTTGTTGACGGTGGTGCAGGGAATATTGTCGGGCAGTCCGGCAAAACGCGCTGCCTGGCGGGCAGGGGCCTGGCCCAGGTTGGCGCTGACGACATTGCCCATCAGCACTTCATTCACCTGATCGGGGGCCACGCCGGCTTTTTCCAGTGCGCCTTTGATGGCGGTAGCGCCCAGTTGGGTAGCGGAAATGCCCGACAGTACGCCGCCGAAACTACCAATAGGTGTGCGTACGGCGGAAACGATATAAACTTCTTTCATAAAATTTGGTGGTAAAACTTGGTTAGCAGGCTGCAAAAGTAGGTGTTTTGCACGAAACCCACTGTATGCAGGTAAAGAGGATGAATGAATTTGCAGGTATTGACCAACAGGGCAGCAAGACCACATTTCCCACAAAATCAATCCATTATGTAAAAAACAGGTGGTTCGACGATGCTTGCGCGTGGTCATTTTGCAAACCAGCGCGGCAAACTATTGTCCAGCCCGAAACTCCCGTTTATGTTTGCTAAAAAAATATCAGGTACAACATGTCCAAACTAACGAAGTTCATTGCCGGAGAGGTGGTTAATCTTTCCGTAGGATATCTCGCAGGTCTTTCTGCATCTATGCTGGTCTCCAAATTTTTTGTAAAAAAAGGCCTCGCTAATTTGTGGGGGCTCACTGCCAAACGGGATGCGGTCGACAAAGACACGTACGAATGGCTGATGTTCGCAGCATCTTATTTTATCGGTCTGATGGTGATGATTCTGATCAATTACCTGATTAAGCGGATGCGTGGGCAAAACCCGGAGGAAACGGTGTAAAAGGATTCGGATTCGCTTTTTGGATGGGGATTCGGCTTCGCCGAATGGGAACTTGGGATTGGGCGGATTAAGCGGATTATAGGGATGAAGTGGCCTGTCGGCCACTTTTTTTGATTTTTAAATAGGTATTTCAAGTGGCCGACAGGCCACAAAAATCTATTTAATCCGCTTAATCCGCCCAATCCCAAATCCCCTATTCGGCGAAGCCGAATCCCTTAAGCCCGCAATCATTATCATTTCAAATGCCGCTCCATCGCCTCCGCCTTCTCCAGCACCTTCTTCTCAAGCGACTGCTTGAACTGTACAATACGTTGCAACAAATCGGCATCCGAAGTGGCGATCATCTGAGCCGCCAGAATACCTGCATTGCGCGCCGCATTGAGCGCTACGGTTGCCACGGGCACACCCTCGGGCATTTGCAGGATGGACAAAATACTATCCCAGCCATCGATAGAATTGGAAGATTTGACCGGCACGCCCACCACCGGCAAGGGCGAAATAGCCGCCACCATGCCCGGCAAATGCGCTGCGCCGCCTGCACCCGCAATGATCACCCGGATACCGCGCTCATGCGCTGTCTTGGCAAATTGAAACATGCGGTCGGGCGTTCTGTGCGCCGACACGATGGTCATTTCAAAGGGCACTTGCAGTTCCGTCAGGATGTCCGCCGCTTTTTGCATAACCGGCAGGTCGGAATCGGAACCCATGATGATAGCAACCATAGAGGTGAGAGGTGGGAGGTGAGAAGTGAGAATTACGAGCGGACGCGGAGTGTTTTTTTGACAAAATCAGCCTTTTCGAAAGCAGCCTCAAGCGTATCGGCCGTGATGGTAACGTGGCCCATCTTTCGGAAAGGTGCGGTCATGGCTTTTCCATACAAATGTACATGTACGCCGCTCAGTGCCAGGCATTCGGCCACGCCTTCGTATCGGACAGGGCCTTTAAATCCTTCATCGCCCAGCAAATTGAGCATAATGGCAGGCTGCACTTGTGCCGTATCGCCCAGGGGCAAATTGCAAATAGCTCGCAGGTGTTGCTGGTACTGGCTGGTCACAGCACTGTCGATGGTGTGGTGGCCGCTGTTGTGCGGGCGCGGCGCCACTTCATTTACCCATAGTTGGCCATCAATACACAGAAACATTTCCACCGCCAGCAGTCCACACACGTCGAAAGCCCGAATAACCTGTTCTGCCAGCGCTTCGGCTGCCGCTTCGGCCAGGGGGGAAATACGCGCCGGGCACACCAGTTGTTCCACCAGGTTGGCTTCCGGGTGAAAATCCATTTCCACGGCAGGAAAAACCGCCACCTGATCGGCAGCGTTGCGGGCAGCGATGACGGCAATTTCCGTCCGCACGGGCGCCAGTTGTTCGGCGAGGCAAGGGCCTTTTAGCAGTTTGGTATCGAGGTCGGCCGGCGAGCGGAGTATGGCCACTCCCCTACCGTCGTAGCCTGCCGTGCGTGTTTTTTGAACGAGCGGCAGTGCCCAGCGGCCACTTTGGATGGCGTCGAGGAGCGCCTGTTCGTCGGCGAACAGTTCAAAAGGTGCGGTAGGAATGTCGTGTTGCCGGTAAAATTCTTTTTGCAGGCCTTTGTCTTTGATGATATCCAGTGCTTCCGGGGCCGGGTGCACGATTTTTCCCTGTCGTTTCAATTCATGCAAGGCTTCCGTGTTAACATGCTCTATTTCAATGGTTAACACGTCTTTATCGGCGCCGAAAGCCAGCACATCGTCGTAGTTTTTAAAATCGCCGGGGGTGAATTCCGAACAAACAGGACCTGCGGGAAAATCGGCTGAAGTATCGAGCACACAGGTTTTAAAATCCCAGGGCGCAGCGGCCAGGCACAACATTTTTCCGAGTTGTCCGCCGCCCAGAATACCAATCTTTTGCGTGGTAGAAAACATGGTGCGAAGGTAAGAAGATGCCGGTCATTCGTGTGCGAAAAATACCACCTGAACACGCTACGCCTTGTGTCCTTTGTGAAACCTTTGTGGTCTTAGTGGTAAAAATTTTTTAACCACAACGTGCACAAAGGTTTCACAAAGGACACAAGGCGTAGAGTGTTCATCATCTCAAAAATAAATGGATGGAAAATAATCCGGAGTAATCTGAAAAAATCCGTTTCATCCGTTATCCCGCCTTCTCACGAAGGGTTTTGTCAGGCACGTTTACCTGCCACCATACGGTCAGCGCCCAACAAATCCTTTTTCAACACCACTTCTTCAAAACCTTTTTCAACGAGCAGCGCCGCCACCTGTGCGGCATTAAATTCGTTGCATTCAAAAAACAGCATTCCGCTGATTTCCAGTTTCTCCAGGGCAAAATCGGCGATGGTTTTGTAAAAAAGCAAGGGATCGTCATTGTCTACAAAAAGTGCCAAGGAAGGCTCGTGCGCCAGCACATGCTCGGGTATCAAGGCTTTTTCTGTTTCGGGAATGTAGGGCGGGTTGCTGACGATTACCTGCATTGTTGGAAACAAATGCCAGGTAGCGCGTTCACGGATGTCGCCTCGCAAAAAGGTAAAATCACCCTTCTCTCCCAGGATTTTGGTAGCGTTCAGCACCGCCACGTCCAGTGCTTCGGGACTGACCTCCAGGCCAAACAAACGGATGCCCGCGTTTTTTTTCTTCAGGGTAATGCCGATACAGCCGCTTCCCAGCCCGATGTCGAGCAGGTGGATGTTGGGTTGCCCTGCAAGCGTTTTCAGGTAATCCAGTATCCAGGCCACCAGTTCTTCCGTTTCCTGGCGCGGAATCAGTACAGCGGGATTTACCTGAAATGTAAGCCCGAAAAAATCTGCCGAACCGACCACATACTGAACCGGTTCACCTGCTTCGAGTTGTTGTATAATTTCCTGTAAATGTGCAGATTGTGCATCAGTCCACTGAGCAGCAAATTGTTCCGGCGACTGTCGATGCGCCTGAAAAACATCTTCCAGCACAATGCGGGCAATGGCGTTTGCTTCGCCGCTGCCATAACGCGGAGAAAGCCGTTCGGCGAGCAAGGATTTTACGGCCTCAGGCGTCATATTCAATCGAAAAGAGCCGTCTGTTGCATCAATTCGTCTTCGGAATCGCCTGCACGAGCCGTATCCATATCAGGCGTTTCATCAGCCAGCACGCGTTTTACAATCCGCAGTTGGTGGGTATAGCGGTTCAATTCCCGGTTGAAAATGCCGAAGTGATCGAGTTTGTCGATGCGAACTTTGCCCGAGGCATGAATGACATGGCAATCGGGTAAAATGATTCCAACGTGGGTGATAACACCCTTGGCATTGTCAAAAAAAGCGAGGTCGCCCGACTGGCATTGTTCCATAAAATCCACCAGCCTGCCTTGCGTGACCTGTTGAGACGCATCTCGCAGCAAGCGTATACCGGCAATTTTGAATACCATTTGTGTAAGCCCGGAACAGTCGATACCAAATGGGGAGCGCCCGCCCCAGAGGTACGGCGCATGCAAATATCGACGGGCAATTTTCACCACCCATTCGCTGTTGAGTTGCTGCTGGCCAGGGCTCACCACAGGGCCTGAAAACTGAAAAGACTGGTCGCCCAGCACACAACGAAGTCCGTCATACAATGGCAGGGAAGCGCCCATGGTGAGTGGTATGAAGTGGTCTGCCGCCATCAGTCCTTCCACCAGCGACAGGTTCATGGTAGCATGTTCTGCGTATCGATCGTATTCGCTGGGGGTAATGCGTTTCAGTTGTTTGGAATCCACCCAGCCAATGTAGCCGTCCCAGGCGCATAGCACCTGCTTCCAGTTATCTTTGGAATCCTGCACCTCCACAGTTTCTCCAAAAAGCAATTGCGATACCATCTCGCTTTTGTCGGAGGGTTGAGCGCGCAGGGGTGCAATGGCTACTTGACAGGCGGCGTATTCCATGTAGGAGGGCTTTTACAGGTTCAAATATGGTTAAAATATTTGAAATCGTGGCCGTTTTCTATTTTCTGCAGCGATTCATAAATCAGACGGATGAGGTTGTTCACGTCGTCTTTATGAGCCATTTCCACCGTTGTATGCATGTAGCGCAGCGGGAGCGAAATGAGCGCCGACGGTACGCCGCCATTGGAATAGGCAAACGCATCGGTATCGGTGCCGGTTACACGGCTGGCTGCTTCGCGCTGGAACGGGATGTCGAGTTTTTCAGCAGTACCAATGATGATGTCCAGCAGTTTTTGATGCACCGCGGGCGCATAGGTTACGGACGGGCCATTGCCGCAGCGCACATCGCCGTGTTTTTTGCTACTGATCATGGGTGTATGCGTGTCGTGGGTCACATCGGTCACGATGGCTACATTGGGCCGGATGGATTGTGTAACCATTTCTGCACCACGCAGCCCTACCTCCTCCTGAACGGAATTTACCACATACAGGGAGTATGGAAGTTTGATGTTATTTTCTTTGAGCAGTCGGGCTACTTCGGCGATACAAAATCCACCCATTCTGTTGTCGAGGGCGCGGCCGGTATAGTAGCGATCGTTCAGGATGGTCAGTTCGTCCTGAAAAGTAACCACACAACCTACATGGATACCCATTTTGGCCACTTCTTCGCGGTCTTTCGCGCCTACGTCGATGGTGATATTGTCGAGCGCAGGGGTCAGCGATGCGTCTTTATCCGTACGGGTATGAATAGCAGGCCAGCCAAACACCCCTTCGATTTTTCCGCCCTGCCGCAAATGAATCCAGACACGCATGGAAGGCGCTATCTGGAAATCGCTCCCGCCGTTGCGGATTACATGAATAAAACCATCTTCGGTTACATAATTCACAAACCATGAAATCTCGTCGGCATGGCCTTCTATCACTACTTTATAAGGCTGGCCGGGATTGATGATTGCATACGCCGTCCCGTAATTGTCGAGTTGCCAATCGTCGATATAAGGTTTGATATATTCCAGCCACAGTTTTTGACCAGACCATTCGTAGCCGGTCGGGCTGGCATTATTGAGATAACGCCGAAGGAACGATTCAGATTCAGAGTTGATTACATGCATACTAATATGAATTTTGAAAGCAGTATGGCGCTATTCACTACAGAACAGGCATACTGATTATCTTAAACGTAAAGCGCGCCCCAGCCATCCGGGTTTTCGCGCCATCTTGAAAGTGTTTGTAAATCTTCCTGCGATACATACCCCGAGCGCGCTGCTTCCTGAATCAGGGCATCGTAATCGGTCAGTGTGTCAAAAGTAATTTGTTTGTTGGCAAAAGCCTGCGCCGCTTTTTCAAAACCGTATTGAAAAATGGCCAGCACACCTGCCACTTCAGCCCCGGCGTCGCGCAGGGCATCTACGGCAAGAAGACAACTCCCTCCTGTGCTGATCAGGTCTTCAATGACAAGCACGCGTTGTCCTTTTTGCAGTTCGCCTTCAATCTGATTGCGCCTGCCATGATCCTTCGCACCGCTTCGGACGTAAATAAAAGGCAATTCCAGCGCATCAGCAAGCAAAACGCCATGCGGAATGCCTGCTGTCGCAACTCCCGCCACAACATCGAATTTGCCGAAAACGGTAGATTTTTCAGCGAGGCATTTTTTAAGGAAAGTACGAACATCCGGGTGCGAAAGCGCCACGCGATTATCGCAGTAAATTGGTGACAATATCCCCGAAGCCCAGGTGAAAGGCTCCTGCGGGCTTAGTTTTACAGCCCTGATTTTCAATAAATTACGTGCGACTTCTGACTGCATTGCAACAACAACCCCCATGGGTTGCAAAAAAGGGTTATAGCGGTGAATAACTTTAAAATTCCGTTATCAATACATGTGCAGCATATTCGCTGAAACAAATTTCACCCGTATTGTAAAACCTCCTATCATTGCCCTAAAAATGAATGATATGAGGGAGCAAAAGTATAAAATCTACATTAACGGAAAGCCGGTTTTTCTAACAACTACAGAAGGAATGCGCGAATTGGGCATTCAGGCCGCCAAAAACGTCCACGTAGCCTATTATATCGGCAAAAAAAAGACCATCAAACAGTACCTCGACCTGCTGGATAAAAACCGGGATGTGCGTACGGTCGTCTTGTACCACGACGACCTGGATGGCCTGTGGAACGATTTTATGGAGTGTTTTACCGTACTGGAAGCCGCCGGTGGCTACGTGCGCAATGACAAAGGGGAACTCCTGGTTTTTTACCGACGCGGTTCCTGGGATATGCCCAAAGGAAAAATCGATCCGGGAGAAACACCCGAACAAGCAGCCATACGCGAAGTGCAGGAGGAGACCGGGCTGGTACACCTGCGGTTAGGGCCATTCCTGGCACATACCTATCATACCTACGAGTTGAAAGGAAAACGCATCCTGAAAAAAACCTGGTGGTATTTTATGGACACCTCCGATCTGCAACTCATTCCACAAACTGAAGAAGATATTGAAAAAATCGAATGGGTGGAACCGCGTTCCTGGCTCTCGGGCGGGGTGGAGGTGTATCCGAACATCAGGGAGGTGATCGAGCAGGGTTTAGCCAATTTTTAACATTTCCAAAATAAAAATATGGCATCGCCGGATTGTTTGGAATTTATTTTTTTGCAGCATCTTCGCAGCCATTAATAATTTACATTCATCATTCCTTTTGCAAAGATGCCTACCCGTCGCACTGCCCTGAAAACCCTGCTCGCCGGCGCAGCCGCCATGAGCGCTTCTCCAGGAAAAACCATTGCTGAAACTACAGAAAAGATGCTACCTGTGACAAGAAACGGGAAAATTCGCCATGCCGTTTGCCGCTGGTGCTTCAATGACGTACCCCTGGATGATTTCTGCGTTTTCCTGAAACAGGTGGGCATCGAGGCCATCGACCTCGTGGGGCCCAAAGACTGGGAGACGCTCAAACGCCACGGAATTTTCTCCTCCATGTGCAATGGCGCAGAAATCAATCTGGTGGATGGATGGAACGACCCGAAATTTCATGCGCAACTCATCAAAAACTACACGGAAATGATTCCGATGGTCGCCAATGCCGGTTACCAGAACCTGATCTGTTTCAGCGGCAACCGCCGGGGCATGGACGACGAAACGGGGCTGCGCAACTGCGTCGAAGGGCTCAAAAAAATTATACCCATTGCGGAAAAACACGGCGTCATCATCCACATGGAACTACTCAACTCGCGCGTCGACCACAAAGACTATATGTGTGATCGCACACCCTGGGGCGTAGAACTGTGCAAGCGTATCGGCTCGGAACATTTCAAACTGCTGTATGACATTTACCATATGCAGATCGACGAAGGCGATGTCATACGCACTATCCGCGATCACCATGCCTATATCGGTCATTACCATACAGCGGGCGTGCCGGGCCGCCATGAAATCGACGACTCGCAGGAATTGTACTACCCGGCGATCATGCGCGCCATAGCCGAAACGGGCCACAAAGGCTTCGTAGCGCAGGAGTTTATTCCCGTTTCCAAAGACAAACTGGCCTCGCTTTCAAAAGCCATCGACATCTGCGATGTGTAGCACAAGGCATTCCTTCCCCATTGTTATCGAATGATGCTACAGTCTTGAATTTCAATCATTTAAACACATAATATGGCAGAAAAATATGATGCTATCGTCGTCGGCTCCGGTATTTCCGGTGGCTGGGCGGCCAAAGAACTCACCGAAAAAGGCTTGAAGGTGCTCATGCTGGAGCGTGGAAAGGACGTGAAACACGTGACCGATTACAACAGCACGTATAAAAGAACCTGGGAATTCCCGCACCGCGGCCGTATTACCAATGAAATGAAAGCCACCCACCCCGTTCAAAAACGGGATTATCCTTACTCCGAATTCACGCCCGATTGGTGGGTAAATGACCTGGAGTGCCCTTACACCGAAGTGAAGCGCTTCGACTGGTATCGTGGCTTCCATGTAGGTGGAAAATCGCTGATGTGGGGCCGCCAGAGTTATCGTCTGAGCGATTTCGACTTTGAAGCCAACAAAAACGAGGGCATCGCCATCGACTGGCCTATTCGCTACAAGGACATTGCCCCCTGGTACGATTATGTGGAAACATTCGCCGGTATCAGCGGTTCGCTCGAAGGTTTGCCACAATTGCCGGATGGTAAGTTTTTGCCGCCCATGGAAATGAATATTGTCGAAAAAACGGTGGCTGCACGCATCAAGGAAAAATGGGACCATCGCCGCATGATCATCGGCCGGGTAGCCAACCTGACTGAACCGCACAACGGGCGCGGAAGTTGCCAGTATCGCAATCTGTGCTCGCGCGGGTGCCCGTTCGGCGCTTATTTCAGCACCCAGTCGGCCACGCTCCCTGCCGCCGTAGCCACTGGAAACCTGACGCTGCGCCCCTACTCTATCGTTAACCAGATTTTGTACGATAAAACCAAAAAACGTGCGAAAGGTGTGCTCGTCATCGACGCTGAAACGATGGAACACATTGAATATGAGGCAAAAATCATTTTCGTGTGCGGTTCTACGCTCGGCTCCACTCAGTTGCTGCTCAACTCAATTGAAATGGGCGGACTGCCCGATGGCCTTGGCAATAGCAGTGGCGAATTGGGCCACAACCTGATGGATCACCACTTCCGTTGCGGTGCAGGAGGTACCATGGAAGGCTTTGAAGACAAAATCCCGTACGGACGGCGCGCGAACGGCATTTATGTGCCTCGTTACCGCAACCTCTTTGGCGACAAACGCGACTACCTGCGCGGATTCGGGTACCAGGGTGGCGCCAATCGCCAGGATTGGACACGCGAGGTAGCAGAATTGAGCATTGGCGCCAAACTGAAAGAAGAACTGCGCGAACCTGGCGCCTGGAGTATCGGTATGGGGGGCTTCGGCGAAATGCTCCCTTACCACGACAACAAAGTGACGCTCGACAAAACGAAAAAAGACAAGTGGGGACAGTATGTACTGGCTATCGACTGCGAACTGAAAGAAAACGAGAACAAAATGCGCAAAGACATGATGGCCGATGCGGCGGAAATGCTGGAAGCCTCTGGCGTGAAAAATGTACGTTCTTATGACAATGGCTCTTTCCCGGGCATGGCTATCCATGAAATGGGGACGGCGCGTATGGGCAACGACCCGAAAACGTCGGTACTCAACCGCTGGAACCAAATGCACGATGTGCCCAATGTCTTTGTCACCGACGGCTCCTGCATGACCTCCATCGCCTGCGTCAATCCTTCGCTCACGTTTATGGCGCTGACGGCTCGCGCGGCCGACTACGCAGTGTCAGAACTGAAAAAAGGAAATCTGTAAACACTTTCGTTTCACAATTAATTCATTATCAGAAACATATGAACCGACGCGAACTTTTGCAGCGCACCGCCCTGGTTTTTGGGGGTACGTTGCTCGGCGCCGAAAGCATCCTGGCCAAAAATGTAGACTGGGATCAATTCGATAACCTGCCTGATGATTCCAGCGCCATTGGCCTGTTTAGCAAGGCACAGGTAAAAATGCTCAACGAAATTGCCGAAACCATTATTCCGGCTACTGATATTCCCGGCGCCAAAGCCGCCAAAACCGGCCAGTTTATGGCTGTTATGGTGAGCGACTGTTACGAACCGGCCAATCAGACGCTCTTCGTGGAAGGACTGGCCAAAATCGATGCGGAAAGTGTCAAACGCTATGGCAAAAAATTCATGAAACTGAGTGCTGCCATGCGTACCGATCTGCTCACCGAACTCGATAGCGAGCAAAAGGCATTTCAGAAAAACAAAGCAAAAGAAACGCCGAGCCACTATTTTCGGGTGATCAAAGACCTGGCTATCTGGGGATATTTCACTTCTGAAATAGGTGCTACGCAGGCCTTGCGCTTTATCGAGTTCCCGGGAAGGTACACCACGGAAGATTATCAGCGTGGGCAACATTCGTATAGTGCGGGGTAGGTTTGATTTGTGGAGGGGTTTCCGTAGAGTAATTTCCCGCAGATTTTCGCAGAATACACGCAGATTTTCGCAGATCGTAGAGTAACTAAAACATTGACTGATAGCAATTTGTGTACTCTACGATCTGCGAAAATCTGCGTGTATTCTGCGAAAATCTGCGGGAAATTACTCTACAGAAAATCTACAAAAAACCCCTCTCCAACGCAAAAACCAATTAAAACCGAGTTTGTATCTTTCCCCAAAAAATAACCGCTATGAAAATACGCCCACTTCATGGATGCTGGCTTCGTGCTATTTTGATAGGTGTGGTTTTCTCCCATTCTCTACAAGTCTTTGCCCAGCCCAACCCTACCCCTGCCGATACACGCTTACAAGGATTTGAGCAGAGAAAAAGACTGGAACAAAACTCACTCATCTCCGTCTTAAATCCGCAAAGCATCGGCCCGTCCATATTTTCCTGCCGCGTCACCGATGTCGATGTCAATCCCGCTCAAACATCAGAAATGTATGTGGCCTATGCGTCGGGCGGCCTGTGGTACAGCAGCAACAACGCTACCACCTTTCAACCTGTTTTTGATCAAGAAGCCAGCATGACCATCGGCGATATCGCCGTCGACTGGGCACATAACATCCTTTGGGTTGGCAGCGGCGAAGCCAATAGCAGCCGCTCTTCCTATGCAGGTACAGGAGTCTACAAAAGCAACGACCAGGGAAAACACTGGACCTGGTGCGGATTGCCGGAAAGCCAGCACATTGCACGTATCATCCTGCACCCAACCGACACCAATACCGTCTGGGTGGCCGTGCTCGGACACCTTTACTCCGCCAACCCCGAACGCGGCGTTTACAAAACCGTGGATGGCGGAAAAACCTGGACAAAAACCCTGTTTGTCAATGAGGTTTCCGGCGCCATCGACCTCGTAGCCGACCCTAACGACTCCAACATTTTGTATGCTGCTACCTGGGAACGCAAGCGGAGTGCCTGGAATTTTGACGGCGCAGGCGAAGGCTCCGGCATCTGGAAAAGTACCGATGGCGGCAACACCTGGTTTCAGATCAATACAACTGCAAGTGGTTTCCCTTCAGGCCCGAAAACCGGCAGAATCGGGCTGGCAGCCGGCAAAAAAAACGGGAAAACAATTCTGTATGCCTGCATCGACAATCAGAACCTGAAGTCGAAATCCAGCACCATCGATACGGAAGCGATTAGCAAAGATCAACTGCGTAAAATATCTAAAGAAGATTTTCTGAAACTGCCCAATGACAAACTGGGCGACTTTTTGGAGAAAAACGGTTTTCCTGAAAAATACAGCGCAGAAGAAGTGAAAAAGCGGGTAAAATCGGACAAAATCAAACCCGTCGCCCTGGTGGAATACCTCGAAGATGCCAACGCCAGTTTGTTTGAAACCGACTACATCGGCGCCGAAGTGTACCGAAGCGAAGACGGGGGCACCACCTGGAAACGCACCCATCAGGAAACCATCGAACAAATGCACTTTACATACGGATATTATTTCAGCAATATCCGTTGCATGCCCGATGATGCCGATCAGGTGTACCTCATTGGTTTTCTGATTATTCGGAGCGAAGACGGCGGCAATACCTGGAAAAATATCAATGGCGACAATGTGCACGTAGACCATCACGCACTCTGGCTCGACCCTGCAAAACCCGGATACCTGGTGAATGGCAATGACGGCGGCCTGAATATCAGTTGGGACAACGGCGCATCCTGGATCAAGTGCAACAACCCGCCCGTTGGCCAGTTTTACGCCATTGCCACCGATGAAGACGAGCCATACAATGTGTATGGCGGCACGCAGGACAACGGTGTCTGGGTAGGCCCATCGACCTACAAGGCTTCTTCCGCCTGGCAACAAACCGGCGCATACCCATACCGTTCCCTGCTCGGAGGCGATGGCATGCAGGTACAAGTGGATACACGGGATAACGAGACGGTTTATACCGGTTTTCAGTTCGGGTTTTATTACAGAATCAATAAAACCAGTGGAAAAAATACGGCCATTACACCAAGGCACGACCTGGGTGAGCGGCCCCTGCGCTTCAACTGGCAAACGCCCATACATTTGAGTCGGCACCAGCAGGATGTGCTGTATTTCGGCGCCAACAAGTTGTATCGTTCGTTCGATCAGGGAGATCACTGGGATGCCATATCCGGCGACCTCACAGGAGGAGGAAAGCCCGGTAATGTTCCGTATGGCACTTTGACCACCATTCATGAAAGTCCGCTCAAATTCGGTTTGTTGTACACGGGTTCCGACGACGGCCTTGTGCACGTGAGTCGCGACGGCGGCGATACCTGGATGCGCATTTCCGACAGCCTGCCGCAGCACTTGTGGGTATCGCGAGTGCAGGCGTCTGCGCATGAAAAAAGCCGGGTGTACGCCAGCCTGAATGGTTACCGATGGGATGACTTCTCTGCCTATCTGTATGTTTCTGAAGATTATGGAACGCGGTGGAACCGCATAGGACTTGATTTGCCGTCAGAACCGATCAACGTCGTGCGGGAAGACCCGAACAATCCGGACGTATTGTATGTAGGTACGGACCACAATGTATATGTCTCGCTGGATCATGGACAGTCATTTCAAACACTGAATCATGATTTTCCGGATGTGCCTGTACATGACCTGGTGATTCAGGAAAAGAAGCGCGATTTGTTGATTGGCACCCACGGCCGTTCAATATTCAGGATAAATGTTTCGACCATAGAAGGCCTGACCAAAGACGTTCTGGCTGAGACAATACACCTGTTTGATATTTCCCGAAAACGTTTTTCCAAAAACTGGGGCAAACAACAGCCGTATGAAGAGATAAAAGATCCGGAGTTGCCTGTTACATTTTACGCTGCATCCGTCGGAAATGCTGCATGGAAAGTACAGATGAAAAACTCCGATGTCGTGCTGAACAATGGTACTATGGAGGTCCGTAAAGGGCTCAACGAGTTTGTGTATTCACTGGATATTGCCCCGGCAAGTGTCAAAAAGTATCAGGAAGCACTGCTGGTATCAAAAAAAGACGATAAAAAGCCCGCAACCGTGGAGAAAGCCGACAGCGGGAAATATTATCTTCAAAAAGGCAGTTATACCTTTACGCTCGAAATGAACCATGTTTCGGTAACGAAGGAGTTCGTAATTGAATAGTCGCTTTGGCGCCGCCTCATGCAACCAAAATTTTTTAACCATTACATTTTCAATGAAAAATCTGAAGAATTTATTTGTGGCTGCCCTCACTTTGGTCAGCCTGACACTCACCAGTTGCCTGCACATCATTGAGGAGGTTACGTTCAAGGATAAAGGCAACGGCTCCTACTCCATGACGCTCGATATGAGCGAAGTGAAAGGAATGATGGATATGATGAAAGGAATGGGGGGCGATTCGACGGCAGTTGTACCTGAGGAAGGCGCTGGAGCAGACAATTCCATGTCGCAAATGGGCGAACAACTCAGTTCGGTTGCCTCTTCTCTAAAAGGCGTGGAAGGTATTTCCAATGTGGTGGAAGTGAACGACACGGCTACCCTGAAATTTGGTTATACGTTCGACTTCGCTGATGCTGCCGCACTGAATCGCGCCCTGAAAATCATCAACAAGGACAAATACGACAGCAAAACGGACGAAATTTTCAAATTTAGCGGCAAAAACTTCGAACGTGTTGCCAGTGGCGACCTCGGTGAAGAAATCAAAAAAGCCCTGTCTGAAGGCGGCGGCGAAGAAGAAGGCGGTGAAGAATCACTGGAAATGATGAAAATGATGTTTGCCGATATGAGTTACACGCAAGTGTATCACTTCCCCGATCGCGAGATCAAAAAATCGGACAACTCACTGGCTCAACTGAGCGACAACAACCACACGATGACCATTGTGATCAAGCCGTTTGATGAAGAGCAGCAAAAACAAAAGCCGACCGTGGCGGCTACTGCGAAACTGAAATAGTGTGCGTTTGAGTGGTTTCCCATGCGTAGAGTAATTTCCCGCAGATTTACGCAGATTTTCCCGCAGATCTCGCAGAATGTAGAGTACTCCTGTTTCTTCAAAGCGATGTAAAGGAGTACTCTACATTCTGCGAGATCTGCGGGAAACCACTCTACGTTCTGCGGGAAACTGTGCTAACCCTACCATACCCCCCCCCCCGCTTTCCTCAATACACCCTGCCCAGCATTGGATGCTCAACAATAGCGCGTTTCAGCGCCTGAAAATCCACTTCCCCCTGGTGATGCCATACCACTTTGCCGCCAGGTTCTACCAAAATGGTATAGGGCAAGGCGCCATTCCAGTCTTTTCCAATGGCTTCGGCCAGCACATATTTATCGTCGCTTGCAAACAGGTAATTCTGAACGGCTGATTGCTTGTCTTTTAGAAATTCCATCACTTTGGGTTCTTTATCAGCCTTGTCTGCGGAAATAGAAACAAATTCAAAGTCGCGGGCTCCATACATCCGTTGCAATACGATAAAATCCGGGTATTCCACCACACAAGGTCCGCACCAGGTTGCCCAGATATTGATCAGGCGCAATTTTCCTGAATCGGCGTTTTTGAGTAGTTTTTGCACACCTGACACATTGATTTTATCCAGTTTTACTTCTTTGGAAGCCCAATCAGCATCGGCTTTTGTTTTCAGTTCTATTTTCCAGCCCCATTTGGTAGAACAGCCAAAAGTTTGTGTTACCGGCTCTGCAATCGTCTGGCCTGCCAGCACGGCATCAACCGCGGCACGCAGGTCTTCTGCGTTGGCAGTACCCGGCTTTTCCTTTCGGTCGAGTCGGCCAGTGTAGCACAGTTTTCTTTCCTGATCAAAAACAAATGCATGCGGCGTGGCAGCAGGCCCATACAGCAGTGAAGTGGCTTGCGTATCTCCATCGTACAGATACGGGAAATTGAACTTGTGATCGGAGGCACGTTGCTGCATGGCCACATAATCATCGTTCAAATCGGAATAGCCCAATTCTTCGTACAACAAACCAAGCGGGCTGTTGGGCGATATGGCAACCACTTCGACACCTTTGGATTTATAATCGGCCGTGAAAGAGATAATTCGATCTTCGTATGCCTGTGCGGTCGGGCAATGGTTGCAGGTAAAAATCACTACCAGCGCTTTCCCGTCTTTAAAATCTTTCAGGCTGTAATATTTTCCATCTGCGCCGGGCAAGTTGAAATCAGGGGCCGCGGCGCCAATACCCAACGTTTTCACGTCCTGGTGTGGTACGGGTTGCGGGTTTGCTACAAAAACAGCGGCGGGTTGTTTTTCGGGTGCAGAAGAGGGCGATTGGCAGGCGGCGAAGAAAAGGGCGGCCAGTCCAATGGAAAGAGATTGTTTCCAGGTCATGTGAGCAGTATTTAGACAGGTTGGTGCTCACAAATGTAAGAAGGGGTTTTGGAGTTTAAGTGTTTTGGTGTTTGGGTGTTTTAGTGTTTTTGTGGAGCGTTGCTCTGGGTATTTGAAATAATAATACGCGAAATTAGCGACCCATGCCAGGCGCGAAGCCCGCAAAAACACTAAAACACTAAAACACTAAAACACTAAAACACCCTATTTAAAACTTCGGACAAACGATTTCCTCGTTGTCGTAATTCCCCAGATAGGTAATCGAAATCTCAAATGCGCTCTGGCGTTGTTTGGCTTGCAGCGCACGCAAGTTCAGGTCATAACTGGCGCCAATCAGCACCCCATTCACCTCAAAACCCAGCAAGGCAACCAGCGCGTCTACGCCGATGCCGTCGTTGTTCCGCACCGGGCGAACCCAGGTGCCAAGGTGCAGCGCGCTGCTTCCATAGCGTCCCATCGCGGTACGAATATTGGCGCCTGCATTGATTTCCATATGCGGGCCTTGCACAGCCACGAGCAGGCGCGGCAACAGCGATACCCTGTTGTCGCGGTTGAGCGGGATACTGGCTGCCAGTTGGGCATTCAGTTTTGAATACAGTTTGTCGCCATCATTGCCCGTCCCGTAAAATGAAATAGTAGGTTGCAAAAAATGGTGGAGCGCAGCCCCCGCAAACAAACGACCCGAACGACCGAATTGTGCGGTATAATTCAACCCCACATTGTAATCGGCAAAAGCGAAGTTATTGGAAGGCAGGTCTTCCAGTGTAGTGCCGGTGTATCCGGTAATGCCATCAAATTCATCGTGGAACTGCAAGGATTCGTAGTTCACATTTCGTTGGGTGAGGCCCAATTGACCACCGAGGGTCAGGAATTGGCGGTTATTGGCGCCCAGAGATTTGTGATACGCAATCGAAATAGCAATTTGAGTGGTACTGAAATCAACCACACTCACTTTGTCGTTGAAAAACATGAGGCCAAGTCCGATGGCGTCCTGTTTGTTGTTTTTGCCCGGGGCTTTAAAACGCAGGTCTGCCGACAGGGAAAAGGTTTTGATCGGGTTGTCGAGCACCTGGCGCCACTGATCGCGGTAGATCGTGCCTATGCGATAACTGCCTTCAAATGCGCCGGTGAGCGCAGGGTTCAGCGTAAGCGGAGAGGCATAAAACTGTGTAAAATGCTTGTCCTGGGCTTTGAGGGTGGAACCGGAAAAAAGGATAAAAAGAGTGTAAATGAACAGTTTCTTCATGCTGTCGGAATAAATTTGGGCAAAGGTAATGCAGGCAACTCAGTAATAGGATGCGATTTAACGCTGGTACGACTGTTTTGGTCTGTTTATGGAAAAGCAAAATTTCTATACCTTTCGCGATCTTACCAATCAAAACGAAATATGCAATTATCTGACTCTTCCGATTTTAAACCCTATGTAGCCCCCGAAAATGTATCGGTACGGGAATTTACCCTTCGAGCCGTGATTCTCGGCGCTTTGTTCGGCATCCTGTTCGGCGCAGCCACCGTATATCTGGCATTAAAAGCAGGTTTGACGGTTTCTGCTTCTATTCCAATTGCGGTGCTGGCCATTTCTCTGGGGCGCAAATTTTTGGGAACCACCATCCTGGAAAACAACATTATTCAGACGGCCGGATCCGCTGGTGAGTCGGTAGCGGCAGGTGTGGTATTTACCCTGCCTGCATTTTTATTTCTGAGTGATGGCATCGGGAAGGGTTACTTCAGTTACTGGACCATCCTCATGCTGGCCATTTTTGGGGGCATTTTGGGGGTACTGATGATGATTCCCTTGCGCAGGTCGCTTATTGTGAAAGAACATGCCAACCTGCCTTACCCGGAAGGCACTGCTTGTGCACAGGTATTGATCGCGGGCGAAAAAGGCGGCGATTTTGCAAAGACGGCTTATCAGGGGCTCGGGTTTGCTTTTGGTTATGCGATTTTGCAAAAAATATTCCACTTCATCGCAGAAGTGCCGGTATGGGGTACCTCTTCCAGCAACAAATACCTGCCTGCTGCGCGGGTCAGCGGCGAAATCACCCCGGAATACCTGGGCGTAGGTTATATCATCGGCCCCCGCATTGCAGGCGTACTGGTAGCCGGTGGCGTACTGGCATGGATGGGTCTGATTCCGCTGCTGGCTACGCTGGTTCCAATGGATACCATCGCTGCCCAACTTACCAAACTCGATCTGTTGAAATCCATTACGGATGCGGCGGGAAATGTTCGTTATCCGTATGGCTGGAACCCGGAAACGCATACATTTGGCGACCTGACCTCGGCTGTTTACCGCGCTTATGTGCGCCAGATCGGTGCAGGCGCTGTGGCCGGAGCAGGCTTTATTACGCTGCTGAAAACCATGCCGACCATCATTTCCTCCTTCCGGGAAAGTGTGGCAGCCATGCGCAACCGCGACAGCAACGCCGCCGTGGCACGTACCGATAACGACCTGTCGCTGAAAGTGGTAGCCTTCGGATGCCTGGCGCTGGTGTTGCTCATGGCGCTGCTGCCCAATATTCCCGGCGACAGCATTTTGAGCAAACTGCTGATCGGTGTACTGGTAGTGATTTTCGGTTTCTTTTTTGTTACAGTCTCGAGCCGCATCGTGGGTATTATCGGCAGCAGCAACAACCCTATTTCGGGTATGACCATTGCAACGATTATGGGTACTGCACTCGTATTTATTGGGGTGGGCTGGACTGGAAAGGTGTTTGAGCCGATGGCACTGGTAGTAGGCAGTATGATTTGTATTGCCGCAGCAAACGCCGGGGCGACATCACAAGACCTGAAGACCGGTTATATCGTAGGCGCCACACCTCGTTATCAACAACTTGCACTTTTTATCGGCGTAATCGTTTCTTCGTTGGTGATCGGCGCTACGGTTCTGTTCCTCGACAACCCGACTGCCGATATGCGTGCTGCAGGTATTGAACATGCCATTGGAGAGAAATTCAATGCGCCACAGGCAACTCTGATGGCAACTTTGATTAAAGGCCTGTTGTCCTTCAACCTCGACTGGCAATTTGTACTGGTGGGTCTGTTTATTTCCATAACCCTTGAACTTTGTGGTGTAAAATCACTGTCGTTCGCAGTGGGACTGTACCTGCCGCTCAGCACTACCCTGCCGATCTGGATTGGTGGTGTGCTGAAAGGCCTGACCGACTGGCTGGCAGCACGTAAAGGAGAAGCCAGCGAAGATGCAGAATTGGGCAAGGGTAGCCTGTTTGCCACTGGTTTGGTGGCAGGAGGTGCATTGGCCGGCGTGGTTGTGGCTTTGTTGCAAGCCTCCGATTCCACTGCAGGCCCACTTGCCTCCGTCAGCGCAGAACATACCATGACAGAACGTTTGGGAGAAGGTGGATATCACTTCCTTGGGGTTTTGTTTTTTGCAGCGCTTGCATTTTTCCTCATACGGGCAGCCAGAAAAAAATAGCAATACGCTTTTATCCTATCATCAACTAAACATTTAAACCATGCGCTACCTTGAACAACTGGAACCGGCCTCTATTCTCGATTTGGAAACAACGCTAGTGGTGAACCAATATGACGACGATGAAGTAGCAGACGACGAGAATTTCGATGAAATGGAGGAAGAAGAATATGGCCTCGACGAAGAAGACTTCGATGGCGATGACGACGAATTTGAAGACGACGATTTCGACCTTGGAGAAGAAGGCGAAGAAGATGACTTTGCTTTCGAAGAGGGAGAAGTAGATGAAGAAGATTTGTACTGAGGTACAAATGACTGTAGTTTCAATATGCTGAATTGAATTTATGAGAACTTAACCTGCAGGCAAACATTTCACAACATGTGCTGGCGTGCTTTGCAGGGTAAGTCCACTATTTTTCAATTCAAACATTTTGAAACCATGCTCTATTCCGACGAAAACGCACAGATCGACCCCATTGAAAACACAGAGGCCGTTGCTTCGGAAGAAGTAGAACTCATTGAAGGGGAAGAGGTTATTGAGGAATCAGAAGAAGAACTGGAAGAGGAAGCCGACGAATCTGAAGAAGAAGGTCAGTAGTGTCGCGCCGATCTGAAAGTGATTTGAATTCATCCCGAATACTGGTGAAAACCAGCATTCGGGATTTTTTTCAGGAAGCGGGTACTAATCACAACCCACGTTAATCTACCTCCGGATATGCCGGCAATGGAGGATGCACAACAATAGTTGTCCGGCGATTTTTCTGTCGACCCTCCGCCGTCTCGTTCGAAGTCAACGGGTAAAATTCGCCCCGACCCACGGGCGTGAATTGGTTGGCATTGGCATTGAATTCTCGAACCAACATGCGCGCAACGTTGGTAGCGCGTTGTAAACTCCAATCCCAAGTATCTTTCAGGGTTTTCTCTTTGGGAGGCAAAATGTTATCCGTGTACGCTACAATATCTACATCTATGGCCGGGCGAGGCGTCAGAAACTGCGCCAGCACAGAAAGGGCGTTTTTGCCGGTACTGCTGATAGCCAGCCCTGCCGGATCGAAAAGCAACTTGTCAGGCAAAGTGAGTACAACAGATTCGGATTCTACCACTACGGTCACCCCATTTTCAACAAAGGGCCGGTAAAGAACGGCAAGCGTTGAATCAATTTCTGACAGAATTTTCCTGCGTTTTTGCTGGATAGTGCGCACTTGCTGGAGCAAGGCTTCTTTTTTTTCCAGCCGGTCGCTTTTGGCAGCCAGTTCTCGCTCGAGTTCCGTTTTTTCATTCGCCAGTTTGTTAGAAGAAGCGCCCATCATTTCAATACGGCGAGACAAATCGGTGCGCAGATTGTCGATTTCGTGTTCCTGAGCCCCTACTGTTTTACTCAGGTCGCCCACTTGTTTTATCAGCGATTGCGCTTCCGTTTTACGATCGATCATTTCTTTGACCAATACTTTTTCGCGTGCTTCCGCAGCGCTTCGAGCCGCTAGTTCTGCCTTGTACACTTTTGGCTTTACACACGAAAACTGTGTTGATAATGAAACAATTACAAGGAAAAATACCGATATTCTCATAGGTCGCAGTTTTGAAAAAAGGGCGGCAAAGTTGGTAAAAATTATCAGTCGCCGGAACGAATTTTAGAACTCGTTCTAATTTCGCCTCTTCTAAACGCAAGAACAATGAAATGGATTTTTTTACCGGCTCTTTTAATGTGCCTTTCCTCCTGCACTGTCGATCCGCAACTTCTTGGCGGTGCATGGCGTGTTTCAGGTTACTATCAGAACGGTCAAAGTGTGGCAGCGGCACTTGATTCTGTACAGCTGGAATTTCAGCCCGACAAGACATATGCATTTAAGTCAATCGGGTATTATCGGGAAAGTGGGACATTTCGTACCTCTGGCAATTATCTGTTTTTGACAGACACAACCGCCAGCGCTCCCAAGGAACGTGCCTTGAAAATTTTGTACCTCTCAAAAGACACCTTGAAAATCGTGATGCAGCGCGACAGCCTGGAGCAGGTGCTGTTTTTCACAAAGTTGTAAGAAACTGTTTTAAAACCCCTCACCTTCTAGGGGAAACGAAATCTGCGAGCGCTCCGATCTGTTCCAACACGATCCGCCCGTTGCTTTCCTGACGGACAGTGCCACAATCTACACCGGGGTCATGTTCAAAAAAGAGCACCTGTTGCCTGCGAACGGCTTCTTTCAGCATGGTATTTTTTTCCTGCATGGTCCGAAGCGGCCGTACATCATATGCCATCACATATGGCATGCCGATATGCCAGCGCGAGGGCATGGCATCTGCGCAGTAATGCAATTCCCGACCGTTTTCCATGCGAATCAGGGGCGCCATCATGGATTCTGTATGTCCGTAGTAAAAACGAACGCGGAAACCGGGGAGGAATTCATAATTCTGGCGCACAGGAATAAAACGCATGCGGTTCTGATCGAGCAAAGGCACGATGTTTTCCTTCAGGAAGGAAGCCTTTTCGCGCTCATTTGGCTGAAGCGCCCATTTCAGGTGGCGTTCGTTCGACCAGTAGGTAGCATTTGGAAAGGACAGTTCGACTTCTCCACTGGTCTCATTTTTCCAAAGGGCGCCGCCACAATGGTCGAAATGAAGGTGTGTTAAAAACACGTCGGTAATATCAGAACGTTCAATTCCGGCTTGTTTTAACGATTCAAACATTGAATTTATGCCATTCGGGTGGAAATGGGTACGAAATTTGTCATCCTGCTTGTTGCCAATCCCCGTATCAATCAAAATATTACGCCCCTCTGTTTGAACCAGCAGGGTACGCATGGCCCATGTACACAGGTTTTGTTCGTCAGGAGGATTCAATTTAGACCACATACTGCGGGGAACCACGCCAAACATGGCGCCTCCATCCAGTTTCAGGGTGCCGGCAGGAATTACTTTTATTTTCATGAGGCTCGAAGGTATGTAGGTTACACGACACATTTTTGCTTCTTACCAGTATGGTGTAGCAAATCAACGGCAGGTATTTACTTTTGCGACACAAGCATAATCCGTTTTCTCACTTTTTCTACACAACTTTTATCCGATATGCGCCATTTTCTAAAAATCCCTGCCATCTGCCTGTTATTGGCAAGCGGAGTGGCAGTGGCGCAAGTGCCCTCTGGCAAGTACAGTTTTCAGCCCAAAGAGGAAACTGTCTATTTCGCTGATACGGCCCGTTATTTTGAAAAAACGACCGAATTAGGCCTCTTTTTAGGTACCTTCCGCTATTATGGAGACTTGTCTCCAGACGGTTTATCCAATCCCAAAAATCTCAAGCCCTCGGCTGGTCTGTTCGTCCGCAAGCACTTGTGGCCACAGATGGCCTTGCGCGGGCATGCCATTTTCGGAAAAATAGCCGCCCGAGACCGGGATTACACGGAACCTTTCTGGCGGCAGGAACGAAACTGGGCTTTCGAAACCAGTATTTCGGAAATTTCTCTGCAAGCAGAATGGGATATTTTTGGAAAAAAACGTTTTCGAAGAGTCGATACACTTTCATACGAACTCGACAGATACAAACAAATTGCCTATATTAATCGATTCAAATCGATGATCGCACCCTACTTGTATGTAGGCGGCAGTTTGGTCATGAGCAAGGCAACGACTACTTTCGATCAGCAGTATCTCGAGATTTCGGGGCTTCTTGCCAGGGCGCAAGCCGACCAAAGGCTTGCCAGTTCCACGCAAAAAAACATTGCTCTTACCATCGGCGGAGGTGTCAATATCGACCTTAGCAGAAAGTGGATGCTGGGGCTTGAAGGAGGCGCCCGGCCTGCATTTTCCGACTATCTGGATGGCGTGAGCCAATCCGGGAATCCGAACAAGCCGGATTGGTACTGGGTATTCGGGTTGAACCTGGCATACAGGATCGGCAAACAGGATCGGGACGGAGATGGCATACCCGACCAACGCGACAAATGCCCTGAAATACCCGGATACGGCCGCACAATGGGCTGTCCGGATGCCGATCACGACGGCATTGCAGACAAAGACGACGAATGCCCGCACCGCGCAGGGGTAGCATATCTGGGCGGCTGCCCTGTAAAAGATGTTGATAATGACGGTGTGCCGGATGTAGATGATCAGTGCCCCACCCTTCCCGGCCTTGCCAAATTCCAGGGATGCCCGGATACAGACGGTGATGGCATTGAAGATCGTCAGGATTCCTGCGCCACAATTGCCGGACTGGAAGCATTTCATGGATGCCCGGATACCGATAGCGATGGAATAGAAGATAAACTGGACGCCTGTCCGAATGAAAAAGGTCCCTGGGAATATTATTACGGCTGCCCTGTGCGGGATACAGATAATGATGGTGTGGAAGATAAACTGGATGCCTGCCTGCTGGTACCCGGCAAACTGGAATTCTACGGCTGCCCCGACACAGACAGCGATGGCGTGGAAGACAGGATGGATGTGTGCCCTACCCTCGCTGGCGCAGTGGAAAACAAGGGGTGTCCGGTAGTGGAGAAAAAAGACCAGGCAAAACTTGACCTGGCCGTAAAAGCCGTCAAGTTTCAAACCGGCAAGGCTGTTCTCTTAAAGCAATCCAATAAAATTCTGAGCGATATTGCCGGCATTTTGACCAAATATCCGCATTACAACCTGAATGTGGAAGGCCATACAGACAGTGCCGGAAATGACAAGAAAAACCAGGTTTTATCCGAAAAACGGGCCCAGGCTTGTGTCGACTTCCTCATCAAAAAAGGTATTGACAAAAGTCGTATGACTTCCAAAGGTTTTGGTGAGACGAAACCTGTAGCCGATAACAAGACAGCAGCAGGCAGAACCCAGAACCGTCGGGTGGAGTTTAAACTTGTGTTGATAGAGAAAAAAGGCTAAGAGCGCGTTTTAAGAAACACGCTCTAAAACCCGATCTTTTTCTTTTCCTGACCCGGCTTCTTTTTCAAGACAGCCATTCGAATGGCCGTTACTGCGGCTTCCACTCCTTTGTTGCCATGTACGCCGCCTGCACGATCAATCGCCTGTTGTTCGTCATTGGGCGTCAGAACGCCAAATATGAAGGGGCTGCCCGTGGCGATGCTCAGGCTGGTAAGGCCCTGCGCCACGGCATTGTTGATGTATTCGTTGTGGCTGGTTTCTCCTTTGATGACACAACCCAGGCAGATCACAGCGTCCAGTTTTTGCTGCCCATGAAGGATACGTGCGCCTACTGGCAATTCAAATGAACCAGGCACTTGTACGGTATAAATGTTTTCTTCTTTGGCGCCGTGTTTTATCAATGTTTCAAAACATCCTTCATACAAGGCATGGGTGATGTGGGCGTTCCACTCCGCTACCACTATGCCGAAAGAAAGTTCGGAAGCGTCCGGAATGGTGGTTTCATCGTAGGAAGAGAGATTTTTTAGTGCGCTGGCCATTGCAATGGAGGTGGAGGGTGAGGAAGGGTTGAGGGTTGTAGCGATAGCCAAGAGCGAAGCGTTGGTGGTATGGGCTTTAGCCCGTCGGGACAGCGCCATTTATGGCGCTCACAAAAAACAATATTTTATGCGCCATAAATGGCGCTGTCCCGACGGGCTAAAGCCCATACCACCAACACTTCGCTCTTGGCTAGTTTTCATATTAGGGCTGTTTAAGCATGTAGTGGCCCCAATATTGGCAAACAATCAAGTTATATTTACTTGCTTTTTTCTTTTTTCACTGCAGCCGCCTTTTTTACAAACGAATAAGCCACAGTCCCTTTTGAATAATTGCCTTTTTCAGCCGGGTTGTTGTTGATCAGGTTGTAAATCTGCAGAGAATCTTTCTTCGCGCTGAACTGATATCCAAACATCTGTTCGGAACCGGGCTTTTGGCTGTCCTGCAAGGTGATTACATCCAGGTCTTGCATCAGTACACAGTCGCCTCCGGTACACAACTCATATTTGTCGAACCCCTTCAAACCTTTAACAAGACCATCGGGAGAAAAACGAACCTGTGCGCCGTCTTTGCCGGTCGACTGGAAATTTCCGCCCATCATGGTGCTGTTCAGCGCGATCAGGAATGCCGAATATCCATCCATTACCTGTGCTTTGGAAAGGGTATAGCGGTTAATTTCTGTTCGGCCATGCGTGCTGTTAAACATCGTCAGGTCTTTGTTGGTTTCAGGGTCGTACACCAGAAAAACCGACAAATCGCCGTTTGCTTTCGGAATTTCAAGGGTATCTTTTCGATACACCACTGGCATGCGCCATTTTTCGAAGCCATTGTAGCAAGTTACACTGTCGGGTATGGCGCTATCAAAACCCAGTGCGTATGCATAAGGCTTACTGGAGCCGTTCATGGCCCGGAGTATGGAGCCGTCTTTTCCCGCACGGGAACAAAAATCGATAGGAACCCAAAATCCTGCGAGTGTGGTTGCGCTGGTTACATCAGCGTTTGATTTACTCGAAGATGAGTCGTTTTTACAGGCAGAGAAGGCTAAAAGCAGGAGTATGCCGAAGGCAAAAATGTTACGCATGAGCAGTATAGTAATTGTGTAGGTGGTGAATACGGGTGTCGGTTATTTCAGGAATTTTACTTTGACAAAAAAACGTGGATCACGAGCGCCCAGCGTTCGGGCAGCCTCGGGGGAAAGAATCACTTCAATATTGCTTTCATAGCCGCTGGGAATACGGCCAATGACTTTGGCGTACACCGTACGGCCGCCCATCGGATTGGTGACAGCCATGGTGCTGCCAATTTCTGCTTCCCGGTGCATGGCATACAGATCTCCTTTTTCTTTGCTGTCCTTCTGCCAGAAACATACCCCCTGAGAAACACCTTCTTTTTTGCGTTTTTTCTCTTCGTCGTATCGTTCTTTCATCGCATCGTTTCTGGTGAATGAGCGTGCAGGCCTCCATTCCACAGGAATTCCTTCAACCCCCATCCATGCGACCAACAGCAATTGTCCGGGCCGTATATTGTTGTCTTTCAATTTATTGCGCTTTGCAATAGAATCTACGGGCATGCCAAAATTGCGTTTGCAAATTTGATAGAGGTTGTCGCCCGGTTGCACTACGTAATAAACCGGGACATTTTTTGAGGCCACAAATTTTGAATTCTTGTAGCGTTTCAGGGCCCGATTTGGAATGGGAATTTTTACACGGGTTCCGATGCGCAAAGTTGGATCCGTCCTGAAATGTGTGTTGTATTCAAACAACTCTTCCAGGGTCAGTCCGTAGTAACGGGCAAGGGAAAACAGGGTCTGCTTCGGCTTTACCGGATGCAGCAAGAATTTCTTGCTCTCTGTCACAGTCAGAAACAAGGAGTCTTTGTAGGTCAGAAGAGATACCACAGGTTCCTTCGCCGTTGTGGTAGCATTCTGGCCTCGAACCGCACTCGATATTCCAGCAAGAAGAATGATAAAAAGGGGCAATAAGCGTCTCATAGTACAGTTTTGGTGAACTTGCGGTTATGTTTACGCCGCAAAAATAGGTACTGTTGTTTAAAAACAGGCCTCGTTGACCATTCGTTTAAACTGTTTTGTTTTAAATTATGATTCTTGGTGTTATTCCTGCCCGATTTGCATCCACTCGTTTTCCCGGCAAACCCCTGGTAGAAATTGCTGGAAAAAGTATGATCCAGCGTGTGTACGAACAGGCTTTGCAGTCAAAACACCTGAACAAAGTGGTCGTTGCTACGGACGATGAGCGCATCCGGGAGCATGTAGCGGCCTTCGGCGGCGAGGTTCGCATGACCAGTCCGGAGCATCCCAGCGGTACGGATCGCTGTGCAGAGGTTGCAGCGGCATTTCCAGATGCAAAATGGGTGGTAAACATACAGGGCGACGAGCCTTTTATCCAACCACAACAAATTGATTTACTGATAGATACGTTGCTGACGCCAACAAGTCCGGGCATTGCAACGCTGGCAAAAAAAATTGAAGCCCTGGAAGCACTCGACAACCCCAATATAGTGAAGGCCGTGTTTTCGCACATAGGAGAAGCCCTTTATTTCAGTCGTTACGCCATTCCTTATATGCGGGGTATAGCGCCGGAGGAGCGCTTGAAGCACCATAATTTTTACAAACACATTGGTCTGTATGGCTTCAACAAAACCATCCTTCAGGAAATCACCGTTCTCTCTCCCACGGCCCTTGAAAAAGCAGAATCGCTCGAACAGTTGCGTTGGCTGGAAAATGGCTACCGCATAGCCGTTCAAATTACCGACATGGAAACCATCGGTATCGACACACCGGAAGACCTGGCCAAACTGGCTTTATAATGGCACTACCCTACCAGTTCGAATGAGCCGATCTGGCGCAACAACACCTGGGGTTGCCCTTTTCGGTTGCGGGAAATGACCGGTCCAAAACGCGCATTCCATACAAAATCGTCGGTGGTATAAGAGCGGCGTGCATGCACCGTTTGCTGGTTGGTTTCTTCCACCGCTTTTACCAGTACCATCACTTCCGTGTTGGCCTCTGCCAGTTCCTGCTCGCTAAAACCATTGATGGGGCTGCGTTCATCGAGCGCATGCACCAGCGTCCACGACATATTAAAGAATGCTATCTTGTTGATTTCCAACGCTAAAGGATAGTAATTGCGCAAGACATTTCCCATTTCATCTCTTTGATTCAACGCAATCATCATTTGCACTTCTGCTTCAACCAGTTCGCTCTTGCTGGCATTTCCCATGCGAAACATCAAACCCCTTCCGCTACTGTAAGGAGCAATCAGCATGTTTTCACTGAATACGATTTTTGCCTTGGGCCTCGAAAAACGGCCATACAGCAACCCGGAAATCAGGGCAAACGCCAGTAGCCCCGCAAACGACTCGATCGACGCCAAAATACTCGTAACCAATCCTTGCGGGCTAATATGGCCATAACCGACCGTGGTAAGCGTCTGGCTGCTGAAAAAATAGGCATTGGCAAAATTTTCTGCCCAATTGCCCGGCTGCACGCCCCCAAGATGTTCGATCCCCAGCAGACAATAAAGCACTGCAAACACAGCATTCAGCACAATAAAACAGCAAAATACCAGCAGGAAAAAATACCCCCAACGCATAGTAATCAATTGGTGGTACAAATTATCCCAGGACCCCATAGACTCCCGTTCCACATTAAATGTGCCATCGGCATTCATCATTCTGCCATCTGTCATCACTTTGCGCCCGAATCCAAGTTCGCTGGTCTGCACATTGCCTGCAATTTTTCGAGGTTGTTTACTAAACTGAATCATCTGAATTCGTTTTGAAAGAATAATGAGAAATCATGCGCGTACCGCAAACAAATAGCCGAATTTAAAGTTGTAAGAGCGTGTTTTAATTTCAGTGCTGAGGCGAAATCGGGCAAATTTTGTTTCAGGCAAGGCAAAATTTGCAGCCATAGCCGGGCGCATATGGCGAAAATTTTAACGCAGTATGAAACAAAATTTGCCCGTTTGCAGCCCAGCAACTGAAATTAAAACACGCTCCAAATTGCACTCTTGTAATTATCTGTAACCAAAGAGATATGAAGCACCGAGCCATCGTATGGTTTCGACAGGATCTTAGATTGCACGACAACGAAGCCCTCACCACGGCCTTGCGGATGGCAGAAGAAGTGATTCCTGTATATGTTTTTGATGAACGCACTTTTCAGGGCGTTACCCGATTCGGATTTCCCAAAACAGGCAAATTCAGAACCCGCTTTATTATTGAAGCAGTCGCAGATTTAAGAGAAAACCTGCGGCGGCTTGGAAGCGATCTGGTCATACGGGTCGGAAAACCCGAATGTATCATTGCCGATCTGGCAAAAGACCTGAAATGTTCCTGGGTGCTTTGCAATCGTGAACGCACGCAGGAAGAAGTGGCTGTGCAGGATTATCTGGAAAAAAAACTGTGGAGCGTGGGCGTGGAATTGCTCTACACACGTGGAAAAATGCTGTATCACACACAGGATTTGCCCATGCCGGTACACCACACACCTGATACTTTTACACAGTTCAGAAAAGAGAATGAGCACATTACGCCGGTAAGAACACCTTTTCCCACGCCGCAGTCACTTCCTGCACTGCCCAATAATCTGGATGCGGCAGAAATACCTGCACTGGCAGTATTCGGGTGGGATGATTTTGCACACGATGAACGCAGTGTGCTTCCATTCAAAGGTGGAGAGACGGAAGGGTTGAGACGTTTGCATTATTATTTATGGGAAAGCAACCTGATAAAAACATACAAGGAAACCCGCAACGGATTGGTAGGGCCTGATTATTCTTCCAAATTTTCGCCCTGGCTGTCGCAAGGCTGCCTGTCGCCGAAATTGGTTTACCATGAAATCAAAAAATACGAACAGGAACATGGCAGCAACGAAAGCACCTACTGGATGTTTTTCGAGTTGTTGTGGCGCGACTACTTCCGGCTGCTCGGGAAAAAATATACCAACCGGATTTTCCTGAAAAGCGGGCCTCAAAACAAGCCCCTGAAGTATTTGCGAAACAATACCGAACTGTTTACGCTCTGGGCAGAAGGACGAACGGGCGTGCCGTTTATCGATGCTGCCATGAATGAAATCAACGCCACGGGCTTTATGAGCAACCGCTCCCGCCAGAACGTGGCATCATTTCTGGTAAAAGACCTGAAGGTCAACTGGCAAATGGGCGCTGAATATTTTGAAAGCCTGTTGATCGACTACGACCCTTGTAGCAACTGGGGCAACTGGAACTATGTGGCCGGAATCGGCAGCGACCCCAGGGAAGATCGATATTTCAATATCCTCACTCAGGCAAAAAACTATGACCCGAAAGGCGACTACGTCCGCCTGTGGTGTCCGGAACTTGCTCAGGTACCCGTGGAAAAAATCCACCGCCCGGATTTGCTCACGGCTGCGGAAAAACAGCAATATAAAATTGGAAATTACCCAAAACCGATCGTCCGAATCGATAAATGGGCACAATGATACCGCCTATTTGCCGGTAAGTTTTTCGAGCAATGCCTGCATGCGCTGACGCTCTTCGCGTTTCAATATGGCTGTGGGCGGCGCTGCCCGTTCGGCGCAGGACATCAGATTACAACGCTGGCAGGTCACATTTACTGTCACGTTTGGTATCGCAGGGTCATCCCAAAAATGAATGGTTCGTTTGGCCTGAGCATCCAGCAAGACGCCAAGGGTAACGCTCACATTGCGCGCGACCGAAGGATAACCAGGTTTTGCCACGGCTATGCACAGATACTCTTCTCCGGTATCCAGAAAAGATGCCCGCTGAATACCCGTCAGCATTTGGCCGGGGTTCTGCGATTGTTGTTGCTGTTTTTGCAACTCCTGTAACATGGTAATCGACAACCACCTGCGGCAATAATGTTCATTGAGGCCCGATGCGTGAGGCTGGTGGCGCCGGTTGAGGTGCAATTCCTTGTCCATATCGAACCCGTCTCTGTCAAGATCATGGATAAAACGCAGAAAAAACACCTTTTCCAGTTTGAAATCCTTGGTGAGCAAATTGAAACGCTGGAACAACACTTCGGGGCTGGCCTGGTATTTATGCATCAAGTCGAGCAAAGTCTGGCTGTTCCAGGTGTCTTGCTGAAAAAACAAGCCGATATCACGAACAAAAGCCTGTCGATTGATCAGAATGGCCACTGCGAAATAGGCAGCCTTGTAGTTGTTGAGGGTTTCCTCGAAGGATTTTATTCGCAAAAAACTGGAAGTAAGGGGGCGCTCCTTGAGTTCCAGCACATTGAATCCAAGTTCTTTGGCCAATTGAAATGCTCGCTGGGACTCGTTCAGGCGGTTATTGAGCAGGAGTTTCTTTTTCCCGGGATTATACACGGAACGCAGGCTTTGCAATTCTGGATGCTGGGCCAGTTTTTCGGTATCGATCAGGTAATGGAACTCCATTTCCAGCAATTCGGCCAGCAAGGAAGCCGGCACGCCGCCGTTTTCAGGAAGTTTGTGTTGTTGTACAAAACTATCGGCAACACTTTCAATTTCTTCAAAATAGTTGTTTCGCAATTCCTGGTAGGCGCGCAGGGCCGCGAAAAAAAAGTTTTCTTCCCGCAGAGAATAGTTGCGTGCAATTTCAAGCAGTGCGGAGATAAAAGCATTGACACGGTCGGGCGCCCGAGCGATGATTTCCACTACCTGTTGAATTTCAATCCCGAAAAGATCCAGCGGCAATTCGTTCAGGAAATTGCTCTGTAGCAGGTCGCCCAATGGGGCAAACTGTTTGGTAAGTTCCGGCGAACGCAAAAAGTCGGCGTCGACACCCAAAGCCTCTGCCAAACGTTCCTGATTGGCAGGCTGGGGATATTTTTTTCCTTTTTCTATTTCATTGAGGTAAGAAATAGAAATCCCTGTGTGTTTGCTTAACTCCTCAAAATTCCAGCCTTTTTCCTGACGAAACTGGCGGACTTTGAGGCCAAAAATAATTCGCTGGTGCTGTGTTGTCGACATAACAGTGCAAATGTAAGAAACTGGTTCGGGTGTCAGGAAGCCTTCTGAAGATTGCTTCCTGATTTTCTGATAAAACACAATTTTTCAGCGTAATTTTGCGCCGCTGTTGCGGCGTACGGCTGCCACTCCTTCTTACAACTATCAGTAATAATGGTTTATATCACTAGAATTGAGCGTTTTAACGCGGCCCATAAACTTTGGGTAGATGATTGGTCCGAGGAAAAAAATCTGGCTGTTTTCGGCAAATGCTCCAACAAAAACTGGCACGGACACAACTACCACTTGCATGTTACGGTAAAGGGACGACCTGACCCTGTTACCGGTTTTATCATTGATGTAAAAGCGCTGAGTAAAATTATCCAGCATGAAGTGACCGATCACCTCGATCACAGCAACCTTAATCTGGATGTGGAATTCATTCCCAAAGGTATGCAACCAACCACTGAAAATCTTGTTATCCTCATCTGGGATCGACTCGAAAAAGCGCTGGAAACATACCCTTGTCAGTTGCATGAGATCAAACTCTGGGAAACAGAAACGATTTATGCGGAATATAGAGGTGAGAGAGGGTGAGAGGGTGAGAGGGTGAGAGAGTGAGAGAGTGAGAGAGTGAGAAGGTGAGAGTTCGTAGAGTGTACCACTATACTCGTACAAAAGGCTTTATCTCTCACTCTCTCACTCTCTCACCCTCTCACTCTCTCACTCTCTCACCCTCTCACTCTCTCACCCTCTCACCCTCTCACCCTCTCACTCTCTAAAAATTGGCTTACAAAAAATCCGAACATTACAACGAGGCGCTCACCGAACAACTGAAAGCGGGCTATCAGGAAATGTTGAGCGGGCTGGGGGAAGACATCTCCCGGGATGGGCTGTTGAAAACACCCGAACGCGCAGCAAAAGCCATGCAGTTTCTCACGCAGGGATATGCTGTGGATGCTGCTGCTATTTTGCGTTCTGCCATGTTCAAGGAAGATTACAGTGAGATGGTTCTGGTGAAGGACATCGAACTTTATTCACTTTGCGAGCACCACATGCTGCCTTTTTTTGGAAAAGCACACGTCGCATATATCCCGAACGGGCACATCGTCGGCCTGAGTAAGATACCACGTGTAGTAGACGTATATGCGCGCCGACTGCAAGTGCAGGAACGGCTTACCCTGGAAATACGCGACGTCATACAGGAAACCCTGCAACCACTTGGCGTAGCAGTTGTGATCGAGGCCAGGCATATGTGCATGATGATGCGCGGGGTGCAAAAACAGAATTCCGTTACTACTACTTCCGCTTTTACAGGCGAGTTCAGGAATGCCGAAACACGCAATGAATTCCTGCGCCTGATTGACAGCAAATTGCACTGAGCATCCTTCAATTGACCAGGTTCCAAAATAAAAACCACCGAGCCGGCGTTTTGCCGCCCGGTGGTTTTATTGTTAATTCGCCACTCCTTACACTTTGTTTTCACCACATACTATGAAGAATTTTTGCTTTTCAGGCACGCTGTTTTTTCTGTTATTTGTTTGCTTTTCAAGAAGTTATGCGCAGGATTTCTACAGTGCAGGCATCCAGGATATTCGCATTGACCTTCCATATAAAAACTGGGATGTAAAACTTGATTCGCTAAAAAAAGCCAATCCAGAAGCGCGTTTATTGGCGTCTATCACTGTAAATGGCGCAAAATTCGACAGTGTTGGCGTTCGCTACAAGGGCAACAGTTCCTACTTCCGCTCGCGCAACGAAACGGCCAAAAAATTGCCTATCAACGTCAAACTGGATTTCAAAAACAAAACCCAGAAACTCAAAAACGGATACTCGACGATCAAACTTTCCAACGCGTTCCTGGATCCGGCGTTTGTGCGCGATCCGCTTTCCTATGAGATTGTGCGCAAATACATGCCTGCACCACAGTGCAATTTTTCAAAAGTGTATATGAATGGGAAGTATTATGGGCTGTATATTAACACGGAGTCTATCGACCAAACTTTTATCAAAAAGCACTTTGGCACTGTAAATGGACATCTTGTAAAATGCGACCCGGATAACTGGCAGCGCGTAAGGAGCCAGAGTGGTTGCCCCAAAGGGGAAAATGCCTCGCTGGCTTACCTGAATGACAGCCCCGGTTGCTATGATGCTTTTTACGAGGTGGAAGATCCGGCAGCCTGGAAGGTGCTGCTGAATCTGATCAAGGTGCTCAACAAAACGCCGGAAAAAATTGAAACGGTGCTCGACATCGACCAAACCCTGTGGATGCTGGCCCTGAACAATGCCATGGTCAATCTGGATAGTTACAACGGCTCTCTTTCGCACAACTATTATCTCTGGTTCGACTCCACCAATGTGGCGCACCCCCTTATCTGGGACCTCAATATGTCCTTTGGCGGCTGGCGGCGCAATTTCAGTTTTGTGGAAATGAAAGACGAGGAACTTATTCAATATCAGCCACTTGCAGAGATCGATAACACCAAGCGTCCGCTTATTTCCAAATTGCTAAAAAACGCCCTGTACCGCAAAATATACCTGGCACATCTGGGCACTATCGTGAACGAACAACTGGCCACCGGCGCCATCGTCAACCGTGCGCAGGCTATGATGAAGGAAATTGACCCATTGGTAAAACAGGATACACTCAAACTGTACTCCTATGCCGATTTTCAGCAGTCGCTCGACAAAACCATGAAAGACGGCCCCGATAATGTTATCGGCATACGCCAGTTGCTGGACAAACGCACCCAATACCTCCAGAAACACCCACTGCTCAACAAGGCCAAACCAACCATTGCCGATGTACACCACGAGAAAAATGGCGAGCACACCGTGTTTACAGCCAAATTAGGCAATGCCAAGGCGGGTTATCTGTGTTACCGTAGCACCAAAGCACTCTCTTTCAAGCGAATAGCCATGACAGATGATGGCGCCAATGGTGATGCAACGGCCGGCGACGGCGTCTACTCGGCAAAGGTGAAAGCAAGCGATGCCATACAGTATTATTTTTTGGCAGAAAGCGAGGAGGCGGCCCTGACCTATCCGGAACGTGCATCCTATGATTTTCTGGAAGTGAAATGATCCGCTCCGTTTTCCGGATGGATGCGCCACTGGCCTTTTTCCTGCTGGCAGCAGCAGGGTTTATCTGGCTGGTACAGTACGATCCGTTTTTCTGGGATACCATTCAGTTGGCGTCCAAACACGCGCACTTTTTTTACGAACATCAACTCCGGTGGGCGCCTTTGCCCGAAGCGGTAGATTCCGGGCATCCACCACTGATTGGCTACTACCTGGCAACGCTCTGGACTTTGTTCGGAAAAACCTTGCCTGTGGGCCACTGGGGCATGCTGCCTTTTTTATGGCTGGCTATGTGGATGATGTTCCGGCTTGGGAAAAAAACAGGTGGAACCTTGTGGGCCTACTGGCTGGTAACGCTGACAATGCTCGACCCCGTTATGTTGGGCCAAAGCGCACTGGTAAGCCCCGATCTGATGCTCGCCGCTTTTTTTCTTTGCAGTGTTGATGCATTTCTGGGTCGCAACAACGCTCAGTTGTGCATCGGATTGATTGGTTTATGTGTCGTTAGTATGCGCGGAATGATGTGTACGGCGGCTTTTTTTGCAGCATTTTTACTGACCGACAGGCGCTACTTGTGGCATCATGGCTGGAAAGTCTTTTTGCCGGGTGTGGCACTGGCATCGTCATTCCTGTATTGGCACTGGGAGGCTACCGGCTGGATTGGTTATCACCCCGGGTCGCCCTGGGCGCCTGCTTTTCAGCCTGCGAGCATCGGGGAAATGTTTCGTAATGTCGCCATAATCGGCTGGCGATGGCTGGATTTCGGGCGATTTGCTTTGTGGATTTGCCTGGGCGGATTGTTATGGACTGTCATAAAAAAACAGCGTCCCATCGCATCTGTTCCCATAGACAAGTCTTTGCTGGTGTTATTTGCATGTCTGTTTGTGTTGCTCGATCTTTCAGCATTGCGGTACCACAATTTATCAGCGCACAGGTATTTCCTTCCTTTGTTCCTCATGTTTCATCTTATTGTTTTTCAATGGATTGTAAAAAACAGAGATTGGAGCACGCGTGCTAAAAAATGGGTATTAGCAGTCATTTCTGCGGCCCTTGCGCTCAGCAATTTTCAGGTGTACCCACACGGAATTTCCATGGACTGGGACGCAACAGCGGCTCACCTGCCATATCACGAAATCAGGGCGCAGGGACTGCTATTTTTGAAAAACAAACACATTCCCCTTTCGGCAACAGGCTCCGCATTTCCCAATATCAACACGGGAGAGAATATTGCGCTGGATGGTGATCAATCTGCCTGCGTGCCCATCGATACAGCCACAAACCAGTTCATTTTTTTATCGAATGTATTCAATGATGTGTCCAAAGAAGAGCGCGCCTATTTGCAAAAACACTGGAAAATGATCTGGGCTCAGCACAGAGCGACTGTTTGGGGAGAAATTTATCAAAAGTGACCCCGACGATCAACTCTTTCCACTTATGCGTGTGTAATTCCAATTTCTACAGCATCTTTGTTTTGCAATCCGATCATTCATTTCCAAAAAAACTACGGCTGCAAACGCTAATCATTTCTTAAAATTCGGGCAACATCGCAGTTGTTCGATGCATCTTTCGTTTCCTGTCGGGAAAATTCTAAATTGCCGCGTCAAATCATTCACATACAAGCCATACTATGCATTCTGTAAACCTTCGCCTTTGCCTCATCATACCGTGTCTTTTATGTATTTCCATGCTAACGTCGACTGCACAGGACTGCAACAGCGTCATCAAGGAAAATAAAAAAATCAGTGGAATTCAGATCGCCAATACCTCCTCACTTACGGTCGTTGTTCGGGGCGGTTACAACTATTCCATCGAGTTTTTTACAAACGAAAAAGGGATTTTTGCCCGGATGACATCTGTCGGAGGCATTGAATTCAATCAGGACGACCAGGTAGTTTTTATTGATGGAAGTGGAAAGGAACAGGCCTACAAATTCATAGGCATGGATGAATTGCTTACCGGAGCGGTACCTACCCACCGCAACAACCTTCGCCTTGATCTGGATGCCATGCAATGGCTTGCAGATGCCAACCTGACCGGGATCAACTTTATAAACTTCGTAGATCGTCAGAAATACAAATTCACAATCAATGCAGAACGTCAGAGCGAACTAAAAACGCTTATTACCTGCTTCAATTCTGTCCTGGAACGGGGTGCTGTGGTGGATACACCCGGTGCAGCAGTTGCCAAACCCGAACCGGTCGCTATTACTCCCACGACGGGCAAACCGGGTACAAATCCAGGTTCGAAGACCACACCAGGATCAAAACCAGGCGCTGCAACAGGCTCCAGCACGGCCAAACCCAGCGGAACCAATACCGACAACGAGGTAGTTGCACTGCGCAACGAACTGGAGAAAACCAAAGAACGGCTCCGCAATGAAATAAAAGCCGAAAAAGACCGCGCCGATGCCATAAAAGCACAATTGCAGCAAGATGTAGCGGCAGCACGGGAAGCCGCCAACCAGAAAAAACTGGAGTATTCCAACGAGGTACTCGAAGCGCGAAAAGCCAGCCTCGCTGAAATTGAAAAGGCAAAAGCCGAAGCGAAGGATTACATCACCATCAGCCGAAACAAAGCCGATTCGGCTGTCACACGTATCAACCTGAACGTGGAAGATGCCCGTCGTCAGGCCGGCGAAGAAATCCAGCGAGCCCGGGTATCTTCAGCCGAAGAAGTGCAGCGAACGCGCGAAAATGCAGCCCGCGAAGTAGCAGCAGCCAAGGAAAAACTTGAACAGGCCAAATTGCAGTACGCCGATGAAATTTCAACGGCCCGCACCAATGCCGACGACGAACTCAAACGCATTCGGGATGAAAACGCTCACATGATTGCGGATGCCCGCGAGAAAGCGCAAAGTGAACAGAACAAAACCACGGAAGACGTAGTAATTACCAAAAAATCGGCTGCCGAACAAATCCTCAAAATCAGGGAACAGTCGGCCAATGAAATTGCCCAGTCGCGTGAAAATGCTGTACTTGAAAAACAGAAAATAGCCTCCGAACTGGCAGAAAGCAGGAGAAAAGTAGCGGAAGAAAAAGCACTGGTTCAACAAAACAGCGCGAACGAAATCTCCGAAATCAAGGAAAATGTAGCCCGTCAAAAAGAACTTTCCGCCACAGAAGTGGCGGAAGCCAAAAAACGGGCCTCCGAGGAAATCACCCGTATCCGCAGTGAAGTAGCCAATCAGCAAAAACAGGCCGACGACGAAAAAGCCGCCATTGTTCAGCAAGTGGTTGAAAGCAAACAAAAAGCAGCACAAACGGTACAGCAGGTGCAGGAAGAAGCCAATAAGGCCATTGCAGACTCTCAACTCCGTTCAAAAGCCCAGCGAGACAGCATAGCCACGGAAGTAGCCAGTTCGCGCAAAAAAGCGGAAGAAGAAATTACCCGTATCCAGCAGGAACTGGCCAAATCGATTGCTGCGGCAAAAGATCAGGAAGCAAAAATCAAGCAACAAAGTGCTGATGAAGTTGTCAAAGCCCGCGAACGCAGCCAGCAGGAAGTGGCAAAAGCGCAAGAGGAGGCTCGTTTGAAGGTGCAGGAAGCCAATCAAAAAGCCGATCAGGCGCAGAAAACCTATGCAGGTGAAGTAGCAACCTCCAAGCAAAATTCAGATGAAAAAATAAAACAAATACAAGCGGAGGCTGCAGCCACGATCGCAGAAGCAAAGAAAAAACAACAGGAAACTGCAGCCATTTCTGCTACCGAGGTAGCCTCTTCCCGCGAACGAGCCGCAGCGGAAATTGCTGCTGCCAAAGAAAAAGCCGCCAATGAGGTAGCCGCAGCCCGAGAAGCCGCCGTACGCGCCCAACAGGAAAGCGCCAACAACATAGCAGAGATCAAACGGCAAAGTTCGCAAGCACTGCTGGCTATCAAAACTGCCGAAGCCGACAGTATTCGCCTGGCCCGCGAAAATTCATCCAAAGAACGGCAACGTCTTGCCAATGATGTAGCAGATGCGCGGCAAAAGGCTGCTACCGAAATCGCCAATGCCAATCAGCAGGCAGCAAACGATGTTAAAACAGCGCGCGAAAACGCTGCCCGCGAAAAACAACTCAGCGCCGAAGCCATCGGAAAAGCCCGCGAAGAATCGGCTAATCTTGTAGCAAGTGCCCGTGAAAATGCTGCCAGAGAAGTGGCCACTGCCAAACAACAGGCACTGGAGGCTATCTCGCTGGCCAAAAAAGAATCGGACGATAAAAAGGCCGCTTTTGCCAAAGAAGTGATCGATGCGCAAGACCGTTCCAGACAGGAAGTGACGACCGCCCGCGAAAATGCAGCAAAAGAAGTCGCAGCAGCCCGCAAGGATGCCAATGACAAACGCACCCAATATGCCAACGAAACCGCTGAAGCGCGCAAAAAATCGACTGATGAGATAGGTCTCGCCCAAAAAGAATCGGCAGAGGGTGTTCAAAAAGCCCGCCAGGAGGCCGCAGCAGCCATCGCTCAAACCCGCGAAAATGAAGCGAAATCGATCGCCGACATCAAAGCACAGAGCGCAGAGGAGATTAACCGAATCAAAACCGAAACGGCTCAAACAATCGCTGCTGAAAATCAAAAACTCGCTCAGTTGCAGGCAGACATTCAAAAAGCCGAAGCCCAACTCAAACAATTGAGAGAAGAAGCGGAGAAATTGAAGAAAAAAGAATGAATGAGGGTTATGAGTTATGAGTTATGAGTTATACTCACATTGCTATTGGCCACTCTAATGAAAAAGCCGATAGCAGTGTGAGTATAACTCATAACTCATAACTCATAACTCATAACTCATAACTTTTATTTAACGTCTCAAAATTTGGCAAAAAAGCCCATTAGTTCAGTTATTTGCGGCATGAAAATCAATTACACAAATATCAACCCGGGTACTTTTGGAAATTATATCCATCCAGTGTACCGATGCTCCTGCAAAAATGGTGCGGGCCCAAAGGGTGTTTTGTGTATGCACGCGAACAGGTAATCATGACTGAACTTGTTTCGAATGTGTAAAAGACCTTTCGGCGCCGTGCCGGAAGGTCTTTTATTTTTAAACTGATTGCAGAAACAGGTAGGATTTTTTCACATTTCTTTTGCCTGAATCCTGTATATTTTATAGTCTTTTCCAATGAATCAATTTCGTATTCCTGCTGTATTCACCCTCGAAAATGGGCAGTCGCTCAGTCATCCAGCCATTGCCTATCATACATATGGAAAACCATCCAACCCTGTAGTGTGGGTTTGTCATCCTTTTCACACGAGTTCGGATGTAATGGAATGGTGGCCCGGGCTTTTTGGTCCCGATGCTTTTTTAAACCCCGACAAGTACTTTATCATTTGCGCAAATGCATTGGGCTCTTGTTACGGGAGTACACAACCCTTGTCTGAAAATCCGGCAAAAGGACGTGCTATTTATTTTCACGACTTCCCGCTTGTTACCATCCGCGATCAGGTAGATGCGTATGAATCACTCAGGAAACGATTGAAAATCGAACGAATTCACATGCTCATCGGGCCGGGAAGCGGCGGTCAGCAAGCATTGGAATGGGCTGTAAAAGAGCCCACTGTCATTGAAAACCTGGTACTTGTCGCAACCAATGCGCGGCAGTCGCCATGGGTCCTTGCAATCAACGAATCACGCCGTATGGCAATCGAATCGGACATCACCTGGAAAAAAAGCCACCCGGACGCCGGCATGGCAGGCCTAAGGGCTGCAGAAGCATTATTACTGATACAGGAAAGCAGTTATCTCAGTTATGAGTCCATGGTTAACGAACAGGATGGCTTGTCCGGCAACCACAAGGCAGCATCCTTTCAGCGCGAAAATAGCCTTCAACGCACTGCTTCATGGAATGCTTTTTCCTGTGTTGCACTGTCAAAATCGGCCGACACCCACCATATCGGCCGTGGAAGAGGCAGTATGGCGGCGGCATTGGCTGAAATTCAGGCCCGAACGATGGTCATTGGCATCAGTTCCGATCACTTGTATCCTGTTTCTGAACAACGCTATCTGGCGGAAAAAATACCGGGCGCCATTTTCCGTGAAATACTTTCCGACAGCGGGCATCAGGCCTGGCAGACAGAAATCTCCCGCCTGCAACACCTGCTGAAATTATTTCTGGAAGGCGAAACACATTCCTGAATGATTGCCCATAGATCCGTAAGGGCGACCCTTGTGGTCGCCCTCTGCGTGGTCGCCCTCTGCGTAGTCGCCCTCTGCATGGTCACCCTCTGTATACCCCCATAGGGGCGACCACAAGGGTCGCCCTTACATCCGGAGCGTTTTTTCCATTTTAAAATGGGGTATGGTCACCTCTTCAAATCGTTCTCCTACAAGGCCATACCCCAATCGTTCATAAAACGGGACGGCCGATTCCCGCGCATGGAGCGTTATGAGTGAAAAACCCAGCCTGCTTGCTGTTTTTTCAGATTCGGCTACCAGCATGCTGCCAATACCTTTACCCTGCCATGTGGAAGCCACTGCTACTTGCCGCATTTTGACCACCTCCTCTGTAGCAGGGGTAAGATTGAGGTAGGCAATCAGCACACCCTGGCTGTCAAATCCGGCCAGGTGAATTTGGTTGTACTCTTCAGCCAGTTGTTCGGGTGTATAGGTCAGCCCGAGCGGCGCACGTAATATATCGTACCGCAAACGCACGGCCTCATCATATTCCGGAGTGCCAAACGCAATTAAATGTATTTCAATGTTCATCGTAGTCATCCTTGTTTCGGTAGGAGGTTCAAAATTACACCAACAAAGTATCTAAAAATAGAAGGCAGCGCTTACCTTCGCTACACAACATCAAAAACTTTTTAACGAAAAACAATCTACATGGAAGACCTGAATCAACCCCTCGATGCCGGTCTCGGAGCAGATGCTTCCGACGAGGGTCTTAAAATTACCGACGATATTCGCCGATATTGGCAACAAACCGCCAACTGGGCACTGTTCCTGGCAGTACTCATGTTTATTGGGCTAGGATTTATGATGCTGGGCATGTTCTTTGGCGGATTAATGAGCGTCAACTCCGGAACTGCAGAAGGAATGGTTGTAGTGGTGCTTTTGTTTTTGTATGCCGCATTGCTTTTTTTCCCAGCCTGGTATTATTACAAATTTTCGACGCTGACGAAACTAGCCATCAATACTGGCGACAACAATGCACTGGAAGACGGGTTTGATTACCTGAAGCGCTTCTACAAGTTTATTGGCATTCTGGTAATCGTTGTCATTGCCTTGTACGTATTGTTCCTCATTTTTGGTATTGCGATGCTTACCAATATGCGCAGCACTTTCTAAATTTTCAGAACTCAATTTCCAATTTCAATATGGAATCCAATTTCAATAATGGTGATCTGCGTGTTACGCCTGGCATGGAAACCAACTGGCGTATCACTTCCAAATGGGCTATGTTTTTTGCCGTTTTAGGCTTTATTGTTACGGGGCTGTACCTGTTGTCGGCCCTGGCTATTATCCCAGCCTTGCGCATGATGGCAGCCATGGGAACCCTTCCAGAGCCAGTCAATTCTCTCATCGGTTCCTTCTCCTGGGTCATTGTGTTGTTGTATCTCGGGGCGCTGGCATGTGTGTTTTTCCTGGCTTTGTACCACCTCCGGTTTTCAAACAGCATCAACCGGGCCTTGAATTTTACTGACCAGAATGCATTTGCCAATGCCTGGCTCAACTTGCGAAATCATTTCAGACTATATGGTATTATGACCATCACTTTCATAGCACTTTACCTTATCATGTTGGTTGCGGTATTGATCTTCGTTGGACGAATGACAGATACCGGCGCCAATTATTGAGTCGATCTTTTTTCGCGGAGCCGCTTGCGAGTATCTCGCAAGCGGCTCTTTTTGTCCATCTAAAAACAAGATTATACATGAAAAGAGTAATTGGTATCGGCGGCATATTTTTGCGTTGCAAAGATGTAGAGCGCAGCCGGCAATGGTATGCCACACACCTGGGCATTTCAATGGAGTCATGGGGAGCACAATTTAATTTTAAAGACGACCCAAGCCCTGATGCCTACAACTTGTTGAGTTTTTTCAAACAGGAGAGCGACTATTTCGCGCCGTCTACTACCTCGTTCATGCTCAACCTGAGGGTGGAAAATCTGGATGCATTGGTAATAGCGCTGAAAGCCGAAGGAGTAGAATTGATCGGTGATCCAATGGAAATGGAATATGGAAAATTTGCATGGGTACTCGACCCGGATGGCAACAAAATCGAACTATGGGAGCAGCCCGGCAAGTGAGATTTGCCGTTTATAGCAATTCTGCATTCTTTTATCCAACTCTTTTGAGTATACAGTGTGAAATAACAAACCTTGGCGGGCGTTTCGACGCTTCAGATTATTTGCTCACCAAAATTATTCACACAGGTATGCAACGAGCGTTTGCCTTTCTACTGTTTTTATCTCTCTTTGTAAGCATCAACTCTGTCAATGCACAGGAGTATCCGGTATATGATCCGAATACGATTGAAGTGCCTTACACCAAATTTACGCTTCCAAATGGATTGCGGCTGATCGTGCATGAAGACCACAAGGCGCCAATCGTGGCCGTCAACATCTGGTATCATGTAGGTTCAAAAAATGAAAAACCCGGCAAATCGGGTTTTGCTCACTTGTTCGAACACCTCATGTTCAATGGCTCGGAGCACTTCAATACCGATTATTTTCAGGCACTGGAAGCCATTGGCGCGACAGATCTGAACGGAACGACCAATGAAGACCGCACCAATTACTTCCAGAATATCCCGGTGGGCGCGCTCGATCAGGTGCTCTGGCTGGAAAGCGACCGCATGGGCCACTTGCTGGGCGCCATCGACCAGGCCAAACTTGACGAGCAACGAGGCGTGGTGCAAAATGAAAAGCGCCAGGGCGATAATGAGCCCTACGCACAGGGTTATGATATTATGCAAAAGGAAATGTTTCCACCGTACCACCCTTACGGGCACACGGTTATTGGTGAAATGTCCGACTTGAATGCTGCATCCCTGCAGGATGTACAGGAATGGTTTAAATCCTATTACGGTGCAGCCAATGCAGTCATTGTGATTGCCGGAGATATCACACCGGAAGTAGCGTATGAAAAGGTGCTGAAAAACTTTGGCAACATACCTTCCGGCCCGACTGTAGCCCGTCCAACGGTAAACATTCCAAAACGCTTTGGTAATACACGTGGCGAATTCCAGGACCGGGTACCCCAAACGCAGATTAACATCAACTGGAACATTCCGCAATGGGGCTCCCAGGAACTGGTTTGGCTCGATCTGCTCAGCGATGTACTGTCGTCTGGTAAAAACAGCCGTCTTTACAAAAAACTGGTGTACGAAAAACAAACCTGCACCTCCATTTTCGCTTACGTCAATCCCTATGAAATTGCCGGTAATTTCACCATCACTGCCAATGTAAAAACCGGAAAAACAGCAGAGGAAGTTGAAAACACCATTCACGAGGTGTTGAACGAATTCCTCGCCAACGGCCCAACCGATGAAGAAGTAAATCGTGTAAAAGCAGCATATTTTGCCAACACGATCAAAGGCCTGGAGCGTATTGGTGGTTTTGGAGGTAAAAGCGACCTCCTGGCCATCAATGAAGTGTATGGCGGCAGTGCAGATTACTACAAAAAATCATTGCGCTGGTATCAGGAAACCACTGCAAAAAACATCCACGAAGCCGGAAAAAAATGGCTCAGCGATGGAAGTTTCACCCTTGTGTGCACCCCATTCCCGGAATACAGCGTAACCGGAACGGATGTTGACCGTTCGAAAGTACCTGATGTAGACAAACGAGTAAATGCTCAATTTCCTGAAATACAACGCGCTACGCTTAAAAACGGCATGAAAGTCGTACTCACGCGTCGCACAGAAAGCCCTACGGTAGTAGCCAGCATGATGTTTGATGCAGGTTACTGTTCCGACAAGTTTGGCGGAAAATCAGGCCTTGCATCCCTCGCCATGCGTATGCTCCCGGAAGGCACCAAATCTTTGAACAGCCTCCAGATCAGCGAGAAACTGCAATTGCTCGGCGCCGGCCTGAATGCCAGCAGCGACCTGGATTATTCCTACGTCACGCTGAGCGCACTGAAACAGAGCCTCGATCCAAGCCTCGACTTGATGGCAGATGTACTGCTGAATCCGTCTTTCCCGGAAAAAGACTTCAAACGCCTGCAGGATCAGCAACTCAACCAGATCGCCAATGAGAAAAAGCAGCCTCAAAGCATGGTCATGCGTGTGATGCCGGAGTTCCTGTATGGTAAAGACCACCCATATGGAATGCCGATGACTGGCACCGGCGAAGCCGATGTGGTAAAAACGCTGGCAGTTAGTGATGTGCAAGGCTTTTACACGCGCTGGCTGCGCCCAAACAATGCAACCATTGTAGTAACCGGCGATATTACCATGCCGGAACTGGTAGAAAAACTGGAAAAACGTTTTGGCGCCTGGCAAAAAGGAGAAGTACCTAAAAAGGTGATTCCTGAAGTGAAAAATACAGATGCGTCCAATAAAATTTTCCTGATCGACCGCCCGGAAAGCGAACAAACCATGATCGTTTCCGGCTACCTGACCAAGCCATACGGGCAAATGGACGAGGCTGCTATCGAACAAATGAACAATGTACTGGGCGGAGATTTCACCAGCCGTATCAACCTGAATATTCGGGAAGACAAACACTGGACGTATGGAGCCGGTTCTTTTATTCAGAACACACGTGGCCAACGCCCTTATTTGGTATTTACTTCCGTTCAAACCGACAAAACGAAGGAGAGTGTTCAGGAGGTTGTAAAGGAGGTCAATTCCTTTGTTGGCGACAAACCCATGACGCAGCAGGAGTTTGACAAAACCAAGCAGAACACGGTGCTTGGTATGGCCGGTATGTGGGAAACCAATTTTGCTGTAAACAACAGTGCGCGCAACATCGTGAAATACGGTTTGAAAGATGATTACTGGAAAACATATTCCGATCGCGTTCAAAAACTGGGTCTGCAGGACGTGCAAAATGTAGCAAAAACGATCGTTCAACCCAACAAACTGGGCTGGTTCCTGTCTGGTGATGCAGAAAAAACCCTTCCCGGTCTCCAACAACTGGGAATGGAAGTAATCCAGATCGATGCAGATGGCAATGTGGTAAGCAAGAAAGTAAAACCCTAAAGAGTAGAGCGGTGTGAGATATGAGAGAGGCGTAGAGCATGAATCATGCTCTACGCTTTTTTATTGGTCAAATTACGTCCAGAAAACGCCTTGTTATTTGGGGTTTTGGAATATCGCCACAGTTTACAACCTTTGCGACCATCGTTCCACCATCTTGCAAATTGAATGAAAGAGAACAATCTAACTGACCGCATATTCAACGCGGCTGTCATCGTAGCCGCACTGGGTTACTTTGTGGATATTTATGATCTGCTTCTGTTTGGTTTTGTACGGGTAAAAAGCCTCACAGCCCTTGGGTATTCCGGGCAGGATTTGACAGACAAGGGCCTTTCCCTGCAAAACTGGCAGATGTTCGGTATGCTGGTGGGTGGTATTCTTTGGGGCGTGCTGGGCGACAAAAAAGGGCGGGTAAAAGTGTTGTATTTTTCCATTGCCCTGTACTCCCTGGCAAATATTCTGAACGGCTTCGCCACAGGATTTACGGATTACGCGCTGTATCGATTTTTGGCCGGTGTTGGCCTGGCTGGCGAATTGGGCGCAGGCATTACCCTGGTGGCAGAAGTGTTGCCCAAACATAAAAGGGGTATTGGAACAATGGTCGTAGCCACCATTGGCCTTTCCGGGGCGCTTCTGGCATGGGCCATTGACAAGTTTTTCGACTGGCGCAATTGTTTTTTTATTGGTGGCGCATTAGGAATTTTGCTTCTGGTCATCCGAATCAGTGTAGCGGAATCCGGCATTTTTAAAACCGTACAGGAACAGAGTCATATCAGCCGGGGCAATTTCTTCGCCTTGTTTACCAACTGGAGCCGGTTTTCGCGTTTTATGCGTTGCATTTTTATCGGCACCTCCACCTGGTTCGTGGTGGGTGTATTGGTGTTTTTTTCACCTGAATTTGGAAAAGCAAAAGGACTGGATGGCATCCTGGCCGGTAACGCGATCGCGCTGTGCTATACCGGTCTGATTCTCGGCGATCTCGCATCCGGGCTTCTGAGCCAGTACCTGAAAAGCCGGATAAAAGTCATGGCCATTTTTCTGACACTCGACGTACTGGCCGTACTGGCCTATCTCGCCTTGCCATTCAGCAGTCCGGCTATGTTTTATGCCAGCCATTTCGTGCTGGGCATTTCTGTCGGTTTCTGGGTAATATTTGTAACCATCGGTGCTGAACAATTCGGTACCAATCTGCGTTCCACCGTGGCTACCTCGGTACCCAATTTTGCACGGGGTATGCAAGTACCGATCAACGAATCTTTTAAATACCTCAAAAGCGCCGCCGTTACCGGAAGTGTTATTTCTGCCGGTTATATCGTTGGTGCAGTATGCCTGGCGATCGCTTTTTTGGCATTGTTCGGCATGAAAGAAACATTTCATACGGATTTGGATTATATTGAAGAAATCTGATGGTTAGGGGTTGATGAGGGTTGATAAAGGTTGATGAGGGTTGATATTCAGCCACTCGAAAAATGAAGCAATCGATCTTATTCGAGTGGCTGAATATCAACCCTCATCAACCCTCATCAACCTTTATCAACCCTCATCAACCCTCATCAACCCTCATCAACATCAACATTCACCAACCCTCTTTTTTCACACGAATGGCACATTTCAAACGTACAGCATCTGCTGTTTGGCAAGGAACCGGAGCGGAAGGCTCTGGCAAACTCGACGGACCTTCCGGCGTATTACAAGACACCCCTTACTCTGCACTAAAACGCTTCCAGAATGAAGATGGAAAAGCAGGCACCAACCCAGAAGAGTTGATTGCGGCGGCACATGCGGGTTGTTATATCATGGCATTGAGTTTCCGCCTGAGCGGTGCAGGTTTCACACCCACCGAACTCCGCTGCTCTGCTACGATCGATATGGATAACAGTGGCGGAGGCTGGGCATTTCAGAAAATTACCCTCGATCTGGAAGCCAGCGTACCTGGCCTGGATGAGGCGCAATTTCAGGAACATGCGAATGCAGCAAAAGCAGGCTGCCCGGTTAGCAAAGCACTGTCGGCCGTTCCGATCGAATTGAATGCTAAACTTGGGTTTTAGGGTTTTGGTGTTTTAGTGTTTTTGTGTTTTGGAGGTGCTTCGCTCTCGGCATTATGAATACTAAATGCCAAGAGCAACGTAATTCCAAAACACTAAAACACAAAAACACCACCCAAAATCAATACTCCAGCAACTTCCCGATTGCCGCTCCCACCTTTTCAATGGAAGGAATCATCGTTTGCTCCAGGACACTGTTGAGTGGTACTGCGGGCATATTTTCAGCGCCGATGGTGCGTACAGGAGCATCCAGCAATTCAAAACAATGTTCCTGAATCCGGGCTGCAAGGGTTTGCGCAAAAGAATTGTTCACTTGCTCCTCTGTCACAACCAGTATGCGCCCGTGTCGGCGCGCCAGATGGTACATGGCATTTTCATCGAGCGGATACAGGGTGCGCAAATCCAGAATTTCTACTCTGCCCGGATAAAGCGTAGCAGCATTCAGCGCCCAGTGTACACCCATGCCGTAGGTAACAATACCCATTGACAGGCCACGTTGAATATTCTCTGCAGAAGCCTCCAGGGCTATTCCTGCTTTTCCGAACGGCAGTACGTAATCTTCCGCCGGTTCAATGCACCTGGCTGATTCTGTGCCTGGTACTTTTGACCAATACAATCCCTTGTGCTCGAAAATAACAACCGGATTCGGATCGTAATATGCTGCTTTTAGCAAGCCTTTCAAGTCTGCACCATTGCTGGGATATGCAATTTTGATCCCGCGAATATTGGCAACGACCGTTTCCACGCTGCTGCTATGATAGGGCCCTCCGCTGCCATATGCGCCGATGGGCACCCGGATGATACAACTAACCGGCCATTTTCCATTGCTTAAATAACAACTACGCGCTACTTCTGTAAACAACTGATTCAGCCCGGGCCATATATAATCTGCAAATTGCACTTCCACTATGGGTTTTAGTCCCACAGCGCTCATCCCTGCCGTACTGCCGATAATAAATGCCTCCTGAATAGGAGTATTAAAAACCCTGTGATCTCCAAATTTGGTTGCCAGTGTTGCCGCCTCCCGAAAAACGCCGCCCAAACGGCTGCCCACATCTTGCCCATACAACAGGCATTCAGGATGCTTGCGCATCAGTTCTTCAATGGCGAACAAGGCACAATCCACCATTACTTTTGATTCACCATTTGCCGGGCTTCTATCTCCTTTTTCTTCTGTAACAGGCGTAGGTGCAAATGCGCCGGTAAACAAATCTTCCGGGCGCGGGTCTTCTGCCTGGCGCGCCTCGTTAAAATCCGCAGCAACCAGTTCTGCAGCCTCCTTCTCCATGGCTTTCACGGCTTTTTCGCTAAAACCATGGTCCAGTAAAAGTTTACGGAGGCGCGGATAGGGGTCGCGCGATTCGTGTTCTTTCAGGTCATCCCGGTACCATTCTTTCCGAACGCCGGAGGTGTGGTGGTTGAGCAAAGGCACACGGGCATGCAGGAGAAAAGGCCGGCGCTCGCGGCGTATTTTGCTCAATACATCCAGAACAGTTGTCCAGCAGGCTTCAAAATCATTGCCTTCAATGCTCACCGATTCCAGTCCTGGGAATCCCTTGGCATATTCAGCGGCGTTGGCGACACGGGTTTCCATGGCATTTGCAGAAATATCCCAGCCATTATCCTGTACAAGGTACAAAACGGGCAGTTTCTTTAACACAGCCATTTGAAAAGCCTCGGCGATTTCGCCTTCCGTCACCGCAGCATCACCCAGCGAACACACCACCAATGGCATTTGCCGGTCGCGTTTTATTTGCTCACGGTACCACATCCCCATCGCCGCGCCCGTGGCAGGAATAGCCTGCATACCAGTAGCGCTGCTTTGGTGCGGGATTTTTGGAAAATCAGGCTCTTTAAGCGATGGATGGCAGTAATAAGACCTGCCTCCGGAAAATGGGTCATCGCGTTTTGCCAGCAACTGCAGCATCAACTCGTAGGGTCGAAGCCCCATTGCGAGCAACATACTGTCGTCGCGGTAGTATGGATACACATAATCCTGGGGAAGCAATTGCATTCCAAGAGCAATCTGAATAGCCTCATGGCCACGGGATGTCGCGTGGACATACTTACTAACCAACTTGAAATTTGCTTCATACAATTCCGTCATGGATTTGGCAGTAGCCATCAGACGAAAAGATTTTTCCAATATAGGTTTTGATACGGAAGGATGGTGTGGGGCGTCGTTTTTTTTGATTTTAATGGACTGGGCAGTCGTCGGCATACGGTGGTGGTAAAATTGATCTGATCGAAGAAGCCATGAAGCGCGCAAAGGTACCTACTCAGCGAATGGAATAGGCATATAACTGATTGTTATTTGCAACAATCAAGACAGATTCTCGACTTCCAGCACGAAGCGGCTTTAACAGGAAAGGACTGGTACCTGCAAGCGGAAAATCGGAGCGCATATTCCCTTGATTATCAACCAGATAAATTTGCTGTTTATTCCCGGCCAACAACCCGATATTATTACCACCTACTTCGAAAACTGTGTCTTGTGCTACGGGCAGTTCAAGATCGAAACCACTTTTCAAGGTGTTGCCCTGATATACTTTTGTTCGCAGGCGCCGGCCTTGCAAAACAGCAAAACCTGCTTTTTCTCCCTCTGCCAGCGGCATCAACAATCCGAGTGATTTTGATTCAGCGCTTCCAACCTGAGCACTTGACACACTACCGGATGTATTACAAACGAAAACCTTTCCCTGCGTGTTAAAACAGGCTATCCGGGCAGATTTGGCCCCTAAATCAACCTGAGGTGGACTCGCAAATCGCCCTGCCAGCACTACGTCATTGAAACGGGTTTGTCCGTTCCGTCCGAATACCTTGAGTCGAGCGGTATTGTTTAGCACCACCAGAAAATCCTTTCCATCTTCCTGAAAATGAAGCATAGGATGTACAATTTTTCCGGCATCCTTGTTGGGATTCCAGCCTGGCAGCGCGCTACCCGTCTGATCAAATCCGTATAGGTTCCCGTTTTCGCATGCGACGAAGTAATTGAATTTCAAGTTTTTATCGAAATCGACCGCCAGTATTCCGTTGGTAGCCGGCGAACGCAAGGCTATCGGAAAACGCCCCACATCCTGGCCTTTTTCATCGATCAGCCAGATATGGGCTTTTGTATTGAACACAAAATTCGGGGCGGTTTGTCCGGGGTTGCCTACCGATTGCACGGCTGAAAGCAGAGGTCCTTCCATTTGCCTTCTCCACAGCACTACCCCACCCTCGTCCAGGCAATACAATCGGTGCTGATTGTCCTGGACAAAAAGAAAATCGCCAGACGAGGTTGAAACAAGATTCGGCGCAGCAGAGACGGCCGATTCCAGAGGTGTTTTCCAAAGAATACCGGTTTGCGCCGCCCGCTGCTCCGATTGATGCCTTGCTGTTTGAATCAGCAGTTTCCCGGGCTCAGGCATGCTCAAAACCGCTCCATTGAAACCTGAATCGCCTATTTTTTCAAGGATGTTCTTGTTGCTAGAAAAGGAAATGTTGTTGAGAAAATTTTGGCTGAGTAAAATAAAAAAATGATTATTCAATACCATTATTCCATTGTTTGCATCCTGTGGAAGTTTATTCCACATTTGGGCGAAGTCAAGATTGTTTGCAAGTGTCTGATTTACAATATACTTGTCGATACAAACCTCCAGTGCAGAACGATTGGGTGCAAACACAATATAGTCGCCCAGCATCGTACAGGCAGGCGTTTTAAATGTCGTTTTTCTCTCCAGTACAGGTGCAAGCAAAGAAGGGCTGACAAACTCTAAAACATCAAACATCTGGTACGAATCATGGCGAATCAGCCCCTGTTTTTTCCCAAAATCCTGCAATCGCAGCATTGCCTGTGCGCTATCAGCCACCTGAAAAAAGAACAGTTCGTCATCTGCGAATCCTGGAGAACGCGGCTCCGTTAATGTAAATGCGATACCTGATCCCAGCCAAGGGAGTATGTACGTCTGGAAGTCGGCAGCATCTTCACCTTCCATGGTTTGTGAAAACGCTGCAGTGTCTTCAAAACCCAGCCAGCCCATCAAGGCAGCATGATCGGGGATTACAGAAAACAGGTTTTCAGGGGCTGCTGTACCAAATGAATGTACCCTTTTCAGGTATCCCTTTGTCTCTGCCATCATGTGTACCTGAAGTCCATCCCAGGAAAGGCCCAACCATTCCACATTGGCGCCAATAAGATCTGGTACGTGGTCAAGTGCAGGGTTTATTTTACTACGGATAGCCTGAGCAAAGGTTTCCGGGCGAAGGAAAAAACGAAATGCTGCGCCCGGGTTTAACTCATTTTCGTAGCGTCGGTTGACCCACCAGGAACTGCGGCTTTCCGTTTGAGTTATAGCCTCTTCCACGAGATACGAAAAACGCGAAAAAAGAAGTAAATTATCCAGTTGGCACATTACAATACGGTCTGTCTTTGAAAACCAGACAGTGTACAGGGTATGGTTGTGGAAAGTGGCCGGAAAATATTTCTGCGTCCGTGGATTCTGCGCCAGGGCCGTTTCCAGATGAAAGGTTTTGCCAGGTTCGGTGATATACAGACCGTGTAGGCTATCGGCTTCCTGAAGGGAGTATGCGGCCAACAAGCGTCCTTTTTGCATCGCCCACACAAAACCTGCCTGGGCCCCAAACAGGGATTTCATCAAATCCATATCTTCCCGGTTCGCCCTGAAAATATCGGATTCCAGCACGGCCTCCCATCCAAGTCGATCGCTCGCGGCTATCAATTGTTCTGCCTGTAGCGGGCTGTTGAACTCCATGACCAAAGGCATGGCTTCCGGGATGGCATGCCAGGGCCCCGATTGGGCTGAAATAAAAAAATACAATGCGGCTGCGATCAACAATGCCAGTGCCGCAGAGAGGAGGATGATTGGTTTTCCAGAAAAAAAATGAGCCATGGAAGAGATTTTGGTGGCGAAATAGCCGATTTTTCGGCACTTTTTCCAAACACCCCCTACCCTATCGAATCACAAGTGTTTGATTATCAATGTTTTTCAACATGAATTTTAGTGATAAAAAGTTTTTTCGCCTGGCGGCACTCATGGGAGCGCTCACCGTTGCCATCGGTGCATTTGGCGCACACGGACTCAAACCACACCTGACAGCCTATCAAATCGAGATCTTTGAAAAAGGCGTTCACTACCAGTTTGTACACGTGTTGGCCCTGCTGGTTGTTGCCATCCAACTCCGGCATACTCCGGACAATTCCTGGCTCCATCGAGCCGGCTGGTTTTTTCTGGCCGGTATTGTTGCGTTTTCGGGCTCCTTGTACTTGCTGGCATGCCGCGATATGATTGCCTTTCCAATCGCGTGGGTAGGCCCGATTACGCCATTGGGTGGGCTAAGTTTTATAGCAGGCTGGGTAAGCCTTTTCTTAAGCCAAAAAGCATGAGTAGTATCAGGCACTCTTTTATTTCGGTCATTACAGTAATACAATCGCCACGTCAGGTCGCACAGTTGAAGGCCTGGCTCAGTGGCTTACATGGCGAATTGTCAGCGCAATTCAGTGATTATGAGTTTGTTCTGGTCAATAATCATTGCCCGGTTACAGAAATTGATGAAGCCATCAAACCTTTGCCGGAAGACCTGCGCAAGAACATTTTTATGCTCAACCTGAGCACGCCAGTTAGCCGCGACAACGCTTTGCTGGCAGGTCTTGATCGGGCAAATGGAGATTACACAGCGGTGTTTGAATTCGATTTTGCCGATCAGCCGCAGGTTATTACCCAACTTTGGGAGCGGAGCCAACAGGGCTACGATGTGGTGTACCTGCGTGCCCGGGAGCGCAGGCTGCCTTGGGCACAACGCCTGTTGTACAGGATTTTTTACTTCATTTTAAAAAGGTATTCTCAATTGAGGATCGATCCATGGGCGCATCACACCCGCCTGATAAGCCGCAGGGCGCTCAATTCATTGTTGCGTTTGCGCGAAAACAGCCGGTATCTGAAAGCCAATTATGCTTTGGTGGGCTATCAAACGGCATTTATCCCGACGGAGGTACCCTTGCACCCGGAAGCGGAAACCTCGTTTGGCGAACAGTTTCGGACAGCGCTTGTGGCCGTCACTTCCTTCACTACATTTCTAAGATCGATGCTGCTGTGGATTTTTCTGTTTTCAGTGATTGTTGCCGCCGTGGCGGTATTCAATGCCGTAAAGGTAAAACTCACCAACATCGACGTGTTTGGCGATCACGTGGAGTCGCTGTCCGGATGGGCATTCCTGGTAGTGCTGATTTCAGTATTTTTTGCCATAACCTGCCTGAATTTGTACATCATGTCGATTTACCTGTCCAATATTTACAGTGAAATCAAAAACAGGCCGCTGTATATTATTGAGTCGGTAAAGCGGTATTAGGCAGTGTAAACAGGTTGAGGTGGAAAATACGGTCGATGATCATGGCTATTGTAAAAATCAGGCCAAAGGCAAAAATGTACAGGATATAGGAAATAAACAGCACGAGTAAACCCTGAATACCACCCCAGTAACTTTTTTGTTTTCCATAAAACTGTACATATCCCCAGGCAAAAAACAGCAACCAGCAGATGTACTCCAGAATAGTTAGCGGATTCACTCCAATGGTGTTTACATCCATGATGTTGAGCACACAAGTAAAGGGAATAATGACAATCGTGCAGCCTGCCATGAGATAGGCGTAAAATACAAACTGTTCGGCAAAATTGAACCGACTTTTGCGGTTGAACCACCTGGAAACCCAGGCCAAAAAGGGCAAAAGAAAAAGGTATATGATGCCCATATTGGAGAATAACCAGTCTGCAGACTGAAAAACAGTGGCCTGCTTTTTTGCACCGGCATTCATGACCTGTTCGAAGTCTTTTTTGGGAAAAAAGTACATGGATGCTGTGACAGTGAGCAAAATATAGGTCAAGGGTTTAGTAAAATTGACACGCCGCCCCTGGATGTAGGCATACGCCATTCTTCCGGGGCCAGTCATTAACTGTACGGTCGTATACATCAAACCTTTGTCCCAGATCGTGATTTTTTTTATCAGTTCTGCAAATACAGATTTCAGCGTAATGCGTTTTACAGTGGCTTTTTGTCCGCACTGATTGCAGAACTTCCCTTCAAAACTGTTTGAGCAATTTTCACAATGAATCATCAATGTTCCTAAAATTTTGCGCCAAAGTAATGAAACCTATTTTTCTGCTGACAGTATTCCTTAGTCTGATGCAGGCTACCGTTTTTGCTCAAAGTGATGTGGAGAAAAAAATCCAGACGCAGTTAATCCTGGCAGAAGACGGCGAAACGATCAACCTGCCTGCCGGAACCATCGAAATCGGCGGCACCTTGTCGCTGGATGGCAAAAACAATATCACCCTCCGTGGGGCCGGGCAGGACAAAACCATTCTGACCTTCAAAAAACAAACACAGGGCGCCGAGGGGCTCAAGATTACCAATGCGCAAAACATTGTTTTAGAGCAATTTACGGTAGAAGACTCCAAAGGCGACCTGATCAAGGCTCAAGGTGTAAAAGGCCTCGAATTTCGGGACATTACGGCACGCTGGACCGGCCCACCCAAGGCGTCTAATGGCTCCTATGCGCTGTATCCTGTTCAATGTCAAACCGTTCGCATCGAACGCTGCACAGCCATCGGCGCTTCCGATGCAGGTATTTATGTAGGACAGTCGGATAGCGTATGGGTGACAGCATGTGTGGCCAAAAATAATGTGGCCGGTATTGAAATCGAGAATACGACCCACGCCTGGGTATGGAAAAACCAGGCATTCGCCAATACAGGCGGTATTCTGGTTTTCGACTTACCCGACCTGCCCAAAAAGCAGGGCGGCCACGTGAAGGTGTACGACAACCTGATAGGTCGCAACAATTTCAAAAATTTCGCTCCCAAGGGCAATATCGTAGGCAAAGTGCCCCCGGGAACGGGTGTCATGATTCTTGCAACCAATGATGTGGAAGTATATCAAAACAAAATCTGGGAAAACAAAACGGCTTCCACCGCCATTGTTAGTTATTTTATCAGCGAAAACCCGATCAAAGACAAACAGTACAACCCCTATCCTTCCCGGGTGTACATTCACGACAACATCTACTCGGAAGGCAAAAGGATGCCTACCTGGAAAAGTAAACTCGGGTTTATTTTCTGGTGGAAATTTGGCAAAAAAGTGCCTCATATCCTGTACGACGGCATAGAAAACCCTGATTGGAAAGATGCCCAGGGCCATATCAAACCCGAATACAAAATTTGTATTGGTCCGAACGAGAACGGCACTTTCGCCAATATTCGGGCGGATAAACTTGGACTTTTCAAGGGAAAAATTTCAAAAGACAAAACGCCTTATGACTGCGCCTTTTAAGATTTTTGGCTTGTTTGCAATGGGCATTTTTATGCTTTCGGCCAATATTTTGCCCGAAAAAGCGCCTAAAACCTTGCTAAGCGAATACGGTTATTTCTCAGGCGCCTTGCAAAATCTCCAACCTGCCGAAGGCGTATTCCTGTATGAAGTGAATGCGCCCCTTTTCAGTGATTATGCTGAAAAATCAAGGTTTATTTACCTTCCTTCCGACGCTCGATTGCAGTACCGGGAAAGCGGTGCATTTCAGTTCCCGGAAGGCGCCACTATCATTAAAAATTTCTACTACCCGTTGGAAGCAGCGCACCCCGAAAAAGGGCGACGTATCGTAGAAACCCGGCTACTTTTAAAAGAAGTAAAAGGCTGGAAAGCACTTACATATATATGGAATAACGAACAAACCGATGCCACACTGGAAGTGGCAGGCGCATCATTTCCGGTATCCTGGATCGATGCTGGCGGGAAAAAAATTAATCTGGAATATGTTGTGCCCAACGTCAACCAATGCAAAGGCTGCCATTCCTACGATGGGCAATTTACGCCTATTGGCGTCACGCAAAAGCAACTAGACCGCACCCTGGCTGGCAACCGCAATCAACTACAAATCTTTCAGCAACAAGGCCAAATGGAGGGCCTTCCTGCTTCATTTGATCCCGAAAAAGCATTTCACCTGGCTGATTATCGGCAACGGGAGATCAGTCTGGATGCATCGGCACGCGCCTATCTGGACGCCAACTGTGCACACTGCCATAACCCGCATGGCCCGGCCAGCACGAGCGGCATGTTTTTAAATGCAGAAGAAACCGACCTCGAACATCTCGGAGTAGGCAAACCGCCCGTGGCCGCCGGGCGCGGCAGCGGCAACCGGAAATATGGCATCGTGCCGGGCAAGCCTTCCGAGAGCATCCTGCTCTACCGCATGGAACACACCGACCCGGGTATTCGTATGCCCGAACTGGGTCGGCAACTGGTACATGAGGAAGGGGTGGCGCTGATTCGGGAATGGATACACGGATTACGCGGATAAAAAAGAACACGGATTTCGCGGATAAAAAAGGGCGGATTACACGGATTGGATGGGTATTACAGGGAAATTCGATTCTAATATGAACGAATGCCTCCCCTAATTCCTATCTAATCCGTGTAATCCGCCCTTTTTATCCGCGAAATCCGTGTTCTTATTTCTGAACTACAAATTTCTTCGTCAGCGTACCCTCTTTCGTAGCAAGACGAGCGAGGTAGGTGCCGGAAGCGAGTTGCGGCAACTGGTACGTCAACGTTTCATTCGTAACACCTTGTTTGTCCTCGATACGGATCGTACGACCACTGATTTCAGCAATAGTGATGGTGATATCAGTAGGCTTATCCAGGCTCACGCCCAGATTGAGTACATCTTTGATCGGGTTCGGGAACACTTGCATGGATGCTTCCGGCAGTTGGTGCTCGTCGGTGATCGTTGCAAGGTCGATGTACATGCGCAAAATGGCGCAGCAGCCGCTGGAAAAACCACCCAGGAACCACTGGGTTGAATACGAAAGTGTATTAATGCCTTCCGGTCCTGCCGCTTCAACGTCAAAATCGAACGTATTGAATACTACGTTGTTGCTATCAGGGTAAAAAGCAGCCAAAACGTACGTATCGCCTGCTGCCACAGGTACGCCTGGTAAAGCATTCACCAGGTCGATAAGTTCCACTTGCTGCAACTGGAAGTTTGCTGCATTGGCAGGAGCCTCGTAACTACCTGTACCAATCCATTCAAAACTTGGAGAAAGGAAGTCGGTGCCTTCAAACAGATTCCAGTCTGCGGCTACGTCGTCATTCACTTTGAAAAGGAACATGTCTGCGCCTACTTCGTTAATCGGAACAGTACCAGCATTCACAGCGTGCGAAAACTCAACTGTTCTGACAACATAATCGTCCTGAGCGCCCGATGACATTACATACAGGTTGCCGACTGCCCAGCCTGCATCAGGGAGTGTACCAGGGCGCAGGGCTGTGATATTTTCATGAGTACCGACATTGTCATCTTTAGCAAAAAGGTTGTTGGTTACCTTGAATCCATCGCGGAAATCATGCCGGATGCTGTACTGACCGTCCGGATCGCTCGTAGTAGAATAATGGAATACATAGTCTCCGACTGGCAAATTGGGTACGAACAAGCCTGGCAACTGGAACAAACTGTCGGAAACATCGGCAGCCAGCGTTGGAATTGTCAAAGACGTAGAGTAAAGTTCTGCACCTGCGGCGGATTCAACTTTTGCACTCACCACCACGTTCGTCAGTTCGACACCTCTGGTATTCGTAATATTGGCAGAAAAGCCCATCGTGTCTGTAGCAATCTGCGAAGCCGGAGTCTGAACGTTCTGAGCGGGATAGAAAGCGCTGTTAATCAACACAGTGGGTGGCAAAATGCAAACTTCAACAGTTTGGCCGCCTGTGATGGCCGTATTGATAAAGTTGGTCATTTGCCGGCTCAGGAAAAATACAGGAACCGTTACGGTGGACGAGGTGCCACCAGCCGTCTGGATGCTGCAATCAGTTTGTGTCGCTACAGAAGAGTTGTTGGCAACAAAAACGGCGAGTGCGCCCGCGCGTTGTGCATTAAACGATTTGGCCGCAAAAGCACCATTCGCTGCAACTGTGCAACCGCCCCGGCGAACCAGGCCAATTTTTCCAGTCAATGAACCAACCGGAATAGAGTCGCATACGATAGAGTCCTGGCCAATAACATCGTGCGCCCAGGCAATCGGAGCACAAAGTTCTTCGCTTGGAAAGCCGCCGAACAAGGCATAACCGAAGCCGCAGGTACCTTCTGTGAAATCTGTAGGAGTACCATTGACTGTGACACGGATAGTAACGCCCGATCTGGACGACTGTGCATGTATGTTTTGCAGGGGAATCAATTGAAGGAGGGCAAAAAAGAGTAGCCCACCCAGGAAGAGTGGTGAAAATTTCTTCATACTAGATTGATCTGGTTAACTATTAAAAAATGATGTTGCGGCAAATATAACTGTATATACTTCTTTTTTAAGGCTGGATATTATGACAAAAAAGGGCAGATGTTGTAAAAACATCTGCCCTCGAAGAAGAAAGACTCTACAAAAAATTGGTTATCAATGAATTATCTTTGAATTATGAATTTTTTTGTGAGTGTGCCTTCCGGTGTTGCGATCCTTGCCAGATAGGTACCGGTACTCAATTGTGGCAACTGGTAGGTCAATGTCTCGTTTGTAATCCCTTTTTTATCTTCGATCCGGATCGTCCGGCCGCTTATTTCTGCCAGGGTGACCGTTATATCCGTGGGTTTTTCCAGGTTCAGTCCAAGGTTGAGTACATCTTTCACCGGGTTAGGAAAAATTTTCAGGTACGTATCAGGCAAAGGTTTTTCGTCCGTAGTAGTTACAAGGTCTATGAACATTCTCAGTACAGCGCTGGGATGCCCTGAAAATCCGCCCAAATACCATTTATCCCCGTATGTGATGGTGCCAAGCCCCTGAGGGCCTGCTACTTCTATGCCCTGTTGAAAGGCATTAAATCCAAAGCGGCTGCTATCTGAATAAAAAATTGCCAATACATAGTGGGAGCCGTTCTCGACCGGAATCCCTACTTCTGCCGTTTCCAGATTCAGGAGGGATACATTGTGTACCTGATACGGGGTAGCGTCTGAAGGAGCAATAAAGGCCCCGGTTCCCTTGATTTCAAAACTGGGTGTCAGAAAATCAGCATCTTCAAAATTGGAATAATCAGAAGCCACATCATCCCGAACCCGAAACAGGAAGAGTTCAGCATTCATTTTATTCGCCGGCCACTCTGTTGTACCCGTATTCCTCACCTGAGCAGTACTCACCATAAAATGATCCAGCGTACCAGTTGACATTACATAGATATTGCCTATACCCCATCCATTGTCCGGCACCGGAGCAGGTTGCAAACCGATATTGGCAACGTCATCCTTGGAAAAAAGGTTTTCGCTCACATGGAATACATCTGAATCTCTATCCCTGTAAACACCTCCGGCAACCGGATCACTTTCCGTGGAATATTCTATTGTGTAATCGCCGATTGGCAACTCCGGGGCAAATGTGCCTGGCAATACGAAAGCGCTGTCGGACACGCTACCCGCCAGCACGGGTATATTCAAGGTGGTAGAATACAATTCAACTCCATCAGCGTTCTTAACGGCAGCCTTCAACGATACATTCGTCAGGTCAGTACCCCGCACGTTGGTAAGGAAGGCAAAAAAACCAAACGTATCAGTCCCAATCTGTGAAACAGGCGTCACCACGTTTTGAACCGGGTAGTAAATACTGTCGATAAATACATTGGGTGGATGAATACAGATTTCTACTGATTGACCACTGTTGATAGCATTATCAATGAAGGTAGCCATAGAGCGGCAAATGAAAAAGGTCGGCACCGTAACATTGGGGTCCGCACCGGTCATGCCCATGGTAAAACAATCATCTTGAGATGCCGTACCCGAGTTATTGGCTACTAAAACGGCTACTGCACCTGCTTGTTGGGCTTTGCGTGCTTTTACTACGAAATTCCCGGAGGTGGTATTGGGCGCAGCGCAGCCGCCCCTGCGTACGAGTGCAACTTTACCATTCAATGAACCCGCAGCAACAGAATCACAGAGAATGGAATCCTGCCCAACCATATCGCGTGCCCAGGCTGCAGGGCCGCAAACATCCATCACTGGATACGCACCGAAAGAAGAGGTGCCGAATCCGCAGGGGCCCTCCGTAAAATCAGTCGGAGTTCCGGCCACCGTGACCGTAATGGTAACGCTGGAATTTGCAGAACCGGTCTGTGAAAAGGCTTGTTGTGTTAGAAAAAGAAGTGAAAGGGCAAGGAATACCCGCCCACACAGGTGTGGTGATTTTTGTTTCATAACCTAAATTTTTGTTTATTGTTTGAGTAAGTTCTCAGCCCAAAAATATCAATACAGACTCAATCATTTGCCTGTTTTCAGGCATGTTTGTCTGCGTTTGACAAGCGAAAACGACCAACTGCGTTTTTTCCCGGCTGTTCAACAGAATTAAAGCCCTGTTTGTCGGCAATGGTTTCTCCAGAAAATTTAACAAAACAGACTCTAAATAAAAATTTAATCGTCGCGTTAAACCCTCTTTTAATCCTTCGGTCAAACCAGCAGTTATTGCCGCAGCATTCCGCTGAACAACCCGCCCTCAAACAGCCGCGCAAACCGATTTTTTCACTAAACAAATCTTCCAAGATGGCTTCCTTGAATCCCTTGCAAGGTGCATTGGGTCGTCGGCGTGCTGCACATTTGCTGCGTCGCACTTCGTTTCGTTATACCAAAGCGAAACTGCTTGAAATAGCCGACCAAACTGCCTCCCAGGCCCTGCCTTCCCTGCTTACTTCGTATCCCCTCAATTTGGAACAACCCGTTTACGGCACGAGCAATGCTACCTGGATTTTACCATTGCCCGGTACACCAGTTGCCAGTTATCCCGCCGAGGATTTTGTACTAAGGCGTTATGTGATGGGCTGGTGGCTGAATGAAGCCTTGCACGACCAGGGCATTGCACACAAAATGACGCTGTTTTTCCACCAATTCATGGCCGTCGCCATTTCGGCCTCCAACAACCAGCACTATTTCGACTATCTGTCGCTCATGCGTTGGGGCGCTCTCGGCAATTTCAAAAAACTGGCCACCAAACTGGTTACCGACAATGCCATGCTTCGGTACCTCAATAACACACAGAACACGAAAAACAACCCGAATGAGAACTTTGCTCGCGAGTTTTTCGAATTGTTTACCATAGGAAAGGGCCCGCAAATCGGCCCGGGCGATTATACCAACTACACAGAGGACGATATTGTAGAAGCAGCCAAAGTGCTGACGGGCTTCAGGATCAGGCCCAACCGCGATGAAGTAGATACTGAAACTGGAATTCCACGCGGAGGAGTCAATCCTGCTCAGCACGCCCCGGGCAACAAAACCTTTTCAGCACATTTTCAGGGTACTGTAATTGCCGGAGAAGCAAATCCTTCCATCAATGGCATGTGGGCAGAACTGGGAGCATTCGTTGATATGATCTTTGCACAGCCTGAAACTGCCAAAAACCTGTGTCGCCGCCTCTACCGGTATTTTGTAAACCGCAATGTGACAGATGAAATTGAAAATGACATCATCGGGCCACTTGCCAGCACATTGATTTCCAATAACTATGAAATCAAACCCGTACTCGAACAATTACTTCAAAGTGAACACTTCTACGACGTAGACGATTCTGATAATAGCGACGAAATCATTGGAGGCATCATCAAATCACCGCTGGATCTGACCCTGCAAGCACTGTCTTTCTTCGACGTAACCATTCCGGATCCAATGACCCAGAATGCTGCACACTACATGCTTTTTTATTCGGCAGCATTGGTCGAAAGGGCACTTGGAGCAGCCAATCTGCCCATTTTCAACCCTTCCGATGTGGCAGGGTATCCGGCATTTTACCAGGAGCCCATTTATCACAGGCTCTGGTTCAATTCCAGCACCATCATTGCTCGTTACAAATGGCCGGCTATGCTCCTAACCGGCACCAGGCAAATTGGGGGGGCTATCAACCAGAGCATAGGTGTAAAACTCAATACTGCTGACTGGGTACGGAATAGCGGTATATCGCTCGATCCTTCGGACCCATATGTGCTCGTACAGGACTTGCTGGAATTCCTGCTTCCTGAAGAAGCCGACTCCGATCGATTCAATTACTTTTATATAGACGTTTTTCTGGACGGGCTGCCACCTGCAGACTGGACGTATGAATGGCAGGCTTACATTTCAAGCGGAAATGCGACGGAAGTATCACTCGCGCTCGACCGCCTGATACAGGCAATCATGTTTTCGCCTGAGTATCAAACCTGCTAAGTCCCGTGTTTTCGGCCGGCATAAGCCGGTGAAACACCTTTTTTCATCCGCTCAATCATTCTTGAAAAATGAAAAGAAGAAATTTTCTCAAAATATTTCCTGCGGCAGGCGTTAGTTCCTTCGTAGTGAACGGCCACGCCATGCGGCCATTTGCCAATAGTAAAATTGCACGCATCATGTCGGCTTGTGAAGGTGTAGAAGACCGCGTGCTCGTACTCATCCAATTGAAAGGAGGTAATGACGGCCTGAACGCTGTAATTCCTATCAACCAGTACGACCTGTATGCCAACCTTCGCCCAACGATCAAAATTCCGGATACCGGCACTGAAAAATACATCACTCTTGACTCTACGCTTCCGATTCCCAAACAGGTAGGTATTCACCCTAAAATGCTCGCACTCAAACAGATGTACGATCAGGGTTGGGCTTCTATTGTTCAGGCAGCAGGCTATGAAGACATGAATCAGTCGCACTTCACCGGAACCGATCTCTGGCTTTCAGGTGGCGACAGCACACCGGATGGTAGCGCCCTGAACACTGGATGGATGGGGCGCTCACTTCAGGCCATGTACCCGGAAGTATTGGGATCACCGACAACGGAACACCCCGATCCGCTCGGAATTCAATTGGGCGATTCCAGTCCTTCACTGGGTTTTCACACCGAAACAGAACACCAGAATGTGATCAATCTGAGTGGTCAGGATGCTGCCGGTTTTTACTCCCTGATTCAAACGATTGGTGGAGCGCCGCTAGTCAATGTACCCAACTCGGATTACGGCCATGAAATCGAATACATCCAGGGGGTAGAACAAAGTGTAAATGAATATGCCGAACGCATCAGCGAGGTTTTCAATGCAGGCAGCAATTCGCTTACAACTTACCCCGACACCTCTCTCGCCGATCAGTTGAAAACCATCGCTCGCCTGATCAAAGGAGGTTGCAAAACCAAAATGTACCTCTGCTCAATGGGCGGTTTTGATACACATGGTTCGCAAATCGTAGAAAACAACCCTTCTTCAGGCGACCACGCCGACCTGCTCCAGGATATGGCTGATTCGGTGAAGGCCTTTTTTGACGACCTCGATCAAATGGACCTTGCCGACCAGGTAGTGGGTTGTACTTTTTCTGAATTTGGCCGCTGCGCCCGTGAAAACGGTTCGCTGGGCTCCGACCACGGTACGCTGGCCCCCATGTTTCTCTTTGGCAAAAACATTCAGGCGGGTGTACAGGGCGACAATGTAAACCTCGCCAACCTGACCAATGACAACCAGTTGCAAGGCGTACAAAACGACTACCGCCAGGTATTTGCTACGCTGTTGCAAGACTGGCTGGGCGCCAACAACTACGTACTCGAACAAACCATGTTTCAGGGTTACTCCAAACTGCCTGTCGTAGACAGTGTGGCACTGGTTTCGCCAGATTGTTACATCGGTGGCACGGTATCGATATTCGATCCAAATCAGAAGGCCAGAAAATTGTCGGTCTATCCCAATCCGGCGCGCATAAGCGCAGAAGTAACGTTTCAGAGCGACACGACTTTCGATGCGCGCCTGACCCTGCACAGTCTGGGCGGAACCCTGGTGACTGGCACGAATATCCAGATTCAACCTGGAACAAACATGTACTATCTCGACGTATCACCACTACCACCAGGCCATTATTTTGTGCGCCTGGAAAGCAAGTTCAACGGCGCTGCCGAAGTGGTAAAATTGAACGTTGTGCGTTGAACAAACCGTAAAATTTTTGTTTTTTGTGGATGCCGGGCGGCCGTTGCTGCCCGGCATCCTGCATTTTATCGAAATTTGCTGCCTTCCAATGACATATTCGCCGATTCATTTCGTTTGTTGTTGGAAAAACACATCGACCATAGGTATCCATTGACATGAGAAAACGATTTTTGATACTCCTGGCCACCTTTCTTGTACAGTCGTACGCAAAGGCTCAAGCACATGCAGATTGTATAACGGCCATGGAAATCTGCGAAAAAAAAGCCTACCACATCGATCATGCATCCGGTGAAGGACGCGATCGAACGGAAGCAGACATGATGACCTGTTTCCTGAATAGTGAAAATGCCGGACAGGCAGAAGAAAATTCCACCTGGATAAAATTTGAAGTCGCCAAAAGCGGCCAACTCACTTTCGCTATTACACCACACCGCATTACAGATGACATCGACTGGGTGGTGTACCGCTTATCTGCATCGGGAGACTGTTCAACAAAAAAAGTGGTGCGCTGCATGGCAGCCGGCGATTCTGAATCACTCGGTTTGAGCAGCCCCTGCATGGGCGAAACCGGCCTGAAATGGGGCGAAACCGACGATAGCGAAAATGCCGGATGCAGCGACCCAGGAGATAATGCCTGGTTGGCGCCACTTAAAGTGAGTAAAGGTGAAAAGTATGTTATACTGATCAGCAATGTAACCTCTAAAGGCCCCGGGTTTAGCATCCGTTTTGGAGGCACTGCCATGTTGCCCTGTGACAAGGAAAAGGAAAAAGAACCCAAACCAGCTCCTGAAGTAATTACAAAAAGCCCAAAACCTCCCAAAAAAGAGGTACAAGTAACCCCCGATCCACCACCGCCAGCAATGATCGGAGGTCGAAAAGTACATGTCGGCGATGAACTGAAAGTGAAAAACCGCACCATCAAAATCAAAGTCTGGGACAGTCAGGTGGAAGATGGCGACATCATTTCTGTTTACATGGATGAAGTCAAGGTAATCAATCGAGTGTACTTGCGACTAAAACCACAGGAATTCGACATTCAACTTCCACCCGGGAAAGTGCATTACCTGACCGTGTATGCCGATGATTTTGGGAAAGCCGAACCGAATAGTGCCAAGGTTTCCATTCACGACGGTACGAGCGAACAAATTATCGACCTGGTGGCGGGCAGAAGTTCGCAGGAAAGTGTAAAACTGGTCAGCGAGTAATCATTTTAAACTTTGCCGCTCAAGTTTGGTTTATGTGCCTATATGAAAGGATTTCGATTCTCCGAGTACAAGCCCGATCCTGATCAGAGCACTTTCGACCGGCTGTTCAAAATATTCCAGGAGTTGATGTTGTACACTTCCGGCGATGTGTCGGAAGCGCTGGCATGGCTCAATGAACTGGACCGGGAATACAAACTCACCACCGAAGATTACGGCATGGGCGATTTTATCCGCGACCTGGAAGAACGCGGGTACATCCGCCGCGATGGCGACGGACAAGGAGGCATGGGCCCAACGTCCAAACTGGAAATCAGCCTTCGGCAAAAAAGCCTCGACGATATTTTCGGGGAACTAAAAAAAGCAAAAAGCGGTCGGCACAACACCTCTACTATCGGCCGCGGCGACGAATTCACTTCCGATGTAAAACCCTACGAATTTGGCGACAGCCTGGAAAACCTCGCGGTTTCCAACTCGCTGAAAAATGCCTACATCAACCATGGCATTGAAGAGTTCAACCTGACACAGGATGACCTGGAAGTACATGAAACATACTTCCAAAGCCAAATGTCGTCTGTTCTGATGATCGACATTTCGCACTCCATGATTTTGTACGGAGAAGATCGGATTACACCCGCCAAAAAAGTGGCGCTTGCCCTGGCTGAATTTATACAAACCAGGTATCCGAAAGACACCCTCGACATCCTGGTTTTCGGTGATGATGCCTGGCCCATCGAATTGAAAGACGTTCCGTATCTGCAAGTGGGTGAATACCACACCAACACTGTAGCGGGTCTCGAACTGGCCCTCGACATCCTGAAGAAGCGCCGCAACCCGAACAAGCAGATTTTCATGATAACGGATGGCAAACCGACCTGCCTGAAAATTGGCAAACGTTACTACAAAAACTCCTTCGGACTCGATCGTAAAATCGTCAACCGCTGTCTCAACCTGGCCATGCGCTGCAAAAAACTGGATGTGCCGATCACGACATTTATGATTGCCCGCGACCCCTATCTGGTGCGTTTTGTGGAGGCATTTACGGAAACGAACAAAGGAAAAGCGTTTTACTCCTCGCTGGAGGGTCTGGGGTCCTTTGTGTTGGAAAATTACAAAAAGAAAAAACGGAAGTAGGGTTCTTTTACCTTTGCGCTATGTATATCCTGCTTATTTCTATCGTGATTGGCTTGTTCGTGGCCATGCTGTTTGTCAACCTGTACTTTCGGGCGAAAGTATTCAAGTTGTACGGCGTGCTGGTTCGCAACAAAGTAGAATTTGGTGCAGCCCATATTTTCAACCGGGAAAAACTGGAAAAGGAAATCCTGCCGCGTTACCCGCAATTCAAAAACGAAATTGAAGGATTTGTGCGCCACATGCGCTATTCCATCCGAATGGCCAGCATTTTGCTGTTGCTGATTACGGCTTTTGGGGCGATACTGATGTATTTCAGAGAGGTCTGAACTCGTACCACTCTACGCTTTGTGCCCTTTGTGAAACCTTTGTGTTCTTCGTGGAAAAAAATTTAACCACAACGGACACCAAGGTTTCACAAAGGGCACAAAGCGTAGAGTGGACAAAGCAAAGGCAATATTTTACTTCTTCTTGCCCGGTTTTGCCGGCGCCACAGGCTTGGCAGGAGCAGGAGGCTCATTTTCAGCAAGGCGATTCGGATCTTCTACGGCGCCATTCCGATAAAACCAGAACAATCCTCCCACCAGCAGCAACAACGTGAGCAAAGACGCTCCCATGGCAATTTTTTCACCCAGATAGTACGACTTCGGTTCGAAGCGCATTTCCAGTTTCATGTTTTGTCCGGCAGGCAGGCGCATGGCGCGCAGCAGGTAGTCGGCTTTGATAAAATCAGGCGCAGGCTGACCGTTCAGGTAGCATTTCCAGCCTTTTTCAGCAGGATAGTAAATTTCAGAGAAAACGGCCAGTTGCTCCGTTTTTGCCGAGTATTCGTATTCCATCTTGTCGGGATGGTAATGGCTCAGGCGAATGAAGTTGCTGCTATCTGTCTGAATTTGAAGGCCTTGCAGAGAAGTTGCAAATGCCTGTTGCACCACCGCCGTGTCTTTCGGATTGAGTTTGTGTAATGCATTGAATTCTGCATCCGCCGTAGGCACTACGTCAAAATGTTTGACAAACCAGGCATTGCCGCACACGTCCGGGTTGGGAATAACATCTCCTTTTTGACTAATAATGTATTTGCCATTCAGCATGCCTACAATATGCAGGTTGCTGGCAATGTCTTTGGTCAGGAAAGTATCCACCACTTCCTGAAAACGCTGGAGTTTGGCAGCGTGATAGCCGCTCAGGCTTTTGTGGAAATAGGAAGTAGTGGCGTTGAACGGAATACCGCCACGCGACAGGTCGAGCACGCGATAATTTGGATCTGTATCCTGTTTGATTTTGAGGTCAAATGCTTCCGGCTGAGGTGGAGCCGTAGCCGCCCGTTTACTTTCGTATTTATCGGACGAAATCGTGCGGGCGCATACCAGCCAGTGATCGGCCAGCGAGAGTAATGCCACCAGAATAACCGTCAGACCAGCCTTCATTCTGCCTTGCAGGTACAGCCAGATCAAGCCTGCTGCGGCTAGTACAAAGCCCAGCGAGCGGAACACATCTCCACGAATCAGCGATGCACGGTCTTTTTGCAGCGCACTCATCAGATCGGGCAGTTGCGCCAGCGCGCTGTCGTTGGGGCCTGCATCGGGAGCGCATACGAATGCCATCAGCGTGAGCAGCACCGTAGCGCCTGTGGCAATCGTCAGCGCGCGTTTTTTACGGTCGAGCGCAATATCAGGATCGCATAATTTCTGTAACCCAATGGCTGCCAGCGCAGCAAAACACAATTGCCCCATTCCCAGCGCCATGGACACTGCACGGAACTTGTTGAACATGGGCAAGTAATCGTACAGGACATAGTTGAGGAAAAAGTTTTTTCCCCAGGCCAGCGAAACCATGAAAAGTCCACCAGCCAGCATCCACCATTTGCTGCTGCCTTGTGCCAGAAAAGCGCCGAGGAAGAACAGGAAACAAACAATGGCGCCAAAGTAAATGGCCGTACCGACAAATGGCTGATCGCCTGCGTACATGAGTCCGGCTGTTTGCTGAGCCGCCTGCTGCGGGCTCATTTGCTGACTGTACTTCCGGGAAAGGGTTTTGTATAGTTCTGTATTGCGGAAAGACTCATTGGAACCACCACCCGAAGCATGTGGTACCAAGAGCGTCATCGACTCACAAACGCCGTAACTCCAGCCAAACAGGTAGTCTTTGTCGAGCCCGTCTCCTTTAGAGGATTTCTGGCTCAGTTCGGATTTGCCACGGATTGTTTCCTGACCATATTCGTAGGTAGGCCAGATGCGCGAGAGGTTGCAGGCAAATCCGATGGCAATGGCAAGGCCGGTGGCTACCAGCGCTTTGCCCCAACTGGCAAAGGCTTTATGGCGAAATGCATCAATGAATTGAGTGAGGAAGTAGATGCCAGCCAGCAACAATGTGTAGTAAGTAATCTGCACGTGGTTAGCATTCAACTGCATGGCGATAAACAGGGCAGTAATGGCCGATCCAAGTATTATTCTCCCGTTAAAAGCAAGTGCCAGTCCTGCAAAAACCCCCGGCGCCAGCGCCAAAGCAGCCATTTTTGTGGAGTGTCCGGCCTCCAGAATATCCACATTGTAGGAGGTGATACCGAATGCCACTGCACCAAAAACAGCCACCCGCCAGTCCAACTTCAACACACTGAGGAAGAAGTACATACAAAACATGGCCACAAAAATCTGCGCCCAGATAGTCGTGATGTCCGTCCACAAAAACAGGGTTTTGTAGATGGGTGTGGTCAGGTTTCCTTTTACCGGTGCATATATCTGGAAAGCGGGCATCCCGCCAAAAGCACTATTTGTCCACAAGGGAGATTTACCTTCTTTTTTCAGGTAATCCTGAATTTCCGTTTGCATTCCGCGCGCTTTGTCGTTATCCGACTGTGGCAGCACTTTGCCACTAAAGGCATTGGGTGCAAAAAATACGGCTGATACCAACATCAGCAGGGCAATAGCGATCAGGTGCGGGATAAATTTTTTAAAATCCATGTCGGACAACGTATCGTTTATTGGTCAATTTCAGTTGAGCGGCGAAGGTATAGAGTATGCCTTGTATTCGGCAAATTCCGTTTAAGAATGTTGTCTAGTTGTACTTCTTCAAAAAATCATGCAGTACGGTAGGCGGAATTTCGTGCCCGCCCTCGAACGCTTGTTCGTCGAAATCAATTCCGTTTTTTTCCTCTACTTCATGCAGCAAAGAAATGCGATCGGGCGTCAGGAAGGGGTCAGAAGTGCCGTAAAGCAAATACAGGTTTTTATCGGACAAATAGTCTTTTTTCTCCTGATAATCAAGGTCTTCTGGTGGCAAGCCGGCCCACAGGAGCAGGTCGTGAAAACGGGGTTCACGGGCCATCAGCCAGCGACAAACAGTAGCCGTGCCTTGCGAAAAACCCAGCAAAACGATTCGCACATCCGGCGGCAGCAATGGCACATAATGATCGTACAAGCGCTGAAGATATTCGGCATAGTCATCTATTTCATCCTGACGATAATGCCTTGTCATCCAGTTGGCTACCACAGGGCCGGAAAAACCTTTGCGGTAAAAATGATTCATACCTTCCGGCGCGACGACCAGTGTTTGTCCGTTGTTCAACAGTTCAAAGTCCTTGAGAAACTCGTCGGCCAGTTGTGCATAGCCGTGGCAAACCAGCCAGAACTGACGAATGTGGCTTCCGGGTTCGCCCATCGTATAAAAATGAGCCGTACGCTCTACCCGAATATGGTGATGTTGTATTGGAATCATTTTTGCTTGAATTGCAGCGAAAGGTAGTGCGATGTTGCTCATTTGTGGCAAACTGCGACAAGTTTTTACTCTTCCGAAACATATTTCAAGCGGAAGCAGATAATTTTACATGATCATCCATTGAACATATTTCTTAAAACCCATGCCGATACACCGACTCTTTCTTGCTGTTTTTTTGATTGTATTCCAACTACTACCCCGCCTGACCCTTGCCTGTGGGTACAGTTTTATTGGCGAGTGTTCTACCGGCATACATTTACGCATCAACAACACCCTCGACAGTTTCAATGTAGCCGAATGTTCGTATGGCAAAAATTTCCCGGGCCTGAACCTCGGCAATATCCAGTCACTGAACCTTGCCAAAGCAACGGCGATCACCTGGGAAAGTTGTGATAACAACGTTACCGGCGTGGCGCTATATTATCGCGTTTATGAACAGGGCATGCCATCCGGAAGTTGGAGTTCACTCAATATGCCAGAAAACTACAATACGCTGGTAGGGCCATATACAGCGCGTTACCGAAGCCAGTTTTCCAATGTCAACCTCGTTGCAGGACTCACTGCCGGCAAAATATATACCCTTGAAATTTACTACCTGGCTCAGGTGGATACGCTGGGAAACGATTTTATCCCGGAAACCACTATGATACAGAACAACAATGGCCAGAATTACAAGTTGACCTTCACGTATGGGGGCGCCTCGGCTCCTCCGTTCACAGTAGTCACTACCCAATTGGTCAACGAAAAATGCCCGGGCGACAGCACCGGTATTGCCGGTGTAACAGTGTATGGCAACCAAAGCAACCTGTTTTATCAGTGGTCTAACGTCAATAACAATTTTCATACGTTGTACGAACTGAGCTCGGGCACTTACACAGTTACTGTATCCGGCGTGAACGGTTATACGCAGTCGCAGACGATGACTGTCAGCCCCCCAGCCCCGATTCTTATTAATTTTGCCAATGTCCAAAGCGTCGTTTGTGGTAACACGCCCGGCTCTGCCAGTGCTGTGGTTAGTGGAGGCCACCCGCCCTACCAGTTTTTATGGGAAACGGGTGAGCCAGATTCCATTGCATCCATACCGCTGCCTGGCGCCTGGCATATCTCCGTGACGGATGCCTATGGTTGTCATGCCAGTAACACAGTGCAGGTGGGTGGAAGCAGTATTTTGGAACGATCAATTAGCAGAACAATTTGTCAAGGCAGTTCCTATGTACTTGGTACACAAACATTTAGCGCTGCCGGTAATTATCAGGTATTGGTGGATGGCGGCAGCGCCTGCGATACCTTATTCTCCCTGGCACTCTCCGTTTTGAACCCGGGCGCTGTTTTGAGCAACCTTCCTGTTTCCGAAAATATTACCTGTATCCACCCTACCCTTACGCTTTGTGTAGCCGTACAGCCTGGCATGACATATGAATGGAGAAAATCCAGCACGGTTGTATCCAATGCTGCCTGCCTGACTATCAACGCCGGCGATTTGTACACTCTTACGACTACATTAATACAATCGGGCCAGTCGTGTTCAGCAAGTGCCCAGGTATTGGTAAACAGTCATCTTGTTGCACCCCAGGTTGCGGTATCCGGTGCTGCCGTCTATGTTGACTGTTTCAGCACCCATGCTCAGGTGGTGCTGACGGCTACTACAGATGCTGTTTCTCCGATTTTTGTCTGGACTCAAAACGGGAATGTCATCTCTAATGCGGACACTTGCGCCTTTTCAGTAGACAATCCGCTCAATTTCACCCCGCCAAGTGTATTGGTGACAGATATATATGGTTGTCAGGCAACAATAGGAAGCGTTAATGTAGTGATACAACAACATCCCGGGGCACCCGACGCCTTTCCAACGGTAACGCCTGCATCTGGACCCAACACGGCAGACGGCAGGATAGATGTGGATATCTCCGGAGGCGACTCACCTTATGCTATTTTTTGGGAAAATGGTGCTACCACTCAAATGATTTCCGGCTTGCTTCCAGGGCAATACTGTTATACAGTGACAGATGCAGCAGGTTGCGCAAGCACCGGATGCGTTGAGGTGGACTATACCATTGGCACCTCGGATTTGTCAGAAAATGAAACATTCAGCATCTTTCCCAATCCAGTCTTGGCTGGTAGTTTTATCGAATTGAAGGGTTCCAAAAACTACTCTAATGAACCCGTAGATATTGAATGTATGGATATGCAGGGAAAAATCAGGTGGAAAACAAACCAAACAGCCGTTTCTTCAAGTATATTAATACAATTGCCATCCGATATGCATGCAGGGCATTATGTGCTGCGTTGTGTGGCAAATGGGCAGACTATCGTAAAAGCGTTGTGTGTTTTTTGACAAAAGGAACACTTGCAAATGTTTTCAAAACATGAACATTCAACACACGAAATAGTCGATTTCAGAAGTTTATTCAAGGTCGCGAAAAACATAGCCATTTTCTGCTGCCAAAGATGTTACCTGATCTACAGAAATCCGTCTACACTGCGCTTCGAAAACGCGTGTTTGTGCGCAACAGATTTCGTCAGAAAATCAGCACGGCACTAACATTAGTTCCGATTTTCATTACTTTTGCGGCTCCAAATCATGAATTTCTTCATTACGTTTATATTTCACACAAAATTTCCTAGAACATGAGCAAAAAACTATTTCTCTTTTCGGCCCTGCTGTTTGGTATGACCATCGCACTGGTGCCTGCTTGCAATGGCGACAAGTGTCCTGAAACCTGTGGAAACGGTGTTTGCCTCGACGACGGTTCCTGCGACTGCGACCCGGGCTATGAATACGATGCTGACGGTATCTGCAATACGGAAGTTCGTGCAAAACTGATTGGCACATTCTCTACTACTGAACAGTGCAGCACCGACCCGAACGCTCTGCCATACACCATCACGGTTTCCAACAACTCTTCTGATGTTGCTTCGTTCAACATCTTCAACTTCTATGGCTCTTTTGCCAGCGTACCGGTTAAAGCAACGCTGAGCAGCACTACCGAATTCACGATCGCGCTGCAAACTCCGGTTTCCGGTGGCGACCTGGAAGTAAGCGGCTCGGGCAGCATCGGCACTTCTTCTACTGGTAAAGCACAACTGACGATTACCTACACTGTACACGACAAAACGGGCGCTAACCCGGATGCCGTTTGCACAGGTACTGTGTTTGTGAAAAACTAATTCACATTCGGGCTAAAATCCGATTGTACACTTATCCCGAATTTCTCCGCTGTGAGAAGTTCGGGATTTTTTTTGCTACGAAGGCAGGGTGGATTTTTTTAATCAGGAGACACACTGGTTTCCGGCAGATTGCGAAGGTTTTTCGTAGAGTATTTTCCTGCGTAGAGTATTTTCCCGCAGAACTCGCAGATTTACCCGCAGAACTCGCAGAACGTAGAGTATCCGTAGAGTACACATTTTGATCGCTTTGAAGAAATAGGCGTACTCTACGTTCTGCGAGTTCTGCGGGTAAATCTGCGAGTTCTGCGGGAAAATACTCTACGCAGGAAACTACTCTACGAAAGACCTATGGGGAAAAATCTACTCCCTTGCCCACAAAACAGAAATTGTGGTTACATCGTCTACGCAAAAAAAATCCCCGGATTTCAATAAGAAACCCAGGGATTCGTCTTGTTGCTATTGCAGCGAATGGTTTATTTACCACCACCCTGCATACGCGATTTTGCTTTTTGTTCGTCTTGTTTGTTAGGCTGGCCTTGCATGCGGGTTTTTGCAGCATCTTCATTGGCTTTACCCGATTCGCCCTGCATACGACCTTTTGCAGCATCTTCGGCTGGTTTGCCGGGTGCTTTGGCAGGTGGCAGCGGCTTGGCAGTTGTGCCTTTTGTACCTTTTTTGGTGGGTTTTGCACCAGGTTTAGCGGCTTTCGCTGCTTCTTCTTCGCGGGCAGCCACTACTGCTGCATAGCGAGTTTGTGCTTCTGCTTCAACGCGTGCGTCGCAATTGGCAGTCAGTTCGGAGCGATAAGCATCCAGTTTGGCAGTCACCATTTGAGCGATTTCTGCTTTTTGTTGCTCCAGTGTTTTGCCATCAAAAGCAGTCAGAGCAAAAAAACCAACAACGGCAGCAGCGCCGGCGAGGATCAATTTCTTATTCATTGGAAATGATTTGTTTTTGTGTGATGGTAATGGAAGGAAGAAAAAACAACATTACTTCGTAGGCTCAGCCATTTCAGCAGCCTGGGCAGCCTGGTCGAGCATGTTTACTTTTTCCGTTACACGTGTTTCAAAATCAGCGTCGCACTTGCTGTTGACTTCGGTTTCTACAGCCGCTTTGCCGGCGTCAAAACCTGCCGTTACTTCGGCTTGTACTTGTTCAGGTGTGAGCAGTTTTTCGCCGCAGGAAGCCATGGAAAGCGTGAAAAGGCCTCCGGCAAGAATACCCAAAACAGTTTTTTTCATGTCAAAAAATCGTTTGTGATTGGTTTAAAAAAATATGCGCAAAAATAGTGGTTCCCCTGCATGGTTCAGGATAATAACCGAGAATTTTTAGACACAAGAGCGCGTCTTTTAAATTCGGCTTCATAACGACATTTTGCGCATCTCATTGTCTGTGTGTTTCTATACAGGATGCAAAGAGACATACATATGCACAAAACGCAGAAAAATAATTTAGTCACATGGTCTTACATGCAAAAAACCTTACAGGTTTTGGAAACCTATAAGGTTTAATGACACCCGTAACGGGGATAATCAATTAAATATCAATTCATAAGGCAAACGCGCCTGAATGCCCTTCATACGCCGCATTTCCTGCAAACTTTTGTACACGGGGTACATTTCACCCAGTTCCGAGCGAATAATTGCGGCTTTTATGCCCTGATCGTCATCTTTGTTTTTGGTAAATTTATCGATCAGTTGCTCGATTCCAGTGAGGGTACGCGGATATTCAGTAGTGCGGTATTTTTCAATACCGGCCAGTTTGGCTGCCGAAGCCAAAGCACGGTCGAGGCCGCCCATATCGTCTACCAGGCCAATTTCTTTTGCTTTGCTGCCCGGCCAAACCCGACCTTGTGCGATTTCATGCACCTGATCGCGGGTTTTATGCCTGCCCGTGGCTACTTTTTGCAGAAAATCTTCGTAGGTACGGTCGATTTGTTCCTGAATCATGCGATCCTCTTCCGGAGAAAACTGGATAAAAGGTGTACCGAATGCCGAATGTTTTCCGGTTTGAACGGTGTCATAAGTAATACCCAGTTTTTCTTTCATGGTCTTGTCCAGCATCGGAATGGTACCAAACACCCCGATAGAGCCGGTAATAGTATTAGGCTCCGCAAAAATGCTGTCGGCCAAGCAGGCGATGTAATATCCGCCCGACGCAGCCAGGTCACCCATGCTCACAACTACCGGTTTGCCGGCTTCCTTGCACAGTTGAACTTCGCGGTAAATGTTTTCGCTGGCCAGTACGCTGCCACCCGGCGAGTTGATGCGCAGAACAATCGCTTTGATGTGATCGTCCTGACGGATTTTGCGAAGCAATTTCACATACTGACCATCATAAATGTCGCCAGCGTCGCCTTTTACGCCGTCGCGAATGGTACCTTCTGCATATACCACGGCAATTTTGTCTTTACTGCTGAGGTCTACCTTTTTTACTTTCGACCGGAAATAGTCCTCGATATCGATACGGTTCAGTTTATCTTTTTTGTTCAAACCAATCTTGTTTTTCATCAGGTCGAATGCTTCGTCTTCATAAGCAATACGGTCGATCAAGTGTACCTCCAGGGCCTTTCGGGCATCCCTGCCATCAAAATTATCGGCAATGGTGCGCAGTTCGGCCTCCGGGATATGTCGGCTTGCCGCTACATCATGCATCATAATATCGTTCAACGCCTTGAGGTATTCTCTTACCTGCAACCTGTTTTCGTCGCTCATCTTCTCCATACGCAACGGTTCTGTAGCACTTTTGAACTTGCCCGCATAGAAAATTTTCATTTGCACATCCAGTTTGTCGAGCAAACCCTTGTAATAAGCGATCATGGACGACAGCCCTCTGAAGTCGACCGCACCAACCGGATTCAGAAGCACACTGTCCGATACGGATGACAGGTAATAGGCATTCTGCGTGTAGTAATTGGCGTAGGAAACGATGAATTTGCCGGAAGACCTGAAATCATCCAGTGCTGCGCGCAAAACGGAAGAAGTCGCCTTACCAGCCTGAATAAATGAAGCATTCATGTATATGCCTTTGATATCCGGGTCTTCCTTTGCTTTTTGAATGGCGAGTACCATATCGCTCAGGCCCAGCACATCTTCTTTTTCGATGTCGAAGGGGTCCAGTGGAAGGTTATTGGTTTTTTCAGGAATCAGGTTGTTGAACTTCAGTTCCAGAACGGAATTGGGTTTTACAGATGCCGCTGGTTTTTCAGAGGCGCTACCGGCGATACCGACCAGTGTGCTCACTCCTATGAAAAACAACAGGATCAGCGCCAAAGCAGTACCAAGGCAGGAAGCGAATAGAAACTTAAAGAATTGACTCATGGTAGGAAATTAATGGCTGGGGAAATGAAAACAATAATCATCATGGTGGTTTACTCAACCGGCAAATGAAACAAAGACTACCTGCAATGGATGATAAAATTAGATTAAAGTCGGTTTTTAGGGGACATGAGGCATTGATTGGGGGAATAAAGAAAAAATCATGACAACTTCTTTTCAGGTGAAGCAGCGATTGGCGGCATTCCGGAATCTGTTCTCGAAGTTTCGAGAACAGGTGACAGCAGGTTGCAATTTTTCGGGTACAAAATTTTTTACCGGAGTGAATATGAAAACACATGCGAATAAAGTGCTACTTTTCGCCGTGCAATTAATAATTTGATAATCCGCTCTTCCGGCCAAATCCGTACTGAACCTTCCGTTTTCTCTCGAAAACATATAATCTCCTGAAAAAGTAATCAGGGCATTAACCAATCACTTACCACCGGATGAACTTAAAACACTACTTTTCCTATCGGTTGCTGCCGGCAGCCTCTTTTCTTTTTGCCTTTACTGTTTGTGCACAAGCACAAGTTTTACAGGTAACTGGTGCCAATACAGCGCCTTTCACCCCGCAAAACCTGATCTCCAATATTTTTCTTGGAGAAGGCGTAGAAGTAACCAACATCACGTATAATGGTACGAATGCAGCGGTGGGTTATTTTACCGGAGGCAATACAGCCATCGGGATCGAACGTGGTATTGTGATGACAACGGGTGTAGCCACCACGAATGGCTCTGCACTGGGCGCTGATGAACAGGGCAATGATTTTTCTTCATTCGACAATCCGAGTACAGCCACGGATGCTAGCCTCGCTGCTACAGCCACAGCAGGGTTGAATGACGTTGCGGTTTACTCTATCACCTTCATTCCAACGTCGGACACCTTGCGCTTCAGGTATTGTTTCGCATCGGAAGAGTACCCGGAATTCGCCTGTAGTTCGTTCAATGACGTATTTGGCTTTTTTATCAGTGGGCCCAATCCGGCCGGTGGTGTGTACAACAACCAGAATATTGCGCGTGTGCCCAATACCAATCTTCCGGTTGCGATCAATAACGTACACCCTGCCAACCCGATTTACAACTGCGGACCGCTTAATGCGCAGTATTATAACAACAACAACGGGTCGAATTTCCAACCTGTATACGACGGTTTTACGGACGTTTTTATCGCACAGGCCATCGTAACGCCCTGTGAACAATACACCATCAAACTGGCCATCGCCGACGTAAGCGATGGCATCTACGATTCCGGGGTATTCCTCGAAGCAAAAAGTTTTGGAACAGGTTCGCTGAAAGTAGAACTCAGCACCCGTAGCCTCGATGGTACTGTCACGGAAGGCTGCGCAGAAGGGATGTTGTCCTTTAAACTGCCCGTAGCGGCTGCCCACAATTTCCCGATAGACTATCACGTATGGGGTACTGCTACCAATGGCACCGATTATCAGTTGATTCCTCCAGGCTTGAACATTCCTGCCGGCGAAACAGGTATCGATGTGCCCATTGTTGCATTTGAAGATAATTCACCGGAATCTGTGGAATACATTGCTGTGGATGTGCAACGCGACCCCTGCAACCGCGACACCATTTATATATACCTGCGCGACAACGGCCTTATTGCACCACAATTGCGGGCAGATACTACTATTTGCGCCGGCGCTCAAGCGCTCGACCTGAATGGTACGGTGCCTATTCCGCTGCCACAGCCACCAACTTTTACGAACAACACGGTTTACAATATTTCTCCGACCAATGCACCCGTTACATCTCCCATCACCGTATTTGGCGTACAGCCGGTGACGCTGGGCGACGGTGTGATTCGCTCTGTTTGTTTCAATGCCATACACCCCTGGGTCGATGACCTGGATGTTTACCTGCTTTCTCCGGGCGGCCAGTTTCTGGAACTAACCACGGATAACGGGGCAGATGGAAACAACTATACCAACACGTGCTTTACCCCGGTGGCCACCGAGATAATCAGCGCTCCTGGCCCCTTTGCACCGGCTCTCGCTGCGCCATTTACAGATTCCTGGCTGCCCGAAGGCCCCTGGACGGACCTTTGGGATGGCGACTACCCTACCAATGGTGTATGGAAATTGCAGGTGACAGACGATTCTAATGGCTTTACGGGCACTTTACAAGACTGGACCATCACATTTGAACCTTCCTACAAAGTTGACTATGTGTGGTCTCCCGCTGCCGGTCTGAGTTGTGTTACTTGCCCGATTACCATGGCAACACCGACTCAAAACACCACCTATACTGTACTGGCTACCGACTCATATGGATGCAGCGTGACAGATACCGTAACGCTGAATGTTATTCCTGCTCTTCCTGCGCCAACAGTTACATGCGGCAGTTCCAGCAGCAGCAGCATTACATTCAACTGGGCAGATGTGCCCGGTGCGGATAGTTATGAAGTAAATGTCGGCGGCGCCGGCTGGATACCTGCCAGCGGACTGAACGACCATTTCGTAAACAATTTGATTCCAAGTTCAAGCGTCGATATTCAGGTAAGAGGAATATCCAGCCTCTACAATTGTTCGGCGAATATTGGTTCGGCCACCTGTGTCAACTGTGAATCACCCACTTCAACACTCGCCGTGAATGGCGTCAATTGTTTCGGATTGCCTCAAGGGTCGGTGGTAGTGACCCCCGACGGCGCCAACCCGCCTTACCAATACAGCCTGGGCGCCCTGAACAATACGAATGGCAACTTCCAGTCATTACAAGCCGGTAACTACACCCTGGTTGTTACAGACAATTCCAATTGCTCTGCTTCCATGAATGTGACCGTGCCAGGGCCGCCACAACTAACCAATACTATTGCCGTTCAGCAACCCGTAAAATGTTTTGGCAGCAACAATGCCATTTTGAATTCCAATGCTGCAGGTGGCACCGGCCTCCTGAGTTATCACTGGAATGACCCGGCAGGTCAAAACAGCGCAACCGCATCCAACCTTGCTGCAGGTACTTATTCCGTTACTGTTACAGATGCCAACGGATGTACAGCAACAGCGTCAGCGACATTGACACAACCGAGCGACCTCATCGTAAACACGGTTGCCTCACCGGCTACTTGCTTCAATCTCCCGAGTGGCTCCGTTGCAGCGCTTGTTTCTGGTGGCCAATCTCCCTACACCTACCAGTGGGATAACAATATCCTCACACAATTGAACAGCAGTGTAATGGCGGGCAACTACTCGGTTACCGTTACAGATTTCAATGGTTGTACGGAAACTTCCAGTGCTTTCGTATCAGAACCTGCACAACTCACTACTTCTGTTACGACAACACCTACCAATTGCCTGGGCAGTAGCGATGGCACGGCGCTTGCAACACCATCCGGAGGTACAGGGCCATATAATTACAAATGGAACGACACAGGGCAACAAACTACCCAGACTGCGACCAACCTGCCTTCGCAAATATTTACCGTTACTGTGACGGATGCCAACGGTTGCATTACGCAGCAATCAGCCAGTGTGGCATCACCGACCCAATTGCTGGTAACACTCGATCCAACAGATGCATCCTGCAACCAGGGCGCCAACGGCAGTGCTGTTGCAACAGCATCGGGCAGTAATGGATCTTATTCATATTCCTGGAGCACCATTCCTGTACAGAATGTAGCAACGGCCGCCAACCTGAATGCCGGAACGTACACCGTAACCGTAACAGACCAGAAAGGCTGCACGGCTACGGCTAGTACACTCATCGGAGAGCCTGCTGCCATTCAATTTACAGGCACATCACAGCCTGCTTCCTGTTTTGGAAACTCTACCGGGCAGGTTATTACTCAAACTGCCGGTGGAACAAGCCCATACTCCTACCAATGGAGTGCCGGACAGTCTGGCGCCAACCTGGTTAACCGCCCTGCCGGCACCTACTCGGCTACCGTGACGGATGCCAATGGTTGTACACAAACTTTACAAGCCACGATCAGTGAACCCACCGAAATCGTTTTGGCATCTGTTCCAGTAGCCGTTCTTTGTAAAGGCGAAAACAACGGCGCCATATCGCTGACTGCGCAGGGAGGAAATCCCGGTTATAGTATTCTTTGGAGCGGCCCGAGTGGATTTACGGCTAATGGCTTGAATATCAGCAATTTGTTTGCAGGCACTTACATTGCTACCGTGACGGACGCCACCGGTTGTGTCAAAACGAATGTCGTAGAGGTGAACGAACCTGCCACAGCATTGTCCCTTGCCTTACCTCCAGTTTCGGATACGATTTGTTTCCTTGCATCCGATGGCAAAGCCACGGTCGTTGCAACAGGCGGCACAACGCCTTACAACTACTTCTGGAATATTAATGGCGAAACCAATGCTTCTATTACAGGTCTGTCGTCCTCCGATTACTTTGTAACCGTAACAGATGCCAACAACTGCCAGCAGCAGGCACAAACATTTATTGCCCAGAAAGGTGAGTTGTTTGGCTATGCAGAGGCGCGTAATCCGAGTTGTAATGCAGGCGATGACGGTATTGGCCTTGTAACGCGTGTGTTCTACGCCGCAGATTCTGCGAATGTGAATACGTTCAGTTATTTATGGAGTACAAATCCGCCACAGACAACCAGGATTGCAACAGGATTGAAGGCAACACTTTCCTATACGGTCACTATTACAGACGCGCAGGGATGTACCGACGAACAAACTGTTACAGTCGGCAATCCGGAAATGCTCATGGCGCAGGTAGTGGCGCACGACGACGTAAAATGCTTTGCCGGAAATACAGGCTGGGCTGCTGCAGATGGATCGGGTGGGCAACCTCCTTACACCTACTTCTGGAATACCGGCGGGGCCGGTCAAACCGATTCGCTGGCAATTAACCTGACAGCGGGTACATATCGTGTGACTGTTACGGACTCCAATAATTGCCCGGCGACATCCAGCATTACTATCGGAGAACCCTCACTACTCACATCGGAATTGCTTCCCACAGATGTGAAGTGTTTCGGAGAAAGCACCGGCAAGGTCGTTGCACGGCCTTCCGGCGGGGTCGGACCGTATCAATACCAGTGGCAAAACGGACAAACAACGCAGGAGGCAAACGATATTCCTGCAGGCGTCATCGCAGTGCAAATTACGGATAGTCATGGTTGCAGCCGGACAGATTCAGTTCTGGTACATGAACCGACAACCAAAGTGACCGGCCTTACCGAGTCGACCGACCCCAAATGCCACGGCGGAAAAGACGGACTAATTGTCATCACACCTGAAGGAGGAACGCCTCCATATATGTACGCACTCGACAACAATCCGTGGAATGGCTCGCCCAGCCAAATCGGACTTGGTGCCGGGATATATGTTCCGAAGGTTGTAGATAGAAATGGTTGTACAGTGGAATTGTCGCCGGTGACAATTTTCGAGCGTGAAGCAGTACAAGTCGATCTGGGGCCCGATTTCACGATTGAACTGGGCCGCGATACACAATTGCTGGCTATTGTAAGCAATGCTTTGGGCAACGTCCGTTATCAATGGAGCCTGGAAGACAGCACCTGGCTGAGTTGCCTGGATTGTAACAACCCATCGGTGTATGACCTGCACTATGAAAACTACTTCGAGATCACAGTGATCGACTCACTCGGCTGTCCGGCACAGGATCGGGTACGCATTACAGTTGAAAAGCCAAGACGCATCTTTGTTCCAACCGGATTTACACCCAATGGCGACAACAACAACGACCGACTGCTGGTACATGGTCAGATATCTGCACATGTGCTTTCATTCCGCTTGTACGATCGCTGGGGCGAGTTGATATATGAAACCGGCGACTTCGTTCCGAATGATACGGAAAAAGGCTGGGATGGCAATTTTAAAGGACAACCGATGGATCCTGGCGTGTACGTTTGGGTACTGGAAGTTGAATATATGGATGGAATCAGGGAAATTCTGCGTGGCAACACCACCTTAATTCGATAAGCCAAGTGGTGTTAAACATTTGCAAACCAAAATGAAGCAGGTAGTCGGCATGCATTACGAGTGTAATTTTGCGGGCAAGACATTCTACTACATTCATTAAAATCATTTCACTCACCCGTTCATTCTTTAACAATGGAAAGAAATAAGCAAATCCAGGTTGGCCTTCTGGTCGTATTGGCACTGCTCCTGATTGCCAACCTTTTTGGTGGCGGTTTCAAAAACTGGTTCAAATCGGAAAACGAAAAAATTCGCGAATCTGCTGCGGCCTCTATGTCTGCTGATGCTACTGTTGGCAACGCATCCGGCAATATTCCGGGTACCAATGTAAATAGCACATTGGCTCCAAGTGGCCCGGCTACTACCATCCAGTACGAAAACGACAAATTCGATTTCGGTACCGTTAATGAAGGTGAAGTGGTAAAACACATTTTCAAATTTAAAAACACCGGAAACGAGCCGCTCCTGATTACCAATGCCAAAGGTTCCTGTGGTTGCACAGTGCCTACCTGGCCAAAAGAGCCTGTCGCACCGGGCGCATCTGCTGAAATCAAGGTAGAATTCAACTCCAAGGGCAAGCCAGGTCGCCAGAGCAAAAAAGTAACGGTAACGGCTAATACCACTCCAACCGAAACATTCCTCGAAATCATGGGGGAAGTAAAAGGTAAAGAGCAGCCTGCTGCCAAAGGTGTGAACTAAATCACACTACCCTTTTCAATATAAAATTATCCCGAACTTTTCTCTAGTGGAAAGTTCGGGATTTTTGTTTGTAGCATACAACCCGTGAGTTGGGCAAGCCACCATACCTTTATCAAAAACAATAGCCTTGCCAACCGTTCCACATATCATTTTTACTGTTACCAATGACCTGAGTTACGACCAACGCATGCAGCGAATTTGTCGTACCCTGGCTGATCATGGGTACCAAGTGACCCTTGTTGGGCGCCATCTTACCAATTCTATCAGACTAGAGCAGGAAATTTTCCAGCAAAAGCGGTTTCGTTGCTTCTTCAACAAGGGATTTGCATTTTATGCCGAGTATAACCTGCGTTTGCTTGGATACCTGCTTTTCGCCTCTTACGATGCCGTGTGTTCTGTCGATCTGGATACATTGGGTGCGGGTTGCCTGGCGACACTTATCCGGCGGAAACGCCGCGTATTCGATGCACATGAATACTTCACAGAAGTTCCTGAATTGCAGGGGCGGAATTTTGTGAGAAAATGCTGGAGTGTGCTGGAGCGAATTTGTTTGCCATTTTATAAATATGCCTACACTGTTGGCCCCGGACTGGCCGATATTTTCACAACCAAATACGGCATTCCTTTTAAAGTGGTGAGAAATGTACCCGCAGTGAAAAAACAGCCGGTATTACGGTCTCACCAACAACCCTATATCCTGCTGTATCAGGGTGCACTCAATGAAGGGCGAGGTATAGAAACGGCAATAGCAGCATTAAAACACCTGCCGGAACTGGAACTCTGGCTGGCTGGAGAGGGGGACTTGTCTGTACAACTCCGGGAATTGGCTGTGTCTTCCGGCACTGCGGAGCGGGTAAAATTTTTAGGCTATGTAAAACCTAAAGACCTGGTGGCCTATACAGAACAGGCATGGATGGGAATCAACCTCCTTGAAAATAAAGGCTTATCGTATTTCTATTCTCTGGCTAATAAATATTTTGACTACATCCAATCCTGTGTGCCCGTACTCACCATGGATTTCCCTGAATACCGGGCCTTGCAAAATGAATATCCTGTGGCTGTTTTACTTCCTGAACTATCCGAGGAAGCACTGACACAGCAACTACGCAATGTATTGAATAACAAAATTTTATACGATTCGCTTCGAAATAATTGCCTGCAGGCCCGAGATGTATGGAATTGGGAGAAGGAACAACGCACGCTCCTGCAAATCTGGGCAGATGCTTTAAAAGGAATAAAAAAATAGCGGGTTGAACCGGCTAACCGATTCAACCCGCCAATTATTCGGGTATTCGTTGAATTAGTGCTGAACAACGAATTTCAGGGTGCGGGTACCTTTAGCCGTAGCGATACGAGCCAGGTAGGTTCCAGCAGCCAGGTCTTTCGTCTGATACGTTACCGTTTCGTCGAGCATACCTTTGCGATTTTCCGTACGGATCACGCGGCCATCGATGTTAGCCAGCGTAACAGTAGCGTTGGTTGGCTCATCGAATTTCACTTTCAGGTTTACAAAATCGCTGGTCGGGTTCGGAGAAACTGTCAGAGCCGTTTCTACCAACGGTTTTTCGTCAGTTGCAACAGTCAGTTCAAGATTCATGCGAATTACCGGGTTCGGGTCGCCAACATAGTTACCACCCCATGTGCCACCGATGTAAAGAATGGTGGAAATACCCGGGTGATTTACATTGCTGTTGGTAGCCTGGAATGCGTCAGCGCTTTCATTAGCGTAACCAGCAGACAGGATATAGCGGCCATTTGGCTCCAGTTCAGTACCAACTTCAGCAGTGTTGAAGTCGTAAATTTCTACGTCCTGCAGGTCATAGTTTTCAGCATTGTCCGGTGCGTCCAAAGAACCGGTAGCGATCAGAGTCATGCTTGAACCATCATCTTCAAAGTTGGAGAAATCTTCCAGTACATCATCATTGATGCGATACAGGTTGACTTCTACATTCACGTCGCCAGGTGTCAGCGGAGGATCCACCGCGTAACAAATCGTAGCGCCCAGCGCACTGAATTTATCAAAGGTCTCATCATAGTCGCCCATGCGGTAGTAGTTACCTACTGCATAGTCACCGCCCGAAGCAGGACGTGATGCCGTTTGTGGGCCATTTTCTTTTGCGAAAAGCAGGTCGGTTACCTCGAAGAAATCACCATCGAAATTGTCTGTAGTAATTTCATCCGGAGCATCTGCAACAACTTCGTAAGCAACGGCGTACAAGCCAACTGGCAGATCAGGAACAAATTGGCCAGGGATGTCCATCAGGAAACTGTCAACTCCATCAGCCAGGGCAGGAATGGATACACTGTCCGTGTGAATAACGCCGATCAACTGACCGCTGGTTGCATCATATTCCAGTACGTATGCATACACTTTTACGTTGTTCTGCAGCGCAGTACCGCTGTTGGTGATGTACGCGGAAAAACCGAAAGTGTCGACAGCAATTTGTGATGCTGGCGTAGCATAACTGGAAACTGGGTAGAAGAAACCGGCAACTGTCAGGTCATTGGCAGGTGCAGGGTTGATAGTAGTCAGTTCAACCTTGTCGAGTGTCCACCAGTATTCGTAGTTACCTACCCATTCCCAACGGAGGTAAACCGTAGACTGGTTGGCAGCCACGCTGGAGATATCCAGGAATGTAAGCGTCGGGTTGTCGGAGAAACGATTGGCAGTCGTGCTGCCTGTAATACCTTCAAACAGTTGGTATGGTGTCCAGGTCGTACCATTGTTGCTGACAAACAATTTGGCATTGTCATCGGCGTCGTAGTCGTATACACCAATCTGGTGCTCAAACGTGATATACACCTCGCTTTTGCCAGAGCAGTCGATAGCAGCAGAGTTGAGGCGGCTCTGGTGTGGAGTAGCCAACTGTTCTGCGCCGTCAGAATTCAACACCATAAAACCATTGTCTTTGTCGGAGCCAGCGAACAGATCGTAACCCAGGTCGGCGTGGCAGTCAGTAGACGGGTCGTCGCATCTTTCCCAGAGCACACCATTACCCGAAGGGTCGGTAGTTGTCCATCCGGTAGGAAGGCCCGGGCCATCAAAAAGTTGTTGGTAGAAAACCTGGCCTTGCGTAGTGCCGAGAAGCGCAAAGAAGGCACAGAAGGCCAGAAGGCTGGTAGTAATTTGCTTCATGATCAAAACAAGTTTTTAGTCTTAAATGACGGTAAAGATAACAGGTTAAAACGGCGCCCTTGAAGAGAAACCTTCGAAATGACGAAATTTTGCCTATATTTTCATGGAGTGTTTGCAATAGTTGGCTTTTGAGGGTGCAAACCTAAAATTTTCTGCCTGAAATAACGTCAGAAGAGTGTGTTAAAACCTCAACCCTGTTTTTTGACTTCTTTTTGCCATGCGTCTTTCAAGGTAACGGTACGGTTAAAAACCGGCTTTTCAGGCGTACTGTCCTCGTCTACACAAAAATATCCCAATCGTGTAAACTGGAATTTTTCACCACTTTCCACCTCTGCCAGGGCAGGTTCAATCATGGCATTCTCTAACACATCCAGCGAATGAGGATTTATAGTAGATTTGAAATCTTCTTCTGCCGCAGGGTCTTCTACCTGGAACAGTCGGTCGTAGAGCCGCACTTCGGCGCGCCGGGCATGGTTGGCCGAAAGCCAGTGAATAACGCCCTGTACCTTCAGGCCTGAAGTGTCCTGTCCGGAGCGACTTTCGGGAATATACGTGCAATGTACTTCCGTCACTTCGCCATTGGAATCCTTTACTACTGAATCACATTGGATGATAAAGGCCGATTTCAGGCGCACCATGCCTCCGGGTTTCAGGCGGAAATACTTGGGCGGCGGTGTTTCCATAAAATCGTCCTGCTCAATGTATATCTCGCGTGAAAATGGCAACTCGCGATTGCCAGCATTGGGATCTTCCGGGTTGTTTTCCGATTCGAGCCAAAGTGTTTCACCTTCCGGGTAGTTCGTAATTACAACTTTCAGCGGTTTCAAAACGGCAAAGCGGCGCAGGGCACGTTTGTTCAGGTCTTCCCGGATACAAAATTCCAGCAGCGACATTTCAATTACGTTGTCGCGTTTGGCAATACCAATCCGGTTGGCAAACTCACGGATACTTTCCGGGGTGTATCCGCGGCGTCGGAAGCCACTGATGGTGGGCATGCGAGGGTCGTCCCAGCCGCTCACGTAATTTTCTTCTACCAGTTGTTTGAGTTTGCGTTTGCTCATAACGGTATAGGAAAGATTCAGCCGCGCAAACTCGTACTGCCGGGAAGGGAATATGTCCAGTTCGCGAATGCACCACTCGTACAATTCGCGGTGCGGAATAAATTCAAGTGTGCAAATGGAGTGCGTAATTTGCTCCATACTGTCGCTCTGACCGTGTGCCCAGTCGTACATGGGGTAAATGCACCATTTATCGCCTGTGCGGTGGTGGTGCGCATGTTTGATTCGGTACAAATAAGGATCGCGCATGTGCATATTGGGAGATGCCAGGTCAATTTTAGCGCGCAGGGTACAATGCCCGTCCGGAAATTCACCGTTTTTCATACGTTCGAACAGTGCCAGATTTTCTTCCGGCGAAGTATCGCGGTATGAATTTGGAATGCCAGGCGTGGTAGGCGTACCTTTTTGAGCAGCCACTTCTTCGGGTGTCGAAAAATCGACATAAGCACGGCCCTTGCCAATCAGCACTTTGGCCCATTCGTACAATTGATCGAAGTAATCGGATGCGTACAATACCTGAGCAGGTTCGAATCCAAGCCAGCGCACGTCGCCCAAAATACTGTCTACGTATTCTGTGTCTTCCGTTACAGGGTTGGTATCGTCGTAGCGCAGATTGGTTTTGCCGCCATATTTCAATGCGAGACCAAAATTGAGGCAAATGCTTTTGGCATGACCAATATGGAGATAGCCGTTTGGTTCGGGTGGGAATCGGGTTGCGATCGTTTTGAATTTACCCGAAGCCAGGTCGGCTTCTATGATTTCCTCTATAAAATTCAGAGGTTCGTTGCTTATATTATTCGTTGTGCTCATAATCGTAATTTTTAATGGTTTTGTGGCCTCTCACCTCTCACCTCTCTACATCCTGTCTGGCATTTCCACACCCAGCAACGCCATTCCAGATGCCAGTACCTGTCCCACAGTCTGGCTGAGTTGCAGGCGAAATGCTTTGGCGGGTTCCGTTTCGGCATTCAGCACGCTCAGTTCGTGGTAGAAGCGGTGATAACTTTTAGCCAGGGCATAGCAGTAGTTGGCCACCAGAGAAGGATCGTATGCCTGTGCGGCTTCTTCCACCACTGAGGGGTACTGGTGCAATGCAACGAGCAAGTCCTTTTCCTGCGCTTGTATACCGGAGTATTCTACGGCTTTGGAAAGGTCGATATGATCGTTTTGAACGCGCAGCATCATCCTGTGAATCCGAACATAACTGTATTGAATGTAAGGGCCTGTCTGACCTTGCAGGTCGACAGATTCTTCCGGATTGAAGATCATTTTTTTGCGCGGGTGCACCTTGATGATGAAGAATTTGAGGGCGCCCATGCCAATTTTTCGCAGGTTTTCGGCCTGTTCCGTCTGAGAGGCATTGTCAATTTCATTGCGTTCGGCCGCTTGCTCGGTAGCAATCCGCAGCACTTCTGCAATGAGGTCGTCAGCGTCAACTACCGTTCCTTCCCGGGTTTTCATCCTGCCGGTAGGCAGTTCTACCAGGCCATAGGAAAGGTGATACAGCCCATTTGCGTACGGTTCGCCCAACCTTTTCAAGGCTTCAAACAATACCTGAAAATGATAGTTCTGCTCGTCGGCTACTACGTAAATATAACGTTCGCAACCCAGTTCGCGGTGCCGCATCTGAGCCGTTCCCATATCCTGAGTAATGTACACAGATGTGCCGTCGGCGCGCAACACCACTTTTTGGTCGTGTCCGGCATCGGTCAGGTCGATCCACACCGAGCCGTCTTCTTTTTTGAAAAAAACGTTTTTTGAAAGGCCTTCTTCCACGATGTCCTTACCCAGCAGGTAGGTATCACTTTCGTAGTAGAGTTTATCGAATGAAACGCCCAGGGCATTGTAGGTTTTGTCAAAACCCTCATATACCCAGTCATTCATCTTTTTCCATAACGCGATGGTCTCCGGGTCGTGGTTTTCCCACTTCAGCAGCATATCTCGCACTTCGCTGCCCAGTTGGGAATATTCATTGAACCACTTGTTTTTGAAATCCTTAAAAAAGGCTTCCGGCGTTTGCCCTGGTTTCTGTTTTTCTGCTAGCAGGGCTTGCCCGGCCTCGCTTTGTTGCCAGGCTTCGTATTCTGCCTTTGTTTTTTGCTCGAACAAAACGTAGTAATCCCCCACGAAATGGTCGCTTTTAATGCCTTCGCTGGCGGGCGTTTTTCCTTCGCCGAAGTTTTTCCACGACACCATGCTTTTGCATATAGCCACGCCACGGTCGTTGATGATTTGTGTTTTCACAACTTCATAGCCCGCTGCTTCCAGCAATTGCGTGCACGACCAGCCCAGGAGAATATTACGGATATGCCCGAGGTGCAATGGTTTGTTGGTGTTGGGGGAAGAAAACTCCACCATCACTTTTTTCCCGTTTTTGGGTTGGCGACCAAAGGAAGGATCGGAAGCGGTATCCTGCAGAAACTGTTGCCAGTATGCATCGCTGATTTCAAGGTTCAAAAAACCCTTTACGACATTGAAAGCGCGAATTTCGGACACACGCGCCTGAAGTGCCGCGCCAATTTCCTGTGCGGCAGCATCGGGCGCTTTTTTTGCAATTTTGGCAAAGGGAAAAATCACCACGGAATAGTCGCCGGTAAAATCCGGCGGTGTGGAATTTACCTGGACCTTGGCGGCATCGACGGGCTCGGCGTACAATTCAGTTACAGCCGCCGCTACAGCATCCTGGATAATGGAAACAATATTGGGCATAGGAAAAAAGTGAGGCGCAAAAGTAGCAGTTTTTCCCTCCAACGTTTTAGAGCATGTTTGGGATTTTTTGCCTGCTTCTGAAAAGATGGATTTTTTGTACGTTCTACGCGTTTTTTTATGCACATAGTGGTGACTATGTAAGTGAAAAAAGGTGAAAAACGCGCAAAAAAGCCGCTTTTCAGGCCTGGCAAAAAAATCCCGAACATGCTCTTACCCTCGAAAAAAATTCAACAGGTTTTGAACAGTTTTTATTGTCTCCGACGGTAAACCCAGCAAATCAGCCGCCTGCCTTAGTACCATTTCAGGTGAAATGCCGGCCGCTCGCATCGCCTGCAAGGAAGCGGCTCCTGCGGATTTGGACAGTTTTTCGCCTTCAGTATCCAGGATCAAAGGATGGTGTAAAAATTTGATATTCAAGAACATATCATTTCCTGTACAGGAAGCCAGAAACCTTTGCGCCTGCGTAGATGCTTCCAGGTCGTTGCCCCTGATGGCATATGTAATGCCAAAATGCACATCATCGGCCATGCTGGCTATCTGGTAGGCCGGTAAACCATCGCGGCGGCGCACAATAAAATCGGGCATTGGAAAGCCTTCAGGCGTTCTAATGCGCCAGGCGACATCCGGGTCGTCGAGTGAAAGTCCCTGCTCGCGAAAGGTTTCCGGATACTGGCCTCCAAACGGCGCCAGGTCGCTGCGTGATTTTCGACAGGCAAATAGCAGTCCGGTTTCGCGCAGTTTTTGCAGTTCTGAGTGGTAAAGGGAAAGTCGGAGGTGTTGCGACCAGTTTTGTTCAAAATCCGATTCATCGCGCGGCCCTTCTTCCCAATCCAGTTCGAGCCAGTGGAGACTGTCAAACACGTCCTGTACGAAAGCAGAACGTTTTCGGTCTGCATCGAGGTCGTCGATTCGCAGCAACAAGCGGCCGTTGTTGCGGCGCGCAAGCATCCAGTTAAAAATGAAATTCAGGGCATTACCGGCATGTAAATAACCGGAAGGCGTGGGAGCCAGGCGCAGCCGACACCCGGGATCGGCAGACTGAATAAAGGTTTCGAGTTGTTGCCCGAACGGACTCATTACTGCGTTTTAACCTCTTGTTGCATTTTTTCAAACTCCTTGACGATTTCCTCCGGCGATTTGCCCAGCATTTTCAATGCGTTTTGGGCATCATCAGCAAAGTCAGGGTCGCCAGGATAACGTTGCAGGAAAGATTCGTAAGTCGTTTTGGCTTTTTGCATCTCCCCCATATCGTTTTCGTAGATAAAAGCCTGCATGAACAGTGCAGAGGGCGCCTTGGCGTGTTGTGGCAATCCTTCCGATACCTTGCTATACAATTCGATGGCTTTTGTTGGGTTGTCAACGGCCTTGGCCAGTCCAGCCGCCTTGAGCAAAACATTGACGTATTTTTCCTGATCGGAAGATTGTACGAGTGCTGCGAGTTCTTCGGAAGTCTGGATGAATTGAGCAGCCTTTTCTTTATTGGGTGCTTTGGCGCCGCCGATTTCCTTGTCCAGGTCGACGAGTTTCTTTTCCAGATCGGCCGGGGTTGGCTTGCAAGAGAGAAAAACAAGCGAAACGAGTGCAAAAAGCAAGTGCTTTCTCATGGCTATATTGTGTTCTAGAATATTGTCATTTAACCTTCGTATTCAAATTTGCCCTGTGGCGATTTTACGGTTACCCGTTCTCCCTGGGCCCTTTTTACACGACCAAGAATTCGGGCGTCGATACCGTATTTTTCAGCAATGGCCAGTATGGCATCGGCATTTTTGGGCGATACGTAAATTTCCATTCGATGGCCCATATTGAATACCTGATACATCTCGCGCCACTCGGTGCCACTGCTTTGCTGAATCAGGCGGAATAACGGTGGCAGTTCAAATAGATTGTCTTTGACGATGTGTACATCTTTGACAAATTTAAGCACTTTCGTTTGTCCGCCGCCCGTTACGTGTATCAGGCCGTGAATTTTCTTCCGATGCAAGCGCAGCACTTCCTGTAACACCGGAAGGTAGGTTCTGGTTGGAGAAAGTATGAGTTTGCCCACTGGAATTTGTTGTGGCCCCTGGGCGCCGGGCACTTCCACCAAATTCGTAAGTTGCTGATTTCCAGTATATACTACCGAATCTGGCAAACGGGGGTCATAACTTTCCGGGTATTTCTCTGCGTATAATTTTGACAACACATCGTGTCGGGCAGCGGTGAGGCCATTGCTACCCATGCCGCCATTGTAGGTGTTTTCGTAGGTGGACTGCCCGAAAGAAGCAAGTCCGACAATGACATCCCCCGGGCGGATATTATTTACCAGTACATCGCTGCGTTTCATGCGCGCAAATGCCGTAAAACCGACATCAATGGTACGCACGATGTCACCTACGTCTGCCGTTTCGCCGCCTGCCTGATGTATATGTACACCGTGTCGGCTCATATTTTCTACAAAATCGGACGTGCCACGAATCACTGCTGCAATGACCTCTCCCGGGATCAATGTTTTGTTGCGCCCAATGGTGCTGCTGAGCAGAATATTGTTGGTACAGCCCACGCACGCCATGTCGTCGAGGTTCATAACGATGGCATCCTGGGCCACGCCAGCCCAAACTGACAAGTCGCCAGTTTCGCGCCAGTACAGATAAGCCAGGCTCGTTTTTGTTCCGGCAGTATCGGCATGCAGGAGGTTGCAATGGCGCGCACTTCCTGCTGCCAGGTCGGGCAATATTTTGCAAAATGCATTGGGATACAAGCCTTTGTCCAGGTGCTGGATGGCTGCATGCACTTCATCTTTGGAGGCTGATACCCCGCGCAGCTCGTATTTTAGGTTCATGAGTGGATGCTTTTTTGGTTGATGAGGGTTGATAAAGGTTGATGAGGGTTGATAAAGGTTGATGAGGGTTGATAAAGGTTGATGAGGGTTGATAAGTGGCGGCTCAGGGTAAGGGGTGATTTTTCTCTCATCGAGTGGCTAAATATCAACCCTCATCAACCTTTATCAACCCTCATCAACCTTTATTTCTCCCAAGTTCTGAATCCCGCTGCATGATCGTACACATGATACAGGATGGCTTTATCGTAGTCGGTAAAGGGCTGGTTGCGACGCGACATAACAATCTCGGCTGTTTCGCAGGCTTCCGAGAATTTGTAGGTGCGATAACCTTTGTCGGGGCCGCCCCAACTAAAATCGGGAATAAAATTGCGCTGATATCCGGCGCCAAACACATTGGCAAATACGCCCACTACGGTTCCGGTATTGAACATAGTATTGATACCGCATTTGGCATGGTCGCCCATGATGAGCCCGACAAATGTTTCGCCGGTTTTTTCAAATCGCTGGGTATCGTAGTCCCAGAGTTTTACTTCCGAATAGTTGTTTTTCAGGTTGGAATTGTTGGTGGCTGCGCCGAGGTTGCACCACTCCCCCACTACGGAATCGCCGAGATAACCGTCGTGCGCTTTGTTGGAATTGGGGTACATGATCGAGCGAACGATTTCGCCGCCTACCCGGCATCCATGGCCGATGGAAACCGGCCCATAGAATTTGGAACCCATCTTCACGATCGAACCCGCTCCGATGGCTATCGGCCCACGAAACATGCAGCCTTCCATGACCACTGCATCCTTTCCGATGTAAATTGGCCCGTCGTGGGCATTCAGAATGCAGCATTCCATCTGCACGCCCTCTTCCACAAAAACATTCTGGGTAGGGCCAATAATGCGGTTGGTAGGAGAAACTGGCTGGCTCTTTTTGCCGGAGGTGAGCAACTGGAAGTCATCCTGAATAGCAGAAGCATTCAAGCGGGTCATTTCCCATAAGTGCTGAAGACTGATGATCTGGATGTGACTTTCCACCTCCTTGCCCATTAGTTCGCGCACCTCTTCGTCTTCAATCAGGGCTTCAAATTGAGATCCATTCAGGCGGGCTGCCACCAGTTCACCCTGATATAGCAAGGCTTCGCCCATACCGATCTCGTCGATACGGCGGCACAACTGCTCGGTCGGAATAATGCCGCTATTGACAACGAGGTTTTCTTCCTCGATATGAATAGGGTATTTTTCCTGCAAATACTCTTGTGTAATATAAGAAACACTCCCACGCAAGCGGCGTTCCCATTTCTCACGAAGAGAAAGCATCCCCAGGCGAAGTTCGCCCATGGGTCGGGTACTGGTCAGTGGTTGCAGGTGGCTGCGAGCATCGGAGTCAAAAAGAATAATATTGAGCATGCTGGCCTGTGGTTATGATTTGGTTGCTTTCAGAACAAGTCGATTGCCGCTGCAAATTTGAGAAATAAAAAAGTCCCAACACGCACGAAGCCTATCGGGACTTTAAAAAAAACCGCTGAGGCGGAGTTTTACTTTGCAAACTTGGCAAATTTCTTGTTGAATTTGTCGATACGGCCGGCCGTGTCAACGAATTTCATTTTACCGGTGAAGAACGGGTGGCTGTAAGCCGAAATCTCCATTTTGATCAGCGGGTAGGAGTTACCGTCTTCCCATGTGATGGTTTCTTTCGAATTGGCGCAAGACTTACCGAGGAACGCTTCGTCCGTAGAAATGTCTTTGAACACAACGGTGCGATAGCTGGACGGGTGAATATCTTTTTTCATGACTTTTTATGCTGAAAATTTGTTGTAATCCTGTATTACTCAATTGGAGGCGCAAAGGTAGCAACACTTTTCCCTGTTTTCAAAACAAATTTTTGAAAAAAAGTTACGGCCGCATGGCTTTTATTTGAAATCCGCGTGCTTTGAGCAGTCGGAGCATGCCTTTATCGCCGGCCAGATGGCCTGCGCCTACTGCACAAAACAGGGATTGGGAGGTGCAAATTTCTTCAAATCGCTTTGCCATGTGTTTGTTGCGGCGGTAAATCAGGATTTTACGCATACCCTTTGCATCCTTTTTGGCTGCCTTGTACAAAGGCTGAAGGTCGCCGGCGGCATACCATTGGAGCATTTTTTTGATTCGGCGTTTTTGCCGGTTAAAATTTTTGAGCAGCCAGGTCAGGCTTTTTATGTGCTGTTCGAGGGAAATGGCACGCAGGGTGTGCAGTTGGTCGGCAAAGGTTTCGACGCCTGTGGTCGTTTTTCCCTGGCTTCGGGCAAATGTCCACAGGGTTTCATCCAGCGATTGTGAGGCTTCTTCCGAAAGAAACGCAGTAGAAAGTGCCGTGCTGACCGACATCGGGTGCTGATGCCTGAAATCTGCGGCTTCGGCGCCCAGTTTTTTCCGGGCATAGCGGTCCAGGTTATTCCAGGCGCCTGGCGTCAGCAGTACATCCAGTGTCTGGCCTTCCGGCAACTGCAAGGCGGCTTGTAAGGCAACGGGGTCAATTTCCTCAAAATTAAACTCCGTTGCGAATGCCTCGCATTGCGCAATACACGCTTGTGCAAGGGGCAACCATTCAAATGCACGCAAATCCCGCACATGCATGGTGCCGAAAAGATAGGAATCCGGCCCGCCATTCGGTGGGGTGATTCGCCAAAGCAATGATTTTTTCAACTTGTATGTAATTATGGACGCAGAGGATTCATTTCATCTCCTCACAGGAATAGATAGTAGTTTGTTCGGCGTTTTTGTTCCAGGGATCGACGTACAAAATGATCAGTCGGGTTTGGAGAAAATCGGGCGAACAGGTGCAAAGATAACGCCCAATCTGGCGGAAAGTATGGTCGGAGTAAAACATTGGCACGCCCAGTTCCTGGATAGACCAGTCGTCGACCAGAAGGCGGCGGCCTTCATCGAATGATTTTTTTTGCCACACTTCGCCTGTTTTTTCACAAGGTTTTTCGCTAAAAAAAACGGCTTCCGGTTGCGTATTGGTGTACAATTGCCAGGACAGTTGGTAGGGCCAGGCATTAAAATAATAGGCCAAAGGCATAAAACCAGCCAGCAACAGAAGAAATGCCTGTGTCAGATTGGGGCGCTTTTTTTCCCCATCGGATGCCAGCAGAAAAAATGCCAGCAGAGCCATGGCAGCATTCCAGGGAATCACCACATAATTCCAGCGGGCTGCCAACAGCGAAAGGATGATCAGGCCATGAAAAACAATAAATATCCAACCCAACCAGGCATTTCTACGTGGAAAAACCAGCAACAAGCCCAGAATCATTTCAAATACGGCTACTGCATAACCCAGTGTCGGATAATTTCCCAGAAAGGCAGTTGACTCAAACACCTCGCAAAACCATCGAAAATTTTCTTCAGCAAAATAAGGGGTGAGTTTGTTGGCGCCACCCCAGATATACACCGCTGCCAACAGCCACCTTAAAGCCATAAGGGATGAGGTGGCTCCGGCTGCAACGATCCCGATAGCCAGCAGAAAAAACCAGGTCCAGGGCTGCAGCCGATTCAGGTCCAGCACACACAAGAACAGCAACAAACCTGCCAGCAGCCACAGGTACATTTCTCGTGGACGAGAAACGCTGGCAACCAGCAAAGCACAAAAAAGCCCAAAGACCCAGACATACCACCAGGTGTCACCCTCCCTGGCTTCGCCCCATACCGGCAAGGCAGGAAAATTGCGCTCTCCGGGTCGCCACAACCCGCCGCTGAACAGCATACAGGCAGCCAGTCCGATCAAAACGATACGAACCAGCCAGTCAGCGGTAGCATTGACGCCGATTTTCATCACTTCAAAGGTTTGATGACCACCTTCGCATTTGCAAAACCCGCCTTGCGCAGGTTTTTTTGTTGGGTAGCAGCGGCGTTCCGGGCAGTGGACTCGATTGTCTGCACTTCTCCCAACCAGACGATCCAACCGGCCTTGCCTGCTGTAATACAACTTTGGGCCAGCGCTCGTGCAGCAATGTTCTTTTTAGCCAGCGCCGCTACACGCGCAGTCGCGAGTTCTTTGCTGGAAAAAGCATTTTCCTGCAATATCCAGCCGGCCCTGCCTTTTAAAAGGCTACAGGCGTCGGGTGCGACCGCCCTGGTGGTAGCAGGCGCTTTTTTAGCGTTGGATGCGACGGTCTTTTGGGTAGTAGTCGTTTTTTTCGCCGGCGGCGGCGTTTCCTCTTCGTCGTCATCGCCTGAAAGATTAATCGTGGCGACCTCCTCGTCCTCGCTCACAGCCTGAACACGCGAAGAAACAGGGTACTGTTTGGGTACACCTCTCGATTCGCCATTAAAAGGAATAGCCTCACCGTCGATGACATAACCGTACTGATCCTCCGGATTTTTTCCGGCCCGCCATTCTTGCAATTCTTCTATATCCGCAATGTCTTCTTTTCTGAAACTGATTACTTTCCAGAATAAGGGCGCTACAATCAGAAATGCCAGCAAGACAATGAGTTTCTGCATCACCTGCGAACTCATAAAGCGTGTGTAGGCCGTTGCCGTCTGGTTGTAGGGTTTGCGTAATGCGCCCCCGACGTATTTTTTCAGCGGATCAAAAATCAGGTAGTGGAAAGGTCGGGTGATTTTATTCCATATCACGGTCACCGAATCCGGCGCTTTCTGGCGCAGGTTTTTCAACGGTGCGGCCGTGGTGGTTATGGTTTGGTACCATTGGCTGCGCGTCACCCAGTCGGCCATTTTTCGGTCTTTTCCGTAAATGCCCAGGCGCGAAGGGTCGTTTATTTTTCGCACATTCCCTTCGAACGGCACGATGGCCAGGCCAATGCCGTTGTACACACACTGATTGCGCAGTTCCAGCAAATAAGGGTCGCTTGGGCCCGGAAAAACGTCTTCCGCCAGGGCCACCCATTGTTCGTCGGCGAAATACTGCCGAAACTGCTGAATGGCAAAGATGTAGCGGTATTTCCGCCATTTTTGCATGGAAAAGTGCCAGGCAAAAAAGCCAATAATGCCAATGCCCAGCAGCAAGCCAACGTTTCCGGCCCATTGTAAAGCAATGAGCCACAGGCGGTTGTACACAAAACTGCCTGCATATACACCTGCTGCGATGACGGCTGCAAAAGCCGTACAGTCCCAAAGGAAATAATCGATGTTCAACTGGTATTTCACCTCGGCCGACTTGTCCTTGGAAGTGGCTTCATAGGTACACACAAAGAGCGAACCGTCTTCCTTGCGGAAAGTCAGTTTACCATCGGCTACGAGCCCGCTGCTGCTCACATTGTCGAGTTCTACCTCCATCGTGTTAGGCAGTGGCTCGTAGCGATTGCGGTAAAAATCTTTCAGAAAAGGGATAAACCGTTGTTTTACTTCTTCTTCAGTAAGTCCTTTTTCCTGAAAGCCCAATTGTTGGAATTCGGCTTGCTCCATGCTTGTGTGCGTCAAACTTTTTTCTTCGGCATTTGCGACTCCACTTTTCGTACATCGTTTTGCCGCATTTCTATCACTGAAATGTAATTACGTGCTTTTTTATTGCCGTAATCACTCCAGGCTTTTTGTGCCCATTCGAGTGCCAGATCGAGGTTACCGTTCAGTTCGGAAGCGACTGCCATGTTGTAAGCCGCTCTACCGGCCGCTTTTTTGTTGTCTTTGGCAGTGGCTTCTATTTTTTTCCAGATAGCCGTGGCGCGTTCGTATTCGCGGCCTTTCAGGTAGCGGGCAGCCTGTTTGAAATCTTCTTTGTAACCCTTGGCTTTGCCGTAATACTGGCGCGACACCTGCACATACAGCGGTGCGATGCGTGCGCCGTATTCATGCCCGACATTGAATGCTACTGTGCGGGTAACAGACACCTGCGAAGGCAAGTTGCCGAGGGCTGCGCGCTCGGTGGTTCCATTGGCCGTTTTTTCAAGGTAATCGTCGGTAGTGTACTCGTCGATGATGATTTTCGTGCGCGGATCGTACAAACGCCAGCCGATGCGCACACCAGTGCGCTGGCGCGCCTCGTAACTCACGTCGATGTATTGTTTGCCGTTTTTGTCCTTGCGTTTGGTTTCCACGCGGCGGGCGCTGTTGGAGTTGTCGGAGTCGAAAGATTCGATGGTAACGACGGCATGGGCGCCATATTCGGAACAAATGCGCTCCACTTCTTTCCAGGCCAGCGGCGCAGGCAGGTTGTTGCCGGCTTTGCTGCCTTCCATTTCGATACCGGTATTTTTTACAGTAAATCGTGGAGTACGGGTGAGCGCATCGGTCAGGCCACGAACGGCTTCTTCGCGGCTGCGGCGGTCCTGGCCGATGGCTTCGCCGGTCACCAGGCCTTCCAGCACATTGAGCCAGCCATTGGAGGGTTTGCTGCGGTCCACCACGGCTACGGTGGAAATGTGTTCGGGCAAGGTCATTTGGGCCGGTTGGAGCACCGTCAGCGAGGCGCTTTTCATACAACTGCTCAGAGAGCCGGCCAGAAAGAGTAAATAGCAGGAAAGTTTAAGAAAGTGTTTCACAGGTGAGGTGATTGTTTTGGTTAGGTTAAAGGTGCAAGTGAATGAGCGTCCATCGGACGTATGCCATTTTCAAAAGGTTGCAGAAAATAACAAGGATTTTCCAGGGACGAAACGGCTTTGTTGTTTATTATCAGTCATCTATCTCCGTAACAAAACCTTAATGCTTTGTCTTAAGAGTGTGTTTTGATTTCAGTTGCCCTCAGTACCTAAATTAAAACACGCCCTTATCTTTCTGCAAAAGTCGAAATTTTTCGGTTCGTATTGAACCAAATTTCCATATTCTCATTTTGCCCTGTGATATGCAAACGGAAAAATTCGATGTGGTGATTGCGGGGGCCGGACTGGCAGGCCTTACGCTGGCTATGGAAATGGCAGCACGGCCATTTTTCAGGCAACTCAAAATCCTGCTGATCGACCGGGAAGAGAAGATAAAAAACGATCGTACCTGGTGTTTTTGGGCAAAAGACGAAGAACCCATTCCGCCCGTGACACACAAAACCTGGAACAATTGTCGTTTTTTCAGCCATTCTGCGGAAATTCCGATGCGTATTACCCCTTATCGGTACCACATGGTGCGCGGCATTGATTTTTACAGGTATGCCCATGAACGCATTTCACAACACACTGGTATTCAACGGCTTATCGCACCCGTCACTTCTATTGAAGCGCATACAGGAATAGTGCATACCACCCGGGGCAGTTTTCAGGGAAATTATGTGTTCAACTCAGCCCTCACCAGCCTGCCCTTGCTTCCACCTGCCGATACGCATTTTCCAGAGCCTCCGCTGAGCCGCATTTCCGATGCACCCAAAGACCCGCACTACACCTGGATGCTTCAACATTTCAAAGGCTGGGTGATCGAAACGCCTGAACCGGTGTTTGATGCAGATACGGCCACTTTTATGGATTATCGCATCGATCAAAAAGGTGAAACACGGTTTATGTATGTGCTGCCACTCACCACACGCCGCGCACTGGTGGAATTCACGGTTTTTTCCAGCGCCCTTTGCCCGGCGGAAGAGTACGATGAGGAAATTCGAAACTACCTTTACAAACACCTGAATATCAAGCATTTTTCCATAGAAGAAACAGAATTTGGCGTTATTCCGATGTCCGATTTTCCGGCCAAATCTATTGCTGATGGCCGCGTTATTTCCATCGGAACGGTCGGCGGGTTTGTAAAGCCATCCAGCGGATATGCATTCAAACGCACGCAGCGGAAAATGAAAGCATTTGTGGATGCCTGGGAAAAAACCGGAACGCCTGCATCCGAAATTTTCTCGTCGCAAACGGGTTTCAGAATGCTGGATTCCATCATGTTGCGGGTACTGAGAGACCACCTCGTGCCGGGAGATGTGTTGTTTTCGCAACTGTTTCGTAAACTGGACGCGCCGCACGTTTTTCGTTTTTTGGACGAGGATGCTACTTTTGCAGAAGTGCTACGCCTCGTGATGGCCCCTCCTACCCTGCCCTTTTTGAAAGCGGCGGGACGGCAGGCAGCCAATTGGGTTCGAGGCTATGGTGTTTAGGGAGTGTCAATCCGTTACAACATTTTGAATAATACACCTTCTACTTGTTTGCGTGTGGGCGTCACTGGCGGCATCGGCAGTGGCAAAAGCACCGTATGTCGCATTTTCCAGTCTCTGGGCGTGCCCGTGTACGATGCCGATACCTGGGCCAAATGGCTGATCGAGCATGATCCGGAGGTCAAAAGCGGCATTTTGCAATTGTTCGGCACAGAAGCGTACGATGCATCCGGCGCGTACCAGCGCGCATGGGTGGCAGGCATCGTTTTTCAGGATGCCAGCAAACTCGCGGCCTTGAATGCACTTGTTCATCCGGCTGTCGAACGCCACAGCAGCGCCTGGCACAACGAGCAGGCGCAAAACGGCGCACCTTACACCATCAAGGAGGCCGCCCTGATGATCGAAAGCGGCAGTTATCGCCACCTCGATTATTTGATCGTCGTCAGCGCACCAGAATCGGTTCGTATCGAGCGCGTGATGCGCCGCGATGGCGCCACAGAAGAGCAGGTGCGCGCCCGCATCAACAAACAAATGCCCGAAGCGGAGCGGCTGAAACATGCAGATTGGGTGATACACAACGACGGACAGCAACTGCTGATACCACAGGTGTGGCAGGCGCACCGGAAGTTGACGGGGTTAAATACCTTTGTTCCAAAAAAATGAGGCCACTGCTTCCCATCGCCTATTTACCGCCCGTGTCCTGGTGCACTGTTGCCTGGAAGTCGGAGCAAGTGGCTGTAGAAGCCGCCGAGCATTACCAGAAAGGGTCTTTCCGAAATCGGTGTTATATTGCAGGCCCAAACGGCATTCAACGCCTGAGTATCCCGCTGGTGAAAGGCAAAAACCGACAAACACCTATTCGGGACGTACGTATTTCGTACGATGAGCCCTGGCAGCGGCAACACTGGAGAAGTATTCGCACAGCATACGGGAATGCACCGTTTTTTGAGCATTATTCTGATAAATTGATCCGTTTTTACGAACAACCCTACACATTTCTGTACGATTATAATCAGGAATTGCTGCACTTCATTTTTGAAAAATGCTGGGGATGGAAAGGCAGTTTTACAACCACGACACAATACCACCCCGCAGGCCAATGGCCGAATGGAACAGATTTTCGCTCCGATTTTTCCGCCGATAAACAACATGCGCCAGGCTGGTTTGAACCCCGGCCTTATGCGCAGGTGTTCATGGAAAAAAGCGGTTTTATCCCTAATCTTTCTATGCTTGACCTGTTGTTTTGTTGTGGTAAACAGGCGAGCGATTTGTTGAACTGAGAGCATGTTTGGTATTTTTTTGCCAGGCCTGAAAAGCGGCTTTTTTGCTCGTTTTTCACCTTTTTTCACTTACATAGTCACCACTATGCGCATGAAAAAACGCGTAAAACGTACAAAAAATCCATCTTTTCAGAACCAGGCAAAAAATCCCAAACATGCTCTGAACATATTCTTTCTCTCCTATGAAAGTCATTTTCCCCGCCTGCCTGCTCGGCCTGGCACTTTCATTGCCCATTTCAGCATGTAGTCAGCCAACCTACACGGCCGATGATCAGGTGCCCGAATACAACGAGCCGTTCGGATATGGCGCCAACCCAGGTTACTTTCCCCCCTACTATTACGATATGGAACTGGCAGCCCTGGCACATGGCACACCCGACGGAAAAGTGCCGGGCGTAGGCATCACGACGATACGGCCGGGTTTGTTCGAGCATTTTCTGGATACATGGGGCTATGACATCCGCAAGCAGCATTTTCAGTATTACGACAGCATCGGGCTGCGAAACATTGCAGTAATGATCGGATTCCCTTCGGAAGAACACCGCGATGCGGCATACTACTGCCCCGGGGAACGCAGCGAATTGTTCAAAAACCTGTACGAGCCCATCTGGGACAATGGTGAAAACGGAACGCCTGTCAACGACAACAATCCGTATGCACTGTACTGCTGGAAAACCGCCACTACGTACAAAGGACTGATTCGCATCTGGGAAGTGTGGAACGAACCCGATGTAGACAATGGCAATGCCTGGAAAGAACGCGGTGTGCCCGGCAACTGGTGGGAAAATGCTCCGGAGCCCTGCGAAACCAAACTCAAATCGCCTGCTTATTTCTACATCCGCTTGTTGCGCATTTCGTATGAGGTCATCAAATCCGTCGACCCGGATGCGCTCATTGCCACCGGTGGACTGGGCTGGCCGAGTTACCTGGATGTTATTTGCCGATACACCGACAATCCGTTCGATGGCACGCAATCCGCCGATTATCCACACAAGGGTGGTGCTTATTTCGACATATTGAGTTTTCATTCCTACCCGCACCTCGACAATTCGCTGCGCGAATGGAGCGATGCCATCAACAATTTTCAATATTTCCGACATTCCGACCGGGCGGTAGACGGCATCTGGAAGTTGCTGGAAAAATTTGAAGCCGTATTGCAATCGCACGGCTACGACGATGTGACGCATCCGGCCAAATACCGCATTTGTACGGAATTCAACCTGCCACGCAAGGCTTTTGGCGATTACATGGGTTCCGACGACGGGCAGGTGAATTTTATGATCAAAACGCTCGTAACCGCACAGATGCGCAAATTGCTGCAAATGCATGTGTACGCTCTCTGCGACGAAAAACCCGCTGCGGAGGCCAACAACGAATTTTCGTATATGGGACTTTTTGAAAACCTGAATGACGTCAAACCATTCCAGGGCAAGGCCAATTCGGTGGCCTGGGCCATAAAAACCACTGAGGAAATGCTGCGCGACGCCCGCTACGACCCGGTTCGAACCGAACGCCTGCGCCTGCCTGCCCATATTCGAGGCGCAGCATTCCGCACCGAACTGGGCACCTACACATATGTTCTCTGGGCCGTCACCAATCGCGACCAGGATGAAACGGTGCACGCCACTTTTGCGTTTCCACCCGAAATTCCGGTACAATACCTCGAAATGCGACACTGGAACTACAGCAAAAGCCGTATCGGACTGCTGGTAAACAGCCAACAAATTCCGCTCACGGGCAGCCCGGTATTCCTGCGACCAACTGTGGTAGACAATACTTTCCCGAAAGTGCCCACCTTCCGGCCCAACCCTGTCACCAACGGCGCCGGGGTGTACGAATTCTGGATGTTTGAAGACAGCGTTGCGAGTATTGAAATGTACGACAGCAGCGGGCGGCTCGTGCAGGTCATTGCAGAAGAGGAGCCGTTGTTGAAAGGTGCGCAAGCCCGGTTTATCGATATGAGCGCATTCCCGCCGGGAACCTATATGATAAAACTGAGTACGCCGTATAGCAACCAGACGGTGAAAGTGGTGAAACAGTCTTGAAAAAAGTCGATAGTGGACAGTCAACAGTGGACAGTCGCACACACTGCTGCTGCGCTGGATTTGGTTTTTTGGGGCAAAACAGACCTCCTAAAACTTAAATCCCGGCATATTCACACCCTGTATCTTCCATGCATCATCTTCAAAAAACACCTGGGCTATGCCCAGTCCTTCATACCGTTCCTTGATACCACTCACGATGCCGTCCCAGCAGATGCCAAAAGAAAGATAAATGCCGTTACCTGGCTTGATGAGTTCTACCGGGCGAAACCCAACCGGCACAATTGAATCATGTAATGCCCTGAATGCGGATATTAGTTCCATGGCCTGGCTTCGATCGATGGTCTCGTTATCGGTTCGGCATTCCTGACTTAAATGCTCTTCCGGGAATGTGAATTCAATATTGAGCAAATCCAGCAAAAACATTTCAACTGCTTGTGCGATCACATGTATTTCATCCGGATGAAATTCCATATAATCAAATACGCTGACCATACCGGGAAGAGCATACTCAGGCACCTCCATTGGCAGAATATCCGCAACGATAAAGTGATAAAAGTCCGAATCTTCAACTTTTTCAGGTCGTAGAAGCAGGATGCCTTGCGCTTCCAGCAGGTTTCGCAATCGGTCAATTTCCTCCGGCAATGCATCCGGCAGCAAATCAGATGCAGGAACACCGGTTAGTCCAATGCGTTTTGCCACAGTAGTTTTGGGCGCCAATTGCTGATTTTCAAAGGCTTCTACGTTTTTAAGAAAATGCTGTATGATTTCCGGAGGTGCATCATCTGAGAGATGAATGAAAGCGCCATGTTTGAGTTCCAGATTGAGCGCTCGAAGTGCATTGTCCGCAGCGAGGTTTTCTTCCGGTGTAAGCCCGGAAGAAGAGAGGTGATTCTCTTTCATAATGAAGGTGTTTTAATGATTAAATTGTGTTTGTGTACACAAATATAAAAACTGTTCGGCCTTATCCGTATCACTCCACTCTTTTTTTCATCAACCAGTCCAACTGCCCATCTTCACCTACCCAAAACGTTTCTTCTCCGAAAATTTCATAACCACAGCGTTCGTAAAAACGAACAGCAGGCGGATTAGCCTGCCAAACACTCAGCCAAAGCCACTCGGCGCCTGCCTCCCGGGCTTTTTCATGGGCAAAATCGAGCAGTTGTTCACCTATTTTCCGTCCCTGAAAAGGAGCGTCGACGTAAATGCGTTCCACATGCACGGTACGCTGGCTGTCGAGTTCGGGCGGGTGGCGATCAAAATTGAGTTTGAGGTACGCGACAGGCTGTCCGTCCAGACTGGCCAGCCAAAATGTGGAGTGCGCATGCTGGATTTCGGAGGCAAGTTGCGCCGGATCGAATGCTTTTTCGCAATACGCCTGGAAATCTTCCGGGTTGTTCAGGTGTTCATAGGCTTCACGGAAAGTGCGTTCCGCAAAATCGCGGAGCAGGGCAGCATCGGTTATTTGCACCCGGGAAATACGCATAAAGGGGAAATCAAAGGCGATTTTTTTCAATCAAATCCAGCAGTTCGTCGCGGTAGTTCTTGCCGATGGGTAGCAGTTTCGGCTTGTCTTTTTCCATCACCTCGATCATGTTGCCTTCAATGGCCATGATCTTGTCCATTGCAACGATGTAGGAGCGGTGAATGCGTTTGAAACGGCCTTTAGGCAGCCGGTCTTCGAGGCTTTTCATAGTTTGCAGGGTGATGACGCGGCCGGTGGTAAGGCGAATGATGACGTAGTCTTTCAGGCCTTCGATGTAGATGATGTCGTCAAAATTGACCTTGACTAATTTTTTATCGGCCTTGACAAAAAAGAAATCGAGTCCGTCATTTTGGGGCGCTGTGGCAGGCACGGCCAAGCCGGGCGCATCGCGCTGCGACATTTCGGATTGTTCCAGCGCTTTGTTGACGGCCTTCATGAAGCGGTCGAGCGAAATGGGTTTGAGCAGGTAATCCAGTACGTTGAGGTCGAAGCCCTGGATAGCATAGTTCGGATAAGCCGTCGTGAACACCACCATGGGCGGGTGGATCAGGGTTTTTACAAAATCGATGCCCGTCAGTTGTGGCATTTGAATATCCAGAAACATCAGGTCGATGTGGTGGGCTTTCAGGGCCTCATTGGCCTCCAGTGCATTGGAACACCTCTTGACGAGGTTCAAGTCGGGCATTTGACCGACGTAGGTCTCGAGAACATCGAGGGCTAATGGTTCGTCATCGACGATGAGCACGTTCAGCATAGGGAAGTTGGTTTCAGTTTTTGGACTTAAGTTTTCAGAAAGGTTGCACTAAAGGTAGAAGGAACGACTTATACAAGTCAACTTTTTACGAATTAAAATTTTTGGGTTACGGGCTCATACCATTTTTAAATGCAGGGTAACAGCATATCTGTGCGGCTCATCCTGCACCGTAAGTGTATGGTTATCGGGGTATAACATTTGCAGTCTTTGCCGCACATTTACAAGCCCGATGCCGCCGCTGCGCGGGTGATCCTGCCGGGGCAAGCGTTCGGCTTTGCTGTTTTCGATAAAAAATTCGAGGTCTTCGCCGGCAACAGTAAGGCGTAAGCGCACAAAACCTTCGCCCTGAATCTGGTTGTTGAGGCCATGTTTGAAACTGTTTTCCAGAAAAGGAATGAATAGCAGCGGCGCCACCATCTGTTCACTGATCTGGCCTTCCACTACAAAACGGATGTCCGTGTCTTTGGGTTGCCGCAGGCGTTCCAGATCGAGGTAGTTGTAGATGTACTGGATTTCCTTGGTCAGGTGTACCCGTCGTTCATTGCATTCATACAGCATGTAGCGCATGATTTCGGAGAGTTTCAGTACAATTTCCGGGGCTTTATCGCTTTTTTTCAGGGTGAGGGCATACAGGTTGTTCAGGGTATTGAACAAAAAATGCGGGTTGATCTGGCTTTTCAAAAAACGCAGTTCCGACTGCATAGTCTGTGTGAGCAGCACCTGCTTTTCATTTTGATAGCGCCACCAGTCCATGATAACGCGCAGCACCGTCGAAACGATCGTGACGATCACATTCCCAATGAATATCCACACCTGCGTCTCCACCAACCTGGCCCGATACAGCGGCTGGTCGTGAAATTTCAGATAAAACACCAGCACCTCTATGGGCGTCACCAGCGCACATACCGCCAGCACCAGTCCAAAGTACACAAAAGCGTGCCGCGCCAGGTAATTGGGTATCAGGTACAACAAATTCAGGTACACCAGAAACGCGTAAAAAAACAACTGGATGAGTTCGTTGCCCAGTGCAAAGCGCATATCGATGCCTTTTTCGTAGTCGGCCCACAGGATCAACCCGAACAATACCATCCAGAACAGCCCGTGGTACACCGGCCTCCGGAATAAAAAACCATAAATTCGATCGAGCAGGCTCCGCGTTTTCATGCCTTACAATTAAAAGTTTTTGGGTTTAATACCGCTGCAATATAAAAATGTCTGTTTTGGTATGGCAAAGGAATTTATTTGGAGACGGAGCGCAAGATTTTTTCGATCAATGATGTAAGTCCATAGTCCTAAGTCCTAAGTCCTGAGTCCTAAGTCCTAAGTCCGTAGAGTACACCTCATTGCTCTTAGCATTAATATTTGTTAGAACCAAAAGTAACAAGGTGTACTCTACGGACTTAGGACTTAGGACTCAGGACTGTCGACTTATTTCTTACCTTGCAGCCGAAAAACAACTCAAACTCACACCAACATGCGTCAGCAAATAGTAGCCGGAAACTGGAAAATGAACAAGACCCTGGAAGAAGGGCTGGAACTCACAAAAAGCATTCTTGAAAAAGTGGAAAAACCACGCGGACTTGTCATTGTGGCGCCGCCGCTCACCCACTTGCGCGATATTGGTAAAATGCTGAAAGTTCGGAAATACTTTCACCTGGCTGCGCAAAACTGCCACCAGGAGGAAAAAGGCGCGTACACCGGAGAAGTCTCGGCCGATATGGTGGCTTCCGTAGGCGCGGAATTTGTCATCATCGGGCACTCCGAACGACGCCAGTATTTCAAGGAAAAAAACGACGTAGTGGCTGCCAAAGTGAACGTTACGCTGGCGCGAGGCATGCGCCCCATCTTTTGCTGTGGCGAACCACTGCACATCCGCGAGGTGGATACGCATGTGAAATACGTGGCTAAACAATTAAAAGACAGCCTTTTCCACCTGAAGGAAGAAGATTTCCGCAAAGTAGTGATCGCCTACGAACCCATCTGGGCCATCGGCACTGGCCGTACGGCTAGTAGCCAGCAGGCGCAGGAAATGCACCACGCCATTCGGGTGCTCGTGGCCAAAAAATATGGCAAGGCCGTGGCCGATGATACCACCATCCTGTACGGCGGCTCTTGCAATGCCCAGAACGCACCTGAAATTTTCTCACAGCCGGATGTAGACGGCGGGCTGATTGGTGGCGCATCGCTCAAAGCCGACGACTTCGCGGCGATTGTAGCAGCACTGAAATAAAGAGGCAAATGGCAACCTTTTTAAAGGCAAGTATGCCCTTCCGGAGGAGGCGATAAATGTATTCCATATGCTGAATTCCGATTTCCTGCAGTTTCTGTACGACCTCTCGCAGAACAACAACCGCGACTGGTTTGAAAAAAACAAAAAACGGTACGAAACCACGGTCAAAAAACCGTTCGAGCAGACCGTTGCCGCCATTATCGAGCGGGTGCAGCAAATGGAGCCGGGATATGGCCCTTTGCTGCCCAAAGATTGTATTTTCCGAATTTACCGGGATACGCGTTTTTCGCAGGACAAAACGCCTTACAAGACGCATATTTCTGCGCAATTCACGCCTAAGCATATCAAATCCACTACAGATGCCATCTCCTACCCTGGCTACTATTTTCAGGTGGAGTTTGGAAGCCTTTGGATTGGCGGCGGCGCTTATTTCCTTGATAAAGAGCCACTTAGAAAAGTCAGGGCGGCCATTTCCCAGGATCCGGATGCTTTCAGAAGTCTGCTGGATGCTGCGGATTTTAAAGAGAAATACGGCGAAATACGAGGTGAGAAAAACAAGGTATTGCCGCCGGAATTTAAAGAAGCAGCGCGATCGGAACCACTCATCGCCAACAAGCAATTATACTTTATGGCGGAGATGGAACCCGAGATCGCGCTGCGCAGTGATTTTCCCGATTTTGTGGCGACCTATTTCCAGGCCGGGAAGCCGCTGAATGAGTACTTCAGAAAGGCCATTCTAGGGTAATTCGATCGGGATTATCGCCTTGCAATGACTATTTTTTTGAGCATTTGAACTCCATTGCTGTGTACATGCAGGAAATACAATCCTGTAGGCATGCCTTGCACGTCGATGCTCTGCCGACCATTGATGACTGTTCCGGAATACACAGTTTGCCCATCGAGGTTATACAATTTCAGCGACACCTGCCCTTCCGTTCCATGGAGCGCTACTTGTAGTGTTTCCGAGACGGGTTGCGGACTAACTTTGATCTGTAAAGGTTCGGGAATGGGCAGTGTGGAAGAGGACACATTATTGTTTTCCAAAAAAGTGGGCGCTTGTTGCACAAAATTACCCGTTCCATTCGGCACCCTTGCCAGGGCAACATTGGTAGTCTGGCTAGTATAAGCAACCGAATCGATGATGCCCAGGTTTTCATAAGCGAGATACAACTGTCCGCCGTCTTTTTTCAACTTAAAATCGGCATGCAAACCGCTTTCTTCCACATCCTGATCGGCCCAAATGGCCAGGTACTCACCCGCACTAATGTGTATACCTTCCGGGAATTTCCAGTGTTTTAGAAAATCCCGGTCATTACTCAGGTAAAAACCATGGAGAGAAACGTCTGCATTGGTATTATTATAAAGTTCAATCCAGTCTGCATGTCCTCCTGCCGGGTCTGTGATGGTGCCGCTTGAATCGGCAGATGCCACCAGTTCATTTATCACAATATCCCGAAATGAAACAGACGTATTCAAGGGCTGGCAGTCGAAATTCTGTTGTTCCAGATCATCCTGAAATCGGATTCTTCTGGCGGTAATGAGGCTTTTAATCTGGTCTACCGTCAAGTCAAAATTGCTGATGGAGGCAAAATATGGATCGCTTGTCAGCGCTTCCCGAATAAGTTGGACATTATGGTCAATCCGCGGATACAGGTATGTTTCATTCAGGACATAGTCGAGCATTTCACATGCTAGTTGCATGTAACGTTCCCGATAAACCGGATCTGCAACCATTTTATTGAAGAGTGCTTCATGCGTATTGGTTTCCAATATGGAATAATTGGCGCCATTATACAGTGCCAGGTTGTAATCCCATGGAAGCCAATACAACAAACTACTGCGGGGTTCATGGTATATGTAATAATTGCATCCAACATCCATTGGGCCATCTACAGCGTTGATAAAATGCTGAACGATAAAATACAGCAAAAAATGATCCGTAGCAAGCCGGATTTCCAGTGCATCGCGAAATGCCTGACCGGAAAGCGTGTTTACAATGTTTTGCAGATCATTGATGGGTTCAAAAGTGTCCGGGCCTTCATCTACTTCCAGTTGGCAGATTTTGTTTTTGAATAAAGTGCCTTCATCATCAGCAAAATAGTTGCGTAGAAAATTCTTGTCTACTTGTTCCACCATAATGTACACCCCCTGATAGGTATTGCCAAAATACACCTTGGCAAAAGCCGTTCTGGGGCCTTTCACGCCAGCCGAACGAAACATATCGTACACTACTGCTTCGCGTTGAACAGCCAGGTCGACATCAGCATTTTGAAGGTTTAGTTTTTTCATGCCGTCGTACTCCTGCCCTGCCACAAACTTGTTGAAATCGATTTTAAGCGGTCTTTTGGGCGCGTAGGCAGAAATACCGCCTTTTATTCGCACGCCCACATCTGGTATCAGTGTACCATCGATCCACACATCACCGGCTATGTAGGGTACTTCACCAATAGGTGAACTGTTTAAAAGATCGATCAACATGGGTAGAGAAAAGTCGGGGCTCGACTCGAATCGAATCTCGTGCAGCACATCGGAATTAAAAAGGATGTCGCCATCGCTTTGGGCGTTCGACAAAAAGGCAGTACTCAAAAAGAGCAAGCATAGCATCGGTTTCATAGCAAAATATTAAAAGGTGTAACGGAAATTGGTTTGTACTTTTCGATAGCCACAAACCATCTGCCACATATCCATATTTGTCAGGTAACAAATAAAAAGCGACCGGACTTTTCAGTGTCCGATCGCCAGGATACATTTTTATGAAGGTAGCCGGTTGGAATATACCGGCGGATCCGGAAATTACAGAGAATACGATGCCAGTATCTGTATGGCTTGAACTCCCGTCGGCTCAAATACGCCACCCTGTGTATCTACCCAGATCAATACGTCATTGCCCTTTTCATTCCCATTGGTAGACAACAGATAGATGTTGTTTTTGAAAGTGACTTCCAGGGTGCTGCCATCAGCGCCCGAGCCTGCACTGCCGGTCGTTTGCCCGTCTTTGGAATAGTACACAGGATCAAACCCCGCTGCTCCGTAGCAATCCCCCGTATAACCCACACTGATGCTGGACGGATTTGCCGGGCCTTTAAAAACCTGCCATTTGGCAGGAATAACGGACGTGTCGGAGAGTTGAAGAACGGCGGGGCCACCTGTATTCGGTGGAAAAACAGCCCACAAATATCCGCCACCGTAGTCGAGGTCTTGCAGATCGGCAATTTTATCCACCATTTCACCTTCGCCGCTGATGTCGATGGTCCAGATTTGGCCATCTTCCGTGACATACACGGCGCCAGTGCCTGCACCTCCCGTTAAATCTACTGCTCCGGGTACATTCCCTACTGGCGTCCAGTTGCCATCGCCTTTACCCCAGTACAAAACCGATCCGCTGGACGGGTCGGGTGAGGTAGAAAGAACCCAGATGATACCCTGGTCGGAAATCGCAATGAGTTCTGCAAAATCAGGGTCTGACATAGGATAGACTGCATAACTGGAGTCCATGGCGAATACCCGGTTTTCAAAATCGATACCCCAGGCCGGGTAGTTGTTTCCATTTGTGTTGGACATAGATGATTGAATTTGATGTGTGATATAAATAAAAGAACATCGGGAGGCAATCAGGCGTCATCTATGGGGTTCGTTTTGTTTGTCGGGGCGTTGATAGATATGAAATAATGCTATTCAACGATTTTTATTATGTGGATGAAAAAAGAAAAAATGACAATTCGCAATTATCTGATAGAATTGAAAAAAACAGGCTTTACTGGTCCTTTAAACCAGTAAAGCCTGCGGGAAAAGATTGTTAAGCGATGTATCTGCCACAGATATTAGTCGTTGCCCCCTGTGGCGGCTGAAGTAAGCCATCCACTGATACATTCGTAGCGGCATTGAGCGGCGCCCGGGTTATTTTTAATCGGGCCGCATTCGCGCAGGCATTCTTCAACAGAGCGGTTGCCCTTGGTATGGGTAGAGGCAAATGCTGCAAGTTGATTGTTGATGCTTTCAAACTCGCGCTGGAAAGTGGCAAGTTGGGCATCCGTCATTCTTGGGCCGGCGGCTTTTACTTTGCGGCAGGCAGCAGAAGTGTTTTTGATGATGGTTTGCAGGGAAGTGCGGGCTGCGGCTTCTCGCACTTTTTGCACCGCAGGAAGTAACAAGGCCATACTGCTGTCGACTTCATTGGCTTTCAGGAAAAACTCGTTTTTGGACATTCCACCTGCCTGAGCAGAAGCGGCGGGCACATTAAAAGTGGCTGCGAAAGCAACGAAGAGGAACAGGGCGATGCAATTTTTGATGGTGTTCATGACTTTGAAAAATTTGTTTCTTTAGAAATGTGGGTGAATGAATTGCTGAATTTGTATACCTGTGTTTGTATCGCACAGGATGTACCCAGCCAGGGCCACATTTTTTTAAAAAACAATTTTCAAGTCATGAATATAAGCATCTAAATACCTGATAAACAATTACTTAAAACCAGTTTGCTTTATCAAATATTTTTACCAGCCGCTTCACAGTACTACAGCCATTGCCATGCCGTCGTGTTCTTTCGCACCGATGGTCTGGAAAATGGTGGCACATACGCGTCGATCATTTGCCAACAACTGATTCAGCCGGCGAACGCCTTGCACGCGTTCATCTTCATGGTCGGGGTTGAGCACATTGCCTTCCCGAATGACATTATCGGCAATGATGAGCGTACCCGGGCGCGAAAGCCGCAGCGCCCATTCATAATATTCCGCATAAGGGGGTTTGTCGGCATCGATAAATACCATATCGAACGGACCTGCGCTTTCAGCCTCCAGTTCAGGTAAAACATCCAGCGCCTTGCCAGTCCGTATGTCAACCAAATCCGTCAATCCTGCTCTGTCAATATTTTCCTGCGCCACACGGGCATGCATTGGATCGAATTCAATGGTTACCAGGCGGCCGTCTTTAGGCAAAGCCCTCGCCATCCAGATGGTGCTATAGCCGGCCAAAGTGCCCAGTTCCAGGATTTTTTGGGCTTTGCACAATGTAGCCAACACCTGCAGGAACTTTCCCTGATTGGGTGACACACTTATTGGAGGAATGTCGTGGTCGATAATAGATTGTTCGACGGCTTTTAGCGCAGCATCTTCTACGGCCAGCAGATCACTGATGTAACGGTCGACAGATGCAAAGAGGGTAGCATTCATATAGCAAATGTAAAAAACCGGGTATATCAGCACAGCCGCCTCATCTCATATTGACCCACAAATTTTTGCAGTCCAAGACGCTGGAGAAAAGATGCTGTTTCGCCCGAATTGTGATCGATATTGATCAAAACAAGTTCTTTGCCTGCTTGTTGCGCAACGTGATGAAACAAGGCCGCGCCAATTCCCTTACGCCTGTGGGCCGGGTGCACAGCGAATTGTTGTATTCGGTTGGAAACAGGGTTGTAAATCAGGTAAGCAAGCAAATGATCGCCGTGCCATGCACCCAGAGAGATATTGGAGCGCTGCACATTTTCAACGGCAGATATGGAATTCTGCCAGGATGGTTGCCAGTCCCAGAACGACTTCATCAAAGTCCAATCGTACGAAACCAACCCGCGTATGTCGGCGCCTGCTACAGGTTCATTTGTCAAGTATCCTTTATAGCAATCCAGTTGGCGGGTTACTTCAAACCCGATGGCTTCATAGGTTTTAATCGCTGGTACATTGCCATGAATTACTTCCAGTTGAATTTGCTGAATCTGCGCATTTTTTAGTTCTGGCACGATAAACTCATACAAGTGCGAAGTGATTTTTTGTCCCCTGTGTTCAGGCAACACACCTGTCCCCGCATTGTAGGCCTGTGGTTTGCCCTCTACCACATCGAAGCCATGCAGAATAAATCCGATGAGTTCATCTCCTTTAAAAGCCCCGGCCGACAGGTCGAGCCGAACACCATCGGAAGCCATTTTATGCTGTAACTGCGCTTCTGTCATTTGCAACGGAACCATGTAATCCGAGAAAGCACGATTGAATGCAGTGGTCAGTACAGCCAGCGAAGTGCCTTGAAGGGTACGAAAAATCATTTACCTGGGAGAATCAAGGTTGTGCCCGGGCCAATTCAATCATTCCGCTCAGTTCTTCAACAAGCCCTTCCGAACTACCGTTGAAGCCGACCGTTTTGAATCGAATTTTGCCCTGGCGGTCGAGGATGTACTTGGTGGGTATTCCGGAAACGCCGAAAGAGGAAACAACTTTATCATCATTGTCGAGCAGCACATTAAAGGTGTATTTTTTTCCAGTGATAAAATCCTGGGCATTTTTTGCCTTGTCTTCAGCCTTTTCCCAGGTATCTACAAAGACAAAAGCCACATCCTTGTCGTCTTTAAATTTGTCGACTGCCATTTGCATGCCCGGGAACGAGGCTTTGCAGGGGCCGCACCAGGTAGCCCAGAAATCGATGATAACCACTTTACCACGCATGCTTTCAAGGCTGACAGTTTCTCCCTGCAGGTTGCGCAGACTAAATGCAGGCGCCTGCTGCTCAAGCATTTGAGATGCAAGTTGCTTCTGGAGGTTCATCCGTGCAATTGATTCCAGGCCGTTCATGTAAGCGGTGATACCTGCCTCTGATTTGTCCTCGGCAGCATAAATCCCTTTGAACTGTTTTTTGATTTTTTCGGTAGCATGCCCCTCCATGATAAAACGCTCCATCTGGTAGCGCAATTCTGGAGATTTGGAACGTTCCAGGTAGCCGATATAACGTTCGTTGAATTCTGCCTCTTTTCCTTCGTTGATCTCGATAGCCTCTGCCTGGAAACGAGCCGCCGCGGCAGGATCGCCACTTTTGTCGAGTACGAAAGCGTAGGTATCCAGGTAATTTCCATACTCAGACCGGCTGATTTGCTTTCGTTCTTTTTCAGTAATCAATCCGGTAACAGGCACACTGGGTTCGTTGATTTCCCGCTTGCTGAGCGACACGGCCTCTGCTGCCAATGTTTTGGCAATTTCCATTTCTTCACCTTTTTCTGCTACCTCCCAGGCAATATTATTGTACAAAGAGGCCCTGCTTGGGCCTGGCAACTGGGCTGCTTTTGACTTGAATTTCTCCCAATCATGCGTATCAGCGATTTTTGCGCAAATATTCGACTTAGCCCTGTTAACCATGGCCTTTTCTTCGGCCGTCTGCGGGGGAAATTCCTGGATAAAGGCAGCCAGCAAGGCCTCGCCTTTTTCAAGATCGGGGTTGTTTTCTGCTGCGCTCAAGCGTTCCTGCCGAACCAGTTGTCCTTTAGGGAATTGGTTTTTAATGCGTTCTTTCAGGGCTTTAGCCTTGTCTACCATCGTCATACGTTCGTAGGAACGCATCATTGCGATGAGGTTTTTTTCACTCAGATTCTGGTCTTTCTCCGCTTCTGCATATAATTCGAGCACCTGCGTTTTTCCTGCATCGCCTTTTTTTGCGGCTAATACAACATTGGTGTAACTACCGATGTATTTGTTTTTCAGATCAGGTTGTAGTGCGAATGCCCTGTTGTACCATTCGAGCGCTACAGCCGGCTCGCGTTTTAACTCGACTGCGCCACCATAATCGCGGTACAAAAGTGCCTGTGCAGCATAACTTTCCGGTAAAATTTTGCCAGAAGCATCGCAAACCGATACAAAGTACCCTTCGCCGTTGTTGTTGTCATATCGCTCACCTGTACGCAAGGCTATTAATGCTGCTACCGAGCCGGGTTGCAGCGACACGAACAGGTGAAGCATGTGCCCCACTTTTTTTTGTGCCACTTCCCGAATATCGGTCATCATGCCATTGTGCTCCAGAAAAACGACGTCGATCTCTTCCGCATCCCGCAACGGACTGATACTCAGATCGAAAACGATCTCCAGCACATCACCGGGTTTGGGATGTGCCGGTGTGATTTTGGGTTGCTGTGCAAACAAAAACGCAGGAAACAGAAGCAGAAACGGCAAAAAACGCATTGAATGAAGGATTTATTCAGATCAGATAAAATACCCGCCGTAACAGGATTGGACAGCAGATGAAACGGACTTTTGACGGATTATCCGTTGTACAAACCTGTTACGAAGAGCAATACAAATGGCAGCCCGTCAGAACTTCGGGCAAGTTACCCTCGAACGGCGGTATTCCGGGTGGAAATAAGTAAGTGATACTTCAAAAGCGCCGCGGGAATTATTGGCAACTGTCAGGCTCGATACTGTAATGTCATAACTCAAGCCCAGCATCCAGCGATTAAGTTCGAGCATACCGACGACGGTAATGGCGTCCATTTGTACGTTGTTGTCGAGTTTGTTGCCCAGGCGCCCCCACACGCCTGCACGCAAGGCGAGTTCATTCAGGTCGTTGTTGGAATAGCGAAAATTGATGCCCAAATCCGTTTCCATAGCAGGGCCTTGTTTCATGAACAACGCTCCGGGAAGAATGGCAAAATTTTCAGTCAAGGGGAACTGCCCGCCCATATGCCCCGACCAGCGGGAATACAGCGTTTCCTGATTGTCTTCGATGAGCGAAATGGCGGGCTGATTGATATGGCTCAACGCGCCGCCAGCATAGAAGAACCCTTCATTTTGGAAAACGACATACCAGAGCAATCCGGCGTTAAAATCCAGGTACAGCGGCGAATTGGCATTTGCATTGTTTTCGCCGCTCGAAGCGCCAAGGTCCGGTCTTTCCGCATTGGTATCAAACTGGCGTGTAAACCATAATTTGCTCCAGTCAATCGAATTCTGTCCGAAACCGAGTTGTGCGCCTGCCGACAGATAATGCTCATTGGAATAACGGCCGCCGGAAAGTTGTTTGAGGAATGCACCACCTACTTGCACCTTGTTTTGCTGAAAACGGGCAGTGCCTGCTTCATCGTGCATGGCGCCAATTCCCACAGAAGCATAATCATCGTTGGCGCCTACATTAAACCGCGTTTCAAAGGATGCAGCGTAAGTACGAAACGGTACGGGTGACAAAAAACTGTTCCATTGATCACGGTAATTAACTGTGGCCCGCCAACGGCCGTTGAAGATACCGGTCATGGCAGGATTAAGGTTCCAGGAAGACGCATAGTATTGGGAAAAACGCGGATCCTGGGCCTGTATGTCGCTTGAAAACAAGGACAACAAGGCGACCAGCATTAAAATCGGTGGGTACAATTGTTTCATGGTTGTGTGTGTATTTTAGAATTGGGATAATTGAGACCGAAAAAAAAGAAAAATCTACCGTTCCCTGGATTTTTTAACAAAAAATCAGTCCCGAGAAGTAAGTCCTGAGTCGTGAGTCCTAAGTCCTGAGTCTGTAGAGTACACATTCTTACTCTTGGTATCAATATGGTGGAAGACCAAGAGTAAGAATGTGTACTCTACAGACTTAGGACTTAGGACTCACGACTTAGGACTATTTCACAAGCGTAACATTACCACTAAGCACTTCCCGATATCCGTCGATATACTCCGCTTCCAGGTGCCATACAAAAACGCCCGGATCGCAGGCATTACCTTTGAAATGGCCATCCCAGCCACGGGAAGCATCGTTTACGCTGAAATTTTGATCCTGATACACCAGTTCACCCCAGCGGTCGTACACCTTGAAAGACAAAATGCTGCGCACCTGATCTGATTTGCCATGCACCATCAGCAAGTCGTTGGCGGCATCTCCGTTTGGAGAGAATGCGGTTGGAACAAATACACCACGCGGTTTTTCTACCGATACTTTGAGTTTGGTTTCACCCTGACAGCCATTGGCATCGGTAATTTGAACAAAGTAGGTGTTGGTATGATCCGGTTTTATCAGGATACTTTCACAATCGACGGTATCGAGACAATTCCAGGTGTCCACCAGCGCGCTGTGCCATTTATACAGCAATGCACCTACCGCATTTGAAATATCCGGCGATAAAACCATGCTGTCGCCAAGCACCAGAGATGTATCTGCTCCGAGCGACAATTCAATAGGCAGAGGTTGCAGCAATGAATCCGTCAGGGAAACAATACAATTGTTGGCATCCTTTATCTGAACCGTATAGGTACCAGCCCCCAGGCCGATAAAATTGGGTGAACCATTGAAATCACTGCCGTCAATGCTGTATTTGTATGGCAGTTTTCCGCCTGAAACACTCAGGTCGATATGTCCATTCCGGTCTTCAAAACAGCGCGGGTCGGTTGTGCGTACATCCACCTGCATTTGATCCGGCTGAAGAATAGTAGCGGAGTCGGCAAGAATACATCCGTTGGCATCGGTAATTTGAAGTGTGTAAGTACCCGGGCCCAGGTTTGTAATATTTGAAACCGAATTGCCATTGCTCCAGTTCAGGCTGTACTGAGGCGTCCCTCCTTCCACACTGGCAGCAATAGAGGCATTCAGATCGCCGAAGCACAGCAGGTCTTTTGTAGTAAACGAAACAGCCAGTGGTTCCGGTTGTTCTATCAGTTCGGAATTGGTACCGGTGCAACCTTTGCTATCCACCACCGTCACAGAATATGTACCGATGGCAAGTTGGTCGATTTGCGTACTGTTGCCGTTATTACTCCAATGATATTGGGCAATCGGATTAATGCCTTGTACATTTTCCACCCGGGCAGAACCGTCTGTAAATCCAAAACAGGAGACATCATCATGAGCAGTTTGTACCACGATAGCAGGCGGTTGTGTCACCGTAAATGCAAAAATGCCGCTACAACCTTGCTGGTCGGTAACTGTAACGGTATAAACACGGTCACCTTCCAGACCGTCTACTGAAATAGTGTTAGGTGCATTCGGTTTGCTCCACTGATAAAAATAATTGGCCAGGTTGCCGCCGCCTGCGCCGCCCAGCACCTGATTGACGGCAGCGCGTCCGTCGGCGTATCCGTAGCACGTAGGAATGACATGGGCGACATTGGCAGAAATACTATCCAGTTGCTGAATGGAAATACTTTCTGTCGTCGTACAGCCTTTGCTGTCGCTGGCTGTCACAATGTAGGAGCCCACTGGCAGACTATGAGCCGAGGCCGTATTTTCATCATTACTCCACAGGTAGGAGAAAGGCGCTCCATTGCCACCGGAAGCAGTGGCCAGCGCCGCGCCGTTGCTTTGTCCGTAACAGGCTGTTTGTGTTTGTGATACAGCCACCGTCACAGCCGTAGCAGGCTGTTGCAAGGTCGCACTGGTGCTTACGGTGCAGCCATTTGCATCGGTGATCGTCACCGTATAAGCGCCTGCCGGAAGTCCGGACACCGTTGGTACACTTTGAGTCACACTCCAGTTGTAGCCATACGGTTGCACACCGCCCAGCGGGTTGGCTGTAACAACACCATCGGCGCCATTGAAGCATGTCACATCCGTTTTGGCAATGCTGTTTGTCAGCACGGGAGGTTGGGTGACTGTAGCACTGGCAGTGGTATTACATCCGTTATCGTCGGTAATAGTAACCGTATATGTTCCAATAAGCAGGCCAGTCGCTGTTGCATTTATCTGGGCATTGCTGTCATTCCAGAGATAATGAAGCGTACCGTTTCCGCCTTGTGCCTGTACAGCAATACTACCATCCGCGCCACTAAAGCACTTGACAGGCTGCATTTGAACGGATGAAACCTGAATGGTTGCGGGGCAGGTGAGCGAAACCGTGTCCAAATGTACACAACCGACTGCATCGGTAAGAGTAAGGATGTATTGTCCGCAGTCGAGGTTTTGCAGATTGGGTGTAGTGGCAGCCACATTGTTCCATTGGTACTGATAGGGCTGAGTACCACCAGAAGCAGTAGTTTGCACATTGCCATTAAAAATACCGGAGCAAGTCGGTGCTGCCGATGCAAATTGCACGTCAATTGGAATAGCCGCAGCAATATCGACAGCATTGGTAGAGGTACAGCCTCTTTCATCCTGCACTACCAGGCTGTATTGTCCGGGGCACAGGTTGCCCGCTGTAGCATTTCCATCCGGGAGATTCGGGTCGTCCCATTGATAATCATAAGGTGCTGTTCCGCCAGCCACTACTACAGTAGCCGTTCCGGAGCAATCGCCTGCACATCTTTCATCTGCTATGGCACTGAACGTCACCTGCAACTCATCCGGAGTTTCAACCGTAACGCTGCTTGTTACACTGCATCCTTTCGCATCGCTCACTGTAACAGCATAAGTGTTGGCGGACAGATTGATTGCCTTGGGCGTATTCTGGCTATCCTGCCAATTATACTGGTATGCTCCATTGCCTCCAACAGGGAATACGGAAGCAGTGCCGTTGTTGCCCCCGAAACAGGAAACTGCACGAGAAGCAGTGCTGTCAATCAGAAGTGTAGCCGGCTGTAGCACTTCAATAAATGTGGTAGAAATACAATTGGCAGCATCCGTAACTGTGACAAAGTGAAGTCCGGCATTCAACCCGGAGGCGCCCGGCGTAATGCTCAGATTGTCCCAGGCATACTGATAGGGCGTTGTTCCACCTGATACTACAATATTAGCAGCGCCATCCGACAGGCCATTACAACTCACCGAATCCTGGGTCAACTGAAATGAGTACGCAGCCGGTTCTGCCACTTGTACGCTGGCAGTTTCCGTACAGCCATTGTCGTCGGTAGCAACCACCTCATAACATCCTGCAAAAAGGCTACTGATGGCGGCTCCGGGCGTAGGAGTTCCACCTCCACACAATTGCCATTCAAAGGAGATGTTTCCAGTACCACCAGTGGCAGTTACAAATGCCGAGCCACTGCTGCCACCATTACAAAGCACATCGGAATGTGTGGCATTCAGCACAATCGGTCCCGGTTCGGTAATATTAAAATCAACCGTATCCCGGCAGCCGGCAGCATCGCGCAGCACTACAAAATGGCTGCCAGCGCCAAATATGTTCATCAGATCACCATTGCTAAACGGCGTTCCTGTTCCGTTTGCAAAAAAATCGACATTACCATTCGCATTGTTTGCACTGATAATAGCCGATCCGGTATTGGTGCCTGCACATTGCGCCGCCGCCAGGGCCGACACGCTACCGGAAAGCGTACACATGATGAATGTTTGGGAGGCCGTAGCAATATTGGGCGGACAGTTGGGGCTTCCTCCCAGCGCGCGCACTTCGATACTTACTACATCACCCGACACCAGCCCTGTCACGGTATGCGTGAGCAAACCGCTGGATGGCTGCCAGCCGCCGTTGTTTACATTAACCTCATAGCCGGTAGCGCCTTGTACCGGTTGCCATGCCCAGGTCATATCACTGGTTCCAAGACTTATTACTTCCAGGTTGGCCGGCGCCGGGAAAAAACTCATGATACTTACCGTGACAGTATCCTTGTGCTCGCAGTTGAACCGGTCTTTTGCCGTAACTATATAGGTACTGTTGGTAGTTGGGGTGGCTGTCGGCGTCGCACAGTTGTTGCAATCCAGCGAAGCAGCGTTTGTCCAGGAGTAGGTTGGTGTATTGTCGTAGTTGAAGCCAATACTCCACCATTTCACTTTGCCTAACTGATTGGGACCGAAACCATCAGAAATCATCAGTTTCCAGTCGCCGTTCACCACAGCATTGTTCAAAGATGTCCACATGCCTTCCGGGCGATAATTGCCTGTAAAAGGGGCGGTGCTTCCGACGATATTGGTAGATGCTGTTGGGGTAAAACAGGTATTATGGTAATTATCGCCGGCGCCCCCGTTTCCGGTAGTCAGTTCAAGTTGTTTTCCGTCCGGTGATCGCAAATAAATATTCAGGTCAGCATCGAAGTCTGTTTCAATATCCATACAAACAGAAGTAATCTGCGTGATTGGATTGGTCAATAAATTATATCCGACATTGCTGACAGAAATGGGCGCCGGGTAAGGATTGTTGTGCGGGTGGTTCCCGTTCCCCAATCTGTAATCAGGATATGATTCGAACCTTACTTCCAGTTGACTGGGATTCAGGGAAGAGGCATCGAGCAATACAGGTTCTCCCTCACAAACGGCTGTATCGCGCAGGGCTTTGTAATCAATATCGCAACTAAAGCATTGCGGGCTGGTAAACGGAAGCACCGATACATTTACCAGGGTATCCCATACACAGCCAAACGTATCACGTACAGTAAAAATGTAGCCCGCAGTACCAGCATTCTGCGGCGAAGCAGCAATCGAATCCTGGGTAGCATAGAAAATGGAAGGATGGTTGTTCCAATGCCAGTCTACAATTTCAGGAGTAAAGGTTTCAATATTGGGATACAGTTCATCCTTGAATTTCAAACTCCAACTGAAAAGATATCCGTTATCAATGGGCCACAAGTCGGTGGCTGTAATCGTCCATTCCCCATTGAGCGGGCATCCCACCAAATCTGAAATGGGGTCAAATGTGCTGTAATCGCCCGGCGGTAGCGTGCCAAAGCCACCCAGGGTCGTATTGGCGTATTGAATCCAGGTTGGATTCGGAGCATTGGGAGTCCAGCAGTAATCATATCCCAGGCCAGGAATCGGGTTAAAACCGTCAAAGTCGTTAGGCTCTCCCAGGAACACCCCGCCACCTGTTTGCCCGGCAAAATTGTGTAGCGTAATCATTTGTCCATTCGGGCAGGTAAGGGTGATCTGCAAATCGCGCATATAGGAGTGCTCCATATTTACACAAATACTTTCCAGATCATCTTCATTGGTAAGCACCTGCCCCGGAGAAAATTCAGTAAAGAAAATAGAGGTTTGATATGGAATACCCGTTCCATCCGGCAAGGCCAGGGAGTCGGATCGGCTTCCTTCCACGGAAAACGCTGAAAGCGTAGGCGTCACTACCAGATTTTGTCCATTGGCAGCACCAGCCACTACGGCACTGAGTTGTATGGTGTCGTGTGCACAAATTTGATCTGTGACAGCACCAGCCAGCGCGAAATTGGGTCGTGGCGCTACACGAATGCGTTGGTTGATCAGATTGGTACTCCTGCATCCTTGCTGATCGACCAGAAACAACTGAACGTAGTAGCCGCCCGGTTCATCAAAACGGTGCGAAGTATTGGGGCCATAGGAAATGCCGCCATCTCCAAAGTTCCACTCAAAGGTGGTGGTAAGGTCCGACTGTTGATAGGCAAATCCGTTTTGAGGATATACGCCTGCGCCATTGAAGAATATTCGTTCATTCGGACAAACGTCGATCCAGCCGGTATCTGCCGGAAAAATGGCAGGATTGGTGGAAACCAAATCCGCCAAAACCGTTTGACAGGAAGCCACACAGGAAAGTACTGCCGACCAGCCCGTAGCCGTGCCAGTGCCATCCGATTCAAACTGTACGGTCAGGCAACCACTCGGGTTGGCGGCTGTAGCCTGTACGATAAAAGGCTGACCCGGCGGGTAGTCGTCGGAGCAGGCCAATAATGGTGCTGCTGTATTCGGGCCATCGTAGAAACACAACAAATCTCCTCCGGCGAGGTCGATCCCCGAAAAATTTAGTTGAACGTGCGTACCCGAACTGCCGTCCGAGCAAAAAGTTTTGGTAAACGACTCGTTGTTGCCGTAGTTACCGGCGCCTCCTCCACTGTCATAAAACGTACCGCTGCAATCCTGTACAGCGGTATTATTCATGAGGTAATTTTGGGCAGGAAGCAAGAAGGCAAAAAACAGAAAGATGAATGGTAAAAGTAGTTTCATGTATGACACGGGAGCTGTTTCAAAGTAAGAGAGCGATGTCCAGGTTTGCATACTGCAGTGCAAAAAAAGACAAAAAGCGGGATACTTCGAACACAGATTTCGCTGCCTGAGGTCAAATCACAAACTTTCATCGGCGGAGCGCCGTTTTCTCGTTGTTTTACTCCGTTTTACTTTTAAATTCTGCCATCAACTTGCCATACTCGGTCTGTGCTTCTTCATTTAATTTGCCCACATGTTCCAGCAACGCTTCAATAGCCGTCAGTCGGCCTTTGAGGCTTTCCTGCTGGCTGCGTGCCTGATCCGTTGTGATTTTTCCGGAAGCATATTCTTCTGCCGAGCGCTGCAATTCAGCCAGCAATTCCTTGTATTCTCTCACCGTGCCTTCCTGCTTGATTTTGAGGGCCGTCACTTTTTCATGCAGTTTAACAAAACCACTCAAAGTATCATTTTTCAAGGCCTCGGGAGCAGCATCCACCAGATTGGCAAATTGAACAATACCCTGGGTATTTAAGTCAAACGCCTCTGTGCGGGTATGCATTTCAGAGACCGTATTATTCATTTGACTAAGCAAATCCTGGTCAATTTTTTTGCAGGAAACCAGCACTGTCAACAATGCAAAAAAGAAAATGGAAAATAAATGTTTCATGTCAGAAATAAGATAATTGAATCAAAAAGGCGGCGCATTGGAATATTTGCGCAGCGAAGGTAGAGCATTCCTTAAAAATTCGGAGAAAGCAATAGCGCTTGTCGGCAGCAGGTATGTCGGTTTTTTTACCTTTGCCGCTCTTCACCATTATATACCTCTCCATCGCCTCTCCGATATGCAGACATTTTCACCGAAAAAATACATCAATGTTTACCTGGGCCTTGGCAGTAATATGGGCGACCGGAAAGGCCAGTTGAAAAAAGCGACCGAACTCATTTCCAAAACGATCGGAAAAGTGGCCAAAAAGAGCCATTTCTACGAAACGCAGCCATGGGGCAATACCGAACAGGATTCTTTTATCAACCAGGTATTGATGGTCAATACCACGCTCGATCCACGGGATATCCTCAAGGAAATTACCGCCATCGAACGGGAAATGGGCCGCGCCCGAAAGGACAATGAAAAATGGGGTCCAAGGTTGATCGACATCGATATTCTGCTGTACGGCAAACGCATCATCCGCGACAAAGGGCTTGAAATACCGCACCCTGAACTGCACAAACGCGCTTTTGTGCTGGTGCCACTCATGGAAATCGCTCCCGAATATGAGCATCCCGTGCTGAAACAGCAAATTGATGAGTTGTTCATGGAATGCGAAGACAATTCCGATGTGATCATGCTCGATCAGATGTAAAGCCAGACAAAAGATGTCAGCAACGGCCCGGACGCTCCCCTATCAGTTTGTTGCCATAGAAGGCAATATTGGTGTCGGCAAAACCACGCTTTGCCACCGCCTGGCAGCGCGTTTTGGTTGTGCACTGGTGCTGGAACAGTTTACCGACAATCCGTTTTTGCCTCCTTTTTATGAGCAGCCCGAACGATATGCGTTTCCCGTTGAGTTGTTTTTTATGACCGAACGGCACAAACAACTGCTGGAACACTTCGGAAGCCCGGATCTGTTTACGCCGTTTACAGTAGCCGATTATTTTTTTGTAAAAACCCTGTTGTTTGCAAAAAACAACCTGAGCGAAGAGGAATTCCGCTTGTTTCAGCGCTTGTTTTCGGTGCTTAACGCAACATTTCCGAAACCTGACCTTTTGCTCTACCTGCACCGCCCGGTAGATGTACTGCTTGACCAGATTCGACGCAGGGGCCGCGAGATAGAACGAAATATTTCAGGCGCCTACCTCGAAGACATCCAGAACGCTTATCTGGATTATTTGAAAACGGAAACCGAAACACCGGTCGTCATCCTGGAACTTGGCGATGCCGATTTTCAACGGGACGATCAGGTTTTTCAATACATCGTTGAATTGCTACACGCTCCGCATGAAACGGGCGTGAGTTACCGGAAATACAGGTAAAAACGTTACACCCTTTCTATCTGCGCAGCGGTTTCAGCGCCGCGCATGATCATCCACATCGTGCCGCATAAAAACACGTGCCCAATATCAAAGAAGGTGAACCACTGCCCCAGCGACCATTTGAGAGCGTGCACCGCTACGGCTGCCACAGCCAACAAAATACCGCCAAGTATGTAGCGACTTCCCGGATCGTTTACCTTCCGCAAACGATACACTTCCAGCGTGGTAACGATCAGCAATAGGGAGAATGCCGAGTGTATTTCCACAATAGGGAACCATAACGTGCTGATTAAGAACAACAAAAGCACGCCGAATCCGCCTACATTCAAGATCGTAAATACCCGGCGCGCATTTCTGGAAAGTATGTCCGAAGAACGCGCAATGGATGCCTGTGCCAACGCCGAAGCAGCCACCATGCCCAACAGCCATCCGGGGATTTTGAATTCAAAAGGCAGGAGATACAAAAAAGCATGCCCTACGAGTCCACCAATGAGGGTGGAAATGCCCATAAAAAGGAAAAACAAACGCGTCAGTTTGAGCGCATCGCTTGCCGGCTGAACCGTTCTGAGCCGCCACCAGCAGTAGCCGCATACCAGGCAAATAAGGATGGCGGTGAGGGTTATGACGGGTTCGCCGATGCGCAACCCGTACAGGCTGACATCTGGCTGAAAATTGCCGGTAGGTATTACTTCCATTTGATAACTTTTCGAACTGCGGCGTCCTCTGCTGTTGTAATTTCCAGCAGATAAACGCCTGGGGGCAAAGATGCGGTTTCCAGTTCCAATGTTGTATCGCCTTCTGGCAGTCGGCCTATGTTTTTTGACTGTACAATCCGGCCATCGGTAGAAAGCAATCGGCAAATGGCATCTGATGTGGCTTCTTTTATGTGGAATGTACAAACCAGCAAATCTGAAAACGGATTGGGTTGAACTTCCCAGGTCAATGTTTCCAATGTTTCATCCGTTGACAATACCGGGCATTCAGCCGGGTCTGAAGACCAGACACGCAAGGTGTAGGCATTGGGGGGAGCGTTCAGGTACTGATTCAGATCGTCGGCACTGAAAATACCGAGCAGTGTTGTACCTGCATTTGCAAGTGCAATTGCCTGTTCATGTGCGGAACCGCCAAAGTGTTGCATGCCCGTCACATTGCCTTCCGCATCGATGTGTGACAACAGCAGGTCATTGCCACCATTGGAAACGACGCCGGACAGGTTGCTGCCCACACTTCTCATGCCCACCGACTGATCAAATCGGCTGAGCGCCCAGATTCCATCATCCGACTTTGCAAAACTGTTGAACCAGATATCCGTGTGTTGCTGGTACCAGAGTAAGTCGCCGTTTTGTGAAAATTTGGCTGTGTAACTCCGATTGGGAGGTGTTGCGTTTACATTTTGCCCGATTTTTATGGAAGGCGTGTACGTTGGATAGGTATTGGTGGCGCCAAAACCAAAATACACATCACCAGTTGCATCCGTTTGCCAGGCAGGGAAATCGCTCTGGGGTGTTTGTTGGCTCAAAGCACAAAATGCCTGTTCGCACTGACCGCTTGTGGGGTCGAGAACTGCTACAAACTGGTTTTTTGCACTGAAAGTAGCATCCAACGGCGCAATAGTAACGCCACCAAAATCAAGATTAGCCAAACCCGTGAACACACCATTTACCAGCAATTTACCATTGGCAGCAAGCAGCAGGCGCGGGCTTCTGAATGTTACCAGTTCCGTTGAAAAACTCACTAATTCCGGCAGCCAGGAGCCTGTAACGGCGTTTAGAAACGACTCTTTTAAGGGTAAATCCTGTATAAAATTTCCGTTTTCATCCAGTGCAATATACCAGGCTGCTGCATCGGGCGCGGCATTGGTAGCCAGGTTGCCATCCGATTGAAACATCTGCCAGGCCCCGCCTTTGAGCATTAGATGCAGGCGATTTTCATGGAATACGATGCTGGTCGGGATACAACTTTCATAGTCGTTGATCGCCTGAAAGGAATTGTGCCAGATAACATTTCCATCAGCATCCAGTTTCAGCAAAAAACCTTGCGGATAAGAAGCGAAAAAAGATGTTGGTCGCGTAAAGTCTATCCCGAAAATGCGGGCATTATCAGCGCTGTAACTGCCTGACAAATACGCATTTCCGCTGCCGTCAAAAGCAATGGAAAGCCCGTAGGTATTGCGATAATCAAAACTGTTGGCCGGGTCTTCTGGATTAACCTTTTTTGACCACAGCAACACGCCGGATGCGTCGTATTTATTCAGAAACAGGTTCATGGTTAGCCAGAACCCCACCGGCTGAAACGAGGCGCCGGTAACCCAGTAATTCCCCTGCGCATCTACTTTCACATCCATGATATGATCGTTCACATAGACGGCATTCAGCAGCCTTTGCGACCAGCACGACGCGCCATTCAGGTCTAACGCCTGTTCGAATATTTCAAACTGACCAGCCAAATTGCCCTGGCAGGCATTCAGGCTTTGGTATTGATACAGATATGGATAAGTACCTGTATTCGAATAGGTTACAACTGGAGTTGGGGCCTGACTGGAAGGCGGTTGGGCAGCAACGCCAAAGTTCCAGTTGGAAGCGCCCAGGTTTTCTGTGAAATTCGACACCTGTATCGGGTATCCTTCCACGCCATACAAATGTGTCGTATCCACCATCAAGTAAAACTGATCGATGTTTACTTGTATGGGCTGCCCGATCCAGTTCATACACCCGATGGAATTTGCTGCCCTTACCTGATAATTGACCGATTGATTCAGGGGATCGCTGATAAATGTGAGCGTTCCGCCATTCCCCAATAGCGTATCGGAACGAGTGAAAATATTGCTTTCCTCGAGCCAGTATCGAATGCCTGGCTCCGAGTTGTAAATGGTGATGGGCGCCGATCCATTTACGCAGACATAATCCGGCATGGTCCAGTTGAGGTTCGGGTTGGGGAAAGGAAATACCGTGACATGCAAATCTTCTGCGTGGAAGTATGTACCGCAAAATGAAACCTCATTCACAAAAACGCGCAGGTCGGCATCAGCATTCAGAAAAGGCGTCTGAAACGTGATGGGGTTGCTATTGAGAGCCAGTTGCTGGGAAATAACTTCATTGTTGAGCGAAAAATAATACGTGCGATTCAGGCTGGGGTTGTTGATGGTCACATAGGCATTACCCCCCTGGCACATTTGGGCGCCTGTATTCCACACCACTTCCCCGAACGGGAATTCCAGGGCCTGTTCGGTTTGCAAGGTACGTTGAAATGTGTCGCTCGTTATTCCATTGGAAATCAATAGTGTGACCGTATGTGTGGCACCATAATCCGGAAAACTCACTGTAATATCGTTGGCAGTAGAATACACCATATCGTCTACCCACCACGTCGAATTCCACTCGCCTGCCGGCGCGGGGTTGGTCAAGGTGATTACCTGATCTTTGCAGTAATACGCCTGTTGGGGGTTTGTTGTGAAAAAAGCCATAGGCGCTCCGGCGCCGCCGCCGTTCGTGGTTTGGAATATGCGGCCCACGTTCCCCACAGCAATGCCCTTCTGGAACCCGGGCGCCCAGTCGAAATCGTACATCTGCGCCTGGTTGTTATTGGGAAAAGCATAATCAATCCAGAATTGTCCGCCAGTCGCAGTTCGGCGTACGCCTTTTTCTGTCAGAATATATCCGTTATTGCCATTCTGAAACATACATTTTCGGACTGGTTGCTCATCCGGAATGGTCAGAAAATCCCAATTTGGTGTGTTGTCTGTTTTTCTAAAAAAGTAGAACTGGTCGGCCATAAAACCGGTATCGGGGCTGATAAAATCGAGGTCATAAAACACATCGCTACTGATTGGATTCCAGGTTTGTCCACCATCCATCGTTTTTAAAAACTGGCCGCCACCAAAACTGAATGCGCCCGATGCATACCCGACCTGTGCATCAGCAAAATCAACTGAATACAAATAGGTGAGGCTGGTAATACTTGGCAGTTCGGTCCAGGTTTGGCCTCCATCCAGCGTCCGGCGCACCTTTCCGCTACTGCCCACACACCATCCCTGCCCGGCATTGATAAAATCAACCTGCCAGATGCCGCCGTCCCAGTTGCCGGGGTCGTTCTGCGTCAATACGGTCGACCAGTGCGCGCCTCCGTCGATCGTCCTGAGAATGGTATGGATAATGCCGGAGCGGTTTCCAACGGCCACGCCGGTCATCCCGTTGAAAAAATGCATATCGTGGATGGTAAGACCATTAATGGGCTGATTGGCGTTGTTGACAATAGGAACGGAGGTCCAGGACTGGCCGCCATTCGTGCTTTTGAGAAATACACCCACACCGGCCGCATAGGCTGTATCGGCGTTTACCATATCAACTGCATAAAGCGTGGCATTGGTACCCGACGTTACTTGTGTCCATTGGGCCTGAACAGAAACAGCAAAAAACGACAGTAAAATGAATATTGGAAATCGAAAACAAGGGCGCATAACAAGGGTAGAAGTTTAGGGTAAACGAGCAGGGTTTCAAGTTTTATACGCACGCAACTAGAAGCAACAAGGTATTGACTTTGCTGCAACAGCCATTGGACAATATAATTTTTAACATTTTCTGCATATTGCTTTGATTTTCAAAACAATTCATGTCAACTTTGCAGCAACAACAACCTCTCGGATTTGTCAAAAGACCTTGCAAACGAACCGGTAGGCGAAGAGAAACTCATAGAGAAAGCGCTTCGCCCAAAATTGCTCGATGAATTCAGCGGGCAGGGAAAAATCGTGGATAACCTCCAGGTATTCATTCAGGCTGCCCGTCAGCGTGGAGAAGCACTGGATCATGTGTTGCTGCATGGCCCGCCAGGCCTTGGCAAGACCACTCTTTCCCATATCGTGGCCAATGAACTGGGCGCTTCCATGAAAATGACCTCCGGCCCGGTACTCGAAAAACCCGGCGATCTGGCAGGCTTGCTCACCAATCTGGAACCCGGCGATGTGCTGTTCATCGACGAAATACACCGGCTGAATACTGTGGTGGAAGAATACCTGTATTCGGCTATGGAAGATTACCGAATTGATATTATGATCGACTCGGGCCCGAACGCCCGCAGTATACAAATCACCCTAAATCCGTTTACGCTGGTGGGCGCAACCACGCGTATGGGATTGCTGACCTCTCCCCTACGCGCCCGTTTTGGCATTTCCTGTCACCTCGATTATTATGATGTGGCCACGCTGGTGCGCATCTTGCACCGCTCGGCAGAAATCCTGAATATTCCCATTACGCCCGATGGCGCCTACGAAATTGCGCGTCGCAGCCGTGGCACGCCTCGTATTGCCAATGCCTTGCTGCGCCGCATCCGCGATTTTGCCCAGATCAAAGGCTCCGGAGAAGTGGATGAGGCCATCGCCAAATATGGTCTTTCCGCACTGGACGTCGACGAATCCGGCCTCGACGAAATGGATATTCGTATCCTGACCACCATTATTCATAAATTCAAAGGCGGCCCGGTGGGGCTCACTACCGTGGGTACTGCCGTGGGAGAAGAGGCTGGCACCATCGAGGAAGTACACGAACCTTTCCTGATTATGGAAGGTTTTTTGCAACGCACGCCCCGTGGCAGGATTGCAACGGAAAAGGCGTACAAGCATATCGGGGCTGTGCCGCCAAGGCAAGCAGGAACTTTGTTTTAGAAGGTGAGAGAGTGAGAGGATGAGAGGGTGAGAGTCCGTAGAGTGTACCGTTTCACTAAAACGGTTCCGCCTCGGCAGATTTTCTCTATCTTTTCAACAAATCCCAAGCGCAGCGCCGCAGCAGTGTCTCCGACCTGCTGCCAATGTACAGCACGATCCCAAATCCAATGTATGTGGTTGGGCATGATCACAAAAGCATAAAACCATACTTCTTGCCGGTCCGCCAGATAAGCCATCGAATCTGTCACTATTCTTTTATACTTATCCGGCTTCAACAGGTGCTTCCAGCCTTTGATGCTTGCTGTGGTGAAGTAAAGGGCTGTATATCCTTCGATAGGAAGCGGTTTCATGTCTTTTTTTGTGTACAAATATATGGGATGATCGTACTGTATGTTGGCAGCAGGTCGGAGACACTCCTGCGGCGCGGCGCTTGGGTTGATTGGGGAAGACCTGACGGTGTGAAAATATGAGCCGCTAAGCCCTTCGGGTGAGGAATGGACAGCCTTTGTCCCTGTAGTCACGATTAATCTGTCATCGCTTTTAGAGTTTGGATAGTCTCTTTGTTTTCACAATTTTCCTCTAATCTACTATTCAAATCATCATTGAATGAGAGAGATGTCAGCCCTTTTTTCGCTAAAGTCAAATCTTGTAAAAGTCCATCAATTATGTACCAATCATTATCGTTCATAACTGATTTTTCCTTCCTAGACCCGCTTCTTGCCCAGCCATCTATATCGCCGCCATATCGCTTATAGATTTTTATTTTTTCTTTGGTAATCATTTTCGACTATCTATTATGTGATAGAAAATATTGTTATTTCGTAAAATTGGGTATTCAATTCTTCTCCAAGTACTTTTCAGGCTTACACCAGCTGCGTTTTGGAAAACATTTATATCTCCTGATGCTCCCATTGCAAAATTTCTAGATAACCTGTCCCAAATAGGGCCAGAGATTGACCGAGGAAGATAACATCCAACTGTTGTCATTTCAGTTGTTACCCCCTTAGCGGCAACTACCCCGCTGGCGCACCTGTTACCTTAACCCGTGTGGCGCTGGCGCGCGGCCAATGCCGTTAACTTAAGGAAAATCAAGTGGCTAGAATTTTTTCGATTTCTTGAAGACATGTAATAAATCTACTATCCCTCTTAACGTCCCCAACCCTTAAGTTAACGGCATTGGCCGCGCGCCAGCGCCGCTCGAGTTGAGGGAAAGTTGGGGCTTCATTTCTATTGCAATAATTCTCGCAATCTCTCCAAGATGTTTTCTTTTTCAATTTCCTGATGTGGTTCTAGAAAAACGTTTAGTAATTCATCACCTTTCATATAATCTACTAAATGGACACCTAACCAACCCGTACTCCAAAAATCAATTTCACCGCCTTTTTCTTTCGAGTTAAACTCTACTTGATTAAGTTCGCCAAAATCTCCTTTCTCAAAGAATTTATACTTGATTTCAAACCCCTTTAAATAAGGCTCGACTTCTTCTTTAAACCAAACAACACTTTTCATTTTATTTGATTTTAGAATTGGTGAAAGATTTTGTATTTGAGGTAATACCTGCCCTCGCTGGCGTACCTTCTGGCTCCCATAAATCCAATTGGCGCAGGTTCGCCAGCAGAATCACTACTACACATCTGCTACCATTTTTCGCACCACTTCCCACACCACAATACCAGCCGCAACAGCCACATTCAGTGAATGCTTCGTGCCATACTGCGGAATTTCAATGGTGCCATCACAAGCAGTCAAGGCCTCGTCATCTACGCCGTCCACTTCATTGCCGAGGATAAAAGCATATTTTTTCTCCAGCATGGGATCGAAATCCTGCAACCAGGTTTTGGTGGTCGTTTGTTCGATGGCAAATACCTGATAACCTTCGTTTTTCAGCACTTTTACTGCCTCCACGGTGGAGTCTGTGTATGTCCAGGCAACAGACTCCGTACTACCCAGAGCGGTTTTCAGAATTTCGCGATGGGGCGGCTGTGCAGTGATCCCGCACAGCACCAGTTTTTCGAGCAAAAAGGCATCTGCTGTCCGAAATATAGAACCAGTGTTCAATCCGGATCGAATATTGTCGAGCACCAGCACGATCGGCATCTTGTTTTGGCGCCGGAAATCATCTACGGAAATTCGTCCGAGCGCATCCATGCTTAATTTTTCCATGCCGCGAAAATACAGGCTTCTTGCTGGATATTACCTTTGCCACATGGAATCGCCTTTGCACAATACCAAACTGGGTTTGAAACTGCCCACCGACCCCCGATGGGTCAACCTGGCTGAAATGGACCTGGGAGAAATCCTGACAGATCACGCTTACTGCGAGCAAAAAGCAGCCACTGCATGCATTTCACTAATACAGAGTTATCCGGATAAGGTGGAACTGGTGGAAGAACTGGCGCCGGTGGTCACGGAAGAATGGGGGCATTTTCGCATGGTGTTGGCCGAATTGAAAAAAAGAAACCTCTCCCTCGGAAAGCAACGCAAAGACGAGTACGTCAACGAGTTACAAACATTTCAGAAACGAGGCGGCACCCGCGAGGAAGCCCTGTTCGAGCGCCTGCTCACGTTTGCACTGATAGAAGCACGCAGTTGTGAACGATTCCGACTGCTGTCGCTGTATTGCTCGGATGTCGACCTGCAAGGCTGGTACCACAAGTTTATGGTGGCAGAAGCCAGCCATTACAGGATGTTTCTCGACCTGGCCGAACTCTATTTCGGCAAAGAACGCACCTGGGCCCGCTGGCAGGAATACCTGAAGTTTGAAGCAGGGGTGATGGAACGGCTGACGCCGAGGGGGGATAGAATGCATTAGTGAGTCCTGAGTCGATAGTCCTGAGTCGACAGTCCTGAGTCCTAAGTCCTGAGTCCTAAGTCCGTAGAGTTGACCGACTTGCCTTTGGCCATCTAAATATTAATGCCAAAAATAAGTCGGTCAACTCTACGGACTTAGGACTTAGGACTGTCGACTCAGGACTTAAGACTTACTTCACTCTATTCAATTTTCCGTCTTCTCCATACATCTCCTTCGACATCTTGTTGTAAGCCATCGCTGCTTCTTCAGCGGTATCGAACATACCCAGGTGAACAGGGCGACCGTTGATAGAAATAACGGCGCGGTACCGGTTGTGTTCTTGATAAACGCCTGTAAAACCGGTTTTACTGCTGGTTTTACGCTGGCGGCTGGCAACAGCCCGAGAGCGATATATCAGGTTGTCAAGGCGACAATCGAGTTTATCACCATTTTTGGCGCCCACGAGGGATTTACCATTTTTTTTCTGGTCGCTGAGAAATTTTTCAGCAATCAGTTTGTGGAGATAAATCGTTTCCGTTTTGTAATCGCCATCGGCCTTTCGCCATGTCTTCTGAAATACGGCACACCCGCTGGAGTGTTTGCGCAGGTTGTTGATGAAGTCAATTTTGGACAGATAGGGGTCGGAAATGATCCATTCGTATGTGGGACTATCCAGCAATACGGAATCATCTGCATTTTTTAATTTTACTTTGTAGACCACGGGAGTATGTTTTTCATGTTTCAGGATGAGCATAAAATACGTTGAAGCGTACTTTTGCTAAAAATTCGATTGGATTACGAAAGAAGCAAGCACTGTAAGAATGTACATTGGAAATACCAGCAAACAAGTTGCAGAATGAAAAACAACTGCATCTAATGTCCGGCCTGGCGGCCGGTCAGATCCAAAATAATGTTCTGCTGGACGGTCGAAACGACGGTCGTTTTCACATGCAATGAGGATTCCCGCTGCGAAATTCGTCTTTCCTTCATATATTTCAAAATGTTCACTGCATTGAAATTCAATGTCTTAACACGCATTTTTATTTTTTGGGCAAAAAGTTGACTTTTATCACGTGAAACAAAATACACACGAAGGTTTTTCGCACTTATTAAAATGTATGCCAGAAGACGCACTTCGACTTCCGATCGAAGAAGTACTGGGATATCTGGAGTCATTATACGGCGAAGCCTTGTACAGCGCCTTCGATCCGGCTATCCTTATCAAAGGTCCTGTTTCAGGTTTGAAAGACACCCAATGGATGAAAACTGCCAAAACAGTAGGCATCAATGTGCGTACCATAGGGCATTTCTGGAACATCATACCTTATGCGCTGACACTACCCCGCATGTTCAATGCCATCCATATCCTTCCAATCTGGGAGCCCGGCGTTGTAGCAAGTTTGTATGGCCCTTCCAGTTGGAATATCAATCCGGAATTTTTCAGTGCAGCCCTTCAAAACTGTTTTCCTCATTTGGATACAGTTGAAAAACAACTGAAAACAGTGATCAATGTGTTGCATCTGATGGGCAAGAGCGTCGGCATGGATGTCGTGCCCCATACGGACAGATACTCGGAAGCCGCATTGGCCAACCCTGTTTGTTTTGAATGGCTGCAACGAAAAGATTTACAGATAGTGCAACAGGGAAACGATCTTTATCGAGCAGTAGAACATCTTCTTTACGTACACCTTAAAAACAGGAGCGGAGGCAAAACGTTGCCTGAACAGACTGATTTTTTTTATAACCTGCCCGAAAAAGAGCGATTGGAACTGATGTTTGGCGAAAAATACGACTACGTCGGCCGCCTCGAACACAGAAAAGAAATGGTGCAGTTGCTCTATACGGAAGGCTATGAAACAGTGCCCGCCACCATGGGCCCACCTTATCGTGGTATAGAGGTAGACCCCGATCCGGAAGCAAAAATCACAGATGAAGAAGGACGTATCTGGCGCGACTACCGCATCACCCGACCAGAATCTTTTTCGCGTATTTTCGGGCCGCTGGCGCGATACCGTTTGTACTGGTCGAAAGATGACAATCGGAACTGGGAACTCGATTTCGACCAACCCAATACCATAGCCTGGGAGTATGTAAAAAGGCATTACAAGGAGATTCAGGCAGAATTCGGGTTTGATTTTATGCGTGGTGATATGTCGCATGTACAGATGCGGCCCGATGGTGTGCCAAGTCAGCCCGATCAGTTTTACGATATTCTGGGTGCTGTAAAAGCAGATATTTGCCAAAACAATCCTTCATTTGGCTACTTCGCCGAGAGTTTCCTCGCCCCTCCCGGAGAAATGGCCTACGGAGACGAATGCGACCACCTGGAAGCCTCTTTCGCCGATTCCACACTCGGCGATTTGCAATCGGAACCCGTAGGCACCGACAAATTCACCGGCGATTTCGCTCAATACCGTAAATGGCTGGAGTCCAGGGAGTTTGCACCGAATTTCACCCTGATCACTGCCGACAAGGACGACCCCCGTTTTGACAAATTTTACCTCGATGGAAATGAAATCCGCTTTTTCATCGCCCTGTTTTTAAGCGATATGCCTGCATACATGGGTATGGGCTTTGAATGCCGAGACCCCCACCCTGCCCCGGCGCCGAACGAGCATTACAGCAAACTGTATGTTTTTCAAATGCCCGACGGCCCCAAAGGCACGCGAGGGCCATACGTATGGGGAAAAAATCGGGCGCTGAATTACAAATTGAATCGCCAGAAAATTTTGGCTGAGGAAATATATGAATCAATAGTTGATCAAAAAATCACCTGGTTGCTCGCACCTGATGCCAGCGGAAAAAGGAAAGTGATAGTATGGACGCAAGCAGACGATCCGCAATTTGTCTTTGCTGCCAATCTCGATACGCGAAATGAAGTGCAGCATATCCCAGTCGTATTTCCCGAAGGAAACTGGAACCCGCGTTTTTCCACAGAAACAGAATCAGCGAAGGGTAGCAAGTTGCACTATGAAGGAAATATACTAAAGATTGGCCCTGGAGAAGGGCTGGTATGGGAGCGGAAATAAAAAAATGCAATCACCTGTAAATCAGGCAATTGCATTAAAAATCCGCGGAGGAGGAGAGATTCGAACTCCCGGTACCTTTCAGTACGACGGTTTTCAAGACCGCTCCATTAAACCGCTCTGGCACTCCTCCGTATGGATGGGCCGCAAAGATAGCGGCTTTTTGAAAAATATAGTCAGGGGCTGCCAAAAATTTATTTTTTCGCAACTTCGCTTAGTCTGTTGGCAATGGCATCCGCAAGATCTGTGGTATTTCTTCATTCGATTCAATCTGATTGAAAAAAGTATCCAGATAAGCCGTCATTTCCTGCGACGAGATTCGGGTGAGGAATTTTGAATCGCAGAGATCATACAATTCCTTTTTAGCAGCCACCAGCATTTTGGCGGCCTTTTTAAGCGCTTCCGGTTTCAGGCCGTTCGACATGAGAAATCTGTCCCGCACGTTTTTGAGGCCGGTTTCAGAGGCCGGGCTGGAATAAGGTGCGCTTACCAACCCTGAAAAGTCAAAATCGTAGGGAATAACCAGCACTTTTCCCGGGTTTTCAGCCGAGCGGATCAGGCGTACATTGCGCATCATGGAAATTTCCCAATCCGTGTTGCCAATCATGTATTCAAACATAGCCACCAGCGCAGCCTGGTGAGTCATCAGGCTGTCGGTCGGGATGCCGTACTGATCTACTACCTGTCCGTTCATTCGTGCCACGGTTTCTTCTTCATCTTCTACCAGCATCGCCATCATGGTTTTTTTTGATTTTTCCACGTGGGTATCGCGAATGGTCAGACGAATCAGTCGCGCACGCACAGACGCACCGGTCAGGTGTTCGAACATGCGGTAGGCGATGTATTCCTTCACAATGAGTTGGTCGCCCAGGTCGCTGTCGAAGCAAGGTAAAACCAGTTTGATTTCATTGAGGGTATCGAGACCTTCCTCTTTCAGGTCTTTTTTCTTGAATTTGATTTTCAGCGGTGGAATTTCAGCCACTTTCCTGCGGTATTTTCCCCTCGGGCGCAATTCTATTTTGTAGGTTTTTCCATCTGCTGTAATCAGGTTGCCGGGAAAATACTGATTCGTTTTTTTATTGGCAATGATGGTCGTCAGGTCTGTTTCAAGTGTCATTTTGGCGCCTTCCTGCACCGTCAGGCGTTCCAGGATCGATGGCAAGTCGGCAGGCGCCTGTGCTTGAACACCTGCTCCATACAGGGAAAACAGGCAGATGAGAAAAATATATGCAAGTGAAATTTGTATCTTTTCCATTGGCTCAGAATTTAATTCTGAAATAATTTTCGATTCTTCGAGATGCTTGATTACAAAGATATAACAAAAGTAAAAAACGAAAAGTTTCAAATGATTATTTTGTTAACACTCAAATCAAAGCACCTTTTCAGAATTATTGCAAAGTTAGTGCCTAAATTATTCAGATGTGTTAAGTTATCGATAAAAACCCATTCTGAATCGTCGGGAAATAACAAGGCCAACCCGCTTCAGGCAAAGGTGGCAAAAATGTATGAATTTGCTATTACATATCTTTTTGGAAGCCAAACTGCATGTAACTTTGCGGATTATTTCATTTTAGCAAATCAAACTTTCTCCATGAAGATATTCATATCTGTATTGCTGGCTGTTGCCTGTAGCGTTTCCAGTGCTTCTGCCCAGCAAGGGCTTCCTGTGTGTGGCAATACCACCGCACAACAGATTGAACACATGCTTCCCCGGGTTCGTACCTATCAACAACAGGTTCTGACAAGCGAAAGAAATGAAGTCCAATATATTCCGATTTTCTTTCACCTCACTGCCGATGCAGCAGGAGAAGGGCGCCATAAGGACCGCTTTGTGCTCGATCAGTTGTGCGATATGAATGAGGCATACGCCCCTATGGATTTTCGGTTTTATATAAAGCCACACACAACCTACGGCCTGATAGATCGCTCTATCAACAGCAATTCAGTGTACTCCGGACAAACCAACGAATTTCTGATGAATAGCCGCCGGAATCAAAATGCCTTAAATGTATATGTGGTAAATCAGGTGTTTGATGATCCGAGCATTCTTGGTTTCAACAATTCAGACCGCGACTGGGTAGTGGCTCGCAAAGACCAGATCAATGGCAATGGCAATGGAACCCTGCCCCACGAAGTGGGACACTTCTTTGCCTTGCCCCATACTTTCCTCGGGTACGAATCCAACCCTTTTGATGGCGTGAACGACCCCACCTGGCCGGTAGCACCTGTGGTATCTCCCGGCGGTCCCCTCACTGAACGTGCAGACGGCTCCAACTGTCAGTCAGCAGCCGATGAAATTTGCGATACACCCGAAGACTACAATTTTGGATATGGCGCAAACGGCTGCGCAACCTATACCGGCGCCGCGCTCGATCCGCTGAGCAACCCTGTCGACCCGATGGAAAACAATTTTATGGGCTATTTCATCGGCTGTACAGACTATCAGTTTACGCCGGGGCAAGTGAGCGTGGTGCTCTCCGACAGGGCTTCAAATGACCGCAACTACCTCGACAACACGTACACACCTGCAGCAGAGGAAATTTCGGTTCCCGACAACCTGTTGATCTCTCCGATTGGGGGCGCTACACAGGAATTTTATGACGAAGTGCTGTTACAATGGCAATCCGTTCCCGGCGCTACGTACTACCTGATTGAGTTTGATATTTCCACTTTCTTCGCTACCACCAGTTTTCAGTCCGTCATTGTTCCGGCCACTACTACTTCGCTGTTGTACACCACTTTGCAGGCCAACAGAAATTACTACTGGCGGGTACGCCCTTTCAATGAATATGTAACCTGCGCGCCGGCAAAAACCAGTTCTTTCCGCACGCCGACCACTTCGGCCGTAAAAAGTATTGAAGATTTGAATGCCTGGAACATATATCCCAATCCGGTTTCTCCTGATGACAAGGCATATGTTGCCATTCAGGCTGATAACGGATTTACCACTTCGTTGAGCATTGTCAACCCGGCTGGAGAAATGGTGTACGAACAAAATGGTATCGACCTGGGCGCCGGAAATACAACACTGGAAATCTCAACGAGCGGGCTTGCCAATGGTGTGTATTTTGTCGTGCTGAGCACGGAGAAAGGGCGGGCAGTTCGTAAACTGACGGTGTTGAAGTGAGGGGTGTTTTGGTGTTTTGGTGTTTTGGTGGACTTTGCTCTTGGCATTGAGGGGTAAAGATTAAGTGGCATATTTTACCACTTATGCTGCCCTACCCTTCCAAAACACCAAAACACCAAACCACAAACATTTCACTCCCAGACAAAATCCTCCGCTTTGGGTGCGCCTTCCATCAATTCGACAACAGTAGTCGGAGGCGCTGTGAGTTTGCGCAATTGGGTATTGATCCAGGCGCCATCGATATTCATGACGGCGCATACAGCGCCGTCGCGCGCTCGGATCAATTCGTGCCGGAATGAAAACCGCGATCCATCGCGACGCAACTTCGTAATAGCGGTGGTGATATACAACTGATCGCCCGGCCGCACCTCTTTTCGGAAAATGGCTTCTTCCCTGAATAATATCGGCCCTACATGTTGTTCGAGCATCAAATGGGTAGACAAGCCGTACGCCGACAGGAATTCGACCCGTGCTGTTGCTGCAAAATCGTAATAAACCGAATGGCGCAGGTGAAAATTAGGGTCCATATCCGCCCAACGCAGGGAAACAGGCGTTTTAAACATGGTCATCAGATTTGGGTGTAGCATTTTTACCTTTCAAACGCGCACGAATGAATTCAACTACAATCGGTATCAGTGAAATACCGATGACGGCAAAAATGACAATTTCAAAGTTGTTTTTTACAAATGGCTGTGACCCCAGGAAATACCCGGCGAGCGTCAGGGTTGTTACCCACAAGGCTCCTCCTGCCAGACAGTATCCGATGAACCGGCTGTAAAACATAGAGCCTACACCCGCCACAAAAGGGGCGAATGTGCGTACAATCGGCACAAAACGAGCAATCACCAGGGTACGTCCTCCATATCGCTCATAAAACTCCTGGGTTTTATCGATGTACGACTTTTTCAAAAACCAGTAGTCGCGGGTAAAAACCTTGCCTCCCAGGTATTTTCCAAAAAAATAATTGGTGTTGTCGCCCAGGATGGCAGCCAGAAAGAGCAATGGTATGAGCAGCCAGATACTGAGGATGCCAGTTTTTGCGGTGATGGCGCCAGCAGCAAACAAAAGCGAATCGCCCGGCAAAAAAGGGGTAACCACGAGACCGGTTTCACAAAAAATAATGAGGGCCAATATGAGGTATGTACCAAGTTCATATTCGCGCATGATGTTTTCGAGGTGAACATCGAGGTGGCGAATAATATCTATGAATTGCGTCAGCAGATCGAGCATAATTAATTTCAGGAAGTCATTTAATTGGAAAGCGCGCAAAAATAGGGCATTTTGCATCGGATTTTATACCAAATCCACGCATAGAGGTCATGAAAGACCGTTCACATTTCTGTGCTTTCGGAATGATACCTCGCGCTTTCTTTTCGGGATAGGCATTAAATTTCGGGAAAACCCTAATTTGCCCCGCAAAAATCACTTGTTTACCCGACTGCCCTATGTCTTTTCTATCAAATATTTTCAGAAAAAAATCAGTCCCCGACGCCATTGCTACTGCGCAACAGGAAGAAATTCACGGCACAGGAGGTTTGGATAAAAACCTTCGTGTAATCGATCTGACAGCCCTTGGTATTGCTGCCATCATCGGGGCGGGTATTTTCAGCACCATTGGATCGGCCAGTTATAGCGGCGGCCCGGCGGTGGTATTTCTGTTCATATTTACAGCCGTGGCCTGCGGGTTTGCCGCCTTCGCTTATGCTGAATTTGCGTCCTTGCTGCCTGTTTCCGGAAGCGCCTACACGTATTCCTATGTAGCGTTTGGCGAATTGATCGCATGGATCATCGGCTGGGCACTTGTGATGGAATATGCGGTGGGAAATATTACCGTGGCCGTTTCATGGTCGGGCTATTTCACAGGACTGTGTGAAAGCATGGGCTGGCATATCGCTTCCTGGGCTACCATCGATTACGTCAGTGCGCACGAAGGCCACACCGCCGTTTCTGCCATGCTGAAAGGAGGGGCCGATGTAGCCAGTCTCAGCGATGGCGAACGCGAAGCCTGGACAGCCTGGGAAAATGCGCCGAACCTGGGCGGTTTGCGTATTATCATGGATATTCCAGCCATCATCATGTCGATTCTGATAACGGCACTGGTGTATATAGGCATGAAAGAGTCTAAAACTGCCGGTAATATTATGGTGGTGCTGAAACTCATCGTTGTTATCCTGGTCATCATCGTGGGCGCTGGTTATGTAGACACTGCCAACTGGCATCCCTTTATTCCAAATGGTTTTGGTGGCGTAATGGGGGGCGTTTCATCGGTATTTTTTGCCTATATCGGCTTCGATGCCTTGTCGACTACTGCCGAAGAATGCAAAAACCCGCAACGCGACCTCCCTCGTGCCATGGTGTATTCCATTATTATTTGCACCATCTTGTACATCATCATTGCATTGGTACTCACTGGAATGGTCAATTACAAGGAACTGGATGTAAACGACCCGCTGGCGTATGTGTTCCAGAAAATCAACCTGAAATGGTTTTCAGGCATCATTGCCGTCAGTGCTGTGGTGGCCATGGCCGGTGTATTCCTGGTTTTCCAACTGGGCCAGCCACGTATCTGGATGACCATGAGCCGCGACGGGCTGCTGCCGCCCCGCTTTTCGGAAATTCACCCGAAATACCGTACGCCTGCATATGCCACGATCATAACAGGTTTGTTTGTCATCATTCCCATGCTGTTTATTCCGAGCGATACGGTGCTCGATTTGTGTAGCATGGGCACCTTGTTTGCATTTGTATTGGTGTGTGCCGGCGTATTGAAACTGCAACTGACGCCAGATGCGCCGCGCGGCAAATTCCGCACGCCATATATCAATGGCAAATGGATTTTCCCGGCGCTGCTGCTGGGCATGGCCGCATTTTTGTTCACACAATTCCGCCAGGACACTGTAGACTGGATTAGCAACGCGCCCCAAATTCGCGAAGCGGACAAACTGGTTGGAAAACTGTCGGAAAACGAAGTATCTGCTACAAAAGCCATTCTTTTGCAGCGCGACAGTGCAGGCATGGCACAGGCCGGTGGCGATCTGGTGGCCTATTTATCGGCGCTCGATGCCAATCAGTATGCAGATGCCGTTCAGCGTATTCCCGCCTCGGATGTTCACAAATATGAATCGGGCTGGGATGTGTTCAAACACAAAATCCCTATGTGGCTTTTTGTACTGACAAGCCTCGCGCTGGCTGTGATGGCATTCCGACACAACCTGTCGCTCATACCCATGCTGGGGCTGGTTTCCTGTTTTTACATGATGGCACAGATACCTGCAAAAAGTTGGTTTGGCTTTTTGATCTGGTTGATCATCGGCCTCACGATTTACTTCGGATACGGATACAGCCACAGCAGGCTGGCCGCTAAAAAAAGTGCGGCCGGATGAAAAAAGTAGTGGTGTTGACAGGTGCGGGCATTTCTGCCGAAAGCGGGATCAAAACATTCCGTGATGCAGATGGATTGTGGGAACAACACCGAATAGAAGAGGTGGCTACACCCGAAGCATGGGCAGCCAACCCGGAACTGGTGTTGCGTTTTTACAATCAGCGCCGCGCACAACTCTTTGATGTACAACCCAATATGGGCCATACGGCACTTGCGGAACTGGAAAAGGATTTTGACGTGCATGTAATAACTCAAAACGTGGACGACCTGCATGAACGCGCCGGAAGTACCCGCGTTTTACATTTGCATGGTGAACTGCGCAAGGTGCGTTCGGAGCGTTTTGAACAACTGGTGTACCCCTGCGAAACAGATATTGAAATGGGCGACACCTGTGAACGCGGTTACCAACTTCGTCCCCATATCGTGTGGTTTGGCGAATTTGTGCCCATGCTGGGTGCTGCGGCAGAACTGGCACAGCAAGCCGATATTTTTCTGATTGTAGGGACATCTCTTCAGGTATATCCTGCCGCCAGTTTGATGGTGTATGCAAGGCGAAATATTCCGTTTTATTACATTGACCCGAAACCACAGGTAAACTATGAACTGGCATCCATGCCCAACTTAACCATAGTGGCCGAACCAGCCACTACAGGCGTTCCCGGTGTAGCGGCGATGTTGCGCAACAACTAATTTTTATTGAAACCATGAAACAAAAATCTTTTCTCTCCCTGTGCCTGCTGTCTGTGTTGTTTTTGCTGGAATGCAAGGCGCAGCCCGCTGTAAAAGAAGTGCGATTAGACAGCAAACACATCGTGTATCTGCTCGACAGCACCGATGCTGCCAAAGCCATCACCACGGATCACCGCGACGCTTATTTTCAGAAAGTAAGGCTTACGGAAATGTCGATTCAGATGAAACGCGAATTGACCACGGCCGACACCCGGGAAAAAATGCTGCCCGAGTACGTAGCCTTCCTGAAAAGCGATGTGCTGAGTTTTAGTGCCGATGAAGCCAAATTCACCGCAGATGTCATCAAAAAAGTCTTTGAAACGAGTGAAAAAGTGGCGCCCGGCATTTTCCCGGACACCATATTGCTCATCAAAACCAAAGGCAGGCACTACGGCGATGGCGTGTGGTACACACGTGAGAACTGCATCATTATTCCGGCAAACGAACTGGATTCCAAAAAAACCAATCCGTTTACTACCACGATGTTCCATGAGTTGTTTCACGTTTATTCACGTTTGAACCCTCAAAAAAGCGACAAACTGTACCAACTCATTGGTTTTCAGGAAATTGGTTATCAAAACCTGCGAATTCCACCGGCATTGTCGGACAGGTTGCTACACAATCCGGACGGCGTGGATTTTGCTCAAAAAATTACACTCCGCCAGGCCGACGGATCAACTATAGAAGCCATTCCCGTTCTCTATGCCAACCAGGCTGGTTACCAAAGCAGTATTACCGAGTTTTTCGGTTATCTTGAGTTTAACCTGTTTCAGGTAGAAAAAAATGCCGATGGTTCGTGGCGCGTACTGACCAAAGAGGATGGCCTGACCAGCACTTTGAGCATCGATAAACAGCCCGACTTTTTCAACCAGATCAAGGACAATACGGGGTATATCATTCACCCGGATGAAGTACTGGCCGACAATTTTGCATTCGTCATGGGAAGATCCAAATCTGCAGCGCTTACGGCCAAATTTTCCCCCGCAGGAAAGAAATTACTGGATGATATAGAACAATTATTGAAAGAAAAGTAAAATGACCAGAATTGCGCTCGTCGGCTCGGGCAAGGTAGCCTGGCAATTGGGCAAGCGCCTGACGGACAAAGGTTTTGCTGTGTCGCAGGTGCTGAGCCGAACGGCTGAACATGCCCGTTCGCTCGCAGAAGCACTTCATGCCACCTGGTCGGATCAATGGTCGGATATCCTTCCTGATACCGACTGGATTTTGATAGCCATTCGGGATGACGTCATCGGAGTCGTGGCCGAAGAATTGTCGCACCATGCACCCGGTGCACTTGCCACGCATACTTCCGGCGCGACACCCGGTACTGTGCTGGCGCCTTTTTTCAAAAGGAACGGCGTCTTTTATCCACTTCAAACTTTTTCACAGGAAAGGAGGCCCAACTGGTCTGAAATCCCCATTTGTGTGGATGCCTCCACGAAGCAAGACCTGGACGTCATGCTTCATATTGCCGATAAAATTGGGCAAAAGGCATACATTATAGATGACACACAGCGCGCGCAGTTGCACGTTGCAGCAGTATTTGCCAACAACTTTTCCAACCACTGCTTCGTCATTGCTGAAAAAATATTGGAAGAAAAAGGGCTTTCGTTCGAATTATTGCACCCTTTAATGCAGGAAACACTGGCCAAGGCGCTCGAGCAATCACCATTTGCCATGCAAACCGGCCCGGCCTTGAGAGGCGATCAGGACACCATGCAAAGACACCTCCAACTGCTCGAACAACATCCTGACTGGCAGCAGGTGTACAGACTTATTTCTGAAAGTATTGAGAAAGAACATAGCTCCTGAGGTGTCGGCTATCAGGCGCTTCGAGGCACATTGCGATGCCCGTACGGACAATGACGGCAACCACTTCCACAACATTCGCCTCGTTTGAGCAGGTAATGCGCGGTAAATACCCAACGTCCTTTATCGATGTAATAATCAACACCTTCCTGAAGTACGGGTTGGGTAGAATTGCCTGAATCGGTTTTATTTGACTTCATTTTTGACATGACGCGGTATGAAACACCAAAATACCGGAATGGTTTTTGCTATTGCATCATGCCCCTCAAATGACACAAATGCGACAGCGGCAGGTTTTTTCAGCCAACACTTTCAAAAGATTTGTTTCTTTGTATTTATTTTAACCGTTTTACCATGAACCGATCCCTACACCTGATTTTTTTACTTGGATTTTTATCTATCAGCCATTATTTATCAGCCCAAATCGGAATTTGTAATCAGGTGATTGCATCGGCTGGAAAGGCCACAGTACAGGGAGGTCGCACGTATGCCTATACCATTGGCGAACCCTTTATTTTTACCCTGACTGCGACATCTAAAATTATTACCCAAGGATTTCATCAACCGGACTTGTGTTTGCCGGTTCTGACCAATGACCTGGATATTAATGCCTGGGAACTGGAAATTTACCCCAATCCTGCGTCCAACCTGATCCACATACGATATTCAAACGAACAAAAAGGCCTCCTCAGCGCACAGGTTTTCGACCTGCTGGGCAGGCCTGTTATGCAGAACATTACACTCGACCAACCTGACGACTCCACATTAGACTGCAGCAACTGGCAGGCAGGTGTTTACCTGATTCGACTACAGGACACCCGAACCCGATCTGCTGCCACTGTACGTGTGATTCGACTCTGATGCTATTCCTGTGAAAACATTTTTTCTTTTTTAATCCAGCATGAAATTCCACCAGGCCGGTAATCGGTTTATTGACGAACGTACCAAAACTATGTTTTCCATGAAACAGCGTTTATTCTTTTTAACCCTCTTGCTGATGGGCTTCGCGCTTGCTGCATCGGCACAATTTACACCACAAGGTTTTAATTATCAAAGCATTATAAGAGACGGAAGCGGTAATCCGCTGGGCAATCAGACCGTCACATTGCTTTTTTCAGTGCGCAGCGGAGCACCCAACGGTCCGGTTGCGTATTCAGAAAAACAGGTCGTTTCTACCAACGAATTCGGACTGGTCAACCTGATTATTGGACAGGGAGGCACTCCCCTGCTTGGCGAGTTCAGCAATATCAACTGGGGTGGCGGGGCAAAATACCTGACCGTTTCGGTAGAAAACGCGCCCAATGTTTTTGATGAAGTTGGCACTTCCCAACTGATGAGCGTCCCTTATGCACTGTATGCCCAAAACGCTGCCAATGGCGGCGGTGGCGGCAGTGGCGATAACTGGGGCTCCCAAACTGTACAGACCAACACTACTATCAGCGGCAACGGTACAGGCGGCAATCCCATCGGCCTCGCGCAGCAAAATGCACAAACTGGTCAGGTATTGAAATGGAATGGCAGCACCTGGGCGCCTGCAGACGATATTTCTTCCAGCGGCTCCAATGGAGGCACAGTAACCCAGGTCAATACTGGCTCTGGTCTTACAGGCGGCCCCATTACCAATGCAGGCACCATCAGTCTGAGCAATACCGGCGTTACACCCGGCCCTTATGGCAGCGCTACCGAAATACCTGTTATTACCGTAGATGCCCAGGGGCGTATCACGAATATCTTCAAAACGATTGTACAGCCCGGCACGGTAGGCATTACAGGCAGTCCGGGGCTCAATGTGGAACAAAACGGCTTCAATTTTACCCTTACCAATACGGGCGATACCAATGCTGCTGATGATGTGACCACCTCCATGCAGGCAGATGGCGACGTAAACGGCCCATTTAGCAACCTGCAACTGAAAGCCAGTGTAGTGACTTCCAATGAATTGGCAACGAATGCAGTGACTTCCGGCAAAATCAGCAATGCCGCCGTTACAGCCGCCAAACTCGACAATATGGGCGCCTCCAATGGGCAAATCCTGAAATGGAACGGCTCTGCATGGGCGCCTGCTGCCGACCAGACCGGCATCAGCACGGTATCGCTGTCGGCAGGGTCCGGTATTTCCGTTACGGGCGCCTCTCCTTCCTTTACGATAACCAATACAGGCGATACGAATGCCTCCGATGATGTAACCACCTCCTCTCAGGCAGATGGCGACGTAAACGGCCCGTTCAGCAACCTGCAATTGAAATCAAGCGTTGTGACGGCTACAGAACTGGCCAACAGCGCCGTTACGACAGGTAAAATTTCAAATGGCGCAGTAACGGCTGTCAAACTATCTGATATGGGCGCCAGCAGTGGTCAAGTGCTGAAATGGAACGGCTCTGCATGGGCGCCCGCTGTCGACCAAACTGGCAGTGGGGGCGGTACGGTAAATATCATCGGTGGAGACGGCATCGACGTTACTTCGCTGGATGGCACATACACCATATTGAATGCCGGCGACACCAACCCCGCAGATGATATTACAACCGCTACGGTGGCAGATGGCGACGTAACAGGCCCGTTCAGCAACCTGCAAGTAAAAGCCGATGTGATCACCACAGTCGAATTGGCTAACAATGCCGTTGGCACAGCCAATATTGTCAATTCTGCTATTACTTCTGCCAAAATTGACAATATGGGCGCTTCTGCCGGTCAGGTATTAAAATGGAACGGCTCCGCATGGGCGCCCGGTACCGACCAAACTGGCGGCGGCGGCGGGTCTTCCGACACTTATACCAGCGGTGCGGGTATCAATATTACCGGTGCGTCTCCAGTATTTACCATCAACAATACCGGCGATACGGACCCAAGCGACGACCTCACGACCGCCTCGCAAGCCAATGGCGATGTATCGGGCCCGTTCAGCAACCTTCAAATAAAAGCCGATGTGGTCACCACAACCGAACTGGCCAATAGCGCTGTTGAAACAGCCAACCTGGCCAACCAGTCTGTTACAGGCGCCAAAATCGATGACATGGGTGCTACAGCAGGCCAGGTGTTGAAATGGAACGGATCGACCTGGGAACCCGCAGCAGACCTGTCGGGTGGCGGCGGTGGCAATACCTACACAGCCGGAAATGGCATCAATATTACGGGTACTGCCCCCAACCTGACAATTACTAATTCAGGGGACCTCAGCAACACCAATGAATTGCAAACCCTGGCACTGAACGGCTCGCAACTGACGCTATCCAATGGTGGCGGTACGGTAACCCTGCCCAGCGGCGGCGGTGGCAACACCTACACGGCTGGCAATGGAATCAACATTGGTGGAACGGCTCCTAACTTTACGATTACCAACTCAGGCGACCTCAGCAATACCAACGAATTGCAAACCCTGGCACTCAACGGCTCGCAACTCACCCTGTCAAACGGCGGCGGTACGGTATCGCTTCCATCTGGTAATACCTACACAGCCGGCAACGGCATTAGCATCACAGGCACAGCACCCAACCTGACCATCACAAACTCAGGTGATGCCGATAAAAACCCAAGCAATGAACTACAGTCTCTATCATTGAATGGTTCAACGCTGGAAATCTCGCAGGTAAGCAGCCCCATCGACCTTGCACCGCTGCTCACAGCCAGCAGTGTATGGAAACCTGCCGGTACAGGTGGCGTACACATTTACAACTCCAACACCAACAATGTGCTGATCGGTACCAATACGAGCACTTCCGGCAAATTGCAGGTGCTGGCCGGAGGCTCCATCGAAGCAGCCCGCTTTGTTCAGAGCAATACCGCCGGTTCCGCAGCAGGTATTGTCGTTCAAACAAATGGTACCGGCCCTGCGGGTTATTTCACTTCCACCAATGGCAAAGCATTGATAACTGACGCTGGTTTTGTGGGAATTAACACCCCCAATCCCACAGCGCGTTTGGATGTGAACGGCCCGACACGTATCGTAACGGGCGATGCAGCGCCAGCACAACTTACGCTGGAGAACAATGAAGAAAAAGGAGCCAATATTTTGTTCAAACATACAGGCAGCTCCAACGCCTGGAATGTTCTTGGCAGAACGGATGAACCCGGAACTTTCGATATTCAGTTTATCAAAGAAAGTGGAACATCTTTTTCCATGATCACTGCGGATCAAAATGGAAATGTAAGCATGGGCGATAGCCTGTCCAGCAACGGCGGAGGTGTGGTAAAAGCAAACCACGGCGCCTTTGGAGGTTTTATGGTCAATAACGCCAACACTGGAAAAAACTGGACGTTCAAGGTGGCCGGCGCTGGCGGAAGCCTTCAATTGTTCAATAGTACCTTGGGCAATGCTGTTCCTGCCGGAACTTTTTCAACTGCAGGTTTGTACGTTCCCTCCGACGAACGACTGAAAAAAGACATCGTCGGATTGCCTGGCAGCACCTTGAACAAGATTATGAACATCAAGCCCGTGGCATATCGGTATCAGGTAGAACTGGAATCGGCGCCCCGCACCATCGGTTTCCTGGCACAGGATGTACAAAAACAGTTTCCGGAACTGGTGGCACAAAACGGCGATTACCTGTCACTCAACTATGCAGGATTTGGTGTATTGGCTATCAAGGCCATTCAAGAGCAGCAGACACAAATGGAACAGTTGAAAACTGAAAATGAGGCGCTCAAACAAAAAATAGAGAGCATGGAGGCCCGTATGCTGCGTCTGGAGGAACAAATGATGAAGCAGAAAAATTAAAATTTGCCCTTCGAACTGTTACAAGGCCACAGAATCAAAACTCCTGATTCTGTGGCTTTTATATTTGCACCCTCATTTACCGACTCCCTGCATGCGTTTATTCCTACCGATTACCTGCATTATCTTCCTGTTTCAACTTGCTTCTTCAGCCCCGCTGCAAGCCGAAGTGTGTGCGCAGGACACCGTTTTTTTTAATCTGCGCGACACCTTCTGCACGTATCAAGCCATACTGGTAGGTGGTGAATTGTTTAGCCCCGACCGACCCACCGGTCAGGTATTTCTGCCGGGCGCAGCCGCAAACGGCTCTGATAGCCTGATTAGCATACAACTCACTTTTTTACAACGCCCCGAAACGACCCTTTCTCAAACCCTTTGCAGCGGCGATACACTGTATGTAAACGGGACGCCTTACCATGCCCAGTTTTATCTCGGAGAAGAAACAGTGCAAGGCGGCGCTGCCAATGGTTGCGACAGCCTGATTCATGTGTCACTTAATTTTTTGCCGGTGTACAGCACGTATCAGGCCACGATTTGTGAAGGCGATACCATTTACATCAACAACAACGCCTACCATGCCCTGCACCCAAGCGGCGAAGAGGTGATTACGCATACCGGTTCCGGCGGCTGCGACAGCATTATTCAGGTAAATCTGGAGGTACTTACGCCCCCTTTCAGCAACCTCGTGGACACGCTGTGTCCCGGAGAGATACTTATCATCAACGGACACACATACGACGAAAACAACCGCGCCGGGTTTGAAATCCTGGATGGCGCTGCCGCCAGCGGATGCGATTCGCTGGTAACGATCAGCCTGGCATTCCGACAAATATTTTTCCATGCCGGAGATGACCAGACTATTGCCAAAGGTGATATTGTTTGCATCGAACCCGACTATGGCTTTACCCCTCTCAATGTCGAGTGGAGCCCCGCCCCACCCTGCGACGACCCGCATTGTCCGTTCTTTTGCTTTCAGCCGCTACAAACAATTTCTTTTCAGGTAAGCGCCACCGATCCATATGGCTGTGTACTCACCGACGACATCGGCGTATTTGTAAATACCGACAACAAGACCTACGCGCCCACTATTTTCTCACCGGAGGCCCCTTGGCCCAACAATCGTTTTTTCCTGAGCGCCGACCGCGGTACGGCCCGTATCGTCCGGATGTTCGTAGCCGACCGCTGGGGCGAACTGATGTTCGACAAATCCGACTTCCTGCCCGATCAGCCCGATGAAGGCTGGGATGGCTATTTCCGGGGAAAAATTGCGCCGGTGGCTACCTATATGTTTTATGCGGAAATGGAGCGCATCGACGGTACGACGTATGTGAAAGCAGGGTCGGTTACGTTGATACGATAACGGTAGAGACAAGGCATGCCTTGTCTCAAGGCGGGTTGTGCAGAAATATTTTCTGTTTCTCAGATCTTCACAAATCTGCCCGTCCAAACCGCATCTCCCGCATACAATTTTAACAAATACAAGCCGGAGGAAAGACCCTGAACCGGAATATTGCCATCTGCTGCAAGCAGCCCTTCTTTCCGCACAATTCCCTGCATATCAATGAGTTGATACCGTTCAAAACGCACCTGACTGGAAGATATTTGAACCATGTCGACCACAGGGTTGGGAAAAATGGCCAGTAACAAAGGCCTGGAAGGCATCTCGACCGATACGGTCTGTATGGTTTGATGAATGGCTGAGAGCAAGGAATATGCCTGGTTGGGGGCACAAACATCGCCGCCCAATTCCCAAATCATCACGCCGGAGGTTCGTTGTAGGGCCAGTTGGGTTTTGGCTACGATGGTCGGAATGCCGTTGTAATACAATTGCCCGACTTGATCAAGTTGGGCATTGTCGGCATTCAGGGCCACGATTTCACTATAATCGAGTCCTGTAACCGGGTCGGTAGCAAAATCGTATCCATAAAATGGCACACCCAGGGTTTGGCGGCTGCCCGGCAGCCCTTGGGCGTTCCAGTATTGCAGGCATTGTTCAGTCCAGGCGTAGGGCGAATGCTGGCCTGGGGTGTTGGGCGCCCAGGGGCCCGTGAGGTCATAAATCATGAGATTCACCCAATCGAACGCTGCGAGTGCCTCCGCACTGATTTGAGGATAGCGGTACGAGCCTGGCAAGGCAGCAGACATGGGCCAGCCAGCCCATTGCAGGCTATCTTTCAGTGCCAACACAAAGGGGCTGTACAAGTCGTTGACGTATTGCCATTCCAGGTCGATATCCACACCATCGAGGTCATTCTCCTGCACAAATTGCATGATATTGGAAATGTATGCGCCACGGTGCTCCGGCAGCATCCAGTAATTCCAGGCTGCCTCCCAATCAGGCTGCAGGTACCCACCAGCCAGGGAAATGAATACTTCTACTCCATGTGCATGGGCTGCAGCCACAAGATCTGTCGGATCTTCGCCATCGATGTGTAGTTGTCCGGCAGCATCCGGATTGGCAAAAGCCAGGTTGATATGGGTGAGTTTATCCCATTGGATGGTGCAGGTATCGACATTCCACATGGCCACGTATCCGACGGTTTTGAATGTCTGAGCCTGGATTTGGAAAACGAACAGAAAGAGGAAAAAAAGCGATAGGGCGTTTTTCATGTAAAAAAGGTGGCTATGATAAAAAACAGGAGCGGTTCCGAAGTTTTTGGAATGATGCTTATTTGCCGAAATGTAATTTTCCTCATTCTACCCCAAAAAACAATCCCGAATCCTGGCGTTGGCCAAAATTCGGGATGTTAAACGTTACGCTGAGACAAGGCATGCCTTGTCTCTACTGTTTGTTTTCCGGCATCACTTTTTCTTCCCGTTCGATGGTAATGCTCGTTGGGCCGGCGATGATTTTGAACTCCGTACGGCGGTTCAACTGGTGTTGTTCTTCCGTGCAATCCACACCATTGGCGCAGTTGTTCAGCAGTTGTTTTTCACCATAACCTTTTGCTACGATGCGGTCGGCGGCAATGCCTTTTGCCACGATCCACGCTTTGGCGCTTTCAGCGCGCTTCTGCGACAGTGATTCGTTGTAGGCATCCTGACCGCGGGAGTCGGTGTGTGAAGACAACTCGATTTTCATATCCGGGTATTTCTTCAGCAGGTCGGTCAGGTATTGCAGGTCGGGCTCGGCATCCGGGCGAATATCCCATTTGTCATAGTCGTACAGGATATTGTCGAGGCGGATCGGTTCGTTGGTTTTGACAATGCGTGTTTCCGGTTCCTTGCGAACAAGTCGGAGTGTGAGCGTTTTTTCAATGTCCCTGCTTTTTTTGATCCCTACGGTATTGAAAGTAACCGAGTCGGGCTGGTAACCGTCGCGGGTAGCGATCACGAGGTAGGACTTCTCAGGCTGAAGTTCGAAAGTAAAGTCGTTGGCAGCCGTGTTGGTTTTGGAAGCCACATTGGCCGGGTTTTTATCCGAAACATCCACTACCTGCAAGGTTGCACCTGTGAGCGGCTGATTTTCCTTTTCTCCTTTGCGTTTGAAACGCAGGGTTTTAGCCATCAGGTTGACTTTTACGCGCTCGATTTCCCAGGCATAAATGTCGTCGCAGCAGGTTTTGCTTTTCAGGTTATTCGGGCCAGGGCGATTGCTCACGAAGAAACCGCTCATGCCGTCGGGTGTCTGGGTGTAGTAAATATCGTCTACGCTGGAGTTGACGCCCAGCGACATATTTTTGGGTTCGCTCCACACCGATCCGTTCCACTGGCTTTCAAACACATCGAGTCCACCCAGTGTAGGGCGGCCGTCGGTGCTGAAATACAGTTTGCCATCGCGGTAGAAGGGGCTGCTTTCTTCACCCACTGTGTTGATCACCTCACCGAGGTTGACGGGCAGGCCAAATACACCGTCCGATTTTTTCGGTGCATAGTAGATGTCAAATCCACCTTTACCACCTGGCATATTGGCTACAAAAAAGAGCACTTTTTCGCCAAAGAGTTCGCCCTCACAAGGGTGTTTGGCAATGTAATCGCCGTTCACACCACTCACTTCATTGGCGCCGCTCCAGCCATCGGAGCCTTTCATGCTGTAGTAAATTTTGCTTTCTGCCAGCGTCTGGCCTTCTTCTTTCAGCAGGGCGCGGGTGAAATACATGGTTTTGCCATCCGGCGTGATGCTGACGTTGCCCTGTTGCCAGCCTTCGCGGTTGATTTCTGTGCCCAGGGCTGTCGGAGCGCCGTATTCCTTACCGCTTTTAGAGGCAGAATACACTTTCATGTACCATTCCTGGTTTTTGCCATCCATTTCTACTACTTCCTTGGACTGCATGGAGGTGTAGTACAGTTCGCCGCCATTGTAAATGGGAGAGGCTTCCGTTTGCGGACTGTTGGCTTTTTTGCCCAGGTTATTGACGAGCAGGTTGTCGGGTTGTTTGGCTTTTTTACCCAGTTCGCAACCTGCTTTTTCACGTTTGGCAGCCTGCACGAGGCCAGGATCCTGACCTGCGTCAATATATTGCTGGAACATATCGGCGGCTTCGGCGTATTTGCCGTTGCGTTTCATCGACATGGCATACCAGTATTTCTGTTCCGTGAACTCCTGTTTGCGGTCGCGATTCACGATACGGGCATACGCGCGCTCTGCTTTTTCGTAGTCGCGGAGGGTGTATTCAAGTTCCGCGATTTTCAGAGAAACGGCCTTGTCCTTGTTTACTTCGTACACCTTTTCGTACAAATCGAGTGCTTCGTACGGATTGCCATTCTCTTCGGCCTGTTTGGCCGATTTCAGGTTCGTTTCAGGTGTAGAGCGGTTGATAGGTTGTGCATGTAGCATCCAACCGGACATTACCGTTAGAAAAAAGAGGATGGAAAGTTTTTTCATATTATGCTGTGGGCCGGGCCCTGAAAGTGTGAACGTATGGATATTCAAAAAGTGAGGGTTTGAGTGGCGCCATGCGCCAGATTTTTTTAGAAACGCGGGCACAACACTTTCGTTTTGATCACAGCAGGTTTGTAAATCTTGATGATATAGTTGGCTGCCAGTTCAAAACCGCCGCGGTAGCGGCTTACGGTATTCAGGCCAGACACGTTAATATCATAGGCAAGACCAACATTCAGTGCTTTGTAGCGCATACCTGCAATGGCTTGCATGGCATCGCGCATGCGATAACCGACACCGAAGTTGAGGTTGATGTCTTTCTGCTCATCCAGCAGGTAACCGGCCATGCCTTGCAGCAAAATTTCCTGACCGCCTTTCTGGGTCTGGAACAGGAAAGCAGGATTGATGCTGAATTTATCATTCAGTTTGGCGTTGAACTGACCGTGCAACACCGAGCGACGTGGTACTTTGGTATTGCCACCGCCGCTGGCGCCCGTACCGCCGATCAGCGAATAACTAGGCTGGGTAAGGTGGTACATGGAAAAACCAATGTTGAAATCCATCATCTTGTTGAGTTTGGAAGTCAGCACCAGACCAGCGTCGATATCGGTGTATTTGTCATCCGTGTTCGTCTGGCTTTCACCGGATTGGCCCGGATCGTACTGGTTATTGGGGCGGGTGGAGTTGGTGTAACCGCGTTCGAAGAAAAACTTGCCGTTGTCCACCTTGCGCTGTTCGCCGCCATAGGCTGCGCCTACGGAAATGACGGTATTCGCTTTTTTATCGACCGCCAGGTGATAAGTTGCACCGATTTTCGAACCGGTATGTGCCAGACCGCCTTGTCCCGCTTTGTCGGAGAAGAACGACAAACCAACACCCACCCAGTCATTGCGGCGGAAACCGCGAATCACCGGTGCATCTACGAAGATAGCCGGGGTTTTGTACTGGGCATTTTTAACCGCCGGATCGAGGTCTTTTTGATTGATGACACTGCGAAACTGGTCGCGATAAATACCGCCAATACGCACGGTACCTTCAAATTTACCCGCCATGGCGGGGTTTAATGTCATAGGCGACATGTAAAACTGGGTAAAGTGAATGTCCTGCGCCGCAAGGCTTCCCAGGAAAAGGACAGTGACAAAAAGGCTTAGTAGTTTTCTAACGTACATATCGGAATGTTTTGTAAAAAGAGTCAGTGCTCTGAATCCAGTCAAATTGGGTGGCAAATTAGGGCAAAATTGTAAATACCAACCCACGTACAGGCCTTGAATTTGTTAAAAACCCTGTTTTGGTATTTTGCTGTCATTTTTTGGGGGAATTGGAGTAGTTCAAGTTGGCTGCAATCGTGTCTGTTGGAATCTTGTTCATACATTCAAAATGGCCTTTTGGGCATTGAGAGTAGCCAATTTTCGAACATGGGCGGCAAGATAATCCATTCACCTGAAAAGACGTGTTGGCATCCATGCCGGTTGGGTAAAATGGATACATGCCAAACTCGGGTACCGTGTTGCCCCAAACGGAAACAATCTTTTTTCGAAATGCAGCGGCGATATGCATCAATCCGGTGTCATGCGTCAATACCTGTTCGGCATCTCTCACCACAGAGGCAGATTCATAGAGGCTCATTCGTCCGCAGTAATTATAGACATGCACACCTGCTGAAGCAGCCACCTGTTTGCCCAATTCAGACTCCTGTTTTCCTCCTACAAGGACTACTGGTTGATCGATCCGGCTGCACAAGTCGATCATTTTTTCCAGGGGCAAGCGCTTGGTGGCATGAGTGGCGCCTACGACAAATGCGATAAATGGTTCAGCAGGAATTTCTTCTGCGGGAATGCGTTGTCGCCAATCGTTGCCTTCAGGAATAAAAAAATCGAGCCCTTGGCCATCGTATTTCACTCCTAACGCTGCGACACAGGCCATGTAGCGATCGACGATGTGTACATCCGGAAGGCGATGAATCCGCAAATTTACCAGCAGCCATTTTTCCAGATTGAGTTTGCGAAAGGAATAAGCCTTTTTACCAAGCCGCCATTTTACCTGAAGGCTGCGGAAGTTGCGATGCAGGTCGATCACTATATCATATTGTTCTGCCAGCAATGCAGGCAACACTTCAGAAACCTTTTTTTGAAAAGTAAATACCCGATCGATATGAGGGTTGGATGCTACCACCGAACGAAAAGATTCCTTGCACAGAAAATGCACCGAGGCACCTGTTTGCTGTTTCAAACAGCGTAGCACCGGTGAAGTGAGTACAATATCACCAATGGAAGAAAAGCGCAAGACAAGGATTTTCAAAACGATTCGAAAGGAATTATGACGTATCAGGTAGTAGAGCGCAAGGCTTTTTTTCGAAACTGTGCCACCTGTTCGGGGTTGCCCAGCAGCACCAGCCTCAAATCGGGCGAAAGATAGAGCGTCGAAGGCGGATTGAACTGATATTGTCCGTCCGAATGCCGCACAGCCACGATAGATACCGGCGCTACCCGATCGAGGCCACTATTACCGATTGTTTCGTTTTGAAAAGTATCCTGCAACTGCGGAACCCCCACTTCCTCGAACACCACATTACTGGGGCCCATGTTGGACAATAAATTAAAAAACTCTACGAGATCGGGTTGATTGACCAGATTGGCCATGTAAAACCCTCCGATACGCTCGGGCACCACGGTGTGATCGGCGCCAGCGCGGCGAATTTTGACTTCATCTGCAATGCCGTTGGCACGGCTGATGATCCGCAGTCCCGGGTTGATTTGGCGTGCCGACAAGGTGATAAACATATTATCAGCATCGTCGGGCAAAGTAATTACAATGGCGGAAGCCCTTTTGATACCTGCTTCTGCCAGCGTCTCATCTTCCGTTGCATCTCCTTCCACAAACAGGTAATTGGTTTCGGAGCGCAAAAAATCAATTTTGGCGGGATTGCTCTCTACCACAACAAACGGGATACCTTGTTTGGTCAGTTCTTGCGTTACTTCGATGGCGTGGCGACCGAATCCGCAAACGATGGTGTGTTGACGGATATTTTCAACGCTTTTATTCATACGAAAATCGTTAAGAAGCCGGTGAAAGCCACCTTCCGCAAAGATTCCGGTAATCGTGGAAATGGCATAAGCGAACAGCCCGACATTGAACAATATCAAAAATGTGGTAAATATCTTGCCTTCGGTACTCAATGGATGCACCTCGCCAAACCCTACCGACGCCAGCGTTATGACGGCCATATAATAGGCGTCAAACCAGGGGTAATGTTCAATGAAGACATACCCCAGCGTGCCCACCAGAATCGACGACAGCATGAGCAAGGTGGCCGTGAGCAGGCGGCGCAGGATCATGGCAATTCTGTTAAATCGCTGGCTGTGAACTACCTTTTTGGGTGGCAGCCCCAAAAACACCAAAACGAAATGGAGAAAATTGCCTGCTTGCACGATGGTCAGATTGGAGGATAGTCGATGCTTATTTATTGGTCAACACCAGATATTCCCAGGGTTTGAGGCTGAGTTGCATGTCTTTTGTTACCTGAACGGTACTGGCGCCAAAAACACTGAGGTAGGCGCCGGCCACCTGGTCGTCGGGGTTCAGTGTGACTGACTGCGGTCTATTGGTCAAATTCAGCACCACCACCACCTTGTCGCCGTCTTTTTCACGCGTAAAAGCATAAATTTCGGTGTCTTTGTCTGTGGGGATTTTTTTCAGAACCCCGCCATTCTTTCCAGCCGCTACGGATTTATTGTTGCGTTTGAGCGTACACAAGTTTTGAAAAAACACTGTTTTGGAATAGTCTTTCCATTTGACCGGGTCTTTTTCAAAAAAAGCAAGCCGTTGTGCAAGTCCGTCTTCCTGCCCATTGTACAACATCGGGATACCCTGCCAGGTAAACATCAGCACATTAAACGCGTCGGCGGCAGGGCCATATAACTCCTGTTCGTGGCCTGCCCAGGAGTTTTCATCGTGATTCTGTGTAAAATACAACTGGTAATAGTCCTTGGGGTAATACTCGTCCAGGTAGTTCAGCAAGGTATCTAGTGAAGTGGCATTCTGTTTGCCGGTGGCGATATCTTTCGTAATATCTTTCCATTTCCAGCCGTAGTTGGCATTGAAACAGGAATTAAAATGCCCGGGTTCATCCTGCCATTCGGCCAGCATGAACATTTGTTTGACGGAATCCAGCGCCGGGCGTGCCTCCGCCCAAAAATCATTGGGAACCAGGCCTGCCATATCGACGCGGAAGCCATCGATGTCGGCACTTGTTATCCAGTATTTCATGGCGTCGATCATGGCTTTCCGGGTACCAGGCTGATTGTAGTCGAGGTCGCAGATATCCGACCAGTCCGTAATAGGTTCCCCGTGTTCGTTGATGGGTGTGGTCAGATTACCCTTGTAGCGGGTGTAAAATTCCGGATGTTGTTTTAACCACACCGCATCCCATGAGGTGTGGTTGGGCACCCAGTCGAGGATGACTTTCAGGCCCAGTTTGTGGGCTTCTCCAATGAGGTTCTTCAGGTCGTCGAGTGTGCCAAAATCAGGGTTTACAGCATAATAATCGCGGACAGAGTAAGGGCTGCCCAAAGAGCCTTTCCTGCGTTCGACGCCAATCGGGTGAATGGGCATGAGCCAGAGCACATTGATGCCCAGGTCGCGTAAACGAGGCAATTGAGCCTGAACGCCTTTAAAATTGCCGGACGCTGAGAACTGTCTGACATTGCATTCGTACAATACTGCATTTCTTGCCCACTCCGGCTCTGTCGGTCGGCCTGCAGGAATGTTAGATGGTGTTTTTTGCTGCACGCTGGAACTGTTTTGCTGGCAGGAACAAATGAGCAAAATGAGAACAAAAATGCCTGTATATTTCATGATTCAGGATTGCACTAAATGCTTTGGTTATCGGGTGAATTAAGACGCCGGTTCCAGTGAAGGGTTCTATGGCAGTGTTTTATTTTCAGTTGGCGGGCAATTCATTTTTCATATCAAGCCTGATCTGTATGCCTGTAATATTGATGTCCGTGTTTCCAACCAAAATCATTCGAAAGCCACGTTCCTTGATGTTCCAGGTATTGTTGAAATACGGGTCTTTGCAAGACAGGTACAACACAAATTTATCCTCATCGAATGCCCAGTTGCCTGATTCCACTACTTTGTTCTGTATGATAATATCAAACGTCTGGTCGTCGTGAAATTTGAGCCATTTGGGCCTGTACTGGTGGTAAATTGTTGTGTCGGTAGGTGAAATCGCCGTCATTGGATTCCAGTAGCCGCTCGACATAAAAGCGCGGCGGCTGGTACTTGGGCGCCCGGGTTTCTGCCAGGGCACAACAACTTGAGGTGGAGGTTCGCTGAATTGCAACTGATTGGCTGTGTCGGCCCCTTCGCCCATGATTTTGATCACTTTGGATTGGGCTGGCACGGGCGCCGGAGCAGCAGCGACCGCTTCTTCCTGCTGCGTTTTTTGTAAATTCTTGCAAGTCATATAAATCGCAGCAAGCAATGCAATACCAAGCAAAATATTGATTTTCATCAACAAAGAAGTTTTTGATGTATGTGAAGAAATATTACAAATCGGCAGGCACTATCCCTCTGTTTCAACCATACTCAGAGGAGTCCAGGGCATCATTTCCAACACGTCGGAAAGAGAAAGTCCTTCGAATCCGGGTATCACCAGGTCAGCGTCCGGCAAATCTTCCTGTTTTCCTACGCCAACGGTATGAAAACCACCATCTCTTGCAGCCTGCACGCCAAGTACAGCATCGTCGAATACGATGCATTCCGAAGGAGCAAGCCCCAATGCCGAAGCCGCCTGCAAAAAACAATCGGGGTGCGGTTTGGCTTTGCGGGCAGCGCTGCCATCCAGCACGACATCAAAACTGCTGTCCAGACGAGTGGATTTCAGAACTGTATGAGCATTGCGCGATGCAGACGAAAGCGCTGTTTTACCACCATACTCACGCACTTCTTCCAAAAATGGCAACACCCCCTTAAACACTTCATCGGGCGTCATATGAGCGATAAGGCCCTGGTACCAATTGTTCTTAACATCCGCCCAATGCAGTTTTTCAGCCTCGGTCATATACAATCCACCCCATTCCAGAATTTTTTCGAGGCTTTCCATACGGCTGAGGCTTCGCAACTGTTCGTGTTGTTCGGGTGGAAACTCCACACCCATTTCATCGGCCAATCTGAGCCACGCCTTGTAGTGGTATTTGGCCGTATCTACGATCACTCCGTCCAGATTGAAGATAAACCCTTTTATTTTTACTGAAAAATCCGCCATGTAAACAGTGTTAAATCAATTCAGCCGCGAAGTTATATCAATTTTGAGGCTTTGGCTCAAATATGCAACAACGGAAATAAACCTACATTTGCCCAACAGCAATCTATCATCATTTGAAAAGGTATGCAAGAACCGCACCACGATCCGGGCCCCTCCAACCAAATCGACATCTGGTCACGCACCATCGTTGCGCTGACTTTGGGTATTTTGGTGGGCGCCATTGTGGCGTTGACGGGGCTGGATGCCCTTGAGCGCTTTTTGCCACACCTGCTGGTAGGCTTTGTTGGCCTGATTCTGATCAGCGCTGCGGTTGCGTTTTATATTGCCCAAAACAAGGAGAAAGTACTCAAAAAACTCTTTGGCGTTTCAGATACAGACCTCAAGCAGGTAAAAAACCTGGCCCAGAAACTGTTTTTAAACATCTGGGACAAGGAGTTTAAAACAGCACAGACGACTTTCAATGCGCTCTTCGCCAAGGTCTTCGCCTGGTATTCATGGATGAACTTCCGGCGCTGGATTCTGACGATATTCCAGATGCTTTTCGTCGGATTCGGGGGCTTGCTTGGCACATTGCTGCTGTACAACCAAAACAAACTGCTCATTCGCCAAAACGAACTGCTCACCAACCAGAATATTCGGCTGGATCAGCAAACCTACCTGCAGGAAGCCGAACGCCGCAGCGCGCTCATCCTGCTGATGGGCAATCTGCTCGACGCGCTCGACAAGGAATTGAAGGACGATATTGGCCAGGCAGGCGTCCGCGACCTCTCGCCCCAACTGATCGGGCGGGTTATTGCGCTGAGCAGTGGCCTCAAGCCATACCGTTACCTCGACAACGACTCGCTGATAGACAAGGAAACCAGCCCCGAACGTGGCCAGTTGCTTCTGTCCATCCTGAGCAGTGAAATCGACAACGGCTCACTGCGCCGCATCTTTCAATCGGCCGATTTTTCCTATGCAGAATTGGAAAGCGCCTCGCTGGCCGGCGAATTTCTGGAAGGCATCAACCTGCGGGAGGCCAACCTGAGCAAGGCCAACCTCAACGGCGCGCGGATGGCAGGCGCCGATCTGGACAAGGCGGATTTGAGTGGGGCCATTCTGGCAGGCGCGGATTTACGCAGGGCCAATTTGAGCGATACCGACCTGCGGGAGACCTACATCACGGATGTAGATTTCCGGGGCGCCTCGTTGTATGGTACCGATTTGCGGGGTGTCGATCTGACGGATTCCGACCTGCGGCGTTCGTTTCTGCGCGAAGCCTTGCTGGACAGCGCTTCCGTACCCGATTTTCACTGGCTGGATGCCGCCGAAGGCACGCGCGATACAATTGTGGGGCTGAAGTATTTGAACGAGTATTACTACCTGGATTCGGTAGAAACCGCCCCCGGCAATTTCCAGTATATTTTGCTGCGGAAAAAGCCGGAGGCGGTTGGTGAGAAGAAGTAAAATCGTTAATATCGTCGGTTGCGAACAATTGTGAGTTTATTGAGCCACGGTTGAATATGATTTTCGTGCATACGAGTAAAACTCACACCCCAAGTGTCGCCTCTCATCCATTCTTCCAGTACTTCAAGAAAATTTATTCTATTGTACCCTTCCCCAACTGAATAGTTGATAAGGTCGAAAATTTCATTGTGGGCTTTACCGGAACCGATGGTTTTGTACTGTTCGTTATAGCCCATTTCCTGCCAACCTTCTGCTAAATTACCATATCTGTCAAAATGGTATGACCTCCCATGTATTATTTCATTTGGCAGCCAATTCGGTGCATTGATTGGGTCGATAATTTGAAAAACAGTTTCGCCTGTCGGGTGCGCAAGTATCTGAATATCATCGAGTTTGATTCCCATCCGTCTTAGTTCCTGCCAGGAAGCAACCGGCATCATCTCATGTTTGCCGCCCGGACGCAAAATGTTTTTCATTTTATCGTGCTTGCCAATCCGAATATCATTGAATTCTCCCGGTCGAATGTTCACATCATTAAATCTTCTTCTAAACTCTACCATAACCTGCCTGTTTTCGGCCTTGGCTGCCCCTTCCGCAGTTGTAGGTAACATATCCATCAATCTGCTGGTAGTAACATTTGTAAACTCACCTTCTGCTATTCTCTCTTCTTGTAATGTTGCATCAAAAACAGCATCAAAAGGTATCTCGCCAGTCGGGTCCGTACTGTTCACCGGGTCGTTCCCCACATACGCATAAGGGGTCGCCGGGTTAGACCCTGCCGGGTCGGGCGACAGGAACATTTTACTAAACGGATCGTACATCCGGGCACGGAAGTAGTGCAGGCCGCTTTCGCGGTCGAATTCCTGCCCGGTGTAGATGTAGTTGAATAGGCCGTTGTAATGGGAATCGTCGACATTCAGCAGCCCGTATTCATCCGTAGCATAATACTCATCCACGGAGCGATCAGCCCGGTCGACGAGTTGTTTGGCCGAGCCGAGGCGGTCTTTTAATACGAACCAGGAGTGTGTCGATTGCCCATCGTTCATGGACATCACTTCGATGCCATTCGGCCCCCAGATGTAGTATTTCACTGTGTCTCGGGCGCCGCCTGAAATAATTTCCATCAATGGATCGCCGTTGGCATTGCGTAGGTAGGTGGTGTTTCGGCTCTTTTGCAACGAATTTCCGTAATACCACTTCACCTGTTTTTGCAGGCGTATGCCCCGGCTGTCGTAATGGAAAGCCACATAAGTGCTATCATTATCGGTACTGTGTTTGCTCAGGCTGTTCAGGTGGCCGAAGACGTCCCAGTTGTAGCGGCTCCAGCATTGGTATGCTACTGTGCCCGGGTGTGCTTTCAAAGGAGAGGCATTGCGGTGTTTCCACTGATGCTGGTAGACATTTCCGTTTTTGTTGTACCGGATATAAAGGGTATCGTACAAATAGTAATTCAGTGTTGGAAAAGTGGAATACTCCGTGTATGCCATGAAGGTGGGCCGGTTGTGGCTGTCCGAAATATCATAATCATACCGGGCGCCGGCATACTGTTCATCCTTAATGGAAATGAGTTCCAGTTGTTTGCCAAAATTCCGCACCGCCAGGTTCCCGTTCAGGTCATACACGAGCGTATCGCGTAAATAGAGATCAGCAATATCGCTGGCGACACTGGAAAGGAAGGTTTCATTGGCATAACTGCTATAATAACTTTCCAGATTGCCGTATTCATTGTACAAATATCCCTGTTGCAGCGAACTGGCCGGATTGCCTAAACCGGGCGTGTACGTCGAACTGGCAACATCGCCGTTGTAATAGGTTTGTCCCCACAAATCAGACCACCAGTCCGTCAGAAAGTTGTAATCCTGCTGTTCGGAAAACATGGAAAACGAGTAATTGACGGTGGGCCATAAGCCCGACCACCAGTGCCATGTCAGGCCCGGCATGCGAACCGTATCTCCATAACCTGAAAAATCCTTCCAGCCAGGTGCATTGTACCAGTGCCACACCGGGAGAATTACATGGTTGGTTTGCATGAGTTTCTCGTGGTACAGGCTGCCATCCGGGTTCCATTCATACGAGGCGTAAGCATTGGAGGTCGTTTGATCACCGATGTTCGACATATTGCCCACGTAATCATACGTGTAGGACACTTTGAACTGGCTACCGTTCCATGTTGGATACTGGACCAGTTTGATATTCCCGGCGGCATCGTATTGATAGTACGTAGTGTAAGTCGTGCTGGAAATTTTATTATCTGTTTGGGTCAAATTCCCGTTCAGGTCATAGTGATATGTCTGAATATTGTACACCGCGCCGTTTTCATACGTTTCCGAACGGGTCAACTGGCCACGATTCGGCGACAGAAAGGCATTCGATCCTTCCGTTCCATCGTAATAATATTTACTCTGAATGGTATTTCCGCTGGAAGGATAATTCGGGTCGGAAGCGTGCGACTGGAGCGTCGACTGGTTCCATGTACCTGAAAAAATACCTTTTTCTACCGAGCGTCCCCAGCGATCGTATTTGTAGTAGGTAATCCGGTTGCCCATTTCTGCCGTATGCGAAAAGCGCAACTGTCCGAATATATCGTATACCATTTTGGTCGTGTCCGATTCCGGAGCAGTTCTCAGGATCGTATTGCCGTTGAAATCGTAACCATAGGTCAGGATATGCTCCGGTTTGGTGTGTTTGGGCGTATTGGCCAGCGGGAGTTTGATCTGGATCTGTTGTTGCAGCGGATCATAAAACTTGCTGGTAATAGCCTCTTCCTTTTGCACATTGTCCTTGCTGCTTCTGAAATGCTTGCGCACAAGCCCCAGCACATCCATGCCGATGATAAAAGGCGCTGCTTCGGGATCGACGATGATCTGGGCCAGGTCGAGGGAATACTTGATCGCTGCAAAAATCTGCTCTTCGTGGGTATAGGCCCAGCGTTCTGCTTTTTCGACGTCCGATTGTTTGCGCAGGGCAAAATCGGCTCCTGGCTTGAAGAGCATTTTCAACTGTGTATTGGGCGATTCATTCCATACCGTACGCCAGTACATGTATTTCTGGTCGTCATCACCGTTGGAAACGTAGTTTTTTGCTTGCTGTACCGTGCCCAGCATTTTGCCGGTACTCCAGTCGAAACTGCTGATAAACCCGGTTTGGAATACAGGCCATTTGCCCGTCAGCAGCACTTTTTTGGTTTGCAACACCGGCCTGAACATCAGGTCGTATTGTGTTTCCTGCACAATCAGGTCATTTCCATTTACCTGTACTGTTTGAAGCATGTTGTCCAGTCCATCCATGTATTTGCCGCTGATTTCCGGCGCATACAGCACACAAACATCCGTAAAGGAAATACTGGTGCTTCCACTCACTTTGGTGAAATAAAGGCTCAAAGAAGAACTGGTAGAACCAGTGTAATTGAAGGAATTGGAAATGTACTGGCCATTAAGCCAGATGTGTACATGATTCTGCTGAAACAGCACCATCACCTGGTAAGCGGGGTTGGCCAATTGCGTCGTGTAAGTGATCGTGTCGATGGGCGTTTGGGTACTGCCGTTGTAAAGCGACAGAAATACCTGATCCTGCCCGTTGCTTCGAACAATACGTGTCGCAAACTTGTAAGACCCCACGACAATACCACTTTCCAGGGTGGAGTTGCCACTGAATACGGGCAAAACCTGATAGGATACCCCGAAATTGCTCCAGTCGGCAGGATTCCAGGCAGAGGACATACGCGCGGTGTTCGTGCTGGTCATGTACATTTTGTTCAAACTGAACTGGACGTACGATGAATTCGTCATACTCCATCCGATTCGATCTGTTTGATCGTTGAAGGCGAAATAATGACCGCCATCCCTGGGCTCGATATGGAAGGAGTTGTTGGGTTTCAGAGGGTTGTACTGCCCCGTACCTTTCGGGTTCATGGCCGACATAAAATTGGTCTCGATCAATTGTGGCACTTTACCCGGCCCGATCGTAGCATACCGCTCGCCTTTCCAGTTGTACAGGAATCGCATATCCGCGCCGTTGTTATCCAGCATGGATTGTAATTGATAATCCTCTATGGAATAACCCGAAGCCGAAAAAGAAGAGGTGGCAGGCAAAAAACGTATGTCATCAAAATAAACGCTGTTGTTATTGCTGCCGTTACCGTCCAGTTGAATCTTGATCTGTGTGGTGCCAGATGGAACGGTAACAATGCGTTGTATCGATTGCCAGTAGTTGTTCTGGCCGCTCGGGGGCGTCATGGTTTGGTCGACAATTGTAGTAGAGCCTGCCGTAACCGTCAATTTAACAGAACCACTGATGGCCAGATACTGAAATGAAATGGAATAATTGCTGCCTGGCGTTTCACCCTGGCTAAATGGTATCGTAAAATAGGTAGAGCCGGTACTGGATGCTTCTCCAGTGAAAGCATAAGTGGTGCTGGGTGTGGCATGCAGGGAAGGTGGTGGCGTTTCATAATTCTCAAATCCGTAATAAATCGAGTTGGCCGGAGTTGCGTCGCTGAAAGAAGCGACCGCCACAGGGGCGCGATTCCAGTTTTTGTGCCAGTTATCTTCTACCTGCCGCATGCTGTACAATTGCCAGGTAATAATAGAATCGGCAGAACGCGACTGATATGGGCGTCCATCGGCATTGATGTTCATGATCGAGCCGGTCTGCTGCCAGGAAGCAGCATCCGGTGTTTGTCGGCTGAGGTGCCGCACGGCGGAATAAATCGTCGATGTACTCAATTGCACTTTCGGTACATAGGAGGCGGTGTTCATCCAGATTGTGCCGAGGCTGTTCGTACCCGTTGGGGTCACGCCCGACCAGGCATTGAGATTTGCCGTATACGTCACCCAGTCATCGTTCTGGCCGGTGGAATAACTACTCACCGTGGCCGCTACCTCGTCCAGCATATGCAAACCTGTGCGTCCCAGCGCCGGATAAAGCGAATCGGCATAGATATACGTATCCAGGTAGAAAACTTCCTGATATGTGCCATCGGTATGCTCCAGGTCGCGGGTGGTGTGCTCGCTGACGACACGTCCATCAGATTTCCTGTTGTAGGTTTTAAATTCCCTTGCTACGCCTTGTTTTATGCTGTACGAGCGGTATAAAAATGGCAGCGGTGTATTTCCGGCCTGCGCGTCTGCGCCTGCAATCCAGAATGACTCGATCGATTCGAGTTCCTGATTGTCCAACGTAAAAGATGCACCGTGGTACTGCAATCCCAGGTACATGGTATTCGTCACCTGGGTAGCCGGCAGGCTTGTGCCGGTATTTTTATCCAAAAATACAACTTTCAGGTCGTCGATAAAAAACTCGTTGATGCTTTTGCCGCCGCCGGCATTCTGCACTTGAATGGTAAATCCAAAGTCGTCGTGCGTGCTGGCCACATTCATCCATTTGTTCAATCGGATGTAGCGCTGGTCGGTGAAATAACTGCCATTTACGGTGATGGTTGTGTCCCAGTTGGTTTGACCAACATGCGCATTCACGGAAAACTGCAAGCCGCTGAACTGTGCACTGCTGTATTCAAAAGTGAGCAACACCCTGTTGGTGCCGGACGGAATATTCAGGTCGGATTTTGGATAAATACGCGAATAGTTTCCGTCGCAGGCGCTCAGCCCCATGGCGCCCGATCCATTGTAGGCAATTTTTCGGGTTTCATCGCTCACAGTGGCCGCTGGTTTGCAGGAACCGGAGTGATCCAGGTTCAGCCAGTCGGCATAGTTTTCACCCGGTTCGAAACCGGTTCTGTACACCCCGCGCACCTGTTCATCCGGGTAGAGGGTGTAGTAATCATCCGGAATGTGTACCAGATCGGACAAACTGCTACCATTGAAATAATGGTATATCACCTTGCCATTCAAGGTTTTATGCGAACCTGAGACGCTCAGGTCATCCATGTAGAAATCATAATGATTGAGCGAACGCCCACCGACAATTTTGAAATCGAACGATACCGCATTGGAAGGCACAGCCTGTACGATTTCTACAGGTACCCAGTTGCCGAAGTTATCCGAATCAACTTCCATACTCCCCCCCGCAGAGCCATTGTTGATCGATTTTCCACGGCTGTCGTAAAACGTGATGGTCCACAAAAACTCAACATCCAGGTGTTCATGGGTAGCAAAAAGATAGAATGCCACCCGCACTGAGTCTTCCGAGCCGGTCATCACCACCGGCGTTCCCGAACTGGTTATTTCATACGTTTGGAAAGTCTTTTTGTTGAGTGGAAAAACCCTGGAGTGGATGGTGTTATCTTCCACCACTCCGTCAAAATAATAACTTTTCGAGCCGGACAGCGCATAGGTGGAGGAGATATAATCGGGGTCCAAATCCCTGAAAACCAGGTCGTTGGTACCATTTTCAAAACTGGTGCTCTGATCTCCGATGGCTGCGTACATCTGATTGCCACCCGGCACCACCTCGCACTCATTGAAATGCAGGTATTTATGATCGGAAGAGGCTCGGGCGCCGGAATATTTCAGGCTCACAGGGCTGTATTGCTGCTGGGTCTGACTGTTCAGGGTAAATGTGGTGCCGGAGAAGGTATTCACACCCGTCACCACCTGGTATTGCCGAAACTGCACCGGAAGCAAGGTGTAACGGTATTCCACGGCCCCGCCCTGAGGCGCCTGCATGCTTTCCAGCGCTCCCGGAAAATTGGTGGTGTTGTATCGGAAGTAAACAGGCGGCGCAGCAGGCTGGTATTGTGCCTGCGTGTAGGGGGGCGGCGCCACATTTTGCAAATACGATACGGAAGTCAACTGGGTTTTACTGGTCCCCGGAAAAGTTGATCCATATGTGAGTTGTGTTTGGGTCTGTGGATACTGCGTACCTGCGCTGGTGGATGCGATCACATTTTCAATGGTGGAAATACGGCCATTCCCGTCGTAGGAAAAATTCCAGGTATTCAGATCGGTGGTTTGAATCTGTTGCAAACTGCCATTGCTGTATGTAAACACAATGGAATCCCGCCCTTGTGTCTCCCTGACCAGGTTCAGGTTCCACAGATACCCGGGCTGGTTGCCATCAAGGTGATTAACAGCAGGAGAAGTAAATCGGTACTGGGTGCCATCGTCGCTCACGAGTTGCCAGGTACTGTTACCCGTTTGCGGCTGCACGGTCCCTCTGGTGATACTCCACAGGTGATAACTGCCCGGGGCCGCGTATTGTACTGAGGTGCTGGTCTGGCTCAATTTTCGGAGCGGATAAGTCTGATACCCGTCCAGCAGGTAATAGGTTGTATCGACGGCATTGTATGCAATTTTGGGGTAATCCATCAGTTTCCAGCCAAGTCCGCCCATCGGATTCTGCGTAAACAAAGGTGTCACCCCGGCCCCACGTGAATTATAGAAAGCATTCAACGAGTAACTCAGCATCGGCCCGTTCGCTTCCAGCAAGTTGAATGTCATGTTCACATCGCCGGTAAAGAGGTTCACATTTTTGTAGTTGTCGCCTGAATACAGGTTGGGAATCGGGTAGGTCTGGTCGGGATGCACCGTCACTGATGGCGGTGTTAATATTTGCGCCTGAACGGACACCACATCCGGCCCTTCGCAGCCGTGGGCTTCGTCGTAACTGGTCACGTAATACGTTGTGGTACTGTGCAAAACAGGTGTCGTGTACGTTCGGCCGGTGGCCAGCAGGGTTGTTTTGACTGCACTGGAATACCATCTGCAAGTGGTGGCGCCGCTTCCGGGCCAGGCTTCGAGCGTGACCGTGTTGGTACCATAACGCTGCTGATCCCAGGTGTTGGGCGCCCCGATGACAGGGCCTACTGTCACAGTCACCGGGCTTCTGGCCGTGCTTTCACAATGGCCGGCCGGATTGGCGGAAGAAACAAAAAAGGTTTGTGTGGCCGTCGCATTTGGCAAGATAACGACCGTATCGGTGTACACGGGTGAGCCGCTGTTCATGTCATTGTACCAATAACACGTAGTAGCATTGGCCCCAGGACGGGCAGTGAGGATAGCCCGACCGGGCGCACAAATGACCGCATCTGTGGTGATCGGTGCTGCTGTGACGGGGTTTATGGACGTCGTTACCGGGGTTCTGCTTGCACTTTCACACTGCGTGGTAGTGTTGTAGGTGCTTACATGCCATGTTTTTGTTTGCTGAATGACACCGGTATTGAAAAAGTTGCCTTCTGCCAGAGGGGTGCTGCTGCTGGAATGGTCGTACCAACGGCAAGTGTTACCATAGTTACCGGGACTTCCTGAAAGTGTGAAGGCTTGCGGCTGGCAGGCACTTTCCCCGAGTGCTACGGCTGCGGTTGGTACCGGGTTGATCGTGGCGTATGATGCATTGGATGCCGAACTTTTGCATCCGTTTGAGGCATTATACGAATAAACCCTGTAAAAAGTAGTGGCTGTGGGCGTAGGCACCGGTGTGTAAGAAGTGCCGCTTGTCAGGAAATTGCCATTGCTGTCATACCAGTAACAAGTGCTTGCGCCGGAAGCAGGCGTGGCGTTCAGGGTAAGTGACTGCCCCTGACAAGCCGAAGCGCTGCTTGTCTGCGGGGCTGCAATATTCTGATAGGCAGCAATATTTACAGTGTTGGACGTGACTGTTCCATTGGCAGTAGTGACCAATACCTTGTACTGTCCTGACTGTGTAGCAGCGTATTCCTGCGTATTGGAACCGGAAATAGGGCTGTTGTTTTTATACCATTGATAGGAAACAGGGTGCGGATAGGCATATGCTTTCAACAATGCGCTACTTCCGGAGCAAATCGTGTCATTTCCTTCATTGTCTATGTATGCGACCACATCGTTTGCAGGCAAGGAGACAATTTGCTCGGATGAAAAATTGCCACCCTGCCCTGCTGTATTTTGTGCCTGAACAGCCCAATGGTAAGAACCAGAGGCAAGCCCTTTCACATACATTTTGTGGTTGTGCCCTGCGTTGCCATCGTTGAATACCTGACGAGAGCCGGAGCCCACGATCGACATTGGACTTACAATATTTACAGCATTGGTACTGGTGCCTGCACGTACATTATAAGTATTGCCATTTAACACCCCCCCCAGATGGGTGGGGACTTCCCAGGTAAACAATACATCGTTGCCAAATGCATGAACAGTAGCCCCGGAAGGAACCGCCGGAAGGCTCGCGGCAGTTTTCTGATTCAAATACACAGGGTAACTGCTGGTAGTACCCACGAGATCGGGTTTGTGATCGCCGTTGCAATCGCCCAAGGCAGCAAAACTTCCAGTCAGGGTTTGATTTTTGGAAAAACTGCCCCCACTCGATTGCAAATAAATCGATATGCCATTTTGGCCACCGCTGGCAAGGTCAGACAGGCCATCTCCGTTTAGATCGCCCCAGGCAAGGTTGCCCTGGTAGTTGCCGTTCAAGCCCAGGTTCATATCTGTAAAGGTGCCGTCCTGCTGATTGCGGTAAATTTTAAGGATCAAACTGCTATTATTTTGCCCCTGAATGGCTACATCAAGGTACCCATCGTTGTCATAATCTTTCCAGGCCGCCCAACTGGCCGTGGCGGCGATTAACCCGGCCTGAATATCTGTGAAGGTGTTATTTCCGTCGTTTCTATAAATTTTGGTGACGCTATTGCCCGAGCAGATTCCATATGCGGCCGCAGCATTTTGCCCGCAGACCAGTACATCGGGGTCGCCATCATTGTCATAATCGCCCCATTTGACATTGCCCCAGCACAACGCCGGCAGATTGGTAGGAATGTAAGTAAACACATTATTTCCGTCGTTGCGATAAATGCGAGTAGCCATCGCACTGGAAGCCAGATTCCCACTCACGCCGGTAATTACCAGATCAGGATCACCGTCATTATCGTAATCTGCCCAATCGAGGCCACCATATTCCAGTCCGGAGAGTTCTATAGGAGCAGCAAATGTGCCATTGCCCTGGTTGCGGTAGATTTGAACATGTACCACTTTTTGATTGGTATTGGTAGCGAAATAGACATAAACGCCCATCATGGCTATGTCCAGATAGCCATCGCGGTTGTAATCCACCCAGGTAATTTCTCCGCTCGTGAGGCCGGTAAAACTGGTGTTGTTGTTCAAGGTGTACTTACCTGTTCCGTCGTTGGTGTACAGGGAAGTGAAAGCAGTTTGGCTACCGACACTGGAGCCACCTGTAAAATTACCCAGGCCGCCAACCAGCAAATCGAGGTCGCCGTCGTTGTCATAATCGCCAAAAGCCCCTTGCGAAACAGGCCCGGGAAGACCCGATAAACAACTGTTACAGGATGAAAAAACGTTTTGCCCGGATGCGGGAAATACGAGCCAATAAGAGGCGCAACAAAAAAAGATGGCGTGTAAAAGTTTCATTTGAACGTGATTTGGTATGAGTATTTCGCGGCTCATTCGAGGGAAACACTAATTTAACAATTTGATTTACAGCACATTGCATGAAATTCGCATCGTACTTTCATGTTTCAGAAACGCACAAGTACACCCGGGCACAAGCCAAACGCTGTACCGATGTAAAAGCAAAACCATGCGATTGGGGCAAACAGATAGCAGGTAACAGGATGCTGTTACAAAACGCCGTGAATGGAAAAAGTAAGGAGAAGAAAAAAAGCCCTTGCTTTACCACTTCGAATCAGTGGTAAAGCAAGGGCTGGCGATTAAATGAATTGCGCGTAACTCATTTGTTAGATTATTTTTTGCAAGGCGAATTTAAGTGTACTTATTGTCAATTTGCAAATATTTATAAAAAAATAATTTGACGTGGCTGAAAATCGTTTCTCTGTTCAGGAACGATGCAGGTTTTCAATGGTTGTAGTTGGCAGATCATTCATATCCAGAATCATAAACCCGTCCAGGCAATCCGAAAAATTAGGATCCAGGTTGAAGCCGATGAACCGCGCATTTTGTCGCAGGTATTGTTTCAGCAAAACAGGTATGCGCGCACCTTTGGTTTCCACGCCTTCTATGAATTTGTCGAGCAAATGGATATCGCCCCCCATGTTTTGTATCAATTCACTGATATCCACCTGTTTTTCCGCCAGGACTTTGAAAGGGGTGCGGGGCGACAAATGCGCAGCCAAATGAGCATCAAAATAGTGGCGTTCCAGAAAACCGACCATCAACCCGCGAGAAAGGTCGGAAAACTGCCGGCTGATGCTCACCGGGCCCAGAATGTAACGATACCGAGGGTGTTCCAGCAAAAAAACGTGTATGCCTTTCCAGAGTAAAAAAAGTGGCAGGGGCTTGCGCTGGTATTCTTCCAGCACATAGGAGCGACCCAATTCCAGCGATTGTTTTAAAATTGGAAAAAAGCCTTCCTGAATGTGAAAAAGGGAAGAAATGTAAAATCCCGCAACGCCGTATTGTTCAAAAATTTCGTCGCCACAACCCAGTCTGTACCCGCCCACAATCTGGTGCTCGTCCGTATCCCAGATAATCAACTGGCGATAATAGGCATCGAATTCATCCACATCGCAGCACTTTCCAGAACCCTCTCCAACGCTTCTGAAGGTGATTTCACGAAGTCGTCCGATTTCGTGTAACAAATTGGGAATCTGTGTGCTGTGCGCCACAAACACTTCAAAATGCGACTGATGACATACCAGATTATCGACGCGCAACTGTTCGATTTCTGCAGCAAGCAAATCCGGATCGACAGGAGCCACGATCGGCTCCTGCACACGGGTGTTGTTGAATACGGTTGGAGATACGTTTACCATGTGTTTTCTCCGGAGTTCTTGAGCATATTTAGAAAATACATTCTGTTCCACCAATTTGCCCTTGCCTCTTGCCTCTTGCCCCTTGCCCCTTGCCCTTTTTGCCCCTTGCCCTTTGCCCTTTTTGCCTCTTGCCCCTTGCCTCTTGCTCATTGCCCCTTCCCCACTCACCCCAACTGCTTCTTGTACGCGAAATACTGCCGAACCTGCTCCCTTCCTTCCTGCCAGGTAGCCACCTCTACCCCACGCTTGCGATTGGCCTGGCTCACTTCAAAAATAAGCCGCCAGTGCCGCCAGAATTCCCTGTAAGCGCGCAAAGCCCCCACGGAGGGGTCGTACACATGCGCGGGTTCGCCCAGCACGCCATTGAGTTCCATGACCTTCACATTGCCTTTTTGCAGGGCCTCCGCATCGGCGCATTTCAGGTCGAAACGGCCATAGTGAATGCCGTCGATCTGTCGGCAGATGGATTCAAAAGAGTCGCACAACGACTTGTTTATCAGGTGGTTGCCATTTACAAATTTTGTTCCGAGGCAATGATTCCCAATGGCGCCGAGGCGCACCACCTCATCGGCTTCAGGCACCACTTCCATGCGCTCCGGATGCTCCAGTTCAAGTCGTTCCAGTTGAAATGCGGCGCGCGGGTTGCTCAAAATGAGAGCACGCAGGTTGCGTTGTCCGTCGCCGGTCACCTGCAAAAACTCTTTCACACAAACCGATGTAATTTCAAAACGGCTTTTGTGTCCGGGAAACAGCGTAAACAAAACGCTGGCTTCAAAGGGCAAATCAATCCATTCCTGCAAAATGAAATCAACGGGATAACGAGCCAGGTGCGCCTGCAGGGTTTCTTCCGAGGTAATTTTTTTAACTAAAAATCCACGTTCTCCCACATCCGGTTTGGCAATGAAAGGAAAAGAAAGGCCCGCTTCCAGCAATGCATTTTTTACTGCATCCAGCGGCATTCCCGCTTTGGCGAGCACCATTTTTGGTAAAATAGAAGCCGGTAAGCGCTCTAAAATATCGAATTTCGACTCACCCATAGCCCCGCCCAGGGGAATGGCAGGATTGGCGGCACTAAAAAACAACGGATGCCGGGCGCGCATGGCAAACCACAGGTAAAACCCTGCGACAGGAAGGTTGCTTACCCACATCGGCAGGTACTCCCAAGTGGTCCAGCGTACCCATGTTCGTTTCAGTCCGATATATGCCATATTTCGACAACTCAAAGGTGCTCCCGATCATCCGGGTTTTCACATCGGAGTGCAATTTACTGGCAAAAAAGTCAATACACGGACAACTACCAGAACAAATTCACCAAAATTTTACACGCCAGCAGATAAAAAATGACGGCAATGATGCGGTTGATAGAACGGGCGATTTCTGCCGAACGCTCAATCACACGTTGTGCAGCCCAGGCGTACAAGGCCAGCGCAGATAATGTACCCAGCCCTACACCGATGGAGAAAAACACAACTGAATAGGGGCTTTCCGGCCACCAGCCGCTCATTTTCAGCCAGCCGCAATAGGCAAACCAGTAAGGCATAGCCATCATATTGAAAATGCTGACCAGCATACCCTTCCCGAATTGCTGCCAGGTCGACACCTGAGTGACAACCTCCGTGCGCGGTTTGGGGGGCGGCGCAAAGAACATCAGATAAGTCCCTACGCTCAAAAACACTATGAGTGCAGCGTATTGAAACCAGGTTTGCACAGCAGGGTGCGCCAATACCCACACTGCAGCAATACTAGCAAGCCAGGCCTGCACGGTTTCTACAGAAGCGGCGCCCGCAGCAGCCCACAAGGCAGGTTTCATGCCGCGCTGGATGGAAGTCTGGGCAATCAAAAGGCTGATAAATCCGGGTGGCAGGGAACCAATAAGGCTTAAAAACATGCCTGCCAATAATAAAAGAACCATGAAAATCTATCTTCGTGTGATCATCCGGGCGATGGATGAAATTTGAAAAGCCAACAATACGGACATTCTATGAATCACACTTTGATAATCTTGTGCTGCTGCCTGTCGCTCCAAATCCTGCAGGCTCAAAACCAGACGAGCCTCGCCGAGCGCCTCGGCTATCCTGCCAATGCCAAACTACTCGTTATCCATGCCGACGACCTGGCCGTAGCGCATTCCGAAAATGAAGCGAGCACTCAGGCGCTCGAACGTGGTATTGTCACATCAGCCAGTGTGATGGTGCCCTGCCCCTGGTTTCCGGAAATCGCGCGGTATGCCAAAACACATCCCGGACACGATCTGGGTCTGCACCTCACCCTCACCAGCGAATGGCTGCCGTATCGTTGGGGGCCGGTGTGTTCCAGAAGTGAGGTGCCCGGACTGGTGGATTCGATGGGCTATTTTTACCCCGACTGTGCGTCGATGAGTGCACATGCTACGCCGGCTGAAGTGAAACGCGAACTGAAAGCACAAATCGAACGCGCGCGGGCTATGGGGCTCGAACCCACGCATTTCGACAGCCACATGCGATGCCTGTTTTATCAGAGCCCTGCATTTTTTGAAGTGTATCTCCAACTTGGTCGCGAATACCATGTGCCGGTCATGGTTGGCGGCGAGTTTCTGACCCATGCTTCCGATGCGTATCGCAAACTCATTACGCCGCAGGATATCGTGGTAGATCGCACGATTACGGCTACTCCTCGCGACTACGAAGGCGGTATGGCAGCCTTTTATACGTCGGTATTCAAAAATTTGCAACCGGGTGTAAACGTACTGGTGATGCACACTGCTTTTGAAAACGACGAAATGACCGGCATCACCGCCGGTTTTCCCGGAAAATGGGATGCGGCCTGGCGACAGGACGACTACAATTTTTTCACCAGCGAAGCCTGCAAAAAACTGCTGCAAGAGCAAGGTATTCAACTGATTGGCTGGAAAACGGTGGGCAAGTTGTTACGCCCCTGAAGGTATTTCTACGATCACAGATTCACCTTTGCTGAAATCCCGGCAAGTCCATTGCCAGTATTCTTTCAAACGCAATAGCCCGTCTGCGCCGGTTTCAGGGTAGGAAGTGCAGCGCCCGGTCATGATTTCGCCCTGCCGGTTCAGGTGATGGTACACAAATTCCAGGCGTTCACTGTCGATCATATTACCCAGCAAATGCCCTTTTACAATTTCGCCGCCAGAATAGTCAGCATACACCAGATCGGCATCCTGATGGTAATGAAAGATAGTTGCGGAGGAAACCTCTCCGTTTCCGGAGTTGGATTGGGTAGTAAAAAAGCGATTGTCCAGCATGAACGGTGTCATCTTTGTTTTTGCCATTTATTTCGTTGTGAGATCGAAGATATAAAGTGGTTGTGAAATGGAATTCAGGTTAAAAACACGTGGTGGTGGCAACGTTTTCAGATAATCTTCCATGCCTTTTTGTTCCAGGGGAGGCCCCGCATATGCCCAGTATCGGGCCCTTTGTTCCTGTTGTAATCTTCGGATCACCTCCGGTTTGATCGCGGCCTCTTCTACCGACCAGCCCCTGCGCCGCGCACGATACAGGATTTTCGGGTTCCGGCAATCCATGGTGTTATACGAAACGATTACCAGGGCAGTATCGGGCGTGTTTTCCCGGATCAGGGTTCCGATTTCAACATGATCGGCAGCCACTTCGTAATAATATTTTTCGCAGTACATCCAGTTGGCCAGCAAAAGCAGGCCCAAAAGCAGCCATTTCATCCAGGGCCTGGATGGTGAAATGCTCCGTATGCCTCTCGCAGCAAGCACGGCCACCGGGGCCAGAAGCGGGATTTGGTAATAGTTGTGCACAAAATTCAGGTTGAAAAACAACAACACATACAGGGCTAGCCCCAGCATCCAAAACAACAAAAAATGCCGATTGGGCAGTGCTTGAAAACCGCGCCAGCCCAGTAGAAAAAACACGAACCCTACCGCGCCTGCCACTTCCAGCACTCCACGCTGCAAGAGAATCCACCAAGGATACAGCGATAACCTTTGCTGCAAAGTGCCAAAATACCAGCCTGCATGTTGCGTCATTTTACGGTAGTGCAGGATATAATCCAGGTTGGGGGCCGCACCGTTGATGGCATTGACGTGTTTTTGCCAAAGCCAGAATGCCACGACGACCGGCAGGTACCAGAATGCCTGGCGGAGCACCCATTTCAACTGCTTCGACGAAGCAGCGTATGCCAGCATCGGCAGTGAAAAATAAAACGCATACGGCGGCTTGATCAAAAAAACGAACACAGCCGCCAGCCCGCTTGCCGCCATGTATCGCCGACGTTTTTCCTGCACTCCGAGCAAAAAGTAATATACCATGGCATGTGCGCTCGCGACTGCGGAGAAGTCGATGTGAACAGCCCTGGAATAATAGATGCTGAGTGGCAACACGAGGTAAACCAGCGTCGCCCACTGCGCCAATTGCTTCCCGAACAACAGGCAAACAATTTTATAAAAATAAAAAAGCGCAACCATAAAAAAGCACAAAAACACGGCTCGCGCCAGCGGTATCGATTCGCCGCCTGTGCATTGGTACGCAAGAGTCGCGATCGCTTCCGGCAGTGGAAATTCCAGCGCCAGCTTATCCGACGCGCCCATCCAGCATACGGCAGGATGAAGCAGGTCGATTCCGTTTTCATAAAAGTCGCGGATGTAATAGGCGGTGTCGCATTGCCGCCAGTCGTGCGGGGCATCGATAGCGGTGCCGAAGTGCAGGAATCGAAGTGCCAGCAAGAAGATCAACGCGCCTAAAAAACAGTATCTGTGCTTCACACGTCAATGTTACGGCTAAAAAATACAACCTGCACACGCTACGCCTTGTGTCCTTTGTGAAACCTTTGTGTCCGTTGTGGTAAAATTTTTTACCACGAAGAGCACAAAGGTTTCACAAAGGACACTATGCGTAGAATGTACTAATAGTTTCGATTGAATTAATCAAAAAAATCCGTTTAAACCTACAACAATCCGCGTAAACCGTCAAAAATCCGTGTAATCCGTGTTTCAAAATTCCAGCACCAGTTGTTCCCCTGGCCCTATCGGCTCCCGAAGTTGTTCCTCTCGTTCCTTGCGCAGGTTGGAAAGTCCCAGCCCCAGGAGGCGTACCTTTTTCTCCAGCGCATCCGTATCTGCCAGCAAGGGCGCTGCCAGGGCTATCATTTCTTCGGCTTTGGTAATCTCGTGATCGACCGTTTTGGAACGTGTGACGACTCGGAAATCGGCGTACCGCACCTTGAGCGTCAGCGTGCGCCCGGGGTTGTCGCTGCGTTCTATCAGCCGTTGCAGGTGGTCGGCAATCAGGGCAATTTGCTCCATCATGTCTTCGGTGTTGTCCAGATCGGTGCGGAAGGTTTCTTCCGTGCTGATGGACTTGCGTACCCAGTGGCTGTGTACTGCCCGATCGTCGATGCCACGCACGATGTTGTAGTAAAAGCGGCCCACTTTGCCAAAACGGCGCACCAGATCATGCAAGGCAAATTGTTTGAGGTCGCGGCCGTTGAAAATGCCCATTCGGTGCATTTTGGCCGCTGTAGCCTTGCCGATGCCGTGAAATTTTTCTACTTCCAGTTTTTCCAGAAATGCCTCGGCTTCTTCGGGCAAAATGATTGCCATTCCGTTGGGTTTGTTCAGGTCGGAGGCCACTTTCGCCAGGAACTTGCAATACGATACGCCTGCCGAAGCAGTCAGTTGCGTTGTTTCAAAAATGCGCCGCCGCAACTCCCGGGCAATGATCGTGGCTGAAGGCGGCCCCATTTTCGGGTTGGTCACGTCTAAATAGGCCTCATCGAGCGACAACGGTTCGACCAGGTCGGTGTATTCGTGAAACAAGGCCCTGATTTGCTGGGAAACCTCTTTGTACTTTTCAAAATGAGGCCTGACAAAAACCAGGTGTGGGCACAATTTGCGCGCCTTGGCGCCCGACATGGCAGAACGCACCCCGAATTTTCGGGCCTCATAACTCGCTGCCGCCACGACGCCCCTGGGGCCACCACCACCTACGGCCAATGGAATGCCGCGCAGTTCGGGGTTGTCGCGCTGCTCAACGGAGGCATAGAATGCGTCCATGTCGATGTGGATGATTTTGCGCATGGGCGTAAATGGTCGTCTCAGGCCCGTTTCAGCATGCCTGGCGCGCTCATGGGTTCAGCATGTACAAATATGTCCAACCCACTGCAAGCCCCAGTATCGCGCCCACCGTCACTTCCAGCAGGGTATGTCGTTTCAACACAATCCTCGACCATGCCAGCGGGATCGTAAACAGCAACAAAGACACACCCAGCCACTTGCTCAGGGGCAAGGCAAGAAAACCCAAATAGGCATTAAATCCTACGTGCAGGGATGTTTTGACAAACAGGTTAATCAATTGCGAAGCCACAAAAAGCACCAGTGCAAACAAGGTAGCCATCCAGATGATGCGGCTTTGTCCGCTCAGGTACAGCGCGATGGTCACCACGCTCAACAGCAATGTAGGCAGCATATACCAGGACTGCCGCTGCTTCCGGTCGGAAATGTCGTAGTTGGTGTACTCCCCTTTTTGCACGCCCCGGTACGACTTGATCAGGATAGGCGCCACTACCCCACCCAGCAACAGCAGGGTCACCGTCCAGGCCGTACCTGAATCTTCCTTCAAAAAAACGGCCACCACCGAATACAAGGGTATGGTGAGCAGCGGGTTGCCGAATGTAGAAATGTAATGCGCTGTTTTTGGGCTCATGCTCAAAGTTTTGGGAAAGATACGGGTGTGCCGACAATTCTCCGGCCCTGCGTTTTGAAAAACCGCAGTAAACCGTATCTTTGCGCCCGCTGTAAAGCACGGCTCCGTAGTTCAACGGATAGAATGTAAGTTTCCGGAACTTAAGATAGTGGTTCGATTCCACTCGGGGCTACACACATAAATGGGATAACGCCTTGTAAGTTGTGAGACTTATGAGGCGTTTTTGTTTGCCTACCCCACCCCAAAATCAATCCATTTCATGACAGCCATCACTGCATTCCCGAATCATTTTCGGCAATTTTGGGGTACTAAAAACGGTTTGTCATGTCCCCTTTCATCAAGAATTTTTCCGATATTTCCATAAGCGATTTGCCGCTCGTGGGTGGTAAAAATGCCTCGCTGGGTGAAATGTTCTCACGGCTCACATTGCAAGGCATACCTGTCCCCGATGGCTTTGCCGTTACATCCGATGCATACCGCGCTTTTCTAAAAGCCAATAACCTGGAAAAGCCGCTACAGGAACTGCTGGCCGAACTGGATCGCAGCGCATATTCCAATCTTGCAAAGATTGGCGAACAGGCGCGCGGGCTGATCGCGAAAGCAACCATGCCGCCCGATGTAGAATCCAATATCCGGGCAGCCTGCCATGCCTTGCTGGCTCGTTGCGGAGCCGATATTTCTTTCGCCGTGCGCAGCAGTGCCACGGCCGAAGACCTGCCCGCTGCCAGTTTTGCAGGCCAACTGGAAAGTTTTCTGAATATCCGTGGTGAAACAGCGCTGATCGAAACGGTACAACGGTGCTTTGCTTCGCTTTTCACCAATCGGGCGATCAAATACCGCGAAGACCAGGGGTTTGGCAACCACGATGTGGCCATTTCCGTCGGCGTACAAATGATGGTGCGTTCCGATTTAAGCGCGTCCGGCGTGGCATTTACCCTGGACCCCGACACCGGTTTTGAAAATGTGGTCGTCATCAACAGCATTTTCGGCCTGGGCGAAAACATCGTACAGGGTCGTTCGACCCCCGACGAGTTTGTTTTGTTCAAACCCCATATCCACTCCCGGTTCAACCCGGTCATTCAAAAGAAATGTGGGGAAAAGGAATGGACAATGATCTACGCGCCGGATTCGGACAGCACAGAAACCATTGAAAATCAAGCCACTCCAGAGGAAAAACGCAACACCTTTTCACTGTCTCAGGCAGATGTGGAAACCTTGGGCAAATGGTGCCTGAAGATCGAGCAACATTACGGCCGACCCATGGATATCGAATGGGCAAAAGACGGCGTCGACGGCAAACTTTTCATTGTACAGGCACGCCCGGAAACGGTGTACACCGGAAAAGGCAAACAAAGCACCATCCGAACCTTCAAAATAAAATCGAAAGGCCGGCGGCTGGCGCAAGGTATTGCCCTCGGAGAAAAAATCGCTTTCGGAAAGGCACGCTTGCTGAATAGTCCGCAGGAAGCCCATTTATTGCAGCAAGGCGAAGTGCTGGTAACCGACATCACCAACCCCGACTGGGATCCGATTATGAAACGCGCGGCAGCCATCGTCACCAACAAAGGCGGCCGCACCAGCCATGCCGCCATCGTGGCTCGCGAACTGGGTACAACCGCTGTGGTAGGTTGCGGACAAGCCACTGAGCACATCAAAAACGGAGACCTGGTGACCGTCAGTTGTGCCGAAGGCAAAACCGGATTTGTGTACGAAGGCAAAGCCGAATGGACGGTGCAGGAACGAGATATTTCCCTCCTTCAAATGCCCGAAACGGCGCCCATGCTCATTCTCGGCGACCCGTCGCTGGCTTTTCAACAGTCTTTTTTGCCAAATCGCGGTGTAGGGCTGTTGCGCATGGAATTTCTGATTACGCACCATATTCAGGTGCATCCGCTGGCGCTGACGCGCTTTGAACAGATCGAAGATGTCGGCATCCGGGCAGATATTGAGCGCCTGACCGGCCAATATCCGCAGAAAGAAGATTATTTCGTGGACAAACTGTCGCAAGGCGTGGCCACCATTGCCGCAGCCTTTTATCCGCACGACGTCATTGTGCGGATGAGCGATTTTAAAACCAACGAGTACGCCAATCTGATGGGCGGCAAACAGTTCGAACCGGCTGAAGAAAATCCGATGATCGGGTTCCGGGGCGCGTCGCGCTACTATTCGCCGCTGTACAAAGACGGTTTTGCGCTCGAATGCCAGGCCATGAAATACGTTCGCGAAGAAATGGGCTTCAAAAACGTAAAACTGATGATCCCGTTCTGCCGCACCGTGGAAGAAGGCCAGCAAGTGATCGCTACCATGCGCGAATTTGGACTCGAACAAGGGAAAAACGACCTTCAAATCTATGTCATGGTGGAAATCCCGAGCAATGTGCTGATGGCAGAACAATTCGCCGACATTTTTGACGGCTTCTCCATCGGCTCCAACGACCTGACACAACTCACGCTCGGCCTCGATCGCGACTCGGCGCTGGTGAGCGGACTTTTCAGCGAGCAAAATCCTGCTGTCATGGAATTGATCGCCCGGGCGATTCGCGCAGCCCGACGCAAAGGCATACCAATCGGTTTGTGCGGACAGGCGCCCAGCGACCTACCGGAATTTGCCCGCTTCCTGGTACGCGAAGGCATCAACAGTATTTCCTTCAACGCCGACGCTTTGCTGAAAGGCATTGAAAACATGACAGCAGCAGAAGCAGAAATGCACGAAAATCTCCAACCACTCATCAAATAAACACTTGATTATGAATCGCTTGCAAAATAAAGTTGCGATCGTTACCGGCGCTGCCGGTGGCATGGGAGCAGCCATTGCTCGCCTGTTCACACAGGAAGGCGCGGCTGTGCTGGCTACGGATATTCAGTTTGACAAACTGGATGCCTGGGTAAAAAATGCCAATCTGCCGAAACTCGCCTGCATCCAGCACGACGTTCAATCGGCCGCCAACTGGCAGCAGGTGGTGGACAAGGCGCTGGAATTGTTTGGAAAAATTGATATTCTGGTCAACAATGCCGGCGTGTACCAACCCATGGAGACCACAGAAGCCACTACCCTCGAACGCTGGAACCAGGTGCTTTCCATAAACGTAACCAGCGCATTTCTGGGAGCAAAAAGCGCCCTGCCACATTTGAAAAAATCAGGTAAGGCAGCCATTGTCAATATCGCGTCCATTGCAGGTATGGTAGGAGGAAACGGTGCGGCCTACTCCTCTTCAAAAGGCGCTATGCGACTGCTTACCAAGGACCAGGCCGTTGAATTTGCGCCGTTCAATATCCGCGTCAACTCCATCCACCCTGGCGGCGTACTGACGCCTATGACCGAACATCTGTTCCCGGCCGATGAAGCACAACGATCGGCCATGCTGGCTGCCATGTGCCCCCTGGGCCGCATCGGAACAGCCGAAGAAATCGCGTACGGAGCCTTGTACCTGGCGTCCGACGAGTCATCGTATGTGACAGGCAGCGAATTGGTGATTGACGGAGGAATGATTGCCCGGTAAATAAAACATAAGAGCCATTCAGCCTTTACATGCAGAAGTCGAAGTACCCATGCATCGTTTGGCTGAATGGCTTTTGCGCGTATTCGCCGTTAAAAAACATGAAGTCCAATAAATATTTGATCGGAACTGCTTTCTTGCTGCTGGCACTTGCATCTGCCTTCATTCTCTTTTGGAACAGGCCATTGGAAAATCGCAACCAAATACCCACTTATGTGGAGCCTGTATCCGTTCGGACAGACAGTACGGCGCCATTTGAAAAACCTGCTTTTAGTATCCCGATAACACAGCCAGTGACGATCGAGCGTTATTTTTCATTTATGGATGCCCTGGTTCGCCAATACGACACCCTGGTTCCATACGCCTTAACTGAACATATGCTGGTGCGGGCCAATCCGTGGATAATCGACTCCCTGGAAAATACGGATTATTATCGTCAGATTGCACGGGGTAATTTCGTCGCTGACCAACGCAAGATGACCATCCTTCAAACGGGCGACACACTTATCCTGCCCGGGCCCAAGGCTGCGAATTTGTTACAGTCCAGCATACAAGCCACTAGTCTCGATATTAACCTGCCAGCGTTCAGATTACGCATTATGGAAAAAGACAGTGTGCTGTACGATTTTCCGGTTCGAATCGGAAAAAATCAAAAAAAATACCTGGCACTGGCAGGAGGCAATGTGGATTTGCGAACGCATACAGGAACCGGCGAAATCATTCGAATCAACCGGCGTCCTGTTTTCTTCGACCCGGTTACCGGGAAACAGTTTACACATACCAAAAGAGACGACCAAAGAACGACCTGGATGCCCCTCATCCCATGGATTGAACCTGCTATTGACGGAAATAGATATGGTCAGATGATACACCCCACTACCAATCCCCGCACACTTGGCAAACCCGCTTCCAATGGTTGTATCGGTTTGAAAGAGGCCGACGCATGGCGGGTATACTACTATGCTCCGATCGGAACCAAAGTAGTGATACGGTATGACCTGTTCGAGGAAAGCAATACCGGGGATACGCTACGCTACAAGGACGTATATCCGCCTCGTGTCAGCAGAAAAAAAGTTGTTGGGAAAAGCGTTGTTGCGCTATACTCGGGCGACAATCAGGACTGTTGGTGTGGCCATTAAGCAAGCATCGTTTATTCTTTCCGATTGCGGGAAAACGTGCCAAATCGCAAGGTCAGTGTTCCACCCGGAGAATCGAAGTCACTGTTGCTCAAACCTGCCAGTCTGCTTGATTGTATCCCTCCAACAACCCGATAATCGGCCGTAAGTGCAAGCCGGCACCATTTAAGAAGGTTGATTTCGACCCCAATTTCAGGCTGCACCACAAAGATATTTTCTTCAAAAAGCGGATCGCCATTATCATCACCCGGAATATTGACAGAGCCCCCACCTATTTTTAAACTGCTAAAAAAATGGATGGCTTTGTTGTTGGGGGTTCCGTAACCCATCCACAGGCCGCCATAGGCCAATTGAATGGAATAAATGTGATCGTCTATCGGGTGTTCCGCAAAACCGCTTCCCTGCCCGAATCCGCCAATAAAAAAGTTATTTAAAATGACCCCGCCGCCGCCACCAAATAAAACACCTGCCTGGTCATCTATACTGGTCATTTCAATAATGGGACCGCCAAAGCCCCCCTGTATAGTTACCCGGTCGAACACGACCTCTTCATTGCCTTGAGCCGATAAGGGAACAGTACAGAATACAAGGAGAAATAAAGCAATGTATTTCATGTAGTATGTATTTATCGAGTTAGAAGTTGATCAGAGTATACTAACAGAATTTAATGCCGGGGTGAAAAGATGGTTTTGCAGCCCCCGGCATTAAATCCCGGTCATGTTTTAATCATCCTGAATCATACATTCCAGGATACACTTCAGTATTTCTATGACCTGATACTGCGGAATCCTCCAAAATAGTATTGCATACCCAATGAAATTGCCAACTGATTAGTACGCGTAGTATTGGAGGTTTTTACGCCTGAAATTTCCGTATCAAAAGTACTTTTGGCATAATTGTACTTGAGGATTGCCTCTATCCCGAAACCGCCTCTGGTATATACTGTAATACCAGGCCCTGCACCAAATGCGACGATATTCGTCCTGATACTTTGGTCAACACCACTGACAGTTTGGTTATCGGCGGAATTTCCAAACCCCACATTGGCCACCGCAAAAAAAGACACGCTTTCTGATGCAGGAAGGTACAGTCTTGCAAATGGCCCGAAAAGCAGGTCACTGTCGTCGGTTTTGTCACCGTTGGGTTCTGAAACAGAATGGAGTGTATAGTCGGCGCCGACTCCCAGTGCAAAGTTGTTCAGCAGAAAATAACCAATATTAGGTGCAATACTGATTTGGTTGGCAGAAAGCCCCTCATTGCTCTGGCCACCTGAAGTGACTTTAGAATCGGCAGTAGAAAAACCTACCGTAGAACCAATCAGAAAATTTCCCTGATTAAAAAGTTGGGAAAATGCGCTCCAGTGTACTGTGAACGCCAATATCGAGAATATGACTAATCTTTTCATAACTGATGTCATTTTCTACAAAGATGGACTATTCACGGGCCTAAGCGCAGTGTGCCGGATCAAGAAAGTGATTGATCTTTATCAATATGTTACATAAGAATGGACAGCCTTTCGTTGATTAAATTTGCTATTCAAACTTCCACTATTTCGCAACCAGGCGATCTTCGATCCAGTCGCGCGCACCATTCATCAGTGCATCCGCATCTTCCCCTTGCAGGGTAGGCCCCCAAAACAATTGAATATCAATGCGTTTTTCACCAAATCGGCGAACAGCATGTCCGGCAAAGGTGTCGTCATTGATCCAGAAGTCGGCCGGGTCGGCGAAGCAAAAAGCCACTGGCACTACCGGAAAACCCGAACGAGCGGCTAACTGAAACCCGCCACGCCGAAAAGGCAAGGTTCCCGGCAGGTCGGAAGTAGTACCTTCCGGGAAAATAATGACTGGAAACCCAGCCTGAATACGCCGGTCGATCAGGCGGAGGGTATCACTGCGGCTGGCAGCACTTTCCCGCTGCACGTACAGGATACCGGCCATACGCGCGCCCTTGCCAATGATGGGCCAACCGGCCAGTTCGGCTTTGGCAACCGGATAGGCGTCTACATCGCAGAGCAGGATAATCGGGTCGAGGTACGAACGGTGATTGCCCACAATCAGGCAAGGATAGTCGGGCGGTGTGCCATGCACCTCGATATGGATGCCCATGACGCGCATCAGCCTGCGTGCCCAGCGCCTGCGGATACGCATGGCGCGGCGAATGTCGTGGCCCAGCATTGCTCCCAGCAGCCAGATGCGCAGCACAGTGAACAAGGTGTACAGGGCAAAAAAGGAAAGTCGGTAAATGAGCCGGAGGGTTTTCACGCGGCAAATATAGAGAAACACAGATTGTAACACGGATTTCACTGAGGAATGCAGATTACACGGATTGGATTGTGGGTAGAGGTACTACTGTTTATTCTTTTAAACAGATACAATCCGTGTAATCCGCATTCCATCCGTGCAATCCGTGTTACAAAAAAGGCGCGGGCTGATGCCCGCGCCTCTAAAATCGGTATTTGGATTAGCAATCTTCTTGTTGGGAACTACACGGTTTCCAGTATTTCTTTCAATTCCTCTACGGTAATATCCAGGTGAGAGGCGTCGTAAATACACGTTCCATTGGAAATCAGCAGTACTTGCGGCGATTCGTGATACACCTGAAATGTGTCGGCTACGAGGTCGGATACGCTTCTGTAGCGGAGTAAATCGAGGTAATACGTTTCAATTTCTTCAGGAGTGCTTTCCCAGTCGTCTTCCAGACGGTACCGGGCGATAGCGCTGATGTTGCAACGCGTACTGTGTTTGAAAATGAGGCAGGGAACTTCCCGGGAGCGGGAAATGATGCGCTCGATATCGTCGGCCGACGAAATATCAATCCATTGGAGAGCCATGCAGACAGATAAATATTTCAGTCGGATTTAGAAATCGCTGCCAGGGCAACCGCTGCCACGGTGGCAGGCTTCGAGCAGGAAAAGAGTGGCCATGAATGCGAAAGCGAGCATTTTCTTCCAGTTCTTCATTATTATCAGTATTTTAATTTGTGAATGACGATGTAGTTGAACCCAAAAACGGAATGTGTCCGGCCTTATTGTGACAAAAAGGATGCCACCGCCAATTTTTTTTGCAAAATTAGACAAATAATTACAAATCACCCAAATTTGTTTCTGATTTACGGGGTAAAATTAACAGATAATCAGAATTTAATTCTTTGTTAAAATTTCCAACTTGGTAATCTGGGCTGTTCACGCTTGCAAAATACAGCACATTAACCCTCGTGTGTAAGTTTATTCCCGCCATGGTTACCCAAAAACCAAGCCCAACCGATGTCATCCATGCCGGAAGGTGTGGATGACGTCTGGTTGGAAATTTCTGTCATAAAATATTATTCTTTGGCTATGCTTTTCGCTGCACGAATGCAGTAATTTTGTGGCAAAGCCGAAACCTATGCTTCCCACCTTACTGCGCCCGGCCATTGTACTAACAGCAGTCTTGTTTCTATATACTGCCTGCAAGAAATCTGCCGAGCAAATTCAGCCCAAAACAGAAAGTATCACTGAATCTGTCTACGCTTCAGGCGTTATCAAAAGCAAAAACCAGTACGACGTCCACTCTACCGTCAGCGGCTTGCTCCAGCAAACCCTGGTAAAAGAAGGCAGCCTGGTAAAAAAAGGCGACCCAATCTTTGTTGTTTCCGGCGAGGCGTCCCGACTGAATACCGAAAATGCGCGCCTGGCAGCAGAATTCGCAGCCGTACAAGCGCAACAGGACAAACTCAACGAATTGCGGGCAAACATTGACCTGGCCCGCCAGAAACTCCGCAACGACTCCATACTTATGGTTCGTCAGCAAAGCCTTTGGGCGCAGCAAATCGGCTCCAAAGTGGAACTGGAAGCGCGGGAACTGGCTTTTTCCGGTTCAAAAACGGCACTCGAAACGGCTATCCTTCGCTACAACGAATTGCGCCGCCAATTGCAGTTTTCCGCAGAGCAAGCGCAAAAAAACCTGTCCATCAGCCGGACGCTTCAAAACGATTACACCATCAAAAGCCTTGCTGACGGCCGGGTATTCACGATTCTGGTGGAAAACGGCGAAATCGTAACGCCTCAAATGCCGCTGGCCGTCGTAGGCGATGCCAGCGATTACTACATCGAACTTCAAGTGGATGAATTCGATATTGTTCGGCTGCGCCCTGGACAAAAAGTGCTGCTCAGCCTCGACAGTTACAAAGGACAATCTTTCGAAGCCGTGATCGACCGGATTCATCCGATTATGAACGAACGTACCCGAACTTTTGTCGTGGAAGCATCCTTTGTGCGCAAACCGGAAGTACTGTATCCCAATCTCACAGCAGAAGCCAATATTGTGGTGCGTACCAAACAACAAGTGCTGACCATTCCGCGTGCATTTCTGGTACAGGACTCCTTTGTTATGCTGAAAAATGAAGAGAAACGAAGGGTAGAAACCGGTTTGAAAGACTATCAGAAAGTAGAAATCCTGTCGGGACTTAGCGCCTCGGACATTATCATCAAGCCGGAAAAATGAATCAGCGCCTTATCATCAGCATCGCTCGTTCGCTTTTGCTGGCGCGCTGGCGACAAACACTGGTTGCCGCCATCGGCGTTACTTTCAGCATTGCCATGTTCATTACCCTGCTCGGCTTCATGAACGGGCTGAATGACATGCTCGACGACCTGGTGCTCAATCGCACCCCGCATATCCGACTTTTCAAAGAAATAAAACCCAACCCGGATCAGCCGGTCAATCTGAGCGAGTCTTTTGCATCAAGTCATAATTTTATCGAGTCGGTTAAATCCAGCGGCGGAAGGCTGGACATTTACAACAGCGGCGCCGTCATGCAGGCTATTCGTGCCGACGATCGGGCCTTGGGTCTGGCTCCTCGGGTGGTAGCACCGGTGTTGTACAATGCAGGCGTGGTCGACATCAACGGAATTGTCAACGGCGTGGATGTGGTGGCAGAAGTGTCCCTTTTCTCCTTCAACGACTACATTGTGGCAGGCAAGGCGATCGACCTGAAAAACATACCCAACAGTATTTTATTGGGAAAAGGAGTGGCTGAAAAACTCCAGGCAGACATCGGTGAAACTGTTTTTGTCACCACCTCCCGCGGGGAACAGGTGCCGCTCAAAGTGGTGGGCTTTTTCCAAACCGGGTTTATGGATTTTGATAAAATTCAGAGTTATACTTCGGTAGAAACGGCCCAGAAACTGATGGGAAAGTCGGCCAATTACATCACCGATATTCAGATCAAACTGAAGGACCTGAACCTGGCGCCGGCCGTAGCGAAAGAGTACGCCCGCATTTTTCAAACGGATGCCGAAGACATCAAAAGCGTCAATGCACAGTTTGAAACGGGCAGTTTCATTCGTTCACTCCTCTCTTATGTGGTTGGTATCACGCTGCTGATCGTAGCGGGATTCGGGATTTACAATATCCTGAACATGATGATCTACGAAAAAATGGACTCCATCGCTATTCTGAAAGCCACTGGTTTTTCGGGCTCGGATGTGCGACGCATTTTCCTGAGTATCGCCGTCAGCATCGGATTTTTTGGCGGCGCAGTGGGCCTGGCCATTGGTTTGGTTTTATCGCTCCTCATCGATCAGATTCCGTTTAATACCAGTGCATTGCCCACTATCACAACGTATCCGGTCAATTACGACCTGGTGTATTATGTAATTGGAATTACATTTTCCATTATCACTACTTTCTTCGCCGGTTATTTTCCTGCGAGAAAAGCGAGCAAAATTGACCCGGTGGTGATTATTAGAGGTAAGTGAGGCAAGGGGCAAGGGGCAAGGGGCAAGGGGCAAGGGGCAAGGGGCAAGGGGCAAGGGGCAAGTTAAAACAATAATAATCAAATAGTTATTTGCATGATTCGTACGGTATTAGAAGCAAAAAACATCAGTAAAAACTTCCATGATCCGGTGACCATTCAGGTATTGGATCGCATCAATTTTTCTGTCAATTCCGGCGAATTCATTTCCGTTATCGGCAAATCCGGTTGTGGAAAGTCTACCCTGCTATACATCCTGTCCACGATGGATACTGATTACAGCGGCGATCTGGTGATTGACGGACAAAACATGCGCGAAAAAAAAGAAGCGGAACTGGCGCGTGTGCGAAATGAAAAAATCGGTTTTGTTTTTCAGTTCCACTACCTGCTGAATGAATTTAGTGTCCTGCACAATGTCATGCTGCCCGGCCTCAAACTCGGAAAATATTCCCGGCAGGAAGTGGAGCACCGCGCCATGGAACGCCTCAAAATCCTGGGTATCGACGATCAGGCTCACAAAAATGCCAACCAACTTTCCGGCGGGCAGAAACAACGCGTAGCCATTGCCCGGGCACTTATCAACGACCCGCTCATTGTGATGGGCGACGAACCAACGGGCAATCTCGACAAAAAAAACAGCGAAATCGTTTTCGATATTTTTAAGGAACTGGCCGAGGTATATCACCAGACCTTGCTCATCGTCACCCACGACCAGGGTTTTGCGGAAAACACCCACCGTATTATTGAAATGGAAGACGGGCGAATTGTTTCGTGAAGGGTTTTCATTTTCTTTGCGTTTTGTTATTGGTTGTTTAGTTATTGGTTATTGGTTATTAAGTTATTAGGGGTTGATAAGGGTTGGCTTGAATCTACTTCCGGCTTTCCAAGTTGGGTGGCATAGTATTTTTTTTAAATCAACCCTTACCAACTCCCAATAACTTAATAACCAATAACTTAATAACCAATAACCAGTAACCAATAACCAATAACTAAAACGGCATGGCCGAACCACATTCCATCCTGCAACAATACTGGGGCTACGACGCATTTCGGCCCTTGCAGGAGGATATTATTCGTTCGGTACTTGAGGGGAAAGATACACTGGCATTATTGCCTACTGGAGGCGGAAAATCCATTTGTTACCAAGTGCCGGCTTTGTGCCGGGAAGGCATTTGCCTGGTCATCTCTCCCCTCATCGCCCTGATGAAAGACCAGGTAGCCAACCTGCAAAAACGCGGCGTTCCTTCTGCCGCGCTGTATTCCGGCATGAGCCGCCGCGAGATTGATATTGTGTTGGAAAATGCCTGCAATGGCGCTTACAAGTTGCTGTACCTCAGCCCCGAACGTTTGTTGACCGATCTGGCGCAGGCGCGCATCCAGCGTATGAACGTCAACCTGCTGGCGGTCGACGAAGCGCATTGTATCAGTCAGTGGGGCTACGATTTTCGGCCGCCGTATCTGCGCATAGCCGAGTTGCGCGAGATTCTTCCCGGCGTTCCCGTGCTGGCGCTTACGGCCACTGCCACTTCAGATGTGGTGACGGATATTCAGGAAAAACTGGGCTTTCGGAAACCCTGCTTTTTTCAGCAGAGTTTTCAGCGTTCGAACTTATCCTATTCTGTTTTATATGAATCAAAAAAGCGGGAAAAACTGCTGGATATTCTGAAAAACGTACCCGGTTCTGGCATTGTGTATGTCCGAAGCAGGGGTGAAGCGAAGGAAATCAGCCATTTTTTACAACAAAACCTTATCAACGCGGGGTTTTACCATGCAGGTTTGACTCCGGAAGAGCGCAACACGCGACAGGCGCAATGGGTAGACGGGCAAATGCGTATCATGGTGTGTACCAATGCATTCGGCATGGGCATCGACAAACCCGATGTTCGGATTGTGGTACACCTGCATTTGCCGGAAAGCCTCGAAGCCTATTTTCAGGAGGCAGGCCGCGCGGGCCGCGACGGGAAAAAGGCATACGCTACGCTGCTGTTTGCACCATCCGATGCCGACAGCCTGCGGTACCACCTGGAAACGGCATTCCCGACCATTGAAATGATGAGCAGGGTATATCAGGCCCTGGGGAGTTATACCCAATTAGCCATTGGAGCAGGACTGGGAGAGTCGTTCGATTTTGACCTGGCCGCCTTTTGTGCCGCCTTCAAACTGGAGCAAGGCCCTACCCATGCCGCGCTGAAAATCCTGGAACAGGAAGGCTGGTTAGCGCTTAACGACGCAGAAATTACCATGGCGCGCGCACAAGTCACGGCCAGTCGGGAAGCCATTTACGACTACCAACTCCGGCAGCCACAGGCAGATACCGTCATAAAAGTAATGCTGCGGGCCTATCCGGGCATCAACAGCCAGTTTCTGGAAATCAGTGAAGCCTTGCTGGCGCGTTACGCCAATCTGCCGGTAGAAAACATCCGACAGGTGCTGAACACGGCCGGCAAAGAAGGGCTGCTCCTGTACGAGCCGCAAAAAGACAAACCGCAACTCACCTTTACCCACGAACGCGTAGCCGCCGAAAACCTGCGCATTGACTACCAAAAACTCAACTGGCGCAAGGAACGTGCCGCCGAACGCGTCAGAAAGGCCATCGAATATGCCGAAACCCTGCAATGCCGCAGTCAGTTGCTCTTGGCTTATTTTGGAGAATCCGACAGCAAACGATGCGGCATTTGCGATGTGTGTACCGGCAGAAACAAAAGTGATGTGTCGACGGACGCATTCGAATCCTACGAGAAAAAGATCAGGGAAATCCTGAAAAAAGAAGCCCTGCCGCCGGGCGAAGTGCTCAAGGCTTTCGCGCTGAAACGACAGGAAACGGTAGCCAAAGTGCTGGCGTATTTACTCGACGAGCAAAAACTCGTGCAAAACGAAGACGGGAACTTATCGTGGGCAGAATAGGTTTTCTGATCCTTGTTCCACATTTTACCCAGAGATTTTATGCGCCAGATAGCCATTTCAGATATTCACGGATGCAGTGTTACGTTCCTCGCCTTGCTCGATCGGCTGGCGCTGGGCACAACCGATCAGTTGTTTCTTTTGGGTGATTATGTCGACCGGGGCCCCGACTCCAAAGGCGTGATCGACACGATTTTTAAATTGCAAGAACGCGGTTATCAGGTACAATGCTTGTGCGGCAACCACGAAGAACTGGTATTACAGGCGGCCAAGGGCGATTTTACCGGCCTGGATCGTTGGCTGCTCACCGACGGAAAAGATACTATGGATAGTTTTGGCGTAAAAACCATTGCTGAAATTCCGGAGAAATATCTGGCCTGGATGCAAACCTTGCCTTATGTAATCGAAACAAACGACTACATTCTGGTGCATGCCGGGCTAGATTTTTCCATGCCCGATCCTTTGCTGCCGTCCAATCGCATGTGCTGGATTCGCCATTGGTACGGTGATATTCAGTATGACTGGCTGGGCCAGCGAACCATTGTACACGGCCATACGCCAGTGCAAGTACAAACCACTAAAATCCAGTTGCAACACCTTGATAATCAGCAATATCTGGATATCGACACAGGGTGTGTATTTTCCCATGAGCGATTTGTAGACAAAGCAGGACTGGGGTATCTCTGTGCGTTCGATATGAGCAACAGACAGGTGATTTTTCAGGAAAACCTGGACTGGTAAAGCATGGTCAAGGTCAATCCACTTTTACCCACTTTTCAGTAAAGGATATTTTTTCTGAAGCAAACTTCAACACATAAACGTCGGCGGGCAAATGTTTGAAATCAAGTTCCAGCAGGCTGGCAGTGGGCCAAATCACCTGATAGGTGTTCGCCCCTACCCTCTTTCCGTCAGAGGCATACAGATCGACGGTGTGAAAATTCAAGTACAGGTTGTCCGAAAACTTCACAAACAGTTCTCCATTTCCGGGATTTGGATACATGGAATAAGTGAGCGTGGGTCTGGGAAGGAAAAACGAATCGACTTTCGAAAAAACCAGCACCGTATCGATACCGGCAGGCGAAAATTCCGAATAGGAATAATTCGAAAATATGGTATCCTTCAATACCCCTGCGCAGGTCGTTTTTTCCTCTAAGTACACACTGTCCTGGTGAATAATCTTCTCTATCCAGTATTGCGTTGTAACCAATGAATCGAACCGTACAAGTCGCACATAATCAACCGTATCGATGGTGGTACGGGTAAATGAAGCAGGAATGGTAAAAGCGGTGTCTGATTGTACTGTTGTTTGAACGCCCGACAGGTAAATGTGTGTTGAAACGGGTTGAAATACCGACTTGGGAGCATTGTTATACAGGATCACCACTTCTCTGAACCCCGCTATGGCTACATCTTTCATGCCATCGCCATTCAGGTCTTCTACGGCCAATCCCTTGGCTCCATAATGCGTGCAATACGGAATTTCGATCTGGTGATACGAACTGTAATCGCCTGTCGGATTGCCATCATACACAGTCATTTTCAACCAGCCGCCATTCAACACCATAATCTCCGGCTTGCCGTCACAGTTTATATCCGTCACTTCCACCGGTTCGGGGATATCATATGCAGGACGAGTCTGCGGTTGGCCGGGAATACCATTGGCTCCCTGAAACCACAGGTTCAGGTTGCAATAAGGCGTATTCCAGGGCGAACTTGTGACCAGATCCATTTTTCCGTCAGCATTCAAATCACCCAAACCCAAACTATACGGCAAAGTGGGAAGCGGCTCCGTAACATCCGGAAGAAAAAACTGGGGTGTGCCGAATGTACCATCGGTCTGTTGATAGGTAATGTAAAAGCCGCCGGTCAGGCCCGCGTAGATATAAGCCAGGTCGTACAAACCATCGTAATTGAAATCAGCAATTTCCATATCCCGGCCACAATTGTATGGCGCTGGCAGGTGGCTTATGGAATAAGTATTATTTGCAGAACCGATAAACAAGGTTAAAAACTGCTCATTTCCGTTGGTGGTAGCAATATCCGGTATGCCATCGTGATTGAGATCGCCCACAGCCAGAGCACTTGTGATAACGCCCGAATACATTTTGACAACCGGCATAAATCCACCGTTCTGATCATTGTAAATAATGCCGACAGAATCCTGAAAAATGAAAACAATGTCCGGGTAAAAATCCGCATTCAGATCGTGTACGACCATGTCTCGCGAGCCCTGAAAATTGTCGACCGTTGCATACATGATCGGCGAATCGAATTTGCGTTGTTGGTTTTGGTAATACACCAGCAACTTAAAATCTATTTCCGGATTGTTGGAAAATCCGGTCATTACTGCCAGGTCGTTTCTGTTATCGCGGTTAAAGTCGGCAATGCCGACAGATTGCAGGTAAGTGTTCAGTGGTTTCGATTCAAATGGCAGAAAAGAAATCTGGGCAAATGAAAATACCGGAAACACAGATATTACAAGAAAACAGATTAATCGGAACATGGGAGTGGTTTGGGTGAAATATCATTTATCGCAACAAAGTTATGTTGCCTTTTCGTATCAATTCCCGTTCGTTGGCGCAGCGCACCCGCAGATAATACCCATACGTTTCGGCTGGTTGCGGCACACCCTTGTACGTCCCATCCCAGGCGTCGTCCGGGCCAAATGCTTCAAATAATTTCTCGCCGAAACGATTGTACACCATCCAGTAAACGTCCTTGACATAACTGCTTTCCAGTTTCAGCACATCGTTTTCGTTGTCTCCATTGGGTGAAAAAGCGGTAGGAAAAAAGATATACGGCTCCCCGCATTCGGGATACAAGACCCGCACAGTAACCATGCCACTCACGTCACAACCACTTGACAACAAAGCCATTACGTGATAGGTTGTAGAATCCACCGGAGTCGCCACAGGGTTGTAAATATCAGGATTGGAAAGGCTCGCAGGGGGCTCCCATACGAATCCGGTTGCGCCCGGGAATGTGGCTTCCAGTTGTGAACTGCCGCCAGCCAGAATAATATCGGGTGTCGCTGTTACCACCAGTGCGCCGGGATTTAACACCGCCACTTTTACCTGCTTTTGAATCACACAAGGCCCATTTCCCGAAATAGAAACCGTGTACACCCTTGTAGAATCTGGAGAAGCGAGCGGGTTGGAAGCATGCGGATCGGAAATATCTTCATCGGGCGACCAAGTGTAGGTAAAATCCGGATCGGCGCTTGGGAACAAGGCAATGCTTTCGCCCGTACAAATAGCCAGACTGTCGGCCAGTAAATCGACCGGCGGATATGGCGATTCCAGGGGTAAAGTGAGGGTATTAGTGCAGCCGTTGCCCGAAGTGACGGTCAGCATCAATTGGTACACCCCCGAATGCGCCAAAATAAAATCCGGATTCTGCACGGTCGATTGCAGCAGGGTGTTGTTGGGGCCGGTCAGTCGCCATTTCCAGGCCTGAATACCATTAGCAGGGTCGCTGCTCAGGTCGGTCACATGCAAAACAGCACCCGTTTCATTGCAATCCGGAAAATCAATATCGATCTGTGCATTGGCTGTCGAGCGCGTGAGGTGGATGATTTGGTACACCGTATCGCTGCAGGCGCCTTCCGTACCGGCAATCAGCGCAACCAGGTAAGAGCCGGTGTCCGGATAAACAAACACCGGATTTTGCAGTGTGGAAGTAAGTTCGGGATTGCCTTCCAGGTCAAAATACCACTTATAAATATTGGCCGTTGTGCTTTGGTTTTCAAAAGCCACCCGCAAGGTGTCGCACACCACAGCAGGCGCAAAAAACGCCGCCACCGGCTGCCCGCAATCCGCTACGTTGTACTGGAAGTCGCGGCGAGTGGTCGACAGAATTTGTCCGTCCCGAAATTCATCGACACAAATGCCGACGACAAAATTCCCGAGCGTGTTCGGCACGCCTGTGAGAAACCCGGTGGCGGGATCGATGGTAAGCGGGTCGCCGCCCAGCATATTGCTGATATTGTACGGATTTTTCCAGGTGATTTGCTGGTAAGGGCCCGGATTGGGCGGCTGCGGAATGGGAAACATTTCGGAAGCCCCGGTCAGCGGCGTACAAAGGCGATACACCAGCGAATCGCCATCAGCATCCGAGGCAGAGTGGTCGAAATCGATGGGTTCGTGGACGCAGATGGCCACTGGCGGCCAGTTGTTGAAAACAGCGCTGGTATTGCATTCCTGTAAGGCTCGCTTGGAAATTTCAGCAATAAAAGACGCCCCGGTAGCCAGGGGATTGATGATGTTGCGGATCAGGGTATTGCGGCAGCAGCGTTGGTACACAACGGTATAGCCCCCATCTTTTACCCGAAGTTCTACTACCCCGTCGTAGGTCATACGGTGTACACACACATTGGGAGGCGCTACGAGGCAAGGATTGGACAGTATGATCGGCAGGGTATCGTTGTCGCTATCGATGACTTCTATGGGCAATTCTCCTACCAGATTCCAGTCTTTGTCGTATATACCTACGGATGCGGGGTCATCGAACCAGGGCTCTCCATTGTAACAATCCCGGTAAACAGTCAGTCGCACCCGGTACAGGTCATTGCCCAGGCATTTGTAGGTAATTTCTCCGCCCACGATGTGCGTGGCCATGAGGTTGGAAAGGTGGCTGAAAAACAAAAAAACGAAAACGGTAAGGCGCATAAGCGATAAATCTGGTAAGGAGACCACGAATGTAGTTGAATTGCAAGATTCCAGACGCGCAACAAACGCTTTCCCCCTGCTGTTTTCGCTAAAAAATTACTTATGACTATAATAAAATCAATTTTGTTGACCTGTTTGGCGGCAGTGTCCAGTTGTATGCACACGCCAGACGAGCCTATTCCACCCGTTACGCCACCTTCCATTGATACTACCGTGATCGTTACTCCACCTGATACGCCCGCCGTACCCGAAAAAATTGACATCCTGGCACTGGGAGATTCCTACACCAAGGGGGAAAGTGTGGTCGCCACCAAAAATTTCCCCAACCAACTCCGCGACAGCCTGCTGGCGGCGGGCAGACAAGTCACAGGGTTGCGGGTAATTGCACAGACGGGCTGGCGCACCGATCAATTAAAAAATGCCATTGCCAACGCTCCTGATATTCAGGATAGCACCTTCAGCATCGTCACGCTGTGTATTGGCGTCAACAACCAGTACCAGAATGGCAATTTCAATACCTACAAACTGGAATTCGAACAATTGCTGCAAACAGCCATTGCCCGGGCGGGCGGGCGCAAGGAGCGGGTTTTTGTGCTGTCGATTCCCGACTGGACCTACACACCGTACGGGCAGAACTATCCCGGCGGGCCAATGGCCATTTCCAAGAAAATTGACCAGTACAATGCGGCAAATTATTCGATCGCACAACAATATCAGGTGAATTACGTCAATATTACCGGCATTTCAAGGCAAGGAATTGCTTCGCCCGATCTGGTGGCAAGTGACGGACTGCACCCTTCGGCCGAGCAATACCGGCAATGGGTACATTTGCTGATGCCCGCAGTACAACGAACCCTGGGTTTTTAACAGATTTTCTGCTGCACATTCTGCAGGAATACCCGAAGATTACTTTTTTTGTAAAAAAATTTCGACACGGGGCAACCCGACCTTCTAAAACACCATCATCATACCATTCAGCGCCTCATGCAACAATTGGAAGATCAGGAATTGGTACAGGGAGTGCTTCAAGGGAAACCAACGCACCAGTTGGCGCTTTACAAAAAGTTCAGCGTCCCGATGTTTCGTGTATTGCTGCGTTTTGCCCGCGATCACGCCGAAGCAGAGGATATGTTGCAGGATGGATTTGTCAGGGTGTTCAGGGATATTGCGCAGTTCAGGGGAGACGGGGCTTTGGGCGGATGGATCCGGCGGATTATGGTAAATACCGCTTTGAGCCATTTGCGCAAACAACGGGATTTCCTGCGCGATGTATCCGATTTCACCCCGTTTGAAAACCGCTTTCAGACCGAGGAAGATTTTGCGGCCAATATGGATGCCGAGACGCTGACACAAACACTCCAGAAACTACCGCCCGGATACCGTACTGTGTTCAACCTATATGCCATTGACGGGTATAGCCACGAAGAAATTGCGGCGCAACTCGACATTTCCATTGGCACCAGCAAAAGCCAGTTGTTCAAAGCACGGGAATATCTGAAACGGATTATCGACAAATCCTTTATCTCTTAAATCATCCGCCGAAGGCTGTAAATCAAACCGATGACTGAGCCACAAGACTTTGAATCACTGGACGAATTGTTCCGAAAAACCTTTGACGGGCTGCCGGAAAACGCTTCACCATCCGGTTGGGATCGCCCCTCCGACCGCGTGTGGCAACACGTTCAGTCAACCATCCAGCCACCCAGAAGCGGGTGGAGCACGAAGGCGATCACACTGGTATCGGCACTTGCCGTAACGATCGTTGTGGGCTTATACCTTTTTGTCAGCCGCTCTTCTTCGCCTACAGAAACACCCGTAACACCCGAAGTACCTGTGGTGACTATTCCAACTCCGGCCGCTACCCCGGCTGTGGCGGAATCGACAAAATCCTCTGCTGAAATTACTTCCCCGAACAGGCCTGCCAGCGTCGTGCCCAGCCGGACCAAACGCCTCACGCCGGTGTTGCCGCTTGAAAAGCCGACCATCGACCGCCCGGCCCCACAACGCCCGACAGGCAGCGCACCGCTGCCCGGCAGCCAGGACGATGCACCGAATACCACGGTGCTCAATCAGGGCCGCATGTGGCAAACACCGCTCCAACCACTGCCTGTGCTGCCCGATCGGGTAGACCGGCAAGAAAAATAATTATTGACTTTTGATTTGTGAATGGTAAGACCTCCTGTGCGCGAGTACAGGAGGTTTTTTGTGGGGAGGCAACTTTTGAAGAAAAAACTGTCCTTGGGGAAACAATTCGTATCCCTGCATGAGAACACTTCTCCTTGTCTGCTTTGCCTGCCAAATCGTTTTTACCTCCATATATCCAGCCTGTACCAACAACGAGCCCCCTTCGCTGGTTCTCCCGGCTGAATACATGCAAATCAAATCCATCGAGGCCGAAGCCCAGTGCCGTGGCCCCAAAGGAGCATACACAACCAGTGTTCTCTCGTTTACAGGGGGCACATGTTCTTTTTCCCAAAAATATTCCTACAAAAACACGCCGTATCGGGCACAAATAAGGCCCGACTACCAGGGTTTTAGCATTGATTCAAGCGGAAAAATCCTGGATACGCTGTCTGCCGAAGCCGTCGAAATGATTAGAAGCCATGATTTTACCCGCATGTTTGCCCGGCCGCAGGACCTTTTTCAGGCCATTTCCTTTCAAAAGAAAGTGGATGCACATACCCATGTGTTTCAGGCCAAAAACAGGCTGAATGCTCCGGTCGAATTGTTTTTCGACAACAAGGAAAAGCGGATTTCAAGGGTCGATTTACTTAACCCTGCTGATTCAACGCAGGAGATTGAAATTGTTCCAACCCTGTGGATGGATACCGGGGTTGGTAAATTGGTTTCGGCTCTGTACATTGTTCAAGGCGGAAAGGATACGTTTGATTTTGAGTATAAGATATTGAAAATCAATCAAAAAGAGTAGTTTTTATTGCTTTCTCCTTTAAAGAAGCAAGGCTTTTGTGTTGCTGCATGTCCATCTCAAAGCCAAGCCCGAAGCCGCAGCAGTGTCTCTGACCTGCTGCATGTATAATTGTTACCATGTGGATTCAAAAATCGTGCTGTACGATTGCAGCATGTTGGAGACACTGCTGCGGCGATAAGGATGGGTTAGCAAGAAAGTTTGGCAGACCTGACGAGGCAAAAAATTAGTTGGGACCGAATAAAAAGTCCGCTAGATGATTTGGAAATTTGAGACCTTATCCTACATTTACATTGTTAAACCTCCTGTCCATGAACCTGATGTCCCCTACAATGTGTCGATTGAGCAGTTGCGTCAAGCTAACCTGGTTGGTTATCTTGACGCAACTGGCATGTACTGATACTGAGGTGACAAAGCGGAATTTGACGCAATAGAGAAGCATATAGATAGAGTTGACGGCAAACCAGAGATGGCGGCAACCAAAAATAAATAAAATAAAAATACAAAAAATGAAAAAAGCAGCAGTAGCATTCGGTATGATTTTATTCATGTGCTTTTTTGTAAAAGCACAAAATACATTACCAGCAACTGGTAATGTGGGTTTAGGAGTATCAGCGCCCCCCAAAGAACAACTCCAAATTGGAGATAGGTGGACATTTCATAATGGAGGTTCCAAGTTTATAGGATATAATATATTCTATAATGGATCACTTCAAAGGTTTTCGCCAGGAGTTGCCTCATTGCTATCATTTGATGGTAATGGTGAAATTGCAATCAAAACTGCTGAATCGGGAACAAATTTGAATTCATTAAACATTGGATTAACTGTACAACCCAATGGGAAAGTAGGCATAGGCCATTCTGCACCAACTGAGCAACTTGATATTTTGGGAAATTTACGAATTCGAGGAAATATACTTGCAGATGGGGCAGATTTGAAACTTGGACTCTTTGACGGTCGTCCTCAGGGTTCGAAATTATTGAACAGAGCATTAGTACATTCTAATACAAATGATGCACTAATACTGAATTATGATGGAGATTTTGAAGGTGGAATAGAGGATTGGGGACCAAAAATGTTTATTAAAGGGAAGTTGGGTGTAGGTTTTGATACTCCCAAAGAGCAGTTTCAAATTGGAGATAGATGGACGTTTCATAATGGAGGAGTAAAGTACATTGGCTATAATGTATTTTATGATGGTCAAGATAAAAGAATTTTTAGCGAAGGTTCCTCCCAAATTCGATTTGGCTCCGATGGAAATATGACTTTATGGACAGCAGGAGGAGGAACAGCAAATACACCTGTCAATTTTAAATTAGGCGTTTCGATACAACCCTCAGGATTTGTGGGCGTTGGTGAATCAAATCCTCAAGCGCAACTACACTTGCCAGATAATGCAAAATTTAGGCTTGGCCCCTGGGAGTTTTCTCAGGAGGGCGGAGGTAATACAACTTCATATTTAAGACTGAATCGTTGGACAGGAAACAGTACAACACAATGGACAGACAAAATGCTTGCAGTAGATTGGAGTGGTAACTTATTTGCAAAATCAGTTACAGTTACCACAGATAACTTCCCAGATTATGTTTTTAAAAAGGGCTATCAACTACTCCCACTTAAAGACCTTGAATTGTTTATTCAAAAACATAGTCGTTTGCCTGAAATCCCATCAGCGGAAGAAGTATCTTGCGATGGAATAAATTTGGGCGAAATGAATAAAAAGTTACTTCAAAAAATTGAAGAGTTAACTCTTTATACGATAGACCAGCAGAGGCAAATAGACGAATTGAAAAAGCAAAATGAGTTAATACTTCAATTGCTCCAAAGAAAATAGCAATGCCTGTTTAAGGCATTATTATTAACCTATAAATATCAGTCATGGCAATCAAAAGAATAATATTTACCATTTTATGGATAACCCTACTTTTACCTTCCGTTATCTTATGCCAAATTCAGATAACCCAAAATCAGCCTGATAATGGAAATAAAACGTATATAGCGCGGGATCAGATCGAGTTTGATCCCAAATATCAGTATTCTTCAAAGAATGGCCAATCTATGCGTGCATATACTGATAACAACAAGATAGAAGCAACGAATTATGTCAATCTGAGTGCATCTCAATCTTCATTTGACACGCGACCAATTAACTATAACTTAGAAGTAGGATTTACGCCTGGAAAAGAAGCAGTTAGTCCCACAGGAGGCGGATTATATTCCATACCTATTGCTTTACCTTCAGGTACAAATGGTCTCACTCCAACAATTGCATTGACCTATAATAGTCAAGGCGGCAATGGTATTGCTGGATATGGCTGGGACATTTCCGGTCTTTCCATCATTTCAAGGACTCCAAAGACAATTTACCATGATGGCAAAGTTGATCCTGTGAAAATTGATAATTCTGATATCTATTCTTTGGATGGTAATAGACTCTTGGCAGTAAATGGCCTTTACGGAGCCAACAATACAAAATATAGAACAGAGCAAGAATCTTTTGCTCAAATTACTTCCTACATCAATTCTGGCTCTCTGGTCGATTGGTTTAAAGTAGAATCAAAAGAAGGTGCTACAGTTGAATATGGAAACAGTGCTGATTCAAAGATTTTTGCAGAAGGCTCTTCATCTCCTATTGCTTGGAGGATTACTAAATTAATAGACAACTTCGGGAATTATATTCTCTTTAAATATAAAAATGTCGGCCGAGAAAATGTTATTGACGAGATACTGTATACTGGAAACACGGCAGCGTCACTTGCTCCATTTTGCTCTATCAAATTTGTTTATGAAAACAGATCAGATAAAAATTTTGTATTCATTGCAGGCTCAAAAGTTGAAAGCAATTTACTGTTGACAAAAATTATTGTAAATATATCCGGCAGTAAACTTTGTAGAAGATATGAGTTAAGGTATGGGTTTGATATGTACAGTTTTTTGACCGAAATTCAAGAGTTTGGCAGCGAAAACAAACCCTTAAATTCAACAATATTTAAATATGGTGACAAAACCGTCCCCTTTGAACGGTCATATGAGTCAGTTTTAAGAGGTGCGTCATCTGACATAATTCCGGGTGATTTTAACGGCGATGGATATACTGATTTTGTTTCTGCCGATTACACATATCACCCCAATAATGCGATGAAATATCATACTAACTATAGCTTATATATAAACAATTTAGGATCATATAACTTAGTTGGGTCTCCGCAGGCTTTGCCTCCTTTTTTATTTGAGATAGATGAAACTAAATCCAAAGTATCTATTTCAAATTTACTAAGTTTGTATAATTCAGATTATAATGGAGATGGAAAAGAAGACTTAGCAATTCCAGTAAAGACTTATAATAATGGATACACCACATTAGATTATACATTACTATATTATTCAAATGGTGCAGGATTTAATTCTGTGACAATTCCATCTCCCGCCACTAACAAGGTTATTTACCCGGGTTCTAGCACATACTTTATCCCAGGAGATTTTGATGGAGATGGTGCTACGGACTTTATTTGTTTTCTAAGCGATAAAAGTTCATATAAGACATATATAGTTTATCCTCGAACTGGAATTACAAATTATTTAGTTATTGGCCAAAGTTCATTTTTAGCAAAAGCAGATGACTTATTAGTTATTGACTTTAATGGAGATGGTAAAAATGATTTGATGTTTACGAAAGATGGAAATACGACAATCTATTCATTTGAAAAATCAGGCTCTCAGGTAAATGCAAAAATTCTATATAACGCTGGATACCCTACGAAATGGCACAAAGTTTTTCCTGGCGATTTTAATGGTGATGGTAAAACTGATCTTTTATCCTCAGGAAATGGAACTATTTGGGAAATTGGTTTTTCAACAGGGAACTCTTTCGTTAGTGAGACTCAAAACTTCCCATTTAATTTGGGTATTAGTAACTCAAACCAATTTAGTGCCTATGCCGATAGAATAAAAATAGGTGATTATAACGGAGATGGGAAAAGTGACATACTAAATGCAAAGGCAATATGGTCAAATGGTTCAAGTAGTTCATACTATCTAAACATATATTATCGCCAAAGCCAATCGTTTATTTTAGATGGCAGAACTGTATCTGGCGTATTGGGAGGATCATACATAAAAGAAAACTATAGAAATATCGGTTTTGTGTCGCTGGACGTAAATGGTGACGGGAAAACTGATGAAATTATGAAAACTCATTATCAGACCCCCCTAGATGTCTTTACTTTCAATAAGTGGAGCAAAGAATTTTATTTAGAAAAAATAAAAAACGGGCACAATTACCTTACCTCTTTCAGTTATTCGCCATTATCGAGAGGTTTTTTATATACAAAGGGTAACAGCGCAATTTATCCTCTTATTGATTTTCAAGCGCCACTACAAGTAGTAATAAAAATAAGCAATTCTGATGGTGTAGGTGGTTTAAGGAATATCAATTACGCCTATGAAGAAGCATTGCTTCATCGCCAAGGTAAGGGATTTTTAGGATTTAAAAAGACTACAACAACTGACTATACTGGAAATAAGAATTCAATAAGTGAAAATGATTTGAACTTAACCTATTTTGTACTTAGTCCTAAAAGCCAAAAAGTATATAGGTTAGATAACAATGTTCAATTATCGAGTTCAGCAGATGTTATTGCATTCAATAATCTGGGAGGCAAACGATATTTTCGCTACACCAGCCAGAATCTGACTATTGACTACTTGCAAGGATTTAATACTCATCAAACTTTTGCATATGACGGAAATGGCAATTTGACAAATGCAACTAAAAATATTGGAGGGGGTATTGAATTTATTGAAATCATCAATCAGTATATAACTTCCGGGGCTTGGCTTCCTTCAAAACTAAGTTCAACTACAGTAAAGAATACAAGAACTGGGCAATCTGTGTATTCAAGAACCAGCACTTATGAATATGATAGCAGAGGTGCATTATTACGTGAAAAGCGAGACAATGGACAACCTAAAATGGTAACGACCAATTTTACGTACAATACTCTGGGTAATATGACTGGTAAAAATGTGCAAGCAACAGGTCTTCCAAGTGTTAGTACGCTTTATGAATTCGATGTAACGGGCCGATACCCCATCAAAATTACCAACACCCTTTCTCAATCTGAGGAAATCAGTTATGATATTGTTACAGGCTTGCCCTTAAAAAAGAAAGGTATAGATGGTTTAATAGAGACATTTGAATATAATGGATTTGGAGGATTAAAAAAAGCCGTTAACTCAAGGGGCATTGAAAGCACTAATTCCTATGGATGGAAAACATCTGCCAATAATCAAAATACATTATCCAAAGCAATCTATTTTATAAGTTCACAGAGACAAGGAAGCCCATCCTCCAAAGTATGGTACGACCTACTCGGCCGGGAAATTTTCAGCGAAACAGAAGGAATTAACAATGGTTTGAACAACACAACATTTATTGAACGACAATATGATCAGCGTGGCAACATTGTCCTACAAACTAATCCATATTTTGCAGGAGATACCCCGGTCAAAACGATAAACGACTATGATGGCTTAAATAGGCTTGTAAAATCCACTTTGGATATTTATGCAACCAACTATTCTTATTCGTATTCAGGAGGGCAGGCTACAGTCGCGACTACTACGCCTGCAAACCAACAATATAGTCAAACTACCGACCCAACTGGAAAAATAGTATCGGCAGCCGATAATGGAGGCACACTAACATATGAGTATTTTAGTAATGGGCAACAAAAGAAAATCAACTTGAGTGGTGTTGAAATAGCGTCTATGGAATATGATATATACGGAAATCAAACTAAACTAGTTGATAAAAATGCTGGTATTACTACTTACGAATATAATGCTTATAGGCAACTTACAAAACAGGTTGATGCTAACTCTAATCAATACTTACTGCAATATGATGCCGCAGGACGATTGACTATTAAGACTGGACCTGATGGTACAACAACCTACCAATATATCCAATCAGGAAAAGGCCTAAACCAACTATATAAAATAACTGCATCAAATGGTACTAGCCAAGAATATGGTTACGATTACTTTGGCCGGATTAACATGGAAAAGGAAACAATTGGTTCGGATAATTTTACTACGCTATTTGAATATGATCAATACGATAATCAAATTGGGCAAACTTATCCATCTGGTTTTAAAATCAAAAGAGATTATGATCCCAATGGATATTTACTTGCTGTTACCGGAGGGACAGGAGTATTTTTTCATAAACCCATTATGAATGCTTTAGGGCAGTATACTGAATATAAACAAGGCGGATTACTCAATAACAAGTCGTATAATAATTTGGGATTCCTCACATCATCCAAGGTATTGGGGAATGGTTACGTACAAAATTTACAATATACCTTTAACCCACAAACAGGAAACCTCATAAAAATAAATGATTTACAAAAAGGTTTGGGAGAAACTTTCACGTATGACAATTTAAACAGGCTGATTGATTCCAAAGTAGATGGGCAACCGAGCATTGCTGTTACCTATGCTCCTAATGGCAACATTCTAAGCAAATCAGATATTGGCCAATATACATACGATCCTATCAAATCAAATGCTGTAAGTTCGATTACACCACCTTCGAATACCGTGTTGACTGCATTAACTCAAAATACTACTTATACCCCCTTTCAAAAAGTTTCAAGCATTTCACAAGGCACTTATCAGTTAGACTTTACTTACGGCCCGGATTATACACGCAAGAAAACTGTGTTAAAAACCAATGGTAACGTTACTGCGACTAAACTTTTTCTTCGGAACTATGAAAAAGTAACAAATGGCAGTTTGTCAGCAGAAATTCATTATATATTTGGAGGAGAAGGACTGACTGGGTTATATGTTAAGGAAAGTGGAGTAGTTGGAAAATATTATCATGTAATTACTGATCATTTGGGCTCAATAAGGACGCTTATAGATGATTCTGGTTTGGTTGCTGCCGAGCAGAATTTTGATGCATGGGGTAGAAGTAGAGATCCAAACGTATATACTTACAATATACAAGGGCAAAACCCCTGGTGGCTGGACAGAGGTTTCACAGGGCATGAGCATTTGAAAGAGTTTGGGTTGGTTAATATGAATGCTAGGTTGTATGAGCCGATTGTAGGAAGGGTTTTAAGCCCGGATGATTTTGTTCAATCTCCGCTATATACACAAAATTATAACAGGTACTCATATGCTTTAAACAACCCATTAATATATACAGATCCAACAGGTGATGTTATCTGGATTCCTATTGCAATTGGAGCTGCATTTGGCGGCTTTGCTGGATATCAAATTGCACATTCAAAAGGTTATGATTTTAATGATTGGCAGACTTATGGTTATATAGCAGGGGGGGCAGTAATTGGTGGAGCATCAGGATATTTATCGCACTTGGTCTCTACTTCAGGAATGATAGGAGCAAATACAGCAGGCATTGTCGCTAGTTCCTTTAGTAATAGTGTCGGGATGCACATATTAAGCGGGGGAAACTCTGACGTTTCTTTGAGTATCGGGTTCGCATCATATAATATTTCACAAAATTCTTTTGATTATTTTCTAGAAAAAGGAAATTCTAATTTAGAAGATATAGGTTATGGATTTGGGGCTTTAGCCAATCTTCAAGATATTATTGCATGGAACCACGGCACTAAAATAGATGTTTTATCAAGGAAAAAGTTAGCTGGGCATAGCGAGGTTAGAGGCAAAGATATCTCCATTTCAGTTGGTCCAGATCGAAATGCAGTAGATTTAAAGCCTGATGCCAACGGCCTAGAATGGGAGTCTCAATATCTTACCCATTCAGTTCATGCAGAAAACTCACAGTATATTAACATTCCTCGTGGAGATGCCCACTTCTCTTCTCAAATAAATAACATTAACGGAAATATATTGAACAGAATGACAAATAATTTGAATCAAAATTGCAACTTGCTTGGGTTTGGGAGTTTTAAATATGGTGTTATGCGAGGCTGTGTAAACTATACTTCAAGGGCTCTACTGTATGCTGGGGTGCCAACGGTAAACGCATTTTTGCCTATCACATCTCCTGTATTCTTGAATTTTGAATTGGCCGTCAGACAAATGGGAATCTATAGTTCGCCATATTTAATCAGATAGCACAAATAATCAGTTTATTTAAAAAATATGCAAAATGAAAGAATTGCTGTTTTTCATTGGCTTAAATTTTGTAAGTTTATTGAGTTATTCTCAAACTTACGGTTTCTCTTATGACCAGTCTGGCAACCGTCTCACTAAGGCGGTATCGTCAGGCGGTGGCGGTAGTTCAGGCACATCAAAAAGAGAAGCAATCATCCCTGCATCTGAAATTACTAACGCTAACTCAGAAAACACAAGCCTATCGGCTCCTATCCTACTAAAATGGGATACTACTTCTGTTGTCCAAGCCCAATCTTCGCAAGAAATCATAGATTTCCAGAAAGGGTATGGTGTTTCCGTCGTGGCAAATAAACATCTTGCACATCTTACACTATACTTGAATGAGAAAGTATCACAAAGTACAGATGGTGTTGTAGAAATATTGAATGAAAAAGAGGAAACTACTTTTTCGGTTCTTGCTTCAAATGCGCAAATCATGCTTGATTTCTCCGAAAAGCCTAAGGGAAAATACAAGATAAAAATTAAATCTGGAAAGTATATAAAAATTTGGGATTTGGTGATTGAATAATACGCCGCCATCAATGCACACCTGTCCATGCCTCCTAAGCGTCGGCACGGGCAGGTGTGCCGACGTTCTACACAATAACAAAAATCATATACGTATGAAAACTCTTATTTACCGGGCGCTTTTTTCAATTCTCGCCTTCAATTTTATCAATAGTTTGACGGGGCAAACTTCCGAAATACAAGGCCCTTATGAAGATGCTTTTGCTAAAATCGGAGGTCCCCAATACATCCGGGTCTTCGTCAATTACGTGCAATCATCCGGCCCCAACCAGCAGTGGACGAGTTCGGTAAATCTACCCACCAGAACTGCCGGCATCATCGATAGATTGAATGCGGCATACAATCCACACGATATTTATTTTATTGGCCTGGAAGATCCCTGCGATGTTGCTTTTCAGGTGATTACCGAATCTAATTTTACCCCTTATCACATACACGAAAATGCCCTGGATATATTCGACCGGGGCGATGATGGCCCGGCGGCAGGTTATGCCAATACGACTCCCGGCCCTTATTGTGAAGTGGTAGGTTCCTATCCTGGCATACCAGCCAGCCACTCGGCGATAGTAGTACATGAAGTGGGGCACTGCCTCGGCTTATATCATACATTTGCCGGGTCAGATCCTGGCCCTGGAGAGTGTGTGGAAACCGGAGCGCTGTGTCAGAATGGGCAGCCTGATTGCTATTGCTGTGGCGATTATGTTTGCGATACCCCTATTTCTCCGCAGAGTATCACAGTTAGTTCTAATTGTGAAGAATCTATTGACCCGCCGGGGCTACCGGAGGAAGTTTTCAGGAACTATATGTCTTATGCCGAACCGGCACAATGTCGAGACAGATTTTCCCCTGAACAAGTCATGCGCATGCGCGTCCATATTGCGCTCGCATCCGTACTTCAAAGCATCCACATACCTGATGTAAGATATCCCTCTTCAACTCCCTCCGGCGTTTCGGGAAGCATTGTTGTTGAATCGGGGCAACTAAACATTACTTCACCCTTGCAAATGCTGCCGGGAGCAACCATTCGGGTGAAAAAAGGAGCAAAACTAAGAGTCGCCTCCACTATCACCGCCTACTGCGATGAAATGTGGCAGGGTATTGTGGTAGAAGGCGACGCGTTTGACCCCGACCAGTCCCTCGCCTATCGAGGGCAGGTGGATGTGGTAAACGGTGGCGTCATTGAACATGCCAAATGTGGTATCGATGTTCAGGACTTATCTGCTCCCAACAACGGAACGAGTACAGGAGGAGGAATTGTCCGCCTTTGGAATAATGCTCAGATAAGAGACAATATCATCGGCGTCCGTTTTGGAGAGTACTATTTTCAGAACCACAGCAGTTTTGCCGGCCCCACATTTTCTATAACGGATAACTATAGAGGCGGTAGTCAGCAACCCATCCTGCTCAAATTAGACGCTATTAAAGGTCTGAGCATACGGTTGTCTCGTTTTGAAGATATGCGTACCGATTGTCCGCTAACTGCATCCCGTGCAATCGGTATAGATTCCTGGAACGCTGGTTTCAGGCTCTCGCTTTCTAATCATTTTGAGCAACTCTTTCGTGGCATACGAGCGGACAAACTAACCGAAACCAACGGTTCGCTTTCCGTTTCCGCTTCCAACTTCGTTGCTTGTCAGAAAGAAATGGAATTGATCTCATCTGGAAGTTTCGTTGTCATAGGAAATGATTTTTCGGTGGCAAAACCGGATGCGTGTTCTTCTTCTTTTGCAAAAGGCATTGAGATCAGGGGTATGACAACCGGATTTTCTGTGTCCGGAAATGACTTTTATTTCGATGGCGTGGATTTATTTGCTGAAACGCGCATCGGGACAGACTGTATCGCGCTGGAAGAAGGCATGAGTAATACCATTGTCAAAAACCAGTATTCCAATCTCACTACCGGCAATCGGGCTTCCGGATTCAATGGTTACGAGCAGGACGGCCTGCTTTATCTGTGCAATTCCAATAAGGAAAACCTCGGCGGTGACTTCCATATCATCAATGGAAGTATCAGACAAACGCAAGGTGAGATTACCCCACAAGCTCCCAATATTCTTGCCGCAGGCAACATCTTTTCCGGCTCTCCGACAGACATCTGGTGTACCATCGTGAATGATGGCCTTGAAATCAATTATTACTTCTACGAAGACGATCCGGCGCAGGATCCGGGGACGCCGGGCGACCCGAATAACGCTTGTGATGTAAGGGGATTTGATGAATTTCCAACCACACAGCCCAACAGCAATTGCGCCGACCCTGAGCCTTGTTTCCTCTGCCCAACCACCGAGGTGGAGACCTGGAAAACGCGGTTTGGACAAAACCGCCAGCAGTGGCACATCAAAACCGCTGCATTCGATACCATTACCAACCCTGTACAACAAGCAGCAGAGGCTGAGGCCATAAAAGGCCTGCGCATCGCTATGAACCGGGATGCCAACCGCATTCTGACACAATACAGCCTGGACACCCTGCATGTGCAGACCGATTCCATCGTTCGGTGGCTGGGATTAGTGTACACTTATCCGGCCGACCTGCGCCTGGCGCGTCATTATTTTTTCACAGGCGCGTTTGATCTTTTTGATACGCTCTGGGGCCAAATCCCCGTAAGATACGTGCTCGATGGGAAGCGGCAGGACGAGATCGAACGGTTGGGTTACGTGTACAGCGCATTGCGTACCCATTTGGAACAAAAAGGAGCGCTTTTGAACGCCTTGCCGGATGATCTGTTGGGTACACTCCGAAGATACACGAACCAGTGCGATGAGGCCGGTTTTTTATCCGAGGTGATCCTGCGCCGCAACGGTGTGGAGCAAAGCCCGGACTGTTCGGAAACGCAACTCCGGTCGATGCCGGAAAAACAAACGAGAACGGTAAGGAACGGGCCGCAAAACCTGAAAGTGTACCCTAACCCTGCTAACGACCTGCTGCGCATCGAATATCCGGTGAGTCGTTTGGAAGGGAATGTACGCTTGTTCGACCTTCAGGGCCGGCTCAGGCATACACTGCAACTGCCTGCATCCGGTGGCTTGCTGGAAATTCCGGTGAGCGATTTCCCTCATGGCATTTATGTAGCACAATGGTTCTGCAACGGGCAGACGGGCTACACCAAAGTGCTTATTTCCCACTAAGATTCATCTTTCAACACGGCGATACCGGATGCTCCGGTATCGCCGCATATTTTTATAGACATGACAAAGTGCCAAATATTAATAATTATTCATCTGTTAGTCATTTATACTGGCTATGCTCAAAACAGTGCTTCCAATATGGCTGTAACCCTGCCATATCCACGGGGAGATTTTTTTCACGTGATCGTGCATGAGGATACTATTATAGGATATGGGGTTGGCTTCAACAATGAGATTGAATGGAAGCAAGGATTGGTAGTAGCAAAGTTGGATACCCTTGGCAACGTTCTGGCACACAATTTTATATTAGATTCAGCAGGAGATAAATTTGCTACCCATCACGCCTGGGGCAACCTCATCCGGACTGCCGACGGCGGATATGCAGCGATGGCAGCGACGGTAGGCCGGGAAAGCGCTTTTCTGATCAAAATGGCCAACGACCTGCAGGTGGAGTTTATCAAGGAATACCCCGATACGGTAAACCTGAGCAACTATTTTTACAAACTGCTCGAAACCCCGGATGGTTATCTGCTTTATGGAGATATTCAACGACCCGATTACTACCTTGACGGTTTTATCCAGTATGTGGATAAACAGGGAGAGACCATTTGGTTTAAGACCATTACATTTAGTGGATATAATAATGCTGTTCTTGATATATATCAATTAAATGATTCAACTTATGTTGCCGGAATTGGAACAGAAACCAATCCAAATCCAAATCAAGGAATCGCATCATTGTTGTATTTTAATTTGGAAGGTATGGATATAGATTCATGGTCTTCCCCAGTTGATCCTGAAATTGGCTATTTCCGAAAATTTGTCCACGCTTCAGATGACGGAATTTTTTGTTTCAGTGTATATAAGACTGGGATGAACGGAAATACTGCATTATTTCAACCTACTCTTTATAAACTTAATAGTACTTTTCAGACAGAATGGGTGCGTCATTTCGGCCGTATCAGCGGCTTGAGCGCCTCCATCATGCTTTGGGATTTCGCCCCCACCCCCGATGGTCATTACATCGGCGCGGGTGAAACGCTGGTGAAGGACGGCAATGACCCGACCCGCCGGGTAGGTTGGCTGTACAAGTTTTCGACAGACGGAGACAGTATCTGGGAGCGCAAGATCAATGCACCTTTTCTGCCGCTGTACTATACCAACAGCGGCTTTTTTGCCGGCGTGGGCGTGCTCAGCAGTGGTAATATCATTGCAGGCGGTTCCTCCAATGAAGGTAATACGCAGTATGCCTGGCTGGTGAAAGTGACCAACGATGGCTGTGTGGATACCTTGTTTTGTGAGTCGGTGTCCACAACAGTGGCCCTTCCTGACAACCAGCGCCCGGAGGTGGATATTTATCCGGTGCCGGCCTCCAAGTATTTCACGATACGCTCTCCGGTAGAAATAGTGCAGGTGACGGTGCTGGACGCTCTGGGAAAACCGGTTTTGAAGCGTCCGAACGTTGGAAATGATGCCACGATCGATGTGCCGGTTTTTGTAACTGCCGGATTCTATTTTGTAGAAATACAAATGGAAGGCGGAATATGTATTAGAAAAAAGGTTTACGTCAATAAATAAAATGTGTAGAACTATGCACTGCCGATCATAGCCGCTAAGCGCGGCTACGTCAGGCAGTGCTCACGTTCGACGAGATAAGAATAAAAATGAATGAATAAATAAAATCACAATTAAATTTTCAAAAAATGGCTAAAGAAGTTAAAAACGCAGACTTTGCTCCGAAACCAACATGGGATGAGGAGAAGAAAGAGTTCGCTCGGCAAGTTTTCGCTCAAGCACTCATTTTCATGGAAAGGGATAATGAACTGGTAGGACATTGCACGGTGTTTACCGGAACGGTCGCCAGATACATCCAAGAAAACCCTGATTTTATCAGCAAACTGTCATCGTCAGGCTCTTCTACTGTTAGAATGGCTAAAAATGAGGGAGGTTTGGAAGGAGCAGATACATGGGACGACATTCAGCACATCATTGATGCCTTTAAGCAAATTACTGACATTATCAGGGAAGATAAGAAATTCTTCGCTGGTTTATTATCGGAAATATTTGGTTGGGGAGAATGATGTTGGAGAATATCGAAGGCGTATTTCTTCAAAAAGATACAATAAAAATAATAGCCAATGAGGCTATTAAACACCTTCCCAAAGAGGCATGCGGTCTAATTGGGGCGCAAAGGCTATCTGACGGGAACATTAACCTTGTTGTCTTTCCAGTTTTGAATAAATCGAAAAAAAACAATAGGTTCTTAATTTCTGACCAAGATATTTTATTAATTCAAAAACGGTGTAAGTCTTTAGGCTATAGTTTGTGTGGATGTTATCATTCGCATCCAAAAGGACGAGACATTCCATCCACAAAAGATATTTTATGTGCATCGAAATCTAATTTAAAAGTCTGGGCTATCTATTCAGTTAGGCTTAATAGATTAAGCATTTACAATATGGGGGCAGTTCCAATAAAGATAGAATATAGAATTGAATAAAATCGTCGAATCGAGTAGGGAGAGGTGCCATAAAGCCCACCTCAGCCCTCTCACACCACCGTGCGTACGGTCTTCGTACACGGCGGTTCATGGAGCATTCGTCTTTGGTCGAACGTGGTGGTAGTAGTCTTTGAAGGAGTGAAAGCCGCGTTGTTTCAGTCGTTCTTCCGTGACGGTCATCCCCATCACAGGGCTGTATGACAGTCGCCAGCCGCCTTTGCGCGAGTAAGCATACCACATAGGGAAGCAAACGCTCGCTGAGACCAGAATTCAGGAAAGCGTAAAATTCTTAAGATTGCGATCGCTACTATTTGCTTGGAATTGCTTGGGGAATTGCTTATATTTGCATCAAAATGTTTTAAAATGACAGTGCAGCGGCTTGATAACCAAATAATTATCACCCTCCCAGCATCAGTTGACCTGGAAGGTGTGCAACGTTTGATCAATTACTTGCTTTACAAAGAGGCCACCAAAGACAGCAAGGCCAAGCAGGAAGACGTGGATAAATTGGCCCGTGATGCCAATAAACAATGGTGGGAAGAAAATAAACAACGCTTTTTACCGGAGTGAAATTCGTCGTCGATACCAATATTGCCTTCAGCGCAGTCCTGAATACCGAAAGCAGGATTGGCGACCTGATTATGAACTCACATGGAGTCCTTGAATTTCATGCCTGCGATACATTGCGCTCGGAACTCAAAAAGCATCGATCAATACTGCTTGAACTCTCCAAAATGAATGAAGAACAGTTAGATCAATCTATATATCAGATCACTAATTGCTTGACTTTCACCAATGAAGCACTCGTACCATTCGAGTATTGGGTGAAAGCCGCCAATCTCGTTCGGGATATCGATATGGATGATATTGCTTTTGTGACACTTGCAGAATTTCTGAGCATAAAATTGTGGACAGGTGACAGGGCGCTAATGAAAGGCCTTGCGAGAAAAGGTTATACTAATTTTATCACAACCGACGAACTGTACAAGTTACGCGACTTACTTGAATAATAAACACAGCGAACTCTGCATTGCTTTTTTGGGCCGACTAAGCGCGGCCGCATAAGCAGTGTTCAAGTGCAAATAAAAAAATCGCCCATAAACAGAGCACTTTACGATAGATGAGAAACAAAATCTTTATAAGCCATGCAGCACCTGATGACAACGACTTCACCAACTGGTTATCCTTAAAACTTATTGCTTTGGGCTATGAAGTATGGTGTGATGTTTTGTTTCTCGATAAAGGAGCTGATTTTTGGAAAATTATTGATAAAGAAATAAGAGAAGGTGCCATTAAGTTTTTACTTGCTACCTCTAAAATTGCTATAAAGAAGGAAGGTGTTTTAAAGGAAGTTGCTATTGCAGAGAAGGTGAAAAAGCAATTGAAAGATGATAATTTCATCATTCCCTTAATTATTGACGAAAACCTTTCTTACGATGATTTACCACCCGAAATAATTCGATTAAATGCTATTGACTTCAGAAAATCATGGGCAACAGGTTTGAAGGATTTATTGGAGGCATTGGCCACACAGAAGGTTAATAATTGTAGCCCAAATCCGGCCATAAGCAATGCTTTATATCAGCAGATATTTTTGCATAACAAAGGCATCATCGAAAGAGATGAAATTTATGATTCCAATTGGTTCTCTATTCAGTCTTTTCCAAAAGAACTTAGGTTTCATGCTTTTGATAAACTGATCCCAAGGGGATTTGATGTTCGTGAACTTACATTTCCTGCAGTTCGATTTAAAAATCATCTTTGCACGTTTGCTTGGGAGTACGATTTCTTGTATCATCTGCCCCAAACAGAAACATACAACAGGAACAACACCATTAGAATATCAACTGAGGAGATTCTTTCAGGAAATTACGACACTAATTTCATCGCAAACTACGAATGCCAAAGATTAATTGTTCAGTTGGTTAATAAGGCTTTTGAACTAAGAATGAAAGTCAAAGGAGTAAGGGAATATCCCATGTCAAACAAAGTAGGTTACTGGTTCGAAAAGGGGAAACTTGAAAAGGACAAATTCTGCAAGGTTCAATTAGTTGGTAAGCAAAAGGGAAAAAACTGGCATTTCGCTATTTCTGCTGCAAGTAAGCTTTACCCTTTTCCTGTATTGATGGTTTCTTCGCATATTTATTTTACACAAGATGGAATTACGCCTATTGAGAGCAAAAGCATTCAACATGCCGCACGCAGAAGGCAAGGTAAAAACTGGTGGAATGACGATTGGCGAAATAAGATGTTGGCTTTTGTGAAGTATCTGTCTGATGATGAAACTAGTTTCTATTTGGAAGTTGGTAGTGAAGAAAAAATTCAAATTTCAAACGAGCCAATCAAGTTTATCGGGAAAGTAAGTTATAACGTTCCAGAGAAAAATACACTTGAAGATGAAGCCGAGATTTTAGAGAGCAATCTGTTAGATGATATGGATGAAGAAATGATTGAAGAAACTGATTCACAATGAAAGAAGTGATTTACATACCCGAACCCAATATTCTCTTTGCAAACGAACAGAAATGTGCAGATGCAAGAGATGGGCTTGCTCTGTTTGGTCCGCTTAATAAAATATATGGCATTAAAAGCGGTGTGGTAGCAACTCAGAGCGGGTTAAATATTTTCAAAAACTACATTAAACATATTCAAAAACCCATATACAATGCCAATAATATTACCCGTCCAATGTTTCCTGGTTTTGAATCTGTATTTGGTTGCAAGTGGGATGCAGACGATGTGGTCTTCAAAGAAGTAACCAATGAAGAAATCGGAAAACTTTTATATACTGACAGTACACATAAACGAACCTATGACTTGGTTACGTTATTCATAAACAAGATAATTGCAGCCAATAAAAACGAAGACGACAACGTAGATGTTTGGTTTGTGGTAGTTCCAGATGAAATCTATCAATACTGTCGACCTAATTCAGTTTTACCGAAAGACTTGGTTCAAAAAAAGTCTCTTTTAACAAAGTCAACTGCAAAGAAGATTTCTTTTCAACTTGATATATTTGAGAACAAAGAGCAGGAAATTAAAGAGAAGGTTATCGAATCTAAAACATATAATTTTGATGCTCAATTTCATGACCAATTAAAAGCAAGACTGCTTGAATATACACTACCAACTCAAATTTTTCGTGAAAGCACTCTAGCATGGAGAGATTTTAAAAACAAGTATGGCGCACCAAAAAGAGACTTTTCAAAAATTGAAGGTCACTTGGCTTGGACTGTTTCTACTGCTGCCTTTTACAAGGCAGGCGGTAAACCTTGGAAGTTATCGGATGTAAGGAAAGGAGTATGTTATTTAGGGTTGGTTTACAAGCAAATTGAAAAAAGTAAAAATCCTAAAAATGCTTGTTGCGCTGCTCAAATGTTTTTGGACAATGGTGATGGAACCGTATTTAAAGGAGAGGTTGGCCCATGGTATAATCCTGAGAAAGGAGAATTTCATTTGAATCCAAAAGAGGCTAAGACATTATTATCTCAGGCAATCCATTCGTACTCTGAACAAAACGGAGAATATCCCAAAGAGATTTTCATTCATGCCAAGACACGATTTAACGGTCGTGAATGGAAAGCGTTTCAAGAAGTAACTCCAGAGGGAACAAATTTGGTGGGTGTAACTATCACAAAGACCAAACCGCTAAAGTTGTTTAAATCCGAAGGAAATTATCCAATAATGAGAGGTAATGCTTTTGTTGTAAATGAGAAGAGTGCTTTCTTATGGACGACTGGTTATGTTCCTAAGACAGAATCAACTTTATCAATGGAAGTACCAAATCCAATATTCATAGAAATCAATAAAGGAGAAGGCGACATTGAACAAGTATTAAAAGATATTTTAGCGTTGACCAAATTAAATTACAATGCTTGTATCTATGCAGACGGAGTTCCGGTAACACTTCGTTTTGCCAACAAGATTGGAGAAATATTAACAGCCAGTACGGACTTAAAAACACCGCCACTTGCATTTAAATATTACATATAATACTTACAGAAAGACATGAATGTGTGAGGTTAAAAGAAAATAAAGAACAGGAACGTACAACGCTCAAAACACGCTCTTCGGCGCCCCATACTTCTTCACCCACGTACTCACCGGCGCCTGTTTCACCCCGATGCTGTACGTCAACACCTTCCAGGCGCCTTTTTCATACCGCAGCAGTCCGATGGCGTTATCGGAAAACCATTTAGCCGATTGGTCGCGGGCAAAGTCGGTGCGGCTGTAATCGACGGGGGCGCCGTTGGCCATTTTGGGTCGGGCGCTGATGTAGGCAAACTGGCCACTGGTTTTGTACACAACGGGTTCCAGGGTAGTAGACATGCCTAATTTTTTGCCTACGGCTGTATTCAGCGCGGCCAGAGCCGCTTTTTTGCGCACCCATTTGGCGCCTGCAATGGACTCTTGGATAATATCGCGGATTTCGGCGCGCATACCCATGCCCGTTTGTCCAACGGTGTTCAGCGGCACCGTCGCCGGAATAACCGGATAGGCCAGCAGGAGCGATTGCAATTCCTTGCGCATGGCGTCGAGGTCGGCTACTTTTTTGCTGCCCACCAGCATATCGCCGTTCTGTTTCAGGGTGACGGTGGGGCCGGCAGGTTTGGCAGGAGCAGGCTTTTTGGGTGCCACTGCTGTTTTTTGCACCTGTTTGGGCGCCTTTGTTGTTGTTTTTGGTTGGGTGGCCGTTGCCGGTGTTTTGGAAGGGACAACAGCCGGTTGTGCCGGGCGCGGGCGGCTCACGGGGTTCAGGTTTGCCATGGCGGGCAGTGGCACTTTTGCCAGCGATTTCCATGCTGCATAAGGCACCACCATTTGTGTATTGCCGATAGCATACGGGCCCACTTCGTACGGGATGTAGTGCATGTACATGCCTTCCTGCACCAGGCCATAGTTTTGCGCCAGTGCAAAGGGCGTTATCGAATCAAATTCAAAGGGTTCATTGCCGTCGGTGGGCTGAAAAATATCGGATCGGGCGTAGCGGAACTCTTCTTCGGCCATGCTTTGGAAAGAAGCCTTGTCGGCAACCAGATCATCCCAGGTCAGTTGTTTACCCGTTTTGGTATCAAACGTTGCAACTGCCGCTGAAGGGCTGCCATGCGCGCCGCCCTGGTAGGTGAATCCTGTAATTTCGAGGGTGAGGTATTGGCCGTCGTTCAGCAGCACCTTGAACTTACTTTCCGTCGTCCATCCGCCGGTCATGGCCGATTTTTCCATTTTTTGGTGCTCGGCAAAAAAGGCGCGGGCAGATTCTTCTACATTTGTGTTGGTGGTTGGCGCTCCGTCCGGCGAGGGGTTCAGCATACCGCAGAGGTACGCGCCGGCCCATTTTGCAACACTCATTTTCAGGGCATCGCTCCCCTGTTGTACCTCAGGCCAGTGCAGCGAGATGTGGGCACAATCCGTTCGGGCCAGGGTATCGGCCTTGTCGCAGTCCGCTCCGTTTTGATGTTCCAGGATGAGTTCACGAATCACGACGGGCGTCGAGGCGTCCTGTGCATTTCTTTTGCATGAAATGACAAGACCTGTAAGCAGCAGGCAGGTAAAAAGCAAGGATGTATTCCGCATAAAAAATTTAATAACCGTTTGCGGCGGCGATGAGGGATTAATAAAATTTGAAAGGCAAATCTCGGAGGTATCTTGTTGGAAATGAAATATTTGGCAAAAATAGTGCCGTATAAAAAACATCCGTCGAAAACACACTGTAATAAAATTGTCACCTGCCCGCTGTTACAAACAATCGCATCAATCGTATTATCTTGGCGCATTGTCTAAATTTTCCATGCTATGAAATCATTGCTCCTTCTTCCGGCATTCCTGTGCCTGTCTATTGCCGGTTTTTCTCAAAAATTGAACCCCAAATACGACTCCACCCTGGCCAAAAACCTGGGCGCCGACGACTACGGGATGAAAATGTATGTGTTTGTTATTCTTAAAACAGGCCCTGTTACCATCGACGACAAGGCTGTTCGCGACAGTCTTTTCGCAGGGCACATGAATAACATCCAGCATTTGGTCGATATTGACAAATTAGTCGTTGCAGGCCCGATGGGTAAAAACGATCAATCCTACCGCGGCATTTTTATCCTCAACGTCACCACGTTCGAAGAAGCCCTGCAACTGATGGAAGGCGACCCGGCCATTCAGCAAAAACTGCTCGAACCGGAGTTGTTCAAATGGTATGGGTCGGCTGCGCTGCCGGTGTACCTTGAATCGTCGGAAAAAGTGGGGAAATACGGGTTTTAGAGCGTGGTACTGTTTAAGTGGTTTCCTGTAGAGTGGTTTCCCGTAGAGTGGTTTCCCGTAGAGTAGTTTCCCGCAGATTTACGCAGATTTTCCCGCAGATTTACGCAGATCGTAGAGTACACGTATTTTATTTGATCGTTGAAGTAACGTGTAATCTACGATCTGCGTAAATCTGCGCGTAAATCTGCGGGAAACTACTCTACGGGAAATCACTCTACAGGAAACTACTCTACGGGAAACTACTCTACAGGAAACTACTCTACGAGAAACTACTCTACAGAAAAGTACCCTACAAAAACACAATCCCGAACCCTGGCTGCTACCAAAATTCGGGATGTGTCAAGTTTCCGCACCCTGTCAAATTACCAATCAGAACTGCTCCACTTCCGTGCTGCCCGACATGGCCACAGTAGAGGAAATACCTTGTTGTACCGTATTCTGCACAAAGTCGAAATAACCCGTTCCAACAAAGTTCTGGTGTTTCACCGCCGTAAAGCCTTTCGATTGCAGGGCGAACTCCCGTTGTTGCAGTTCGGAAAAACCAGCCATGCCGCGCTCGGCATACGCTGCCGACAATTCGAACATGGAGGTATTCAGCGCATGGAAACCTGCCAGGGTGATAAACTGGAATTTGTAACCCATATCAGCCAGGTCCTCGCGGAATGACTCCATTTCACTTACACCCATTTGTGCGGCCCAGTTGAACGACGGCGAGCAGTTGTATGCCAGCATTTTTCCGGGAAATTCTTTCAGGATGCCTTGTGCAAATTCGCGCGCCATACCCAGATCGGGGTGAGACGTTTCCATCCACAACAGATCGGCATACGGCGCATAGGAAATACCCCGGGCAATACAGGCTTCCAGTCCGTTGCGCACGCCATAAAAACCTTCTATGGTGCGTTCACCGGTCAGGAATGCTCGATCGCGTTCGTCGATATCCGAAGTAATCAGTGTAGCCGCTTCCGCATCCGTGCGCGCGATGAGCACGGTAGGCACATCCAGTACGTCGGCAGCCAGTCGGGCCGCCACCAGTTTGTCGATGGCCTCACGGGTAGGTACCAATACTTTCCCGCCCAGGTGGCCGCATTTTTTGGCGGAGGAAAGTTGGTCTTCAAAATGCACACCTGCCGCGCCGGCCTCGATCATATCCTTCATGAGTTCGTACGCATTCAAATTGCCGCCAAAACCCGCTTCTGCGTCGGCGATGATGGGCGCCAGCCAGTCGCGATACGGTTCGTTGTTCACCGAACGAATTTGTTCGCGGCGCATCAGGGCATTGTTGATGCGTTTGACCACTTGCGGCACCGAATTGGCCGGATACAGCGACTGGTCGGGGTACATTTGTCCAGACAGGTTGGCATCGGCTGCCACCTGCCAGCCGCTCAGGTAAATGGCATCCAGTCCTGCTGACACCTCCTGAATGGCCTGATTGCCGGTAAGGGCGCCCAGTGCTCCTACGAAGGGCTGTTTTTGTAGCATATTCCAGAGGCGGGTAGCGCCCCGGCGGGCCAGGCTGTATTCCACTTCGACGGCTCCTCGCAAACGCAACACTTCTGAAGCCTGATAAGGGCGGCGGATGCCTTCCCAGCGTGATTCGGTGGCCCAGCGAGCCTGAAGGTTTTGAATTTGTTCCTGTACATTTTTCATAATGCGGGTTAATTTGAAAAGTGAGCGTTGGAGAGAAGCATTTTGTAAGCAGGTAAAGTGAGGAAGTCTTCCAGGGTGGGCGCAGTGACGAGTTCATCAAACAGTTGAATCGCTTCTTCAAATACGCCCTGATCGTATATCCTTTCACCCAGGGTTTCGCGAATCGACATCAGTTCTTCGTCGCGGAGCCACTGATAGGTTTCGAGGTCAAATTTTTTGTTGCCATCGTACGTAGCGCCATAGTGGAGCCACTGCCACAACTGGGCGCGGCTGATCTCGGCCGTTGCAGCGTCTTCCATCAGGTTGTACAGCGCTACACAGCCCTGGCCGCGCAACCAGTTTTCGAGGTATTGGATACCTACACAGATATTTTGGCGAATACCTGCTTCGGTAATGGTGCCCGGCGCCGGCTGCAACATATCCTTGGCTGTCGGGGAATAATGTGTCAGTGGTTTGTCAATCTGATTGGGCTTTGGCATATGCTCGTTGAAAATTTCCAGCACGGGTTGTACCAGGCCCGGATGCGCCACCCAGGTGCCGTCGTGGCCGTCGGTGGCTTCGCGCAACTTGTCGGCTCGTACTTTTTGCAAGGCTGTTTCGTTGGCCTGCGGGTCGTTTTTTACCGGAATTTGCGCGGCCATGCCACCAATCGCATGACAGCCCCGGCGGTGGCACACTTCGATGACACGCAGGCTGTAAGCGCGCATAAATGGCGCCGTCATAGTCACCTGTGCCCGGTCGGGCAACAGATATTCCGGATGTGCCCGCAGTTTTTTGATGTAACTGAAAATGTAATCCCAGCGCCCGCAGTTCAGACCAGCGGCGTGTTCGCGCAATTCCCACAGGATTTCATCGAGTTCGAAAGAAGCCAGGATCGTTTCGATGAGCACAGTAGCGCGAATTGTGCCTCTCGGAATGCCCGTATATTCCTGAGCAAACAGAAAAACGTCGTTCCAGAGTCGCGCTTCGAGGTGGCTCTCCAGTTTGGGCAAATAGAAATAAGGGCCTGTGTCGCGTTCGATCAGGGTGTGCGCATTGTGGAAGAAGTACAAGCCGAAATCCATCAAACTGCCGCTGAGGGCTTGTTCCTCTACCCGCAAATGCTGCTCGCTCAAGTGCCAGCCTCTTGGCCGCACCAACAAGGTGGCATGATCGGGGCGCAAGGCATAAGTTTTGCCGCTTTGAGGATCTTCGTAGCGTATGGTTCCACGCACCGCATCGCGCAGGTTGATCTGTCCTTCCAGCAGGTTTTGCCAACTGGGCGCCAGGCTATCCTCAAAATCTGCCATGAACACTTTTGCGCCCGAATTGAGTGCATTGATGACCATTTTCCGTTCCGTAGGGCCGGTTATTTCCACCCGGCGATCCAGCAGATCGGCTGGGATGGGCGCTACTCTCCAGTCGTTTTCCCGAATCTTGCGGGTTTCTGGCAAGAAATCGGGCAATTCGCCCGCATCCAGGCGGATTTGCCGCGCAGCGCGGGCTTTTAGCAGTTCCTGCCGGCGGTGTTCAAAGCGTTCGTGCAGGGCGACCAAAAATGCACAGGCTTCAGGGGTCAGTATTTCAGCAAAAGCCTGATCAGGCGGCGCTGTTATTTCCAGCATGGTTTCGCTGGCCAATAGTTCGTCTGTGTGCTGCATAGGTCGAGCAATGGTAAAGTGTGAGAAATGGGTTGTCGAATCAGGCGGTTTCGTCTGCAGGAAACTTGATGGAACAAAGTAAAAGAGAATTTTTCATTATTAGCGAAATTTTCTCTAAAAAAGTTTTTTTTGCTATTCCTGCGAATCCGTGTAGGTTTGCATATCAAACGGAATGCATGAATAAAGAATCGCTTCGCCTCGTTTTCGGGCTGAAAGTGCGCCTGCTGCGGCAGTCGAAAGAACTGACCCTGCAGCAATTGGTAGACAGAACAGGTATTGCCCTGTCGTATCTGCACGACATTGAAAACGGGAAAAAATATCCTTCTCTGGAAAAAATCACCTTGCTGGCCAAAGCCCTGGATACTTCCTATGAAGCGCTGGTGTCGCCACATGGCATTCGGCAACTCGACCCGGTGATCGATCTGCTGGAATCTGATTTTTTTCAGACTTACCCGCTGGAGGTATTCGGCCTGCAACCTGGCAGCATCATTGAAAGTATGGCCCGCGCGCCAGAGAAACTGGGCGCTTTTATCAGCACCATCCTGAAAATTACCCGGAGTTATCACCTCACGAAGGAAAGTATCAACCTGGTTGCGCTGCGTTCGTACCAGGATATGCACGAAAACTATTTCAGCAATCTGGAAAAAGCGGCACAGGAGATGCGACGCGAACTAGGTTGGGCGCCCGAACAAACCCTGTCGCCTTTGGTGCTGGAAAAGGCGCTGCTCGATCAATTTCACATTCGTACGGACAGGACAACCCTGGCCCAAAAGGAAATTTTACGGGGTGTACGATCCTGTTACAGCCCCACCCAGCGCACTTTGTTTCTGAATCAATCCTTATCCGCAGCGCAGGAGAATTTCCTTCTGGGGCGCGAACTGGGGTTTCAATACCTGAAAATAGAAGGAAACCGTCCCTATGAAACCAGCGTGCTGGAAACGGCGAACTTCGAAACGTTGCTGCATAATTTTCAGGCGTCCTATTTTGCATCTGCCTTGCTGATGGAGGAATTTTCCTTTGCAAAGGCTGTGCGCGATTGTGCCGCTCTGCCTGTCTGGCAGCCGGAAGCCTGGCTGTCTTTGCTCGATCGGTTTGGCGTGACGCCTGAAATGTTGTTACAACGACTGAGCAATATTCTGCCTACTCATTTCGGAGAAAAAGACCTGTTTTTTATTCGAATGGAAGGGAATAAATCGCTGGACTACTTTGATATGACCAAGGAATTGCACCTGGGCGGCCAGCAAAGTCCCTATCAGAATGCCTATGGCGCCCACTATTGCCGGCGCTGGATTTCGATCGATATTCTTCGACAACTTTCTTCGGCCACACAGTTTCCTGTGGCTGCCGCTCAATTGAGTGAGTACTGGAAAACGCCCAATCAATACCTGTGTATCAGTATGGCTAAACCGGATGCTTCGGGACGACTGGCGGGCGTGAGTGTGACCATTGGCGTACGGGTGACGGATTCTCTGCGTGCTTCTTTTCGTTTCCTGCAAGACCCGGCCCTGTTGCGGCGTACGGTTCATACTATTTGCGAAACCTGCGACATGGTTGATTGTTCGGTTCGGGCAGCAGAGCCGCTGGAATTGGAAGAAAACAGGCGAAAGGAAGAGGTGCAGGCGGCGTTGAGGGGGGTGATTTCACTGCTGTAGAGTAATTTCCCGTAGATTAGTTTCGTAGAGTAATTTCCCGCAGATTTACGCAGATCGTAGAGTACACATATTTTATTTGATCGTTGAAGGAACGTGTACTCTACGATCTGCGTAAATCTGCGGGGAAATCTGCGTAAATCTGCGGGAAATTACTCTACGAAACTAATCTACGGGAAATTACTCAGCGGGAAATCACTCTACGAGAAACCCATCACAATCCATTTACCTTTCTGAAAATTCCCTTCGTAATATCATCCGTATTGAAATTGACCAGCAACCCCAGTTTTATGCCTGATAGTTTCAAATAGGTGAGCAGTTGTTTATGATGTACCTCCAGAAGATTTTCTACGGATTTGACTTCAATAATAATTCTGTTTTCAACAACGAGGTCAATCCGATAGCCGACATCCATCGCAACCTGTTCATACACCAATGGCAAAGGAACCTGCTGTGCTACTTTTAATTGCTTTTTCCTGAGTTCGTATGCCAAAATGGATTCATAAGCACTTTCGTACAAACCTGGCCCCAAAGCATTAAATACTTTGAAAATAGAGCCTCGAATAAGAAAGGTGAGATTGTTTTCTGTCATAACGAGCGTGTATTAAAGTGTGAATTGCAAATATATCAAAATCTGGAAGAATAGATAACGTAAGGCCATTCAATTGTCCGCCACTCCCCCACCCCAAAATTTCCCTACCTTTGCCCCACATGAAATTTGACGATTACCGCATCTCGCCCGACATCAAGCGCAACCTGGAAGACATGGGCCTCAAACGTCCGACCGACATCCAGTTCAAATCCATTCCGGCCATTCTCAAAGGAGAGGATGTGCTCGCTATTGCACAAACCGGCACCGGCAAAACGGCCGCCTTCGCCATCCCTATCCTGCATATGTTGCAGGCCCAAAAACGCTCGACCCGGTCGGAGGGCATCAAATGCGTGGTGATGGTACCCACCCGCGAACTGGCCCTGCAAATTACCGAAGTATTCGAACGCATCGGCAAGCACACCAAAGTGAAGGTATTCAGCGTGTTCGGTGGTGTAGAGCAAGGCCCGCAAATTGCCCGGCTGGAAAAAGGCATCGACATATTGGTGACCACGCCCGGGCGGATGTTCGACCTCGTGAGTCAGGGATACATCCACCTCGATCGGGTGCAGATACTTGTGCTCGACGAAGCCGACCACATGCTCGACCTGGGGTTTATCAAAGACATCCGCGATTTGATTCGTTTTTTGCCCAAACAGCGGCAAACCCTGTTTTTTTCAGCCACTATCAACGAAAAAATCAAAACACTGGCCTATTCGCTGGTGCGTGGCGCTGCTATTCGCATCCAGGTGTCGCCCAAGAATCCCGTGGCTAAAAACATCCAGCATGCAGTAGCCTATATTGCCATGGACGACAAGCGTTTCTTTCTGGCGCGCCTGATCGAAGAAAACACTGACAACAAAATCCTCGTGTTTGTACGCACCAAAGTCCGCGCCGAACGTGTCCACAAAGCCCTCGAAAGAGCAAACATCCAAAGCATCACCATTCATGGCGACAAGGACCAGAAAGATCGCCTGCAGGCGATGCAACAATTCCGGGAAGGCAGCGTCAAGGTGCTGATCGCTACCGACGTCAGCGCCCGCGGCATCGATATTCCCGACGTCGACTTCGTTGTCAACTACGACCTGCCTGATGTGGCTGAAAACTACGTACACCGCGTAGGCCGCACAGGTCGCGGCAAACAAAAAGGCCGCGCTGTCTCTTTTTGCAGCCCTGAGGAAAAACCAATCCTCGCTGAAATCGAAACGTACCTGACCGAACCCATCGAAGTGCAGGCCATCCACAAAGACGATTATGCCGAAATTGTGGCACAACACGAATTTACCAGCGACAAGATGAAATCCTTGATGCAGGAAATGGAAGAGGCGGAGAAATGGGAAAGGAAGAAACGTAAAAACAAGTCCTGAGTCGTAAGTCCTGAGTCTGTAGAGTACACCTTGTTATTCATGACCTTTCTACTCATGAATGCCTTGGGTAACAAGGTGTACTCTACAGACTCAGGACTCAGGACTTACGACTCAGGACTGCCTTGGGTTACCCTGATTTTTTTTGCAAAAAAAATCAGGGTAACCCAAGGCTTGTGTGTCTCCGTTCATAACGTTGAATAAAACACACAAGAAGTTATGCAAACAAAATTGCTTTTTCTATCGCTGGTATTTTCTACAACCAGTCTTTTTGCCCAACAGGATTCAAGTTCAGTTTCATCCAAATCTGGTAACCACGATACGTATGAAACGCAGACCCTTTTCAAAAACAACAAGTTACGTGGCGGATTTGGTGGCCCTATTTTTTCGTGGAGCCAGGCCAATGGAAAAACGGGTTATGGCGCCGGCGGCGGCGGTGGCGTGGTGATGGATCGTTTTTTTGTCGGACTGTTCGGTATGGGAGAAACCTTCGACCGCGTCAACATCGGACAAGACCAACTGGTGCTCGGTTATGGGGGCCTGTGGTTGGGTTATACCATTCCTTCACACAAATTGCTGCACCTGTACACTTCCGTCAAAATCGGCGGTGGCGGCATTGGGATCACCAATTTTGATGACGACTGGGAATTCGATGAAGATCTGAACGACGTCGTTCTGGTGGCTGTGCCGGAGGCAGGACTTGAACTCAACGTAGCCCGCTGGTTTCGCATGAGCGGCAGCATCGGCTATCGCTTCGTAGATGGCTTTGAAGGCTGGGGCAATTACAAAAAGAATGATTTGAACGCACCTGTGTATGCGTTGACGTTCCGGTTTGGGTGGTTTAGATAAAGTCCTGAGTCGTAAGTCCTGAGTCCTGAGTCTGTAGAGTACACCTGATTACTTTTGGCTTCCCGAAAATATATGCCAAAAGTAATCAGGTGTACTCTACAGACTCAGGACTCAGGACTTACGACTCAGGACTTCATTTAAACTGCCCCAATCTTGATCTCTTCCACCACTTCCGGGTTCAGCAAAGTAGAAATATCGCCGAGGTTGGAGGTGTCGCCTTCCGCAATTTTGCGCAGGATACGACGCATAATTTTACCCGAACGCGTCTTGGGCAAGCCTGGCACCACCTGAATTTTATCCGGTTTGGCAATAGGCCCGATTTCCCTGGTCACGATTTCGAGTACTTCCTTGCGGAACGAAACGTGATCTGTAATGTTTTCAGTAACAATCACATATGCGTAAATTCCTTGCCCTTTGATATCGTGCGGGAAGCCGACCACTGCGCTTTCCACGATGTCGTCGTGTTTGTTGATGGCGTCTTCTACTTCGGCGGTGCCGATGCGGTGGCCACTCACATTGATCACATCATCTACACGACCGATAATGCGGTAGTAGCCGTCGTGATCGCGGCGCACGCCATCGCCTGTGAAATACAGATTTTTGAAGGTAGCAAAGTAATTCTGCCGGCAGCGTTCGTGATCGCCGTAAGTAGTGCGCAGGATACTCGGCCAGGGAAATTTGATGCAAAGCATACCTTCCACGTCGTTTCCAACAATTTCATTACCCGAGGCATCCACCAGTACAGGCTGAACGCCGGGCAACGGCAAGGTAGCATAGCAGGGCTTGGTTTTGGTAATGCCGGCGATGGGTGTGATCATGATACCGCCCGTTTCCGTTTGCCACCAGGTATCGACGATGGGGCAACGTTTTTTACCGATGCGTTCATTGTACCAGTTCCAGGCTTCTTCATTGATGGGTTCGCCTACAGTACCCAGCACACGCAAAGACGGCATGCGACGATTTTTCACCCAGTCGTCGCCGGCAGCCATGAGCGCACGGATGGCTGTGGGCGCCGTGTAGAAAATGTTCACTTTGTGCCGCTGAATCACATCCCAGAAGCGGCCGGGATTGGGAAACGTGGGAACGCCCTCGAAAATCATGGTTGTGGCGCCTGCAAGCAGTGGGCCGTAAATGATGTAGGAGTGGCCGGTGATCCAGCCCACGTCGGCCGTACACCAGTAAATATCGCCCTCATTGTACTGGAAAACATTGCGGAACGTGTATTCCGTGTACACCATGTATCCGCCGTGCGTATGTACCACGCCTTTGGGTTTGCCAGTAGAGCCGGAGGTGTAGAGGATAAACAATGGGTCTTCCGAATCCATTTGTTGTGCCTTGCAACTTTTGCGTTTGCCTGCCACCACATCGTGCCACCAGTGGTCGCGCCCTTCCTTCCAGTTTACTTTTTCGCCTGTGTTTTTGTGTACAATAACGGTTTTTACCGATTCGCAGCCCAGTTCGAGGGCTTCATCGATGACTTGTTTTACAGGAATATTTTTGGCGCCGCGGGCATTGTAGTCGGAAGTGATGACGGCGCAGCATTGAGCGTCCTTGACGCGATCGGCGACGGAAACGGCTGAAAATCCGGCAAACACAACCGAGTGAATGGCGCCGATACGGGCGCAAGCCAATACCGCCACTGCCAGTTCGGGCGTCATAGGCATGTAGATGCACACGCGGTCGCCTTTGCGGATACCCTGGGCTTTCAAGGCATTGGCAAACTGGCAAACCTGCTGATACAGTTGTTTGTAGGTAATTTTTTTGGCTTTGGCCTTCTGGTCGTTGGGCTCCCAGATGATGGCCGTTTGTTTGCTGCGGGTAGCCAGGTGCCGGTCGAGCACGTTCTCGGTGATATTGAGTTTTCCGCCGATGAACCATTTTACATTGGGCTCGCGGAAATTCCATTTAAGCACTTGTTTCCAGGGCTTTTTCCACTGAAAAGTAGAGGCCTGTTCCGCCCAGAAACCCTCCGGATCGGCTACCGAGCGCTCGTACACTGCTTTGTATTCGTCAAAAGATTTGATTTGTGATGTCATGATTTTTATTCGGCAAAAAGTGAATGTGCAGTTGGCAGGGCATTTTGAAAACGTGCGCCCGAAAGTAAAGCAGTCCGGGGTGTTAAAGAAAAAAACCGGGACGGGAAATTTCATCCCGGCCCGGTGACTCAACTAAAATCAAAACGAAACACTGTCTAATTTTTCCTTGATTTCTTCCAGCACGCTGGAATCCTCAATGGTGGAGGGCGTCTGGAAATCCTTGCCGTCGGCGATGTTGCGCATGACGCGGCGAAGGATTTTTCCCGAACGTGTTTTGGGCAGGCGCTTGACGATCATGGCATTTTTGAAACAGGCTACGGCGCCGAGTCGGTCGCGCACCATTTTTACCAGTTCCGTTTCCAAATCGACTTCTGTCATGTCCATACCGGCTTTCAGCACCACGAAACCCATTGGCACCTGCCCTTTCAGGTCGTTGGCTACCCCGATAACGGCGCATTCTGCTACTGCAGGGTGGGCTGCCACAATTTCTTCCATATCGGCCGTACTCAGCCGGTGACCGGCCACATTGATGACGTCATCGATCCGGCCAGTGATGTAGAAATACTCGTCCTTGTCGCGATAACCGCCGTCGCCGGTGAAGTAATAACCTGGATAGGCTTTCAAGTAACTCTCCTTGAATTGATCGGGCGCCTTCCAAAGCGTGGGCAAGCAACCAGGCGGCAGGGGCAGTCGAATACCAACGGCCCCTTCCTCTCCCGGTTTCATAATATTTATATCACTGTCAATGATTTGTACATGGAAGCCCGGAACGGGTTTGCCTACAGATCCGGGCGGAACAGACATCAGTTCGACGCCCGCCAGATTGGCCAGCATAGGCCAGCCGCTTTCCGTTTGCCACCAGTGATCGATGACGGGTATTCCCAGTAGTTTTTGTGCCCATTCGAGGGTGGCAACGTCGCAGCGCTCACCGGCAAGGAACAGATAGCGAAGCGATGCGAGATTGTATTTTTGTTTGAGGAGCCCATCCGGGTCTTCTTTTTTGACGGCGCGGAATCCCGTCGGAGCAGTGAACATGACTTTTACTCCATAGTCGGAAATAACCCGCCAATAGGCCCCTGCATCCGGTGTTCGCACAGGTTTTCCTTCATAAAACACAGTAGTACAGCCTGTTATAAGCGGCGCATATACAATGTAGGAGTGCCCGACCACCCAGCCCACATCGCTGGCCGCCCAGTACACATCGCCGGGTTGTACGTCGTAAATATGTTGCATGGAAAAACGCAGGGCCACGGCATGTCCACCGTTGTCGCGCACGATGCCTTTCGGTTTTCCGGTAGTACCACTGGTATAAAGAATGTAGAGCGGATCGGTTGCCTCCACGGGCGTACAGCCGACGGGATTTGCCGAACGGGCAATCAATTCCCAGTCGAGATACCGATCATCCGTCATTTCGGCTTTTCGAATCCATCGCTGGTGCCAAATGACATGTTCTACCTGGTGTTTTGCTTCGCGCAGGGCTGATTCCAGGATAGGCTGGTACGGGATTATTTTGTCAAACTCCACTCCGGCACTGGATGTCAGAATTACTTTGGGTTGCGCGTCATCGATGCGCAAAGCCAGTTCGTGTGGCGCAAAACCGCCAAAAACCACAGAATGAATGGCACCCAGCCGTGCACAAGCCAGCATACCCACCACCACCTGCGGCACCATCGGCATGTAAATGATGACACGGTCGCCCTTCCCTACCCCGAGTTGGCTTAAGGCGCCAGCAAAACGCGCCGTTTCATCGAGCAATTCCCGGTAGGTGTATTTTTGAAAAGTTTGTGTGACGGGCGAATCATAAATAAGAGCCGTTTGCTCTCCCCTGCCATGAGCCACATGGTAATCGAGCGCCAGGTGGCAGGTATTCAGCATTCCACCTTTGTACCATCGATACAAGCCGTGTTCGTCCTGTGACAGTATGGAATCGGGAAATTGAAACCAGTCGATGGCCTGCGCCTGCTCGGCCCAAAAACCCTCCGGATCGGAGATGCTGCGCTGATAAAGTGTTTCGTAGTGGCCCATATCAATTCGGAATGATATTTCGGATCATACATTAAAGCCCGGAACATCCTTCCGGGTTTTGCGGCGAAGCGCAAGGCAAAGTTATGAAAAACACATATAACTATGTATATATTTTTAATTATTTTTTTGATAATTATTTTACATCACCATCTCTATATTATAGATCTGTCCACTTTTATTGTTGACAAGACTCTTTACAGGGGCCCAAATTACCAGATATACCAAGCGCTTTTCAGGCGGTGGTATGGACTTTAGTCCGTCGGGACCGCGCCATTCATGGCGCTTTATTTATCATTATTATTTAGAGCGCCATGAATGGCGCTGTCCCGACGGACTAAAGTCCATACCACCACTACCTTCACGCTTGGCTGTACCATTGTCAGGCATGGCAGGAAAACAAAAGAATGGGAAAATCGGAAATTACCCGTAGGCCATGATTTCATTGACGGTGCTGATGAACACGTCGTTGTCGAAGGGTTTGATCATGTAGTATTCCGCACCGCTGGCGTAGCCACTTTCCTTGTCGCGCTGGGTACCTTTAGCCGTCAGGAAAATGATTTTGGTGAGTTCGAGCGCAGGTATTTCGCGCAAGCGGCGGGCTACTTCAAAGCCGTTCATGCCCGGCATCATCACATCGAGCACAACTATATCGGGCGTCCAGTTTTCCATGCAATCGAGTGCCTGCTGGCCATTGTAGGCCTTTTGTACTTCGTAGCCTTCGCGTTGAAGCAGGTATTCCAGAGCGATGACGATATTGGGTTCGTCATCAACCACCAGAATCTTTGCAGAATGACCGGAGATTTGCACAGTTGTTTCGTTTGTTCAAGAATAATTTCCGGTATAAAAGTAGGGTATCCTTTTTGAATCAAAAATTTAATACACCTTTTTTTCTCAAACCCTGTCTAAAGGTTCGTCGTTACTTAACGGTAAAATTATTTCGAACAAGGCGCCGTGCCCCGGTTCGCTTTCTACCCGGATAGAACCATGGTGCTGTTCCACGATCTTTTTGGTAATGTAAAGTCCCAGGCCGGTACCATGTGGTTTGCCTTGCTCCTTGCTGTGTAGTTGGGTAAACTGTTCAAAAATCAGTTGACGTGCCTGGGCCGGAATACCCGGTCCGTTGTCGCGTATGCCCAGAAAAACAAAACGATCTTTTTGTTTGAGGTGTATATCGATACGCCCTTCCTGCTGATTACAGAATTTCAGGGCATTTGACAACAGGTTGACAACCACCTGAATAAGTTTATCGCGGTTGCCATTCACAGGCAAGGAAAGGTTAGTAGGCGTTATTGTACATTTTATATTCCTTTCAGTAAGTAATTGTTGCACACCATCAACAGCATGCAGCACAATTTCGGTGAGTTCCAACTGTTCCATCTGCTGAACAGGTTCTTCCGAGCGCAATTTTTCAATGTCCAGTACCTGATTGATCAGCCTGCTGATCCGATCGCTTTCATTTACAATAATTTGCAGGTAAGCCGTTCGGCGTTCTTCATCGAGCCGGGCATAATCGTCGAGGATAATTTTTGAAAGCGCTTTGATGCTCGTAACCGGTGTACGCAATTCATGCGTAACGGTAGTAATAAAATCCGCTTTCAGTCGATCCAGTTGTTTGAGTTGTACATTGGCCTCCGTAAGTTGCAGGGTAAGCGTTTTCAGTTCCTCGTTTTTTTCTTCCATGATACGGCTATGCTGTACTGCTTCGCGCGTCTGGTCGAGGATGCGCATCACCTCGTCGAGGCTGATGGGGTCTTCCTTTGCCACGCTGTCTATCACCACCCTGGCAGAAGCGGCGCCAATAGCGCCTGCAAGGCTGGTTTCCACAAAACTGACAAGGTCGGCCTGTGCGGTTTGATGGTCATCGAGGACGACTTTGTTATAAACCTGATAGTCACTCAGCAAGGCAAGCGTACGCGTTTCACCCAAATAACGGTTCAAAACAGCCTTCAAATCGCCGATTTTTGCTTCCCGTTTTAAAATATCGTATTCATGCCCGCTGATATATTTGTGGATATTCACAAACAAATCGGCCTGGGTGAGGCTCAACATGGTGGGTTGTGTATTTACCGAAACGATGGCATACGTCCACGCATTGAACAGAAGACTCCAGAATGCAGCATGCGTAATAGGATCAATTCCCGTGACACCAAAAAGAGCATATGGTTTTAGAAAGGAAATGTGAAAGAGCCCTTCATTTACAAAAGAGTTGGAAATAATACCAGCCTGCGCCATACTCGGCAATGGAAGGCAAAATGCCCAAACGATAAAGCCGACAATCAACCCGGCTACAGCGCCCTGGTGGGTGGCGCGTTTCCAGTACAAACCACCAATTACAACGGGCGCCAACTGTGCGGCTGCCGTGAATGAAATTAGCCCAACTGAAACCAGATCGTAGGTGCTTCCCACCGATTTTTGGTACAAATAGGCCAAAAACAACATCAAAAGAATAGAAATCCGTCGAATATCGAGCAGGCGTGCTGCGCCATTTACGAGGTGGTTGCGCCCGATGCTGCGCATCCGAATGAGCAAAGGCACCAGAATATGGTTGCTGAACATGATACTCAGTGCTGTGGCTTCCACTACAATCATACTGGTGGCTGCCGAAAAGCCTCCGATGAACGCAGCCAGTGCCAGCCAGGCAGCGCCTTTTTCCAAGGGCAGGCTGAGCACGTAGGTATCCGGATGAATGCCGGCATCAAAGATCATCTTACCTGCCAGCGCAATAGGCAGCACAAAAATATTGATCAGCAGCAGGTACAGCGGAAACACCCACATGGCTTTCGGGATATGGCGCGGAGAGGTGTTTTCAACAACAGAAATATGAAATTGCCGGGGCAGCAGAATAATCGCAAAAAGCGAGAGCATGACCAGTACGTTCCAGGAAAACGGGGTGATACCCGACGACTCGAACGTAAGCATTTTCGCAGTGTCTTCCCGAAGTGTAGCCTGGGTGAAAAGGTCGCCAAATCCGTTGTAAATACCGAAAGTGACAAACAAACCTACTGCGCTGAATGTGATCAGTTTCACAATACTCTCGAAAGCGACCGCAGCCACCAATCCTTCATGGCGTTCGTTGGGGTCGAGTTTGCGCGTGCCGAACACCCCTGTGAAACTTGCCATGGCTACCGTTACCCAAAAACCCGAATCCAGCCAGAAAGAAGTAGGCGCAGGCGCTGCACCACTCTTAAAATGCGTCAGCGTGTTGATCCCGAATGTCACCGCCTTCAATTGAATAGAAATATAGGGCACGATGCCCAATACGGCGATCAGGGTGACAATCACACCCAGCGTAGTGCTTTTCCCATAACGGGAGGAAATGAAGTCGGCAATACTGGTAATGCGCTGGTTTTTGGAAATCAGGATGATTTTGCGCAACATCATGTACCACAGCGGCGCCAGCAGGGTCGGGCCGAGGTACACGCCCAAAAAACTAAGCCCTCCCGTGGTGGCGCGTCCTACCGAACCGAAAAAGGTCCAGGCAGTACAGTACACCGCCAGCGAAAGGGCGTAGACATATGGATTGTTCACTACACTTACGCCACGTTCGGCGCGCTTGTCTACCCACCAGGCAATCAAAAACAACAGGGAGATATAGGCCAGCGAGCAGCCGATTACCAGGCTCAGCGACATTGTTCAAGAGGTTGATGTGCTTTCACTATTTCCTTTTTTTTCGGACAATCAAACCTACAACGACTATCAATACCAGCCAAATAAAGAAGAGATAAAAATAGAGGGCCGGCATTCCGAACCACAATTCTTTCCGATCGAATATCTGAAGTATCGGTGCATTGAGCAGCACAACAAACACCAGGAACAGGATGATTAACTGGGAACTCCGATCATCTGCCATGGCAAATCAACCTGTATGATTTACAAGAAGATGTGCGTTTGCAGGATCAGTTCGCCGCGGTATTCCGTGCGTTCTATTGCGTTGTTATTGGCAGCATTCACTTTGTACACCGGACGGGTCTGGTATTCCAGCGTCAGTTTGGCGTTGTGGCCGGTCACAAAGTAGTTGAGGCCCAAGCCGAATTGTGTAGACGGATCTGCCAGGCGTTCGAAGTCCTTGTGCGTTACGGTTACGTAGGGCATAAAGGCTGTGCCATTTTTGAATTTTGGCAACAGATAGCCTGCCTGCAGGTACATGATGCTACCCGTGCCAATGGTGGGTTGTGCATTGCCAGCGCCGGCAAAACTGTTGGCAGTGGCTGCCGAAGAGTGCAGGTTCAGGATACCCAGGTTGCGCAGGTAGTTGGTGCCATAGTTGAAATTGTAGTACGTAGCCAGCACATTCAGCGCAGAACCTTTCGCTTTGTTCAGCGGCATATCGAGGTAAACATCCGCACCGATGGCTGTTTGATTCTGGAAAGTGGAGTCGCGGCCATCGCTCGATTTGTACAACGATGCTTCCGGGTGATTGTAGAAACCTACGCCTACATTCAATACTTTTTTAGCGCCCAGGTGCGAACCAACAAAGAATGGAAGTTTGTTGCTTTCTTTATCCCAGAACATCCAGTTGACATAACCGGCAGTGGCCCAGTTTTCATTGATTACGTTGTCGGCTACACCGTTTTTGGTAACAGCAGCAGGTGTTTTGCCATTGGCGAAAGGTTTGTTGAGTGCCAGACGATAGTCGAGACGGCCCAATTGACCTTTTGCATAAATACCAAACTGACGGGCAAACTGGTCGGTTGCTTCAATGTTCTGCCAGTTGAAAATAGGCGCATCCAGCGTCATAAAGTTCAGCGTAGAGGCGCTGCTCATGCGCGATACACCATTGAAGTAATGCAAGCCGGCGCCGAGATAGAGTTTGTTTTTTACCACTTCGTATTCTGTCCAGGCATCGTGAATGAACAGTTGCGGTTTTTTCCCATTGTTGCTCACGGTGGTAGTAGCATTGGTGCCATTAGGCGCCGTAGCGCCGCCGATAAAACTCTGGTTGTTGATCCCCCAGTGCGTAAGGATCATGGCACGCGGGGAAATTTGAGCATATGCCAGGAAACGCGAACGGCGCAGGGCCAGATCGGTGCTCCAACCTTTATCCGAACCATCAGAGCCGTCGACAAGATTACCCTGCGCATCGCGCGTGTCAGGATTGTTTTGAGTAGCGGTTGCCCAAAACTGATGCCACATGATAAAACGAACGTATTTGCTTCCGTCGTCATTGAGTTTGAGGGTAAGGGGCTTATAACTATGATCTACTTTAGCAGGAGGCGGCGCCGGAGCGGCGGGTGCAGTAGTGGTTGGTGTGGTACCAGTAGGCTGTGCCGAGAGTTGTACGCAAAGCAAAAGTGTGGCTATTACGGACAAAAACGATATTGTACGCATGACTGAAAATGAGTTAGAAAGAAAGAAAAGTTGGACGTTTTGCTTCGTATGCGGAAGGCGAGCCAAAGGCATCCTTCCGCAGGTCGAGCGCAGTCAGAAATGAAGCGTTAACAGCGAGGGATAATCAAAGCCGATTTAGAGCGTGTCTTAGGCAAGGTGCTCCGAATCGCGGGCGATCTGATCGTACTCACCTTTCCAGGCATACCAGCCGAACAGGCACAGACCCAGCATAATCGGTGTAAAAATCGGGATGATGATGTACCAAAACATTTTGGTGTCGAGCACCGCCTTGTTATTTTTTATGGCAGCGGCAATTTCCGTGGAGGCTTGTTTGCCCATCAGGTATATAACAGCGGCTCCAAGGAGTATCCACAGAAAACCGGAAATACGTTTTATAGAATTCATGATTGTTATGGTTGAAAGTTGGTAAAAGAATGATACACTGGTTTGCAAACGGGAATGATCAGTCCATTACGTTTTCGTCGTTCTTCGACGGGAGGAACAACAGACCTAGTACGAAGCAAACAGAAGCAATAACAATCGGATACCACAAACCAACATATGGGTCGCCGGTCGGATTATCCGTCGTTTTGCTGGCATCAAACAGGCGGGTAGCGATGAACGGCGTCAGACCGCCGAAAATCCCGTTTCCGATGTGATACGGCAAAGACATCGAGGTGTAGCGAATACGGGTCGGGAACAATTCCACCAGGAACGCAGCAATCGGACCATATACCATTGTTACATAAAGAATCTGGATAAACACAAAGAACATCATCATCCAGAAACCGCTGGAAGAAAGCCAGAACGTTTTGGTTGTTTCCACTTTCGGAGCAGGTTTCGATTTGTCGGCCAGTTTGGTTTCTTTCTTCACCGTTTTCATCGAAGACCCATCTGTGAAGGCTTTTACCGTAGTGGTCGTGATGGTAGAGTCGCCTGCAGGATTCACTGCCACCGCCATGCTGTTGGAAGATTTCTCTGCAATCTCGGTTTTTGCCTTCGGATCGGCCAGGTTGTACATAGCCTTGTAAATAGGCCGGTAACTCAGCACTGCCAGCAACATACCCGCCAGCATGATGGTTTTGCGACCAATTTTATCAGACCAGGCGCCAAAAACAAGGAAGAAAGGTGTTACAGCCAGAATAGCGATGCACAAGAGGTAACGTACCTGCTCGAACTCAACCGACAACGTACGTTCGATAAAGGTTTGTGCATAAAACTGACCAGTGTACCATACCACGCCCTGACCCATAACGGCTGCAAACAAGGCCAGTAATACCATTTTCAGGTTTGTTTTGTGCGCAAAAGATTCCTTCAGCGGATTAGCAGAAATTTTTCCTTCTTTTTTGATTTTTGCAAACAAGGGCGATTCTGCCATGCGCAAACGGATGTACACCGAAACCGCAATCAGGAAGATAGATACGATAAATGGAATACGCCAGCCCCAGTCGTTGAATGCTTCCACACCCATGATTTTACGGGTGGTAAGAATCACGCCCAGCGACAGGAAGAAGCCAAGTGTGGCGGTCGTCTGAATGTAGGAAGTGAAGTATCCTCTACGGCTGGCTGGAGCATGTTCTGCAACATAAGTAGCCGCACCACCATACTCGCCCCCCAGCGCAAGTCCCTGTACAAAACGAAGGAGCAAAATCAGGACAGGCGCCCAGATACCAATGCTGGCATAGCCGGGTATCAAACCGATGGCGAATGTAGAACCGCCCATCAACAAAAGTGTCAGCAGAAAGGTGTATTTTCTGCCGATCAGGTCGCCAATACGCCCAAAAACAAGGGCTCCAAACGGGCGAACTACGAAGCCGGCAGCGAACGTGGCCAGTGCAGCCAAAAATGCAGCCGTAGGGTTATCCTGGGGGAAAAACTGTTTGGCAATCGTCGTCGCCATAGCACCGTAGATGTAAAAATCATACCATTCGATCAGGGTACCTACTGAAGAGGCCAGAATGACCTTCATCAACCCTTGCGAACCGGGATCTTGCACTTCGGAGTTGCTCAGAGAAGTAGAGGTGTTACTCATAAAAGTTAGTAGACGTTTAATTTTGTTGATGAACGAAGTGAAGGTTTTTTATTCGGAGTTTTGAATGACAAACAAAAGTATATACACATTTATATATGTTGTTTATTTTTTGAAATATTTTTTCTCGAAAAATGAAATAAAATTTTCCCTGTGGCTATTTCGGAAGTTTTTTTCCATAATATTCTGATGAAAATCCGAAGGAAATTCAATTTTAGAATTTCCTTCTGGCTTTTTTGCTCATAAAAACGAAGAGGGGATAAAATCTGGCTATCAGATTTTATCCCCTCTTTGCACGGAATTAAATATTGAAATTGTCGAAAAACGCGGTATTAGTGCCCCGAATTCTTAAATTACCCGGTTTAGCACTTCGAGAATCTGGAAAAAAGCATCGTTTGTCAGTGCATAATTGCTGTTTTTGCCGTCTCTTTTCACGGCTACCACCCCTCGGTCTTTTAAAATACGCAGGTGATGGCTGGCTACAGCCTGTTCGATACCCAGTCGCTCATAAATCTCGGTAACATTCAGCGATTTGCTTTGATACAACATTTCCACAATCAACAGGCGATGCGGATGCGCAATGGCGCGGAGGGTTTCTGTTGCAGTTTCAAGGAAAGTAAACGAATATGGCAGTTCGGCTGGCATAAAGTTTTCGTTGGTGATGCGCAAATGTAGACAGGATTAAACGAATTTTTACTTTTTACAAGAACATGGCGCGACGTGGCGCCTTGCCACGCCGCGCCACATCGCGTCCTGTTCTGGTTTCTATATCCTAATCGGCTACTGTTACGTCGCCTTTCAATACAATGTGTCGTCCATCGGCCAGTTCCACATCTGCCCACCATACAAACACTGCCGGGTTCATCGGCTTGCCCCGGAAGGTGCCGTCCCAACCCAGTTCTTCATCATTGGGCAACATATCGGTACGCTGGAATACCATCGTTCCCCAACGGTCGTACACTTGCAGGGAATGTATCTTGTTGATGGTTTGATCTGCCGCAAAAATGAGGAAGTAATCACTCTTGCCATCCTTGTTGTACGGGCTGAATACGTTGGGCACCCATATTTGCGGGTCTTTCACCCTTACGATGACTTTTGCCACATCTTCACAACCGTCGACGTTGATGATCCGAACGGTATATTCCGTATCCATAAACGGCCGCGCAATTACCTCATTGGGTTTGGAGGTAAAGGTGAGCGACTCGGATGGCGACCAGATAATAGTATCTACCTGAATCAACGGAATATTCAGCGCGGCCGTCAGTTTGGTATCCTGTCCGAACACGAGTGTGACATCCGGGTTCAGGGTTACTTGTGGTTCAACCGGTACAGGGAAGTTGAGGGTTTGCGCATATTCGCAACCGTTTACATCCTGCACCACGATCGGATACGTGCCGGGTGTCAATCCTCCAAACTCATTGGCAGTTACAAAATTGTTGCCGCCATCAATCGAGTATAAATAAGGTCCGACGCCACCGGTGACCGTTTCGACCACCAACGAACCGGGCTGCCCGCCGCATTTGGGCAGTTCGCGGCTCAGATTTACCGACGATGGATAGTTCGTGTTTTCAGTAACTGCTACCTGGGCAGTATTGGTGCATCCAGTCTGTGCATTGATAACCGTTAGCAGGTATGTGCCCGGCTCATTGACCGTAGGCGTTGCAGTATTGCCTCCGGACAAAATATGTCCGTTGGTAGTTGCCCAGGAGTAATTTATTCCCGTACCTGATGCAGAACCATTGGCATTCAGCAAGCCATCTTTTATAGAGCAGGTTAATTCGAATGCGCCACCTGCCTGTGCCAGCGGCGGTTGAATATTCTGCGAAACGCTGGTGCTTTGAGTGGCCGTACATCCGTTCAGGGTATTGGTAATGGTCAGGGAATAAGATCCTGGAGCGTTTACCGTTGGAGTCAATGTATTTCCGCCGGAAACAATCCCGTTGCCCGCCCAGACATACGTGAAACCACTGCCCGTACTGCCAGAGCCCGGAATCACGGTTTGTGCCACGTAGCAGTTTAATTCGGCAGGAGCAGCAATGGCTATGGTTGGCGGCGTCACATCGCCCGTTACCGTCACCTGATCGCTGTTCGAACATCCATTGTACAGGTCGACCACAGTCAATTGATAAGGTCCGACCGCGCCGATGGTGGGCGTTGCCGTGGTTCCACCGGAAATTACATTCGGGCCCGACCAGGCGTATGAAATTCCTTGAGCCCCGCCACTGGCAGTGCCATGCAGTTGAATTTGTGTCACAGCACAGGTCAGCAGGTTATTCACCGTAGCATCCACCAAAGGAGGTGTTACATTCTGATTCACGGCTACCGAGGTAGTACTGGTACATCCATTGATATTGTTGGTTACCTGCAACTGATATGAGCCCGCATCGTTGACAACAGGAGAAGATGTAGTATTTCCCGAAACAATATTTCCGTTGGAAGTTGTCCACAGATAATCATATTGTGCGCCGGTACTGCTTCCTGCACTGCTCAACGGCAGGGTCACTACCGAACAGGTAAGTTCGCCACTTACCGCTGCTGCTGCTGCTGGTACCGCTACATCTTCCGGAACATTGATGGAGGCCGTGCTGGAGCATCCCGTCAAATTATTCAATACCGTAAGCAAGTAATCACCAGGGTTGCTGACAGCCGGATCAGGCGTATTCGGATCGCCATCAATCGTACCATTGTTGGTCGACCACTGGTAACTATACTGTGCGCCGGTGCTACTTCCGGTGATGTTCAGGTCGGTTGTTTGATTGGTGCAGGTAAGGGTGGATTCATAACCTGCATTCGCATCCGGTGGAGTGACATCTTCCATGACAAGAACAGATTCATCCGACACACAGCCGTTGTTTACATTGGTAATCAACAGGTTGTAGGTACCAGGCGCACCCACTACCGGTGTCAGGGTTGAATCTCCACTAATGATCTGTCCATCCTGAGTTGTCCATAAATAAGAAAACTGAGGGCCGGTGCTGCTTTCTGTCCCGTCGAGTGCCACTGAAGTGATGGCACAGGTAAGTGTGGGAGCATCGCCAGGATCGGCTTCAGGGGTGTTTTGATCCAGCAGAACTTGTACAGTGCTTTCAGCGGTACAGCCATTGCTATGGTCGGTCACCAGAAGTGTATAATATCCACTTTGATCCACCTGTGGTTGCAAGGTTGTGTCGCCCAGCAGGATATTTCCATCATCCGTATTCCAATTGTAATGGAATTGAGCGCCGGTGCTACTGCCATTTCCATCAAGCGTAAGAACCGGATGTGTGCAGGACAACACCTGCGGATTGCCGGCAAGTGCATTGGGTGCTGTAAGATTTTCCAGTACCGTTACGGAAGAAAGAGCGACACAACTGTTGGCCGTATTGTACACCTGCAAGGTATATTGCCCCGGTTCGTCAATAACTGGTGTCAAAGTGCTGTCGCCAGAAGTGATATTGCCGTCAAGAGTCGTCCAGGAGTACACCAGTGTGGATCCTTGCGTAGAGTTCTGGCCGTCCAGTTGCAGGCTGTGTACCACACAATTGAGTTCGCCCGTGACTTCCGCTTCCGCATTGGGCACATTGGCATCCCGGTCAATCAGCACAAAATCGGTGCTCGAGCATCCATTGTAAATATTGGTAACTACCAGGCTATAAGTGCCCGGAGCATCTACTACAGGGCTCAGTGTGCTATCCCCGGAAGCGATATTACCATCGGAAGTACTCCAGTCATATACAAATAGCGCTCCGACACTTCCTTGCCCTGTCAGGGTAGCAGAAGGCACTACACAAGTCAGTGTAGACGGCGGCCCTGCATCTACCGTTGGGTGTGCGATATCTTCCGTGATTGAAACGCTGTCGATCGCTACACAACCATTATAGGAATTGGTAATGCTGAGTCTGTAAAGGCCTGGTTCATCAATGGTTGGAGCGAGTGTGTTGCCATCCTGCGTTATCTGCCCTCCGTTCAGCGCTGTCCAGACATACTGGAAAAGCGGGCCGGTACTCGAACCGTTTCCATCCAGCACAATCGAAGTAGTTACGCAAGTCAATTCCTGGGTAATGCCGGCCTCTGCTACTGGTGCATTTCTGTCTTCATGAATTGAAACGTTCGACAAGGCAGAACATCCATTCACCTGATTGGTAACGGTGAGCGAATAATCGCCTGCCAGTGTTACCGAGGGTTGCAGCCCGGTGTAGGAAGCGATATTTCCCGGGCCTGCCCAGGTGTAGGTGTAATCAGTTCCCTGGCTCGACGCACTTGCATTGAGCATGACCGTATTTACCAAACAGGTCAGTGTATCCGGAGGCCCAGCATTGGCTATTGGCAGGCTGGCGTCAGCAGCAACTGAGGTGGTGGCTGTACTGGTACATCCATTGCTGGTATTGGTTACTAATAATGTATAGGCGCCAACAGCATTTACAACAGGTTGCAATGTAGAATCGCCCGAGACAATATTCCCGTTTTGCGTGAGCCAGTCATATGTGTACTGCGATCCGCTGCTACTACCTGTACCATTCAAGGTTACAGAAGAAACCGTGCAACTCAGCACACCACCCGGGGCTACGGCCACTGCAGGCGGGGTGTAATCTGTATCGACAATGACAGAAGCAGTAGCAGTACAACCATTAATTTGATTGATAACACTCAAATTATAGGTGCCTGGCAAATTGATCAATGGCTGGAGCGTAGATGCGCCCGACACAATAAACCCGTCCTGAGTATCCCAAATATACGCAAATTCATTACCGAGGCTGGTGCCCGAACCATTCAGGGAAAGTTCATCCACGCTGCATGTCAGGGTCTGTTCCGGCCCGGCATTTACCGTTGGAAACTCCTGGCTGGATTGAACCGTTACGGAAGCGCTGTCCCTGCATCCGTTGAGGGTGGAGGAAACCATCAACATATAATTACCACCCAGGTTAACCGTAGGCGTGAGGGTTTGATCTCCCGTCACCAATCCGTTTGCCGGGCCGCTCCACTGATATTGGTATTGGGCGCCCACAGAAGATCCTGCGCCATCCAGTTGTACCTGTGCATTTTGGCACGAAATAATATCATCCACAGCGGCGGCGGCTACAGGTGGCGTGATATCCTGTGTCACATTCACCTGTGCAGTGGCCGTGCAGGAGTTTTGGCTGTTGGTGATGGTAAGCAAATAAAGTCCAGGAGCCGTCACCTGTGGTGTGGCTGTGGTAGCGCCTGAGAAAATGGTACCATTGCTGGTTGCCCATTGATACACAGGGGTGCCCAACTGGGTGCTACCCGTAGCATCCAGCCCCACAACAGGATGGAAACAATTGATCACATCCGGTGTGGCAAGTGCCGGTACAGGATTGACAATATTATTTGTTACCACCACTTCATCCGTATCGGTACACCCTGTATTGGTATTGGTTACCTGCAAGGTGTAAACACCAGCCTGATTGATGAAAGGGGTCATGGTGGTTGAACCCGACAGGATGTTACCAGGATTGGCAGTCCACAGGTATTGGATGCCCGGCCCGACAGTAGAGTTACTTCCGTTTATATTCAACGTAGACATGGTACAAGTACGTTGAAGATCCGGCCCGGCCACAGCAACCGGCAAATTCTGGTTAGTGGTCACGTTTGCAAAATCCTGGGAAGTACAGCCATTTTGGGTATTTGTAACGACAAGTGTGTAAATACCTGGCAAATTAACCACTGGTGTAAGCGTATTTGCACCTGACTCAATTTCACCTGTTGATGTGGACCATTGGTAGGTATAAATCGCTCCTGTAGAACTGCCTGCACCATTAAGTGTGGCAGTGGGATTCTGACAAGTTATAGTTCCCGCAGGGCCTGCTTCAGCAACAGGATGTGCCATATTGCTTGAAACGGTCACCTGTGCTTGTGCGGTACATCCGTTGTCACCGTTTCTCACCACCAGGCGATAGGTACCAACCGCACTTGCTGTGGCAGTAATCTGGTTGTTTGGCCCGGTAATCTGTCCACCTGTTACAGTAGTCCAGGTGTATTGAAAATTTGCGCCTGTGGAAGAATTACTCCCATCCAGTTGTATGGTCGGGTTAAAACATGTGAGCACACTCGGAGGTAATATCTGTGCCGTAGGGACTGCAAAATCGGAGGTGACCACCACTGCATCCGAACTGGTGCATCCGGTACTGGTGTTGGTGATCATCAGGGTGTATGTACCCGGCTGATTTACAGTTGGCGACATGGTATTGCCGCCCCCGGAAATATTTCCCGGGTTGGCCGACCATGACAAGGTATAACTCGGGCCAATGCTGCCCGAACCCTGCAATTGAAGGGTGGGCGTAAAGCAGTTCAAAACCCTGTCGGGACCTGCGCTTGCAACCGGCACACTCTGATCCTGTGTTACATTGACAGATACAGATTTGGTACAGCCATTAGAAGAATTTGTAACAACCAGGGTATAAATACCTCCCTGATTGACCACCGGACTGAGCGTATTATCACCAGAAAGGATATTTCCGTTTGCGGTCGTCCACTGGTACGAGAAATTGGGCCCGGTACTGGAGCCATTACCATTCAAGGTGACAGTAGCATTCTGGCAGTTAATGCCGCCCGGAGCCGTCGCCACAGCATTGGGTTGGGTAAAACTGGCTGTTACCATCACACTGGCTGTTGCAGTGCAAGAATTTGTCGGATTGGTAACTGTAAGTGTATAGGTGCCTCCCGCAGAAATACTGGGTGTAAGTGTATTGCCACCTCCTGTAATGGTACCGCCCGACCAACTATAGGTATAACCTGGAGCGCCTTGCGAACTTCCGGTACCATCCAGTTGGATAATGGGATTAAAACAATTCACAGGGCCTGCCGGCGCCACCAGTGCAGTAGGTGTCTGGGTATCTCCTGTAATTGTCACTACATCCTGGGCAGTGCAGCCGGTGTTGTTATTTGTGACAACAAGGGTATACGTGCCTGCCTGATTAACCACAGCATTCAGTCCAGTGGAGGAGCCCTGGATGTTGCCATCTGTTGTCGACCACTGGTAAGTTATACCTGCTCCAGTGGCAGATCCAGCACCACTCAAGGTTACAGTTGGATGATTGCAACCGATATTAAAGGGCGCGGTTGCATTCACCGCTGGAGGTGCATTATTATTCTGCACATTGACGGATACAGTCCTTGTGCAGCCATTGTTTGTGTTGGTTACGGTCAGTGTGTACGTCCCTGCAACATTCACTGTTGGTGTCAGTGTATTGCTGCAACAAGTAATGCCCGGCCCCGACCAGTTATACTGGTATTCAGCCCCTTGTGATGAGGCATTCCCATTTAATGACAAGGAAAGGGTAGCACAAGTGATTTGAGCAGGAGGGGCAACAGCAGCAGTGGGAAGGGTATTGTTCGCTGTAACGGACACGGTGGCTGTGGCAGTACATGCATTGGAGGGGTTCGTTACCACCAATGTATACGTTCCGCCTGCAGACACGCTGGGCGTGAGCGTAGTGCCGCCCCCTGTGATAGTTCCACCAGACCAACTATACGTATAGCCTGGAGGCCCTTGTGAACTTCCGGTGCCATCCAGTTGGATAACTGGTGTAGAACAGGTGATCTGCAAAGCAGGATTAACCATTGCTGTGGGCGGTTGTGTATCTCCCGTGATGGTAACATTATCTTCAGCCGTACAACCTGTATTGTTATTAGTTACAACAAGGGTGTAGGTACCTGCCTGATTGACAACAACATTCTGCCCTGTAGAAGACCCCTGAATATTGCCATCTGTAGTCGACCATTGGTAGGTAATACCGGCACCTGTAGCCGACCCGGCCCCGCTTATGGTCACGGTAGTATGATTGCACCCTATATTAAAAGGTGCAGTTGCATTCGCAGCGGGAGGAGCACTATTGTTTTGTACCGTGACGGAGGCTGTTTTTGTACAACCATTGGTAGTATTGGTCACTGTTAAAATATAGGTGCCGCCTGCATTTATCGTTGGCTGCAAAGTGTTACCGCAACAGGTAATACCAGGCCCCGACCAGTTATATGAAAAATCAGTGCCTTGCGAAGATGCCGATCCGTCAAGCGTTTGGGTCAGGGTATTGCAGTTCAGTTGAACAGGTGGAGCAATTACCGCAGTAGGTTGCGCATTGTCTGCCGTGACTGTTACCGTAGCAGTGCTTGTACAGTTTCGGGCATCTCTTACCGTAACGGTGTACGTGCCGCCCATAGTTACATTCGGATTTTGCCCCGATAAGCCCCCTGTCCAGGTGTAAGTATACCCTGGCGTGCCACCGTTCACTGTCAAGCCGATTGATGAACTTGGTGTAAAACAGTTAATTGTGGCAGGTGTATTCGCTGTAACATCCAATAACGGTGGTTCGACCAATGTCACAGTCGCCTCTTCCGTACATCCCTGGCTACTTGTGACCGTTACTGAATATGTTCCTGGCCCCAGGTTGGTAGGATTACTGCCCGACCCGGAAGGCGTCCAGGCATACGTGTAGGGGGCAGTTCCGCCACTTGGGGTGGCGGATATGGAACCGTTTGTTTGTCCGAAACAACTTGGATTGACAGGTGTCAGGTTTAAGTTCACATTTACAGTTGCCAAATTCACATTTCCGCTGACTGTACCTGTACATCCATTTTGCGAAACCACACTGACCAAAGAATACGTACCTCCTGCAGTTGCTGTTATTACGGCCGGGCTACTTGTAAATGTGGTCGTGACAGGGGTACCGGCGGCATTGTACGTCACTGTCCAGTCGCCCTGGCCAGTGAGGTTCAGGTTCAGGTTGACAGGCGTGGAAGAACCAACACAAAAAACACCGGAACCGGAAAGTGTAGCAGTGGGTGCTGGCGCAAGCGTTACAGTCGCTTCGTCAGTGCTTGTTCTTCCGCATGCATCTGTTACGGTAACCGTATATGTATTCGTTCCAACGGCTGCTACATTCAAAGTCGAACTTGTTGCACCATTGCTCCATTGGTAGGTGAGTGGCGGTGTTGCACCCGTTACACTCGGTGTCAGGGTGGTATTGGTACTACCGCAACCGTTGAAATCATTCAAGTTTACAGTCAAAGGCTGCAAATCCTGAATATTAAAAGTTACCTGTGTCTGAGTGCAGGAGCAGGAGTTGCTAAGTGAAAGAATGATCGTTTCATTACCTTCCAGAATGCCGTCTGCAAAAACATTGATAGGTATCAGAATAGAAGTTTGACCGGCAGGAATAATAATGGGTCCAACTATCGGTGCATAGTCGACACCCGGCGTAGCCGTACCACTGATCGTAAAAGTTACCTCTTCATCTACCCCAATACTCCCCGCAGCCCTGGTAATTCGAATAGAACCTTGATTGCATCCTTCCAACACAAATTGAGCAGAGGTGGGGTACACCACCGCCGCATTTGCAATACCGCCTGCACTAAAAGAGTTGGCGCGCAGGAATACTGCAGAAGCATAGGCAGCATCACCGGCATCGGCAATAGCAAGTTTGATATGGTAGGTAGAACAAGGAATTACATTCGCCACCGCCGTAAATACGGATGTCCATCCATCCAACTGACATTCTGCAGTATTGGTAGGCGGTGTAGCGCAGGTATTACTATTGCTGACAAAATATACGGAATTCGTTACATCACTTACATTGTCGATGGTTACAGGCGTGGAAGTACTTGGAATGACAGCAATGTTTTGTGTACCGGGAATACCCGGGCCACTGATAAAAAAGCCGAATACGTCATTAAACCCCTGGTCTACAAACTCGCAGTATTCGTCTGAACCAAATACAAAATCAAAAGAGACAGTAGGCGCTGTAGGCCTGAAATCAAATTCAATTTTGGATAAATCATACAGGGTCGCCCCGCCAGCCAAAGCAGCCAAGTCAGGGTCGGGCGTAGGAACGAGCGAATAACCGCCATTTACATTCCCTGCGTTGTTGGGACCAGGCAAAATACCCACAGAACCTGTGCAAAGCACCATGCCCTGATCCAGTCCAATATTGGTAGAGCCATTTGAAAACGTGCCCCTCGAGGTAGCATTTCCTGCGGAGGTAACATTGGTTACATCAAAACAGTTACCTCCAATCAATACCGTATTGATAAGAGTACTGGCAGCAGTGCCTGTAGTGGTAGAGAGGTTCACCAACTCCGGCTGATCCGGGTCATATGCAGGTTCTTCCGGCGGTTTTACTTCATCTATACGGCCAATGGAAAGAGAAACAGGTACTGCACCTGCTTTATCTCTTGAAATGGCTTTGAGTTCCAATGTAACACAGGAGGAATTTGGCGTGATAATAACCTGATGAGGAGCCTCCGGATTTGATTGAAATGGCATATTATTTCGCACCAACCATTGAAACTCCAGGTCCGGACTGTTATCCCCTTGCGCTACAATAATCGAATATGTCCCTCCTTGTTCCAGGTTACATATTTGAACGTTTGTTTTACCGATCTGTGCAGTCGAAGGGTAGCGAATCTGTGAAGGGTTCCATTGGATACTGACCGATTCCTGAGCCAGGACTGTACGGAAACCAACAACAACGAGCAAGAGAGTAAGCGGTAGTGTATACCAATTACGCATAAGCAGAATAATTTGTGAATTGTTCGGAATAGATCGGAGGGATGATTGTCAACACTGGAATCTCGGGGGGTGCTAACAAATAGTATTCCGGGAAAAGAGGGCACAAAATATCTTTAATTTGGAATAGCAACCAACATTCAAAGTCTTTTTTTATTGAATCGTTAAAAAATGGGACTGTACCCTCAAAAATTCGTCTTTATTAAGACATGTAGTAGGAAGAATGTACCTTCACGCCCCGTTTTTATGAAGAACTACATCAACCAAACCTTCTTTTTATCGGTACTGCTGGCCCTGATGCTTACGGGCCTCTCACTGGTTCCGGGAAACCTTACTGTTGGCGATTTCAACCTGCGGAAAATGGATATTTTTGCGGACATCAGGTCGGCTCAACCGGACTCTACCGACATGCTGTCTGATTCCCTGTCGATCGACACGCTTGCCTGGCATGAAACGGATAGCAGCCTGCTCGTTTTACCAGGCAGTTCTGATTCTATCGGTCCGCTTCCGCCCAAAGATTCTTCCTGGTTTGGAAAGGTAATTGAAGATTATACGCCCGAGCAAAATGGATTGACCCGTTTTTTTGAAGCCATCGATTCTATCCGACAGGGAAGAACCGTGCGTGTTGCCTGGTACGGCGACTCATTTGTGGAAGGTGATATTTTACTCGGCGATTTACGCGATACACTCCAAAGCGTCTGGGGAGGACAAGGTGTAGGGTTTGTACCGGTCACTTCCGAAGTGGCCCAGTTTAAGCGGACGCTTAAGCACATATTCAGAGGGTGGACGACCTATTCCATTGTAAAAAAGATGCCGGATCATCCGCAGTTTGGCATCAATGGATATGTGTACCAACCTGAGCCCGATGCAAAAATCCATTATGAAGGCGCTTCTTATTTTCGTCATACAACACATTGGAGCAGGTTCCGCTTTTTTTACAGCGCCAGCCAAAGCCTTTCTTTTGTATGGCAACAGGATGAAAGTGCTCCGCAGAACGACATCCTGAAAGCAAGCGACGGGAATATTAAAACCTGGGAATGGACGGCCAACTACCCGGGTACTTCCGCATTTGCTGTCCGTTTCCCGCAATCACAGGGTTTGTTGCTGTATGGCGCCACACTGGAAAGTGGCCCGGGGATTTATATCGACAATTTTTCGGTCAGAGGAAACAGCGGCGGCCCTCTCAAACTCATCCGCCCCGATGTGGCCCAGCAATTCGACAAATACCAGCATTACGACCTGATTGTGCTTCAGGTTGGCCTGAATGCCGTTACCAATTCACTGAACAATATAAAATGGTACCAGGCAGAACTTGACCGCACATTCGCCCACCTGAAAACCTGCTTTCCAGGCAAACCAGTCATGATTGTTGGTGTGGGCGACCGGGCCAATAAAATAGGTACAGAACTGCATACCATGCGAAGCGTACCGGCCATCGTATCCATGCAACGCGACCTGGCTCGCAAACATGGTTTCCTGTTTTACGACCTGTATTACGGTATGGGCGGACCGGGGTCTATCATCCAAATGGCTCAACACAAACCGCGTTATGCCAACCTGGATTACACCCACCTCACCCACGACGGGGGGCGTGTGCTGGGGCATCAGTTTGCCAACCTGCTGCTGGAAGAACAATCCAGGTGGAAGGCCTCCCGAACGCAATAGCCCTCGTCTACCCTACCTGAAAACTGCGCATACTGATACCTCCAAAGGTTACTTCTTCGTAGGTCTGACGAATTTCTTCCTTTTCAGAGGCCAGCCCAAGTGTATATAATAAAGGTACATAGTGGTCGACGGTTGGCACCGAAAGCCGTGCTGCATTGCCGGCCTGTTCATATTTTGCCAGGCTCAAAAAATCGCGTTTGTCGATCTGGTTGTGCACCCAGGTGTCAAATTCCACGGCCCAGTCATAGGGACTCGTATCGTTGTTTTGTAACCTGGACATGCTCATCCGCAGGTTATGAACAATATTGCCGCTACCCAATACCAACACCCCACGCTCCCGCAGGGCACGTAATTCCTGTGCCAGTTGCAGGTGATATTCCATAGGCTGGTAGTAATCGATACTCATCTGAAACACCGGGATATCCGCTTTTGGGAAAAGGTGCATCAAAATGGTCCAGGCGCCGTGATCAAGCCCCCATTCCTCCGTCTCGTGAATCAGAGAACTCAATTTGGCCGTTTCCCGAGCCAAATCAGGCGCTCCGGGCGCCGGATATTGCGCTTCGAACAAAGCCTGGGGAAAACCGCCAAAGTCGTGTATCGTCTCCGGTTTGGGCAGCACATTGACAAAACTGCCTCTCGTAAGCCAGTGAGCAGACACAACCAAAATTGCCTTCGGTTGATACTTTTCACGCACTTCGGCGCCCATTTTCCGCAGACTTTGGGTAAACGCATTGTCTTCCAGCGCATTCATGGGGCTGCCATGACCCACAAACCATACAGGCATTTTATCAGTAGCAGGGAGCGTTCCGGTTATTTTTGGCAAATCCTGTAGTTTCATATTGCAGGTTACTAGCGGCCAAAGGGCCATCGATTTGAGAAATTCAATCCGTTTCAATGCAAGATTAATTTAAGTGTTTTAATCTTTAGTTTCTAAACAACAAAGTTAGTGCATAGTTCTGAATATTTTTTTGGATTTTATTTCCACTAAAATTATCGATTCAAAATACTGTTTAAAAATATTTTATACATTCAACAATAAAATATTTATATTTTTTTCATTTCTCGAAAACTTCCTTCAACACTGTGCTCGTAGGTTTTATACAACACCTTTCAAACAGCATAGACAATGAAAGTACTCAAGTTTTCGATGGTTATGATCAGTGCTGCCGCTATGCTAGGCTGGTTGATTTTACGCAAGCCGGCCTCAGCAAGTGATATTCTGGAACCTGTTTGCTACACAGCATTCATCTCGCATGCTTCTGACCCGGAAGCGGGGCAGGCTTTGGCGCTGGCAGCACAGGAATGGGAAGGTGTAAGTGCTGTAAGTTACAATGCTGGTTCGGATTTGCTTGTTATTGCGCATACGGATCTCTGGACACCTGCTACGCTGAAAAGCCGTTTGTCTACCCTCACTTCTACTCCACCACAAATTAAACAATTCACCCCTTCTCCAGGCGCACAATGTCCTGTTCCAGTGGAGATTGTAGAAATGATTCCGGGTTTTCTATTGTCTCTTTCCATTTTTTCCACCATTGTATTAGCAGGATTAATGGTCTTCAAGAGAAAGAAAGCACTCGTTTCTCTTTATCAATAACATTTAAACAAAAGACACAACTATGTCCAGTTACTTCAAAACGCTCCTCTTTGCCGCGTTGGTCGGCGTTTGTACCATTATTGCTTGTAAAAAAGATGATGATACGCCTGCAGTCGAAGCCAGTCTGTATGATCGGCTTGGGGGTATCACAGCCATATCAGCCGTAGTCGATCAGTTTATTGCAAACGTGGTGGCTGATAATACCATCAACGGTCGTTTCGCTGCCACCGTAGCCAATCCGTCTCGCGCACGGCTTTTACGCCTCAACCTGATCGATCAGGTTTGTGCCGGCGCAGGAGGCCCCTGCAGTTATAAAGGTATGACGATGAAAGAAGCGCATACCGGCATGAACATCACGCAGGCAGAATTCAATGCACTTGTAGGCGATCTGGTGGCTGCTCTGGATCAATTCAATGTACCCGAAAAAGAGAAGAATGAACTGCTCGCCATTCTTGGACCGATGCAGACGGATATCGTAGGGCAGTAAGGCAAGGGGCGGGAGAGAAGAGGCAAGGGGCAAGAGGGCGAGAGGCAAGGGGCAAGGGGTATTGCCATGTAAGGTGTGTTAAACACACATATTCTACTGCATGTTAGGTAAGTAAGCACTCATAAGCGAGTGGCCGCTCCAAAGGGGGCGGCCGCTCTTTTTATTTTTGTCTGTGTTCGGTGTAATAAAAACCGAGTTGCTGGCGCAATTCGCCGGGAAGAGCAGGCAATTCAGAACGCGGAATCAGCAAGGTGCTAATATTGTGTAAATCGCTAAAAATGAGGTGTTTGGCAGCAGTCGCCTGCAAGTAATCATGCCCGGAAGAGCCTCCTGTTCCAATTTTTCTACCCAACATGCGAAGCACCATCTGTGCATGCCGGTAACGCCAGGTCGTAAAGAGTTCATCGATGTCGATCAAGCCGCGCAACAGGTTGAAAGGCTGGTGCAAAATGGGTTCGTCGCGATACAGGTTGATAAACAGGGCTGCCACAGTGGCTTTATTAGAAAGCCGAAGCCTGCCTTCAGTCTGCATTTGTTCATGGATGGCCGGATCGAGGATCGACTGGAAATAGGTATCCGTACTGCCCAGCATGCGTAGCCGCATCGCTTTTTCCTGATCGTCCAGATAAGAGGTACTGCGAATGGCCTCCTGCTCACGCGCCAGCATGTGGTCAACAGCCATTCTGTAATGTTGCAGGAACTCAAATTTTCCGAATTGCAAAAACGGCGTGCGTTCCAGCCAGTCTTCTACCACCCTGAACAGCGTGTTTCCGCTGCTGATATTCGCCAGATCGGCTTGTTGCGTTTCGGCAAAATCAGACGCATAATGCTTGTTGTTGTAAGTAATGCGCTCCTGCTCGGGCAGCCCCAGCATAGCCTCCACCTTCCGGAACTGAAAACTCTGAAATCCGGAGGCCGGAAACAGATAATTTCTAAAATCCAGAAAATCCAGTGCAGTCATGGTTTCCATCACCTGGATTTGCTGAATCAATAGTTTTTCAATTTCCACCACCCGATTGAGTCGGCTGACGGCTGTGCCGATACTCCTTTCATCGACATTGTCACCTTTGAACATATCTATGACAGACTGCACCTCGTGCGCGATCTGCTTGAACCACAATTCATATACCTGGTGCACAATAATGAATAACATTTCTTCATGCGCAGGCGCCTGCTCGAGTTCGGCACTTCGCAACTGCTGTGCGCCGAGTATTTTATCGAGTTGCAGGTAAGAGTGGTAGTGGATGGTGGCGTATTTGTTCATGGCTAGGACCTGAGTCCCGAGTCCTAAGTCCTGAGTCCTGAGTCTGTAGAGTACACCTTGTTACCTTTTAGGAATTGCCAGGGGTAACAAGGTGTACTCTACAGACTCAGGACTCAGGACTTAAGACTCAGGACTTTTTACTTGTTCGGAACGTTATTCGGGTTCAACAAATCATAAAACTGGTCAATCTTCGGCAAAATAATAATCCGGGTGCGGCGATTGGAGGCACGGCCTGCTTCGGTATCATTGCTGGCGAGGGTATTGTATTCGCCGCGGCCGGCAGCAATCAGGCGGTTCGGATTGACATTGAATTTGGATTGCAGGGCACGCACCACAGAGGTAGAGCGTTTTACACTCAAATCCCAGTTATCCTCGATACAATTGGTTTTGATGGGTTTGTTGTCCGTATAACCTTCCACCATCACTTCGAGATCGGGGCGAGATTCGATGATTTTAGCGATTTTACCCAACACTTCATTGGCTTTGGGCGTCAGGCTGGCGCTACCGCTCTGGTAGAGCATTTTGTCGGACAGGTTGATAAACACCACCGTTTTATCCACTTTTACATCCACATCTTTGTCATCGATGCCTTCTTTCAGAGCGCCTTTCAGGTTGACAGCCAGTGCAAGGTTGATCGAATCGGCTTTGGTTTTGGCTGCCTGAAGCAAGTGGATATACTTGTCTTTCTTTTCAAGTTGGGCCAGGGTTTCCCGAATATTGTCGTTGGCAGATTTTGACAAAACGGTCAGGTCGCCCACTTGTGTGAGTTGTTTATCGCGTTGTGTTTTGAAGTCATCAATTTGTGCGCGGAGATCCTGAATTTGTTCCTCGCGAAGGCGCAGAGCGCTTTGGCTACTACCCAGATCGGTTCTCAACTTGTCGCGATCGGTTTCGCAGGTCGAGAGTTTATTCATGGCAGCATTCAGATTTTCGCCGCATTTACCGAGGTCCTTGTTGGCGGCTTCCAGTTCGGCGCGCAGTGACACGTATTTTTTCTTCGCCACACAAGAGGTCAGAGACAGGCCCAAGACAAAGAAAAAGGCCAGTTTCATTGCAGAAATTCGCATAAAATAGAGAATTTGAAAAGATTTAAAATGTAAGATAAACAGGTCATGGGAACATGCCTGCCGAACGCTGGAGCGTCATTTTTATTTTTGAATCCAGGTGTTTTTTAGAAACAACCCAACATGACATCGCAATCCACAAGCATTTTCAACTTTCTATAACGACTGTTGACTGCAAACTGTTGACTGTCGACTTTTTTTTAATGTCTGTAAAGCGTTTTTATGGGCACATCGACACCAAAGGCAAGGAAATAACGAGAAGAACGGAAACTGATTTCCCGGTCGTCTATTTGCCTGAATTGAGCGCCGGTTTGCCAGCCTGCTCCCAGATAGAATGGCGTACGCTGGATATTCCAGTGCAATTGAAGTCCGGGCTTGAACACATTTTTATAAGTCATTTTGTATTCGCCAAATGTGTCCTCTTTCTCCAGACGATAGGTCATGAGTGCCCCAAGATCGAGCAAGGATACAAACAAACTAAACGACTGAGGGTGTTTCCACGATGCGCCAAGAAGTTTGCTTATGGCAAAACCAACCGGCATGGAAGGTGCTGCCACTGCAAAATCGGATTGAAGCACCTGACCACTCAGCGTATTGCGATCCCAGTTTTCCTGCCCAAAAGATGCGCCCACATAGGCATTGATCCCTACGGTGATGGAATGGGTACGTTTTGTACGCGAACTACCCGGCGGGTCTGCCAGGCTTTTCAGCAGATATTCTACCTGTTCTTTTGATTGTGCATCAACAAGACCTGCGACAAAATCGCCATATTCTTCAAAGAAATTGAGCAATCGGGCACGTTGTTCGCTTTCATCTGTTTTGTCAAGAATCTTGCTCAGGGTTGTCATCAGGCGCATCAATGAACTGATGGCGGACCGATATTCCCTGTTTTCAAGGTGATAGAGAAAATTCATACAACGTTCCGAAATATCTGGCAGCGGACGAAGCGATGGCATTCGGTCGGTAAGCGACTGATAATCAAGCGGTTTTTTCGGATTGGCAAATAATGGAAACTCGAGCAGCCGATTAATCGACTGCAAAGCCACTCCCAATACACTGAACAGTTTCTGTTGCGAATCAGGTGCGTTGGCAGAAGAATCAGTTTGCATTTTTTGGAGGTTCAGCAGCCCTTCCAGGGTGAGGCGTGTGAACTGTGCCATAGCGTCGGGCGACACAAAGCCAACATCCTTTACTTTGCTGAGCCGCTGCTGTAGCAATCCCATTGCCACTTGCCGAAGTGTGGGGTCGAACAAGGCGCTATCCAGCGCCGACAGTCGCATTAGCCCATTTGGTCCCTGTACCGCGTACAACAGGTGCGACATGAATTCTGTCGTTTGCAGCATGGGACGTGTGTTGCTCCATGCTTTTTTGAGGCTGGGCGCTTCCAGGTTGTCGAGTTGTCGAAGGTCAAGTTGCAGTTGTTGTAATACATCGTCGAGTACAGCCACTTTTGCTTTCACCTTATCACCTGGTTGGATGTTTTCATTGCGTGTCAGGTATTTACGCAAAGGGCTGCCGACGGCCAGGAAGGGCTCTGGCTCTGAAACACGTTGCTCCCATGTTCCGAGCCGTTTTTCAATTTGCAGGAGTCTTTCCCGGCGCAACACCAGTGTCTGAGCGGGTTCATGTCCGCCGAAATCAATATCACTAAAGTCAGAAGCAATCGATTCCAGTACGATGAGTGGCTGCAGGCTGGCCGACTCTGTTTTGTCAGACCAGTACACGCGCAGTTCAGCAATCATTTGTTGTAAAGCCTGGCGTTCGTTTTCGGATTGCTGAATCTGTTCCTCGATGCTAAGGGTGTCGAACGAAGCCTGCCAGGCAGTTACAGCCTGCTGATAAGCGGTCAGATCGGCCGTCCAGCGCCGCAGAATATCGGTAATACCCAGATCATTGTACCAGGTTCCATTCAGGTTGCGCGTGAGTTCCAGCCCTGCGATACGCCAATTCAGGGAAGACGTGGGTTTATCAAAAAACTTGTCATAAAACTCGAACGTATTGTTCTCTGCCAGTGTGGCGGAGTCGAGCCGTCCTCTCAAAAATTGAGGAAGCAAATTGATATTGAAACCGGCAGCCGTCGTGTCTGTATTTCCAATCAACACTTCATAAGAATACAAAGGATTGGCAAGAAATTGACTGCGATCGGGCGGTGGAGGCGCATCTTCATGGCTTTGTTGCAGTGCCGAAATTTTACTTTCAATCTGCGTTTCAGCATCGTCCAGATCCAGATATGCCTCTTTTAGTCCGGCAGTAAATTGGCTGACTGTCGCAATTACTTTTTGATAGGCTTCCGACGAATCTGATTTTTCAGCAAGAGCGGCATTCAGATTCTGGGCTGCCGTTTCATAACTGTCATACAGATTACGATGCACCAATGGAAACACTTCTGACAAGGACACAGAGTCTTTGCCTTGCGCCAGCCCGAATATGCTGTACACCGTCAACAGGTTGTAGAATATGGGGTCTTGCCTCAGGCCTCCAAAAAACTCGTCTTGCAGCAATAATTCCGGCAATGTGATATTCAGGTTTTTCAAATCCAGGTAAAAGGCCTCCCGCAGTCCCTCCAGAAACGATTGGGAATAGGTGATATCGGGATTGGCATAACGGGCGCGTACGTTGGGGAACAAATAACCCACCTGCGGCACTTTTTTGTCGAGCAGGTTTTCAAAAAAAGACACCGCTACTTCCTGCTGGGCGCGTTCGAGAATAAAATCGAACAGTCCCTGAATAATGGCTTCTGTGTTGAGCACATTAGCAGATTTCACCTTGTCGGCAACCACCCGCATGGCCGTTTCATTTTGAAGCGCCGGTATCTGCGTGTTTTGCATCGACTGGCGCATCGACAGGTATTTGGAAGGCGAAATGGCCGCGTCGCGGTACATCATCGAACTGATCTGGTAGCGCTGTGGCGTTTGTATCTGGCTCCAGAACGGGGTTTGTGTAGCGTCTACAGTGCCGATGGCACGAAAAACGCTGTCCTGCATGGGTGTGATGAAGCCCTGTAGCAGCGTATTGCGTTTGATGCGCCTTGACAGCCAGCCGGCATCGAGGTAGCGGGGAGGATCCAGTTGAGTAGGCTGGTCATACAGGAACAGTATGAGCAGGGCTTCTTTGGCTGCATCCTCACGCTGAATCGGGCTGGCAGCAGAGTCCTGCATGGTGCGGAGTGCTTGCAACAGGTTTTTGCTGTCATCCAGCAGGTTTTGGGCGGAGAGAAACCCTGAAATGCAGCAAAAAATAAGTATTATGCGAAATCTGAACATATTTCTGCTTTGGAAGTCGATAGGAAAAGTACTGGGGCGGGTGTAGGGCAATGATGGAAGTATTCAGTCAGGCATGCATTTTAGCACACAGCATCAGGCAGACCCTACTTTCAACTGAATAAAATTGGTAAGGTTGTCGTAAGCGCTTAAAAATGCTGTTTTGGAAAGCGTACCTGCTATGGTCACGCCGCTTTGTTTGAGCACTTTGATATCCGTTTGTTTGCTGGCAATCTGGTTGTTCAGCAATTTTTCACGGTATGTAGCAACCAGTGTATCCTGCTTTTGTTGCCGGGTCTTGAAATCCGGATCCTGAGAAAGATCCTGGTTATTTTGCGCAAATTTTTGCAATCGCATAGCAATCTGCTGGCGGGTCATTCGCAAGGCATTCAAGGCCTGAGTGTTCATGTCGGATGGCACCCTGGTCTGAACTGTTGTGTCCTGTGCCGGCTGGATAATGGTTACCTGAATGGCTTGCAGCAACCCACCCATGGTTTTCAGCAATTTATCCGGCTGGCTTCCGTCGGACTTGCCCAGGGAAATGACCTGCACCACAACCTGCGTTCCATCCGTATCAACAGATGCATTCCAGAAACCGGGCTTTGCCATGGTGCTGAAAATCCGGTCCATATCCTTTTTTAGTTTTTTCAGGTCGTCGTTATTAGGATCCATCACTGTTTTGGCAAGGTTAAACTTGTTTTGACAAACAGTTTTGGCATCTGCGACAATGGATTGTAGAAATGCGTTGGAATCGGCCATCGTTTTATATTGATTTCTCTATGTTTTGCTTGTGGAAAACGGTTTTGGGCAGTAAATGTAGAGCGCGCCGTCAATTCTTTTATCAAGAGTTGAATATCAGGCAATTAAGTAGAAAAAATTCAAGCAAGCAGGTTGCAAAGTTCGGGCCAACAATTTACTTCCCAAACCCGGCAGTCTTCATTTTTTTTCCAGTTACAAAAGGGGTTCCGCTCTATTAAACACAGCGAAAAGTACCGCATTGCCTGTTAAAAACATTAAAAAACAGCCAATTTTATTTAACTCCAGCACAACATGAAGTTGTGTAACCTGAGGATCGGTGCAGTCGTCTGCCGTTTGTTTTTTATTCTTAACAAAACCGATTTCCATTCCGTGAACCAACCCGTTATCCCCCTGCCCTCCCCTTCAAACTATCCCGACAAAGATTTTGAACCTGCACTGCATGCCTTGTATAATCGTATTCAGCACATCGCTCCGCTGGACGAACAGGACTGGTGGTTGCTCCAACAAAAAATCCGCTGGGAAACACACCCGAAAGGCGCCCTGCTGCTTCAGCCCGGCGAAGTTTGCAATCATGTCCGCTTTTTGCACGAAGGCGCTGTGATTTACTACGAACACATGGATGAAGCATTACAACTGGAACAGGTGCGCTGGATTGCCGGTCCTGCAGAAATGGTGATTGAAATCAACAGTTTTTTCCAAAGAACCCCCACGTCACAGTACCTGAAATGCACGTCCCCTTGCTCTTTTCTGACCATGTCTTATGCTGATCTTCAGCAATTGTATGAAGAAAGCCCGGCCTGGAATACTGCCGGCCGCCGCCTCGCCGAAGCCTACATGTTGCTGATGGCAGAACGCACCTACTTCCATCAGTTAAACTCGGCGCGAGAAAAATATCACTACTTTCTGGGTCGTTTTTCCGATGTGTTTCAACTGGTGTCGCTGCGGCATATCGCGGCTTTTTTGAAGATACGGCCTGAAACGTTGAGCAGATTGAGAAAGTCCCGACTGAGTCTTGAGTCCTGAGTCCTAAGTCCTGAGTCCGTAGAGTACACTTTGTTACGCTTGGTATTCTTTTGTGAAATGCTGTAAGTAACTAAGGTGTACTCTACGGACTCAGGACTCAGGACTTAGGACTCAAGACTCAAGACTCAGTCCGGCCTTTCTTGATCTCCGTCAATTGCCCATTCCTCCCGCGCCCCCCAACTTTGCATCACCCCATTCAACCGTCATCGACATTATCAACACTCATCAAAATTTATCACAACCATTATCCATTCCGATTATGAAAAAGCAATTAAGCCTTCGTCTGCTGATGCTCACCGTTTTGGTGCTTACCATCATGAATGCCTGCAAAAAGGACGAACCGACCAGCGAACCCGAAGCAGTGGCTACATCCGCCCAGGCACTGCGCAGTCAACAACTCATCAGTTCATCGTTTGGAATTGCCTTGCATGGCGCTGAAAAAGCCAATGGCCTGCTGAACAACAGCACCGAGGAGCGTTGCAGCGCCGTGACGATTTTTCCTGCCGATGCCACCACTTTTCCTAAAACGATCACTGTCGATTATGGCAGCGGCTGCACCGACAGCGATGGCAAGTTCAAAACAGGCAAGGTGATTGTAACGGTAGACAAAATCTGGGAAGCCAATACCCAGGTTTCCATCCAGTACGACAACTACACGGAAGATGGCGCCTCGCTTTCGGGTCGTTTTAGCCTCAAAAACCAAAGCACAGCCAGCGCAGGTATTTACACGGTACAGGCGGAAGATATTAAAGCCGCTGATAATCAGGGAAATACGCTCGATTACGATGCTTTGCAAACCTTTACCCAGATTGCCGGCCACGCTTCCTGGTGGGATTGGAGCGACGATGTGTATGAAATCAACGGCTCCATTCAAACCGTGCTGACCAATGGAGAAACCGTAAACTGGACGATCAACAACCCGCTCACCAAAGCCAATAACTGCCTCTGGATCAGCGAAGGAACCGGCGTGCTGAACATCAACGGCCTCGAAGTGGGTGTAGATTACGGCAACACGACCTGCGACAACAAGGCAAATGTTACGGTAAACGGTCAAACGTATGAAGTAACGCTTTGAGGGAGGAAAGAGAAATGTGTCATCCGAATTTTGGTAAAAGCCAGGATTCGGATTTTTTTAGGTATTTCCCGTAGAGTAGTTTCCCGCGTAGAGTAGTTTCCCGCAGAACTCGCAGATTTACCCGCAGAACTCGCAGAACGTAGAGTACACCTTTTTCTTCAAAGCGATAATGAGGTGTACTCTACGTTCTGCGAGTTCTGCGGGTAAATCTGC